>Ga0209061_1000181_pt1 | contig 207591 bp, 196 predicted proteins | sample Coa_R1_10_FD_187157 | JGI IMG/M metagenome (GOLD analysis project Ga0209061, IMG submission 187157) | Surface soil microbial communities from Centralia Pennsylvania, which are recovering from an underground coalmine fire - Coalmine... | ecosystem: Environmental > Terrestrial > Soil >... | reverse complement strand
ATCGCGGAGAAGAAGTTCCGGCGGCTCAACGCGCCGGAACTCTTGGAGGACGTTTACGCGGGGAAGAAGTTCGTCGATGGCATCGTCGTGAACAAGGTCAACCGGAGGCTCGCCGCCTGACCTCGTTAACACACCTATTGACCTGACCTCGCGCCGGTCGCCGTGGAAGACGTAGCGCAGCTCCCACTGCGTCGTGCCCTCCTCGACGATCATCCCGGCGAAGGCGAGGCCCCAGTCGAGGAAGAGCAGGCCGCAGAGATCGGCGAGCACGCCGGGGCTCGCCGTCACCTCGCAGAGCGAGGTCGCCGCGTCAATGCGGCAGTGCACGAGCCCTGGCCAGCGTTCGGCGATCCGCGCGTGCAGCTCGGCGGAGGTCACGGCGGCGCCCCGGGGAGAAGATCGGCGGCGGCGAGGTGGACCAGCGCATCGACCCAGCGCGGCTCGTAGACGCCGAGGGCCACGACCGGGATCGCCGCCAGGACGAGCGTCATGAGGCACGTGACCGGCAGCCGGCGCTCGTCGTGCCCGACGGGTGTTGCCGGCCGGCCGAACACCATGCGATTCACGTGCATGAGGATGCCGAAGAACGCCACGGTGACGAACGTCACGAGGAGTCCCGTGACCACGTACTGCCGCGCACCGAGGCCGGCGCGGAAGATCGAAAACTCGCTCAGGAAGACCGCGAACGGCGGGGCACCGCCGATCGCGAGCGCGCCGAGCAGCAGCGCCGCGCCCGCCGCCGGCGACGTGCGGATCAGGCCCTGCACCGCGGCGATCTCCCGGGTGCCGACGGCGAGCAGCGCGGCGCCGGCGGCGAAGAAGCAGAACGACTTGGTGAGGCTGTGGTTGATCATCTGGAGCATGGCCCCGTGCGCGCCGGCCGTGACGCCGAGCCCGGTCGCGGTCACGATGATGCCCATGTGCTCGACGGTGGAGTATGCGAACAGGCGCTTGTAGTCGCGGACCTGCAGCAGGAGGAAGGCCGCGACGCCGACCGAGAGCAGGCCGACGGCGGGCATCCAGCTTCGCATCGCGGCGAGGGGCAGCAGCGAGCCGAGCCGCAGGATCGCGTAGAGGGCCGTGGTCGTCTTCACGCCGGAGAGGAGCGCGCACACCGGCGACGGCGCCTGGCTGTGCGCGTCGGGCAGCCAGGTATGCATCGGCACGAGGCCGACCTTGACGCCGAAGCCCACCAGCACGAGGAGGAACGCCGCCGTCGTGAGCGTGGGAGGCATCGCAGGCGCGGCCGCGCGGAGCCCGCTCCAACTGTAGGGCGCGCCGCTGCCGACCAGATCCTGCGCCCAGAACAGGAGAAAGAATCCGAGAAGGGCGATGGCAGCCCCCATGAACATGAGCGCGATGTACTTCCACGCCGCCTCCAGCGCCGCCTGTGAGCGATCGAAGCCGACCAGCAGGACCGAGAAGACGGCGGTGAACTCGACGGCGATCCACACCAGCGCCGGCTCGGCGAGCACGGGCACGAGGACGAGCGCGAAAACGAACAGGTTGAACTGCGTGAAGTAGGAGCACACCCGTCGTAGCTCCCGCTCGTGGGTCGCGACGTAGCCCCCGGAGAACAGCGCCGCCGTGGTCGCCACGAACGTGGTCAGCAGCAGCAGCGTCGCTCCGAGGCCGTCGAGCGCCACCCAGTCGCGGATCGCGACGACCTCGTGCTCGGCCACGACGCGGAGCGCGAGCCGAACGGCGAGGACGAGATTCGCGGCGGCTGCGACCAGCGTCACTGCAAACGGCAGCCGTCGGTCGAGCGGAAGGCGCGAGAGGAGCACGGCCACCAGCGGAATCGCCGTCACCAGGACGAGCGGGCTCATCGCGCGCCCTCCTCGCGCAGCAGGATTAGCTCGCCCACCTCGGTGGTACCGGTGCGTTCCTGGACCGCGCGCGTCAAAACGCCGACCACGAACACGAGGATCAGCACGTCGAAGGCGATCGCGACGTCGGCGAGCAGGGGCATCCCGGGCGCGATGCCGATGCCGGCGAAGAAGGCGGCGTTTTCCATGGCCAGGAGCCCAAGGAACAGCGGGACGGCTTCCCGACGGACGGCCGCCGTCAACCCGCCGATCAGCAGACCCGCGATGCCCACGGGGAGGTTCGAGGCGACGGCGCCGCCGCCGGTGAAGCGCAGCAGGGGCTGCGAGAGCAGGTAGGCGGCAACCGCGAGGCCGAGCGCGCCGAGAAGCGCCGTGGGGACGTTGAGCACCTGGGTGACCTCGCGACGCGCGAAGACCTCGTCGTGCAACGCCCGGCGCAGGAGCCGGGGGATCAGAAAGGCCTTCGTGACGACGTCGACCGTGCCGACGACGGCCAGATCCAACACGCCATAGATCGCGGTTAGCAGGAAGGCCGACGCGGCGAGCAGCGCCGACAAGGCGACGAACAACCGGAGACAGCCCTGAACCTGACGGGTGGCCACGAGGCCGAAGAGCGCGAGCAGGAAGAGCCCGCCGGCGAGCGCGTTCAGGTCCTGGAGCCAGGCGGTGATCATCAGAAGGAGAACAGCCGACTGATCATGGCCGTCACCGAGGTGACGAACGCCGCCCCGAGGAACTCGGCGATGCGAAAGAGGCGGAGCTTCGAGAGGGACGACTCGATCCCTACCAGGACCAGCAGCAGGCCGAATATCTTGAGGAGGACCAGCGGAATCGCGAGCAGCACGGCACCGAGCGTCTGCTCGTGCGCCAACCCCCAGGGCGTCACGAGCACGTTGAGGAAGATGCACAGCAGCACGAACAGCCTCATGTGAGCGCCCCACTTCACGAGCGCCATGCCGGGTCCGGAGTACTCGAGGGACTTCGAGTCGTCGATCATCGCCAGCTCGAAGTGCCCCGTCGGATTGTCCACGGGAATGCGGCCTCCCTCGGCCAGGACCAGCATGAGGAAAGCGAGCATCAGCAGCACGTGCGACGGCGCGACGAAGTTGGCCCGCGGCGTTACCCAGCGCTGCTGCACGATGTACGGAATGGTCGAGCCGGCAACGAACGAGACCGTGAAGAACACGATCATGAACACCGGCTCGGCAAGGAAACCGACCATGCGCGTGCGGCTCGCGCCGACGGGACCGTAGGGGTTGGCGGTGTCCACCGCGGCGAGCGTGGCGAAGAATCCCCCGAGCGCCAGCACGAACCCGCCGCCGAGCATGTCGCCCATGAACGCGAAGAACAGCGGGTAGTCCGTGAGCACCGGGATCAACAGGGCGACGAACAGCGGCGTGACGAATACGAGGTAGGGGGTGAACCGGAAGATCCAGGACGCACGATCGGAGACTACCTCGTCCTTGTGAAAGAGCTTCCAGAGATCGCGGTACGGCTGCCAGATGCTCGGTCCGCGCTTCGACTGGACGATCTCCTTGAGCCGGCTGAGCACCCCCGAGGCCAGCGGCGCGAACACGAGCACCGTCAGGAGCTGGATCGCGTTGAACAGGATGCGGTCGGACACGCTCTAGGCCGCTCCGTCGCCGTTACGCGCGTGGATTCGCATCGAAGTCCTCCCTCGGCCGCAGCCGAAGTAGGAGTCATCACCCGTCGGCTAGACGGGGGTTTCGGGCGAACCCCATCGCCCCGAGCTGTATGACAACATAGTATCCGGCGCTGCGATTCCGGTCAACGAAGACCTCGGCGGTTTGACCTGAGCCGTCGGCGCACCTAATCTGTGCCCAGCAGAACGGCGATGGGGTTCGCCGTATAACTGCCCTGCCGGGCTGATGACCCCTACCGAGATAGGTATGGCAGGGGTCTTCACCGTAGAGCTCGCTCGAAACGGCCGCGCCCTCCCGGGGTCGCCGAGGTAGGTTCGGATGCGCGGCAAGCGGATGTCGATCTTCGTCGGCGAAGCCGACCGCTGGCAGCACCGGCCGGTCTACCTGGCGATCCTCGAACGGCTGAAGGCGGCGGGCTGCGCGGGCGCCACCGTCACGCGCGGCATCGCGGGCTTCGGAGCTCACTCGCACATCAAGACCGCCGACATCCTGGTTCTCTCGGTGGACCTCCCCGTGGTCATCACGGTCGTCGACACGCCCGAACGGATCGAAGTCGTTCTGGAGGCGATCGCGCCCATGCTCGCGGGCGGAACCGTGACCGTCGAGGACACCGAGGTGCGCTTCTACTCCGCGGCGTTCGAGGGCGGGCTGCCCGACGTGCGGGTCGGCGACGTCATGTCGACCGAGGTCGAGTGCGTCACCGAGAGCACGCCCGTGGCGGAGGTCGTGGAGCGCCTCCTGGCGCGCGACTACACCGCGCTCCCCGTGGTGGACGCGGAGCGCCGGGTGGTCGGCGTGGTGAGCGACGCCGACCTGCTCGAGTCCGGGGTGACGCGGCTGAGCCTGAGCGTCCACAAGGCGGTCGGCAGGAGCCACGTGGAGGAGGTGCTCGGCCGTTTGAAGCGCGAGGGCGCCGTCGTGCGCCAGGCGATGACCGCGCCGGCCGTCACGGTGACGACGGACACGCCCCTCAAGCGCGCCGCGCGCGTCATGCACGAGCGTGGGCTCAAGCGCCTTCCGGTCGTCGACGACGAGGGCAAGCTCGTGGGCATCCTCGGGCGGCTCGACATCCTCGAGAGCGTCGTGTCCGGGCACCGCCAGCGCACCGTACCCCACGCGGCGCGCCTGCCGCAGGAGCACACGACGGTGGGCGAGATCATGGATCGCGAGGTCCCGGCCGTCGCCGAGACGGCGCCGCTGAGCGACGTCGTCGATCGCCTGCTCGCTTCGGAGGTGAAACGGGTCGTGGTGATCGACGAGGCGCGCCGTCCGCTGGGGATCATCACCGACACGGACCTTGTCCGGCGCGTCGATCCCGCCGAGCGGCCCGGGCTGCTCACGCAGCTCCGAAGCCGGTGGAACGCCCGGGCGTGGCAGCAGGTGCGCCGAAGCTACGGCCAGCGCGCCGCCGACGTGATGACCGCGCCGGTCGTTTCGGTGCGCGACGATGCGCCGGTCATCGACGCGCTGACGCTCACCGTGACCCGCCACGTGAAGCGGATGCCGGTGGTCGATACGGACGGCCGGCTGGTGGGCATCGTCTCGCGCCCGGCGCTGCTCGCCGCGTCGCTCGGCTGAGGGACGATGAAGGAGAGCCTGTGGCTGAGCGCCGGCGGCATCGCGGGGACGCTGGCGCGTTACTGGATCGGGAGCTGGGTTGCAGCGCGGATGAGGACGGTCTTCCCTTACGGGACGTTCCTCATCAACGTGAGCGGCAGCTTCACGCTGGGGTTGCTCATGGGCCTCGTCGATCGGGGGATCCTCACCCCGGCCCTGCGGCTGATGCTCGCGGTCGGCTTCTGCGGCGCCTACACGACCTTCTCGACCTTCGTGTACGAGACGCTTCGCCTGGTTCAAAACGGAAGCGTTCTCTTCGCTGTCCTCAACGTCGCCGGGAGCCTCGTCACCGCGCTCCTCTTCGGCCTCTTCGGCCTGACGGCCGGCCGGCTGATGTGAGGCGGCCGTGGCCGGCGATCCCCGCATCCTGGTCGCGCAGCTCGAGGACCCCGGGGCGCTCTTCCGCGTCCAAGGGGAGATCCTCGCGCGCGGGCGCGAGACCGTGCCGGCGCTCGCGGCGTTCCTCCTCGGGCGGCCAACCGTGCTCTTCGAAGCGCGCGCCGCGGCTGCCGAGTGCCTGGGTGTCCTCGGCGGCGCGGAGGCCGAGGAGGCGCTCGTCGCGGTCCTCACCCGTCACGACCTGCGGCAGCTCACGCCCGCCGTGCGGATGGCCGAGCAGGCGGTGCGCAACGCGGCGGCCCGCGCGCTTGGCCGCGCGGGGGCGCGCCAGGCCGTCCCCGCGCTGCTCGCCGCGCTCGGCGAGCAGCGGCTCGTCGGGGCCGGCGCGGCGCTGGCGACGCTCGGTGAGGCGCGGGCGATCCCTGGGCTGATCGACCTCCTCGAGGAGCCGACGCACGGCGAGGCCGCCGACCTGCTGGCCAATTTCGGCGCCGCCGCCGTGCCGGCGCTCGCCGCTGCCCTCGGCGACCCGCGGCCCGGCGGGGAGTGGGAGGCGCCCGGCAGCGTGCAGCGGCGTGCGCTCGCTGCGGAGATCCTCGGCCGGGTGGGCGGCGCGGAGGCCGCCGGCGCGCTGCGCGGGCACCTGGACGACGCCTGCGCGCGCGTGCGCACCGCGTGCGCGCTCGCGCTCGCAGCGGCGCACGAGGGGGACGAGCCGACTCTTCGCGTGCTCGTCGGCGCGCTCTCCGACGACGACTTCACGGTCCAGGCCGACGTCGTGCGCGTCCTCGAAGCGTCAGGAACGCAGGCGCTGCCGGCGCTCGCGTCGGTCGTGAGCGACGAGCAGGCATCGCCTCGGGCCCGCGACCTCGCAGCCGTCCTGCTCGGCCGGTCGCGGGACGCCGCCGCCGTCCCCGCGCTCGCCCGCGCGCTCGGCTCACCGGATCCCCGGGTGCGGCAGGCCGTGCTGCGCGCGCTTGCCATGTTTCCGGACGACTCCCGTGCCCGGGCCGCACTGGGCGCGGCCCGGACCGATCCGACGCGGGCGGTGCGCGCGACGGCCCGCACGCTCCTGCACCGGCTCGGCAGATGAGCCGGCAGCGCCCGCAAAGCGAACGCCTGCGCCATTTCCGCCATTCGCTGTCGGATCTCCACGATGTGGGCGTCGAGCTCGCCGACCGCCGTCGGGTCGAGGTCGGGCACGTGCGACGAGAACGGCGGCCGGCCTGCGGTCCCGACGCGATGGTCTCGATGCGCACGAGGAGACCGTCGATGGCCATGAGGCAGCTTGCCAGCGCGCGGCGATGATTGTCGTTCAGCACTGCCCCAGGCTCCGGCCGCCCGCGAGCCGGCGGACCGCCTCGGCCGCGACGTGCCGCTCCCGGCCGAGCCCGCGTTCTCCCGCGGCGACGTCGAGGCGGGCGACGAGCTCGCGTGTCGCGTGCGCCCACGCGTCGAGGAGCGCGGAAGCGGCGGCGGTGGGAAGCCTGCCGGCCACGAGGCCCAGGTGCGCTACGCAGAGCGCGGTCGCCGCGACGGGGACGCTGCCGCGTGAGAGCAGGGCGGCGGTCGTGTCTGCCAGCACATCGCTCCACGCGCGCAGGTGGCTGCAGGCGATGCACTCCGCGGTGCCGAGCGGCCGCACGAGGGCGGCTTCCCCGCGGCGGAGCGTCGGGGCGGCGTCGGCCTCGAGCCGCGCGGCGAGCGCCCGGACCTGCTCGGCGATCCGTGCCAGGCACGGTGCCAGCAGCGCGGCGACGGCTCGCCGGGTGGTGAGGTCGAAGAGATACCAGAGGTGATCCGCGCAGAAGCCCCCCGCCCGAAGGCGCGCCCGGGTCGCGGGGTCGTGGACGCCGTCGTACTGCAGGCGGCACATCTCGTCGTAGAGGAGGCGCGTGAGAACCCGGCAGACGGGGCAGCCGGCCATCCCGGTGGCCTCGGTGAGCAGGTCCGAGAACGGGTCGTTCATCGCGCGTCGATCTCAGCGCACTCGGGCGAGGGTGAGCGCACCGACTAAGCCCATCGCCGCCGCCCAACCGAAGCCGGCGGCCGGCGAGACCGCGGCCCACAGCCAGCCGACGAGCGCGCTCGCGGCGAGGTCGCCGACGCCGTTGACGGCGGCGAGGGCGCCAAAGCCGGTGCCACGGAGCGCCTCGGGGAGCAGCTCCGCCGCGACCGTCCCTTCGAGCACCTCCTCGGCCGAGGTCGCAAGCCCGGCGAGCACGAAGAGGCCGAGCAGCACGGCGAACGGCGGGTGCGCCGGCGCGACCAAGAAGCCCACGGCCATCAGCGCGAACGTGAGATAGCCGGCGACGAGCACGCGGCGTGCGCCCACGCGGCTGGCGAGCGCGCCGATGCCGTACGCCGAGAGCGCGTGCACGAGGTTGTGGAAGACGTAGAGCGCGATCGCCTCCTGGCCCCGGGGCAACGGGCCGTGCGCGGGCAGGAGCTGCTCGGCGCGCAGGATGAGGAGCGAGCGCGCGAAGTCGCCCAAGCCAAAGAGCCCCACGGCGAAGAGGAAGCGACGGAAGCGCGGCGGAAGCCCGGCGAGGCTCGCGCGGAACCTGGGCCGCGTCCGCCGCCGGGCGACCTCGGGCGCGCTCGCGAACGCGAGCACGGAGAGGATGCCCGGCACGAGCGTGACGACGAACACCTCCCGATAGCCGAGCCCGCCCACCAGCGCGAGCGCGATGAGAGGCCCCACGACCGCACCGGCCGTGTCCATCGCGCGGTGGAAGCCGAAGGCGCGGCCGATCATCTGCGGCGTAACGGCCTCGGCGAGCATCGCGTCCCGCACCGGGCCCCGCGTGCCGCGACCGATCCAGGAAAGCGCCCGCACCGCGAGCACCTGCGCCGGCGTCCAGGTGAGCGCGAACCCCGCCATGCCGATCCCGGTGGCTGCGTAGCCCACGACGCCGATCGGCTTGCGCCGGCTGAGCCCGTCGCTGTACCAGCCCGCGAAGAGCTTCGCCGCCGTCGCGAGCGCGTCGGCGACGCCTTCGATGAGCCCGAGCGCGGCCGCCGATCCGCCGAGCGAGACGAGGAAGAGCGGCAGGATCGCGGTCGCGGTTTCGTGGCCGGCGTCGGAGAGCAGGCTCGCGAGGCCGAAGGCGAGGACGCTGCGATTGAACCAAACGGGGCGACGGTCCGCGGCGAGGCGCGCGGCGGGCTCAGCCATCGCTCGCCGCTGCGCGCAGCGCCTCGACCGCCGCCCGCAGCGCCCGCAGCCGCTCGATCTCCGCGCGTGCCGCTGCCTCACCCCGGGCGCGCTGTGTGCGCGCGCGGTCGAGCGCGCGCTCGGCGACTGCCTGGACGTCCTCGAGGTGGCGGCGGATCTCCGCCTCGAGCCGCTGGCGGCTGCGGTCGACCTGCTCGTCGAGGTCGTTTTTCACGCGCGCGGCGTTGGTGACGAGCAACCGCTCGAGGTAGGCGCCGACCTCGCGGGCGACCGCGCGGCGGGCGGCGCCCGGGGGCCGGAGCGCGTCGAGGAGCCAGCGCAGCGGCGAGCGGCCGGTGAGCCGCAGCATCTCCGTGTAGTAGAGCTGGCTCTTCACGCGGAAGCCCACCTCCTCCTCGATCCGGCGGGGCAGGCCGTCCATCTCGGCCGCGCGCGCCACTCGTGCGAGAAACTCGTTCGCCAGCTCGACGAACCGTTCGGCCGCCTTGCGGTAGCGCTCCTCGGCAGCCGGCTGCTCCTCGGCGCGCCACTGCTCGAGGGCCTCGCGGAAGCGGATCTGGGCCTGCTCGAACCCGCGCCGGCGCAGCGCGGCGCGGCCGAGGCCACGGGCCTGGGCGAGCTCCTCGGCGAGGGCCGCGCGGGCAGCGGGCACCGCCCGGGCGAGGAACCGATCCTGCTGCTCGACGAGCGCGGCATGGAGCCGCTGTCGCTCGGCCATCATCAGGTGGCGGAGGTCGCCGAGCGAGCGCTCGGCCTCCTCGACGCAGCGGCGCAGCGTCTCGATCCGGCGCTCGGACTCCTCGAGCGGGCGCTCGAGCGCGCCCAGCTGCTCGTCGATCTCGCGCAAAAGGCGCGCACCGAGCACGCGGAGCCCCCGCGCCGCGGCGCTGCGCACGAGCCGCTCGCGCGATGCCCCCTGGGCGACCTCCTTAAGCCGCGCGCAGAGCGCGTCCCAGTCGCGCCGGGGCCCCGTGCCCGCGAGCCGCTCGGTGCCGCTCACCTCGTAGAGCGGGCCGACCGGCCGGCCGAGGCGCCGGGCGAGCACCTGCTCGGTGAAGGCGCGCGCCTCGGCGCGCTCGGCGTCGCTCAAGCGGTCGGCCTTCGTGAGCGCGAAGACGAGCACGTCGACCTGGGCCGCCACGTCCTCGACCAGCGCGAGCTCCTCGGCCGAGATCGGCGGATCGGCGCCGAGCACGACGAGCGCCGCGTCGATCTGCGGCACGAAGGCCCGCGTCGCCTCGGTGTTGCCGGCGAACACCGAGCCCAGGCCCGGCGTGTCGACGAGACACATGCCGCCGGCAAGGAGCGGGCTCGGCACGAACACCTCCACCGCCGCCACCTGCTTCGTGTTCTCTGGGTTCTCCTGCTCCGAGACGTACGCGCGCAGCATGGCGGGGTCGATCGGCTGCCAGTCGCCGCGCACGTGGCGCACGCGGGCCGCGCGGCTGGTCCCGTAGCGCAGCACGGTGACGACCGCGGTGACGGGCGTCACTCCCGTGGGCAGAATCGGATCGCCCACGAGCGCGTTTAAGAGCGTCGACTTCCCGCGCTTGAACTGCCCGACGCAGGCGACGAAGAAGCGGCCCTCGCTCACCCGGCTGGCGAGCGCACGCGCCTCGGCTGCGAGGGGGCCGGCGCCGGCTTCCTCCGCGTAGGCCGCGAGCCGCGCGAGCGGCGCGTCCGGCGCCGGAGTGGTGCGCATCTCGGCTGGGGCTCCTACCATGAGGTCGCTCTCCTGGCAGGAGTCATCACCCTGGCTCTGGCCAGGGGGTTCGGGCGGACTCCATCGCCCGCACGCGTCTTCCTCCCAAGCTAAGCGCGGGTCGTGCGTGGAGTCAAATGCCCGGTGTCGTTCACCGAGACCACGGCGAACCCGCCGGGACCATGCTCGAAGACGCTGAGCGCCGCGTTGTCCTGTCCGATGCGCCACACGGTTCGCAGCGGCAGGCCGAGGAGCGCCGCGACGAGCGTCCGGCCGACGATGTCGTGCGAGACGAGCACCACGGTCGCGCCGCGGTGGCGGCGGACGAGCTGCCGGGCGAGCCGCGTCACGCGCGCCCGCAGCGCGCCGAGGGGCTCGCCGCCCGGGATGCGCACCCGCGCGGGGTCCGTGCGCCAGCGCCGGAGCCGTGCGCCGTCGCTCCGCGCGACTTCGGCCGGCGTGCGCCCCTGCCAGGCGCCGTAATCGAGGTCGACGAGCGCATCCTCGGGCGCGACGGCGAGGCCGTGCGGGGCGGCGATCAGCCGCGCGGTCTCGATCGTGCGCGAGAGGGGGCTCGCGTAGACCGCGGCGAGGTCGAGGGGTGCCAGACGAGCGGCCACCCGTCGCGCCTGGGTGCGGCCATTGGCGTTGAGCGGCACGTCGGCGCGACCGCGAAAGCGCAGCACGCGGTTCCATTCGGTCTCGCCGTGACGGACGAAGAGCAACCGCGTCACGTCCATGGGAGCGTGCTCCGCGTCTGCCAGTAGCGCGCCGTAGGCTCGGCGAGGGCGTCGAGCGCGGCGCGCGTCGGCTCGTCGAGCGCGAGCGTGACCGCCGCCGCGTGGGAGGCGAGCTGGGCCGGGGTCGCCGCCCCCGAGAGCGCCACGTCGACGAAGGGATGGGCGAGCACGAAGGCGAGCGCGAGCTGATCGACGCCGAGGCCGCGGGCGGCGGCGAGGGCACGGAGCCGCTCGAGGAGCGCCCGGTCCTCGGGCCGCGTGTTGGCGGCGGTGAGCCGCCCGTTGGCGAAGACCTCCTTCGCGATCACGCCAAGCCCCGCGTCGTGCGCGGCGGCGAGCGCAGGGGCGAGCGAGGGCTCGAGGCAGTTGAAGGTCGCCTGCACGACGTCGAAGACGGGCTCGCCGTCGACCCGCGCCTCGAGCGCCCGGGCGAGCGTGGCCGCCGAGCCCGGCCCGCTCAGCGTGAGGCCCGCGGCGCGGTACGCGCCGCGCCGGCGGGCGTCGACGAGCGCGCGGAGGAGGTCGGGATCGTCGAGGAGGCCCGAGTCGAGCGTCGCGCTGTGGACCTGATAGAGGTCGAGCCACGGACCGAGCAGCCGGCGCGACTCGGCGAGCTGGGCGGTGAACCGCGCGAGCGAGTGCTCCTTCTCCTCGTGCACTGCGGCGTCCATCCGCCAGTCCGCCGTGTAGCGGTAGCCCCACTTGCTGCCGACCGTGAGGTCCGCGGGTGGCACGGCCTGCGCCGCGATCCAGCGGGCGAGGAAGACCTCGGCGTCGCCGTAGCTCCGGGCCACGTCGACGTAGCGGACGCCGGCAGCCCATGCGGCGTCGAGGACCGCGGCCGCGTGCGCGTACATGGCCTCGCGCGTGCGCTCGCCGGGCAGGTCGCGGTCGCGGCCGAGGGTGATGTAGGCCGGGCGGCCGAGCGCCGCGAGCCCGAGGCCGAGCCGCGAGACGACGAGCCCGCGTCGGCCGAGCGGGCGGAGGGGGATCGAGGCGCTCACCGGCTGCCCCGCGCCGTGTGGCGCGCGAGGTAGAGGAGTCCCACGCCGTCGAAGACGAGCTCGCGCGCCCGCTTGAGCAGCCAGAGCGTCACCCCGGCGGGCTCGGGGATGCCGAGGAAGGTGCAGAGCGCGACGCCGCCCACCTCCTGGGTGCCGAGGCCGCCCGGGATGAGCAGCGCCGTGGCGCGGATCGGCTGTGCGAGCGCCTCGATGATGAGCGCGTCGCGCAGCGGGATCGGGGTCTCGATGAGCACCATGATGAGATAGACCTCGAGCACACCGATGAGCCAGCCCGCGAGATGCCAGGCCGACGCCCGCCAGAACGTCGGCCCTTCGCGGTGGTAGAAGCCGGCGAGCCGCTCGTCGACCGCGGCGGCGCGGTGCCGCAGCCAGGCGACGAAGCGGGCGCGGGGCATGAGGCGGTGGAGCCAGCCCCAGGCGGTCTGCGCCGGGGCCCGGCTCTGGAGGTGCATCAGGCCTAGGGTGAACCCCGCGAGCGCGAGCAGCAGGACCACGAGCCAGACGGCCCCGAGGGCCCGCAGCTCGAGGCGATCGAAGAGCGCGGCGAGCCCGAGGATCACGAAGAAGCTCTGCGCGGTGGTGAGCGCGGTCTTCGAGATCATCACCGAGGCGAGGCCGTCGGAGCCGGAGACGCCCCAGGCGCGCAGCAGGTAGACCTTGACCCCCTCGCCGCCCACGGCGGCCGCCGGCGTGAGGCTGTTCACGCCCTCGCCGGCCATGCGGATGAAGTAGACATGGCGAAGCGGAATCTGCGGGACGGGAGGCAGGGTGCACCGCCAGCCGCGCGCGTCGACATATGCGACCAGGCAGTACGGCAGGAGCACGAGCGGTCCGCGCGCCCCGAGCTCGCCCAGCCGATCGACGATCGGGTCGAGCCCCGTGTGCCAGAGCAGGACCGCCAGGAGAGCGGCGCCCACCAGCGCCGCCAGACCGGTGCGGATCCACGAGGGCCGGGGCCGCGCGGCGTCGGCCACCGCAGCGCTAACCGGCGGTACCTCCGCGGGTCGCAGCCCGCTCGGCGGCCTCGAGCACCTCGACGACGCGCAGCGAGCGGGCACCGCTCGAGAGCGGCTCCGCGCCCGTGCGGACGCACTCGACGAAGTGCGCCGCGGCCAGCTCGAGCGGCTCCGCCGCGGCGGGCACCTCGATCGGGCGGCCCTCGAAGCGCGCAACCGGGATCACGCTGCCGGCGTCGCCCACGCCGCGGTCGAGCGCGTACTCGTAGAGCGTGAGCGCGCGCTTCTGGAAGCGGCCCTCGTAGGCGAGCATGCGCTCGCGGCCGACGACCGTCACCCGCGCGGTCTTCTCGGGGTCGAGCCAGCTCAGGTAGATGTGGGCCGAGATCCCGCCCTCGAGCTCGAGGTCGCCCACGACCATGTCCGCGATGCCGGGCTGGAGGTGACAGTGCTCGTGGAGGCGCACGTGGACGACGGGCTGGGGCACCAGGTGGAGCAGGATCGAGACGTCGTGCGGGGCGGAGTTCCACCACACGTTCGAGTCGCGCTTGATGCGTCCCATGCCGAGGCGCTCGAAGGAGAGGTGCAGGAGACCGCCGAGGGCCCCCGCGTCGATGAGGCGCTTCATCTCACCTACGAGCGGGTCGTAGAGGAAGGTCTCGTCGACGAAGAGCACGCGGCCCGCGGCGCGGGCCGCTGCCACCAGCTCGCGCCCGTCGGCCGCGGTGAGCGCGAGCGGCTTCTCGACCCAGACGTGCTTGCCGGCGCGCAGCGCGGCGAGCGCCATCGCGTGGTGGCGCGAGGGCGGGGTGGCGAGCACCACGGCGGCGACGTCGGGTCGGGCGAGGAGCGCCGCGTAGTCGCCGGTTACCGACAGCGCGGGGTGCTCGGCCTTGAGGGCCGCCTGGCGCCCGGGGTCAAGGTCGCAGAGATGCGTGACGCGGGCCGTCGCCAGGCGCGCGAAGGTCCGGAGCAGGTTCTTCCCCCAGTAGCCCACGCCGACGACGGCGATATTCAGCCGGGACGTTTCCATGGTCGAGCACCCTCCGCACCCGGAACACCCCATCCGCCCGGGCGCGTACGAAGCGATGGACGTTGTGGCGGATCGCGAACGCGACCGTAGCCAGCACCGCGGCGAGCGCCGCCGCAAGCCCGAGCGGGAGCCGGGCGGCCGGTCGGAGGACGGCGCCGGCGAGCGCGACCGCGGTGGCGAGCCCCGCAAGCGCGCCGGCTACGCCGAGCGTGCGCAGGAGCTCAGGGCCCGGCCCCGGCCGGCGCACGAGCAGCGGCAGGGACGGGAGATCGCGCAGGACGACGAACAGGCGCGAGAGGCCGTAGTGCGACGCGCCCGAAGCGCGTGGGCGGTCGCGCGTCGGCACCTCGACCACCCGGCGGCCGTCGACCCCGAGAACGGCGGGGAGGAAGCGGTTCATGCCGCGCGGGAGCTGCGCGCCCGCCAGGAGCTCGCGCCGATAGGCCTTGAGCCCGCAGCCGCAGTCGTAGACGGGCACGCCCGTCGCGCGCGCGATGAGCCAGTTCGCTGCCTTCGACGGCAGCACGCGCGAGAAAAACGGCTCCTCGCGCGCGAGGCGCCGCCCGCTGGCGACGTCGATGCCGGGCCGTTCGAGCGCGGCGAGGAGCCGCGGAATGTCGCCCGGGTCGTTCTGCCCGTCGCCGTCGAGGGTCACCACGACCGCGCCGCGCGCGTGGGCGAAGCCCGCCGAGAGCGCCGCGGCCTCGCCGAAGTTCCCGTCGAGGTCGACGATGCGGAGGTGCGGATCCTCGGCCGCAAGCGCGCAGAGGCGGGCGAGCGTCGCGTCGGTGCTGCCGTCGTTGACGAAAACGACCTCGTAGGGGCGGCCGACGCCGGCGGCAACACGGGAGATCTCGGCGAAGAGGGCGTCGACGTTGCCCTCCTCGTTGTAGACCGGCACGACGACCGAGAGCGCCGGTCGCTCGGCGGAATCCGTCACCGGAAGAAGCGCACCACGGCGTCGGCCACGCGCTCGACCTCGGCGTCGGTCAAGTCGGGGTGGACCGGCAGGGAGAGGATTTCCTGCGCCGCCTGCTCGACGCGCGGCAGGCTCGGGCCCGCGCCGTAGGTGTCGATCCACGCCTGCTGGCGGTGGATCGGCGTGGGGTAGTGGATGCCGGTGTCGATCTCCTGCGCCGCGAGATGCGCGCGCAGCGCGTCGCGCTCGGGCGTCCGCACCACGTACTGGTGGTAGACGTGGGTGCGACGCGGGTCGACGGGCGGGGTGATCACGAGGTCGCGGAGCCGCTCGGTGTAGTAGGCCGCGATCGCGGCCCTCCGCTGGTTGCGCGCATCGAGCGTCCGCAGCTTCACGCGCAGCAACGCGGCCTGGATCTCGTCGAGGCGGCTGTTGCCGCCGTAGAACGCGTGCAGGTTCTTCCGCACCTGCCCGTGCGTGCCGAGGTGGCGCACGCGCTCGGCGAGCACGCCGTCGTTGGTGCTCACCATGCCGGCGTCGCCGTAAGCGGCGAGGTTCTTCACCACGCCCAGGCTGAAGGCGCCGGCGAGGCCGAAGGAGCCGACGCGTCGTCCGTCGAGCCGCGCCCCGTGGGCGTGCGAACAGTCCTCGAGGACGACGAGGCCGCGGGCCCGGGCGAAGGCGAGGATCGGCTGCATATCGACGGGGAAGCCGTAGAGGTGAACGACCAGGATGCCGCGCGTGCGCGGGGTCGCGCGGGCCTCCAGCTCTTCCGGGTCGGGCCCGAGATCGGAGAGGCGGATGTCCAGCGGCACGGGCCGCACGCCCGCCTCGTAGAGCGCCTCAACCGCGGCGACGAAGGCGTTCGCCTGGATCAGGACCTCGTCGCCGGGGCACAGCCCCGCCGCGCGCACCGCAAGCCGCAGCGCGTCCGTCCCCGAGGCGACGCCGCGCACGTGGCGCACGCCGAGATACGCCGCGGCCTCCGCCTCGAACGCACGCACCTCCTCGCCGCCGAGGAGATGCATGCGCGCGAGCACGCGCTCGCACGCGGCGAGAATCTCGTGGCGGTGGGCGCGAAACTCGCGCGTGAGGTCCATCAAGGGCACGCGCTGGTGCGCCTCGGCCCGTGCTAGCGCCTCCATCGTCTGGCGACTCTCCTTGAAAAATTTCGGCGGATGCTACCGGTCGCATGGGGGGCGGCGCAAGGGGGCGCGCGCCCGATTGACTTTCCTCGACCGATCACCCAAAGGGACGCGGTGGCAGCGCGTGTGGAGGCCGTCGAGGCGGCCGTCGCAGAGACGGCGCGCGCGCCGGCCCCGGCGGCCACAGGGCTGTTCGTCCGCGCGGCCCTCGGGCTCGCCGCCGTCGCGGCCGGGCTGCTCGCCGTGCACCTCGAGCTGCCGGCCTTCTACGACAACGAGGGACGGTACGCCGAGGTGGCGCGGCAGATGCTGCTCACCGGCGACTGGATCACGCCGCGGCTCGACGGGACGCTGTTTCTCAACAAGCCGCCGCTCGTCTACTGGCTCGCCGCCGTGATCTTCCGCGTGGCGGGCGGGCCCACGGAGTGGGCGCGCCTCGTCCCGCTTGCGGCTGCGGCCGCGACGGTCGTGCTCACCTGCCGGATCGGTGCGCGCCTCTGGGACGAGCGTGTCGGACTGCTCGCCGGTCTACTGCTCGCCACGACGCTCGGCTTCGGCCTCGAGGCGCGCACGCTGCGGCCCGACGCGGTGCTTGTCGCGACCGTCACCGGCGCGCTCCTCTGCTGGCTGCACGCGACCGAGGCCGCGGGCGGCCGGCGCACCCGCTGGCTCGTCGGGCTCTACGCGGCGCTCGGCCTGGGCGTGCTCGACAAGGGGCTCGTGCCGCTCGTGGTAACGGGGCTGCCGATCGCGGCGCTCACGCTGCGCGCGCAGGGGTGGCGCGGCCTCGGGCAGTTGCGGCCCGGGCTCGGGGCCCTCGTCGTCGCGGCGATCGTGCTCCCGTGGCACGTTGTCGTAGCGTGGCGGCACCCGGGCTTCGCCTGGGACTACGTCGTGAACCAGCACCTCCTCTTCTTCTTCGACGCCAAGCTGCCCCGCGACTCCGAGGGCGATCCGCTCCCCTTCTTCTGGGGTGCCTTCCTCTTCCGGGCCGCGCCCTGGATCCTCCTGGTGCCGCTCACCGTCGGCGACGCGCTCGACGGCCTCGCGCGGCAGGCCTCGCGCGCGGCGCGCGGCACGCTCCTCTGCTGGGCCTGGGGCGGAGGGGTGCTGCTCTTCTTCTCGCTCGCCCCCTCGCGGCTCGAGCACTACACGCTGCCGGCCCTGCCCGCGGTGGCGCTGCTCGCCGCCCGGGGCTGGCAGCGGCTGCGCGCGGGCCACGTCGGCCGCACGGCGTGGCTCGGCCTCGCGGCCGCCGGGGGCGCGGCGGCTGCGGCGGGCGCGGGGCTCCTCGCGCTCGGACCGCGCCTGCTCGCGGGCGAGTACTGGATCGCCGAGACGCCAGGGCTCGCCGGGCTCGTCGCGCCCGCGGGGCTGGTGCTCCTCGGCACGGGCCTTGCGACCGCTGCCGCTGCCGTCGGCCACCGGGCGTGGGCGCTGCTCGCGAGCCTCGCCGTCCTCGGGGCGGCGTTTACCGCCGTCGTGCTCCGCGCCGAGGTGCTCGCAGAACCCATCTTCTCCTGGCGGCCCGTGGCGCGGGCGCTCGCCGACCTCCCGTCCGACACGGAAGTGGTCTTCGAAGCGCCGCAGGAGTACCAGATCGTGGGCGGCCTCGCCTACTACGCGAACCGGCCGATCACGCTGCTCGCGGTGCCGGGCTTCGTGCCGCCGACTTACCTCGCGGATGCGGCAGCGACGATGTTCCTGCCCCGGCCCGAGTTCGAGCGGCGGTGGCTTTCGGGCGCGCACCTGGCGCTCGTGAGCGACCCCCAGCAGCACCGGGAGCGGCCTTCCGGCCTCGTCCCGGGGCCCTTCCGCGTCCACGCACGCTTCGGGGACCGATGGGTGCTCACCAACTTCGACGTCGCGCGCTGACGGCGGTCGTGCTCGGGACGGCGCTGCTCGCCGCCCACGCCGCCCGGGCGTTCAGCGTCATCCCGATCCCCGAGATCGTCACCGATCCGAACGAGGGCAACACGATCGGGCTCCTCGGCGTGGCGCTGTTCACCGACGACCAGGATCACATCCGCTACATGCTCGCCCCCGACGCGGCCTACAACCCGACCAAGGGCTTCTTCCCGACGTTCCGCTTCTTCGGCTATCCCACCGACACGCGCCGCTACTCGCTCGTGCTCGGCAAGTCCACGACGCGCGACGAGGACTACGAGCTCACCTACGAGGACCGCGGGCTCTGGGAAGGTCGGGCCTTCCTCCTCGCGAGCGCGCTGCACGAGCGCGACTCGACCGAGCGCTTCTACGGCTTCGGCAACCAGTCCCACCTGCTCTTCGAGTCGAACTACACCGACAACGACACGGTCGCCCAGGTGACCCCGGGGGTGTGGCTCCTGCCGAGCGTGAACCTCTCCTACCGCATGCGCATCCGCCGCTTCTCGGTCGAGCCGGGCCAGGTGAGCGGCATCCCGTTCATCGCGCGCGAGCATCCCGAGACGCGCAACCGCGGGCTCGAGGGCGGCGTCTACTGGGCGCACCAGGCGGCGCTCACGTACGACAGCCGCGACGACATCGACATCCCCACCCACGGCGCGCTCGCGACCGCGTACACGGAGGCCGCCGACCGCCGCCTCGGCAGCTCCACGTCCTTCGTCAAGTTCGGGCTCGAGTGGCGCGACTTCATCCCGCTGCGCAACGGCAATCCAATCCTCGCCTTGCGCTTGCTCAGCAACTACGTCGACGGGGCGAAGGACACGCCGTTCTGGGAGCTCAGCAGCCTCGGCGGCCGGCGCACGCTGCGCGCCTTCGGCGGCGACCGCTTCATCGACTTCAACCGGGCGTTCGGCGGCGCCGAGCTGCGCACGCGGGTGTGGCAGCGGCGGCTCTTCGGGGTGAACGCCGAGCTGGAGGTGGCGCCCTTCTTCGAGGCAGGGCAGGTGTTCCCGCACGTCACCGATTCGCCCGTCTCGAACCTGCACGTCGCCTACGGCCTGGGGTTCCGCGGCGTCGTGCGCCCGCAGGTCGTGGGCTTCGTCGACGTCGGCCGCGGCGCCGAGGGCACGGCGATCTTCACCGGCGTCAACTATCCCTTCTGAGCAGGGAGCGCCTCGACGAGCAGGAGGCGCCCGCGGGCCGGGCGGCGGACGGCGCTCGCGACCAGCGGCGGCGGGGGATCGCGCAGGCGCCGCCACTCGTCCTCCCAGAGGAGGACGTGGGGCCGTGCGGAGCCCACGTCGGCGGGCCAGCGCTGCAGCGGGCGGGGGGCGTAGAAGCGCAGCTCGGGGTCAGGCGGGAACGAGGCGTAGAGCGGCGCCTCGGGCGGCACGAGTCGGGCGACCTCGTCCATGAAGGCGGCGAGACTCCGGTCGCGGGCGATCGCGGGGTGGACGAGACCCTCGAACACGACCGTCCATGCGAGGGCGAGCGCGGCGACGAGCAAGACCAGCGGGCGCCAGCGGCCCCGACCCACCGCCCGGGCGAGCGGCACGGCGGCGGCCGCGGTTGCGGCGCCGAGCACCGCGAGCACGCCCCGGTGCGCGCGCGCCGCGGCGAGGAGCGCCGTCGCAGCAGCGGCATCGTCGGGCCGCAGCCAACGCCGCAGCATGGCGGCGGGGTCGAGCCCCGCCGCGTAGGCGCCGGCGACCGTGGCCAAGAGCAGGGCGGCGAGCGGATAGGCGCGGGCGAGCGCGCGCGCCAGCGTGTCGAGCCGGCCGCCCTCCGGCGGGTCGGCCACGGCCGCCCCGAGGAGCATCGCCACGGCGGGGAACAGCGGCAGGAGGTAGACGCTGCGCTTGGCGGCGGCGAGCGCGAAGAAGCCCGAGCCCGTGGCGACCCACGCGGCGGCGAGCGCGGCCGCGTCGAGCCGCGGCCGGCGCGCGAGCGGGGCGGCGGCGAGCGGAAGGAGCGGCGTCCAGGGAAGGAGCCCGACCAGACCGAGCCCGACGAGATACGCGGCCCCGTGGGCGTGTCCGGTGCCCGCGTCGGCCGTGTCGACGAAGCGCAGCAGGTTCTCGCGCACGACGACGCCGAGCAGCGCACCGCCCTCGGCCGCAAAGGCAGCCGCATACCACAGGCTCGCCACGGCGGCGGCCGCGGCGAGCGCCGCCGGGACGCCGAGCCGGGCGGGGAGGCGGGTGTCGCGGCGCACGGCGGCGAGCGCGGCGACGGCGAGCGCCGGCAGCACGAGCGCCACCGGGCCCTTGGCAAGCGTGCCGAGCGCCACGCCCGCGGCGGCCAGGACGAGGAGCGCGCGGCGCGGGCTCCCGCCGGCCGCCACGGCTGTCCAGGCGGCGAGCGCGCCCGCGAGCGCGGCGGCGAGGGTCATGTCGACGCGCGCGCTCGTGGCCGCGCGCGCCCATTCGAAGGCGGTGGCGAGCGCGAGCGCGGCCGGGAGCCCGGCCGCAGCGCCGAAGGCCCGGCGCGTAGCGGCCCAGGTCATGAGCACGCCGGCGGTGCCCGCGAGCGCCGACGGCAGCCGCAGCGCGCGCTCGGGGCGGGTGGGGAGCGCACGCAGGGAAATCGCGGCAAGCCAGTAGTAGAGCGGCGGCTTGCGCGCCACCTCGCCCGCGGGCCGCTCGGGCACGAGCCAGCGCCCCGTCGCCAGCATCTCGCGCACGACGAGCCCCTCGCGCGGCTCGCCGCGGGTGTAGAAGGGGGTCGTCCCCGTGCCGGCGAGGTAGAGCGCCGCGCAGACGACGAGCAGCCCCAGGGCCTCCCGCAGGGCGCGCATCCGCCGTCGCATAGCGCCGTGCTGCGGCAATTGCACCTCCGGGCGGGCGCTGTTAGCGTGCGCCCCCGATGTCGGCGCCGGCGGCCGCGCACTACGATGCGCGTCTCGGCTATCAGACGCTCGACGCGCGACGCTACGAGCGCCGCCGCTACGGCGGCGTCGTGCGCTGGATGAACCTGCGGCTGCTCGAGCGAGCGCTCGGACGGGCGCTCGCGGAGGTCCCGCCGGGGAGCGTCGTCCTCGACGCGCCGTGCGGCACGGGGATCCTCACGGGCTTTCTGCGAGCGCGGGGGCTGCGGGTGATCGGCGCGGACATCTCCCCGGCGATGCTCGGGGTGGCGCGCGAGCGCGGCGGCACGGTGGGCCACGTGCGCGCGGATCTCGAGGCCCCGCCGTGGCGGCCCGCGAGCTTCGCCGCGGTGGTCTCGAGCCGCTTTCTCATGCACCTGCCGCCGGCGATCCGCCCGCGCGTGCTCGCAGGGCTCGCCGCGCTCGCCCACGGTCCGCTCGTCGCCACCGTCTGCCACCCGTATACCGCGAAGAGCTTCGGCCGCGCGCTGCGCCGCGCCCTCGGGCTTACCGCCAAGCGGAGCCCGCGCCTCACGCGCGCGGAGCTGGCCCGCGAGGCAGCGCGCGCCGGGCTCGTGCTCGAGCGCATCGTCCCGGTGCTCCCGCTGCTCTCGGAGGTGTGGGTGGTGGTGCTCCGCAATCCCGCGGTCACGAGGAGTTGAGATGCCGACCATCGAGCGCATCCACGCGCGCGAGATCCTCGACTCGCGCGGCTTTCCCACCGTCGAGGCGACGGTGGTGCTCGCCGGGGGCGCGACGGGGTGCGCCGCGGTGCCCTCGGGGGCGTCGACGGGCGAGCGCGAGGCGATCGAGCTGCGCGACGGCGACCCACGCCGCTACCGCGGCAAGGGCGTGCTGCGCGCGGTGGCGAACGTGAACACGGTCGTCGCCCCGGCGCTGGCGGGCCTCGAGGCCGATCAGAACCTGATCGACGCCAAGCTCGTCGCCCTCGACGGCACGGAGAACAAAGGGCGGCTCGGCGCCAACGCGCTGCTGGCCGTCTCGCTCGCCGCCGCCCGGGCGATCGCCGCGGCGGCCGCGCAGCCGCTCTACCGCGCGCTCGGCGGCGAGGCGGCGACGCGGCTCCCGGTGCCGCTCATGAACGTCATCAACGGCGGCCGGCACGCGAGCAACCCGCTCGACTTCCAGGAATTCATGATCGTCCCGCACGGCGCACCGAGCTTCCCGGAGGCGCTGCGGTGGGGCGTCGAGGTGTACCACGCGCTGCGCGCGCGGCTCGAGGCGCGCGGGCTCGGCACCGCGGTCGGCGACGAGGGCGGCTTCGCCCCGGCGCTGCGCGCCCACGAGGAGGCGCTCGACCTGCTCGTCGCGGCGATCGAGGAGGCGGGGCTCGTCCCCGGGCGCGACGTCGCGCTCGCGCTCGACCCCGCGGCGAGCGAGCTCGCCGAGGGCGACGGGTACGTCTTCCGCAAGGCGGGCGGCCCGCGGCGCTCGGCCGACGATCTCATCGCGCTCTACGCGCGCTGGTGCGACGCCTACCCGATCGTCTCGATCGAGGACGGCCTCGGCGAGAACGACTGGGCGGGGTGGAAGCGGCTCACGGCGACCCTCGGCGCGCGCATCCAGCTCGTCGGCGACGACATCTTCGTCACGAACGATGCGATCCTCGCGCGCGGCATCGCCGAGGGGGTGGCCAACGCGATCCTCGTCAAGGTGAATCAGATCGGCACGCTCACCGAGACGCGCGCGGCGATGGCCCGCGCCGCGCGCGCCGGGTACGCGGCGGTCGTCTCGCACCGCTCGGGGGAGACGGAGGACGCGTTCATCGCTGACCTGGCGGTGGCGACGGGCTGCGGGCAGATCAAGACCGGCGCGCCGTGCCGCTCCGAGCGCACCGCGAAATACAACCGGCTGCTCGGGATCGCCGAGGAGCTGGGGGCGCGGGCGCGGTACGCGAGCCCGTTTCCGGGCGATTACGCCCAGCGGATGCGGCGGTAGTCGAACGTCGCGCGCTCGACCGGCGCGAGCTTCACCACCTCGAAGTACGGCGAGAGGTCGAAGTCGCGCGGCGTGATCAGGGTCTCGACCTGGCGGTGGAAGATCGCCGGGTACGGCGTCATCCGCCCGAGGAGCGCGGCCCAGCGCCGGCGCGGGCGGGGCGCGGGATCGGGGGTCATCGTGGGCAGGATCGGGAAGCCCACGTTCTGGAAGGCCCGGGCGATCATGCTCGAGCAGATCACGTGGGTCGGCAGCCCGCTGCCGAAGGCGAGCGCGCGCCGGCGGAGCCGGCGTGGGATCAGGCTCACGGGGAAGAAGTAGCGGGCGAGGTCGAGGAGGTTCCGCACGTCGTAGCGGTGGCCGATCTGGCCGATGACCTCGTCGAGGATGCGCGCGAGGTCGTCCCGCCGCAGCCCGATCGGCCGGCACATGCGCAGGTTGTAGCGTTCGTACTTGGCGAGGGGCGCGGCGGTGACGCCCTCCTCCATCAGGGCTTCGACGATCAGGTGCTCGGCGTCGGCGCCGTAGCGCGCGCGAAGCGCGGCGTGCTCCGCGGGCTTGCGCCGCAGCAGCTCGTCGCCGATGTAGAGGGCCGCATGCGACCACGTGCTCTGGGTGAGGTACTTGATGACCTGGCTCACGCGCTGCTCGCCGTCGACCAGGATCACGTCGCCCTTGCGCAGGGTGCGGCGCAGCGCCGCGAGATCGACGGGCAGGAGGAGGTCGTAGGTCGCCCGGGGCTTGGTCAGCGCCCGCGCGGCAGCGGCGAAGAGCTTCCGGCGAAGCCAGCCCATCGGCTTGCATGGTAACGCGGCGTCGCCGACGTGTGGAGCGCAAGCCGCACGGCATCCCGCCGCGCGCCCGCCGCTTCCGGCGGCGGCTGCTCGCCTGGTACCGCCGCTGCGGCCGCGACCTTCCCTGGCGGGGAGCGACGGACCCCTACCGCGTGCTCGTCTCCGAGGTCATGCTCCAGCAGACGCAGGTGGCGCGGGTGCGCGAGTTCTACCCGCGCTTCCTCGCACGCTATCCCACCCTCGAAGACCTCGCCGCCGCGCCCTTCGACGCGGTGCGCGAGAGCTGGGACGGCCTTGGCTACTACGCCCGGGCGCGCAACCTCCACGCCACAGCGCGCCACGTCGCGCACGAGCTGGGGGGCGTCTTTCCGCGACGCCCCGAGGAGCTCGGGCGCCTGCCCGGCATCGGCCGCTACACGGCGGCGGCCGTGGCGAGCCTCGCCTTCGGGCACGACGTCGCCACGGTCGATACCAACGTCGCGCGCGTGCTCGGCCGGGTCTTCCGGCTGCGCGGCGCGCGCGGCTCGGCAGAGCGGATGCGCAGGACCTGGGCGCTCGCCCAGGCCCTCGTGCCCCGCGGGCGCTCGGCGGACTGGAACCAGGCGCTGATGGACCTAGGCGCCACCGTGTGCACGGCCCGCACGCCGCGCTGCCCCGCCTGTCCAGTGGCCGCCGTGTGCGGATCGCGTCGGAAGGGATCGACGGCGCGGACCGTGCCGTAGAGCCGCTGGACCTCCAGGCTCAGAGCAGGCCCGTGCGGGCGAGGTACTCGGCCGCCAGCACGAGGCCCTTCGCTGCCCCCATGCGCGTGTTGTGCGACAGCGCGACGTACTTGAGGCCGTGGCGCAGCGCGGGCTCGGGACGGAGCCGCCCCACGCTGGTCGCCATGCCGCCGTCGCGCTCGCGGTCGAGGCGGGGCTGGGGCCGGAAGGGGTCGTCGTGGACGACGATCGGGTGCGCGGGGGCGCTCGGCAGGTCGAGTCCCGCGTAGTCGGCGCGGAATTCGCGCATCGCGGCGGCCGCCGCCGCGGGCTCGACGGGGCGGGTCGTCTCGACGGCCACGGCGAGCGTGTGCCCGTCGAGCACCGCAGCCCGGGTGCAGGTGGCGCCCACCGCCGCCGGGTGCGGCACGATGCCGCCCTCGCCGAGCGTGCCGAGGATCTTGCCCGTCTCGATGGCGACCTTCTCCTCCTCCTTCGGAATGTACGGGACGAGGTTGTCGAGGATGTCGAGCGCGATCACGCCCGGCGAGCGGCCCGCGCCAGACAGCCCCTGCATGGTGGTGACGAGCACCCGTTCGATGCCGAACGCGTCGAGCAGTGGCTTGAGCGAGATCGTGAGGCCGACCACCGTGCAGTTCGACTGCGGGAGCACGAAGCCCTTCCAGCCCCGACGCCGGCGCTGATGCTCGATCAGCGGCAGGTGGGCGGCGAGATTCACGCCCGGGACCACGATCGGGACGTCGGGCTCGTAGCGGAAGGCCGATGCCGTGCTCAGCACGGGCACGGCGGCCGCGCAGCGCGGCTCGAGGGTGCGCGCGACGTCGCTTTCCACCGCCGAGAGCACGAGGTCGACCTGGCCCGGGTCGAAGCGCTCACCGTCCTCGACGGGGAGGTCGAGGACGGCCTCGGGCGGCTCCTCCCGGCAGAACCAGCGGCGGGCCCCGCTGCCGTCGCGGATGGCCTCCCGGTACGGCTTCCCTGCCGACCGGCTCGAGGCTGCCACCGCCGTGACCTCGAACCACGGGTGATCCGCGAGCGCGACGAGCGCCTGCTGGCCGGCGATGCCGGTGGCGCCGATCACCGCGACGCGCCGCTTGCGCATGGTCCCGCGAGTATCGGGGCCGCGCCGCGGGGAGTCAATCCGCGGGCGCGGTCGCGAGCCAGGCCCGCACCGGCTCGAAGACGTCGCGGGCGGCGCTCCGGCCGACGAGCACGTCCAAGTGCCCGTAGCCGGGGAGCTCGCGAACCTGCGCGCGGGGCCCGCCCCACGCGCGCGCCGCCGCCCGCACCTCCTCGACCCACTGCGGCCCCATGCGCGTGCTCGCGAACGCCAGCACCGGAAGGGGGCTGCGCGGCGGCCGCGGGGGCTTGGCCGTCAGCACGGCGCGCGGCCACCAGCGATCCTCGCCGGCGAGCAGCCGCGCGAGGAGCTGCAAGTCGCTCATCCCGTCGCGCGCGGCGGAGAGCCCGCCCTGCCCCCCGAAGCTCTGCGACGTCCACAGCACGTCGGCGAGCGCGGCACCGGCGGAGGCATACCCCGGCAGCGGCGACGGACCGGTGGGATCGGCGATCACGGCGGTGAGCAGCGCGCGGCGGAGCGGCCACGGGAGTCGGGTCGAGGCGACGTCGAGCGCGGGGCCCGACCCGGGTGGCTCGTGGCGCCCGCCGGCCGTGGCGTCGAGGACGACGAGCGCCGCGGGCCGCTCTTTACTGGCCACCCGGTAGGCGAGCGCGCCGCCGAAGCTGAAGCCGGCGAGCACGATCGGCCCAGGCTCGGCCGCGCGGATGAACGCCATCGCCCAGCGGACGTCGGCGGCGAAGACGTCCGCGGTCCAGCGGTCGAGCGCCTGTAAGTCGGCGGGCGAGGCGTCGGGCGGCACGGCATGCGTGCGGTAGTCGAGGCCCCACGTGCGAAGGCCTGTCTGCGCGAGGTAGAGGCGCAGGTCGGCGCGGGCGTCGGTGGTGGGTACCTCGCTCGTCATGTGCATGCCCGGGAGGTAGAGGAGGAGCGGTCCAGCGCCGCCGGCGCAGGCGGCGATACGACGGAGGGCGACGCGGTCGAAGGGGCCGTCGGGCGGGCGGGCGCAGGTCCACACGTCCTCGCAGAGGGCGAGGCCGCGGACCTCGCGGGTCGCCTGCACGTGGGTGCACGGGAGGGCGGTCGTCGCCGGCCGCACCCGGCGGCAGCCGGGGGCCGCGACGCCGAGGGCGAGCAGCACGACCGCGAGCGCACGCATCGCTGCGCCTCTTCATCCGGTTTGCGCTCGCTCTGCAAGCAGGCCAGGATTCGCGCCGATGACCGACGACCAGCGCCGGGCTCGGCTCGAGAAGCTCGAGAAGCTGCGCGCGCTCGGCGTGACGCCGTACGCCGACCGGTTCGACTGCACGCACGTGCTCGCCGAGGCCGCGCAGCTCCCCGACGGGTCGCCGGTGCGGGTCGCGGGGCGGCTGCTCACGCTGCGGAGCTTCGGCAAGCTCGCGTTCGCGCACCTCATGGACCGCTCGGGCCGCGCCCAGGTGAGCTTCGAGCGCGGCACGCTCCCCGCAGCCGACGAGGCGGTGGTGCGGCTCCTCGACCTCGGCGACTTCGTCGGCATCGAGGGCGAGCTCTGGACGACCAGGATGGGCGAGCGCACGATTCGCACCCGTCGGCTCGCGTTTCTCGCGAAGAGCCTGCGGCCGCTGCCGGAGAAGTGGCACGGGCTCAAGGATCAGGAGCTCCGCTACCGCCGCCGCTACCTCGATCTCATCGCCAACGCCGAGACGCGGGCGCGGTTCCGGCTGCGGTCGCGGGTCATCGCGCTCGTGCGGGCCTTCCTCGACGCCCGCGGCTTTCTCGAGGTCGAGACGCCGATCCTGCAGCCCGCCGCCTCGGGCGCGGCGGCGCGGCCGTTCGTGACGCGCCACGAGGCGCTCGACCGGCCGCTCTATCTACGCATCTCGCCGGAGACGTATCTCAAGCGCCTCGTGGTGGGCGGCCTCGAGCGCGTCTACGAGATCGGCAAGAACTTCCGCAACGAGGGCATGGATCCCTCCCACCTCCAGGAATTCACCATGCTCGAGTGGTACGCGGCGTACTGGAGCTACCGCGAGAACATGACGCTCGTGCGCGAGCTGATCCAGCACGTAGCGCGCGAGGTGACCGGCGGCACGCAGATCGCGTGCGCCGGCGGGACGATCGACCTCGGCGGGGAATGGCCCGAGGTGGCGTTCGTCGACGCGGTGCGCGAGCGGACCGGCATCGACCTGGCGGCGCTCGACACGTGGGAGAAGCTCGCGCCCGCTGCCCGCGCCCACGGGCTCGACCCGGCCGAGCTGCCCTCCTACCCGGCGCTCGTCGACGGGCTCTACAAGCGCGCGGTGCGTCCGCACCTCGTAGGCCCCGTCTTCCTCACGCACCATCCCGCCGAGCTCGTCCCCCTCGCCCGGCGCAGCGACGCGAACCCGCGCGTCCTCGACATGTTCCAGGTCGTGGTCAACTCCTGGGAGATCGTGAAGGCGTACTCGGAGCTAATCGATCCGCTCGAGCAGCGCGCGCGCATGCTCGAGCAGCAGGCGTACCGCGCGCGCGGCGACCGCGAGACCATGATGATGGAGGACGATTACATCGAGTGCATGGAGTACGGCATGCCGCCCAACTCGGGGCTCGGGCTCGGCATCGACCGCCTGGTGGCGCTGCTCGCGGGCGTCGAGTCGCTGCGCGACGTCGTGCTGTTCCCGGCGATGCGCGACGAGGGGTAGGCATCGCGGCGCTCGGCATGCGGGAGCCGCCGGAGCGCCGCCATCCGGCTCACCGACGATGACAGACGGCGCAGGCCTCGCGCCCCGCGCCGATGACCGGCGGGTCGTTCGACGGATCTGCGTCCTCGTAGAGCGCCGCCCGCGCGTCCACGTGCGCGAGGCGGTCGTCGAGGATCGGCTCGAACGGCCAGGTGCTCGTCCCCGGGACGGCGGCCGCGAGCGTGTACCACGTGCGGGCCGGCGCGAGGTCACCGTGCTTGAGCGCGACGTCGCCGAACAGCGTGAGGGAGCCCTGGAGGTTGTGCGGCGCAAAGCCCGCGTTGGCACAGATTTCGGGCTGGGTGCTGACACAGGCGAGGGTCTCGGGGTCGTTCAGGTACGCGCTGACCTTCGCGTACGCGGCCTCGAACAGCGGGTCGTGCGGCGGAGTCGCCTGCAGCACGGGAATCGCGTCGAACACGTTGAAAAACGGGTTGAGCGCGATCGCCCGCTCGAGGTCGGCGAAGCCCCGGTTGCGGAGCGTCGCATCACCGTCGACCACGCCCTGGAGGTACTCGGCGGCCGCCGCAAAGCCCGGGACACGGGAGTCGCCCGTCGCTGTCGCGTCGTTCCAGAGAAGAGGGACCGCCTTCGCGAAGGCGGCGTTCGCGCTCCGCAGCTCGGTCTTCGCTGCGACGCTCGCCGCAGCGTAGTCGGTCACCTGCTGGCCGAAGCGGTAGAGGTGCATCATGGCGAGCAGGAAAAGCGAGCGTCCGTCGTGCGGGTCGCGGCGGGCGGCCTGCGTGAGGCGACGGATCGTCGCGATCGCTCTCGCCTCGGTGTCGTCGTCCCCGAGGAGCACGTCCCAGAAGCCCACTTCGCCGGCGGCGGCGGCGCGCGACGGTTTCCGGGAGCGGACTTCGGAGGCATCGTTGCGCCGGAAGTTGTGGAAGCGGGCGCGGAGGAGCGCGTTCCCGATGCCGAGATCGGCCTGTACGAATCCGACTGGCCCGGCGAGCGGCGTGAAGCCCGGCCCCCGCACATCGATGCGGAGCCCGCTTGTGGCGTAGCGGATCGCGCGGACGGGACCGCCTCCATCCCGGTAGACATATCCCTGCCCGCGCGCGCGCCACTTCGTGCAGTCGAGCGCGACCGACGCGAGCACGGCGTCGCGGGTGGTCGCCTGGAGATACGCCTCGAGGGTGACCGTCGACGCGGCGGGACAGCGGGGGTCGTGCAGCGTCGCGAGCGCGCGGTCGCGGCCGACGACGATCACGGCGCGGTTCTTGGCCGGGTCGCCGCGGTTTACGAGGCGCGCGACCTTGCCGACGGTGAGCACCTCGAAGCCGGCGGCGGACGCGAGCACCGGGGCGGCGAGGGCGAGGGAGAGCACCAGTCGGGTGGCCATCCGTCGTGCGCGCCCCGATAGCATCTACGTGGATCGTGCGTCCACCGCGATTCCGCGGCGCGCCCGGCTATCCCTCCGCGCGCAGGAACTCGATGAACTTCGCCGCCGCCGGCGAGAAGTGCTTGCCCTGGCGGTGGATGATCCCGAGCGGCCGCAGGAAGGTCTCGTCGGAGATGTGGACCACGGCGAGCGTCTTCGAGCGCAGCTCGGGCTTCACGACGGGCTCGGGCAGCAGCGCCACGCCGCGCCCGATCTCGACCACCCGCTTGATGGTCTCGATGTTGTCGAGCTCCATCACGTAGCGCACGTCGACGCCGTTGCGGCGGAGGATGCGGTCGGTCTCCTTGCGGGTGGGGATGTCGCGCTCGAAGCCGACCATCGCCTCGCCGGCGAGCTTCGTGATCGACACCTGGCGGTGACGGGCGAGCGGATGCCCGGGCGGGCAGACGAGCACGAGCCGGTCCTGGCGGAAGGGGACAATCGTGATCTGCGGACGGCGGCTCGGGTAGGCGACGATCCCGAGGTCGACGTTGCCCTTGAGCGCGTCCTCGTAGATCTTGTTCGAGCGGCTGTACTCGAGGTGGAGGTGGACCTGGGGAAAGGCCTTGAGGTAGCGCTTGATCGGCCGCGAGAGCTCGTAGAGACCGATCGAGTGCACCGTGGCGACGCGCAGCGTCCCGGCGACCACCTGGGTGAGCGTCTGCAGCCGGGCCTCCATCTCCCGGTACCGCTCGACGATGTCGCGGCTCGCCTGGTAGAAGATCTCCCCGGCGGGGGTGAGCCGCACGTTGCCGCGCATCCGCTCGAGCAGACGGTGCCCGTAGCGCTCCTCGAGCATCCGAATCTGTTGACTCACCGCCGACTGCGTGACGAAATTCTGCGATGCGGCGGTGGAGAAGCTGCGCGTCTCGACGACGTCGCAGAAGACCTTGAGCGTCTCGAGGTGCATGGCTAATGCAGGGCTTCGCTTGGCGTGAGACCATCTTATACGGGCCGCCTCCGGCGCGGGCAACGGGGTGGCGGCGGAGGATGCCATGACCGCGGGCGACGACGTCGACTACTACGGCCTCGACGAGCTCTTGGGCGAGGAGGAGCGGCTCACGCGCGCCACCGTGCGCAGCTTCGTGGAGCGCGAGGCGGCGCCGCTCATCACCGCCTGCCACGCGCGCGAGGAATTCCCGCGTGCGCTCATCCCGCGCATGGCCGAGCTCGGGCTCTTCGGCGCGCATCTCAAGGGCTACGGCTGCGCGGGGATGTCGGCGGTCGCCTACGGGCTCGTCTGCCAGGAGCTCGAGGCGTGCGACTCGGGGCTGCGCTCGATGGTCTCGGTGCAGGGCTCGCTGGCGATGTACGCGATCCACCGCTGGGGCAGCGAGGACCAGAAGCGGCGGTGGCTCCCGCCGATGGCCGCGGGGCGCGCGATCGGCTGCTTCGGTCTCACCGAGCCCGATCACGGCTCCGACCCGGGCAGCATGGAGACCCGCGCCCGGCGCGACGGCACGGGCTGGGTGCTCACGGGCACCAAGCGCTGGATCACCAACGGCTCGATTGCCGACGTCGCCGTGGTGTGGGCAAAGGACGACGACGGCGTGGTGCGCGGCTTTCTCGTCGAGGCGGGGACGCCCGGCTTCGCCGCCCGCGACATCAAGGGGAAGTTCTCGCTGCGCGCCTCGATCACCTCGGAGCTGGTGCTCGAGGAGGTGCGCGTGCCGGCCGAGAACCTCCTCCCCGACGCGCGCGGCCTCTCCGGGCCCTTCTCCTGCCTCAACCAGGCGCGCTACGGGATCGTGTGGGGCGCGCTCGGGGCGGCCCGCACCTGCTACCTCACGGCGCTCGGCTATGCGCGCGAGCGCCGGCAGTTCGACCGGCCGCTCGCCGGCTTCCAGCTCGTGCAGCAGAAGCTCGTGCACGTGCTCACGGAGATCACCAAAGGGCAGCTCCTCGCCTGGCGGCTCGGTCGGCTCAAGGACGCGGGGACGGCGCGGCCCGAGCAGGTCTCGCTCGCCAAGCGCAACAACGTGCAGATCGCGCTCGACGCCGCCCGGCTCGCGCGCGACATCCTCGGCGCGAACGGCATCGTCGACGCCTACCCGGTCATCCGCCACCTCCTCAACCTCGAGACCGTGAGCACCTACGAGGGCACGCACGACATGCACACGCTGATCGTCGGCCGCGACATCACCGGCCTCGACGCCGTGCGCTGAAGCGCTCTGGACTCTGCCCTGCTGGCTGGCGTAAGGCGGGGCTTGGGGCATGGACCTCGACGGCAGGGTCGCGCTGGTCACCGGGGCCGCGCGCGGGATCGGGCGCGGCATCGCGCTCGCGCTCGCCCAGGCGGGCTGCGACGTGGCGGTGTCCGACCTCGCGCGGCCGGCCGACGGCGTCACGCCCTACGCGCTCGGCACCCCCGACGATCTCGAGGCGACGCGCCGTGCGGTGGCGGCGTGCGGCCGCCGCAGCCTCGCCGTGGCCGCCGACGTGACCGTCAAGGCCGAGGTCGAGGCGCTGGTCGAGGCGGTGGAGGCTGGGCTCGGCGGCGTCGACGTGCTCGTGGCGAACGCCGGCATCATCGGCGCGGGCGCCCTGGCCGGCATGCCCGAGGCGCTCTGGGATCGCATCTTCGCGGTCAACGTGAAGGGCGTCTTCCTCTGCGCGCAGGCGGCGATCCCGCGGCTTGTGCGCCGCGGCGCAGGACGCATCGTGACGGTGGCGTCGATCGCCGGCAAGACCGGCCGCGCCGGGCTCGCCGCCTACTGCGCCTCGAAGGCGGCGGTGATCGCGCTCACGCAGGCGCTCGCCGAGGAGCTGGGACCGCTCGGCGTCACGGTGAACGCCGTCTGCCCCGGCTTCGTCGACACGGCGATGTTCACCGCGGTGCTCGACCCCCTGCTCGCCCCGATCCTCGGCGTGCCCGAGGCCGAGGCCTTCGCGCACTTCGTCGGGCGCGCCACTCATCTCCGGCGCCCGCAGACGCCGGCGGACATCGGGGAAGCGGTCGTCTACCTCTGCCGCGCCGACAACGTGACGGGCGTCGCGCTCAACGTCGCGGGCGGCGCCGAGGTGCACTGACCCGCCGTGCGCGTGCTCCTCTGGGGGGCGGTGGCGGTCGCGGGCGCGTATGCCGTCGCGGTGCTCGCGGTCCTCCACGGCGAGACCGTGAACGCCGTGTGGTTCGTGGTCGCCGCCGCAGCCGTCTATGCCATCGCCTACCGCTTCTACGGCGCCTACCTCGCCGCGCGGCTCTTCGCGCTCGACGAGCGCCGCCCGACCCCCGCCGTCCGCCTCGACGACGGGCGCGACTTCGTGCCCACGAACCGCTGGGTGGTCTTCGGCCACCACTTCGCCGCGATCGCCGGCCCCGGACCGCTCATCGGGCCCACGCTCGCGGCCCAGTTCGGTTATCTCCCGGGCACGCTCTGGATCCTGGTCGGCGTCGTGCTCGGGGGCGCCGTACAGGACTTCTGCATCCTCTGCGGGAGTCTCCGGCGCGACGGGCGCTCGCTCGGCCGCATGGCGCACGAGGAGATCGGTCCGCTCGGCGGCCTCGCCGCCGAGCTCGGCGTGTTCGCGATCATGATCATCCTGATCGCGGTCCTCGCGCTCGTCGTGGTGAACGCGCTCCGCCAGAGCCCGTGGGGGACGTTCACCGTGGGGGCCACGATTCCGATCGCGATGCTGATGGGGTGGTACTTGAAGGCGCTCCGCCCGCACGACGTCGCGGGGGCCACCGCGCTCGGCCTCGCGCTGCTCGCCGCGGCCCTCCTCGGCGGGCGCTGGGTCGACCAGCACCCGACGCTCGCCGGCGCATTCACGCTCTCCGGGCCAGCGCTCGCCTGGGCGATCATCGGCTACGGCTTCGCGGCCTCGGTGCTGCCCGTGTGGCTGCTGCTCGCGCCGCGCGACTACCTCTCGACGTTCGTCAAGCTCGGCACGATCGGGGCACTGGCGATCGGCATCGCCGCGATGCGCCCCGAAGTCCATTTGCCCGCGGTCACCCGCTTCGTCAACGGCACCGGGCCGATCTTCGCGGGCAAGGTCTTCCCGTTCTGCTTCATCACGATCGCCTGCGGCGCGATCTCGGGCTTCCACTCGCTCATCTCCTCGGGCACGACGCCGAAGCTGCTCAGCACCGAGACCGATGCGCCGATGATCGGCTACGGGTGCATGCTGCTCGAGTCCTTCGTGGCGGTGATGGCGATGATCGCCGCGGCCGCGCTCTCCCCCGGCGTCTACTTTGCGATCAACAGCCCCGCGGGCGTGGTCGGCGCCGATCCGGCCGCGGCCACGGCGACGATCAGCGGCTGGGGCTTTCCGGTCACGCCCGCCGAGCTGGCGGCGCTCGCCCGGCAGGTCGGCGAGCGGAGCCTCCTCGCCCGCACGGGCGGCGCGCCGAGCCTCGCCGTCGGCATGGCGCACATCTTCGCCCGCACGCTCGGCGGCAGCGCGCTCGCGCTCTGGTACCACTTCGCGATCATGTTCGAGGCGCTCTTCATCCTCACCACGCTCGACGCGGGCACCCGCGTCGGCCGCTACATGCTCCAGGAGCTCCTCGGGGGCCTCTGGCCGCCGCTCGCGCGCCCGAGCTGGTACCCGGGCGTCGTGCTCACCAGCACGGTGGTCGTGGGCGCCTGGGGGTACTTCCTCTATCAGGGCGTGATCGATCCGCTCGGAGGCATCAACATCCTCTGGCCGCTCTTCGGGATCGCCAACCAGCTCCTCGCGGCGATCGCGCTCACGGTGGCGACCACCTTCCTCGTCCGCGAGGGGCGCGCACGCTACGCCTGGACGACGCTCCTGCCGCTCGCCTGGCTGCTCGCGGTCACGCTGAGCGCCGGCTGGCAGAAGGTCTTCTCGCCCGACCCGGCAATCGGTTTCCTCGCGCAGGCGGAGCGACTGGCGCGCGAGGCCGCCGGGGGTACGCTCGCGGCCGAGGACGGGGCGCGGCGCCTGGCGCAGGTCGTGAACCTGCGCATCGACGCGGCGCTCGCGGCGCTCTTCATGGGGCTCGTCGTCTTGATCGTCGTCGAGGCGGCGCGCGTCTGGTACCGGACGCTGCGCGGCCCGCAGACGGCCAGGCGGGTGCTGCCCGCCGCCGCGGGCAGAGGTTAGCGATGGCGCCGGCAACGGTCGGGCGTGCGGAGATCGAGTGCATCCTGGCGATCGTCGATCGGCTCGGGATCTCGCGCGAGGCCGTGATCATCCCGCTGCGCCCGACGCATCCCGGCGGGGTGCGGGTGCTCGAGACCGGCCGCCACCGGGGCAAGCTCGAGATCACGGTCGACTCCGAGGCCCCGCTCGATACGTGGCTCGTCGAGCTCGAGGCGCAGTTGCGGGGGCTCGTCGATCGCGGGACACTCGGAAGCTGAGCGGCGCATGATCCAGATCAAGCGCACCTACGAACCAGCGGCCCGCGGCGACGGCCGCCGCATTCTCGTCGAGCGGCTCTGGCCGCGCGGGATCGCGAAGGAGGCGCTCGTCCTCGACGCGTGGATGAAGGACGTCGCGCCGAGCACCGCGCTCAGGCAGTGGTTCGGGCACCGCGTCGAGCGCTGGGAGGAGTTCCGGCGCCGCTACCGCGCGGAGCTGGACGCGAACCCCGAGGCGTGGCAGCCGATTCTCGACGCCGCCCGCCGCGGCCGGGTGACGCTCCTCTACAGCGCCCGCGACACTGCGCACAACGGCGCCGTGGTGCTGCGCGAGTATCTCGCCGAGCGCCTGCGCGCGCGGCCCCGGCGGCGAAGCCGCTAGGCGCCCGATCTTTCCGCGGCGGCCGCCGTGGGCTAAGAGCGGAGCATCACCGCGTCTTCTGGAGGTGCATCATGGCCGTGACCGTCAAGCGCATCAGCCTCTGGCGCTGCGAGGTGCCGAACGAGCCCGGCGCGCTCGCCCGCACGCTCGAGCCGCTGGCGGCGGCGCGGGCGAGCCTGCGCGTCGTCATGGGTTACCGCTTCCCGGAGCATCAGGAGCGGGCCGCCATCGAGGTCTACCCGGTCAGCGGCGCGCGGGCGACTGCGGCCGCCCAGTCCGCGGGGCTCGCCGCCTCCGACGTGCCCTGTCTCCTCGTCGAGGGCGACGATCGCCCCGGGCTCGGCGCCCGGATCGGCCGTGCGCTCGCCGACGGCGGCATCAACGTCGCGTTCTTGATCGCCCAGGTGGTGGGCCGGCGCTTCTCGGCCGTGGTGGGCTTCGGCGACGGGGCGGCCGCGGACGCCGCGACCCGGCTCATCAAGGCGGCGTGCAAGGAGCCCCCGAAGCCCCGGCGCAAGCCCGCGCGCAAGCCCACGCGCCGGCGCTGACGCCGCTCACGCCCCGCGGCGGGCGAGGAGCGCGACGACGTTGCGGAGGAGCCGCAGGCCGAGGTCGTCGTCGAGCGTGAGGATCGACTCGGGGTGGAACTGCACGGCAGCGAGCGGCAGCGTGCGGTGCTCGACCGCCATCACCACCCCGTCCTCGCTCTCGGCGGTGACCTCGAGGTCCGGGGGAAGCGTCTCGCGCCGCGCGTAGAGCGAGTGGTAGCGGCCGGCGCGGAACTCGCTCGGCAGGCCGGCAAAGAGCCGTCCGCCCAGCACCCGGATGCGCGAGGACTTGCCGTGCACGGGGTAGTCGAGGACGCCGAGCGTGCCGCCGAGGTGCTCGACGAGCCCCTGGAGCCCCAGACAGACGCCGAAGACGGGCAGCGCGCGGGCACGGAGCGTCGTGAGCGTCCCCGAGACGTCGAAGTCGCGCGGGGTGCCCGGGCCCGGGGAGAGCACGACCAGATCGGGCCGCAGGCGATCGAGCGCCTCGGCGGGGAAGCCCGCGCGCAGCGTCACCACCTCGGCGCCGGTCTGGCGGAGGTAGTTGGCGAGCGTGTGCACGAAGGAGTCCTGGTGGTCGACGAGCAGGATGCGCCGGCCGAGCCCCGGGCGCGGCGGCGGCGCCGCCGTCTTGAGCGGCACACCGCGCGGGCGGCGGATCGCGTCGAGGAGCGCCGCCGCCTTGGTGTGCGTCTCCCGCTCCTCGGCGTCGGGGTCGGAGTCGTAGAGCAGGGTGGCGCCGACGCGCACCTCGGCGACGCCCGCGCGCACGCGGATCGTGCGCAGCGTGAGCCCCGTGTTCATGTTGCCGTCGAAGCCGAGCAGCCCGACCGCCCCGCCGTACCACGCGCGCGGCGAGCGCTCGTGGTCCTCGATGAACTGCATCGCCCACGCCTTCGGCGCGCCGGTGACCGTCACCGCCCACGCATGGGCGAGAAACGCGTCGAGCGCATCGAAGCCCGGGCGCAGCCGTCCCTCGACGTGGTCGACGGTGTGGATGAGCCGCGAGTACATCTCGATCTGCCGCCGGCCGATCACGCGCACGCTGCCCGGCACGCAGATGCGCGACTTGTCGTTGCGGTCGACGTCCGTGCACATGGTGAGCTCGGATTCGTCCTTGGTCGAGGTGAGCAGCTCCACGATGCGCGCGGCGTCGCTCAAGGCGTCGGTCCCCCGGGCGATGGTGCCGGAGATCGGGCAGGTCTCCACGCGGTCGCCCTCGACCCGCACGTACATCTCGGGCGAGGCGCCGACGAGGTACTCCCCGGCTCCCAGGTTGACGAGGAAGCCGTAGGGCGAGGGGTTGCGCTCCCGGAGCCGCCGGAAGAGCTCGGCCGGGGGCGCGGGGCAGGGCTCGAAGAAGGTCTGGCTGGGCACGACCTCGAAGAGGTCGCCGCGCGCGAAGGCCGCGCGCGCGACGCGCACGAGCTCGGCGTACTCGCCCGGCGCGTGGTCGTGCGGCCGCTCGACGGCGGCCGCGCCGACGAAGGGCACGCTGGGCCCCGTGCGCGGCAGCGCGGCCGTCGTGGCGCCGCCCACGGTGAACTCGTAGCGGTGGCGCGTCGCGCGCTCCCGGCGATGGTCGACCACCGTGATCTCGTCGGGGAGGTAGAGGACGAGGTCCCGCTGATCGGGCGGGCGCGGCCGGCCGAGCCGCACCGGCTCGAACTGGAACGCGAGGTCGTAGCCGAAGGCGCCGTAGAGGCCGAGATGCGGGTCCTCGGGGCTGGCAAAGAGGTCGATCAGCGCGCGCAGCACCGAGAACACCGACGGCTGGCGGCTGCGCTCCTCCTCGACGAACGACCCGGCGGGCGCGCGCACGCTGCCCGCAAGCGCGTCCTCCTCGCGCGCGAGCGAGGCCACGGCCCCGAGGGGCGCGAGCGCCGCCGCGATCGCAGGCAGGAGCACGCGCCCGCGGGCGTTGAGCGCCTCGAGGCGGAACGTGCGCTCGCGCGCGCTCAGCACGAGCGGCGGGTCGACGAAGCCGAGATCCCAGCGCGTGTAGCGGCCCGGGTACTCGTAGCTCGAGGCGAGCAGGACGCCGCGGCGCGCATCGAGCGCGTCCAGGACGGGCTCGATGGCGCCGTCGACGGGGATCTCCTCGATCGTGCGCTCGACCCGAAGGCCGCCGCGGGTCGTGTATCGGTCGCTCATGGCCTGCTCCTCGTGCGAGGAGCATCCTTCGATCCAGGCGACCGTCGAACGACAGCGAAGCCGCCTGGCGAAGGCGGCTCCTCGTGCTGCGGTCGAGATGTGACGCGCGTCCGGGCCGCCTCTAGCGCGGCGGCCACCACCCCTGCCGGATCGTGGTCACGCGCCCGAGCCTGCCACGGGGGCCAGGGTCGGTCAAGACGGCGGCCCCGGCCTCACTCCTCGATCAGGACGAGCGTCCCGACGGGCACGGTGTCGGCCAGCTCCTCGATGTCGGGGTTCGAGAGCGAGATGCACCCGAAGGTCCAGTCCTCGCCGCGGCGGTTGGCGTCGGGCCGGTCGGTGCCGTGGATGCCGACCGCGCCGCCGATGCCGGCGTAGCGGTCGCCGCGGCGGGGAATGCGGCCCGCCTCCATCGCGAGCCAGTACTGGTGGAGATCCTGGAGATTCGGGTAGTCGAGCAGCAGGAAACGGTCCCAGCGCGGGTGCCGCCGGCTGTCGACGATCATGTAGAGCCCGGTCGGGGTGCGGAGGTCGCCCTCGTAGAGCTTCTTGCCCGATCCGCCGAGCCCGAAGACCGCGGGGAAGCTCTCGACCCGCACGCCGTGGCGGTAGACGTCGAGCGTCCGGCAGGACTTGCGCACGACGACGAACCACGGCTCGTCGGCCGCCCACGCGAGGTGGGCGTCGTCGTCGTCCGGAGAAGCCGCCGCGTGCGCGGGTGGCGGCGGGGTGCTCGTGCGGCGACGCACCTCGCAGCCCGCGAGCCCGGTCACCACCAGCGAGAGCCCCACCGCGACCGTCGCCCTTGCGCGCACCCCCGATGGCCTCCGGTAGGAATTGTCGGCAAAACCCGCGCGAGGTGCAAGGACGCCGCGCCCGCGGGCTGCAATGTGCGGGCGGATGTGGTAGCCGCGCCACCATGCCCGAGCCCCGTCCCCTCGGCGCCATCGTGCTCGCCGCCGGGCTCGGCACGCGCATGCGCTCGGCGGAGGCCAAGGTGCTCCACCGGCTCGGCGGCCGGCCGCTCATCGCCTGGCCGCTCGCGGCGCTGCGCGAGCTCGGCGTCGCGCGCACCGTCGTGGTCGTCGGACACCAGGCGGAAGCCGTGCGGGCGGCCGCAGCGGCTGCGCTCGCCGGCGTCGAGACCGTGCACCAGGCCGAGCAGCGGGGTACGGGGGACGCGGTGCGCTGCGCCGCAGGCGCGTTCGCCGGCTTCGACGGCGACGTGCTCGTGCTCTACGGCGACGTCCCGCTGGTGCGCGCGGCGACGCTGCGGGCCCTGGTCGATGCCCACCGGGCGGCCGGGGCGACGCTCTCGCTGCTCACGGCGGACTTTGAAGACCCGAGCGGCTATGGCAGGATCGTTCGCGACGCCGCTGGCCGGGTGACGGGGATCGTCGAGGAACGGGATGCGAGCCCGGAGGAGCGGCGGATCACGGAGATCAATCCGGGCTTCTACTGTGTCGCCGCCGCCGAGCTCGCGTCGCTGCTCTCCGGCCTGCGCTCCGAGAACGCCCAGGGGGAATACTACCTGACGGACCTGGTCGCGCTCGCCGCCCGGGCCGGACGCCGCATCGTGACGGTGCCGGTCGAGCAGCCCTGGGAGGTGGCCGGTATCAACACCCGCACGGAGCTTGCAAGAATGGAAGCGCTCGTCAAGTCGCAGCAGGTGGCCCGGTGGCTCGAGGCCGGCGTCACCTTCGAGGACCCCGCAACGGCCTACGTCGGACCCGACGTGACGATCGGCCCCGACACGGTGATCGGCCCGAACGTGATCCTCCGCGGCCGCACGCGCGTGGGCGCGGGCTGCCGCCTCGACGGCAGCGCCTATCTCGTCGACGCGACGCTCGGCGACCGCGTGCACCTGCGCTTTGCCTGCGTGCTCGAGGGAGCGGAGGTCGGCGACGACGCCATCGTCGGCCCCTTCGCGCGGCTGCGGCCGGGGACGCGGCTCGGGCCGCGGGTGCATATCGGCAACTTCGTCGAGACCAAGAACGCCGTGCTCGGGGCGGGCACCAAGGCGAACCATCTCGCGTACCTCGGCGACTGCGAGGTGGGTCCCGACACCAACGTCGGCGCGGGCACCATCACCTGCAACTACGACGGCTTCGCCAAGCACCGCACGACCATCGGCGCGCGCGTGCAGATCGGGAGCGACACGCAGCTCGTGGCGCCGGTCGCCGTGGCCGACGACGCCTACATCGGCGCGGGCACGACGGTCACGCGCGACGTGCCGGCCGGGGCGCTCGCGCTGAGCCGCGTCCCGCTGCGCATCGTGCCGGGCTGGACGGCCCGCCGGCGCGCCCGCGCGGCGGGCACCACGCCGCAGGAGAAGCCGCCCGCGCGCAAGCGGCGCGCGGCCGGCGAGCCCGCCCGCAAGCGCGCCGCCCGGCGGAGGCGCTGAGCGATGTGCGGCATCGTCGGCTACGTCGGGCCGCGCGAGGCGAGCCCGATTCTCCTCGGCGCGCTGCGCAAGCTCGAGTACCGGGGCTACGACTCGGCGGGCCTCGCCGCGGTGAGCGATCACCGCATCGAGGTGCGCCGCGCGGTCGGCAAGCTCGACAACCTCGAAGCGCTGCTCCGCGAGCGGCCGCTGCCCGGGACGCCCGGGATCGGCCACACGCGCTGGGCGACGCACGGCCGCCCCTCGGAGCAGAACGCCCATCCGCACCGCGCCGGCAAGGTGGTGGTGATCCACAACGGCATCATCGAGAACTACCTCGAGCTGCGCGCGGCGCTCGTGCGCCGCGGCCGGACGATGGCCTCCGAGACCGACACCGAGGTGATCTCGCACCTGATCGACGAGCTCGTGGAACAGGGGGTGGGCGTGGCCGAGGCGACGCGGCGGGCGATCAAGATGCTGGTCGGCTCCTACGCGCTCGTGGTGCTCTGCGAGAGCGAGCCCGACCGGCTCGTCGCCGCCAAGAGCGCGACGCCGATCGTGCTCGGGCTGGGCGACGGCGAGAACTTCGTCGCCTCGGACATCCCGGCGCTGCTCGATCACACGCGCCGCGTGGTCTTCCTCGAGGACGGCGAGGTCGCCGAGATCACGCGCGACCGCGTCGTGCTCACCACCTTCGACGGCACCCCCGTGGTGCGCGCGCCGCGCACGGTCACGTGGGACGCGGTGACCGCGCAGAAGGGCGGCTACAAGCACTTCCTGCTGAAGGAGATCCACGAGCAGCCGCAGGCGATCATCGACACGATGCGCGGCCGCATCCTCCAGGAGGCGGGCGACGTCCAGCTCGACGGCGACGTCGACGAGCGGCTGCCGGCCCGTCTCGACCGCTGCGTGCTGGTCGCGTGCGGGACGGCCTGGCACGCGTGCCTCGTCGGCAAGTTCCTCCTCGAGCGGCTCGCGGGCATCCCCTGCGAGGTCGACTACGGGAGCGAGTTTCGCTATCGCGACCCGATCCTCGACGCGCGCACGCTGCTCGTCGTGGTCTCGCAGTCCGGCGAGACCGCCGACACGCTCGCCGCGGTCGAGACGGGTCGCGAGCAGGGCGCGCCGGTCCTTGCGGTGTGCAACGTGGTCGACTCCTCGATCGCCCGCCGCGCCACGACGGTGCTCTACACGCACGCCGGGCCCGAGATCAGCGTCGCCTCGACCAAGGCCTTCACCACGCAGCTCACCGTGCTCTACCTGCTGGCGCTGCACCTCGGCCGCCGCCGCGGCCGCATCGACACCGAGCGCGGCCGGCGGCTCGTGAGCGATTTGGTCGCGCTGCCGGCGGCGGTGACCGAGGCGCTGGGGCAGGCGAAGGCGATCGAGCGGGTCGCCAAGAAATACGTGCACGCCCGCGACTTCCTCTACCTCGGCCGCGGCATCAACTACCCCGTGGCGCTCGAGGGCGCGCTCAAGCTCAAGGAGATCTCCTACATCCACGCCGAGGGCTATCCCGCGGGCGAGATGAAGCACGGGCCGATCGCGCTCATCAGCGAGGAGATGCCGGTGGTCGTGCTCATCCCGCACGACGCCGTGTTCCAGAAGACGCTCTCGAACCTGAAGGAGGTCGAGTCGCGCGGCGGGCGCATCATCGTGGTGACCGACGCCCCCTCGCCCGACCTCGCGGCCGTCGCCAGCGACGTGCTCGGCGTGCCGCGCACGAACGAGCTGCTCACGCCGATCGTGCTCACGATCCCCCTCCAGCTGCTCGCCTACTACGTCGCCGCCGAGCGCGGCACGGACGTGGATCAGCCGCGCAACCTGGCGAAGAGCGTCACGGTCGAGTAGCGCCCGCCGCCGGCTGCTCCGCGGCGAGGGTGACGAGCGCGAGCGTCACCTCGGCGGCGGCGACCATGTCGCTCACCCGCAGCCACTCGCGCGTCGAGTGGATCTCCTGCATGCCGGTGCCGAGGTTCACGACCTCGAACCCGCGGCGGTTCAAGATGTTGGCATCGCAGCCGCCGCCCGTGCCCGCGGCGGTGACCGTGCGGCCGACGCGCGCCGCCGCGGCCGCGAGCAGGCGCATGATCGGCGCGTCGTCGGCGACGTGCATCGGCTCGTAGAGCGGCGTCACCCGCACCTCGACCGCGGCCCCGGGGTGGCGCGCCGCGGCCTCCTCGAAGCAGGCGCGCATGTGCGCGCACTGAGCGGCCAGCCGCGCGGGATCGTGGCTGCGCGCCTCGCCCTGGACGCGCACCTCGTCGGGGACGATGTTGATCGCCCGGCCGCCGTGGATGAGCCCCACGTTGGCGGTCGTCTCAGCATCGAGCCGGCCGAGCCGCATGGCCGCGATCGCGTGGGCGGCGACCTGGATCGCGCTCACCCCCTGCTCGGGCGCGAGCCCCGCGTGCGCCGCGCGGCCGCGCACCACCGCCTCGACGCGGTTCGACCCGGGCGCGCGCGTGAAGACGAAGCCCGCCGCGTCGCTGTCGAAGACGAGCCCGCGCCGCGCGCGGACGCGATCCACGGCGAGATGACGGGCGCCGAGGAGGCCCACCTCTTCGCAGATCGTGAACACGACCTCGAGCGGCGGATGGCGGAGCCCCTGCTCGCGGCAGGCGCGCACGCACTCGCAGACGATCGCGAGGCCGGACTTGTCGTCGCCGCCGAGCACGGTCGTGCCGTCGGTGCGCACGATGTCGCCCTCGACAATGGGCACGACGCCCGTGCCCGGCTCGACCGTGTCCATGTGCGCGCAGAGGAGCAGCGGCTCGCCCGCCGCGGTGCCCGGGACGTGCGCGATGAGATTCCCCACCTCGCCGCCGACGGCCGCACCCGCCTCGTCGAACTCGACCTCGGCGCCGAGCCCGCGCAGCTCGGCGGCGAGCCGCGCGGCGATCTGGCCTTCGCGCCGCGAGAGGCTGTCGATGCGGACGAGCTCGAGGAAGAGCGTGCGCAGCCGCGCGGCATCGATCATGCCAGCACGAATACGCGAGCCGCCCGGCGAGGGTCAACGCGCTGGCCCGCATCTTGTGGGCCGCGCGGACGGGACGTATCGTGCGCGGCATGGCGGCGCGCGAAGCGGTGCTCGTCGCGGGCGCGGGAGCGCTCGGCTCCGTCGTAGGGGGCCTGCTCGCGCGGGCGGGCTGGCCGGTCACGCTCCTCGGCCGCGCGCCACATCTCGACGCGATCGCCCGCGAGGGGCTCGTGCTCGAGGGACTCTTCGGCGACCACCGGGTGCGCGCGCTCGCCTGCGCGACCGACCCGCGCGCGCTCCGTGGGCCGTACGCGGCCGTCCTGCTCACGGTGAAGGCCTACGACACCGCCGCCGCTGCGGCCGCCGTCGCCCCGCTCCTGGCCCCCGACGGCGTGCTCATCTCCCTCCAAAACGGCCTCGGCAACCTCGAGGCGGCCGCGGCCGTGGTCGGCCCCGGGCGCGTGCTCGGCGCGCGCGTGATCTTCGGGGCGGAGGTGGTCGTGCCGGGGCGCGTGCGCGTGACCGTCTACGCCGACCCGGTCCTCGTGGGGCCGCTCGATCCCGCCGATCAGGGGCTGGCCGAGGCCGCGGCCCGCTGGGCAGGGCACTTCGCCGCGGCCGGGATCCCCGCGGAGCCGACCCGGGGACTCGTCGCCGAGCTGTGGGCGAAGGTCCTCTACAATGCGGCGCTCAACCCCCTCGGCGCGCTCCTCGGGGTCCCCTACGGCTGGCTCGCGCAGGATCCCGACGCGCGCGCGATCATGGACGAGGTGATCGACGAGGCGTTCGCCGTCGCGGCCGCCGCTGGCGTGCGGCTGCGCTGGCCGGCCGCCGCCGCCTACCGGGAGGCGTTCTACGGCCGCCTCGTGCCGGCGACCGCCGAGCACCGCTCCTCGATGCTGCAGGACCTCGAGCGCGGGCGGCCGACCGAGATCGACGCGCTCAACGGATGGGTCGCCCGGCGCGGCGCGGAGCTCGGGATCGCCGCACCCGTCAACGCCACGCTCGCGCGGCTCATCCGCGCGCGCGTGCGCCGGGGTGAGCCATGGAGCCGCTGATCCTCGAGCGGGCGGCGCTCGACGAGATCTTCGCGCACGCGCGCAGCACGCATCCCGAGGAGTGCTGCGGCGCCGTGATCGCCGCGGGGGGCAGCGATCGGGTGCACCGGTTCACGAACATCCAGAGCCGGCTCCACGCCGCGGAGCCGGCCGCGTATCCGCGCGACGGCCGCACCGCCTACACGCCGGAACCGAAGGAGCTGTTCGCGGCGCTCAGGGCGGGCGAGGCGCCGGGCGCAGTCCTCAAGGCCTTCTATCATTCCCACCCGGTGCGCGGCGCGTACTTCTCCGGCGAGGACCGCGCCCGGGCGATGTTCGGCGACGAGCCGGCCTATCCGCAGGTCGCGCAGCTCGTGGTCTCCGACGCGCGCACGCCGGGCGAGGCGCGCGCCTTCCGCTGGGACAGTGCGGCGCGCGACTTCGTCGAGGTCCCGCTCGTCGTGCGCGGATGACCACGGACCTGGGCGCGACGGTCGCGGGCGTGCGGCTCGAGTTCTGTGCGATGAACGCCGCGGGCACCGTCCAGCGGCCCGAGGACCTCGAACGCATGCTCGCCTCCCGCGCCGGCGCGCTCGTGCTGCGCACGGCGACCGTGCACCCCTTCGTCCACCCCGAGTTCCGCTCGCTCCACAACCCGGGCTACGACAAGCTCGTGCCGCTCGCCCGCGAGCTCGCTGCGACCGGGCGCAAGCCGATCGTCGCCAGCATCGCCGGCTCGACGCCCGAGGAGTACGCGCTGCTCGCGCGCGCCTTCGCCGAGGCCGGGGCCGCGCTCGTCGAGGTGGACGTGGCCGATCCGTGGGTGGCGGCGGCGCTGGCGCCGCTCGAGGAGCCGGGCGCGCTGCGCACGCTGCTCGAGCGCATTGCGGGCCCGTGCCCGGTGCCGCTCGCCGTGCGGCTCCCGGAGCGGGTGCCGCTGCCCTACCCGCGGATCGCCGAGGCGCTCGCAGCGGCCGGGGTGCGCGTGGTGGTGATCCGCAACGATTTCACCGGGCTCGAGAAGTTCCTCCTCGAGGCGGGCGGCGGCTTTACCGCGATCGCCCGCGGCGGCATTCGCTCGGGCTACGACGTCGCCCGCGCGCTCGCGCACGGGGCGACGGCGGTGCAGGTGGGGCGTGCGGTCGTCGAGGAGGGCCCGGGGGTGTTCGCGCGCCTCGAGCGCGAGCTGCGTCGCGCGCGGGGGTGAGGGTCAGCCCGCGGGGCCGGCGATGAGCGTGTGCGAGGTCGCCGCCTCCACGCGCACGCGGACGAGCGCGCCCACGGCGGCGGGGCCCGGGAACACGACCGTGCGGAAGTCAGCGCTCTTCCCCGTCATCCAGCCTGCGGGGCGGCGCGCCGGCCCCTCGACCAGCACCTCGACGTCGCGCCCGATCCAGGCGCGGTTGCGCGCGGCGGAGATGCCCTCCTGGAGCGCGATCAGCCGCTCGAGCCGCCGCGCCTTCTCCGCTTCGCTCACCGTCTCCTCCCAGCGCGCCGCGCGCGTGCCCTCGCGGCGCGAGTACTTGAAGAGGAACGCCGAGTCGTAGCCGATGCGGCGCAGCAGCGCCTCGGTGGCGGCGAAGTCGGCCTCGGTCTCGCCCGGGAAGCCGACGATGACGTCGGTCGAAAGCGCAAGCCCGGGGATGCGCGCGCGCAGCGCGGCGACGAGCGCCTCGTACTCGGCCACCGTGTAGTCGCGCGCCATGCGGGCGAGCACGCGGTCGGAGCCCGACTGCACGGGGAGGTGGAGCTGCGGGGCCACCGCCGGGCACTCCGCCATCGCCTCGATGACGCGGGCGTGCATCTCCGCCGGATGGGGCGAGGTGAAGCGCAGCCGCACGAGCCCGGGGACTGCGGCGACGCGCCGGATGAGGTCGGCGAAGTCCCAGCCGTCGTGGCGCCAGGCGTTGACCGTCTGGCCGAGGAGCACGACCTCGCGCACGCCGCGCCCGACGAGCGTCCGAACCTGCTCGACGAGCAGCGGCCCGGGCAGGCTCCGCTCGCGCCCGCGCACGTAGGGCACGATGCAGAAGGTGCAGAAGCGGTCGCAGCCGCGCATCACGGTCACCCAGGCCCGCACGCCGTCGCCGCGGGCGACCGGCAGGTCGGCATAGGTCTCGTCGGGGTCGAGGCGGAGCGCGGCGCGCGGCGCTGCGGCCTCCGCGGCGAGCAGCTCGGGCAGCCGGCGGTAGCCGTCGGGCCCGACCAGCAGGTCGACCGCGGGCGCCTCTTCGCGCAGCCGCTCGCGCAGGTGCTGCGCCATGCAGCCGGTGACGCCGAGACGCACGTGCGGCCGGCGCGCCTTGATGCGGCCGAGGTCGCCGAGGCGGCCGAGGACGCGCGCCTCGGCGTGCTCGCGGATCGCGCAGGTGTTGAGGAGGATCGCGTCGGCGTCGTCGGGGCCGCGGGCGCGCGTCCACCCGTGCGCGGCGAGGTGGCCGAGGATCAGCTCGGTGTCGGCCACGTTCATCTGGCAGCCGTACGTCTCGACGTAGACCGTGGGCACCTGGGCGGCGAGTCTTACCGGCGCCGCCGGCCCCCGGCAAGGCGGGGCCGCGCGCGCCGCCGTTGACCGTCGCAGGCCCCGCTCCTAGATTGCGCGCATGCTCGGCGGCCCGCCGCGCCGTCCGCAGGCGCCCGAGGGCTACGGATCGCTCGAGGCGACGCTGCTCCACTGCCCGCGCTGCCGGCAGGCCATGCCGGTGCGCAAGCGGCTCCTCCTCGTGCTGCCGGATGGGGAGAAGCACGAGTACGTCTGCCGGGAGTGCGGGACGCCGTGCGCCTCGAAGATCGAGCCGCACCCGCGAGCGTTCTGACGCGCTCGGGCGGTTTGCGTTTCCGCAGGGCGTCGGTCATGGTAAACACCGCGGTTTCCATGAGGGCTTCGCGGTCTGGCGCCGTCCTGCTGCTCGCGGTGTTTGCGGCGAGCGGCTGTGGCGGCCTTCGGCCCCGCTGGCGCGGCCCGCTCCTCGGCGGCGAGGCGGTGGAAGCGCCGCGGACGCCGCTGCCGCCCGACGCCGCGCCGCTCGGCCACTTCTTCCGCGGCGAGGTGGCGCTCTCGCACAACGACGTCGAGCGCGCGATCGTGGAGTTCGAGCAGGCAGTCGCCGAGGATCCGGCGACGCCGCTCCTGCACCAGCGCCTCGCGAGTCTCTACGTGCGCACCGGCCGGCTCGACCGAGCGCTCGCCGAGGCCGAGCGCGTGGTCGCCGCCCAGCCCGACAACGCCGAAGCACTCGAGCTCTTGGGCGGCGTCCTCTCGGCGCAGGGACGCGACGACGAGGCGGCAGCGGCCTACGAGCGCGTGCTCGCGATCGACCCGTCGCGGCAGGAGGCCTACCTCTTCCTCGGCGCCATCCAGAGCAAGCAGGGACGGACCGACGAGGCCGCCGCGACGCTGCGCAAGTTGATCGCGCGCTACCCGTCGTCGGTGCTCGGCTACTACTACCTCGGCCGCGTCTACGCCAACGCCCGCCAGCTCGACAAGGCGGAGCACTACTACCTCGAGGCACTCAAGCTGAGCCCCCAGTCCGAGCTGGTGCTCACCGACCTGGCGCTCGCCTACGAGCTCGAGGGTCGCACGCAGAAGGCCATCGAGCTCTACGAGCGCATCATCGCCCTCAACCCCCAGAGCCTGCTGGTGCGCCGGCGGCTCGGCTCGATCTACGCCGGGCAGAAGAAGCTCGACGCCGCGCTCGAGCAGTTCAAGGAGCTCGAGCGGCTCGACGCCGATCCGGCCGAGGCGCGCATCAAGATGGGGCTCATCTACCTCGAGAAGGGCGACCTCGACCGCGCCGCCACCGAGCTCAACCTCGTGCTGGCGCAGGAGCCGAAGAACGACCGCGCGCGCTACTACCTCGCGGCCGTGCACGCCGAGCAGGGCGCGACGGCCAAGGCCGCGGAGGAGTTCGCCCAGGTGCCGCCCGAGTCCGACTACTACGTCGACGCCCGCATCCGGCGCGCCTACCTGCTGCAGAAGGACAAGCTGCCGCAGGCGATCGGCGAGATCGAGGAGGCGCTCGAGCGCAAGCCGGGCAACCCCGACCTCATGGCCTACCTGGCCTCGCTCTACCGCGAGCAGAAGGACTGGAAGCGCGCGATCGCGCTGCTCGAGCAGCTCGTCACCCGCTTTCCGGACGACGACCGCTACCACTTCACGCTCGGCGCAGCGTACGACGAAATCAACGACAAGCCGCGCATGATCGAGCAGATGAAGCGGGCGATCGCCCTCAACCCGCGCAACGCCGCCGCGCTCAACTACCTCGGCTACAGCTACGCGGAGATGGGCGTGCACTTGGACGAGGCCGAAAGCCTGATCCGCCGGGCGCTCGAGGTCGATCCCGACGACGGCTTCTACGTCGACAGCCTCGGCTGGGTGTACTACCAGCGCGGCGACTATCACCGGGCGGTCGAGCAGCTCGAGCACGCGGTCGAGCTCGCCGGCGACGACCCGACGGTCACCGAGCACCTGGGCGACGCCTACCAGCGCAACGGCCAGGACGAGAGCGCGCTGCGCGTCTATCGCGACGCGCTGGCGCGGGCGCGCGAGGCCGCGCAGATCGAACGGCTCAAGACGAAGATCCGCCTCCTCGAGGGGGCAGTGCGCGCGGACGGATCGCGGTCCTGACGCCGGATGCCCCGCCGCCTGCTCCCTGCCTGGGCCGTGGGGGTCGTGCTGGTGGGCGGCTGCGCGCTGCGCGGGCCGCGGGTCGCGGTGCGCCCGGCCACCGTCGACGAGCTGCTAGGCGCGATCACGGCCCGGCGGGCGGCGCTCGCCTCGCTGCGGGCGCGCGCGCAGGTGCGCACCGGGCTCGCGCGCCTCTGGACGCGCGAGGCGATCGTCGTCCAGCGGCCGAACGCCGTGCGCATCGACGTGCTCTCGCCCTTCGGCCTCACGCTCGCGCTCGGCACCGACGGCACCGTGCTCTGGGCCTATCCCCCCGCCGAGGGCACGCGCTACGAGGGCCCGGCGACCCCGGCGAACCTCGCCCGCTTCTTGGGCACCCCGGTCGCCGTCGGCGACCTCGCCGCGATCCTGCTCGGGCTGCCGCCGCCGCGCGTCGCGGTCGATGCGCCCCGGCTCGAGCTCACGCGCGAGCAGCGCTGGCGCGTCACGCTGCCGCTCGCGAGCGGGCTCCAGAGCCTTTGGTTCGCGGGCGACACGCACGACCTCGTCGCCGCGGAGGAGGCAGAGCACGGCGTCGTCATGCTGCGGGTCGCCTTCGGCGACTACCGCGAGGGCTTCCCCCACCTGCTCGAGGTGGCCGCGCCGGCGACCCACGCGACGGCGACCCTCGCCTACGAGGCCGTCGAGCCGAACGCGCCGGTCGACGCCGCGCTCTTCGCCCCGCCGCCCGCAACCCGCGTGCTCCCGCTCGAAGCGGCCGCGCCCGAGCCGGGCTGATGGCGCTGCTCGAAGTGCACGATCTCGCGCTCGGGTTGCCGCTCGACGGCCGCGTCGTGCGCGCTCTCGACGGTGTATCGTTCGGCTTGGATCGCGGGCGCGTGCTCGGCCTGGTCGGCGAGTCGGGGTCGGGGAAGACCATGACCGCGCTCTGCCTCATGCGGCTCCTGCCGCCGGCGGCGCGCATCCTGGGCGGGCAGGTCCTCCTCGACGGCCGGGATTTGCTGGCGCTCCCCGAGCGCGAGATGCGCGCCGTGCGCGGCGCGGGGCTCGCGATGATCTTCCAGGAGCCGATGACCGCCCTCAACCCGGTGCTCACCGTCGGCCGGCAGATCGCCGAGGCCGTGGCGTTGCACCGGCCCCTCGGCCGGCGCGCCGCGTGGGAGCGGGCGGTGGCCGTGCTCGGCGAGGTGGGCTTTCCCGATCCCGAGCGTCGGGCGCGCGACTATCCGCACCAGCTCTCCGGCGGGATGCGCCAGCGCGCCATGATCGCGATGGCGATCTCGTGCGAGCCCAAGGTGCTCATCGCCGACGAGCCCACCACCGCGCTCGACGTGACCATCCAGGCCGAGATCCTCGACCTCCTCGCCGCCCTGCGGGCGCGCCACGGGATGGCGCTGCTGCTCATCACGCACGACCTCGGCGTCGTCGCCGAGCATGCCGACGAGGTGGCGATCATGTATGGCGGGCGGATCGTCGAGCACGCCGCCACGGCGGAGGTCTTCGACCACGCCCTTCATCCCTACACGCAGGCGCTGCTGCGCTCGATGCCCGCGCTCGGCCGCCGGCAGGAGCGGCTCGAGGCGATCCCGGGGCAAGTGCCCGATCTCCGCCGGCTGCCGCGCGGCTGTGCCTTCCACGACCGCTGCCCGCGCGCGATCGCCGAGTGCCGGCTCGCGCCGCCGCCGCTCGAGGAGAAGGCGCCCGGTCACCGGGTCGCGTGCATCCGCGTATGACGCCGCTCGTCGAGGCGCGCGCCGTGCGCAAGCACTTTCCGCTCGGGGGCGGTTGGTTCTCGCGCCCGCGCGCGGTGGTGCGCGCCGTCGAGGACGTCTCGCTCGCGATCGCGCCGGGCGAGACGCTGGGGCTCGTCGGCGAATCGGGCTGCGGGAAGTCGACGCTCGGCCGGCTCTTGCTACGCCTCCTCGAGCCCACGGCGGGCGACGTGCGCTTCGACGGGCGCTCGCTGCTCGGGCTCGACGCCCGCGCGCTGCGGGCCGTGCGTCGCGAGATGCAGATCGTCTTCCAGGACCCCTACGGCTCCCTCGACCCGCACATGCGCGTAGGCAGCATCGTCGGCGAGGGGCTCGCCATCCATCGGCTCGGGACGCGCGCGGAGCGCCGCCGCCGGGTCGAGGAGCTGCTCGCGCTCGTCGGCCTGCCCCCCGACGCCGCGCGGCGCTGGCCGCACGAGTTCAGCGGCGGCCAGCGCCAGCGCATCAGCATCGCCCGCGCGCTGGCGGTCGAGCCGCGCTTCGTGGTTGCCGACGAGGCCGTCTCCGCGCTCGACGTCTCCATCCAGGCGCAGATCATCAACCTCCTCCAGGACTTGAAGCGCCGGCTCGGGCTCACGCTGCTCTTCATCTCGCACGACCTCCGCGTGGTCGAGCACGTGAGCGACCGGGTGGCGATCATGTACCTCGGGCGCCTGGTCGAGGTGGCGCCCCGCGACCGCATCTACACGCAGGCGCGTCACCCCTACACGCGCGCGCTCCTCTCGGCCGTCCCGGTCGCCGACCCGCACCGTCCCCGCCGTCGCGAGCCGCTGCGCGGGGAGCTGCCGAGCGCGACGGCCCCGCCGCCTGGCTGCGCCTTCCACCCGCGCTGCCCGCACGCCGAGGATGTCTGCCGCCGGCTCGTGCCGCCGCTCGAGCAGGGGCGCGACGGGCACGCGGTCGCGTGCCACGTCTTCCCGGCCGAGCGCTGATCGGGCGACTACTTCGGCAGGGCCGGTGGCGGCTCGAGGCCGGTCACGTCGCCGGTGAGCGACTCGAGGAAGGCGACCAAATCGTCGACCTCGCGGGGGCTCAGCCCGAGCGGCTTGATCTCCTTCGAGAGCCAGGGGTTCTTGTTGCCGCCGCGGTTGTAGAACTCGACGACCTCGCGCAGCGTCGCCTCCGAGCCGTCGTGCATGTAGGGCGCGGTGAGCGCGACGTCACGCAGCGTCGGCGTCTTGAAGGCGCCGCGGTCGCTGTCGACCTTGGTGATCTCGTAGCGGCCGAGGTCGGGCTTGGGGCCGGTCATGCCGACGCCGAGGTTGTGATAGCTCTCGTCGGTGAAGTTGAAGCCCGTGTGGCATGTGCGGCAGTTGGCCTTGCCGTCGAAGAGCGCCGCGCCGCGCACGGCAGCCGGGCTGAGCGCGTCCTTGTCGCCGGCCTGGTAGCGGTCGTAGGGGCTGTTGCCGGAGACCACCGTGCGTTCGAAGGACGCGATCGCCTGGGTCACGCGGTCGATCGTGATCTCCTCGGTGCCGAACGCCTTCTTGAAGAGCGGCGCGTATCCCGCGATGCCGCGCAGCCGCTGGACGACGGCGTCGTGCGAGGGCATCGCCATCTCGACCGGGTTCACCATGGGCCCCTTCGCCTGGTCCTCCAGGTCCGCCGCGCGGCCGTCCCAGAACTGCTCCTTGGCGAAGAGGCGGTTGATGACCGTCGGGCTGTTGCGCGTGCCGTGCTGGTGCCCGACGCCCTCGGAGGTGGGGTGCGGATCGGTGAACCCGTGGAAGGGGATGTGGCAGGAGGCGCAGGAGATCGTGCCGTCCTTCGAGAGTCGTGGGTCGAAGTAGAGGAGCCTGCCGAGCGCGATCTTGTCCGCGGAGAGCGGGTTCTGGTCGGGAACGTAGGCGGCCCCGGCCTGGAGGCCGAGCGGCAGCTCGAGGGTGAAGGAGCCCGAGCGCAGCGTCTCGGCGAACGCCGGGGTGGCGAGCACGGCAACGAGGAGCAAGGCACGTGTCATGCGTCTCCTTATCTAGCGGCAACGGCGGGCCAAGGCCAGGCACGCCCCGCATTGACAGCCGCGCGCGGCCGGGATTAGAAGCCTCGCCCTGTTGGCCGAACGCGCGTGGCAGGACATCCGGGTGTCGCTCGGCGCGGACGCCGAGGTGACGGGGAAGCTCTCGTTCGTCGGGCCGACGCGCATCGAGGGGAAGCTCCGCGGCCAGGTGCGCGCGGCGGACCTGCTCGTCGTCGGCGCGCACGCCTGCGTGGAAGCAACCGTGCGCGCGGACCGGCTCGTGATCCTGGGCGAGGTGCGTGGGCGGGTCGAGGGGGCCGGACGGGTCGAGGTGTGCGCGGGCGGGCGGTTGCTCGGCGACGTCGAGACCCGGTGCCTCGTGATCGAGGAGGGGGCGACCTTCGAGGGCAACGCGCGCATGAGCCACGCGTCGTCGAACGGCTGACCCGCGGCTATGACTTGCCGCTCGCGCCCTCGGTGACGCGCGCGGCCCGTCCCGAGCGCTCGCGCAGGTAGTAGAGCTTGGCCCGGCGCACGACGCCACGGCCCACGACCTCGATGCGGTCGATGCGCGGGGAGTGCACCGGAAACGTCCGCTCGACGCCGACACCGTAGGAGGTCTTGCGCACGGTGAACATCTCGCGGTTGGCACCGCCCTTGCGCGCGATCACCGTGCCCTCGAAGACCTGGATGCGCTCCTTGTCGCCCTCGACCACCCGGACGTGCACCCGCACCGTGTCGCCGGGCCGAAAGTCGGGGAGGTCGCGCCGGAGCTGCTCCGCCTCGATGCGGTCGACGGGGTTCATGAAGCGAGCACATCTATCGTCCGTTGCGCAGCCGGTCAAGGACGATCGCGGCCGCGCTGCGGACCGAGAGATGGTTGTAGGGGCCCGGGCCGCAGATGGGCTCGAGCACGTCGTCGCAGCGGGCGAGCACCTCGGGTGCAAGCCCCCAGCCCGTGCCGAACACGAGCAGCTCCGGGCGCGCCTCGCGCGCGAGCCGCGCGCGGAGCGCGTCGAAGGTGGTCCGCCCCGGCCCGCGGCGTGCGGTGGTGGCGACGAGACGCGGCAGGCGGCCGGTCTCGCGCTCGACGTCGGTGACGGCAGCGTCGAGGTCGTCGACCTGGCGCACGAGGGCGAGCGCCTCGCGGCGGCTCGGGTTGTACGCGGCGCCGGGGCCCGAGTCCCAGTGGCGCATGACCCGGGCCACCAGCCGCCGCTGCGTCTCGACGGGGGTGCAGACGTAGAAGGCCCGCAGCGCGAACGTGCGCGCGAGCCGCGCGATGTCGTGCACGTCGAGGTTGGTGACGGCCGTGGTGACCACGGCGCCCGTCTTGTCGAGCACGGGGTGGTGGAGGAGCGCGAGGTAGAGGTCACCCATCGCGCCACCCGAGGCGCAGCAGGAAGGCGCGGTCGGCGTCGTCGAGGGGCGCCCGGGCGAGCAGGTCCGGGCGGCGCGCGAGCGTGAGCCGCAGCGACTCCCGCCGCCGCCAGCGCGCGATCTCGGCGTGATCGCCGGAGAGGAGCACGTCGGGGACGCGCCGACCGCGGAACTCGACCGGGCGGGTGTACTGCGGGTGCTCGAGAAGCCCCGTGGCGTGCGAGTCGTGGCGCGGCGAGTCGACGTTGCCGAGGGCGCCGGGAAGCAGCCGCGCGACCGCGTCCATGACCACGAGCGCGGCAAGCTCGCCGCCGCTCAGCACGTAGTCGCCGATCGCCAGCTCCTCGTCGATCCAGTCGAGCACGCGGGCGTCGACCCCTTCGTAGCGGCCGCAGACGAGCAGCAGGCTCGGCTCGGCGGCGAGTGCGACGGCGCGCGCCTGGGTGAAGGGAAGGCCGGTCGCGGAGAGCAGGATGCGCCGCGGGCGGTCGACCGCGGCGATGTGCTCGATCGCCGCCACGAGCGGCTCGGGCTTGAGCACCATCCCCGCGCCGCCGCCGTAGGGCGCGTCGTCGACCTCGAGGTGCCGCCCGGCGGCGTAGTCGCGGAGCTGGTGCAGCGAGACCTCGAGGAGGCCGCGCTCGCGGGCGCGCCGCAGCACGCCTCCGGCCAGCGGCGAGCCGAACATCTCCGGGGAGAGCGTGAGGACGTGGATTCTCAGTCGAGCAGCCCCGGCAGCGGATCGACGAGCACGCGGCGGCCGGTGCGATCGATGGTCCGCACGACGTCGGCGATGACCGGCAGCAGCACCTCGCGCCCCCCGTCGCGCACCACCCAGACGTCGTGGAGCCCGGTCGAAAACGTCTCGACGATGCGCCCGAGCGGCGTGCCGCCGGTGGTGACGACCGCGAAGTCGACGACCTCGTGGTAGTAGAACTCGCCCGGCTCGGGCGCGGGCAGGTCCTCCGTGCGCACCAGGAGGCGTGCGCCCGCGAGGGCCTCGGCGGCGGTGCGGTCGGCGATGCCGTCGAGGCTCACGAGCAGGCGCCGGCGCCCGTGGGGGACCACGCGCGTGACGCGCGCAGGGCGCCGCTCGCCCGCACGCTCGATGAGCACGGTGCGGCCCGGCGCGAGGCTCGGTGCGGGCGGCTGGTACGGCCGCACTCGCACGAGGCCGCGGAGCCCGTGCGCGGCGACGACGTCCGCGACCGCGACGGTGGCGGGTGCAGGTCCGCTGGGTGCCCGCACGCTACTTCTCTTCGACGATCTCGAGGACCACCTTCCGGTTGGTGCGCGACGCCGCCGCATTGAGGATCGTGCGGATCGACTTGGCCGTGCGACCCTGCTTGCCGATCACCCGCCCGAGGTCCTCCTTTGCCACCTTGAGCTCGAGGACCGAGGCCGTCTCGCCCTGAGTTTCCTTCACCTCGACCGCCTCGGGATGGTTCACGAGATGCTTCGCCAAGAACAGGACCAGCTCCTTCATGACGTGTCGCTCCTCCGGCGGGGGATGTGCTGGCACGGGCGCCGGCGCGGCGGGTCACGCGGCCGGGCCGCCGGCCCCGCCGCGGCGGCGGATGAGCTGCGCCACCGTCTGCGTCGGGCGGGCGCCCCTGGCGATCCAGGCCGCGAGCTTCTCGGCTTTCAGCTCGACCCGCTCCGGCGTGCGCGTCGGATCGTAGATGCCGACCTGATCGATGTAGCGCCCGTCGCGCGGCGCCTCCGAGGTCGCCACCACGATGCGGTAAAAGGGACGCTTCTTGCTGCCGTGGCGGGCCAGGCGGATCTTGACGGCCATCGTCGGACCTCCTCCTCGCGCTGCGCTCTAGCGCGGCAGGCCCGGGAGCCCGTGGAGGCGGGCCCCGGAGCCGAGCTTCTTCAGCATCTTCTTGGTCTGGGTGAACTGTTTGACGAGCCGGTTGACCTCGGCGACCGACGTTCCGCTGCCGCGGGCGATCCGCTGGCGGCGGCTCGCGTTGAGCACCTGGATGCTGCGCCGCTCCTCCCGCGTCATCGAATCGATGATCGCCTCGACGCGCTTGAGCTCCTGATCGGCGGCCGCCAGGTCCGCGCCCTTCACGAGCTTCTTCATGCCCGGGATCATCGCCAGGAGCTCGGTCACCGAGCCCATGCGCTTGACCGCCCGCAGCTGCTCGCGGAAGTCCTCGAGGTCGAACTCGTTGCGGCGCAGCTTCTTCTCGAGCGTGGCGGCCTGGGCGGCATCGAAGGCGCGCTCGGCGCGCTCGACGAGCGAGAGCACGTCGCCCATGCCGAGGATGCGCGAGGCGATCCGGTCCGGATGGAAGACCTCGAGCGCGCTGAGCTTCTCCCCCGTGCCCACGAACAGGATGGGCTTCCCGGTCACGCGCCGCAGCGAGAGCGCCGCGCCGCCGCGCGCGTCGCCTTCGATCTTCGTGAGGATGATGCCGGAGACGGGCAGCCGGCCGGCGAAGCCCTGGGCGGTGGCGACCGCGTCCTGCCCGGTCATCGCATCGGCGACGAGCAGCACCGCCCGCGGGCGGATCGCCTCCACCATCCGCTCGAGCTCGCGCATGAGCTCTTCGGCGACGGTCTGGCGTCCGGCGGTGTCGAGGAGCACCGTGTCGGCGCCGCTGGCCCGCGCGGCCGCCACGCCGTCGCGCGCCGCGGCCACGGGGTCGCCGCCGGGCGTGCCGGCGAAAAGCGGCACGCCGAGGGTGCGGGCGAGCGTCGCGAGCTGCTCGATGGCGGCGGGGCGCTGGAGGTCGGCGGCGACGAGAAACGGTCGCCGGCCCCGCTGGTCGCGGAGGTAGCCCGCGAGCTTGGCAGCAGTGGTGGTCTTGCCCGAGCCGTTGAGGCCGACGAGCATCACGACGGCCGGCGGGGGCCCACCCAGATCGAGCGTGGCCGGGGTGCCGCCGAGGGTGACCACGAGCTCGCGATGCACGAGCTTGATGAAGTGCTGCTCGGGGGTGAGGCTGCGCAGCACCCGCTCGCCGAGCGCGTCGCGGCGGACCGCCTCCACGAAGTCGCGGACGACCGTCAGGTTGACGTCCGCTTCGAGCAGCGCGAGCCGCACCTCGCGCAGCGCGTCCTCGATGTTCCGCTCGGTGATCTTCCCCTGGCCTCGCAGCTTCCGCCACAAGGAGTCGAACTTCTCGCCCAGGGAATCGAACATCGTGCGCCAGGAAGGAAATGCCGCGGAAACCTGAACGGTACTGGAGGGGTTCCGGACTGTCAACAGGGAATTCGCGCCCGGAAACGGCGCGGGCCCCCGGAGCGGTGCTCCGGGGGCCCGCGTGCACCCGGTGAACGAGAGCGACGCCCTACATCATGCCGCCGGGCGGCGTGGGCGGCGTCGCCGATTCCTCCTTCGGCTTCTCGGCGACCATCGCCTCGGTGGTGAGCAGGAGCCCGGCCACCGACGCCGCGTTCTGGATCGCCGTGCGCACCACCTTGGTCGGATCGATGATCCCGGCCTTCATGAGGTCCTCGTACTCCTCGGTGGCCGCGTTGTAGCCGAACGCGCCCTTGCCGCTCCGCACGCGCTCGAGGACGATCGAGCCCTCCTGGCCGGCGTTCTGCGCGATCCAGCGCAGCGGCTCCTCGATGGCGCGGCGGACGATGTTCACGCCGACCTTCTCCTCGGGGCTCACCTCGAGCTTGTCGAGGGCCGCCTGGGCGCGCAGGAGGGCGACGCCGCCGCCGGGCACGATCCCCTCCTCGACCGCCGCGCGGGTCGCGTGCATCGCGTCCTCCACCCGCGCCTTCTTCTCCTTCATCTCCACCTCGGTCGCCGCCCCCACCCGGATCACGGCCACCCCGCCCACGAGCTTCGCCAGCCGCTCCTGGAGCTTCTCGCGGTCGTAGTCCGAGGTCGTCTCCTCGATCTGCGCCCGAATCTGCTTGATCCGCCCCTCGATGTCCGCCTTCTTCCCCGCCCCGTCGATGATCGTCGTGTTGTCCTTGTCCACCACGATCCGCTTCGCCCGCCCGAGGTCCTTCAGCCCCACGTTCTCGAGCTTGAGCCCGAGCTCCTCGGCGATCATCCGCCCGCCGGTGAGAATCGCGATGTCCTCGAGCATCGCCTTGCGGCGGTCGCCGAAGCCCGGGGCCTTCACCGCGCAGCAGTGGAGGGTTCCGCGGATCTTGTTGACGACGAGCGTGGCGAGCGCCTCGCCCTCGACCTCCTCGGCGATGATGAGCAGCGGCTTGCCCGAGCGGGCCACCTGCTCGAGCAGCGGCAGGAGGTCCTTCATCGCGGAGATCTTCTTCTCGTGGATGAGGACGTAGGCATCCTCGAGCACGGCCTCCATCCGGTCGGGATCGGTGACGAAGTAGGGGCTCAGGTAGCCGCGGTCGAACTGCATGCCTTCGACCACCTCGAGCTGGGTGTCGAGGCTCTTGGCCTCCTCGACGGTGATCACGCCCTCCTTGCCGACCTTCTCCATCGCCTCGGCGATGATGTCGCCGATCGTGGGGTCGTTGTTGGCCGAGATGGTGCCGACCTGCGCGATCTCCTTCTTCTCCTTCGTCGGCTTCGACATCGCCTTCAGCTCGGCCACCACCGCGCTGACGGCCTTGTCGATGCCGCGCTTGAGCGTCATCGGATCGTGGCCGGCGGCCACCATCTTGATCCCTTCGGTGAAGATCGCCCGCGCGAGCACGGTGGCGGTGGTGGTGCCGTCGCCGGCGACGTCGGAGGTCTTCGAGGCGACCTCCTTCACCATCTGCGCCCCCATGTTCTCGAACTTGTCGGCGAGCTCGATCTCCTTGGCGACCGTCACGCCGTCCTTGGTGACGTTCGGTGCGCCAAAGGATTTCTCGAGGATCACGTTGCGGCCCCGCGGGCCGAGGGTCACGGTCACGGCATCGGCCAGGATGTTCACCCCGTGGAGGATCTTGTCCCGGGCCTCCTGGCTGAACTTCACGATCTTCGCAGCCATCGTCGCCTCCTCGTCAGCCTTCGACCACGCCGAGGATGTCGTCCTCGCGCAGGATCAGGTGCTCGACGCCGTCGATCTTGATCTCGGAGCCCGAGTACTTGCCGAAGAGCACGGTGTCGCCCACCTTGACGTCGAGCGGCGTCACCTTGCCGTCCTCGTTCACCTTCCCCTTGCCGGCGGCGATCACCCGGCCCTGCTGGGGCTTCTCCTTCGCCGTGTCGGGGATGATGATGCCACCTTTGGTCTTCTCCTCGGCCTCCTCGAGGCGCTTCACGAGCACCCGGTCCTGAAGCGGCCTGATCTTCATGTCGACTGCTCCTTTCCTGCAGGACTCACGTATGTCGTTGGAAAAGCAGGACGTTGCTGGAAACGCGCGGCGCCAACCTAACCACGGCGGCCCCCCTGTCAAGAGCGAAGGAGCTTCCGCCGCTCCTCTTCCCGGTACCGCCGATAGAGGACGTCCCACTCCCGGCTGCCCGGCTGCACCCCACGGGGGATGCGGGCCCGGGCGAGCTCGTCGAGCCGGGCATCGAGGGACGCCTCCTCGACCAGCACGCGCTTAGCCTCGGCGAGGAAGCGGTGCTCGCTGGTCACCCGGCCGAGGCCGCCTTCGACGGCCTCGAGCAGGGCGTGCGCGAGGTAGGAGAGCCGGGCCTCGGAGAACCTCACAGCGGAAAGCCCCGCGCCTTGGCGATGCGCTGCATGACGAGCTGCTGCACCCGGCGCAGGTCGAGCTCGTCGCGGCGGATGCCGGGCGCCCCCCGGCGCACGAGCCGCTCGGCCTCCTCGGCCGCCTCGCGCTCGATCGCCGCCTCCTCCTCGAAGTTCCGGGTGAGCACAGCGGCGAAGGCGGCCGCTGCCTCCGCGGGCGCCACGCGCAGCTCGACCGCCCGCGCCTCGACCAGGTGCTGCACCAGCGCCTCCGCCAGGCGCTCGATCTGCGCGCGCGACGGGCGCATGGCTGCTGCTTAGATACCTGCTCGCGCTTTTGCAAGGCGGCGTTGACTTGCCGAGGTCGAGCCGATATGCGGGCCGTACGTTGAGCGGCCCGACGATCGGGAAGCCCACGCGCCTCCGCCACGGCGACGTGGTCGGCGTGGTCGCCCCGGCCGGCATCGTCGATGCGGAGCGGCTGGCTGCGGGCGTGGCGGTCGTCGAGGGCTGGGGCCTGCGGGTCGAGCTGGGCGAGGCGGTCGGGGCGCGCGCGGGCTACTTGGCCGGCGACGACGCGAGCCGGCGCGCCGATCTCCAGCGGATGCTCGACGACCCGCGGGTGCGCGCCGTCTTCTGTGCCCGTGGCGGCTACGGGAGCCAGCGGCTCGTCCCCGACCTCGACCTCGCGGCGCTCCTCCGCCACCCGAAGCCGGTCGTGGGCTACAGCGACGCCACGGCGCTCCTGGGTGCCCTGCTGCGCGCCGGGCTCCTCGCCGTCCACGGGCCGATGGTCGCCGCCGACTTGGCCCGCGGCCTCTCCCGGCGCTCGCTCGACCACCTCCGCGCTCTCCTGTTCGACCCCGACTACCGCTGGGAGGCCGAGGTGCCGGTGGCGATCCGTCCGGGGCGCGCGAGCGGGCGGCTCGTCGGGGGGTGCCTCTCGGTCCTGGTGACCACCCTCGGCACGCCGTGGGCCCCCGATACGCGCGGGGCGATCTTGTTCCTCGAAGACGTGAACGAGGTGCCCTACCGCATCGATCGCATGCTCACCCACCTCCGCCAGGCCGGCTGTCTCGACGGGGTCGCGGGGGTGGTCTTCGGGACGATGGCTGCGTGCCGCTCGTGGGACGGCATCGCCGTCGCCGACGTCGTGCGTGCGTGCTTCGCCGACGCGCCCTATCCCGTGGGGCTCGGCCTCCCGGCGGGCCACGACCCGGCCGCGGCCGGCGTCGAGAACCTGGCGCTCCCACTCGGCGCCCGCGTGCTCCTCGACACCGAGGCGGGGCGCCTCATCGCCCTCGAGGCGGCGGTCGTCTGACGGTGCCCTTCGGCGGCGTGGCTGCGACGCTCGAGGCGGCGATCGCCGAGGGCGCGTTCCCGGGCGCGGTCGTGCTCGTCGCCCGCGGCGGCGAGATCGTCTACCACGCGGCCTTCGGCTGCCGCAGCCTCGAGCCCGAGCGGACGCCGATGCACCCGGAGACCGTCTTCGACCTCTCCTCGCTCACCAAGCCGCTGGCGACCACGACCGCGTGCCTCCTCCTCGTGCGCGACCACAAGCTCCGCCTCGACGACCGGGTGACGCGCTTCCTTCCGAACTTCGGCGTCCACGGCAAGACCCACGTCACGGTGCGCCAGCTCCTCGCGCACTGCGGAGGGCTCGCCGCGTGGCGGCCCTTCTACGAGGAGATCCTGCGCATCGAGCGGGCAGGCCGGCCGAACTTCGTCGCCACCGCTGCCGCCCGCGAGCTGGTCTACGAGCGCCTCCTGCGCGAGCCGTGCGCCTATCCGCCGGGGACACAGGCCGTCTACAGCGACTTGGGCTTCATGCTGCTCGGCGCGCTCGTCGAGCTGCTCGCGCAGACGAGCCTCGATCGCTTCTGCCGCGAGCGCATCTTCCGCCCGCTCGGGCTGCGGGCGACGGGGTTCATCGACCTCGCCGAGGTGCGGCTGCGGCGGGTGACGCCGGTCCCCGGGGCGATCGCGCCGACCGAGCGCTGCCCGTGGCGCCGCCGCCTCCTCTGTGGCGAGGTGCACGACGACAACGCCTGGGCGATGGGTGGCGTCGCCGGGCACGCGGGCCTGTTCGCCTCGGCGGCTGACGTGCACACGCTCGTCTGCCGGCTCCGCGCCGCGTGGCGGGGCGAGGACGACTTCCTGCCCGCCGCCCTCGTGCGGGAGTGCTGGACGCCGAGCCGCCTCGTGCGCGATTCGACATGGGCGCTCGGCTGGGATACGCCCTCGCCCCGTGATTCGAGCGCCGGGACACGCATCAGCGCGGCCGCCGTCGGCCATCTCGGCTTCACCGGCACGTCGGTGTGGATCGACCTCGAGCGGGACGCGCACGTGATCCTGCTCACCAACCGCGTGCACCCGAGCCGCGCCAACGAGCGCATCCGGGCCGTGCGCCCGCGCGTGCACGACGCGGTCTGGGAGGCGCTCGACGCGTGAGGGTACACCTGATCGCCGCCTGCGGGGTGGGGATGAGCGCGCTCGCCGCGCTGCTGCGCGCCGCGGGGCACACGGTCACGGGCTCGGACGAGCACGTCTATCCGCCGGCGAGCACGGTGCTCGAACAGCTCGGCGTGGCGGTGCTCCCGGGCTGGGACCCGGCGCGGCTCGCGGGTGCGGATCTCGTCGTATGCGGCAACGCGGTGCGCCGCACGAACCCCGAGGCCGTCGCGGCGGCCGCAAGCGGCGTGCGCGTCGTCTCCTTCCCCCAGGCGCTCGCCGAGCTGTTCCTCGCCGGCCGCCGGCCGCTGGTGGTCGCGGGCACGCACGGCAAGACCACGTCGGCGGCGATGCTCGCGTGGGTGCTCGCCCGCTGCGGCCGCGATCCCGGCTACCTGATCGGCGGCCTGCCCTGCGACCTCCCGTCGAGCGCCGCGCTCGGCCGCGGGCCCTGGTTCGTCGTCGAGGGCGACGAGTACGACTCGGCGTACTTCGACAAGGAACCGAAGTTCCTGCACTACCGGCCGGAGCTGCTGCTGCTCACCGCGGTCGAGTTCGATCACGCCGACATCTACCGCGACCTCGACCACGTCAAGGGGGCCTTTCGCCGGCTCGTGGCGCTGTTGCCCGCAGACGCGCCGCTTGCCGTCTGCGGCGATTTCCCGCACGCGCTCGCGGTGGTGGACGAGCGGCACACGCGGGTGCGGCGCTTCGGGCTCGGGGCGGAGAACCCCTGGCGGGTGACCGACCTGGTCGACGACGGCCGCACGCGCTTCGTCGTGCGCGAACGCGACCGCGCCGTCTGCGAGGTGACGCTCGCCGTGCCTGGCCCGATCAACGCGCGCAACGCGCTCGGCGCGCTGCTGCTCGCGCGGGAGGCGGGTGTGGCCTTCGAGGAGGGGGCGGCGGCGCTCGCCGAGTTCCACGGGGTCCGTCGCCGCCAGGAGGTCGTGGCGGAGGTCGGCGGCGTCACCGTGATCGACGACTTCGCCCATCATCCGACGGCCGTAGCGGGGACGATCGCCGCGCTGCGCCTGCGCTATCCGGGGCGGCGGCTGCGCGCGGTGTTCGAACCGCGCTCGAACACGAGCCGCCGTCGGGTCTTCCAGCGCGAGTTCTGCGCGGCGCTCGCGGGTGCGGACGAGGTCGTGCTCGCGGCGGTGTTCGCCAAGCCGAGCGATCCGATCCCGCCGGGTGAGCGGCTCGATCCCGAGGAGATCGCCGCGGCGCTCGTGCGCGCGGGGGTGGCGGCGCGCACGATTGACGGCGTGCCGGCGATCCGCGACTACCTGGTCGCGTCGGCGCGCCCGGGCGACGTCATCGCGATCATGTCGAACGGCGCCTTTGGCGGGCTCCCGGCGCTCGTCGCCGCGGGGCTCGGCGGCGCGTAGAGCCGCCGGTAGGTTTCGTAGTTGCGGAGCACGCGCTTCACGTAGTCCCGGGTCTCGCGGAAGCTGATCAGCTCGACGAACTCGTCGTCGGGCCGCTCGCCGTAGCGCTGCTCCCACCTGGCGACGGCGTCGACCCCGGCGTTGTAGGCGGCGAGCGCCTTCGGCCACGAGCCCGCGTACCGGTCGAGAAGCCCACGGAGGTGGAGGGTGCCGAGCGCGATTGCCGTGGCTGGCTCGTGAAGCGCCGCGAGGCTCGGCGGCGCGCGGCCTGCGGCGGCCGCCACCTCGCGCGCCGTGCGGGGCAGAAGCTGCATCAGCCCCTGCGCATCGGCCGGCGAGGCGGCCGCCGGATCGAAGAAGCTCTCCTGGCGCATGAGGGCGAGGACGAGAAGCGGATCGACGCCCGCTTGTGCGGCCTCGCGCCGGACGGTCTCCCAGTAGGCGAGTGGGTAGGCGTAGCGCTCGAGGGCGCCGTGCGGCCCGAGCGCGACCGCCAGGCGGGCGGCGGCATCGGGGGCGCGGGCGGCGGCGTAGGCCACGACCAGGCGGACGTCGGCGCCGCCGCGAGCCCTAAGCGCGTCGAGCTCCTCCCGGGCGAAGGCACGGAGGCCGAGCGCGACGAGGACGCGCGCCCCATCGGCGTAGGGTCCTGCCAGGTCGGAGGGAAACTGTGGCGGCGGCGCGCGCAGGTCCGCCGGCGGAGAGGCGTCCGAGACGCGGCCGAGGCGCGCGCGCGCGAGCCGACCGTAGTAGGTGGCTGGGTGCTCCTCGGCGAGCGCTGCGAGCAGCGCGGGCGCGGCCGGGTCGCCGAGCTGCTCGAGCGCGCGTGCGCGCCAGTAGGCGGCGGCAAGCCCCTGATCGTCGGTCGGCTCGCCGTCGGCGGCGGCGAATGCCGCGGCGGCGGCCGCGAAGTCCCCGGCGAGATAGCGCACCCACGCTGCGCGCCAGCGCGCTTCGGGCGCAAGCGGAGAGGCGGGCCAGCGGGTGGCGAGGGTCGCATAGGCGCGGGCTGCCTCCTCGAAGCGGCGTGCCTCCTGATGGATGCGGCCGACGGCATATACGCTCTCCGGGGCCTGCGCGCTCTCGGGCCAGCGCCGGCTCACCTCGTCGAAGAGGGCGAGCGCACCCTCGTCGTCGTCGGCGTTCCATCGCCAGGTCGCCGCCGCGGCGAGCGCGCGCGCGCCCAGGTCGGCGTCGAGATCGGCGAGCGTGCGGCACGTGACCTCGGCTGCCGCCGCCCGCCCGAGGGCGTGCTCGGCCTGGGCGCGCACCCAGAGCGCCCGGGCACGCTGCGCGCGGTCGGTCGCGGCCCGTAGCGCGGCGGCTACCTCGGCCGCTGCGCCCCGGGGGTCGTTCTCCCGCAGGCGCAGCTCGGCCTCGACGATCTCGGCCTCGGGATCGGTGAATAGCTCGGGGGCCGCGGCGCGAATACGCTCCACGAGCCGCCGCGCCCGTCGCCCGGCGGGCGTGAGCGGGCTCCGGCGGCGCACGGCGGTCGCGAGCTCGAGCGCCGCGGGATCGGAGCCGCGCGCGTGCTCGACCTCTGCCAGCTCGAGCGTCGCCCGGAGCCAGCGCGGGCTTCCCGCGGGGAGCGTGGCCGCCGCGCTTTCGAGCCAGCGCTGCGCAGCCGGCAGGTCGGCCGTTCGGCGCCGAACCTCGCCGGCGAGCAGCCGCGCCTGCCCGGCCCAGGCGGAGTCGGGCCAGTGCGCAAGCAGCTCCTCGACGAGCTGCACGGCCGTGTCGGGTCGCCCGGATGCGGCTGCGGCCCGGGCGCGCAGGTAGAGGGTCAAGTCCTCGACGGCCGGATGACACCGGGCGGCGGCCGCGAAGCGACGCGCGGCAGCGTCGGGCCGCCCGGCGGCGAGGGCCACGAGCCCCGCGGCGAGTGGATCGCCGGCGCGCGCGCCATCCGTCGCATGCCGACCCGTGCAGGCGGCGGCCGCCGCGAGCCCCACGACCAAGCTCGCCCACCGACCTCCCATGAACGCCCCTTCGCGCCTGGCACGGCCTAGCACCGGCCCAACGGCCCGGCAACTTGACACCAGCGCAGGGCGACGGGACCATGCCGGCGTGTGCGGGGCGGCGCTCGCGGAGCGGGTCGCGGCGGTCCGCGAGGCGATCGCGGCGGCGGCGCGGCGGGCGGGGCGCGACCCGTCGACGGTGCGCGTCGTCGCGGTCACCAAGACGTTCCCCCCGGCGGTGGTGACGGCGGCGCTGGCGGCGGGCCTCGAGGACGTGGGCGAGAATTACGTCCAGGAGGCGCGGGCGAAGCGGCGCGCGGTCGGGCCGCGGGGAACGTGGCACCTGATCGGCGGCCTCCAGCGCAACAAGGTGCGGGCGGCCGTGGCCACGTTCGACTGGGTGCACACGGTCGACTCGCCCGCGCTCGCGCGTGCGCTCGCGGCGGAAGCCGCACGCGCGGGGCGGCGCCTACCCGTGCTGTTCCAGGTGAACGTCACGGGTGAGCCTTCCCGGCGCGGAGTGCAGCCGGAAGCGCTCGCGGCCCTTGCCCGGGAGGTCCTCGCTCTGCCCGCGCTGCGGCTCGAGGGCCTGATGGCGATCCCGCCGCCGGGCCTCGAAGCGGAGCGGCGGCGACTCGCCTTCCGGAGCCTGCGCGAGCTGCGCGAGCGCACGCAGGACCGGCTCGGGGTTGAATTGCCCCACCTTTCTATGGGAATGAGCGATGATTTCGCCATCGCGATCGAGGAGGGCGCCACGTTGGTGCGGCTGGGCCGCGCCCTCTTCGGCCCGCGCGGCCCCGGGTCCTGGCGGGAGGGCTCATGAGGAAGATCGGATTCATCGGAGCGGGAAACATGGCCGCAGCGCTCGTCCGGGGCCTCCTGCGCGCCGGGCGGTATCGCCCCGAGGACATCTGGGCGAGCGATCCCGTCGACGCCCAGCTCAGGCGCATCAAGCGGACGCACAAGATTGCCGGCACCCGCAACAACCGCGAGCTGGTGGCGGGCTCGCAAATCGTGATCCTCGCGGTCAAGCCGCAGGTGATGGCGGCCGTGCTCGACGAGATCCGCCCCGAGGTGACCCCGAAGAAGCTGTTCATCTCGATTGCCGCCGGCTTTCCGCTGCGCCGCCTCGAGACAGGCCTCGGCGGGCAGGCGCGCGTCGTCCGGGTGATTCCGAACACGCCCGTCCTGGTGGGGCGCGGCATCTCCGTCGCGGTGGCAGGCTCGCGGGCGACGCCCGCCGACTTGAAGCAGACGCTCAGGCTCTTCAAGGCCGTGGGCGAGGCGGTCGCGATCACCGGGGAGGACCTGCTCGACGCGGTGACTGCGCTGTCGGGGAGCGGGCCGGCGTTCGTCTACGTGTTCGCCGAGGGGCTCATCGAGGGCGGCGTGCGCGGCGGGCTCTCGCAGCCGCTCGCCACGCAGCTCGCCTACCAGACCCTCAGCGGCGCCGCGGCGATGCTGCTCGAGAGCGGGCTCTCGGCGCGCGACCTCCGCGAGATGGTCGCCTCCCCCGGCGGCACGACCGTAGCCGGGCTCGCGGCGCTCGAGGCCCACCACTTCCGCGACGCGATCATCGCCGCAGTCGAGACGGCCACGCGCCGCGCGCGAGAGCTGGCCGCCGCCTGATCCCGACGATGGGTGCGGTGGTGCTCCGGAACTTCACGCTGGCGCTCGCGCAGATCCTGCACGGGCTGCTCAACCTCTACCTCTACATCGTGCTGATCGCGGCGCTGCTCTCGTGGGTGAATCCCGACCCGCGCAACCCCATCGTGCGCTTCCTCTACGGGGTCACCGAGCCGGTGCTCTACGAGGTCCGCCGCCGGCTGCCCTTCGTGTACATGGGCGGCTTCGATCTCTCGCCCCTCGTGGTGATGGTCGCCATCTATCTGCTGGACCGGGTCGTCGTGGAAAGCCTCTTCGAGCTGGCGTACCGGATCGCGACGCCCGGCCTCCCCTGGCTGCGTGTCGGCTGAGCCCCAGGGCTGGCTCGGCAGCGTGCCGGGGGGTGTGTGGCTGCGCGTGCACGTGCGGCCGGGGGCGGCGCGCGCGGGGCTCGAGGGCTTCCACGGTGCCGCGCTCTGCGCCCGGGTTCGCGCCCGGCCGACCCGCGGCGCCGCGAACCGCGAGCTGCTGGCGCTCCTCGCCCGGGCGCTCGGCATCCGTCCCGCGGCGCTCGCGGTCGAGGGCGGGGTGCGGGGGCGCGAGAAACGCGTGCGCGTGCAGGGGCTCACGGCGGATGCCGTGCGCGCGCGGCTCGCCGCCACGGTTTCCGTTGACAAGGCGGGGGGGCGTGCATAGCGTTGGCGGCGCATGCCGATCTACGAGTACACGTGCGAACACTGCGGGACCTTCGAGCAGATGCAGCGGATCACCGACGCGCCCCTCGAGCGGTGTCCCAAGTGCCGGCGCAAGGTCCGACGCCTGATCTCGAACACGAGCTTCCAGCTCAAGGGCAGCGGCTGGTACGTGACCGACTACGCGCGCAGCGGCGCCGCCAACGGCGGCAGCAAGGACGGCGGCGAGAAGAAGGCCGAGCCCACGGGCGAGGCCAAGTCGGAACCCAAGGCGGAGAGCGCCTCGGCAAGCGCCAAGCCCGCGTCCTGAGCGCCGTCGTCGGGGTCGACACCGGCGGTACCTTCACCGACGTGGTGGCGCTCGTGGGCGGGCGTCTGCGCGTCCTCAAGGTGCCGTCGACCCCGCACGACCCGGCCGAGGCCGTGCGCCGCGCGCTGCGCGCGGTGACCGGCGGCGGGCGCGTGGCGGCGCTCCATTACGGCTCGACGGTCGCGACCAACGCCCTCATCGAGCGGCGCGGCGCGCGCGTCGTGCTGCTGACGACGGCGGGGTTCGAGGACGTGCTCGAGATCGGCCGCCAGGCGCGCCCCGTTCTCTACGCGCTCGAGCCCCGCCCACCCGCGCCGCTCGTCGGCCGCGCGCAGCGCATCGGCGTCCCGGAGCGCGTGCTCGCCGACGGCCGCGTCGAACGACGGCTCACGCCTGCGGCGGCGGCGCGGGCAGCGGCGGCGGTGGCGCGGCAGCGCGCCCGCGCGGTGGCCGTGTGCCTCCTCCACAGCTACGCCAATCCGGCGCACGAGCGCCTGCTCGGCCGCGCGCTCGCCGGCCGCGGCCTCCACCTCACGCTCTCGCACCGCCTCCTGCGCGAGTACCGTGAGTACGAACGCACCGCGACGGTCGTGGCCAACGCGTACGTGGGCCCGCTCATGAGCGGACACCTGCGCGCGCTCGCGCGCGGGCTCGGCGGGCGCCTGCGGGTGATGCAGTCGAACGGCGGGCTCGCCGCGGCGCGCACGGCGGCGGCCGAACCGGTGCGCACGGTGCTCTCCGGCCCCGCCGGCGGCGTGGTCGGCGCAGCGGCTCGTGCGCGACGCGCCGGCTTCCGGCGGCTCGTGACGCTCGACATGGGCGGCACGTCGACGGACGTGAGCGTGGTCGATGGGGCCCTCGGCGAGCGCGCCGAGGCGATCGTCGAGGGGCTGCCGATCCGGATGCCGGCGCTCGACATCCACACGGTAGGCGCCGGCGGCGGCTCGCTCGTGCGCATCGACGCGGGCCGGGCGCTGCGCGTGGGGCCGGAGAGCGCGGGCGCGGACCCCGGGCCGGCGTGCTATGGCCGCGGCTCGGCCCCGACCGTCACCGACGCGCACCTCGTGCTCGGGCGGCTGGTGGCGGAGGAGTTCTTGGGCGGCGCCTTTCCGCTGAACGTCGCGCGCGCGCGGCAGGCGCTGGCGCCGATCGCGCGGCGGCTCGGCGGCGCGCTCACCGCGGCGGCAGAGGGGGTCGTGCGGGTGGCGACGGCCGTGATGGCGCGCGCGGTGCGCGTGCTCACCGTCGAGCGCGGCCGCGACCCGCGCGACTTCACGCTGGTCGCCTTCGGCGGCGCGGGCGGGCTGCACGCGGCGGAGCTCGCCGCCGCGCTCGGTATCCCGCGCGTCTACCTCCCGCCGCATCCGGGTCTCCTCTCCGCATGGGGCGTCCTCGGGGCCGAAGTGCGCCGCGACTTCAGCCGCACCCTCCGGGTCGTCGACCCGCCACCGGCGCGGCTCGCCGCGGGCTTCCGCGCGCTCGCCCGTGCGGCGCGGGCGGCGCTGGTGCGCGAGGGCATCGCCCGCGCGCGCATCGAGCGCGCCGTCGACGCCCGCTACGCCGGCCAGGGATACGAGGTCACGGTGCCGTGGACGGCGGGCTGGCGGCGGGCCTTCCACGCGCGCCACCGCCGCCTCTTCGGCCACGCGGCCCCGACGCGGCCGATCGAGGTGGTGACGCTGCGGCTGCGCGTCCGGGGCGACGCGCTGCCGCTGCCGCCGCAGCGTTCGCGGGCGCCGGCGCGCCCGGCCGTGCCGGCGCGGCGGCCGGTCGTCTTCGGCGGCCGGGCACACGCGGCGGCCGTCTACCGGCGCGACACGCTCGGGCCCGGCGCGCGCATTCGCGGTCCGGCGATCGTGTGCGAGTACAGCGCGACGACGGTCGTGCCGCCGGGCTGGCAGGGAGAGGTCGATCGCCACGGCGGCCTCGTGCTGGAGGCGGTGCGTGGCTGACCCGGTCGCGCTCGAGATCGCCAACCACCGGCTCGCGGGCATCGCCGAGGAGATGGGTGTCGTGCTCGGCCGCACGGCGCTCTCGCCCAACGTGAAGGAGCGCCGCGACTACTCCTGCGCGATCTTCGACGCGCACGGGGGGCTCGCCGCGCAGGCGGCGCACATCCCCGTCCATCTCGGCTCGACGCCCCTCTCCGTGCGCGCGGCGATCGCCGCGGTGCCGATGGGCCCGGGCGACGTGGCGATCCTCAACGATCCCTTCGCCGGCGGCACGCACCTGCCCGACGTGACGATGGTGGCACCGGTCTTCGCCCCCGGGGCGCGCCGCCCCTTCGCCTACGTCGCCAACCGTGCCCATCACGCCGACGTGGGCGGCATGACGCCGGGATCGATGCCGCTCGCGACCGAGATCTTCCAGGAGGGGCTGCGCGTGCCGCCCGTGCGGCTGGTGGTCGCAGGTCGCCTCGTCCGCGATGTGCTCGCGCTCTTTCTTGCAAACTCCCGCGTGCCCGAGGAGCGCGAGGGCGACCTCCTGGCGCAGTGGGCGGCGCTGCGAGTGGGCGCGGAGCGGCTGGGCGAGGTGGCTGCCGAAGCGGGCGGGCCCGCCGCGCTCGCCCGGCAGATGAGGGCCCTCCAGGACTACTCGGCGGCCCTCATGCGCGCCACGCTCGCGGCGATCCCCCCGGGGAGCTATCGCGCCGCCGACGTGCTCGACGACGACGGCTTCGCGCTGGCGCGCGTGCGGATCGCCGTGCGCGTCACCGTCGGGCGCGGCCGCGCGGTCGTCGACTTCGCGGGGTCGGCGCCGCAGACGCGGGGCCCGGTGAACGCCAACCTCGCCGTGACGCGCTCGGCGGTGCTCTACGTGTTCACGGCGCTCGCGCCCGACCCGATCCCGCCGAACGAGGGGCTCGCGCGGCCGCTGGTCGTCCGTGCGCCGGCAGGCTCGGTGGTGAACGCGCGCTTCCCGGCCGCCGTGGCCGGGGGCAACGTCGAGACCTCGCAGCGGATCGTCGACGTGCTGCTGCGTGCGCTCGCGCGCGCGCTCCCCGCGCGCATCCCGGCGGCGAGCGCGGGCAGCATGAGCAACGTGGCGCTCGGGGGCGTCGCCGACGGGCGCGCGTTCACGTACTACGAGACCGTGGCCGGTGGCGCGGGTGGGGGGCCCGCCGGCCCGGGCGCGTCGGCCGTGCACACGCACATGACCAACACGCTCAACACACCGATCGAGGCGCTCGAGGCGTACTACCCGCTGCGCGTGCGCCGCTACGCCGTGCGTCGGGGCTCCGGCGGCGTGGGCCGCCATCGGGGCGGGTGTGGTATCGTGCGCGAGATCGAGTTTCTCGCACCCGCCGAGGTGACGCTCCTCGGCGAGCGCCGTCGGATGGCGCCGTACGGGCTTAGGGGCGGAGGCGGCGGAGCACCGGGAAGAGACACGCTCATCCATGCGGGCCGGCTGCGGCGGCTCCCCGCGAAGGGGACGGTCGCCGTCGCGGCCGGCGATCGCCTGCGCGTCGAGACCCCGGGGGGCGGCGGCTGGGGTCGCCCGCGGCCTACGCGGCGCGCGAGCTGATCTCGTCGAGGCGCCGCTCGATCTCGGCGAGGCGGCGGTTCACCTCGGCAAGCTGCTCGACGGTCGGCACCCGCAGCGCCCGCACGACGAGCGCCGCGGCCCGGCTGAGGGCCTGTTCCGCTGCGCCGGCAAGGCGGCTCCGCTGCTCCCGCAGCTCCTTGAGGGCCTGCTCGGCGCGCTGGCGGACGTCCTCCCTGAGCCGGCGCACGTTCGGCCGCTCGACCAGCGTCCGCGCGTCCTCCCGGATTCGCCCGACCAAACGCTCCCCTTCCGCCTGCATACGGCGGACCGAAGCGCGCACCTCGTCGAGCGTAAGTCGACTCACCTGTGCCATGCGAGTCCTCCTCCTTCTGCTTTCGGCTGTGCTGCCAGAGGTACTACGCACTGCGTCATCGGTTGTCAATCCGGGGTCACGGGGGGAAGTGAACCTGACCACCCTCGACGACGAGGCGTCGAGGGATCTCGGCCGTCGGCACGCCGTGGGCGCGGCGGAGGTGCGCGGTGAAGGCGTCCCGGTCGGTGAACGTCCTGCCATCCCGGTCGCAGACGTAGGGGGGCGCGTCGATGCTGACGGTGCCCGGGGCGAGGTGGTGTGGCTCGCCGTCGAACCAGTGGAGTCGGTCGTGCTCGCGGGGGTCGAGCGGGACGATCACGTCGACCTCCGGAGCGCCCGGGCGCCCGCCGCGCGGGTCCTCGGCCGCGGCGGGGAGCGCGAGGGCGAGCGCGGCGAGGAGCACGATTGGCCGCGGCTGCATGGGGTCGAGCCTACGGGGCTTGCGCGCGAGTCACAAACCCGCGTTGACGCTGCGGGAATTCCGAGCTAGGAGGCGGGGCCGCGCGCCTCCGGTCGCATAGCTCAGCTGGTTAGAGCGCCTGCCTCACATGCAGGAGGCCCCTGGTTCGAGTCCAGGTGCGACCACTTCCGACCTGGCGAGCCCAGCGCGGCCCGGCGCTGGTAGAGGTCGCGCGTCGCGGCGCGAACCGCGGGATCGACGAACACGCGGGCGAAGACCCGGTGGCCCGCGGCGCTGAAGTGGTTGTCGAGGGCGTTGAAGAGCGGGGGGCCGCCGCGCGACGCCTCGAGGAAGAGCCAGTAGGGCTCGTAGTACGGGATGTGCGCGGCGAAGAGCGCCGAGGCGAGCAGGGGCACGAAGGGGTGGTTCTCGGGGGCGCCGGCCACGATGTGCGGCTTGTAGGGCACGAAGACCACCGAGAACGCGGCGCCGTGTGCCCGCACCTCGTTGCGCAGCGTGCGGATGAGCGCCATCGTCAGCGCAAGCCCCGCGCGGTCGCGCGCGGTGACGTCGCCCGGCCCGAGCAGCCGGTCGCGCGCCTCGGCCGCGCCGAGCGGCTCCTCGAAGTCGCGCAGCAGCACGTTGCGGACCCTGAGGCTCCCGCCGATCAGCAGGTTGATCGCCCGGCTGTCGACGAGGAGCGCCTCGGCCGCCTCGTCCAGGCGGGACTCGTGCAGGTGCTCGCGGTGGAGCGTGAGCCCGCCGTCCGCGGCGAGGGTGAAGTAGGGCTTCCGATAGCCGTACTGCTCGGGCTCGAGGTTGTTCTCGACGTCGTTGTAGGGCGTGAACACGAGCGCCACCTCGTCGACGTCGAAGCGCGTGCCGAGACGGCGATAGAAGAGCAGCTCCTGGTCGGTGCCGTAGCCGGAGACGCCGAAGTTGACGAGATCGACCCCGTCGCCCGCCACCGCGGGGTCGGTGAAGAGCTCGTGCTGCGCGGCGCCGTAGCCCCAGACGTAGGAGTCGCCGAGCACGAGGATGCGGCGGCGCCCGGCGACCCGCCGCGCCGGGCCGACGTCGGCCGCGGCACGCAGCCCCCAGGCGTTCTGCGAGACGAACACCGAAAAGCCGTCGTCGCGGTGGATGCCGGTGACGAGCGGCCGCGGCGCCCAGCCGAGCTCGGGATCGTAGCGGGCAAAGTAGATCTTCTCGGCAGGGGTGCTGAGCGGCCCGGCAAGCGCGGGACAGAGACGCAGCAGTCCCTCGACGACGAGCAGGGCGGCGAGCGCACCACCCACGACGAGCGCCGCGTGGGCGGCGCCGACCCCGGTTCGCATGCATCCTGCCTAGCTGAGTGCCGGCGGGAGTAAAGGGCGTCAGCGGGGGGTGCAGGCGGGCAGCGGCCCCGACGCGGTGAGGGTCCGGGGGACGTTGCGCGCAAAGCAGTTGCCCTGGCCCGTGCCGGGCAAGAAGATCACGTCGACCTTGTTGCCCTGAAAGCGGTTGTGCACGACGCGGTTGTCGTTGGGGTCGGGCAGGATGTCGGGCGGCGGCCCGCCGCTGCACACGTTCGCCCGCTCGAGACAGAACGGCACGATGGTCATGCCGGCGAGCTGGTTGCCGCGGAAGAGATTGTCGGTGACGGTGGTGCGCTGCGCCCCGTCGATGACGAGGCCGATGCCCGGCTGGATGTCGTGCGTGTCTTCGCCCTCGGGGGCGCTGTTCGGGCGGTTGTTGTCGATGAGGCGGTTGCCGCTCACGACGTTGTCGGAGACGACCGTCACCTGCCGGCCGTTCAGGATGTCGACGATCATCCCCGCCGTGTTGCCCATCGCGAGGTTGTCGCGCATGCGGATGTGGGTGCTGTTCTCGATCTGCAGCCCGATCTCGCAGTCCGTCGCCTTGTTGTGGTTGACCGTGATGTCGTCATCTTGTCCGACGTAGAGGCAGGCGTCGGTGAGCGTGCTCTCGCCGGTGTTGCGGGTCATGCGGCCGTGCGACGAACGCACCGGGAAGATCGCGTACGTGTCGTTCCGCCGCGCGGTGTTGCCGACGATGCGGAAGCCGTCGACGCAGGCGAGATACATGCCGTACCCGGGGAAGCCCTGGACGGTGAAGCCGCGCACCTCGATGTTCGCGAGGCGCGCGCCGCTGATCCCGCAGGGCGGCTGCTCGACGTCGGTGGGATGGAGGCTGTCCGGCGGCGAGACCCAGATGCCGGAGGTCTGACCGCTCGCCTGCTCGAGCACCACCCGGCCGGCAGCGATCAGGTGGATGCCGCTCTTGGTGATCTGCACCGCATAGGGTGCCGCCGTTTCGTGGTAGGTGCCCGCCCGCACGACGACGCGGTCGCCGGGCGCCGCCGTGTCGACCGCCTGCTGGATCGAGCTGCCCGGCCGCACCACGATCGTCCGCGCCTGCGCGGCGCCGGCGGCGAGCGACCCCGCCACCAGCGCCAGCATCGCCTGCATCTTGCACCGCATGCGCGGCGTATAGATTTTCTACGCAAAGTATGTCAAGGGGAGCGCGACGATGGCCCGGCGCGACCCCAAGCCGCGCGACAGCAAGGAGCGCATCCTCGCCGCCGCGCTCGCACTCTTCGGCGAGCGCGGCTACATGGCCACGTCGGTCGACGACATCGCGGCGCGCGCAGGGCTCACCAAGGGCGCGCTCTACTACTATTTCCGCGACAAGGAGGACATCGCCCGCGACCTCCACCATGCGTTCTGGACGCGGGTGAAGGCGGAGGCGGCGCGGGCGGTCGAGCCCGGGGGCGACACGCTCGCCAACCTGCGGCGGGCGTTCGACGCGTTTCTGGGGGCGCTCCAGCACGTCTCCGACGCGCACTTCTTCCTGCGCCAGTTCTGGGCGGTGCCCCCGCTCGAGGCCGTCGGGCGCCTCGAGCGCGAGGCGTCGCTCGGGATGGTCGAGGATCTCCTGCGCGCCGGGGTGGCCCGCGGCGACCTAGCGCCCCTCGACCCGAAGGCGCTCGCGCGCGTGCTGGTCGGGGCGTTTTCCGAGGCGACGCTGCATGTGCTCATGACCGGGCGCAGCGCGGAGGCGGTGGCCGTGGTGCACCGCCTCATCGACGCGCTCGCCGCCCGCCGCGGGGCAGGCCGGGTCGGCCAGCGCGCTGCGCGGATGCCCCGCCGATCGAGAGGAGGGAGACCATGAACGATCGAGGCCCGCGGATCGCGCGGGCGCGCGCCGACGGCTTCGCGGTTTATCCGATCGCCGAGGCCTGCGCGCTAGCCGACGTGATCCTGCTGCTCGTCCCCGACGAGGTGATGCCCGCGGTCTACGCCGAGGCGGTCCGCCCGCAGCTCGCCCCCGGCACCGTGCTCGACTTCGCCTCGGGCTACACGGTGGCCTTCGGCCTGATCGTCCCGCCGCCGGACGTCGACGTGGTCATGGTCGCCCCGCGCATGATCGGGCCCGGCGTCCGCGACGCCTACGTCGCGGGCCGCGGCATCCCGTCGTTCATCGCGCTCCACCAGGACGCCTCGGGCGCCGGCATGGCGCGGCTCCTCGCGCTCGCGCGCGCGCTCGGCGCGACGCGGGCGGGCTGTCTCCTCCTGTCGATGCACGACGAGGCGACGCTCGACCTCTTTACCGAGCAGGCCTTCGGACCCGCCTTCGGGCGCGTCCTCATGGCCGCGATCGACACGCTCGTCGGCGCCGGCTACCCGCCCGAAGCCGTGCTGCTCGAGCTCTACCTCTCGGGAGAGCTCGCCTACGCCTTCGAGAAGATCCGGGAAGTGGGCATGATGCGGCAGATGGACTTTCACTCCCACACCTCGCAGTACGGCTCGCTCACGCGCAGCGCGCGCTTCGCCGACTTGGATTTGGAGGCGCGGATGGCCGCCGTCCTGCGCGAGATCCAGGACGGGAGCTTCGCGCGCGAATGGTCGGGCGCGGCATCGCAGGCGGCCGAGATGCTCGCGCGCGTCAAGACCGTGCGCGAGCAGATGCCGCTTGCGGGCTGGGAGGAGCGCACCCGCCGCGCCTTCGGCATCGGCGCGGCCGCGGCGGGGCCGCGCCGGTGACCACGTGTCTCCTCGACGGACTCCACTTCCCCGAATGCCCGCGCTGGCACGACGGCCGGCTGTGGTTTTCCGACATGCACGGGCATCGGGTGATGGCGGTGGATCGGCACGGGCGGGCGGAGGTCGTGGCCCGGCTGCCGACCCGGCCGGCCGGGCTCGGCTGGACGCCCGCGGGGCGGCTGCTCGTCGTGTCGATGGTCGACCGGCGTCTGCTGCGGCTCGAGGGCGGGCGCTGGGAAGAAGTCGCGGACCTCGCCGGGCTCGCGTCGTTCCACTGCAACGACCTGCTCGTCGACGGCTACGGGCGCGCCTACGTCGGCACGTTCGGCTTCGATCTCGACGGCAGCGCCCCGTACGCGCCGGGCGAGGTCATTCTCGTCGAGCCCGACGGCGCTGCCCGCGTGGTCGCCCCGGGGCTGCGGTTCCCGAACGGCATGGTGCTCACCCCCGATGGCAGGACGCTCGTGGTCGCCGAGAGCATGGGCCCGGCGCTCCGGGCGTTCGACGTGGCCCCCGACGGCTCGCTCCGCGGCGCGCGCCTCTTCGCCCCGCTCACCGACGTCGTGCCCGACGGCATCTGCCTCGATGCCGAGGGCGCCGTGTGGGTGGCGTCGCCGGTCGGCAACGAGGTCGTGCGCGTGGCCGCGGGTGGGGCGATCCTCGGCCGCGTGCCGGTCTCGACCCACGCCTTCGCCTGCATGCTCGGCGGCGAGGACCGCCGCACGATGTTCGTGTGCACGGCCGCAAGCTCGAACCCCGAGCACTGCCGCACGCACGCGACCGGCCGCATCGAAACCTTCCCGGTCGACGTCCCCGGTGCCGGGCTGCCCTGACGGCCCGATCCCGCCGCTCAGGATGTCTGCCAGCCGCCGCCGAGGGCGCGGTAGAGGCCCACGACGGCGAGGAGCTGGTCGCGCTCGACGCGGGCCAGCTCGGCCTCCGCGGGGTAGAGCTGCTGCTCGGCGTCCAGCACCTCGAAGTAGTAGGCGTAGCCCGTGCGGTAGCGGAGCAGCGCGAGGTCCTTCGCCTCGCGAAGTGCGCTCACCTGCTGCTCGAGGGCGGTGCGCTGCTCGGCGAGCGTCGCCTCCGCCACGAGCGCATCGGAAACCTCGCGAAACGCCGTGACGACGGTGGCGCGGTAGCGCGCGATCGTCTCGTCCCAGAAGGCGCGCTGGGCGCGGTACGACTCGAGGAGCCGGCCCCCCTCGAAGAGCGGGCCGGTGGCGTTGCCGGCGATGTTCCAGATGCTGAAGCTGTCCTTGACGACGTCGCCGATCCGGTTGCCCTCCCCGCCGTAGAGCGCCGCGAGCCCGATCGTCGGAAAGAAGCGCGCAATCGCCTCGCCGACGAGCGCGTTGGCGGCGATCATCTCCTGCTCCGCCTCGCGGATATCGGGCCGGCGCTCGAGCACGGCGGTGGTGAGCCCGGGGGGCGTGGACGGGATCGTCTGGGCATCGAGCGGCCGCCCGCGCGGAATCGGCCGCGGATTGGCGCCGAGGAGCGTGCTGATCGCGTTCTCCTGCTGCGCGATCTCGCGCTCGAGGGCGACGAGCCCGGCGCGGCTCGCGTCGAGCGCGGCCTCGGCGCGCGCGACGGAGATCTTCGTGTCCGTGCCGTGACGGTAGCGCTCGAGGAAGAGATCGCGCGTCTCCCGGTAGGCCGCCGTGCTCTCCCGGGCGATCTCGCGCTCGCGATCGAGCTCGAGGAGCCGAAAGTACCCGGCGGCCACGTCGCTCACCAGCGTGAGCACGACGCCCCGGCGGGCCTCCTCGGTCGCGAGGAAGTCGGCGCGCGCCGCCTCGGTGGCCCGGCGGATGCGTCCCCACACATCGAGCTCCCAGGCGACGTCGAAGAAGCCGGCGAAGGCGTCGAACGTGATGTTGCCGCGGCCGCCGATGGGGAAGAACGTCTTTTGCCGCGACGCCTCGCCCTCGTAGCCGACCTGGGGGTAGAGCGGTGCGGCGGCGATGCCGACGCGGGCGCGCGCCTCCTCGACGCGGGCGACCGCGGCTTCGAGGTCGAAGTTGTGCGCGAGCGCCTCGCCGACGAGCTGCGCGAGCACGGGGTCGTCGAAGACGCGCCACCACGGCAGGTCGGCGAACGACGCCGCCTCGCCCGGTCCGATGCGGCTGCGGAAGTCGGCGGGGGTGACGACCGCGGGCCGCCGGTAGGCCGGCCCCAGCTCGAGGTGCCAGAGCCGGCCCAGGATGCCCCGCGGCTCCTGCGTGGGCGCGCAGCCCGCGAGGAGCCCCGCGGTGAGCGCTGCGGCGAGCCGCCGGCGCATCAGTCGCGCCGCGCCTCGGGCGTCCCGGGGGCCGCCCGCACCGGCTGCACGGGGTCGCCCTCCTCGACCCCCTGGCCCACGTTGAGCGCGATCACGTCGTCGTCGGCGATGCCGGAGAGCACCTCGACCTCGCGGCCGTCGTCGTAGCCGAGCGTGACCTCGGCGAGGTGGAGTCGGTCGTTGCGCACGACCGGCACGTAGACCTTGCCCTCGCGGAAGACGAGCGCGTCGTCGGGCACCCGGGCGACGTCCGGTGCCCCGACCCGCAGGCGCAGCGTCCCGTACATGCCGGGGAGCAGCGCGGTGTCGGTGTTCGGGAGATCCACCTCGATCAGCATCGTGCGCGTGTCGGGCGCGAGCGCCTCGGGGTGGCGGGTGATCGTGCCCGCGAACGTCCGCCGCGGGTACTGCGTCACGCTCACCACCGCCGGGTCGCCGTTCTTGACGAAGGGGGTCAGGTCCTGCGGCACGTAGGCGTACACGCGCACGGGCTCGAGGGTGGCGATGGCGAGGATCGGCGTGCCGTTCGACGGCGTGGTCGCCTGGGGGATGAGCGCCCCCGGGTCGACGTAGCGGGCGGTGATCACGCCGTCGACGGGTGCGGTGATGCGCTCGTAGGCCTGAAGCGCCCGGTACTGCTCGAGGCTCGCCTTCGCCTTCGTCGCGTCGGCCTCGGCGACGTCCGCTTCTTCCCGCGAGAGCGCGCCCGCCCGCGCCACGAGCCGCGCGCGCCGCGCGGTGAGCGCCTTGATGGCGTAGTCGGCTTCCAGGTTCGCGACCTGCTTGTCCAGCTCGGGGGACTCGAGCACGGCGAGCAGATCGCCCTGCTTGACGCGGTCGCCCTTGTCGACGCGGATCGTCTTGAGATAGCCGGCGATCTTCGCGTAGATCGGCGTCTCGACGAACCCGTGGACGGTGGCGGGCAGCGCGATCTCCCGCTCCTCGGGCGCGTGGTGCACGCCGGTCACGAGCACGCGCGGGCCGCGCGCGAGCGCCTGCTCCCGGGCGGTGCGCGCGCGCGCAACCCGGTGCGTGCGGGCGATGACGAATCCCGCGCTCACCGCCCCCACGGCGAGGACCGCGACCAGCCATCGCACGGCCGCCGATCCGCGCCGCCCGCTCCGGGGCGCGCTCCTGCCGGACTCGGGGGCGCTCACGTCAGCGGCTCGGCGCGGCGGCCGCCGCCACCTCGGCGTCGCGCTCGCGCTTGCCTTTCACGCGGCCGCTCACCATCGCGTACGCCGCCGGGACGACGAAGAGCGTCATCAGCGTGGCGGCGACGAGCCCGCCGATCACCGCGCGGCCGAGCGGCGCGTTCTGCTCGGCGCCTTCGCCGAGCGCGAGCGCCATCGGCAGCATGCCGAGGATCATCGCGAGCGCGGTCATGAGGATCGGACGCAGCCGGATGCGCCCCGCTTCCAGCGCCGCCGTGACGGCGTCGTGGCCTTCCTCGCGGAGATCGTTGGCGAAGGTGATGAGGAGGTTGCCGTTGGCGACCCCCACGCCCACGGCCATGATCGTGCCCATCAGCGATTCCACGTTGATCGTGCTCCCCGTGAGGACGAGCGCCCAGAGGACGCCGGCGAGCGCCCCCGGCACCGCCAGCATGATGATGAACGGCTGCACCCAGGACTGGAAGTTCGCGACCATCAGCAGATAGACGAGGACGATCGCGAGCAGGATGCCCTCGCCGAGGGTGCCGAATGACTCCCGCATCGCCTGGCTCTGCCCGCGGATGACGACCTTCGTGCCCGCGGGGAGCGGACCCAGGTCCGCGATCGCGCGGCGCACGTCGGCGGTGGCGCCGCCCAGGTCGCGTCCGACGACGGCGCAGTTGACGTCGATCACGCGCTGCACCGAGTAGTGGGCCACCACCGCCGGATCGACGGTGCGCGTGATCGTCGCGACGTTGGCGAGGAGCTGCGGGGGGCTCTCCGCCCCGTTCGCGGTGAGCGGCGTGTTCGCCAGCGCGGCCACCGAGTCGATCCGCTCCTGGGGCGTCTGGGAGATCACCGTGTAGTTCACGCCGTTCTGCGGGTCGAGCCAGAAGGTCGGCTGGATCAGGCTGTTGCCGCTGAGCGACGTGAGGAGGCTGCTCGCCACCTCCTGCTCCGTGATGCCGAAGGCGAGTGCCTTCGCCCGGTCGACGTCGACCTTGAGCGCGGGGTAGTCGAGCGGTTCCGCGATCCGGAGATCGACGATGCCCGGGATGCGCGCCATGGCATGCTTGAGCCGCACCGCGATGGCGTAGTCGGTGCGGAGGTCGTTGCCGGAGATCTGGGCGTCGATCGCCGCGGACAGACCGAAGTTGAGCACCTGGCTCACGATGTCCGCGGCCTGGAAGTAGGTCGTGACGTTCGGGAAGCGCCGCGCCAGCTCCTCGCGGATGCGCGCCTCGTAGGCTGCCGTGGGCTCGTGCCGGGCCGCGAGCTGGATCAGGATGTCCGCGTCCTGCGGGCCGATCGTGTCGGTCTGGTAGAACGCGAGGTCGTAGGAGACCGGCAGCCCGATGTTGTCGCTGATGCCTTGGAGCTCCGCCGGCGGAATGATCTCGCGCACCGCGCGCTCGATCCGGTCGACGATCCACTCGGTCTTCTCGATCCGGGTGCCGGTGGGGGCCCGGACGTGGAGCCGCATCATGCCCGAGTCGACCCGGGGGAAGAAGTCCTCGCCGACCGCGAAGAGCAGGAGCGTCGAGGCCGCCACCATGAGGCCGACCGCGCCGAGCGCAAGCCCGCGGTGCGCGATGAATCCGGCGAGCGCCGCGTGGTAGCGCGCCTGCAGCCGCGCGAAGCCGGCCTCGAAGCGGCGGAGGAAGCGCCCCCAGGGGCCGCGCGGCGTCCCCTCGGCGTGCGTCTCCGGAAGGAGGTAGCGCGCCATGGTCGTCACCAGCGTGCGCGAGAGGAGGTAGGAGGTGAGCATCGCGAAGACCACCGCGAGCGCGAGCGGCGTGAAGAGAAAGCGCGCCACGCCCGTGAGCAGCACGACCGGGAAGAACACGATGCAGATCGCGAGCGTGCCGACGAACGTGGGCGTGGCGATCTGGGCCGCGCCGTCGAGAATGGCGGCGAGCAGCGTCTTCCCCATGGCGTGGTTGCGGTGGATGTTCTCGATCTCGACCGTGGCGTCGTCCACCAGCATGCCGACGGCGAGCGCGATGCCGCCGAGGGTCATCGTGTTGATGGTCTGATGCGTGAGCTGGAGCCCCACGATCGCGGTGAGAATCGAGAGCGGGATCGACGCGATCACGATGAGCATGCTGCGCGGGGAGCCCAGGAACACCAGCACCATGAGCGCGACCAGCACCGCCGCGGTGACCGCCTCGCGCACGACCCCCCACAGCGCCGCGCGCACGAAGCGCGACTGGTCGAACGTGAGCGCCGCTCGCAGCCCCTTCGGCGCCGTCGCGAGGATCTCGGGGAGCTTGGCCTTCACGGCGTCGACCACCGCGAGCGTCGAGGCCGCGGCGTGCTTGATGACCATGAGGTAGGTCGCCGGCCGTCCGTCGATGCGCACGACGTTGGTGGGCGGCTGGTGCGTGTCGCTCACCGGGGCGACGTCCCCCAAAAACACCGGCGCGCCGCCCGTCACCTTGAGCGGAACCTGATTGAACTCGGCGACCGTCGCCGGGCTCATGTTGATGTCGACGTTGTACTGGTAGTCGCCGAGCTTCGCCTGCCCCGAGGGGATCACGACGTTCTCGGCGGCGAGCGCGGTGCCGACGTCCTGGGGCGAGAGGCCGTTCGCCCAGAGCGCCGTCGGGTCGAGGTTCACCATCACCGCGCGGCTCACGCCGCCGAGCGGGGCGGGCGTCGAGAAACCCGGGATCGTGAAGAGCTGCACGCGGATGAAGTTGAGGCCGTAGTCGAAGAGCTGCCCGGTCGACAGCGTGTCGCTGAAGACGTTGAGCTGCGCCACCGGCACGTTGGAGGCGTTGTAGGAGATGATCTGCGGCGGCTGCGTGCCCCGGGGGAGGATCGTGAGGATCGTCTCGGAGACGGCGTTGATCTGCGCGATGGCGCCGCCCAGGTCGGCGCCGGGGTGGAAGTAGACCTTGAGGATGCCGAGCCCGGCGATCGACTCGGACTCGATGTGCTCGATGTCGTTTACCGTCGTCGAGTAGGCGCGCTCGCTGATGATCACCATGCGCCGCTCGACGTCGATCGCGGAGAGCCCCGGATAGTTCCAGACCACCATGACGACCGGGAGGTCGATCGAGGGGAAGATGTCGGCGTTCATGAAGGTGAAGGAGAGCGCGCCGAGCACGAGCATGAGGAGCGCCATCACGGCGACCGAAAGCGGACGCCGCAGCGCCATGCGCACGAGCCACATCATCGGTCCGTCGATCGCATAGCGGGCCGCGCGCGCTGAATCCACCGCGCGGCGGCGGGCGGCGGGCTACCAGCCGGCGAGGTCGGCGGCGCGCTGGCGGTGGTAGGCCGCCTCGCCGAGGAAGGCGCGGTCGAACACCGCGCGGCGGAACCAGAGGTGGAGGTCGTACTCCCAGGTGAAGCCGATGCCGCCGTGCAGCTCGGTGGCGACGCGGGTCGCGCGGTCGAAGAGGTCGGTGAGCAGCGCCTTGGCGAGCGCGGCGTGACGCTCGGCCTGCTCGCGGATGTGGTCGTAGGCGTGCGCGGCGTACCACCACAGCGAGAGCGCGGGCTCGAGGTCCGCGGCGAGGTCGGCGAGCTGGTGCTTGACGCCCTGGAAGGCGGCGATCGGCTGGCCGAACTGCTCGCGCCCGAGCACATAGCGCACGGTCATGTCGAGGCAGCGGCGCGCGCCGCCGTACGCGTCCGCGGCGAGCAGCACGAGGCCCGCGTCGCGGCTGCGCGCGTAAGCCGCCCGGCCCGCGGCGATCTTCGTGCCCGGCGTGCCCACGAGCTCGACGGCGGCGACCCGCCGGGTCATGTCGGTTCCCTTGAGCGGGGCGATCGTGAGCCCTCGTGCGCCGCGCTCGACGAGCCAGAGCCCCGGGCCGTCGTCGTCGTGCGCGGCGACCACGAGCACATCGGCGATCGCCCCGTAGGGAACGAGCGCCTTCTGTCCGGTGAGCTCGCCCAGCCGGGCGCGCGTCCCGAACCGCTCGAGATCCCACTCGCTGCCGTCCTCGCCGAAGGCGACGGTGGCGACGGCCTCGCCGCGGGCGATGCGCGGAAGCCACCGCGCCTGGGCCGCCGCATCGTCGCTCGCGACCAGCGCCGCGCTCGCCATCGCGCAGGCAAGGAAGGGACCGGGCGTGCAGGCCGCCCCCAGCTCCTCGGCCGCGAGGGCGAGATCGAGCAGCTCGAGCCCCGCGCCGCCGTGCGCGGCGGGGATCGCCAGCCCCGGCACGCCCAGGTCCGCCAGCGCCCGCCAGAGCCCGGGATCGTGCCCGGTCTCGCTCTCCATGATCGCGCGCACCCGGGTGGTGGGGCACTCGCTCTCCGCCCAGCGGCGGATCGTGTCCTTGAGGAGGAGCTGGTCCTCGGAGAGGCCGAAGTCCATGGCGCGTCCTAGCGGCGTGCGTCGCGCGGCAGCCCCAAGCCGCGCTCGGCGATGATGTTGCGTTGGATGTTGGCGGTGCCGCCGGCGATGAGCACGCCGAGCGACCACATGTAGGCGGTGCCGAACATCCCCATGGCGGGTGCGTTTGGCTCCCCCGGGGCGAGCAGCCCGCGGTCGCCCATGACGTCCATGGCGAGCTTGGCGATGTCGTAGCCGAGCGTGGTCCCGTAGAGCTTCGTCACGAGCGCCGCCAGGCCGGGGTCCTCGCCGCGCGCGCTCATCGTGAGCAGCCGGTAGCCGTGGTACTCGCTCGCGAGCAGCCGCGCCTCGAGCGCCACCAGCCGGTCGCGAATCGCCGGATCCGCGATCGCCGGCCGCCCGCGCAGCTCGAGGGCGCGAGCGAGCATCAGGAGGCCGTCGAACGTCCGCCGCGTGAGGCTCGCGTTGCCGATGAGCGCGCGCTCGTGCTTGAGGGTCGAGCGGCTCACGATCCAGCCCTGCCCGCGCCGGCCGACGAGGTTCTCGACCGGCACGCGCACGTTCTCGAGGAACACCTCGCTGAAGTCCGCGTCGCCGGTCATCTGTCGCAGGGGACGCACCTCGATGCCGGGCGTCTTCATGTCGATCAAGAGGTAGCTGATGCCGTCGTGCTTGGGGGCGTCGGGCTCGGTGCGCACGAGACAGAACATCCAGTCGGCCTGCATGGCCGTCGACGTCCAGATCTTGTGGCCGTTCACGACGAAGTGATCGCCCTCGAGCACGCCGCGGGTGCGCAGCGAGGCCAAGTCGCTGCCGGCGCCGGGCTCGCTGTAGCCCTGGCACCAGAGGATCTCGCCGAGCAGCGTGGGCTCGATGAAGCGCTGCTTCTGGGCGTCGGTGCCGTGCTCGAGCAGCGTCGGCACGAGCATGCTCGCCCCCTGGCCGATCACCTCGCCGGGTGCCTTCGCCCGGCGGAACTCCTCGGCGACGATCGCCGCCTTGAGCGGATCGGGGGGCTGCTCCGAGCCGCCCCAGCGCCGCGGGACGTGGCGGTAGAGGTAGCCCCGGGCGATGGCCTCGCGGCGGAACGCGATCGTGCGCGCGTCGGCGTGCGCGAGGCTCAGCATGCCCGCGCCGTCGAGGTCGGGGCTGCGGGCGCGGTCCTCGGCCGTCCAGTGCTCGTCGAGGAAGCGACGCACTTCGCTGCGGAACTGCTCGTACTCGGCGCTGAACTTGAGGTTCACGGCCCGTTGCTTATCAGGGCCCGCCGCGCCGACTCAAGGCATCCGGCGGGCGCGCTTGACCCTCCGCCGGCGGGCTGCCTATGGGAGAGCGACGCGATGCGCCCGCCGACTGCGCTTCGGGCCGCGCTCGTGGCCGTGCCGCTCGCACTCGCGCTCTGCGGCGCGGCCGGCTGCCGGTTCCTCCCGCGACGGCAGCCCCCCGGCTCGGGCGCGCCGCTCGACCTCAACCGTGCGCCGCTGCGGCAGATCGAGCGGCTGCGCGGCATCACGCCGAGCATGGCGAAGAAGATCGTCGAGGCGCGACCCTACCGGCGACCCGAGGATCTCGTCGAGCGCGGCATCTTGACCGAGCACGAGCTCGACCGGATCCGCGACGCCGTCACGGTCGGCGAGAGCCGCTGAGCGGTGCACGACCTCGAGACCCTGCCCGTCGCGAGCGTGGTGCCGTTTGCCGGCCTGCTCCTCTCGATTGCGCTCCTGCCGGTTGCGGCCCCCGCCCTCTGGCATCGCCACTACCCCCGGATCACCGCGGCCTGGACCGCCGTCTTCGTGGTGCCGTTCGTGGTCGCCCGGGGTCGTGATGCGGTGCGCGCGCTCGTGCACGTGGCGCTCCTCGAGTATCTCCCCTTCGCGGTGCTCCTCGCCGCGCTCTTCACGATCGCCGGTGGAATCCGGCTGCGCGGCACGTTGCACGGGCGGCCCGCCGTGAACGCGGGGCTGCTCGCCACCGGCACGCTGCTTGCATCCTGGGTGGGGACGACGGGCGCCGCGATGCTGCTCGTTCGGCCGCTGCTGCGTGCCAACCGCGGGCGGCGCCACCGCGCGCACACGATCGTCTTCTTCATCGCGCTCGTCGCCAACGTGGGCGGCGCGCTCACGCCGCTCGGCGATCCGCCGCTCTTCCTGGGGTTCCTCCACGGGGTGCCGTTCGCCTGGACGCTTCGCCTCTGGCGCGAGACGCTGCTCGTCGGGGGATGCCTGCTCGCGGCCTACCTCGGCCACGAGCTGTACTTCTGGCGCCGGGAGGACCCGGCGCTGCGCGAGCCATCGCCCGGGCCGCGGGAGCCGCTCGGCCTCGAAGGCGCACACAACCTCGTGCTCCTCGCGCTCGTGCTCGCCGCGGTCGTGGCGTCGGGGGCCGTCGGGGCCGCCGGCGCGCACGAGGCGATGGGCATCGTGCGCGACGGGGTCCTCGTGCTGGCCCTCGTCGTCTCGTGGCTCACCACCCCGCGGGCCGTGCGCGAGGCCAACGGCTATTCCTGGGCGCCGATGCGCGAGGTGGCGATCCTCTTTGCGGGCATCTTCGCGACGATGATCCCTGCGCTCGCGATGCTGCGCGCCGGCGAGACGGGCCCGCTCGCGTGGCTCGTCGGGGCGGTGCGCACGCCGGCGCACTTCTTCTGGGCGACGGGCACGCTCTCCTCGCTCCTCGACAACGCGCCGACGTACCTCACCTTTCTCTCGACGGCGCTCGGCCGCCTCCATCCCGGCGTGGAGGAGCGCGAGGCGGTTCTTCGCCTGATCGGCGAGCACGACATCTATCTCCGGGCGATTGCCGTCGGGGCCGTCTTCATGGGCGCCAACACCTACGTCGCCAACGCGCCCAACTTCATGGTGAAGGCGATCGCCGAGGAGGCGGGCGTGCGCATGCCGTCGTTTTTCGGCTATGTCCTGCGCTACACGCTGCCGATCTTCGTCCCGTTCTTCGCCCTGGCGACCTGGGTGTTCTTCCGGACATAGGAGGGTGCGATGGACGCCTGGCACGAGCTGGTGATTGAAGGGCCGGCGCACGGCGCCGAGCAGGCGGTGCGGGCGTTCGTGGCGGGCTTCGTGGCCGGTCGCGGCGCGGAGCCCGGGAGCGTCCTCGTGGGGGCCGACGTGCCGCTCGCCCACCCCACCCTGGTCGAACGGCTGCGGGCGCTCGTCCGCGGCGGCTCGCACGCGGTCGTGTTCGTGACCGACGCGCTGCTGCGCGCGTTCGGCGAGGCGCTCGCGCAGCAGGGCGCCGCAGCCGGCCTGCGGCTCGAGCACGCCCGGCCGGTCCACCGTGCCGCCTTCCACTTCGCCGCCGAGGCGTTCTCGCGCGAGATCGCGGCCGAGATCCGCGCCGTGCTCGCCCGGCTCCCGCCGGGGGTGCGGATCGAGGGACGGACGGAGAGCGAGGAGGAGCACCCCGAGGTGGAGGGCGTCGAGCTCTACGCGCCCGTGCACCGCTACGCCTACCGCGTCGCCGGCGACGTCGTCGGGCCGCTTGCGGGCGTGCTCGCCGTGCACCGCGCGCTCGAGGCGATCGAGGTCGTGGAGGCGAGGCCGATCGACGTGTCCTAGGAGCCTGTCCGAGTAATCGACGCAAGCGAGGCGGCGAAGGGGCGAGCGAGAGCGGCAAGCGCAGCGACGACCGAGGAGGCGTAGCTCGAGCTACGCCGCACGAGGGAGGAGCGAGCACGCCGCTCGCAGCCGTCCCTTCGCCGCCGTAGCCGGAGCATTACTCGGACAGGCTCCTAGGACGCGGCCTTGCGCACCTGCGCGAGCGCCTCGGGCGGGCCCACGACGACGAGGACGTCGCCGGCAGCGAGTGGGCGGGCGGGATCGGGCACCTCGTAGGCGTCCGCGTCGTCGCCGGCCGGCCGCCGCGCGAGCACCGTGATCCCGTAGCGGGTTCGGCAGTCGAGGTCGCGCAGCGAGCGCCCCACCCAGGCTTTGGGCACCTCGAGGTCGAGCACCTGCTGGCCCGCAAGCCGGTCGGGCTCGGCAGTGACGGAGGCCGAGGCCGGAGCGGCGCCGAGGGACGCCACGGCGCGGTTGTAGGCGGCGATCAGGTCGGCCCGCGAAAGCACCCCGAGGATGCGCCGGTGGTCCCCGGGATCGACCACGGGGAGGTCCTCGACGCTCTCGCTCTCGAGCAGGCGCGCCGCGTGGCCGAGCGTCGCCTCGGGCGTGAGCGTCGGCACGTTCGGGTCGCAGAGGTCGCGGGCGACGACCAGCGGCCGCAGCGACTCCTCGGCGAGCGCCGTGCGCAGCGCCTCCATCGAGAGCAGGCCGACGAGCCGGCCGTCGGCGTCCACCACCGGAAACGTGCTGCGCGGGCTCTCGCTGATCGTGCGCAGGATCGCCGGCAGGCGCGCCTGCTCGGGAATGGCCTCGGTCGTCCGCCGGTAGACGTCGGCGACCGGCAGGCGCTCGATCCCGAGCCGGTCCCGCTGCGCAGGGTGCAGGCTCTTGCCTTCGGCGCTCAGCCCGAGCGTGTCGATCGACTCGGGCTCGAGGCGGATCGCGACCAGGAGCGCGACGCCGGTGGCGATCAGCGCGGGGAGCGCCACGCTGTAGTCGTGCGTCATCTCGAAGAGCAGGAAGACCGCCGTCAGGGGGGCGTGCGTGGTCGCGCCGAGGAATGCCGCGAGCCCGACGACCGCGTACGAGCCGGGCGGGCCGGTCAGGTGCGGGAGTACGAGCGCCGAGAGCGCCCGAAAGCTCCCGCCGGCCATCGCGCCGATGAAGAAGATCGGTCCGAACACGCCGCCCGGCGCGCCGCAGCCGAGGGAAAGCGCGCTGGCGACGATCTTGGCCGCGCCGAGCGCCGTCATCGACAGGGGGGCGAGCTGGCCGGCGAGCGCCTGGTTGATGACCGGGTAGCCGTCGGACACGTTGCCGGGGAGCAGCACGTCGAGCAGCCCCACCACCAGGAGCCCGGCGAGCAGCACGGCCGCCGGCGGCCACGGGAGCTGCCGGAGGGCGCGGGCGGTGGCATGGAAGAAGCGCACGTAGACGACGGCGAGCACGCCGAGCCCGGCGCCGAGCACGGCGTAGGTGAGGCACTCCCACGGGCTCGTGAGCACGAACGGCTTCACGCGGAAGACCGACTCGTAGCCGAGGAAGCCCTGCGAGACCACGACCGCGGCCACCGTCGCGATCACGATCAGGCTCAGGTTCGCGAGCTCCGTTTCGCCGAGGAGCACGATCTCCTGCGCGAACATGAGCGCGCCGATGGGTGCGTTGAACGTGGTGGCAATCGCCGCCGCGGCGCCGCAGGCGATGAGCGTCTTGCGCTGCGGCGTGGGGAAGCCGGCCGACCAGGCGATCGTGCCGCCGAGCGTGCCGCCGATCTGCGCGCTCGGACCCTCGCGGCCGACGGCGGCACCCGCGCCGAGCGAGACCGCAGACGCGAGCGTCTTCACCACCACCCAGCGCCGCTTCACGCGCGCCCCGCGCAGGTGCAGCATCTCGAGAAAGGCGGGGAACCCGTAGCCGAGCACCTCGCCGGGAAAGACGCGGTCGAGCGCGAGGAGCGTCGCGCCGCCGGCAAGCAGCGCGAGCGGCAGCCCCCGCCGGCCGAGCGGCGCCAAGAGCCCGCGGAAGAGCCAGCTCGCCCCGGCGATGGCCTCGCGGAACGCGATGGCCCCGAGCGCGCCGAGGACGCCGATCACGACCGCGGCCGCGAGCAGCCGGAGGTCGCGACCCGGCCGGCGCTCGATCGGCCTCATGCGAGCGCGCTAGGCCTGCGGCACGTCGAGGAGCGCTCGGCGCACCCGCAGCAGCCAGCGGCCGTTCACCTTGACCAGCTCGTCCTCGTAGCGGCCGGTGGTCTGGCTCTGCTCGCCCGGCTGGCCGGTGAGCGCCAGCACGTAGGAGCGCGCGCGGGCGTGGGTCCCGTCGCCGGTGACGACCACGTTGGCGACGTAGTGCCGCATGAAGAGCCCGAGCGCGCGCATCGTCTCGGTGAAGGCCCGGATGCCCGCACGGCCCTCGTGCACGCCCATCACCGGGCCGAAGTCGAGCCGGGCATCGTCGGTGAACAGCGCGCAAAACGCGTCCCACTCCCCGAGGTCGAGGTGCTGGCAGTACGCGGCGAGGACCTCGCCGATCGCGAGCCGGTCTTCGGCGCTGAGCTGAGCCACGGAGTCCCTCCTGTGCCGCGGACCCTAGCGCAGCTTGAAAACCCGTCGCAAGGGCGCCTACTCTCCCCGCCCGCATGGAGAGCCGGTGGTCGGACCGCGAAGCGGCCGAGTACGTCGAGCGCTTCGCGCCCACGTGGGGCGAGGATCTGGCGCTGCGGGTGTACACCTCGCGGCTGATCGGGCGCGACCCCGACCTCGTCATGCACGGCGGCGGCAACACCTCCCTCAAGGGCACGGTGACCACGCTGCTCGGCGACCGCGTGGAGGCGCTGTTCGTCAAGGGCAGCGGCTGGGACCTCGACTCGATCGAGCCGCCGGGACTGCCCGCCGTCGACCTCGCCCACCTCCGCCGGCTGCGCGCGCTCCCGGCGCTCTCCGACGAGGAGATGGTGAACCAGCTCCGCACGCATCTCTTCGACGCGTCTGCCCCCAATCCCTCGGTGGAGACCCTGCTGCACGCCTTCCTTCCGCATCGCTTCATCGACCACACGCACGCCGACGTGGCGCTCGTCCTCACCAACCAGCCGCGTGGCGAGGGCGAGGCGATGGTGCGCGAGGCGTTCGGGCCGCGCTGGGCGATCGTGCCGTACGTGATGCCGGGCTTCGCGCTCGCCAAGCTCGCCGCCGAGGTGTTCGAGCGCGACCCGACGGTGGAGGGCCTCGTCCTGATGAACCACGGGCTCTTCACCTTCGCCGACGACGCGCGCACGGCCTACGAGCGCATGATCGCCGGCGTCGACCGCGCCGAGCGCTTCGTGCGCGCGCGCCGGCGGGCCGCGGCGCCGATCGTCCCCGGCGCCGACCTCGAGCCCGCGGCGGGCGCGGCGCGCCTCGGCCCGGCGCTGCGCGGTGCGCTCGCCGAGCCCACCGGCGACCCCGACCGCCCGTGGCGCCGCGTCGTGCTCGAGCATCGGGCGAGCCCCGCCGTGCTCGCCGCGCTCGCCCGCCCCGACGCCGCGGCGCTCGCGCTCGCCGGCCCGCTCACGCCCGACCACGTGATCCGCACGAAAGGCCCGGCGCTGTTCCTCCGCGACCTGCCGCTCGACGACGAGCCCAGGCTGCGCGCGGCGCTGGCGGCGGCCGTGCGCGACTACGTCGCGCGCTACGATGCCTACTTCGCCGCCAACCAGGCCCGCGCGCGCGCGCCGCTCAAGAAGCTCGATCCCTACCCGCGGGTCGTGCTGGTCCCGGGCGTGGGTGTGCTCGCGGCCGGGCGCACCAAGGCCGACGCGCGCATCGCCGCCGACATCGCGGAGCACACGGTGGTGGCCAAGGCCGCGGCAAACGACATCGGCCGCTACACCGCGCTCGCCGATCCGGACCTCTTCGACATGGAGTACTGGAGCCTCGAGCAGGCGAAGCTCGGCAAGGCGAAGGACGCGCCGCTCGCGGGTCAGGTGGCGCTGGTGACCGGGGGCGCCGGGGCGATCGGCTTCGGCATCGCCCGCCAGCTCGTCGCCGCCGGCGCCCACGTCGTGGTCGCCGACCTGGACGCGCCGCGCGTCGAGGCGGCCGTCGCGGAGCTCGATCCCCGGCGGCGGGGGCTGGCGGCCGGCGTCGTGATGGACGTCACCGACGAGGCGTCGGTCGCACGCGGCATCGCCGAGGTGTGCCGGCTCTACGGCGGGCTCGACGTGCTCGTGCTGAACGCCGGCGTGGCGCACGTGAGCCGCATCGAGACGATGGACGCGGCGGCGTTCCGTCGGGTGATGGACGTGAACGCGCACGGCTACTTCCTCGTGCTGCGCGAGGCGGCCCGGCTCTTCGCCCGCCAGGGCACGGGCGGCAACGTCGTCGTGAACTCGTCGAAGAACGTCTTCGGACCCGGAGCCGAGTTCGGCGCGTACAGCGCGTCGAAGGCGGCGGCGCACCAGCTCGGCAAGGTGGCGGCGCTCGAGCTGGCGGCCGTGGGGGTGCGCGTCAACATGATCAACGCCGACGCTGTCTTCGGCGACCCGCACCGTCCCTCGGGGCTCTGGCAGGAGGTCGGGCCGGCGCGCGCACGCTCCCGCGGCCTCGAGCCGGCCGCGCTGCAGGACTACTATCGGCAGCGGAACTTGCTGAAGCTCGCCGTCACCCCCGAGCACGTCGGCAACGCGGTCGTCTTCTTCGCCTCGAACCTTACCCCCACGACCGGTGCCACCCTGCCCGTCGACGGCGGCGTCCCCGAGGCGTTCCCGCGCTAGCCAGCCAGCGTCCCCACGTCCGCCGCCCCGGCGGCGCGCGCGTGTGCCGCCTCGTGCGCGAGGAGCCAGCGCTTCGTGTCGAGCCCCGCGGCGTAGCCGGTGAGCTTGCCCGACGCGCCGATCACCCGGTGGCACGGCACGAGGAGCCAGATCGGGTTTGCCCGGCTGGCGGCGCCGACGGCGCGGGCGGCCGTGGGCGCGCCGATGAGGTGCGCGATCTCGCCGTAGGTCCGCGTCGTACCCGGCGGGATCGTCCGCAGCGCCGCCCACACGCGGCGCTGGAAGGGCGTGCCCTCGGGATCGACGGGGACCGCGGCGAGCGCCTCGAGCTCGCCGCGGAAGTAGGCCGCGAGCGCGGTCGCGACGCCGGCGGGGTCGCGGACCACGCGCGCCTCCGGGTGAGCGGCGTGCGGCCGGCCGCCTTCCAGCTCGAGCGCGCAGAGCCGGCCGGCGCGCGCGAGCGCGCGAGCCGGGCCCAAGGGGGTTGCGATGGTCGCCGTCTCGTACATCATGGCCATCCGTGTAGCAGGTCGCCCGCCCCGCGTCTGCCGTGCTCGGAGGGGGCCGACCCCTCCCATGGGCGTTGACGCTGCGGCGCGCGGTGGGGCATCGTGGGCCGATGCCGACGCCGCGTCTCGTGTGCCTCGACGAGGACGACCTTCCGCACGAGAACTCGGGCGAGCCCAACTACAACGAGAGCGCGTACTTCAACTTCTACGATCCCGCGCGCCGGCTGGGCGGCTTCGTGCGCCTCGGCAACCGCCCGAACGAGGGCCACGCCGAGATGACGGTCTGCCTCTACCTGCCCGACGGCCGGGTGGGCTTCATGTTCGCGCGCCCGCCGATCGCCAACAATGCGCGCTTCGACGCCGGCGGGCTCCGCTTCGAGGTGGTGGCGCCGATGCGCGAGCACCGCATCGCCTACGCGGGTACGGTCTGTCTCCTCGCGCGTCCGCTCGACCTCCTCGATCCGCGCGCGGCCTTCGCCGCCAACCCCAACCGCCCGGCCGAGATCGCGCTCACCTACACCGCGCTCTCGCCCGTCGCCGGCGGCGAGCCGCGGGTCTGGCGCGACGGCGGCTGGGTGAGCGTGCGGCACGAGCAGGCGGGCCAGGAGTTCGCGCGCGGGCATCTCGAGCAGCACGGCCGCGCCGTCGGACGGGTGACGGTGGACGGCATGACGTGGGAGATCGACGGCTGCGGGCTCCGCGACCGCTCGTGGGGACCGCGCTGGTGGCAGGGCCCCAAGTGGTACCGCTGGCTCACGATGAGCTTCGGCCCCGAGCGTGGCATCGCCGCCGCCCTCACGGCGCAGCGCGACGGGCGCGAGGTGCACGGCGGCTACCTCTACGAGCGCGGCGTGCCGAACCGGCCGCTCGCGCGGGTCGAGATCGAGAGCGACCTCGCCGGTCCCGCACGCCTGCACACGGCGCTGCGCGCGCGCCTCCACCCTGCCGACGGCGGCGCAGTCGAGGAGGTGTCCGGCCGCGTGCTCGCGATGGTCCCGCTGCGCAACCGCCGCAACGGCGTCACCACGCGCATCGCCGAGGGCCTCACCGAGTGGCGCTGGGGCGACCGCGTCGGCTACGGCTGGTCGGAGTACCTCGATCACCCCGACGGAGCTTGAGGCGCGGCTCGCCCCGTGGCTCGCCGCCCGCCTCGGGCGGGCGGTGCGCATCGAGGGGATCGAGCGGATGGCGGGCGGGGCGTCCCGCGAGACGTGGGTGCTCACCGCCGGCGGCGAGCGGGTCGTGCTGCGCCGCGATCCGCCCGGGCACCTCGTCGAATCGAGCCGGCGCGCGGAGGGCACGCTCCTCGAGGCGGCCGCGGCGGCGGGCGTCCCCGTGCCGCGCGTGCGCTGGTTGGAGGAGGATCCCGCGGTTCTCGGCGGAGCGTTTCTCGTCATGGACTTCGTCCCGGGCGAGACGATCGGCCCCAGGATTCTGCGCGATCCGGCGCTCGCGGACGCGCGGGCGGCGCTGCCCGAGCAGATCGCAGCTGCCGCCGCGCGCATCCACGCGATGCCGCCGGCGGTGCTCGGCCCAGCCACGGCGGCCGACGCGGCGCCGGCCGTGGCCGAGCTCGTGCGCTACGAGGGCATCTATCGCCAGATCACGCCCGATCCGCATCCGGCGCTCGAGCTCGGGCTTCGTTGGCTCGCCGCCCGCGCGCCCGCGCGGGTGCGCCGCACCGTCGTGCACGGCGACTTCCGCCTCGGCAATTTCATCGTCGGTCCCGAGGGGCTGCGCGCGGTGCTCGACTGGGAGCTCGCCCACGTGGGCGATCCGATGGAGGACCTCGGCTGGCTCTGCGTGCGCGCGTGGCGCTTCGGGGCGGAGCCGCCGGTGGGCGGCCTCTGCGAGCGCGAGCGGCTGTTCGCGGCCTACGAGCGGGCGGGGGGCGCGCCCGTGGACCCCGCGGTCGTGCGCTGGTGGGAGGTCTTCGGCAACCTCAAGTGGGCGGTCATCTGCATCGTGCAGGCGCAGACGTTTCTCGGCGGGGTCAAGAACGTCGAGCTGGCGAGCCTCGGGCGGCGCGTGGCCGAAGTGGAGCTCGAGCTGCTCGACCTGACGGAGGCATGAGCCGTGCAGGACCGGCCGACGGCGCTCGAGCTGCTCGCCGCCGTGCGCGAGTTCCTCGAGGCGGAGGTCGTCCCCGCGCTCGCCGGGCAGCGCCGCTTCCATGCGCGCGTCGCGGCGAACGTGCTCGGCATCGTCGAGCGCGAGCTCGCGGGCGAGGAGGCGTCGCTCGCCGAGGAGTGGCAGCGGCTCGCGGCGCTCGTGGGCGAGCCCGGCGACGCGCCCGCGGGCACGGCGGCGCTCCGCACCGCGGTGCGCGCGCTCACCGCGGCGCTCGCCGAGCGCATTCGCGCGGGCGAGGCCGACGCCGGGCCGTTCGCCGCGGCGGTGCGAGCGCACGTGCGCTGGAGCGTCGTCGAGAAGCTCAAGGTGGCGAGCCCGCGCCGCCAGGGCGGGTGACGACGCGCTGGCTCGAGGAGCCGCCGCCGGCGGCCGCGCTGCGCCGCGGGCCCGTGCCCGCGCGCGTCGGCAACGTGCTCGTCGGCACGGCGTCGTGGACCGAGCGGACCCTCCTCGAGAGCGGGGCGTTCTACCCGCCCGCGGTCCGCACCGCCGAGCGCCGGCTCCGCTACTACGCGCGCCACTTCCCGGTGGTCGAGGTGGACGCGAGCTACTACGCGCTGCCGCAGCCGCGCACGGCCGCGGCGTGGGTCGAGCGCACGCCGCCGGACTTCGTCTTCGGTGTGAAGGCTTTCGCCGCGCTCACCGGCCACCCGATCGAGCCCGCGCGGCTCGACCGCGACTTGCGCGCGGCGCTGCCGCGCCGTCCCCGGCTCTCCGCGCGCGAGCTGCCGGCCCCGGTGCGCGACGCGATCTGGGAGCGCTTCCGGGCCGCGCTCGAGCCGCTTAGGGCAGCCGGCAAGCTCGGCTACGTGCTCCTCCAGATGCCGCCGTGGTTCGTGCCGTCGCCCGCGAGCGACGCCGTGCTCGACGATTTCGCACGGCGGCTCCCCGATGTGCCCGCGGCGGTGGAGTTCCGCGCGGCGGGCTGGCTCGCCGAGGGCCGCCGCGCGCGCACGCTCGCCGCGCTGCGCGAGCGCGGCCTCGCCTACGTCTGCGTCGACGAGCCGCAGGGCACGCGGGCGAGCGTGCCGCCGGTCGCGGCGGTGACCACGCCGGCGCTCGCGGTCGTGCGCTTCCACGGCCGGCGGCGCGAGACCTGGGACCGCCCCGGCGTTGCCACCACCGAACGCTTCGGGTACCTCTACGCGCCGGCCGAGCTCGCCGAGTGGGTGGAGCCCATCCGCCGGCTTGCGGCCGAGGCGCGGCGCGTGTGCGTGCTCATGAACAACTGCCACCGCGAGTCCGCGGTGCGCAACGCCAAGGAGCTGGCCGAGCTGCTGCTCGAGCCGGGAGCCTGACGCTCCGCGCCTACTATTGCTACCAGGCCGCGGCGAACTGCGTCTTCTTCCAGCCGATCTTCTTCCTCTACTACGAGCGGCGCGCGGGGCTCAGCGTGGCGACCGTGCTCGGGCTCCAGTCCTACAACACCGCCGTGCGAGCGCTGCTCGACTTTCCCTTGGGCGCGGTCGCCGATCGCACCTCGCGCCGGAACTGTCTCGTCGTCGCGGCTGCCGCCGTGGCCCTGGGCGCCGCCGCGCTGCTTGCGTGGCCGGGCCTCGCGGCAGCGATCGCGGCCGAGACGCTTTTCGCGCTCGCCTCGGCGCTCCGCTCGGGGGCGGACTCGGCGCTCCTCTACGACGGCCTCGAGCGCGCCGGCCGGCTCGCGGAGTACGCGCGGGCCGAGGGGCGCGGGCAGGCGGTGACCGCGCTCGCCTCGGGCACGACCGCGGTCGTGGGCGGGCTGCTCGCGGCCGTCGACCTGCGGCTGCCCTACCTCGCGACCGTCGCGGCCGCCGGCCTCGGCGCCGCCGTGGCCGCGGGGCTCGCCGAGGCGGGCGGCCGCCGCCCGCAGCACGCGGGTGCCTGGACGCTCATGCGCGCGGCCGCGCGGCACGCGCGCGACTCGGCGGCCGTCAGCTGGGCGATCGGGCTCGCCGCCTTCGCGATCACCACCTCGCACGTCTACTTCTATCTCCAGCAGCCGTACCTCGAGACGATCGGCGTGCCCCTCGGCCTCTTCGGCGTCGTCTTCGCCGCGACCAAGATCGTCACCGCGCTCGTCGCTGGCGCCGCGCACCGCGTGGACGCGCGCGTCGGTGCGCGCGGCGCGAGCGCCTTGATGACGCTCGTCCCGGCCCTCGGGCTGGGAGCCATGGCGGCGGTCACGAGCCCCGCGGGTGCCGGGCTCGTGCTCACACGCGGGCTCCTCGACGGCCTCTGGCAGCCGCTCTGCAATGTCTACCAGAACCGGCTCGTGGGCTCGCACCTGCGTGCGACGGTGCTTTCGCTGCAGAGCCTCGTCGCCCGGCTGGCGCTTGCGCTGACGCTCACGCTGCTCGGCGTGGGGCTCCGCGCAGGCTCGCTCGCCGCCGCGCTCGTCGCGGTGGTGGCCGCCGTGATCACGCTCGGCGCGGCGCTCGTGCGCGGCGCGCCTCCCGCGGCTTGCCGCGCGGCGGCCGTGTGATAGCAGGAGGCGCATGTCCGCCGCCCGCATCGCCTCGGTTCTCGTGCTCGCGCTCGCCGTCGCCGCCGCCGATTGGCTCGTCGCGGCTGGGCCGCTCGGCGGCTGTACGCCGTGCCTCGCCTGGCTCGTCGCCGGGCCCGTCGTGCTCGCGCTGCTCGCGTTGGCCATCCTGCGGCCGGCGGCGGTCACCGCGCCCCCCGCCCCCGCACGGACGCCGCCGCCCGAGACCGCTGCGCTCGCGCTCCTCGCAGCCCTCCAGGAGGAGGGTCGCCTCGTCGACTTCCTCACCGAGGACATCGCCCCCTACTCCGACGCCCAGGTGGGCGCGGCGGTGCGCGATATCCAGGCCAAGTGCCGCAAGGCGCTCGAGAGCTGCGTCAAGCTCGAGCCGATCCTGCGCGGCGCCGAGGACGACCCGGTGACGATCGAGACGGGATTCGACCCGGCGGCGGTGCGCCTTACGGGGAACGTGACCGGCGGGCCGCCGTTTCGGGGCGTGCTCCGCCACGCGGGTTGGCGCGCGACCGCGGTGACGCTCTCTCCCCGCCCGGGCCACGACGCGCACGTGATCGCGCCGGCCGAGGTCGAGCTGCCGTAGTCGGGATGGGATCGCGGTTCGTCGTCGGCATCGACCTCGGCACGACCAACAGCGTGCTCGCCTGGGTCGACACCCAGGCTCCGGACCTCGACGCCGAGGCCCCGGCGATCGGCGTGTTGCCCGTCCCGCAGCTCGTGAAGCCCGGGGTGGTCGAGGCTCGCGACACGCTGCCCTCCTTCCTCTACCTCCCCGCGCCCGGCGAGATGGATCCCGCCGCGCTCGCGCTGCCGTGGGGCGCTGCGGAGCACGTCGTCGGCACGCTCGCCCGCGCGCGCGGCGCCGAGGTGCCGGGGCGGGTGGTCGCGTCGGCCAAGTCGTGGCTGTGCGCGACGGGGGTCGATCCGAGCGGGCCCATCCTGCCCTGGGGTGCGCCCGATGACGTGCCGCGGCTCTCGCCGGTGGCGGCCGAGGCGCAGTATCTCGCGCACCTGCGCGCGGCCTGGGATGCGGCCATGCCGACGCCGCTCGCGGAGCAGGAGGTGTACCTCGCCGTGCCGGCGTCGTTCGACGCCGTGGCGCGCGAGCTGACCATGCGCGCGGCAGAAGCCGCGGGGCTCGGCGGCGCCCGGCTCATCGAGGAGCCGCAGGCGGCGTTCTACGCCTGGATCGCGGCGAGCCGGGGCGCGTGGCGGGAGCAGGTGCGGGTCGGCGACGTGATCCTCGTGTGCGACGTGGGCGGCGGCACGACCGACCTGTCGCTGGTGAGCGTCGGCGAGGAGGCGGGCGCGCTCGTGCTCGAGCGGCGCGCGGTCGGCGACCACATCCTGCTCGGCGGCGACAACATGGACCTGGCGCTCGCGCACGCGGTGCGCGCGCGGCTCGCCGAGACGGGGGTCACGCTCGACGACTGGCAGCTCCGCGGCCTCGTCCACGGCTGCCGACAGGCGAAGGAGCAGCTGCTCGCGGCCGAGGGGCCGGAGCGGGTAACCCTGCTCGTACTCGGCCGCTCGCGCAAGGTGGTCGGCGGCGCGCTCAGCACCCAGGTGACGCGCGCCGAAGTCGAGCGCACGCTCGTCGAGGGGTTCTTCCCGCTGGTGGCGGCCGACGCGCAGCCGGCGCGCGCGCGGCGCGCGGGGCTCCAGGAGATCGGCCTGCCCTACGCCGCCGATCCCGCGATCACGCGCCACCTGGCCGCCTTCCTCGCCCGCCACCGCGAGGTTGCGCCCGAGGGGCCGAGCGCCGTGCTCTTCAACGGCGGCGTCACCGGCGCGGCGCGGCTGCGCGCGCGATTGGCCGAGGCGCTCGACGCCTGGCGCGGCGCGGCCGGCGCGGTGCGCGTGCTCGCGGGCGCGGAGCCGGCGCGCGCGGTGGCGGTCGGCGCTGCGGCCTACGGGCTTGCGCGCCGCGGGCGCGGCGTGCGCATCCGCGGCGGGACGGCGCGTGCCTACTACGTCGGCGTCGAGGCCGCGGCGCCGGCCGTGCCCGGGGTGCCCGCGCCGGTGAAGGCGCTCTGCCTCGCGCCGTTCGGCATGGAGGAGGGCAGCGAGGTCGAGCTCGCCGGTACGGAGCTCGGGCTCGTCGTGGGCGAGCCGGCGGAGTTTCGCTTCTTCGGCTCCTCGGTGCGGCGCGACGACCGGCCGGGCACGGTGGTCGAGGGCTGGGAGGCGGGCGAGCTCGAGGAGCTGCGGCCGCTCGAGACGACGCTTGCCGCCGCGGGCGAGGAGGGGCGCACGGTGCCGGTGCGGCTGCGCGCGCACGTGACCGAGCTCGGCACGCTCGAGCTGTGGTGCGTGGCGCGCGACGGCGGCCGGCGCTGGCGGCTCGAGTTCAACCTGCGCCAGGCGGCGTGAGCCCTGCGCGCTACATCGTCGGCATCGACCTCGGCACGACGAACACCGCGTGCGCGTGGGTCGACACCGCGGCCGGCCGCACGATCGAGGTGCTGGCGATCCCCCAGCTCGTCGCCCCCGGCCGCGTCGAGCCGCGGCCGACGCTGCCGTCGTTCGTCTACTTGGCCGGCGAGCACGAGCTGCCCCCCGAAAGCCTCGATCTGCCGTGGGCGGCCGGGCGACGGTTCGCCGTCGGCACGTTCGCCCGCGAGCAGGGGGCGCGCGTGCCGGGGCGGCTCGTCGCGTCGGCCAAGTCGTGGCTCTGTCACGGCGGCGTCGACCGCACGGCGGCGATCCTGCCCTGGGGCGCGCCGGCCGACGTGCCGCGCATCGCGCCGGTCGACGCCTCGGCGCGCGTGCTCGCGCACGTGCGCGAGGCCTGGGATGCCAGCATGCCGGCGCCGCTCGCGGCGCAGGACGTCGTGCTCACGGTGCCGGCGTCGTTCGACGAGGTGGCGCGCGCGCTCACGCTCGAAGCCGCGCACGCGGCGGGCCTCCCCGAGGTCGTCCTGCTCGAGGAGCCGCAGGCGGCGTTCTACGCCTGGCTCGCCGCGCACGAGGACGACTGGCGCGCGCGCGTCGCCGCGCACCCCTTGGTGCTCGTCGTCGACGTGGGCGGCGGCACCACCGACTTCTCGCTGATCGCCGCCCGCACGAGCCGCGGGGAGCTCGCCCTCGAGCGCGTGGCGGTGGGCGAGCACCTGCTGCTCGGCGGCGACAACATGGACCTGGCGCTCGCCCGGGCGGCCGAGGCGCGGCTCGTCCCCGGCGGCCGGCTCGATACGCAGCGCTTCCACGGGCTCGTGAGCCAGTGCCGCGCGGCCAAGGAGCGGCTGCTCGCCGAGCCCGGCCTGGACGAGGTGGTGCTCGCCGTCCCCGGGCGCGGCGGGGCGGTCGTCGGCGGCGCGCTCACCACGGTGGTCACCCGCGCCGAGGTCGAGGCGCTCGTGCTGGACGGCTTCTTCCCGATCGTCGGCCCCGACGCCCGGCCGCGGCCCGCTGCGGGTCTCGGGCTGCGCGAGTTCGGCCTCCCGTTCGCGGCCGAGCCCGCGATCACCCGCCACTTGGCCGAGTTCCTCGCCCGCCAGCGCGCCGCCGCCGGCCAGGAAGACCTGCCGCTCGTGCGCCCCGACGCGATCCTCTTCAACGGCGGCGCGCTCGAGCCCGAGGTGCTGCGCGCGCGGCTCGCCGCCGTCCTGGGCGCCTGGCACGCGCCCGACGGGCGCTGGCGCCCCGCGGTGATCGAGGCACGCTCGCTTCAGCTCGCCGTGGCCCGCGGCGCGGCGTACTTCGGGCTCGCACGCCGCGGCGCGGGCGTGCGCATCGGTGCGGGGGCGGCGCGCAGCTACTATCTCGGGCTCGCCGGCGCGGGACCGCCGCGCGCGCTCTGCGTCGTGCCGCGCGGGATGGAAGAGGGCGAGACGGTGGCGATCGCCGAGCGCGAGTTCGAGCTGCTCACCAACCGCGCCGTGGCCTTCCCGCTCTACACCGCCACCGACCGCAGCGGCGAGCGCGCGGGCGACGTCGTCACCGTCGAGCCGGGCGCGCTCGCCCCCCTGCCACCGATCCGCACCGTGCTCCGCTTCGGCAAGCGGCTCGAGGAGCGCGCGCTGCCGGTGCACGTCGAGGCGCGGCTCACCGAGATCGGCACGCTTGCGCTCTGGCTCAAGTCGCGCACGACCGAGCACCGCTGGCGGCTCGAGTTCCGGCTGCGCGACACGGTGGACGCCGAGGCGCCGGCCAGCGCCGCGCTCGAGGTGGACGCGGCGCGGGTGGCGGCCGCAGCGGCGCTCCTCGTGGCTGCCTTCGACGGCGGCGACGATCCCGTGACGCTCACCCGGCGGCTCGAAGCTGCGCTCGACGCCGGGCGCGACGCCTGGCCGCTGCCCGCGATCCGGGCGCTCTGGGACGCGCTCTGGCCGCTGGAGCCGCGGCGGGCGCGCTCGCCCGCGCACGAGGCGCGCTGGCTCAACCTGGCGGGCTTCCTGCTGCGGCCCGGCTTCGGCGACCCGGAGGACGAGCTGCGCGTGGGTCGGCTCTGGCGCGTGCTCGCCGCGGAGCTGCGCCACCCGCGGGCGGTCCAGTGCCGCGCGGAGTGGTGGAATCTCTGGAAGCGCGTGGCGGGCGGGCTCACGGCCGGGCAGCAGCAGACGCTGCTCGAGCGCGTGCGGCCCGCGCTCCTGCCGCGGGGGAAGGTGCGCGGCCCGCGGCCCGCCCCGCAGGAGCTGCGGGAGATGTGGCAGGCGGTGGGTGCCTGCGAGCGGCTCGCGGCCCAGGCGCGCGCGGAGCTCGGCGAGGCGCTGCTCGCGGCCGTCGAGCGCGGGCGCGCGACGGAGCAGGAGCTGTGGGCGCTCGCCCGGCTCGGCGCGCGCGTGCCGCTCTACGGGCCGCTCAACACGGTCGTGCCGCGGGCGGCGGTCGAGCGGTGGGTGGAGCGGCTGCTGCGGGTCGCGTGGACGCGGGAAGAGCCGACGGCGTTCGCGCTCGCGCAGCTCGCCCGCGCCACCGGCGACCGCGAGCACGACCTCGAGCCCGCGCTGCGGGAGCGCGTCGCGGCGCGGCTCGAGACGACGGCCGGCGGCGCGCGCTTGGCCCGGATCGTGCGCGAGCCCGTCGCGCTCGAGGAGCGCGAGCAGGCCCGTCTCCTCGACGAAGCGCTGCCGGCGGGCCTGCGGCTCGCCGGAGAGGGCTAGGAGCCTGTCCGAGTAATGCTCCGGCTACGGCGGCGATTACTCGGACAGGCTCCTAGCGCGCGGGGGCTTGCAGCGGACCGCGCGACGTGCGCACAAGGCCCCATGGTCGTCGTGCTCTTCCGCTCGCGCCTGAGCGGCGCCGCCGGCGAGGAGTACGCCGCGCGCTCGGCGGAGATGTTCGCCCGCGCGCGCACCATGCCGGGCTACGTCGACGCGAAGACCTTCCTCGCCCGCGACGGCGAGCGGCTCACGGTGATCCACTGGGAGTCGGCGGAGACGCTGCGCGCCTGGGCCGAGGACGAGGAGCACCGCCGCGCGCAGGCCGAGGGCCGCACGCGCTGGTACGAGGCGTACGAGGTCGAGGTGGCCGAGGTCGTGCGCCGCTACGGGTTCGAGCGGGACTGAGGCGCGGGCTCGAGCACGAGCGGCAGGCGCGTCACGCCGCGGAAGACGATGCTCGGGTGCAGCGGCAGCGGCGCCAAGTCGGGGCGGTGGAAGCTCCGGGTGCGCGCGAGCAGCACGCGCAGCGCCACCTGCGCCTCGAGGGTCGCCAGCGACGCCCCGAGGCAGTAGTGCGGGCCGAAGCCGAAGGCGAGGTGGTTCTGCCGCTCGCGGCGGATGTCGAACACCTCGGGGCGCTCGAAAACGGCCTCGTCGCGGTTGGCCGACCCGAGCCAGCAGAGCACGAACTCGCCGGCCGAGACCGGCACCCCGTGCAGCTCGGTGTCCCGCGTCGCCCGACGGGGATCCATCTGCACGGGCGAGGCGAAGCGCAGCACCTCCTCGACCACGCCCGGAACGAGGGCCGGATCGGCCCGGACGGCGGCGAGCGCATCGGGATGGGCGAGCAGCTCGAGCACGGTGTTGCCGATCAGGTTGGTCGTGGTCTCGTTGCCCGCGACCAGGAGCAGGATCAGCATGGCGAGCAGCTCGTCGAACGAGAGCCGCGAGCCCTCGAGCTCGGCCTGCACGAGGGCGGTCAGCAGATCGTCCGCGGGCCGCCGCCGGCGCTCCTCGACCAGGCGCACGAAGTACGCCTCGAGCTCGCCGCGGATGCGCCGCTGCTCGGCGATCATCGCGGGCGTGGGGGGCGCGAAGAACACCGAGCCGAGCGGCGCCACGAGCGCGTCCGACCATGCCTTGAACTGCGCGCGGTCCTCCGGCGGCACGCCGATCATCTCCGCGATCACGATGACGGGCAGCGGGTAGGTGAGCGCCTCGACGAGGTCGACCTCGCGCCGCGCGAGCGCCTGGTCGAGCAGCTCGTGGGCGATCGCCTCGATGCGCGGCGCGAGCTGGCGCACGCGCTTCGGCGTGAAGGCCTGGCTCACGAGCCCGCGCAGCCGCGTGTGCTCGGGCGGGTCGACGACCAGCATGCTGCGCGGGAGGTCGTCCTCGGTGAAGCCGGGCGGCGGCGGGAAGCGGCTCGACCACGCCTGCGGGTCGCGCAGGATGGCCTGGCAGTCCGCATGGCGGAAGACCGACACGACGGGCAGGCCCGCGTGCCGCCACGCGGGGTGCTCGCGGCGAGCGCGGGCGAACAGCGGGTAGGGGTCGCGTCGCGTCGCCTCGTCGTAGGGGTTGAAGGCGAAGTCGTCGGCGAGCGGGGCCTGCATGGTCCACGGTCTAGCAGGAGGGGGTGGCTGTCGCACGCGGGGGGCCCGCGCGGTTGCCCCGGGCGCCGCGGCGCGGCATGCTGACCCGTTCCCATGCTGCAGCTTGCGGGTGTGTCGAAGGCGTACGGCGGACAGGTGGTGCTCGCCGACGTCACGTGGACGGTGGCGCCGGGCACGCGGGTCGGGCTTGCGGGCCCGAACGGCGCCGGCAAGTCGACGCTGCTGCGGCTGATCGCCGGCGAGATCGAGCCCGACCGCGGCGTGGTGACGATGCCGCGCGGCACCCGCGTCGGCTACCTTCCCCAGCACATCCTCGGCGGGGCCGGCACGACGGTGCTCGCGCACGCGCTCTCGGCGTTCGCCGAGCTGCACGCGCTCGAGGCGCGGCGCACGGACCTCGAACACCAGCTCGCGACCGTCGATCCCGCGAGCGCGGCCTACGCGGCGCTCATGGAGCGCTACGTGGCGGTGTGCGAGGAGTGGGACCACCGCGGGCGCTACGACACGGAGGCCGAGGCCCGGGCGGTGCTGCGCGGGCTCGGCTTCGGCGAGGCCGACCTGGGCCGCGACCTAGGCGCGCTCTCGGGCGGCTGGCAGATGCGCGCCCACCTGGCGCGCCTGCTCCTCGAGCGGCCCGACGTGCTCCTGCTCGACGAGCCCACCAACTACCTCGACCTCGAGGCGCGCAACTGGCTCGAGGAGTTTCTGGCGAGCTACCCGGGCACGGTCATCCTCGTCGCCCACGACCGCTACTTCCTCGACGTGGCGGTCGAGCGCACCGCCGAGGTGCTCAACGGCCGGGTCACCGACTACCCGATGCCGTACAGCCGCTACCTCGAGGAGCGCGAGAGGCGCCTCGAGCTCGCGCGCGCCGCCTACGCGCAGCAGCAGGAGGAGATCGCGCGCATCGAGGCCTTCATCAGCCGCTTCCGCTACCAAGCGTCCAAGGCCGCGCTGGTGCAGAGCCGCATCAAGCAGCTCGAGCGCATCGAGCGCCTGCCGCCGCCCGACGGCCACGAGCGCACGCTCAAGATCCGCCTCCCGGAGGCGGCGCGCAGCGGCCGCACGGTGCTCGAGCTGCGCGGGGCGCGCAAGCGCTACGGCGACCTCGCGGTCTACGACGGCGTCGACGTGCTCGTCGAGCGCGGGCAGCGCGTGGCGCTCGTCGGCCCGAACGGCGCGGGGAAGACCACGCTGCTCAAGCTGCTCGCCGGCGTGCTCCCTCTCGACGGCGGCGAGCGGAAGGTGGGGCAGAACGTGCAGCTCGCCTACTTCGCCCAGGACCACGGCGAGATGCTGGATGCGCAGCGGACCGTGCTCGAGGAGGTGATGCGCGTGGCGACGGTGGAGACCGCGCCGCACGTGCGGGCGCTGCTCGGTGCGTTTCTCTTCTCGGGTGACGCGGTCGACAAGCGCGTCGGCGTGCTCTCGGGCGGCGAGCGCAGCCGGCTCGCGCTCGCGAAGCTGCTCCTGCAGCCCGCGAACTGCCTCCTCCTCGACGAGCCCACCAACCACCTCGATCTCACCGCCAAGGAGGTGCTGCTCGAGGCGCTGCTCGCCTACCAGGGCACGATCGTGATCGTCGCCCACGACCGCTACATCCTCGACCGCCTCCCGACGCAGGTGATCGAGGTCGGTGGCGGGCGCGCGGTGCGCTATCTCGGCAACTACGAGGACTGGGTGCGGGCCAAGGCTCGCGCCCCGGCGGCGCCGGGTTCTACCGACGGCCGCGGCCGCGCGGCGGCGGGGCCTGCCCGCCCGGCGGGGCGATCGGCTTCACCTGGATGCGGTGGTCGGGCATCGGCCGGAACAGCATCGCGTCGGCCGCCCGCTTGATCCTGAGCCGCATCGCGTTGCGCGCCATCGTGTCGTCGACGGTGGCGAGCACGTCGGGCAGCCGCAGCTCGACCTGCCCGTGGCGGGTCCCGTGGCTCAGCGTCACCTGGAGCCGCCCCTGGCCGGGGATGTCGCGCACCTCGACGCCGAGCCGCCGGTCGATCGAGCGGGCGATGTCGCCGATGATCCGCCGGGCTTCGAGGCGTGCCTCCTGCTCCGCTTCGGCCATGGGTCCCCTAGACTGAAGCGGTGAGGGGACGCTGTCAACGTGTGCTCAGGCGAGCACGCCTGTGTCCCGCAGGCGGGCGATCTCCGCATCCGGCATGCCGAGCAGCTCGCGGAGCACGCGATCGGTGTCCGCCCCGAGGCACGGGGCGGCCGCGCGGATCTCGGGCGCCATTGCCGAGAAGCGCAGCGCGTTCGTCTCCGCCGGATGGCGGCCGAGCACCGGGTGCAGGACCTCGCGGAAGTGGCGGCGATGGCGGAGCTGCGGGTCGTCGTGCGTGTCGCGCAGGTCCCAGACCGGGGCGGCATCGACATGGGCGTCCTGGAGGAGGCGGGCGACCTCGAGCGCCCGGCGCGGGCGCGTCCACGCCTCGAGGCCGGCTTCCACCTCGGCGACGCGCGCAAGCCGCCCCGCCGCGGTGGCGAGCGTCGGGTCGGTCGCCCAGGCGGGGCTGCCGAGCACGGACACGAGCCGCGCCCAGTCGGCGTCGTCGTGCACGGCGATCGCTACCCAGCGCTCGCGGCCGTCCTCGTCCGCGCAGCGGAAGACGCCGTGCGGGGCCGCGTGCCGCGAGCGGTTGCCGACGCGGCCGAGGATCTCGCCGGTGGCGGTGTAGGTGGCGACGAATTCCGAGAGGCACACGATCCCGGCCTCGACCTGGGCCAAGTCGATGTGCTGCCCCTGGCCGGTGCGCCGGCGATGGAACAGCGCCGCGGCGAGGAGCAGAGCCGCGAAGCGCGGGGCGAGCGAGTCGGTGATCGTGCCGTAGGGGCCGACGGGCTCGCGGTCGGGCCAGCCGGTCACGTGGTTGAAGCCGGCGAGCGCCGAGCCTTGGCCGCCGAAGCCGGGGTAGAAGCGGTGCGGACCGGTCTGGCCGTTCAAGCACGTGCTGATCATCACGAGGTCCGGGCGCTGGCGGACGAGCGACGCGTAGTCGAGGCCCCACTTCGCCATGGCGCCCGGGGCGAAATTCTCGGCCACCGCGTCCACGCGCAGCGCGAGCCGCCGGGCCACGGCGACCCCCTCGGGGTGCGAGAGGTTGAGCGCGAGCGAGAGCTTGCCGGCGTTCAGCACCGCGAAGTGCTCCGAGCCGTCGAGCCCGCCCCTCGTGCCGGGCGTCATCTTGAGCGTGCGCAGGAAGTCCGGGCGCTGCCGCGACTCGACGCGGATCACCGTGGCGCCGAGATCGGCGAAGTAGCGCGTGGCGAGCGGGCCCGCGGCCCCGCCGCCGAGCTCGAGGATGGTCGTGCCGGCGAAGAGCCCGCTCACACCACGCCCTCGGCCCGCAGCCGCGCGAGCGCGGCGGCATCGACGCCGATTTCCCCCAGCACCGCGGCCGTGTGCTCGCCGAGCCGCGGCGCCGGGCCGCGCACGGCCACGCTCGCGGGCGTCGTGCGGGCGAACGCGCCGGGGAGCGTCAAGCGCCCGCGGCCGGGGTGCTCGAGGTCGACGAAGAAGCCGCGGTCGGCGAGCTGCGCGGAGGCGAGCATCTCGCGCGGGGTGTTGATCGGCGCGAGCATGAGGTTGCGCTCGCAGGCGGCGGCGTACAGCTCGGCCATCGTCTTGGTGCGGAAGAAGGCGCCGAACTCGGCCGAGAGCGCATCGACCTCCTCCTGCGAGAGCAGGTTGTGGTTGTAGCGCGTCCAGTCCATGGCCTTCAGGCGCTCGGAGGCCATGCCGTGCTCGTCCATGTAGCGGACCATCGCCACCAGGCCCGGGATGCGCGCCGGCCCGCCGCGCAGCGCAAAGGAGACGAAGCCGTCCTTGCACGGCCAGATCTCGCGCTGCACGCTGCGGCCCTGGCGCATCATGGCGCCGCTGCGCGCGCCGCGGTTGCCGGTCATGACCGCCATCGCGGCGGTGCCGATGTTCGGCATGAGCATCGCCTCGTGGAGCGCCACGTCGACGTGCTGGCCCTCGCCGGTCGTCTCGCGGGCGAGGAGCGCGAAGACGACGCCCGCCGCCGCCTCGATGCTCCCGTGGTAGTAGGCGACGGGCAGCGAGCAGCGCACCGGCGGGCGGTCTGGGTCGCCGGTGCACCAGAGGTTGCCGCTCATCGCCGTGACCGTGAGATCCGAGCCGCGCCACCCGGCGTAGGGGCCGGTCTGCCCGAAAGGCGTGATCGAGCAGAGGACGAGGCGGCGGTTGCGCGCGTGGAGCGCCGCCCAGTCGAGCGTGCCGGGTGGGGCCGTCTCGAGCACGACGTCGGCGCGGGCGACGAGGTCGAGGAAGAGCGCGCGGCCGCGCGGGTGGTCGAGGGCGAGCGTGAGGCTCCGTTTCGACGTGTTGAGCGCGAGCCAGAGGATCGCGCGCTCGGGGTCCTCGACGCCGCCCCAGAACGGCGGCCGGCGCCGTGCCGGGTCGCCCCCCGGCGGCTCGACCTTGACGACGTCGGCGCCCATCTCCGCGAGGAGCTTGCCGGCGAGGAAGCCGGGCTCGGCCGTCAAGTCGAGCACGCGGATGCCGTCGAGCGTGCCGCGCATGCGTCTCGGGTGCGTAGCGGCCGGTGCGAGCCGGTGTCAAGTTGGCCGGCGAGTCAGCTGGACGCCGCGGCCTGCGCACCGCTCGTCCCCTGTCGCCCCCGTGCGACCGTCCGTGCTAAGGACGCCCGATGGGCATGCGCATCGGGATCGGCATCGGGGACATCGCGGGCGCGCCCGCGGACGTGGACGGGCTCGTCGCGCAGGCCAAGCGCGCGGAGGCCGAGGGCTTCGCGAGCGGCTGGTTCGCCAACATCTTCGGCATGGACGCGATCCTCGCCGCCGCGCTCTGCGCGCGCGAGACGTCGCGGATCGAGCTCGGCACGGCGGTCGTGCCGACCTACCCGCGCCACCCGGTGGCGATGGCGCAGCTCGCGCTCTCCGCCCAGGCGGCGGCGCGCGGGCGCTTCACGCTCGGCATCGGGCTCTCGCACCAGGTCGTCATCGAGGGCATGCTCGGGCTCTCCTTCGCGAGGCCGTACAGCCACATGAAGGAGTACATGGCGGTGCTCGCCCCGCTCATCCGCACCGGCAGCGTGAGCTACGCGGGCGCGGAGTACCGGGTCACCGCGCAGGTGAGCGTGCCCGGGGCGACGCCGTGCCCGATCCTCATGGCGGCGCTCGCCCCGCGCATGCTTGCGCTCGCCGGCCGGGAAGCCGACGGCACGATCACCTGGATGACCGGTCCGCGCACGATCCGCGAGCACACGGTCCCGCGCATCCGCGAGGCCGCGGCGAAAGCCGGTCGGCCCGCGCCGCGGGTGATCGTGAGCCTGCCCGTCGCGGTCACCCGCGACGTGGCCGCGGCGCGCGCATCGGCCGCGCGCGGCTTCCAGATCTACGGCATGTTGCCGTCGTACCGCGCGATGCTCGACCGCGAGGGCGTCGAGGGGCCGGGCGACGTGGCGGTTGTCGGCGACGAGAGCGCCGTCGGCGAGCAGCTCCGGCGGCTCGCGGAGGCGGGCGCCACCGACTTCCTCGCGATCCCCTTCCGCGTCCAGGGCGACGACGACGCCGTCGAGCGGACGCGCGCGTTCCTGCGCACGCTGGGCCTGCCTTGACACGAGCGGACGCCGTGGGGCAGGTAGGGTGGATTCTGCCACGCGAGAGGAGGCTCCCGGATGTTGCTCGACGGTAAGGTCGCGATCGTCACCGGCTCGGGGCGCGGGATCGGTCGCGAAGAAGCGTTGCTGATGGCCAGGCTCGGCGCGAAGGTCGTCGTTAACGACCTCGGCGCCCATTTCGACGGCACCGGGCAGCCCACAGCGACGCCCGCGCAGGAGGTCGTCGCCGAGATCAAGAAGATGGGCGGGCAGGCGATCGCCAACGGCGACAGCGTCGCGGACTTCAAGGCCGCCAAGCGCATCATCGAGTGCGCGCTCGACACGTTCGGGAAGCTCAACATCGTCGTGAACAACGCCGGCATCCTCCGCGACCGGATGATCTTCAACATGTCCGAGGAGGATTGGGACGCGGTGGTGGCCGTGCATTTGAAGGGCACCTTCAACATGTGCCGGCACGCGTGCGAGTACTGGCGGGAGGAGCACAAGAAGGGCAACCTGCTGAACGGCCGCATCATCAACACCTCCTCGGACGCGGGGCTCCTCGGCAACGTCGGCCAGACGAACTACGGCGCGTGCAAGGCCGCCGTCGCCGCGATGGCGATCATCATCGGGCAGGAGATGAAGAAGTACGGCGTCACCGCCAACGCCATCGCACCGGTCGCGCGCACCCGGCTCACGGTCGAGGCGACGCCGTCGACGGCGGCGCTCATGGGCGGGCCGGTGAAGGAGGGCGAGTTCGACATGTTCAGCCCGGCGAACGTCGCGCCGCTGGTGGCGTGGCTCGCGAGCGACGACGCGGCCGGGGTGAACGGACAGGTCTTCCGGGTCGGCGGCCGCAGCGTGTGGCCGATGAAGGGCTGGCATTCGGCGACGCGCATCAAGAACCCGAAGCCCGCCGCGTGGGATCCGGTCGAGCTCGGCACGCGCATCAAGGAGGAGCTCGCCAAGGGCATCACCGCCCCGGAGAACATGGGCGACGTCTTCGCCGGCGGGCTGTGAGCCGGCGGCGGGTGCTCATCGTCTGCCACGCCAACACGAGCCGCAGCATCATCGCCGAGGCGGTGCTGCGACGGTTGCTCGCCGAGCGCGGCCTCGGCGACGCGGTCGAGGTGCGCTCGGGCGGCATCGCACCCTACGCCCGCCAGGGCAGCCTCGTGTCGCTCGATGCCCGGCTCGTCCTGCGCGAGCTCGGCATCGAGGTGCCGCCCGATGCGGGGGCGACGGATCTCAAGCGCAACCGGCACCTGATCGCGGCCGCGGACGTGATCCTGGTGATGACCGCCGAGCAGCGTCGCATGCTCGCGGCCTTCCCGGAAGCGGACGGCAAGCCCGTGCTCACGCTCCACGAGCTGGCCGGCGAGTCGGGCGAGGTCGCGGACCCGGCGATGCAGAGCGAGGACGTCTTCCGCCGCTGCCGCGACGAGATCGTTCGCTGCCTCGAGCGAGGGCTCCCGCGGCTGCTCGCGGCGTCGTAGGCCGCGATGTTCGGGCTCTTCAGGCGCCGGCCCAAGCTCGCGATCGCGCTCACGCCGACGCGCGCGGTGGCGCGCGAGCTCAAGCGCGAGGTGTCGGTGGCGGGCGAGCTCGTCGTGCGCAACCTCGGGCGCGACACGGAGCTGCGCGACCTCGAGCTGGTCCTCGTCGCCGGAGGGACGCGCCGCATCGACCTGGCGCTGCCCCGAGCCTGGGCGGGCACGGTGCGGCTGCCGGCCGGCGGCGAGCTGCGCCAGGCGGTCGACTGGACGATTGCGCTCGCCGCGCCGATGCGCGCCCCGGCCGCGGAGATCCAGCTCAACACGACGGCAGGCGGCAGGCGCCGGCCGCTCGCGCTCTCGCCGAAGTTTCCGCTCGCCAACGAGTGACGGCCGACCTCAGTCGGTCATGTGCGTCAGCGTTCGCAGCGAGAAGTAGTTCGGGTCCCAGTTCCGCTCGATGAACGAGCTCTGGTAGCGCCCGCCGAGCGCGGCGCGGTTGGTCTTGTCGTTGACGCCGAGCACGAGGCTCGGGAACACCGCCGAGTACGTCTCGTCGTTCTTCACGAAGTGGTAGCCGCACATCGCCGTGTAGAAGTACTCGCCGGCGCGGTTGTGCACGAGCTTCCAGTAGATGCGGTAGATGTCCTTGTCGAAGTACATGATGACCTTGCCGAAGTTGTAGTACGGATCGGTCGACTCGCCCTCGACGATCCAGACCGGACGCGGGATGAAGACCAGGTTCTCCTGCGGCCACCACTGCGCGCCCTTGCTCTTCGGCACCTCGTAGCCGGCCTTCACGTACGGCGTGTCGACCATGAAGCGGCTCGGGTTCACCTGCCGCATCGGGAAGGGATAGGGCTGGAGCACCGGCGCGAGGATCTTCCCCTCGCCCACGAGCTTCCACTTGTAGTACTCGACCTTGCCCGCGTAGCAGTTGAGGTCGTCGGCGAAGATGTCGAGGCCGCCGACGGGATCGGAACGCGTGGCGGCGTTCACCCGTCGCGCGCGGCGGGTCGAGGGTACGTACGCCCAGATCGCGTCCTGGCTGTCCCAGTCCCAGTAGCGCTTGTTGAGGGCGGACACGCCCTCGACGTCCTGCGGCTCGAGGGCCGCGGTGATCGCCTGGTTCTCGAGGTTCTCCGGATTGTCCTTGATCTGTCCGTCGAGCCGTCCCTGGTAGATCATGCCGTGGAGGAAGGCCTTGATCTTGCGGAACTCGCCGGTCCCGTCCACGCCGTTGAGCGTGAAGGTGGCGCCGCCGCCCCCGCCCTGGTTGCCGCTGAAGGTGAAGTTCCACGCGACCTTGCACCCGGCCTGCGGGTCCTTCGGGTCGATCGTGGGAAAGGGGAGCCCCACCACGAAGTCCGGAATCTTCCCTGTCGCCTTGTCCTTGAGCCCGCAGGTCTTCTCGTCGAGCTCGTAGCGGCCGGCGTTCGCGGCAGTTGCGTCCCAGAACTTCTTCGCGAAGTTCTGGCGGAATTTGGCGGGATCGACCGGGACGACCTTGAACCAGTACTCGCCCTTCTCGAGCCGCTTAAGGACGGGGTCGGGGAGCAGCCCCTTCCCCTCCTGCCAGTTGTTGGCGTCGAGGATCCACGGCTCGTCCCCGGCCGCGGCAGCGATTGCCGCGCCGAGGAACGCCATCGTCGCCGTCACCAGCGCCGCACGGCGCCACGCTGCCCTCATGCCTGCCTCCGGGAGGGATTCGGGTGCTCCCCGTTGTTCGCCTGTTCGGGTTCGGTTTGCAAGGGCAATCAGCTCCCCGGCGCGCTCTCCTTGAGCTTCTCGAGCTCCCAGTGGAGGATCGCGCCCACGAGGAGCACCCGCCGCTCGCCGGCGAGGCGGGCGTAGAGCCCGGTCCACGCGGGGTTGCGCTCGCCCACCTCGAGCGCGAGCAGCACCCGGTCGCCGGCACCGCGGAGCGTGAGCCGCAGGGCGCCAGGGCCGAAGCCGTAGTCGGCCGGATTCTCGGGCTCGGGGTCGACGACCATGACGGGCTCGAGCGTGGCGAGCACGTCGAGCAGGTCGGCGGGCGCATCGCTCCCCCAGGGGTGGCCGGCGGCGTCCGTCCAGCCGCTCGGACCCCGCAGCGCGACCAGCCGCCCCTCAGCATCGTCGACCTCGATGCGCACGACCGTGGCCGCCGGGGCGCCGAGCAGCGGCGGGGCCGACCCCGTCTCGGGTGCGAGCGCGGCCGGCCGGCGGTGCTCGAGCAGGAGGTAGAGCCCGAGCCCGGCCAGCACGGCGAGGAGCAGCGCGGTGCCGCGAGCGCTCATCGGCTCACGCCGCCCGCCGCCGCGCCATCGCGGCGGCCATCGCCGCGAGCAGCGCCGCCGGGGCAACCACCGTCGTCCAGAAGACCAGGCGGGCCTCGCGAGCGGTGAGCGCGAGCGGCGAGAGGGTGCCGCCGGGCGGCGCGCTCGGCCGCGATCCCGCCAGGACCTCCGTGTGCGCCGCCAGCTCGGCCGCAATCAGGAGCAGGTCGCGGTTGCCGAGCAGGTTGAGGTCGAGGTTCGTGACGAAGTCGGCGTCGCCGACGACTACGAGGCGGCCCTCGCGGCCGCCCGGCGCCGCGAGGCGCGCGAGCGCAGCCAGGGGCAGCGGTCCGCGGCGGTCGCGGCCCGGGCGGAAGGTCGCTTCCGCGCTCGCGAGCGCGCGGCGGTCGACGTCGGCCCAGGTGGCCTCGCCGGTCGTGGCGAGGTACTCGCCCTCTACGCCGGGGCGCTCCACGAGCCGCACCGACTGCGCGACGGGGAGCAGCGCGTCGGCGGGGGGCGCCGCCGGCACGAGCGCCTGGTTGAGCGCGGCGACGCGCGCCCCGAGCCCGTCGGTGCCGAAGAGCCGGCCGCGGTCGTCGACCACGACGTCGTCTCCGAGCTCGATGCCGAAGCGCGCCGCGAGCGCATGCACCGACGGCGGCGCGCCCGGGTCCGCGAGCAGGAGCACGCTGCCGCCCCGCTCCACGTAGGCCGTGAGCGCCGCCACTTCCGCCGGGGCCAGATCGCGCCGCGGGCCCGCGAGCACGACGAGCCCCGCATCGGCGGGAACCCGCGCGATGCCCTCGACCGCGCGCAGCGTAAAGCCGTCGGCGGCAAGCGCGTCGGCCGCCTCGGCCGCCCCGCCGCGGGCGTCGGCGACGCGCGGGTCGTGCTCGCCGTGGCCGAGGACGAAGTACGTGGTCACCGGCGGCGTGCCTGCTACGCGCCGCAGCGCCGCGGTCACCTCGGCCTCGGTGACGGGGTCGATGCGCTGGCGCCGCCCGTGGGCCTCCGCGACCCCGACGTCGTAGGCGCTCACGTCGAGGTCGTGCGCCGCGCCGGGACTGCGGTCGAGGTCGAGGAGCCGCACGTGGATGCGCGGCGAGGCGTCGGCGTAGAGGGCGAGGAGGTCCGCCATCGCGCGGCGCACGGCCGGCTCCTGGCTCGAGTAGAAGACGGTGATGCGCACGTCCTCGGCGAGGCGGCCGAGCACCTCGCGCGTGTGGGGCGAGAGCGTGAAGCGGTGTTCGGGCGTCAAGTCGAGTCGCCAGGGGTGGCGCGCAGCGAGCGCGACGAGGCAGGCGACGATCGCCACGACCGCGGCGCTCTGCACGGCGAGGAGGAGCCGCGGCCGGCTCATCCCACCCCCCGCCAGGTGCGTGCGCCGAGCGCGCGCAGCGCGAAGAAGAGGAAGACCGTCGCGAGCCCGAGGAGGTAGACCACGTCGCGGCTGTCGATCACGCCCTGCGCGAAGCCGTAGAAACGGTCGAAGAGCGAGAGCGCGAGGAGGGCCGGCGCGAGGGTCGGGCTCACGGCCGCCTCGTTCCACGACACGAACCAGAAGAACACGAGCACGCCGTAGGTCACCATCGCGCTCACCACCTGGTTTTCGGTGAGCGCCGAGGCGGCGAGCCCGCAGGCGAGGAACGCCGCGCCGAGGAGCACGAGCCCGGTGTAGCCGGCGACGAGGGGGCCCCAGGCGAAGGGGTGGAGCGCGTGGAGGACGAGCGGCCCGACCAGCGTGGTCGCCAGCATCGCGAGGTAGACGGCGAGCGCCGCCAAGAGCTTTCCCGCGAGCAGCTCGCCGTCGCGCAGCGGGAAGGTCCAGAGCAGCTCGAGGGTCCCGAGCTTCCGCTCCTCGGCGAGGAGCCGCATCGTGACGAGCGGGGTGACGAGCAGCGCGACCAGCCGGAAGTCGAGGAACACGAAGCGCCAGAGCCCCTCGGGCAGGTTGGCGCCGCCGAAGAGCACGAAGAAGGTGAGATCGCTGTAGAAGAAGTAGCCGGTGAGCAGCGTGAAGACGGCGAAAAGCACCCAGGCGAGCGGGCCGCCGAACATTCCCGCGAGCTCGCGCCTGCAGATGACGAGCGTCTTCTTCACGACCCCGCTGCTCCTGTGTCGTCGGCGTCGACGAGGGCGAGAAACGCCTCCTCGAGCGAGGGCTCGACGAGGCGCAGCTCGCTGAGCGCCCACCCGGCGGCGAGCACGCGCTCGGCGAGCGCCGGGCGCACGTCGCAGTCGCGGTCCGCCTCCACGCGGCAGCGCGCGTGCCCGTTCGTGCTCGCGAGCGGCTCCACCCGCCGGACGCCGCCCACGGCGGCGAGCGCCTCAGCGAGCGCCCCGGCCGGCGCCCCGGCCTCGACCTCGACGCGCGTCACCGGCCGCAGGCGCGCCGCGAGCGCCGTGGGCGTGCCCTCGGCGAGCACGCGCCCGCGGTGGAGGACCACGACGCGGTCGCAGAGCGCCTCGACCTCGCCGAGGGCGTGGCTCGAGAGCAGCACGGCATGGTCGGCGGCGAGCGCGCGCACGAGCGTGCGGGCCTCGGCCCCCTGCGCGGGGTCGAGGCCGGCGAGCGGCTCGTCGAGGAGGAGCGCCGGAGGGTCGCCCACCAGCGCGAGTGCGAGCCCGACGCGCTGGCGCACGCCCTTCGAGAGGGTGCCGATCCGCCGCCGGCGCAGAGCGAGGAGCCCCGTGCGCGCGAGCGCGACGTCGACGGCCGCGCGCCGGGCCGCGCGCGGGGCGACCTCGCGGAGCGCGGCCGCAAACGCGAGCGCGGCCTCGACCGTCATCTCGGCGTGGAGCGCGGGGCGCTCGGGGGCGTAGCCGAGACGGCGCCGCGCCGCGCGCGGCGCCCGCGTCACGTCGTGCCCGTCGACGAGCGCCCGTCCGGCCGTGGGCGGAAAGACGCCGGCGAGCAGGCGCAGCGTGGTCGACTTGCCCGCGCCGTTGGGACCGAGGAGCCCCACGACCTCGCCCCGGGCCGCGTGGAACGAGACCCCGGCGACGGCGACCTCCGCGCCGAAGCGCTTGGTGAGCTGCTCGGCAACGATCACCCGACCGCCAGCCGCGCGGCGTCGGGTTCGGGGGGCGCGGCCCGCCGGCCGCTCAGGAAGCGGGGACGGAGGATCTTCACCCACGCCGGCACGATCACGAGCCCGCCGAAGGTGTTGAAAACCATCAGGAGCGCGAGCAGCAGGCCCATCTCGGCCTGGAACTTGAGCGCCGAGAACCACCAGAAGATGGTGCCCGCCACCATGGTCGAGGCGGTGAAGATGATCGCCTTGCCGGTCGTCGCGGTGGCGTAGTCCACCGCCGCGTCGATGTCGCGGCCCTCGTCGAACGCGTCGATCATGCGGCTGAAGTGATAGATGCCGTAGTCGACGCCGACGCCCGCGCCCGCGGCCGCGATGGGCAGCGAGTTCACGTTGAGGTCGATGTGCCAGAGGTACATGAACGCCTCGCAGGCGAGCTGCGAGAGCACCACCGGGATCATGAGGACGAGCGTCGCGACGAGCGACCCGTAGGTGAGGTAGAGGCAGGCCGCGACCACGCCCATGATGAGCGCCAAGTTGAGCCAGTAGGAGCTCTCGACCGCCTCGTTCACCGCGGCGAGCACGCCGAAGAGGCCGCCCGCGAACAGGTAGTGGACGCCGTCCTCGGCGTGCGCGGCCGCCCAGCGCTTCCCGGTCTCGATCGCGTTCATGATGAGGTCGTGGGAGTAGCCGCGAAAGAGCGTGATGATGGTGCCGTAGCGCGCGTCCTGGGAGACGAAGCGGTCGAGATCGCTGCCGTTGCCGCTCTGGGTGAACTGGTAGAAGACCTCGGCGATGTACTTCTCCCGGTCGGGAACGAAGCCCCACTTGGGCTCCCCCTCGTGGAAGAGCCGTTCGAGCTGCTTGACGATATCGATGATCGTCACCGAGATGCCGGCGCCGGGAATCGACTCCATGGCGTCGGCGAACTCCTCCATCGACGTGAGCGGGGCCACGTTCTTGATGCCGTTCGGCTTGCCGCTGTCGGCGATGATGACGAGCTGGCTTGCGCCGAGGAACTTCCGGTTGAGCTCGGCGTAGGCGACGTTGTAGGGGTGGTCGGGGAAGAGCAGCGCGGCGCCGGGCGTCATGTCGCCCACCTTGAGCCGCCAGCCCCAGTGCGGGCAGAGGAGGAAGAGCCCCACGCTCACGGCGACCAGGACCCAGCGCCGCCAGCCGTCGCTCGCGGCAATGACGGCGCGCGTGATGCCCTGGTAGACCGGCTGCTCGAAGAAGTAGAGGAGCGCGCCGATCGCGAGCACGACGGCGAGCTTCCCCGCCCCGAGCAGCGCAAGCGCGATGCGCAGCGCCGCGAGCGCGAAGGCGGCGGCGGCCGCCGCGAGCAGTGCATGCCCGGCCCGCCGCGCCCAGACCGGATAGCGCTGCTCGTGCACGCCGGGGGGGTTGATTACCGAGAGGATGATCGGATGCAGGGTCACCACGCTCACGAAGATCGAGATGACCCAGAAGCTCGAGAACACGGCCACCTTCTGGATGAGCGGGATCGGGGCGATCGCCACGACCAGCATGCCGAAGCCGTCGGCGAGGATGGAGGCGATCGCCGGCGGAAAGAGGTGCGAGTACGACTCGACGATCGCGCGCTGCTTGTCGCCGAGGCGGTGGTACTCCTCGTGGTAGCGGTCCATCGACTGCACGGAGTGCGAGAGAGCGCGCGCGGTGAGGAAGATCGGGATCACGAGCACCAGGGGGTCGAGGTTGAGCCCGAGCAGCGGCCCGAACGCGAGCGCCCAGATGCCCGAGAGGAGCCCCGAGAACATCGGCACCCAGATGCCGGTCCAGGTCCGGAAGTAGTTGTAGAGCAGGAAGGCGAGGGCCGCGACCGTGAGCACGAAGACCTGCACCACCTGGGGCGCGTAGCGCTGCACCGAGGTGTACAGCCAGGGGAAGCCCGTGATGTAGAGCGTGTGGTTGTCGTCCTCGACGGCGCGCTTGAGCGTCATCATCCGGTCGTAGAGGTAGTTGAAGTCGAGGTCCTCCTCCCAGAAGCCGGCGGTGACGAGCGCGGCGGTGTCGTCTTCGGAGACGTAGAGGCCGCGGATGCCCTTGGTGGCGTAGACGGAGAACTTCACGCGGTCGGCGTCCTCCTGCGTCTCGGGCACGTGCGGCCAGAACAGCTCGCGGATCTGGATTGCGCCGTTGGCGGTGGTGATCGCCTTCATCCGCGGATGCGCGATCGAGAGGATCTGGTAGGGGACGACTCCCTTGGTGTCGACCAGCCACTTGGTCACCTGGTCGATCTTCTTGAGCGTGGTGGGGTTGTAGATGTCCCCGTGCTTCACCTCGACGATCACCTGGAGGATGTTGGCGCTGCCGAACATGCGCCGGAAGCGGTTGTAGATCTCGATGTACGGGTGGCCCTTCCGCCAGGTGAACTCGTGGCCGAAGAGGCGCACCGTGCTCGGCCCGGGGTAGAAGTCGAGGAACTGCGGCAGCACGCGGACCTTCGTCACCTCCCAGGAGAAGAAGAGCGTCATGGCCGCGATGACGGCGGCCACGGCGAGGCGGTTGCGGAGGAGGAAGTAGAGGTACGCCTCGATCCAGCGCTTGGGGATCACGATGCACGCCCCGAGGCGAGCCGGTCGCCTTCCAGCCTGAGCACGAGCCCCTCGGCACCCACGGCGAGCCCGTTTCCGGCGGGGGTGAGCGCGATGCTCCGGATCCAGCGCGCCGCGAGCTGGATGGGCAGCGGCGCGGCGGTCCACGCGCCCCCGCCGTCGGTGCTCCGGAGCATCGTGCCCGAATCGCCGACGATCCAGCCCGTCTGTCCCTCGACGAACACGTCGTAGTAGGAGCGCTGCGCGACCGGCGGCGGCTGGACAAGCCAGGTCTGGCCGCCGTCCTCGGTGTGGAGGATCACGGCGTCGATGCCGACCGCCCAGCCGCGCCGCGCATCGGCGAAGTACGTGCCGAAGAGCGTGCTCTCGACCGGGGCCCGCTGCTGGTGCCAGGAGCGCCCGCCGTCGTCGCTCGCGATGATCGTGCCGAACTCGCCGACCACCCAGGCGTGCTCGGCGTCGCCGTAGGCGACCGCGTAGAGGTTCACGTCGCCCGGATCGATGCCGAGGTCGACGGCGCTCGGGGGCAGCGTGACGACGCCCGCGATCGGCTCGACCGTCCAGGTGGCGCCAGCGTCCTCGGTGTGGAGCATCGTGCCGTAGTCGCCGACGGCGTGGCCGCGCGCGCGGCCCGCAAACCGCATGCTGAAGAGATGGCGGGTCGAGCCCGTCGGCCGGGGCGTCCAGGTCTGCCCGCCGTCGCGCGTCGCGTAGACGATGCCCTCCTTGCCCGCGACCCAGGCGGTGTCCGGGTCCACGCAGGCGACCGTGAAGAGCGGCCGCTCCGTGCCCGCATCCTGCCGCGTCCAGCTCCGCCCGCCGTCGGTGGTGTGGAAGATCCGGCCGAGCTCGCCCACCATCCAGCCCGTCTGCGCGTCCGCAAAGCAGGTGGCGAAAAGCCCCTGGCGGATCTCGAGCGGCGTGATCGCGGGTGCGGACGCCGCGGCCGCGGCGGCGGCGAGACACAGGGGGGCGGCGGCGAGCGGAACTCTCATCGACGGGCTCCTCCGCCGACCTAGCCGGGCCCGGTTCGCGCTGTCAACGGCCGTCAGAACACGAACTCGAGCTGGATGCGCACGTTGTCGCGGTCGCGCAGCGCGCCGAGCTGCCCCGTGGGAGCGCCGTTGATGGTCGTGTAGTCGAGGATGAGGCGGAAGGGGTCGCGGGTGAGCTGCACGCCCGGCTGGACGAGGATGGCCCCCTGCCAGTCGTAGTAGACGGCGAGCTGCGGGGTCACGCGCCCCCCGTAGTACGAGGTGTTGATGAGCAGCGTGTGCAGGAGCTGATCGTCCGCCAGCCGGAAGAGGCGCGGCTCGAGGACGCAGGCTCGCCCCTTGAGCTTCGGGCCGTTCGGCCCGCAGCCCCGCGACAGGATGGGGATGAGCCCCTGGGGATCCTGGATCGCCACGTCGCGGAAGGGCACCGGCAGGACCAGGTCGCCCGGCGAGTCGAAGACGTGGCGGTAGAAGAGCTGCGTCGAGAAGAAGATTGTCTGCGTGGGGTTGATCCAGCGGATGAAGCGGTTGTGATCGAGGCCCAAGGCCAGGTTGAATGTGTCGCGCTTGAGCGTCGTGCCCTGGATCGCCGTCTTGCGGCCGAAGAAGTTCGCGAAGCCCGGATAGACGAACGGGTCGAGCCCCCCTTCGGTGTTGTTCTCGGCGAGCAGGCGGTTGTAGCCCGGCGTGCCGGGGCCGCTCCCCGCGTCGAAGGCGTGGCCCGCCCCCTGGCGGTTGAGGGGCTGGCCCTGGAACCACGCGGCCTCGCCGCGGACGATCGCGTAGAAGGAGGGGACCGGGAAGGTGAACGATCCGCCCGTGATGGGCACGTGGGGATACTCCTGGCTGAAGATGATGGGATTGGTGAAGCTCGGGATGCCCTTCGGAATGCGCGCCCGCACGCCGGGGACGTCGAGGTAGGTGTAGTAGCGGGCGAGCGTGACGGTGACGTCGCTCAAGTTGAAGACGAGCCGCGCGCCGCCGCGCCAGTTGTCCATCGCCGGTCGGGCAATCGTCTGCCGGACCTGCTGCAGCGGCGTGCCGAGCCCGCCCGGCTCCCAGGGCGATCCCGGCGGGATCCCGGGGAACGTCGCCACCGTGTCGCCGGCCGCGAGAAAGCCCTCGACGAACGCCTCGTGGAACGGGCCGATCGAGCCGAACTGGTAGCTGCCGCGCACCATGTCGAGCGGGACGCGCTGCTCGTCGAGGGGGATGAAGATGCCGCCGAAGCTCAGATCGAGCGGGTTGATGTTGTCGAGCAGGCGGAAGATGTCCGTCTCGCCCCACGCGAGGACCTGGCGGCCGATGCGAAAGAACACCGGCCCCTTCCCGACGTCGGCGTACGCCATGAAGATGCGATGTCGGTGCCGGGCGACGCGCTCGAGCAGGCGAATGCGCTGGCCGATGTAGCGCGGGTCGAGGGTGGCGCCCACGCCGAGGGGCGCTTCGGCGCGAAAGGCCTCGAGGGCCGCTCGCGGGTCGGAGAACTCCTTCGGCCCGTAGTTGTAGATGCCCTCGTCCTCGCCGCGGTACTGGATGGAGTACTTGAAGTCGTCGAGGTCGAGCCAGCCGAGGAGGCGGGCGAGCCCCCAGCCTTCGCGAGAAAGGCGGCGGAGATCGTGGTCGAGCTTGAGCTCGAGGAAGTAGCGATGCTGGCGGAGGTGCCCGGCGCTCGACTTGGGAAACGACAGCGGATCGGTGGAGCCGCCCTCGGTCTCCGTGCCGATGCGCGCGTCGGTGTACGCGCGCATGCCGAGGCGTATCTCACCCCGATCGTCGACGGTGAGGGCATCCGCCGGGCGGGCCGAGAGGAGGCCGGCAGCCGCGGTGAACGCGATCAGCAGCCGTCGAGCACCCTCCACGCGTGCGTGCGGCATCTCCGGCCTCCTGTCTCGCAGGGCGAAGCATCGGCAGTGTCGGCGCGGGTTTATAAGAAAGCGCTGTGAAAGGTGTCAAGGAAGAAGCGCGGCTCACCGCCCGGGCGGTCGCCGATTGCCTCCGGGGGCCCTCCTCCGCTATGAGGGGCGCCTCCCGACGCCAGTTCCCCGGAGGTGCAGAGGATGCAATGGGGACACCGAGAGAGGGGGCGGCGGTGGGGTGGAGGGGTCGTCCGAGGACTGATCGCGTGCATCGCGGTCGCGTGCGCCGTACCGGTGCGCCCGGCCTCGGCCGCCGCCGATGACTTCCCGGTGCCGCCCGCGCTCGTGCCCGCGGTGCGCTTCTGGGTCGACGTGTTCACCCGGTATTCCCGGAACGACTTCGTGATCCACGACCGCCTCGAGCTGGGGCGAATCTACGCGGTCGTTCACGCGCCCCGCGACCCCGTGGAGGTCGCCGATCGGGCGCGGCGCGTCGCCGACCGCCTCCTCCTCGAGGGCCTCTGGGGCAGTGATCCGTTGGCGCGGCTGGTGCGCCCGGAAATCGAGCTGCGCGCGGCTGCCTTGGGGCCCGAGCGCGTGCGGGTGCAGCGGGGGATGCGCGAGGTGTTCGCCGCCGGGCTGCTCGGGGCGCGCCGCTACCGCCGCATCGTCGAGCGGGCACTCGCGGAGGAGGGGCTGCCGCGCGCGCTTGCGGCGCTGCCGCTCGTCGAGTCCTCGTACAACCCGGAGGCCACCTCGAGCGCCGGAGCGGTCGGCATCTGGCAGCTCACCGCCGAGACCGCGCAGCGCTTTCTCCGGGTCTCCGACCAGGTCGACGAGCGGCGCGATCCGGTGCGGGCCACCCGGGCCGCCGCCCGCCTGCTGCGGGCCCTGCGCGAGGCGCTGCCGAACTGGCCGCTTGCCCTCACCGCGTACAACCACGGGCTTGCGGGCGTCGAGCGGGCGCGCCGCGCCGTCGGTTCCGACGACCTCGGCGTGCTCGTCGTCCGCTACGCGGGGCCCGGCTTCGGGTTCGCCTCGCGCAACTTCTACGCCGAGTTCATCGCCGCCCTGCAGGTCTCGCGACACGTCGAGCGGTACTTCCCCGAGATCGCGCCGGATCGCATCATCGAGTACCAGGTCAAGCGCGGCGATTCGCTCTTCAAGGTCGCTCGCCGGCACGGGATCACGGTTCCCAAGCTGTGCGCGACCAACGGGCTGCGCTCGGCCAAGCTCCGCCCGGGTCAGGTCCTGCTGATCCACCTGTAGGCGGCGAGCGCGGCGAGACTGTCGGGGCAGTAGGGCTCGCGCCGCGCGCGCTCGGCCACCGCGTCGAGGGAGAGGAACTCGCCGCGCACCACCTCCTCGGGCTGGAGGCGGAACGGACCGTCGTGGCGGGCGCGGAAGACCATGCCTTCGACGATCGTGCTCGCATCCGTGTAGCGCAGCGGGAAGAGCGACTCGAGCGGCGCCTCGACGCCGAGCTCCTCGGCGAGCTCGCGTCGCGCGCCCTCGACGAAGGACTCGCCGGCCGCGAGCACGCCGCCGATGGCGACGTCCCAGTGCCCCGGGTAGACGTCCTTGGTCGGCGTGCGCAGGTGGACGAAGAGCTCGCCCCGGCGGTTGAACACCAAAACGTAGCAGCTCCGGTGCGCGAGCCGGCGCGCGCGCATCTCGCGCCGCGGCACGCGGGCGACCGTGCGGCCGTCGTCGCCGACGACGTCGACCGGCTCCGCGCCCGGATCCGCGGTCACCACTCGCAGCCCTCGAAGCGGCCGCCCACCTTCGCCAGCTCCTCGGGCGTGTTGACGTTGATGAAGCTGCGCGCCGTGCCGCCTACCTGCCGGAGGTCGTCCTCGCCGACGTAGTCGACGTCGAGACGCGCGAGCACGTCGCGGAGCGCGTGTCGACCGGCGCGCAGCGCCTCCTCGATCACGGGCAGGCTGCGCAGCGCGTAGACCGCGTGCAGCGGCTCGACGTCCTGCTCCCAGCAAGGGACGACCGCATCCGCCCGACCGATGCGGCGCAAGAGGAAGCGGATCACCTCGGCGTCGAGGCCGGGCATGTCGCACGCCGCGACGAAGATGTGCGGCCAGCGGCTCGCGAGCATGGCCGCGTGGATGCCGCCGAGCGGCCCGCTGTCGGGCACGCGGTCGACGACCGTCTCGACGCCGAGCGTGCGGAAGCGCTCCGGGCGGTTCGTGGCGATCATGACCTGCGGGAACAGCTCGCGGAAGAGGCGGATCGTGCGCACGGCAATCGGCTCCCCGCCGACCGCGGCGAACGCCTTGTCGCGCCCGCCCATCCGCGAGGCACGTCCGCCGGCGAGCATCACGCCGGCCACGGGCTCTCTTGGCGGCGCCATGCGCCCGAGGAATACCGGGCGCCGGGGGCGTGTCAACCAACGTTCGGACACTGCGGCCGTTGACAGCGCCGGCGCGGCGGGGCGAGAGTCGCGCGCATGGACGCGGTGACGGCCGAGGAGCTGGAGGCCGCAGCGGCGTGCCTCGCGCGGGCTCGCTACGCCATCGCGCTCACCGGCGCCGGGCTCTCGGTCGAGAGCGGCATCCCGCCCTTCCGCGGGCCGGGCGGGCTCTGGACGCGCTACGGCGAGCCGCCGATGGACGGCTTTCAGCGCTTTCTGCGCGACCCGAAAGGGGCGTGGGAGGAACGGCTCAATCCCACCGGGCCCATGCGCGAGCTCTGGGCGACGCTCGCCCGCGCCCGACCGAACCCGGGCCATCACGCGCTCGTCGAGCTCGAGCGCCTCGGCGTGCTCAAGGCCGTCATCACGCAGAACGTCGACGACCTCCACCGCGCGGCGGGCAGCGTCAATCTCCTCGAGATCCACGGCAACGCGACGCTCGTGCGCTGCCTCGAGTGCGGTGCCCGCTTCCCGCGCGGCGACATCGACTTCGCCGTGCTGCCGCCGCGCTGCCCCCGCTGCGGCGGGCTCCTCAAGAGCGACACGGTGAGCTTCGGCGAGCCCATTCCCGCCGACGTGCTCGCGCGCTGCTTCGAGGAGAGCGAGCGCGCCGACTGCGTGCTGGTCGCCGGGACCTCGGCGACCGTGCATCCCGCCGCGCAGCTCCCGGTGACGGTCCACGAGCGCGGCGGCGACGTGATCGAGGTCAATCCGAACGAGACCGATCTCAGCCCGCTTGCCCGGCACTCCCTGCGCGCCCCGGCGGGCGAGGTGCTGCCCCGGCTCGCGGAGCGGGTGCGGGCGCGGCTGTAGGACGGCGTCGCGGTCGGGTGCCCGCGTCCGCCCGCGCACGGGGGGATTGACGCTGGGCGCACATTCGTGCCACGGTTCGCCGCCCGCTAGGCCACGACGGCCAGAACGGGGGAGGCCCTGGCGAACAGGAGACGGCGCGCGCTGCGCCTCACGAGCGCGCTGGTGGGGACCATTGCGCTCGGCGGCGCACTCGCCGTGCGCGCCGACTGTCCGGGCAGTTTCTCGTGCACCTCAATCGGCGACTGTGCGCCGGGTAACCAGTGCACCACCGGCGACTGCGTCGCGGGGTGCTGCGTCTTCGGCGTCCGGAACTGTGACGACGGCATCGTCTGCACCGACGATTCGTGCGACAACTTGCGTGGCTGCATTCACGCGCCGCATTGCCCCGACGACGGTCTCGTCTGCAACGGCGCGCCAGGCTGCATCGCGCTCCCGCTCGGTTTCGGCGGGGTCGTCCCGTTCTGTCTCCCGGCGGTCCCGCTCAACTGCGACGACGGCAGCGCGTGCACGATCGATAGCTGCGTCGAGCCCGGCGGCTGCCAGCACGTCCCGGTCGACTGCGACGACGGCAACCCGTGCACGACGGACGGCTGCGACCCGGCGACCGGCTGCACGCACACCCCGATCCCCGGCTGCTGCGCGACGGCCGCCGACTGCCTGGTCGACAAGTGCCATGCCCGGGTGTGCCGGTCGCAACGCTGCACGGGCGACCCGCTACCGATCTCGTGCGACGACGGCGACCCGAGCACGATCGACGGCTGTGACCCGACGATCGGATGCACGCACGCTGCCCCCGGACCCACGACCACGTCGACGACGCTGGCTCCCTGCCGGGCGGGCGGCGACTGTCCCGCGCCGGAGGACCCCTGTACGGCTGCGGCGTGCATCGCCGGCACGTGCGACAGCCGGCCCGTGGGCGGCTTCGATGCGCTCTCCTGCATCTGCCGGCGGGTCGACCCGCCGGCGTGCGCGCACGTGACGCTTCCACATCGCGTGACGCGGCGGCGCGCCCACGCTTGTGCGCTGATCGCGAAGGCGGGCGCGGGCGGCAAGCACTCGCCGCGGCTGATCGGCCGCGCGGCGCATCTCCTCGCTCAGGCCGGAAAGGCGCTCGGTGGGGCGAAGCACGTGGATGCCGCGTGCCTGCAGGCGCTCGGGGCGCAGCTCGCCGACGCGGTGCAGCGCGCCGAGCACGCGGGAGCGAAGAAAGGGGTCGGGCCATGACGAGAAAATCGGCTTGCCTCCTGATCGCGTTCGCCGCGTGCGTCGGAGCCGACGGGGGCGCCTGGGCGCGGAACCGCAACACCCAGTGCACGCTGCGCAAGGACGGCTCCACCTCGATCACCGAGGTGACCGTGCGCACGGGCTCGGGTGCCGGCCGCCTCACGGTCGTCGTGACAACGTCGGTGTTGCTCGGCGGCGACTCGAGCGTGACCATGAGCGCGTCGCTGGGGAAGCGGTCTATCATCCGGAGCACGTTCGCACGCTCGGGCGCGGGCGTCCGGAGCACGACCGACCTCGGCGTCGGCTTCAAGGGCGTCCGCCATGTCGAGCTCGCGACTGCAGACGGCGGGCAGCTCGCAGGCACGATCGACGGGCGCGCCGTCACCGTATCGCGCACGGCCGGCAGCGTCGATTCCCTCGTGTTCGCCGACGGCGCGCCGGCCCCAAAGCTCAAGACGAAGCGGGCCGTGGCGCGCGCGCTCGCGAAGGCCAGGAAGGCGTTGCAGAGCGCCTCGTGCCCGGGGGCGTCCCCCGCGCCGGCGGGACCGACGGTCGTCGCGCATGCGATCTTCGACTCCTGCGACCGCTGCAAGCTCGGCTGCCAGTTCGACCCGAGCAAGGCGGGGGGCCTCGTCTGCATCGGCAACGCGTTCCTCACTGCCGTGTCGTGCGGTGCGAGCCCGGTGATCACGCCCGTGCTCTGCGTGGCGAGCTTCGAGCTGAACGGCCTCTCCTGCACGAACGGCCTCATCGACTGCGAGCAGCTCTGCGAGAAGAGCGACGACTGCTGCAAGGTCCACTGCCCCGGCGCCGTCGGCCAGTGCTGCAACGGCGACGGCGAGGTCTGCTGCGGCCGGGACGGGCCGGGCGGCGGGACGTGCTGCACGAGCTGCTGCGGGAGCCCGAACGAGCGCGCCGGGGCGGTGTGCTGCGGCGTCGGGATCACCGGCGAGCGGCGCAGTTGCATCAACCCGGACATCGGCCTGTGCTGCGAGCCCGACGGGACGATCTGCGGCGGCACCGACTGCTGTCCGCCCGGCTGGACGTGCTGCAACGACCACTACTGCGCGCCGCCGGGGCACGAGTGCTGCAGCGATCCGAGCGTCCCGTCGTCGATGCCGAACTACTTCTGCGGCGCGGGGCAGCACTGCGTCGACCCGAAGGCGAACCTCTGCTGCGCGCCGGATGCCGGCCCCGAGTGCGGGAGCGGCACGATGTGCTGCAACGGGGCGCAGCTCTGCGGCAGCGACCAGACCTGCTGCACCGTGCTCGACCTCTGCGGGAGCGCCTGCTGCCCGTCGGGCGTCTGCCTGAACGGCACCGAGTGCTGCGCGGACGCGCTGCACGTGTGCGGCGGCCACTGCTGCGCGGGGTTCCAGCAGTGCTGCAACGGTCAGTGCTGCTCCGGCATCTGCGTCGGCGGGACGACGTGCTGCCCGAGCATCAACCGCGTCTGCGGCAATACCTGCTGCCCGGAAGGCTACGCGTGCACGGATCCGACGCAGCAGCGCTGCGAGCCGTGCCCCATGGGCGGGGAGGGCTGCCCAGCCTCGCCCGGCAACCCGATGTGCTGCCCGTCGGCGTCGCAGTGCTGCAGCAGCGGGGAGTGCTGCGGCCTCGACGACGCGTGCTGCGGCGACCCGCCGGCCTGCCACCCGAGCTATCAGTGCATCCACTGATCGCCGCGGCGGGCTCGCCTACGGCGACGGGAAGCCCACCATCGACTGCGCGCGCCCGCGCTCGTCGAAGCTGATGCTGCGTCCGAAGCCGTAGTACCAGGTCGTCCAGCCGCCACCGCCCGCCTCGACGTAGCTCGGCGTGCCGATGAGCCGTTCGACCTCGGCGGCCGTCATGCCGCGCTTGACCGTGCGCAGCGCCTCGTAGGCGGGCCGCGGCTGCGGCGTGCCGTAGCTCGGCGTCACGGCCGGTGCCGCGGGCGGTGCCGCCGCGGCGAGCGCGGCGGTGCGCTGCTCGAGCTGCGCAAGCAGCGCTTCCATCCGCTCCTGCGTGGCGGCGAGCCGCTCGGTCAAGGCCTCGATCTTCTCGAGCACGTCGCCGAGCCGGGCCACGACCTCGGCCTCGGCCGCATGCGCCGCCGCGGCCTCCCCGGCGCCCTCCTTCGGCTCGGGGCTCGCGACCTTCAAGTCGGCGGCGCTCGCGACGACGATCTCCGGTTTGCGGTCGTTCTGCGTGATCGTGCCGTGGACCTCGACGAGCCGGCCGCTGAAGAGGTCGTCGAGCCGGTCGGGCGGGAAGGTGTCGAAATTCTTCGCCTCGATCACCGCGGTGAATCGGTTGAACGTGGGCTCGAAGGCGAGCAGGCACGACGTCGGCGAGCAGTGGACCCCGAGCACGCGCCCCTTCACCACGACCTCCTGGCCGACGTGCTGCTCGGCCTCGTCCCAGGCGATGTAGGTGGTCGCGGCGCGCGCCGGGAGCGCGATCGCGATCGCCAGAGCCGCCGCCGTCCGTCGCATGTCCCTTGATTCGGCCCGAGGCGAGCCTCTATCTATACGAGCCGATACACCGCGCGCCGCGCGAAGTAAAACCCGAAAGAGCCCGATGCCTCCATACTCCGGCGTCATCCCCGTGCCCACCCCCGAGACGCGCCCGTTCTGGGAGGCGGCGCGCCGCCACCAGCTCGTGCTCCCGCGCTGTCGTGCGTGCGGCCGGCTGCACTACCATCCGCGCGCGGCCTGCCCCTTCTGCCTCGCGGGCGACCTCGAGTGGCAGCCGGTGAGCGGGCGCGGGCGGCTGCACACCTTCACGGTGGTGCACCGCGGGCTCCCCAACTTTCCCCTCGGCGTGCCCTATGTGCTGGCGATCGTCGAGCTCGACGAGGGGCCGCGGATGATGACGAACCTGGTCGGCGTGGAGCCCGATCCCGCCAGGCTGCGCATCGGCATGCGCGTCGAGGTGACTTTCGCCGACGTGTCGGAGGAGATCGCGCTGCCGCACTTCCGGCCGGCCGAGGAGGGCCGGTGAGCGCCGGCCTCCGTCGGCTCCGCGGCCGGGTGGCCATCGTCGGCGTCGGCGAGTCCGACGAGATGGGCAGGCTGCCGCACAAGTCGGCGCTCGCGCTGCACGCCGAGGCGGCGCGCAACGCGCTCGCCGACGCGGGGGTCGCGAAGGCGGACGTCGACGGGGTGTTCAGCGCCGGCCGCTGGATGTCGGCCGAGACCGCCGAGTACCTGGGCATCCGCCCGCGCTTCGTCGACGGCACGCTGATCGGCGGCTGCTCCTTCATCGCCCACGTCGAGCACGCCGCGGCCGCGATCGATGCGGGGCTCTGCGACGTCGCGCTCATCACCCACGGCGAGAGCGGCGCATCCCGCGTCGGCATGCCCGGCACGCGCTTCGCGCCGGATTCCGAGCGCATGCAGTTCGAGACGCCCTTCGGGCTCGCCGGCCCGCCGACCGGCTACGCGCTCGCCGCCGCGCGCCACATGCACGACTTCGGCACGACCGGCGAACAGCTCGCCGAGGTCGCCGTCGCGACCCGCAAGTGGGCGCAGCTCAACCCGCGCGCCCTCATGCGCGACCCGCTCACGATTGCCGACGTCCTCGCCTCGCGGCTGATCGCCTGGCCGCTCCACCTGCTCGACTGCTGTCTCGTCACCGACGCGGGCGGCGCGGTCGTGCTGACGGCGGCCGAGCGGGCGCGCGACCTCCCGAAGCCGCCCGTGTACGTGCTCGGCACCGGCGAGTGCGCCACTCACGTCAACGTGAGCCAGATGGCCGACTTCAGCCGCTGGGAAGCCGCCGAGGTCTCGGCCCGGCAGGCGTTCGCGATGGCCGGGGTCGCGCACGCCGACATCGACCACGCGATGTTCTACGACGCGTTCACGATCGTGCCGATCATGGGGCTCGAGGCCGCCGGGTTCTGCAAGCGGGGCGAGGGCGGCGCGTTCGTGGCCGGGCAGCGCACGGCCCCCGGCGGCGCCTTCCCGATGAACACGAACGGCGGCGGGCTCTCCTACACGCACACCGGCATGTACGGCATCTTCACGCTGATCGAGGCGGTGCGTCAGCTCCGCGGCGAGTGCGGGGCGCGTCAGGTCGCAGGCGCCAAGATCTCGATCTGCCACGGGCTCGGCGGCATGTTCAGCGCGGCCGCGACGCTGATCGCGGGGACGGAGATCCCGTGAGCGCGCCGGGGCGGCCGGTGCTCCTCTACACGCGCCCCGGCTGCCCCTTCTGCGACGCGAAGCGCGCGGAGCTCGCGGCGCGCGGGGTGGCGGTGCGCGAGATCGACCTCGCCGCCGCGCCGCAGGCGATCCCCGAGCTGCTGAAGCTCACCGGCGGACGCCGCGTCGTGCCCGTCGTCGTCGAAGACGGCCGCGTGCTCGTCGCCCCCGAGGGCGGGTCGGAGTTCTAGCGCGAGGCGCGGGCGAGCCGGCGTCCGAGGAGGGCGGCGCCCGCCAGGACCGACGCCGCCACGAGCACCGGCACGAGGGTCGCCGGCGCGAGCAGCCCGGCCTGCACGACGCGATCGGCCGAATAGACCGCGAGCCCGATGCCCGGGAGCACGCCGAGCGCGCTCGCGGCGAGGTAATGGCGGAAGCGCACGCGCGTGACCGCGAGCGCCCAGTTGAGCGGCGGCGCCATGCAGAGGAGCACGCGCAGCGCGAGCACGGTCGAGAAGCCGTGGCGGGCGAGGCGCTCGTCGAGCCGGGCGAGCCAGGGAGCACGCCCGGCAAGGCCGCGCTGCACCGCGTCCTGGAGCACGTAGCGGGCGAGGAGAAAGCTCGCGCTCGCCCCGAGCACGGAGGCCGTCCAGCCGTAGGCGAGGCCGCGGGCAGGGCCGAAGAGCGCGCCGCCGAGCGCGACGAACACCAGCTCGGGGAGGTGGAAGAGAACCCCGGCCGCGGACACGGCGACGAAGGCCGCGGGCCCCCACGCGCCGTAGGAATCGACGAGGGCCCGCATGCCGGCGAGCGTCGTGAGCCGCGTCAGGCCGAGCAGGTGCCCGCCGCCGGCGAGCCCCGCGATCACGAGCGCGAGGAGGATCACCCGGCGCATGCGGAGTCAGCGCGGCTCGTCCGGCAGCGGCCGGCCCCACGGATCGGTGCGGGGGATGCGGAGCTTCGCCAGCGTGCGCAGGGTGTCCTCGTTCACCCACGGCTGGCCGAGCGCGCAGGGCTGTGGCACGCCGTCCTCGCGGGCGGGCTCGTAGGCATCGAGCCCGCCGCGCTGGAAGTGGATCACCATCCGCCGGGCCATGCGGTCATCTAGCCTGGGCCGCCGGCCGGGGCAATCGGCTTTGCCTCGCCCCGTCGCCCGGTCTATGGGGGCGCATGGGCCGAGCGGACCGCACCGCCTTTGCCTTCTCGCCGCTGCGCGACGCCACGCCCGCCGACATCCTCGCCTGGGCGCGGCGGGCCGAAGCCCTCGGGTACGAGGCGGTGTTCATCCCCGAGTCGTTCAACGACTCGCTCGCCTACGCGGAAGCCGTGGCGCTGTCGACCACGCGCCTCAAGGTCGGCACGGCGATCACCAATGTCTACCTCCGCCACCCCACCCTGCTCGCCGAGCAGGCCGCCGCGGTGCAGGAGTTCTCGGGCGGGCGGCTTCTCCTCGGGGTCGGGGTCGGGCACCGGACGGTCAACGCCTCGCTCGGGATCGAGATGGGGAGCCCCCTCGAGAAGATGCGCACGACGCTCGCCGGGCTGCGCGAGGCGTGGATGCGGGGCCCCCACCAGCCGCGGCCGAAGCCCCCGCCGCCGGTCTTCGCCGCCGCGCTCGCGGCCGACATGATCCGCATCGCGGGCGCGCTCGCCGACGGGGTGATCTTCAACCTCTTCCCGCTCGCCCGCTACCCGCGGGCGCTCGCTGCGCTCCGGCGGGGCGCCGCCGAGGCGGGGCGGGATCCGGCGAGCCTCGAGGTGTGCCACTTTACCACGGCCTACCTCAGCGAGGACCGGCAGGCGGCGCTCCGGGAGGCGAAGCGCATGCTCGCCCGGTACGCGGCGCTCCACTTCTACGGGAACATGCTCGCGCGCTCGGGCTTCCGCGACGAGGTCGCCGCAATCCGCGCCGCCTGGCAGCGCAAGGACGTGCCCGCGGCCGAGGCGGCGGTCACCGATGCCATGGCCGATGCGGTCACGCTCTGCGGCGATCCCGCCGCCTGCCGCAAGCGGCTGCGCGCCTACCGGATGGCGGGTGCGACGCTCGCGATCGTCTTCCCGAACCCGGTGGGCGAGTCGCGGGCGGCGGCGGTCGAGCGCGCGCTCGCGGCGTTCGCCGCCGCATAGCGATCGCTGGCGCGTGCGCCGGCCCGCTGCTAGCGTGACCGGCCCCCCGAATGGACTACAAGGACACGGTCAATCTCCCGCGGACCGACTTCCCGATGCGGGCGAACCTCGCCGAGCGGGAGCCCGCGATGCTCGCGCGCTGGAGGGCGCTGGATCTCTACCGGCGGCTCCAGGAGGCCACCGCCGGCCGGCCGCGGTTCGTGCTCCACGACGGCCCGCCGTACGCCAACGGCCACATCCACATCGGCCACGTGCTCAACAAGGTGCTGAAGGACATCATCGTGAAGTACCGGGCGATGAGCGGGCGCTCTGCGCCCTACGTGCCCGGCTGGGACTGCCACGGGCTGCCAATCGAGCTCGAGGTCGAGCGCGCGCTCGGGCGGGCGCAGAAAGACGCGATGCCGGTGGCCGCGGTGCGCGCGCGCTGTCGCGAGTACGCGGCGCGCTTCGTCGCGGTGCAGCGCGCGGAGTTCGAACGCCTCGGCGTTCTCGGCGACTGGGATCGGCCCTACCTCACGATGGATCCGGCCTACGAGGCCGACGAGGTGCGCGCGCTCGGCCGCTGCTTCGCCGCCGGGCTCGTCTACCGCGGCAAGAAGCCGGTGCACTGGTGCCCGTCGTGCCGCACGGCGCTCGCCGAGGCCGAGGTGGAATACGAGGAGGAGGAGACGACGGCGGTCTACGTCGCCTATCCCGTGGCGACCCCGCTTCCGCCGCTGCTAACCGGCCTCGACGCCCCCGCGGCCGCGATCTGGACGACGACACCGTGGACGCTTCCGGCGAGCCTCGCGATCGCGGTCCATCCGGAGCACGAGTACGTCGCGGTGCGGATGGGCCCGCGGACGCTGCTCGTGGCCGCCGGGCCGCAGTGCGCCATGCTGGCACGGAAGATGGGGCTCGACGCCGATCCGCCGGTGCTGTGCACGCTGCGCGGCCGCGACCTCGAGGGGGTGCGCTGCCGCCATCCGTGGCTCGACCGCGACGTGCCGATCGTGCTCGCCGACTACGTGACGCGCGAGAGCGGCACCGGCCTCGTGCACACCGCGCCCGGCCACGGCGAGGAGGACTTCGAGACCGGGCAGCGCTACCAGCTCGACGTCTACGCTCCGGTCGACGCGAGCGGCCGCTTCACCGACGAGGTTCCGGAGTGGGCGGGCGTGGATGTCTTTGCCGCCAACCCGCGCATCGTCGCGCTGCTCAAAGCGCGGGGCAGACTGCTCGCCGAAGAGGTGGTCGTCCACAGCTATCCGCACTGCTGGCGGTGCAAGAGCGCGATCGTCTTCCGTGCCACCGAGCAGTGGTTCCTCGGCATGGACCGGGACGGCCTGCGCGCGCGGGCGCTCGCGGAGATCGACCGCGTGCGCTGGATCCCCGCGTGGGGGCGCGAGCGCATCCACGGCATGGTCGCCACGCGTCCGGACTGGTGCATCTCCCGCCAGCGCGCGTGGGGTGTGCCGGTGGTGGCGCTCTACTGCGAGGGCTGCGGCGGCGTCCTCGCCGACGCCGCGCTCTGCGAGCACGCGGCAACGCTCTTCGAGCGCGAGGGCGCGGACGCGTGGTTCACCCGGCCGGTGACGGACCTGATCCCCCCCGGGACGCGCTGCCCTGGCTGCGGCGGCACCGCCTTCCGCCGCGAGACCGACATCCTCGACGTGTGGTTCGATTCGGGCGTGAGCTGGCTCGCCGTCGTCGCCCGCCGTCCCGAGCTCGGCGGCCGCGCCGATCTCTACCTCGAGGGCAGCGACCAGCACCGCGGCTGGTTTCACAGCGCGCTGCTCACCGCCGTGGCGCTCACCGGGCGCGCGCCCTACGCGAGCGTGCTCACGCACGGCTTCACGGTCGACGGCACGGGGCGCAAGATGTCGAAGTCGGTCGGCAACGTGGTGGCGCCCGAGGCGGTGGTGGCGCGTCACGGCGCCGAGCTGCTGCGGCTGTGGGTGGCGGCGGCCGATTACCGCGAGGACGTCCGCATCTCCGACGAGATCCTGGGCCAGCTCGTCGAGGCATACCGGCGCCTGCGCAACACCGCGCGCTTCCTGCTCGCGAACCTCTACGACTTCGATCCCGGCCGCGATGCCGTGGGCCTCGAACGGCTGCCCCCGCTCGAGCGCTGGGTGCTCGACCGCACCGCAGCGCTCGCCGAGCGCGTGCAGGCGGCCTACGAGCAGTACGAGTTCCACGTCGTCACCCACGCTCTCACCGACTTCTGCGCGGTCGAGCTCTCGAGCTTCTACCTCGACGTGCGCAAGGACCGGCTCTACTGCGAGCGCCGCGACTCCGTCGAGCGGCGCGCGACGCAGACCGCCTTCGCAGCCGTGCTCGACGTGCTCGTGCGGCTCATGGCCCCGGTGCTGTCGTTCACCGCCGACGAGCTCTGGCAGCACCTGCCGGCGGCGCGCGAGACGCCGAGCGTGTTCCTCGCCGGCATGCCCGCGGTCCCGGCGGCATGGCGCGACGCCGCGCTCGCGGCGCGCTTCGAGCGCCTGCTCGCCGTGCGGGCCGCGGTGACCAAGGCGCTCGAGGCTGCGCGGCAGGGGGGCGTCGTGCGGCAGGGGACCGAGGCACGGATCGTGCTCGACGCGAGCGGCGAGGTCGCCGCCCTGCTCGCGGCCGAGCGCGCGGAGCTCGCGACCCTCTTCGTGGTGGCCGAGGTCGTGCTCGGCCCGGCGCCGGGTGCGCCCGAGAGCCCGCTCGTCCCAGGGCTCCGGGTGGCGGTCGAGCGCGCCGCGGGCGGGAAGTGCGCGCGCTGCTGGACCGTGCGGCCGCTCGGCCTGCGCGCGGCGCATCCCGCGCTCTGCGCCCGCTGCGCCGACGTGCTCGCGTGACGGTGCGCGATCCGCGCCTGCGGGTGGCCGCGCCGGTCGCGGCCGCCGTGCTCGTCGCCGACCAGGCGAGCAAGGCCGTGGTCGCCGCCACGATGCGGCTGCACGAGTCGATCGCGCTCACCTCGTTCTTGGCGCTCGCCTACGAGCGCAACACCGGCGCCGCGTTCAGCGTGCTGGCGGGCGCACCGGCGGTGCTCCGGACCACGCTGTTCGTCGCGGTGACGCTCGTGGCGCTCGGCGTCCTCGCCTCCTGGCTCGTGCGCGCGCCCGCCGACCGCCCGGCGCTCGCGGCCGCGATCGGGGCCATCATGGGCGGCGCCGCCGGCAACCTGATCTGCCGGCTCCGCTTCGGCGAGGTGATCGACTTCGTCGACCTCCACTGGGGGACGCTGCACTGGCCGGTGTTCAACGTCGCCGACTCGGCGATCACGGTGGGCGTCGTGGTCGTGCTGCTCACCGCCCGCGGGGCGCCGCCTACGGCAGCACGCTGAGCTGCGGGTCGCGCGGCGCCCGCCGCTCCGCTTGGGCGAGCTGCACGAGCACGCGCTCGGCGATCTCCCGGAAGGCGCGGCTCTGCGGGTGCGAGGGCGCGGCGGCGACGAGCGGCGTGCCGCTGTCGGCCGCCTCGCGCAGCGCGCGCACGAGCGGCACCTCGCCGAGCAGGGGGATGCCGCACTCGCGGGCGAGCGCCGCGCCGCCGCCGTGGCCGAAGAGGTCGGCGCGCGCGCCGCAGCCCGGGCACACGTGCCAGCTCATGTTCTCGATGAGACCGAGCACGGGGGCGTGCACCTGCGCGAACATCTGGATGCCGCGGCGGACGTCGGCGAGGGCCACGGGCTGGGGCGTGGTCACGATGATGCCGCCCGAGAGCGGGAGCTGCTGGGTGAGCGTGAGCTGCACGTCGCCCGTCCCCGGCGGCAGGTCGACGACCAGGAGGTCGAGCTCGCCCCAGTCGCAGTTGCGCAGGAACTCGGTGATGAGCTTGGTGAGCATCGGGCCGCGCCAGACGATCGGCGTGCTGTCGCCGACGAACATCCCCATCGACATGACCCGCAGCCCGTGGGCGACCGTGGGCTCGAGGCGGCGGTCCTCGGTGGCGCGCGCCCGTTCCCGGATGCCCAGCATGAGCGGGATGCTCGGCCCGTAGACGTCCGCGTCCATGAGGCCGATGCGCGGCCGCAGCGTGGCGAGCGCGAGCGCCAAGTTGGCGGCGACCGTCGACTTGCCGACGCCGCCCTTGCCGCTGGCGATCGCGATCACGCGGGCGACGCCCGGGATCGGCTGCGGCCCGCGCGGCCGCGCCCCGGGCGCAGCCTCGCGCACGATCTCGACCGGCCCGGGGATGCCCGGCATGGCGGCGATCGTCGCCCGCACGGCGTCCTCGATCTGCTGCACCACCTCGGCCTTCGCCGTGCTCGGCGCGAGCCGCACGGTAACCCCGCTCGAGGACACCTCGATGTCCCGGACGATGCCGAAGGAGACGATGTCGCGCGAGAAGCCGGGATAGCGCACCCCCTTCAACCGCTCGAGGATCTCCTGCGGCGTGGGCATCGGTCTGCGACCTACCAACCGCCCCCACCGCCCGCAAGTGGGCGGCGCCGCCGCCATGTGCTAGACGACGCGCATGGCGCGCCGACCCCAGCCGCCGTCCGGTCCGTCTGCGGTCGCGCCGGGGCGCTGGAAGCCGCGCCCGTTCGCCGAGTTGCGCCGCCAAGTGCGCGCCCGTGCCGCCGCGTCGCCCCGGCCCCCCGCGCCGACGCCTCCAGCGGCGTCCGACGAGCCGGCGCTGTTCGCGCGCGCCATGGCGGACGTGGTGCCGCTCGCCCCCGAGGCGCGCGCGCGCGTCGATCGCCCCCCGCCGGCCGTCCCCGCGCGGCCGCGCGTGAGCGAAGAGGCCGAGGCGCTCGCCGCGCTCTCCGACTTGGTGGCGGGCGTCGCCCGCTTCGACGTCACCGAGACGCGCGAGTACGTCGAGGGCATGGTGGTGGGGCTCGATCCGCGGCTCGTGCGGCGGCTCCGCCGCGGCGACTTCGCCTGGCAGGCGCACCTCGACCTGCACGGGATGACGGCCGCGGCCGCGCGGACGGAGGTCGAGCGCTTCCTCCTGCGCGCCGTGCGCGCCGGCCATCGCTGCGTGCTCATCGTGCACGGGCGGGGGCTCAACTCGAAGGACCGCACGCCCGTGCTCAAGGAGCGGCTGAAGGGGTGGCTCTCCCACGGGGCGCTCGCGCGCTCGGTGCTCGCGTTCGCGAGCGCGCGCCCCTGTGACGGGGGCGCCGGCGCGCTCTACGTGCTGCTGCGCCGGGACCGCCGCCGCCGCGCCATGCTCGTGCGCGAGGGCGCGAAACGGTAGCCGACGCGCTCAGCGTCGCACGGCTGCTCGCGGTCCCGCTCTTCGTCGCGGCGCTGGGGCAGCGGGGCTGGGTCGCCCTCGGCGTGTTCGCTGCCGCGGCGGCGAGCGACCTCGCCGACGGCCGACTTGCTCGCCGCGCCGGGCGCGCGACGGCCCACGGCGCGATCCTCGATGCGGCTGCCGACGTCGTCTTCGTGCTCGCCGGAACCGCGCGGGCGGCGGCGCTCGGTCTCGTGTCGTGGGGGGTGCCGGCCGCGATCGCGGCGTCGGCGGGGGCCTATGCGACGGCCTCGCTGCGGCGCTCGCGCCGCGCGCAGGCGGTCGTGCTCGCGCACACGCCGCTCGGGCACGCCGCGGGGATCGTAAACTACGCGGTCGTCGGGCTCGCGGCCGGCGCCGCGGCGATTCCCGGGCGGAGCTGGGACGCGCTCCTCGCTGGCGCCGGCGCCCTCGCCGTCGCGCTCAATCTGGCCGCCGTCGCCGGCCGGCTCCTCACGCCGACGGCGCCTCGTGCTCGAACTTGAGGATGTCGAGCTCCGCAAACCGCTCGCGCACGTAGGGCGTGAGCAGTCCGAGCCGCTTCACGTTCGGCACGATCTTCGAGAAGAGCATCTTCCGGAATTCGCGCATCTGCTCGGAGGCGAGCACGATCTCGCGCACCTCGTCCTTCGGCCAGCCCATCTCCTCCCACACGTCCTCCATGAGGAGCCGGTCGCGCATGAGCCGGCAGCCCTCGAAGAGGAACTCCTCGCGCTCGCGCCGCTCGGCGGCCGGGAGATCGGCGTAGAAGTCCTCGAGGGCGAGCACGCCGAAGGCCACGTGACGCGACTCGTCGCGCATGACGTAGCGGGTGAGCTCGGTGAGCAGCGGCTCCTGACAGACCTGGTGCAGGTAGCCGAAGGCCGCCATGGCGAGCCCCTCGACCATGATCTGCATGCCGAGGTACTTCATGTCCCAGCGCGCGTCGCCGAGGATCAGGTCGAGGAGCTGCTTCAAGTGACGGTTGACCGGGTACTGGCGCGTGAGCTTCTCGCGGAGATAGCGGGCGTAGACCTCGACGTGGCGCCCCTCGTCCATCACCTGCGTGGCGCCGTAGAGCTTGGCGTCGAAGGATGGCGTCGCATCGACGATCTGCGCGGTGGCGAGCAGCGCCCCCTGCTCGCCGTGCATGAACTGGGAGAGCGTCCAGGCGAGCGCCTCGCGCCGGAGCTTCTTCACCTCGGCCGGCGTGAGCCGCTCCCAGATGTGCGTCCCGTAGACTGGGATCTGAAAGTCGGGGACCAGCTCGGCCTCGGGGTCGACGGACGTCGACCACGGGAGCTGATCGGTTGCGTTCCACTGGTCGCGCTTGGCCTTCTCGTAGAGGTTGCGCAGCTCGGGGCGGGTGACGCCGTAGTCCCAGGTGTAGGTGGTGTCGAAGGCGCTGTGGACCTGATCGATCCCCTCGGCCGGCGCCGTGTGTGCTCCTGGATCGTACATCATCGACTCCTTTCGTCCTCTGCCCGCGTGCGCAGCCCCTCGAGCGCAAGCGTCGCCATCGTCTGCTCGAGCACCTCGATCGGCACCGCCTGATGCGCGGTCCACCAGGAGAGGAGCTGGGTCGCCATGCCGACGGCGGCCTGCGCGGCCGGCTCGACGGGCACGGGCTTGAAGGCGCCGCTCGCGATGCCGGCGCGGATGGTCTCGGCGACGTCGGCGGCGAAGAGGTCCTGGGCGCGGCGGATCACGTCGTGGTGCGCGGCGGCGTGACCGAAGACGATGCGGAAGACCTCCCGGTTCTCGCGGGCGAAGCGACAGAGCGCCGCGTTGGCGGCCCGCACCTTGGCGACGGGGTCGTGGGCCGCGTCGCGGGCGGCGTCGATTGCGGCCTTCATGCGCGCGACGGCATCCTCGACGACCGCCGCAACGAGCGCCTCCTTGGTCGCGAAGTGGAGGTAGACGGTGCCGACGCCGACGTCGGCGGCGGCGGCGATGTCGGCGATCTTCGTGTCGGCGAGCCCCTTGCGGGCGAGCACCCCGGTCGCCGCGGCGAGCAGCTCGCGGCGCGTGCGCTCGCGCCGCCGCGCGAAGCGCGTGGAAGGCAGGGCACGGGCTGAGGCGGCGTTCATAACTGAACTATGGTTCAGTTACTGGCCCAATCCCGCGATGTCAAGTGCCCTCAGCCCGGCGCGAGGAGGTCCGGTACGGCCACGGCCGCCCCGCTCGCCGCGGCCCGGTAGCAGGCTTCGGCCACGAGCACGGCGCGCGCACCGTCCTCGACGGTCGCCAGCGGCGGTGTCCCGTCGCGGATCAGCCGGGCGAAGGCGCGGAGCGCCTCGCGGACCGTGGGCACGGGCGCGGGTAGCACAAGCGGCGTGCGCTCGGTGCCGCGCACGCGGTAGGCGAACCCCAGGTAATGGTCGCCGACGAGCTGGCCCTCGGCGCCGGCGAGGTCGATGAGCCCGGAGCGGCCCGCGGTCGCGCGCGAGCCGTTGACGGCGACCAGCGTATCGCTGCCCGCGAGCTCGAGCAGGGCGGCGAAGTTGTCCTCGGTCCGCCGGGTGACCGCCCGCGCCGTGCGGCACCAGACGCGCGCGACCTCGCGGCCGGTCAAGAAGCGCACGAGATCGAAGCTGTGGACGCCCGTGTGCAGCATGATGCCACCGCCCGAGAGTTCCGGCTCGTCGAGCCAGCGCAGCGGCGAGGGCTCGAAGCGCTGGTTGAGGTAGACGGCGCGCAGCGGCCCGAGGGACGGCAGCGCCGCCCGCAGGGCCTCGACGACGCCGTTCCAGCGCAGCGTGTGCGCCATGAGGCACGGCACGCCGGCCGCGCGCAGCGTGCGCACGATCCCGATGGCCGCTTCGCCGCTGGTCGCCAGCGGCTTCTCGATGAGCAGCGGCTTGCGCGCCGCCGCCACCGCCGCGGCAATCGCCGGGTGGAGGGCAGGCGGGACGACGGCGACGACCGCCTCGACCGCGGGGTCGTCGACGAGCGCACGCCAGTCGGCGTGGAACGTACAGCCACGCTCGCGGGCGTCGGCCGCGCCGGCCGTGGGGTCGCGGCGGGCGATGGCCGCGAGCCGCAGCTCGGGCACGTCGGCGCGGAGATGGTCGAGGTAACGGCGGCCGTGCTTGCCGGTGCCGATGACGCCGACGGCGATCACGCGGCCTGGCGGCCGACGAGCCGGGCGAGCCGGCTGCGGGCACGGCGGTCGCCCAGCCCCGCGGCCGCGCAGCGCTCGAGGTACGCCGCGAGCGCCGCGGCGAGCCAGCGCCGGGCGAACGCGCCCCCGCGCGCGAGGGCGGCCCGCTCGCGGCTGCCCGCGGCGAGCAGCACGAGCGGCTCGAGGCACTCGGGGCTCCCGACGATGCCCAGCACCGCGTGCTCGGTGCGGTCGAGGTACTCGCCGAGCGCCGCCGCGCGCTGCGGCTGGTGCGCGAGGTGATAGCGCAGGTGGCCCACGCCGTAGGCGACCGACCGCGCGACGTCCTGCATGCTGAGCGTGGCGAGCAGGCGGTCCGCGCGCGTGTCGGCGAGCGCGGCGAGCGCGCCGTAGAGGGCGAGGACGAAGCTGCCGAGCAGGAGGTTGATCGCGGCCGACGCCTCGGGGTACGTCTCGGCCGAGAGCAGCTCCTTGAGCCCCTGCTCCGCCGTCACGCTCGCGCGCCCGAGCCCGTGGCCCCCGGCGAGCGCCCGCTTGCGGCACGCTTCCACGTGGCGCGCCTCGTCGATCATCTGCGCGCAGAGGAAGCTCTTCACCTCCAGGAACTCCTGGTTGATGACGCAGACCCAGCGCGCGGGCGCTTCCATGGCGACCAGCGCCACCTCGGCAAGCAGCGTGCAGAGCTGCGCCATCGCCGCCTCGCGCAGCGGGTACGCCTCGGGGCGGAGCTCCGCCCAGGGCACGTCGACCGCGGGCGCCCAGCGGCGCGACTTCGCCTCTTCGTAGAGCCCGACGACCGCGTCCGCCCAGACGTCGCTCTTGCGGTTGACCGTGTAGCCGAGGTCGGGGAGTCGCGGCACGAGCACGCTGCCGCGCGCGGCCATGCTGTTGCGGTTGCGCACCAGCTCGGGGATCGCGTCGTAGCCGTAGGGGCCGAGGTTCAAGTCGGCGTAGGTGAGCCCCCGCCGCGGGTCCGCCGGGCGGGCGCGGAGCCGCGCGGTCTCGACGCCGTACCACTCGAGCGTGAGGTTCCCCGAGAGGATCGCGCTGACCAGCTCGACGAGCTGGGTGTCCTCGAAGAAGTCGCGCTCGGCGTAGAAGGCCATGCCGCGCCTACGCCGCCGCGCCGAGCGCCTGGCGGTTCATCTCGACGAACTTCCACAGGCGGGAGCGCTCGCGGCGCTCGGGGAGCCCGCAGCGCGCGAGGCGCTCGAAGTACTCCTCGCTCTGCTTGAGCTGGAAGGCGGCCGTGATGCGGACGCCTTCCTGGACGCGGGCGCGGGTGAGGCCCTTGCCCGCGAGGATGATGAACGGCTCGAGCACCTCGGTGGCGTAGCCGGCGCCGAAGACGAAATTCTCGGCCTCGTCGAGATGCTGATGGATCACCTCGCGGCGTTCGGGATGATGATCGAGCACCCACTTCAAGTGCTGCATGCCGTAGCCGACGTGCCGGGCCTCGTCCTGCATGACCAGCCGGAAGAGCTTCTTGTCGGCCTCGGTCGGCGAGATGTACTCGCTGAAGCGGAAGAGCGTGAGGACCATGCCTTCGGCCTGGAGGTGGAGCGTGAGCGACGCCTCGGCGAAGCTGTCCGCGTCGCGCAGGAACTTGAGGTTGCACTCGTTGTGGCGGCTCGCGCGCATGAGGCCGTAGCCGGTCGAGAGCGCCCGCTTGCGGAAGACCTCGGCGTGCCGGGCCTCGTCCATGGCCTGCGTCGCGATGAAGTTCTTCACCTCGAAGAAATCCGCGTTGAGGCGCCCCATCCACTTGGCGGGCACGTCGGTCGCGATCATCTCGACCTCGGTGAGGAAGGTGAGGAGCTGCGCGTACGCCTTGCCGATGTCCTCCGGCAGCTCGCTCTGCGCGAGCTCGGCCCACGGGATGTCCGTGGTGGCGTTCCACTGCCGGGTCATCGCCTCCTCGTAGTAGCCCTCGACGTTGTAGGCCCACACTTCGCTCTTGCGGTTGACGTCGGCCTGGAGGTCCGGCAGGCCCTCGACGAGCACCGCGCCGCGCGGGGCGAAGCTGCGGTTCTCGCGCACCAGCTCCGGCATGTCGGTGAAGCCGTAGACGCCGACGTCGAGGTCGCGGAAGGTGAGGCCGCGGCGCTCGTTCTGCGGCCGACAGCGCGGGCGCTCGCGCGCGACGTCCATCCAGCCGAGCTCGAGGTCGCCGCGCATGATCTGCGCGAAGCGCTCGACGAACGCCGGGTCCTCGGTGAAGTCCGTGGTGCTGAGGTAGCTCATGGGCTCCTCCTCTCGCGCGCCGGCGGGCGCGAGCCATCGGGGTACGCGAAGTCGATGCGGGCCGCGAGGTCGAAGAACTGCTGGATGCTCTCCGCGAAGCGGTAGAGCTTGTCGTGCCCGTTGGGGTCGTCGTAGCGGACGCGCAGCCGCTCGCCGAAGTGCGTGAGCGTGTTGATGCTGTGGGCCGTGTCCGCGGCGCCGAGCGCGTGGATGGTATCGAGCATGTCGCGCCAGGCGGCGAGCGGCCCTTCGAGGACGAAGTCGACCGCCGCGCCGTCGATCCCCTCGCGCACGGTGACGCAGTCGAAGACCTCGAAGCCGAGCGTGTGGTCGACGGGCGGGGCGCCGGGCCCGTCGGGGAGCACCCGAACCCCTAAGGTCGCATCGAAGAACCCGAGCCGCTGGAAGCGCCCCTGCTCGCTCCGCATCGCGTCGCGGAGGGCGAGGAAGAACGCCGTGGAGGGAAAGACGACGGCCATGGGCGCGGGTCAACCATACTCCGCGGCGGCCTTTGGCGGAAGCCCGACCCGGCCGGGTTGCAATGGCCCGGGGCCGGCGATAGGAGAGGGCCGCTCGGCCATGGCGTACATCATCACCCGGCTCTGCCGCGACTGCCTCGACACGGGCTGCGTCGCCGTCTGCCCCGTCGACTGCATCTACGAGTACACCGGGACCGACAGAGAGCAGTTCCCGAACCAGCTCTACATCCACCCCGAGGAGTGCATCGACTGCGGCGCGTGCGAGCCGGAGTGCCCGTGGCAGGCGATCTTCGAGGAAGTGGGGGTGCCCGACGTCTTCAAGGACGACATCGCCCTCAACTACAAGATCATGGAGCACTCCGCCGACTTCAAGGTCGCGCAGCACCGCAAGGTCGAGCACCCCACCGCCGAGCAGATCGCGGCGAACAAGGCCAAGTGGGGCTGGAGCGGCTGAAGGCCGCGGCGATCAGGGCGTGACGGTCGCCATGACCGCCCCGGAGGCGGCGTCGGCGAGCTCGACCTTCACCGGGTCCGTGACGCCGTACTTGTCCTGCGCCGTGCGGATCTCCTCGGCAAGCCGCGCCGCGAACTTCTCCCGCACCGCCGGCGGCATCGCGTCCATGGGGAAGTCGCGCATCTCCACCCGGCCGGTCGCGGGGCCGGTCCACTGGAAGCGGACGATCTTCGGCCCCATGATCGGGTGGTTGCGGAAGGCCTGCTCGACGGCGCTCTGGAAGGGCGTCGGGGCCGGGCCGCCCGCCGTCGGGGGGCCGCCCCCGAGCCCGGCGAGCATGGTCTCGATGCGGCGGCGGATCGCGTCGTCGGTGGCGAGGTCGCGGGCGGTCTCGAGCTCCGCGCGGGCGCCCTGGTCGTCGCCCTGCTGGTGGAGCGTGACCCCCAGATTGACGTGGGCCTGGACGAACTTGGGATCGCGGGCGAGCACGTCGCGGTACACGGCGAGGGCGCGCGGCGCGTCGCCGGCATAGAAGTACATGGTGCCGAGGTCGGTGCGCGCACTCAGGTCGTCGGGCCGTTTGGCGAGGTACTTCTCGTAGGCCGCGATGGCTTCGGCGTACTCGTCGCGGTCGTAGTGGAGGTTGGCGAGGCCGCGCAGCGCGTCGGGATCGTCGGGCGCGAGCTCGATGACGTGCTGGAAGGCCTCCTTGGCCTCGGGGTAGTAGCTCGGGTCGAGCTGGGCGGCGCGGTAGTAGGCCTCCCCGAGCCGCAGCCAGGCGTCCTTGTCCGTGGGATTCTCCTTCGCCTTGGCCGCGATCTGCGCGAGCAGCGTCTTTGCCTGCTCGGGCAGCGTGATCTTCGGATGATCGGGCGGCAGCTCGCCCTCGGCGAGGGCACGAGCCGGCGCGCTCGCCCGCGGAGCCCCGCCGCCGGGTCCTGGCGGGCGGGGCGTGGGCGAGAGGATGAGCGTCCAGATCGCGAGGCCCGCGACGAGAAAGAACCCGAGCGTCGCCACCCCCGCCGTCGTGATGGTCGCCCCCCCCGCGGGGCCGGCCCGGGAGCCGTCGAGCGCCGACCCACAAGCCGTGCAGAATCGGGCGCCCGCGACCGCGGCCGTGCCGCACTGGGGACAGAAGCGGGCGCGCATCGCAGGGGGTCCATGATACTGCAGGGCGGCACCCCGTCAACGCGCGGCTTCACCACCCGAGGACGTAGGCGAAGACGAGCGGGGCGACGATGGTCGCATCGGACTCGATGATGAACTTGGGCGTCTTCTCGCCGAGCTTCCCCCAGGTGATCTTCTCGTTCGGCACCGCCCCGCTGTAGCTCCCGAGGCTCGTCGTGGAGTCGCTGATTTGACAGAAGTAGGCCCACAGCGGGAGGTCGGGGCGCCCGAGATCCTGGTGGAGCATTGGCACCACGCAGATCGGGAAGTCCCCCGCAATGCCGCCGCCGATCTGGAAGAACCCGATCGGGCTCGTGGCCGAGGTGGCGGTGTACCAGTCGGCGAGCGCGATCATGTACTCGATCCCCCCGCGGACCGTGTGGACGTTGGCAATCTTGCCTGCGATGCAGTGCGCCGCGAAGATGTTGCCGAGCGTCGAATCCTCCCAGCCGGGCACGAACAGCGGGAGGTTCCGCTCGGCGGCCGCGTGCACCCAGGAATCCCGCGGATCGATCTGATACGCCTGGGCGAGCTTCCCCGCGCGGAGGATGCGGTAGACGAACTCGTGCGGAAACGCCCGCGTCCCCGTGCGGTCGGCGGTCGTCCATTCCTCGAGCATGGCTCGCTCGATGCGGCGGATGGCCTCCTCTTCGGGGATGCAGGTATCGGTCACCCGGTTGAGGTGCCGGGCGTGGAGCGCGGCCTCTTCGGCGGAGCTGAGCTCGCGATAATGCGGGATCCGGACGTAGTGATCGTGCGCCACGAGGTTGAAGACGTCCTCCTCGAGGTTCGCGCCCGTGCAGGAGATGGCATGGACCTTTTCCTGCCGGATCATCTCCGCGAGGGAGAGCCCGAGCTCCGCCGTGGACATCGCGCCCGCGAGCGTGAGGAACATGCGCCCGCCGCGGTCGAGGAGCGCCCGCCAGCCCTCCGCGGCCTCCACGAGGGTCGCCGCATTGAAGTGGCGAAAGTGGTGCTTGAGGAACGCGCTGATGGTCATCGGGGCTGCAGCATATAGAGAGCAGCCGTCGCCCTGCCAAGAGGGATCCCGTACACTCCGTCCCGTGCCGACCCCCAGGGCGCCGCTGCTCGTCACCGGGGCCGCGGGCTTCATCGGAGCCCGCTTCGTCGAGTCGTGCAACGTCCGGGGCGTCCCGGTGATCGCCGTCGACCGCGCGGCCTCGTTCACCTCCCGCCCCGAGCACCGCTCGGTCGACTTCGGCACGCGCCTCGACCTTGCGGCGCTGCCAGACTGGCTCGCCGACCGCCCCCGGGGCCTCGCCGGCATCGTCCACCTGGGGGCGATCTCCGATACCACCGAGACGGACCTCGCCCGGCTCGCCCGGTTCAACGTCGAGTACTCGAAGATGCTCTGGAACGCGGCCCGCCGGCTCGCGGTGCCGTACGTCTACGCCTCCAGCGCCGCGGTCTACGGGGACGGCTCCCTCGGATTCGACGACGCCGACGCGCTCGTCGCCCGGCTGCGTCCGCTGAACGCCTACGGCGAGTCGAAGCGCCAGTTCGACCTCTGGGCCCTCGATCGCGACGCCGCGGGCGAGGCCCCGCCGGCCTGGGCGGGGTTTCGGTTCTTCAACGTCTACGGCTACGGCGAGCGCCACAAGGGACCGCAGGCGAGCGTGGTGCTGCACGGCTACGAGCAGGCGAAGGCGACCGGGTGCATCCGCCTGTTTCGCAGCGAGCGGCCCGACATTCCCGACGGCCACCAGCGGCGCGACTTCGTCTGCGTCGACGACGCGGTCGCGGCGCTCTGGTTCGCGCTCGAAGCGCCGCTCCGCCGAGGGATCTTCAATCTCGGGACGGGCACGGCGCGCACCTTCCTCGACCTGGCGCGGGCCGTGTTCGCCGCGCTCGGCATGTCCGAGGCGATCGAGTTCATTCCCATGCCGCCGGCCATTCGCGCAAGCTATCAGTACTTCACCGAGGCCCGCATGGAGCGGCTGCGGGCCGCGGGCTTCCGCGCGGTGCCGGTGCCGCTCGAGGAGGGCGTGCGCCGCTACGTCCGGCGGCTCGAGGCGGAGGTGCGCTGAGCCATGTGCGACACGCTGATCGCGCTCCCCCCGGCCACCCGCGACGGCGCGGCGCTGTTCGCCAAGAACAGCGACCGCCCTGCTCGCGAATGCCAGCGCATCGTGCAGTTCCCGCGCCGCCGCCATCCGCGCGGTGCACGCGTGCGCTGCCAGTACATCGAGATCCCGCAGGTGGAGCAGACCGCCGCCGTGCTGGGCTCGCAGCCGTACTGGCTCTGGGGCTTCGAGCACGGGGTCAACGAGCACCGGGTGGCGATCGGCAACGAGACCGTGTTCGCGCGCGAGCCGCTCGGCGACACGGGCCTCCTCGGCATGGACCTCGTGCGGCTCGGGCTCGAGCGGGGGCGCACCGCCACCGAGGCCCTCGAGGTGATGACGGCGCTTCTCGAGGCGCACGGCCAGGGCGGCTCCGGCCACCGCCACCTCCACTGGCCCTACCACAACGGCTTTCTGATCGCCGATCCGCGGTCGGCGTGGATCCTCGAGACCTCGGGCCGTCACTGGGTGGCGCGCCCGGTCGACGGCGTCGGGAACATTTCGAACGGGCTCGTGATCGGCACCGACTGGACGCGCGGCTCGCCCGACGTGACGAGCTTCGCCGTCGCCCAGGGCTGGTGGCCGGCGACGGCCGGCCGCGTCGATTTCGCCGCCGCCTATGCCGACGAGAGCGGCGTGCCGCCGCACCAGTGCGTCCCGCGGCGGCAGCGGGCGGCGGCGCTTTTGGCCGAGGGCTTCGGCCGCCACGAGCCCGCCACCTTCCGCGCGATCCTCCGCGACCATTACGACGCCGGCGTCGTGCACCGCCCGCGGCCGTTCGACGATCCCTGCTTCTTCTCGCTCTGCATGCACGCCGATCCCCTCGACAACACCACCGCCGCGATGATTGCCCGGCTGCCAACCGATCCGGCGGCGCTCGCCGTCGCCTGGGTGTGTCTCGGCAGCCCGTGCACCGGCGCCTTCCTGCCGCTCTACCCGCTCGGCAGGGTGCCCGCGCGCCTCGCGCTCGGCGGGGGCGAGCCCGACGCGGCGAGCCCGTGGTGGCGGATGCGGGCGCTCCTCGAGCTGGTCGAGCGCGACTTCGCGCGCTTCGGGCCGGTCGTGCGGGCGCGCTGGGACGCGTTCGAAGCGGCGCTCGCCCGCGAGGCGGCGGCGGAAGAGGCCCACGCGGCGGCGGAGCCCGCCGCGGCGCCGACGCGGCTCACGGCCTTCATGGAGCGCACCGTCGACGCCTGGCTCGCGTGCGCCGACGCGCTCTGCCGCGAGCTCGGCGACTACTCGTAGCGGAGCGCCACGATCGGGTCGAGGCGCGAGGCGGCGCGCGCGGGGTAGTAGCCGAAGAAGACGCCGACCGCGCCCGAGAAGACGAGCGCGGCGGCGGCGGCGGGCAGCGAGAGCAGCGTCGGCCACTCGGCGAGGCGCGCGACGACCTCGGTCGCGACCACGCCGAGCACGAGGCCCGCCGCGCCGCCCACCATGCTGAGCGTCGTCGCCTCGACGAGGAACTGCAGCAGGATGTGCCGCGGCCGCGCGCCGACGGCGAGGCGCACGCCGATCTCGCGCGTGCGCTCGGTCACCGAGACCAGCATGATGTTCATGATGCCGATGCCGCCGACGAGCAGCGAGATCGACGCGACGCTCAGCAGGAGGTTGGTCATCACCTGACTCGCGCTGCGCGAGGCGTCGGCGATCTCGTTCAGGTTGCGCACCGTGAAGTCGTCGTCGTGGCCGGGCTGGATGCGGTGGCGCTCGTGGAGGAGCGCGGTGATCTGCCGGGCCGCGGCCGGGATGTCGTCGGCGGCTGCGGTCGAGGCGAAGATCATGTCGACGTTGCCGACGATCTGCGTGCCGAGCACGCGCCGCTCGGCGGTGGAAAACGGCATCAGCACGAGGTCGTCCTGGTCCTGGCCCCACGCGGTCTGCCCCTTCTTCGCGAGCACGCCGATCACCTCGAAGGGTACCCCCTTCACGCGGATCACGGCGCCCACCGGATCCTCCCCCGGCTCGAAGAGGTGATCGACGACGGTCTGCCCGAGCAGCGCCACCGCGCGCGCCCCTGCCTCGTCGCGCTCGTCGAAGAAGCGCCCGGCGGCGACGGCCCAGTCGCGCACGGTGCGATAGGCGGGGTTCGAGCCCTGCGCGGAGGTGCTCCAGTTCTGGTTCCCGTAGACCACCTGGACCACCTGGCGCTTCACGTAGGCCACCTCGGCGACCGCCGGGCACTCTTTCTGGATGGCGCGCGCGTCGGCCACCGAGAGCGTCGACGCGCTGCCCCAGCCCGAGCGGACCCCGTTGGCGGTGGTGGCGCCCGGCAGCACCATGAGCAGGTTGTTGCCGAGGCTGCGGATCTGCTGCTGGACGGCCCAGTCGGCCCCGCGCCCGATGCTCACCATGGTGATCACTGCGGCCACGCCGATGATGATGCCGAGCATCGTGAGCGCGGAGCGCAGCGTGTTGCGCCTCAGCGCCCGCAGCGCCGTCACCACGGTCATGCGCAGCAGGTTCATGCCGCGCCCTCCACCCGCGGGACGTCGGCCACGATCCGGCCGTCGCGAAAGGTGATCAGGCGCTCGGCGTACGCGGCGATGTCGGGCTCGTGGGTGACGAGCACGATCGTGAGGCCCTCGTCGCGGTGGAGCCGGCGCAGGATCTCCATGATCTCGACGCTGGTCGCGGTGTCGAGGTTCCCCGTGGGCTCGTCGGCGAGCAGGAGCGAGGGGCGGTTCACCAGCGCGCGCGCGATCGCCACCCGCTGCTGCTGCCCGCCGGAGAGCTGATTCGGCAGATGCGCTTCCCACTCCGCGAGCCCCATCGCGGCGAGCGCCGCCCGGGCACGCGCGCGCTGCTCCCGGGGTGGGACGTTGCCGTAGACGAGCGGCAGCTCCACGTTTTCGAGCGCGGTCGCGCGCGGCAGGAGGTTGAAGCTCTGGAAGACGAATCCGATCAGCCGGTTGCGCACGTGCGCGCGTTCGTCAGGCGAGAGCGCGGCGACGTCGCGGCCGGCGAGCCGGTACGTCCCCCGGGTCGGCTGGTCGAGGCAGCCGAGCAGGTTCATGAAGGTCGTCTTCCCGGAGCCCGAGGCGCCCATCACCGCGACGAATTCTCCGGCGCGTACGTCGAGGGAGACGCCGCGCAGCGCCACGACCTCGAGGTCGCCGACCCGATAGATGCGCCAGAGATCGCGGATGGCGATGAGCGGTTCCACCCCGGGCAGCCTCACAGGTGGTGCGGGAAGCGTGGCGGGCTTGCGCTCGCCTCCGCGGCGCTGCGGCCGGAGAGCCCGGTGACCACGCGGTCGCCCTCGTGGAGCGCCCCGGCGGCTACCTCGGCCCAGCGCTCGTCGCGGACGCCGGTGCGCACCTCGACGCGGCGGAGCGACCCGTCCGGTGCCGCCACCCAGACCGCGGGCGGAGCGTGCTCCGCAGGCGGCGTGCTCGCGGGACGGAACCGGAGCGCGCGCAGCGGGACGCGCAGCACGTTGTCACGCCGGGCGGTGGTGATCGACACGGTCGCCGTCATGCCGGGCTTGAGCGCGAGGTCGGGGTTGGGCGTCGTGATCACGACGTCGTAGGTCACGACGTTCTGCACGGTGATGGGCGCGTTGCGCACCTGCGCGACCGTGCCGTGAAAGGACCTGCCCGGATACGCGTCGACGGTGAAGGCGGCCGACTGGCCCTCGGCCACCCTGCCGACGTCGGACTCGCTCACGTTGGTGTCGACCTGCATCTTGGTGAGGTCCTGGGCGATCAGGAAGAGCGTCGGCGTCTGAAAGCTCGCAGCCACGGTCTGGCCCACGTCGACGTTGCGCGAGACCACCACGCCGTCGACGGGCGAGCGGATGTCTGTGTAGGCGAGGTTGACCCGGGCCTCCTCGAGCGCGGCCTGCTGCTGGCGGAGCTTCGCCTCGTCGAGCGCGAGCTGCGCCACGGCCTGGTCGTAGTTGCTCCTGGCTGTGTCGAGGTCGTTCTGGGCGATCAGATGGCGGGCGAGCAGGGCCTTGTTGCGATCGAAGAGGAGCTTCTTGAGCGCCAGGTCGGCCCGATCCTTGGCCACCTGCGCGCGTCCGTTGGCCACGTCGGCCTCGGCCTCGGCCACCTTCACGGCGAACGGTGCGGGATCGATCTTCGCGACCAGCTCGCCCTCGGTCACCGGCGAATTGAAGTCGACGTAGATCGCCTTGATCGGGCCGGAGACGTAGGTGCCCACCTGCACCGTCTTGACCGGGTTGACGGTCCCGGTCGCGGTGACGGTCGCCTCGATCGTGCCCCGGTCGACCGCGACGGTGACGTAGCCGCGGCCCGAGGGGCCCCGCGTCCCGAAGCCGTAGCGCGCGAAGGCGAGCGCGCTCGCCGCCGCGACGGCGCCGAGCACGAGGGCGTGAGCGCGTCGCAGCCGCATCCCTAGTCGTTGGTGAAGCGGTGCGCGGTCGCGCGCTCGAGGCTCGCCAGCGCCGTGCGGTAGTTCACCAGGGCCTGGACCACGCTCGCCTCGGCGGAGACGAGCGACTGCTCGGCGTCGGTGACCTCGATGATCGAGCCCACCCCGGTCTGGTAGCGGCCCTCGGCGAGGGCCAGGTTCTCGCGCGCCTGCTGGAGCCCCTTGTGGGCGACGCGGATGCTTTCCGCCGCCTGGCGGAGATTGAGGAGCGCCTGGCGCACGTCGAGCGTGACGTTCTGGCGGATCACCTGCTCGTTGGCGCGCAGGTTCTCGAGGTTGGCCCTGGCCTCGCTCACCTGCGCGGTGGTGAGCCCGCCGTTGAAGACCGAGAGGCTCATCGACGCGCCGATGTTCCAGCTCGACTGGAGAGGATACTGCGACCCGGTCCAGTTGTAGCCCGCGTTGCCGGTCACCATCGGCAGATAGTTGCGCTGCAAGGCGGCTACCTGCTGGCGCGCCGCCTCCTCCTGCGCGCGGATGCTCGCCAGCTCGGGGCGGTTCGCGTAGGCGAGCTCGAGCGCTTCCCCCTCGTCGATCTCGACCGTGGGCTGTTCGAGCACGTCGACGATGTCGAAGTCGAGCGGCTGCGCGAGCCCGAGAGCGTTGCGCAGCGTCTCGCGCCCCAGCTCGACGTTGTTGCGCGCCGTCACCCGGTTGAGCTCGGCGCTCGCGAGCTGCACCTCGGCCTGGGTGACGTCGAACTTCGGCGCGAGCCCGACGTCGAACCGCCCCTGGGCGAGGTCGAGGTGCTTCTGATTCTGGGTGACGGTCTCCTCGGCGACGTCGCGCAGCCGGTAGGCGGCGAGGAGGCCGAAGTACGCCTGCTGCACGTTGAAGACCACCGTGTCGTGCTCCGTGCGCGCGTCGGCCGCCACCGAACGGGCGCTCGCCTGCGCCGCGTGGATGAGCGCGAGGTTCTGCCCGAAATCGAAGAGGACCTGGGTAAGGCTCACGCCCGTGGAGTAGAAGTTGAACGTGTTCGAGACGCGGCGGGACGGGGCCCCGGTGGCGGCGCTGCTGATGCCCGTTATACTGGCGAGCGTCGCGTTGCGGCGCGTGGCCGAATAGCCGGCGGACACTTGGGGGAGATAGCTGGCGACGCTCTCCCACACGCGCTCGCGCGCCGCTTCCACGGAGGCGCTGGCCGCCTTGAGGCTCGGCTGCTGGGCGAGCGCGATCGCGATGCATTCGTCGAGGGTCTTGCGCGGCAGCTCCTCGGCGCGGGCCGGGACGGCCAAGAGCAAAAGCGCGGCGAGCACGGCGCGGCAGCCGTCGGGGGGGCGAGGCATGGCGCCCATGATGAAGCGCGGCGGTCGGGTGTCAACGCGCGGCGGCGCGCACGCCCACGCGCTCGAGATCCTCGCGGGTGACACCGTGGAGCGCGGGGTCGCGCCGCAGCAGGAGGAGGAGCCCGCCCGGGACCGACAGCGGGACCTTCTCGATCCAGAAGCCGAGGTTGCCGATCAAGAAGGCCTTGGCCGCCCCCGCCTTCGATCCGAGCAGCCACACGAACACGAGCTCGCGCACCCCCTCGCCGGAGGCCGACGGAGCGACGAACGTGCCGAAGGTCATCACGGCGGACGCGAACAGCACCTCCGTCGGGCGCACAGCGGCCCCGCCGAGCGCCATGGCATTGGCGAAGTACATGAGCGTGGTCGTGATCTGCCCGACCACGGCGAGCGCGAGCGCGAGGAGCAGATGGGGGCGGTGATTGGCGTAGGCAGTCGCCGACTCGATCACGTTGGCCGCGAAGCGCCGGACGCGGGCGCTCGGCACGAGCCGGAGCACGCCGCGGAACCACCGCGGCTGGAGGAGCACCAGAACGCCCAAGACCGCCGTCGCGAGCAGCGGCAGCTTGAGCGCGCCCACGAGCTCGCCGAACGACTGCCCGTGCGTGAGCCGCCCGGCGAACGGCATGAACCCGAGGATCACGGCAAAGAGCCCGACCAGCCCGAGCAGCCGCTCGACCGCGAGCACCGTCGTGCACTCGACCGGCCGACGCGTGAGCCGGGCCGTGTCGTAGAGCCGCCACGCGTCCAGCCCCATGGTGCTCGGCGTCACGATGCCGAAGTAGCGGCCGACGAAGTAGGTGCTCGTCAGGTATCCGAAGCCGAGCCGGATCCCCTGTCCGGCGAGCAGCACCTGCCAGCGCAGCACGTTGGCGAAAATGCCGACCAGCTTGATCGCAATCGCTGCCAGGAACCACGGCAGGAACACCTCGAGGCGGAGCCGGCGCACCTCCCGCCACAGGTCCGCAAGGTCGGCGGGCACGAGCTGGAAGCCGCGGATGCGGAAGAAGACCTCCGACGGCGCCTCGGCGAGCGGCACCGGCGCGAAGCGCCCGTCGGCGCCGGGCACGTAGACTGTGGCGAGCCCCCGGTCGGTGCAGTGGCGGAGCGGCTTGAACGGCCGCAGCGTCCCGTCCGCGGCGCGTACGAAGACCGTCCGGTCGGTGGCCGCCGCGCAGACCTCGTCGAGCGACACGGGGAGCCGGGCCGGCGGGAGCGGGCGGCCCGCGAGCCGCGCGCGCAGACGGCCGACGATGCCCGGATAGGCGGGATTGCTCGCAGCGAAGGCGCCGGGCTCGCCGAGGCGCGCGGTCGCCACCGGGACGTAGCCGCCGCCGAACTCGAGGAAGATCGCGGCGAAGATGCCGAGGGTCACCGCGAGCTTGAGCAGGAGGGCGAGCGCGGTCTTCATGGCGAAGCGTGGCCTCTATGGCACAGCGGGGGCTGCCATGCTACAGAGCGAGTTCCGCGGACATGCGGCAAAGGGGGTGAGGAAAGGTGAAGCGCATCGGCATCGGGCTCTTCGCGCTCGCCGCGGCGACGGCGTTCGTCGCGTCGCCGGCGATGGCGAAAAAGGCCCACCACACGGCAGTGACGTGTCAGAAGATCAAGGACGCGATCGCGTCCGGCAAGACGGCCGACGACGTCGCGAAGGAGATGAAGGTATCGGCAGCGCGCGTCAAGGCCTGTACGACGCCGGCCAAGCCCAGGAGGAGCAAGAAAGCGGCCAAGCAGGGCTGACGTCGCGGCCGTTCCGGACGAAAACGGCGGAGGGGCTTCGAGCCCGCTCCGCCGTTCGCGTTTCTGGGGCCTCGGACCGTCGATCAGGCGTCGAAGTAGAGCGCGTATTCGTACGGGTGCGGCCGCAGGCGGATCGCGCTCACCTCGTTGGTCATCTTCCACTCGATCCAGGTCTCGATGACGTCGATGGTGAAGACGTCGCCCTTCAGCAGGAAGTCGTGGTCGCGCTTGAGGTGCTCGAGCGCCTCGTCGAGCGACCCCGGCATCTTCGGCACGTCCTTCAGCTCCTCGGGCGTGAGCGCGTAGATGTCCTTGTCGAGCGGGTTGCCGGGCGCCAGCCGCCGTTCGATGCCGTCGAGCCCGGCCATGAGCATCGCCGAGAAGGCGATGTAGCCGTTGCACGCCGGATCGGGGAAGCGCACCTCGATGCGCTTCGACTTCGGCGACGGCGAGTACATCGGAATGCGGACGGCGGCCGAGCGGTTGCGGCTCGAGTAGGCGAGGTTGATCGGTGCCTCGAAGCCAGGAACCAGACGGTGATAGGAGTTGGTGGTGGGGCAGGTGAACGCTGCCAGCGCGGGCGCGTGCTTGAGGATGCCGCCGATGTAGTGCATCGCGAGCTCGCTCATCCCGCCGTAGCGGTCGCCGGCGAACAGCGGCTTCTCGCCCTTCCAGATCGACTGGTGCGTGTGCATGCCCGAGCCGTTGTCCCCGAAGACCGGCTTCGGCATGAACGTCGCCGTCTTGCCGTAGCGGCGGGCGACGTTCTTCACGATGTACTTGTACCACATGAGCGCGTCGCCCATTTTGACGAGCGGGAGGAAGCGCATGTCGATTTCGGCCTGGCCCGCCGTGGCGACCTCGTGGTGGTGCTTCTCGACGCGGATGCCGACCTTCTCCATCTCGCGCACCATCTCGGCGCGGATGTCCTGCTGGGTGTCGGTCGGCGGGACCGGGAAGTAGCCTTCCTTGTAGCGCGGCTTGTAGCCCAAGTTGAGGCTCTCGATCACCCGGCCGCTGCGATCGTTGACCGGATCGACGCTGCGGCCCGTGTTCCACTGGCCCTCGGCGGAGTCGACCGCGTAGAAGCCCGTGTGCTGGTTCTGCTCGTAGCGCACCGCATCGAAGATGAAGAACTCCGGCTCGGGTCCGAAGTACGCGACGTCGCCGATGCCGGTCGACTTGAGGTACGCCTCGGCCTTGCGCGCGATGTTGCGGGGATCGCGCGAGTAGTCCTCCTTGCTGATCGGGTCGACGATGTTGCAGATGAGGCTCAGGGTGGGCAGCGCCATGAAGGGGTCGATCACCGCGGTCGTCGGGTCGGGGACCACGAGCATGTCCGAGGCATTGATCGGCTGCCAGCCGCGGATCGACGAGCCGTCGAAGCCGAGACCTTCCTCGAACACCGATTCTTCGAGCTCGCTTACCGGCACGGTGAAATGCTGCCAGATGCCGAGCAGGTCGAGGAACTTGAGGTCGACCGCCTCGACCTTGTGGTCCTTGGCCAGCTTGAGAACGTCCTTCGGTGTCTGTGTCGCCATGCCGCGCCCCTCCTGAGTCACGCGCCGTGTTTTTGAGTTAGATAGCGTCGCCGCCGCGCTCGCCCGTGCGGATGCGCACGACCTCGTCGATCGGCAGGACGAAGATCTTGCCGTCCCCGATGCGGCCGGTCTTGGCCGCCTTCTCGATCGTCTCGACGACCTCCGCGACCTGCTCGTCGCGCACGATGATCTCGAGCTTCACCTTGGGGAGGAAGTCGACGACGTACTCGGCACCGCGGTAGAGCTCGGTGTGGCCCTTCTGGCGGCCGAACCCCTTCACCTCGCTCACCGTGATGCCCTGGACGCCCACCGCGGAGAGGCTCTCCTTCACCTCGTCGAGCTTGAACGGCTTGATGATGGCCTCGACTTTCTTCATGGTCGCTCCCGGCTGGGGCCGCGAAACGGCGGCACCCCGTTTAAGCCAACCCTCTCGCGCTTGTAAAGGTCGCTCACCGGGTCAGTCCGTGCGCCGCCCCGAGGTGCGTGCCGGCGGGCGCGCGCCGAAGATCGGCCCGTGCGTGGCGGCTTCGTAGCCGCCGACGGCCGAGACGTAGGCGGTCTCGCTGTGCTGCGAGAGGTCGAGTCCGGCGAACTCGTCGTCCTCGTTCACCCGCAGGCCCCCGCACACCGCGCTCGCCACGGCGAGGCAGACGAGAGATCCCACGATGCCGACCCCGTAGGAAACGAGCACGGCAAGCGCCTGGTGACCGACGAGCGCCCAGCTCCCCGAAACGAGGAGGCCCTCGCTCGGCGCGTGGCCTTCGGGGGCGAAGGCGTGGGGATTGACGGCCGCGGTCGCGAAGAGGCCCGTCGCGATCGCGCCCCAGGTACCGCCGACGCCGTGCACGCCGACGACGTCGAGCGCGTCGTCGTACCACCCGAGCGTCTGCTTGGCGTTGCAGGCGGCGTAGCACAGCACCCCGGCGACCGCGCCGATCACGAGCGCCGCGAGCGGGGTGACGAACCCGGCCGCAGGCGTAACCGCGACCAGGCCGGCGACCGCACCGCTGGCCGCGCCGAGCACCGTGGGTTTGCCCCTGCCGAGCCACTCGGCCGCGGTCCACGCGAGCGCCGCCGCGGCGGTCGCCGTGTTCGTGGCGACGAAGGCGGCGACGGCCAGCGGCCCCGCCGAGAGCGCGCTGCCGGCGTTGAAGCCGAACCACCCCACCCAGAGGAGCGCCGCGCCGACGACGGTAAACGGCAGGTTGTGCGGCGGCATGGGATCGGAGCCGTAGCCGAGGCGCCGGCCGATCACCACGGCGCACACGAGCGCCGAGATCCCCGAGCTGATGTGCACGACCGTGCCACCGGCGAAATCGAGCGCACCCCACACCGTCCCGAGGAGCCCCCCCGCGCCCCAGACCATGTGCGCGAGCGGGTCGTAGACGAGCGTCGCCCAGAGGAGCGAGAAGACGAGGAACGCGCTGAACTTCATCCGCTCCGCGAACGCGCCCACGATGAGCGCCGGGGTGATCACCGCGAACATCATCTGGTAGGCCATGAAGAGCTGGTGCGGGATGGTGGGCGCGTAGTCCGGGTTCGGATCGAGGCCGACGCCGCGCAGCCCGAGCCAGGCGAGGCTCCCGAGGACGTGGCCGTGGTCGGGGGCGAAGGCGAGGCTGTAGCCCCAGAGCACCCACTGCACGCTGATGACGGCCATCAGGATGAACGTCTGCATGAGCACGCTGAGCACGTTCTTGCTGCGCACGAGCCCGCCGTAGAAGAGCGCCAGGCCGGGGGCCGTCATCAGCAGGACGAGAGCGGTCGAGACGAGCATCCAGGCGGTGTCGCCGCTGTCCACCTTGGCCGCTTGATCCGCCGCGACCGCGACGGCGGGCGCAAAGAGAACCGCCGCGGCCACCGCGGCGTGATGTCCGGGATGAGTGGTCGTGCGCATCGGCCTCTGCGTTCGGCCGGCGAGGGAGCAACGGAAGTGCCACGGGTCGGCACCCGAAATTCTCGAGGAAATTCCGGGGAATTCGGCGCCAGCTCTGCCTAATTGCCGGGCGTCGCCTGCTTTTTGCGCATGGTGCGTGGGACGAAGCGCGGCTCCGTTCCAGCTGCGAGGCGGCGAAGGTTGTCCGCGTGACGGGCGAGGATCAGGCCCGCCATCGCGGTGGTGACGACCAGGACGGGCCGCGGATACCCGCTCACCGCCGCTGCGGGCAGCGCCCCGACCGCGCCCGCCATGGAGGCCAGCGAGACGTAGCGCGTCGCGACCACGACCGCCAGGAAGATCGCTGCCGCAGCCGCCGCGGCGCAGGGCGCGACGACGAGGAGGACGCCGAAGGCGGTCGCCACGCCCTTGCCGCCGGCGAACCGGGACGTGACGGGAAAGACGTGACCCACGACCGCGGCGAGGCCCGCTGCGGCCGCGAGCGCGGGGCTCCCGCCGAGCCAGTGCGCGAGAAGCGGCGGCGCTGCGCCCTTGGCGGCGTCGCCGGCGAGCGTCAGGAGGCCCGGCACGAGGCCCACGGTGCGTGCGACATTCGCCGCGCCCACGTTGCCGCTGCCCGCGCGCCGCACGTCGACGCCCGCACGGCGAGCGAGAAGGACGCCAGTCGGAATGGTCCCGCAGGCATAGCCGAACACGACGAGAAGGGGGGCCATCGCCGGCGGGCCGGCTACAGTCGGATGCGGTCGTGATGGCGGCGGGTCCGGCGGCGCCGCGTGAGCAGGCCGAGCAGCCACCCGACGAAGAGGCCCAGGGCCAAGGCGGCCCACGCGACCCCGGTGCCGTCGGGGGAGGCGTCGGCTGGCTCGCCGTGCTCGTCGAGCCGCCTGGCGAGCTCCTCCTGGCGTGCGGCGAGCCGCTCGACCTGCTCGCGGAGCTTCGCCACGTCCTCCGCGCTCGCCGGAGCGGGAGCCTCGCGCAGCGCCTGCACCCCGGCCTTGATCTCGTCGAGCGTCGCCGCGAGATCGGCGGCCGGCGCCTCCCGCCCGCCTCCCGCGGCCGGCCGGGGCGCCTCCTGCGCTGGCGGGCCCTCCTCGCTCCGCGCGCCCACGTGCCCGCCCCAGACGTAGCCGCTGCGGCCGTCGGGCGTCTCGACCTTGAGCCAGCCGCGCTCCTCGCCCGTCACCTCGAGCGTCACGCCCGCGGGCAGCTCCGCCATCAGACGCGAGTCCTTGCTGGCCTCCTCGCGCAGCCACGCCGGCTCGCGGAGCCGCACCGTGCGGGCCACGGCGGGCGGGACGAGCGCGAGGAGGCTCAGCGCCGTCCCGCAAAGGACGCTGCGCAACGCCCTCACTCGCTTGGCCCGCCCCGCATCCGCCCGCTTGGTCGGGGTGACTGGATTTGAACCAGCGACTCCTGCGTCCCGAACGCAGTGCTCTTCCAGGCTGAGCCACACCCCGTGCAGTGGCTGGGCCCGCACTTAACACAGGCGTTGCGGGAAGGGAAGTTGGTGTCGGGTTCCCTGTGACGGCTCGTTGCATCCGGCGCTGCGGCGGCCGCCTCGGGCCAACGACGGGGACGCGTGCGGCCGCGGATTCGACGCGGCACGACCCTTGCGATCTCGCCCGGCGTCCGCGCCACGAGACGGCGTCCACGACGGACGCCCGAGGAGGTGAGCATGACGCGAATCGGAAGGGTGGCGGCGACCGGGCTCCTCGTGGGGCTCGTGCTGGCCGCAGGGGCGCGCGGGGTCCGCGCGGCGGAACCGAGCCCGCGCATCAACATCAACACGGCGAGCGCGCAGGAGCTCAGTCGGCTGCCGGGTATCGGCCCCGCGAAGGCGGAGGCGATCCTCCAGCACCGGGCGCAGCATCCGTTCGCGAAGGCCGAGGAGCTGCGCGACGTGAAGGGCATCGGCGACAAGCTTTACGAGCGCATCAAGGACCAGGTGACGGTCGGCGACGCTCCGCCGGCGCCGAAGGGCCGCGGGGGCTAACGCCGCGGCGTGCGGCCGAACCGGGGGACGGGCCGAACAAACCAGGGCGGGTGGCCCGTCCTCCGCCGGCCCGCCTGAAAGCCCGCGGCGGGCTCCTAACGCCCGGCGCCGTCGAGGAACGCGCCGCTCGGCGAGCCGGCCGCGGTGACCGTCGACAGCACGCAAAGCTCCTTTACGTGCTTGACCTGGTTGAACACGGTGGCCTGGAACTCGTCGTTGATGAACACCGGCGTTCCTGGACCGTGGAAGAGGGGCGTCCCGGGGGTCACCTTTGCCTTGTAGCAGAGGAGGTTGGCCGTGGGGTCGGGGACGCCGTCGCCGCGCACGTCCGCCGGCACGCACAAGCGGAACGGCATCTTGAGATCGAGCGTGAGGGTGCCGAACTCGTCGACGACGTGCACGCCCGGCACGCGCTGCCGGCCGCCGGCAATGCGGTAGCACTCGAAGTGATCGATGAGCGGCGGGCTGAGCGGCGGTGGCGGGGCGGAGAGACTCTTGGCGCTCGGCACGAGCAGCATCTCGGGCCGAACCACCTGGACCGTGATGGTTCCGAAGCCGTTCGTCACCTGCTGGCCGGAGACGCGGCTGAAGGGGCTCGTCTGCCGGATGACGTAGCCCACGAGGTGGTCGGGCCGGGTGAGGGCGTCGGGGTCCTCGCCGTTCGTGTTGGCGGGATTGCAGATGCGCTTCGGCTGGATGATGTCGATCGTCGCCGCCCCGTAGCGGGTCGTGACGGGGAGGCCCGAGAGCGCGAAGGCCGCGTGGTCGACCTCGTAGCAGGCAGCATCGCGCAGGGGCTCCGTCGTGGTGGTGGTCGTCGTGGTGGTGGTGGTGGTCGTCGTCGTAGTGGTCGGGCGCGGCGCGCAGCCCTGGATCAGGAAGTTGACGTTGTCCTGCGAGTTCTGGGTCGAGGTGAGCACGACGACCGCTGCGCCCCCCACGACCGTGTCCCCGGCCGGAAGGCTGATGGGCTCGACGTCGTACGTCTCCGGCACGTCGAGCACGGTGAAGCTGTAGAAGCCGGTGCCGGTGGCGGAGACACCGCTGAAGGTCGCGTTGGTCGACTGTCCGACCGCCTGCACGGTGATGCCGGCGAGCGGGGTGTCGGCCGGGGTCAAGGTGCCACTGTAATCGACGTCGCAGTAGACCGTGCCGTCGATGTGCCAGGCACGGGCCGGCGTGGCGAGGAGGGCGAGCGCAAGAGCGAGAGGTGCGAGCCGACGAGCGGGCGCGGGCCGCATGGGGCGATGCCTAACGCGGGGGTGCGCCGGCCGTCAACGGAAATCTGCACCGGGCGGCCCCCTTGGCGGGACCCGGCCTTCAGGGGGCGACGGCGCGGAGCGCCCGGATGGTGGCGGCGTAGTCGTCGGACTCGAAGATCGCCGAGCCCGCGACGAGCACGTCGGCGCCGGCAGCGGCCGCCTCGGCGCTGTTGGACGGCTTGATGCCCCCGTCGATCTCGATGAGGAAGCGGCCGCCGTGGCGCTCGCGGAGCTCGCGGGCGCGGGCGAGCTTCTCGAAGGACCCGGGGACCATCGGCTGCCCACCCCAGCCGGGATGCACCCCCATCACCAGCAGGAGGTCGATCTGGCCGAGGTAGGGCTCGACATCCTCGAGGGGGGTCTCGGGATTGAGCGCGAGCCCAGGGGCGGCCCCGGCCGTGCGGGCGGCGCGGAGGACGGCCACGACGTCGCGGCAAGCCTCGACGTGCACCGTGAGCCGGTTCGCGCCCGCGCGCACGAACTCGCCGATCAGCCGCTCGGGCATCTCGATCATGAGATGGACGTCGAGCGGGAGGGGGGTCGCCCGCCGGATGGCCTCGACCACGAGCGGACCGATCGTGATCGGCGGAACGAAGTGGCCGTCCATCACGTCGACGTGGATCCAGTCGGCGCCCGCGGCGGTGACCGCCCGCACCTCCTCGGCGAGCCGGCCGAAGTCCGCGGAGAGGATCGACGGGGCGATGAGGATGGGCATCTCGTCCGGACCTCGGAGCCTCGGGCACGAGGACACTAGCGGACCCGCGGCGGCGAATCCAGGCGACGGCGCAGCCGCGCCGCGAAGAAGCCGTCGACGCCGTCGCGGGCGGGAAGCGTGCGGAGAAATCCCTCCGGAGTGATGGCGGCCGCCGCGGCGGCCGGCAGGTGGGCGCCCGCGGGCTCGAGGCGAAACGCGGAATGCCGGTCGAGGAAGCCCGCGACCACGTCCCCGTTTTCCTCCCGCGCGAGCGTGCAGACGGCGTAGACGAGCGTCCCGCCCGGGCGCACGAGCGCGGCGACGCCGTCGAGCAGCTCGTGCTGGAGCGCGGCGAGGCGCGCGATGTCCTCGGGGCGGCGCCGCCAGCGGAGCTCGGGGTGTCGGCGCAGCGTGCCGAGCCCGCTGCACGGGGCATCGACGAGCACCGCATTGAAAGTCGCGGCGAGCGGCGGCCGGCGCGCATCGGCGAGGACGGCGTGCACGCCTGCGACCCCGAGGCGCGCCGCCTCGGCTCGCAACCGACGCAGCCCGGCCGCGCTCACGTCGAGGGCGACCACGCGGCCGCCGGGCGCGGCGAGCGCCGCGGCGTACGTCGTCTTGCCGCCCGGGGCCGCGCACGCATCGAGCACGTGCGTGCCCGGGGCGACACCGAGCAGGTGGACGACGAGCTGCGAGGCCTCGCCCTGGAAGGCGAGGCGTCCCTCGCGGTAGGCCGCGAGCTCGCGCAGGCGAGCGGCGGCGTGTGCGATGAGGAGCGCGTCGGGGGCCACGCGGCCGGGCGCGGTCGCGATCCTGGCGGCGGTGAGCTCCTCGGCGAGCGCGGCGCGCGTCGTGCGTGCGGGATTGGCACGCACCGCGATCGGCCCGGGCTCGTTGTTCGCCGCGAGCATCGCGGGGAGCGGTTCGAGACCAAACTCAGCGGCCCAGCGCTCGACCAGCCAGCGCGGGTGCGACCACTCGATCGCCAGGCGTTCGAGAAGGTCGCGCCGCGACGGCAGCGGCAGCCCCCCGCGGCCGGCGCGAGCGGCCCGGCGCAGCACGGCGTTGACGAGCCCGGCCGCGCCGCGGCGGCGCGCGACGAGGCGCACGCTCGTGTCGACGGCGGCGTGCGCGGGCACCCGGTCGAGGAAGAGGAGCTGGTAGAGGCCGAGGCGCAGCGCGGCGCGCACCGCGGGGTCGAGCGACGCAAGCGGCGCGCGCACGAGCTGCGCCAGGTGGTAGTCGAGCCGACCCTGCCAGGCGAGCGTCCCGTAGACGAGGCGCGTGGCGAGCGCCTGGTCCGCCTGGGCGAGCGGCGCCTCGGCCAGCCGCCGGGCGAGCAGCGCGTCGGCGAACGCCTCGGTTGTCTCGACGCGCACCAGGACGGCGTGCGCGAGCGCGCGCGCGTCGGCGGCCCGCGCGGCTACGGCGTGCCGAGGCATGTGCCGACGGCGAGGGGATGGCCGGCGAGAAACTCCTTGGCCGCGAGCCGCCGCCGACCCTCGAGCTGCACCTCGAGGAGCCGCAGCGCCCCCGCGCCCGTCGCCACCACGATGCCGTCGGCTTCGGCGTGCACGACCGTGCCCGGGGGCGCGGCGTGGGATCGGGTCTCCGGCCGCGCCCGGTGGACCTTCAGCCGGCGGTTGCCGAGCGTCGTGAACGCCCCCGGCACCGGTGCGAAGGCGCGCACGACGCGGTCGAGCTCGGCCGCGGGCCGTGACCAGTCGAGCCGTCCCTGCTCGGGGGTGAGGCGGGGCGCGAAGGTGATCCCCTCGGTCGGCTGCGGGGTGGGGCGGAGACGGCCGGCCTTGAGGCCGTCGAGCGCCTCGACGAGGGCTGCCGCCCCGAGCGCGGCGAGCCTGGCGCCGAGCGTCCCGGCGGTGTCCTCGGGCTCGATGGCGACGGCACGCACGAGCAGCACGTCGCCGGCGTCCATCTCCTCGTTCATGGCCATGATCGTGACGCCGGTCGTCGCGTCGCCGGCGAGAATCGCCCAGGGGATCGGCGCGGCGCCGCGGTGGCGGGGCAGGAGCGAGGCGTGCACGTTGATGCAGCCGCGCGGGGGCAGATCGAGGATCCAGCGGGGGAGGATCTTCCCGTAGGCGGCGACCACGATGAGATCGGGCGCGAGGTCGCGCAGCGCCGCGGCGAAGCCCGGGTCGCTCAGCCGCTCGGGCTGGAGCACTGGGATGCCGCGGGAGGCCGCGAGGCGCTTTACCTCGGGCGCGGTGACGGCAAGCCCGCGCCCGCGGGGCCGGTCGGGCTGGCAGACCACCCCGACCACCGCATCGTCGGTGCGCGCGAGCAGCGCCTCGAGGCTCGGGCACGCGAACGCCGGCGTGCCCATGAAGACGATGCGCCAGCGGCTCAGATGAGGATCCGCCGCGCGCGCCCGTCGTCCGTCCGGCCCTGGCGCTCGAGCTTGCGGCGGCGGGCGCGGTAGAGGTCGCGCTTGAGCCGCGAGAGGCGGTCGAGGAAGAGCTTGCCGTCGAGGTGATCGATCTCGTGCTGGAGGGCGACCGCGAGCAGGTCCTCCCCCTCGATCTCGATCTCCCGCTCCTCGGGCGTCCAGGCGCGCACGAGCACGCGCTTCGCGCGCCGCACGGGCGCCGTGAACTCGGGCACCGAGAGGCAGCCCTCCTCCCAGACGATCTCGCCCTCGCGCGCGGCGATCACCGGATTGATGAGCTTCAGGAGGTGCTTGCCGGCCGGGGTCTCCTCGTCGTGCACGTCGAGGACGATCACCCGCTGCGGCACGCCCACCTGCGGGGCGGCGAGCCCGACGCCCGGGGCCGCGTACATCGTCTCGGCCAGGTCCGCCGCGAGCCGGGCGACGTCGCCGGTGATGTTCTCGACGGCCGCCGCCGGCCGCTTGAGGGCCGGGTCCGGATAGGTCCGTATCTGGAGGAGCGCCATGAGGCTCGGCCACCCGCCTTCGATTCCTACATGCTGTAGGGATCCACATCAATCACGAGGCGGATGCGCGCCCGGTCGAGCGCGGCTGCCTCGGCGCGCGCGGCCCGCGCGAGCGCCCGCAGCGCCGGGACGGCGGCGCTGCGCAGGAGGATCTGCCAGCGATGACGCCCGCGCAGACGCGCCACCGGCGGGGGAGCGGGCCCGAGCACGGCGCCCTCGGGGAGCCCGAGGGCCCGCGCACGCTCGCGCAGCAGGCGGGCGAGGGCGTGCGCTCGCTCCTCGACGCGGGCGGCGTCGGCCGCGTCGAGGCGCAGCGCGATCAGCCGGCCGAACGGCGGGTAGCCGAGCGCCCGGCGGCGCTCGAGCTCGCCCAGCATGAAGCCCACGTAGTCGTGGCGGGCGGCGGCAGCGAGCGCGGGATGCTCGGGACGCAGGGTCTGGACGATCACCCGGCCCGGGCGGTCGCCCCGGCCGGCGCGGCCGGCTACCTGAACGAGCAGTGCGAACGTCCGCTCGGCGGCGCGGAAGTCCGGCATGTTGAGGGAAAGGTCGGCAAAGAGCACGGCGACGAGGGTGACGCCCGGCACGTCGTGGCCCTTGCTCGCCATCTGCGTCCCGACGAGGATGTCGGTCTTCCCCGCGCGCCAGTCGCGCAGGATGCGGCGCTGCGCAGCCGGGCGCTGGGCGGCGTCGCGATCGAGGCGGTCGACGGCGGCGAGCGGATAGCAGGCGCGCAGCGCCGCCTCGATCTGTTCGGTGCCGACGCCGAAGGGTGCGAGCGCCGCCCCTCCGCACTCGGGGCAGCGGGCGGGCGGCCGGCGATGGTGATGGCAGTGATGGCAGACGAGCGCCTGTGCCCCGCGGTGCCAGGTGAGGGTGACGCTGCAGTGCGGGCAGCTCGCGGTGACACCGCAGGCCGGGCACTGAAGATACGCCGCATACCCGCGCCGATTGAGGAACACGAGGGTCTGCCCGCCGGCTGCGAGGTTCGTCTCGAGCGCCGTGCGAAGCTCGGGCGAGACCATCTCCACGCCGTGGCGCGCCCGCGGGCGGCCGCGGAGGTCGACGATCTCCACCGTGGGGAGCGGGTGCGCCGTCGGCCGATCGGGCAACTCGAGCAGCACGTGCCGGCCGTCGCGCGCGGCCTGGTAGCTCTCCGCCGAGGGCGTCGCGGAGGCGAGGACCACGACGGCGCGCGCAAGCCGCGCGCGCACCACGGCGAGATCGCGGGCATTGTAGCGGACGCCCTCCTCCTGCTTGTAGGCGGCGTCGTGCTCCTCGTCGACCACGACGAGCCCGAGCCGCGGCAGCGGGGCGAACACCGCCGACCGCGCGCCCACCACGACGGGCGCCCGACCCTCGCGCACGCGGCGCCACTCGCTCCAGCGCTCGCGCGGGGCGAGCGCGCTGTGGAGGAGCGCCACGCGCTCGCCGAAGCGGGCCCGGACGCGCTCGACCGCCTGGTGCGTGAGCGCGATCTCCGGCACGAGCACGAGCACGCTGCGGCCGCGTGCGAGCGCGGCCTCGGCGGCGGCGAGGAACACTTCGGTCTTGCCGCTTCCCGTGACGCCGTGGAGGAGGAACGAGGCGGGGGCGTCGGCGGCGAGGGCGGCGACGAGGGCGTCGACGGCGCGTCGCTGGGCTGCGCCGAGAGCCGGCGGTGCGTCGGGCGGCGGGGAAGGGAGCGCCGGGGGGGCGGGCTCGACGCGGATCGCCTCGGCGAGGCCCGCCGTGCGGAGCGCCCGCAGCACGCCGGCGCCGAGGCCTGCGCTGCGGGCGGCCGCGAGCGTGAGTGTCGAAGCGGGCGCGTCGCGCAAGAGCTCGTAGGCGCGGGCCCGCGCCGGGGCCCGGCGGGCGAGGCCGGCCAGCTCCTCGGGCGCGAGCGTGCAGACGAGGCGCAGCGCCCGCTCGGCGGGCGGGGCGGGCAGGCGGGTGGGCACGACCGTCGCGATCACCTCGGCGAGGGAGACCAAGTAGTACCGCGCCGTCCAGCGACAGAGCTCGAGCAGGTCGGCGGGGACGAAGGGCGTGGGCTCGAGGACGTCGAGGACGGCGCGCAGCTCGCCCGGCGGAGCCGTCTCGGCGAAGCCGGTAACGACGCCGGTGCGCGTCTGGCGCCCGAGCGGCACGCGCACGCGCACGCCGGGGACGACGCGGCCCGCGAGGCCGTCGGGCACGCGGTACGTGAAGAGGTCGTGGAGCGGCACGGGAGGCAAGGGGGCGATCTCGACCATCCCGGGCATGACCCGCGGTGTTAGGGAATGTGTCCGGGGGGGTCAAACCTGCCGACCGCCACGGCCGTGGCGGAGCGGCAAAGAAGAAACGCCTCCGTCCAGGTCTGTTCCCTGCCGGGCCCGGATTTTCCGTGCGCGCGACATGGCACCCGGATTGCTCCTTCGCGTTCCAGCCCCTCCTTTCTGCACACGAGGAGACCTGGTCACGGGAACGTGACCGGGTCTTCTCGTTTCTGGCGCATGAATTGCTTCGCTGCCGAAAGGCTCGTCGCATGCTTTGACAAGCCCCCGGTAGCGAGAGCATACTGCGACTGCGAAACCGAGTTTCACCGCCGACCTGGGGGGAAGTGGAGATGTGGAGGATGACATCGTGCAGCCGTCGGCCGGTGTGAGCGCGAGCAACCTGCTCGCGCGCCTAAAGAGCGTCAAGCTCCCCAATCCGTTCCGTCGCGCCGGCGGCTATCTGGTGCTCGACATCGGATCGAGCAGCCTCAAGCTCGCCGAGGTGTACCACGGGTCGAGCGGCCCCCAGGTGGTGGCGCTCGGCGTGGCGCCGCTGCCGCCGACGTCCGTGCAGTCGAACGTCGTGCAGGACGAGGGGGCGGTGGCCGAGGCGATCCGCGCGCTCGCGACGGCGACCGGGGTGCAGGCGAAGCAGGTGGTGACGGCGGTGCCCGGGCCCGCGGTCATCGTGAAGAAGGTGATCCTCCAGTCGCAGCCGGGGCCGGCCGTGGAATCGGCGGTGCTCGCCGAGGCGGGGCACCTGATCCCCGACTCGCTCGACAACGTCAACCTCGACTACCAGGTGACCGACTGGATCGAAGCCGGCAACAAGATGGAGGTGCTGGTCGTCGCGGTGAAGAAAGACATCATCAACAGCTACACCAACACGATTCGCGCCGCCGACCTCGAGCCGGTGGTCGTCGACGTCGACTACTTCGCGCTCGAGAACATGTTCGAGCTCAACTACGACCCGCCGGCCGAGGGCCGGCCGGTGGCCCTGGTGAACATCGGCGCGCGCTACTCCTCCATCAACATCCTCAAGGACGGCCGCTCGACGTTCACCGGGGACGTCCCCGTGGGCGGGGCGGAGTACGCCGACGCCCTCACCCGCCAGCTCGGGGTCTCGCCGCAGGACGCGGAGCTGCTGAAGCTCGGCAAGGCAGCGGGCAAGGTCGATCCGGCGACGGCCGAGCCCGTGCTCGGATCGGTAACGGAGTTCATCGTCGAGGAGATCCAGCGGGCGCTCAGCTTCTTCTGGACGGCGGCGACCGACGAGCCGCTCGGCGCCGTCTTCCTGAGCGGCGGGAGCGCGCGGATGCCGGGGCTCACGACGACGCTCAACCAGCGGCTCGACTGCCCGGTCGAGGTCGCCGATCCGTTTCGGCGCGTGAGCCTCGGGAGCCGGGTCGATCGGGCGCTGGTCGACGCCCACGGGCCCGCCCTCGCCGTCGCCATCGGGCTCGCCACGCGCCGTCCGGGGGACAAATGATCCGCATCAACCTGCTGCCGGCGGAGGAGGCGCAGGCGGCCGCGGGCCGCCGCCAGGAGCTGTTCACGGGCGTGCTCGCGGTCCTCTCGGTCGTGCTCATCATGACCCTCGCACACATGTGGCAGTGGGTGCGCCTCGCCGAGGCGACGCGCGAGCTCAACCGGCTCACGCAGGAGCTGGTGGCGCTCCAGGGGCCGTACGCGACGGTGCAGAAGATCGAGGCGCAGAAGCGCGAGCTGCGCGAAAAGCTCAAGGTGATCGGCGAGCTCGAGACCAAGCGCCGCGGTCCGGTGCGCGCGCTCGAAGACCTCTCGAGCGCGACCCCGGACAAGCTCTGGCTCACCGAGTTCGCCGACACCGGCGGCACGCTCAAGATCTCGGGCCTCGGCGTGGACGAGCAGACGGTCGCGGACTTCATGCGGCGGTTGGCGGCGTCGCCGTACTTCCGCGCCGTCGACCTCGACGAGACGAGCCTCGTCGATCAGGACGGAGTCAAGCAGAAGAAGTTCGTCCTCAAGGGCGAGCTCGACTACCTCGGGCCGAGCAGCCCGCCGGCCGCGGCTCCGGCCCCCGCCGCGGGGGGTGGCAAATGATCCTCGGCGTCGTCGACGACTTCCTCGATCAGCCGCTGCGGACCAAGGTCACGATGCTCGCCGTGCTGCTCGTGTGCGGCACGGCCCTCGACTGGACGTTCGTCTACGCGCCGCGCGCGGCCCGGCTCGCCGAGCTGCAGAGCCAGGTGCTCGAGCGGCGCACCGAGCTCGACACCAAGCGCGCGAAGGCGAACTCGCGCGAGGCGCTCGAGCGCGAGGTGCGCGACCTCTCCGCCGAGCTCAAGCGCGCCCAGGCGCAGCTCCCCGACCAGCGCGAGATCGCCGATCTCCTCTCGAGCATCGCCGCGAGCGGACGCCAATCCGGCCTCGACATCACCCTCTTCCGACAGAAGCCCGAGGTGTACCACGACTTCTACGCCGACGTGCCCGTGCAGATGGAGATGCGCGGCACCTTCCACGACGTGGTGGCCTTCCTCGACCGCGTCAAGCGCCTCGATCGCATCGTCAACATCAGCGACATCCACCTCGCCAAGCCGCGCGTGGACGGGGATCGGGTGCTGCTCGACGCCTCCTGCACGGCGACGACCTTCCGCTTCCTCGACGAGGCCGAGCGGGCGCGGCTGAGCGAGCAGAAGAAGAAGGCGGGCAACAAGCCGAACGCGGGGAAGGGAACATGAGGCGTGCAACCGTGGGAATGGTGGGCCTGGCGCTGCTCCTCCCGTGCGCCGCGCCGCGTGCCGCAGACCAGCCACCGGCGGTGAGCGCGCCGCAGGAGGCCGCGGACGCGCCCTACGACCCGGCCGGTCGGCGCGACCCCTTCCGGCCGCCCAAGGCGACCTCCGCGACGGCGAGCGGGGAGACCCGCACGCCGCTCGAGCGCTACGAGCTCGGGCAGCTCCGGCTCGTCGCCGTGATCTACGACACGCGGGAGCCGCGGGCCGTCGTCGAGGACGATTCGGGGCTCGGGTACATCGTCAAGAAGGGAACGCGCATCGGACCCAACGGCGGCGTCGTCGACGACATCGAGCGGGGGCGGGTGCGGGTTCGCGAGGACTACGTCGACTTCTACGGGGAGCACCATCCCACCGACGTGACGATGGAGCTCAAGGTCGCCGAGAGGGGGAAGCGATGAGGGGTTTACGGTGGGGCGTCGTGCTGCTGGCGCTCGGGCTCTGCGCCACGCCGCTTCGGTCGGCGCCGGCGGACGAATCGAACGGCTCCGAGGCGGACGCCCCGGCGGCGGCGCCTGCGCCGCCGGTCGACGAGACCACGGCGGCCGAGCCCGCGAGCGCGGCGCTCACCGTGCGCGACGTGCACGTGGAGAGCGCGGACTCGGGCAAGCGTGTGGTGATCGAGCTCAGCCGCACGCCGGAGGACATCCGGCAGTTCACGCTGAGCGGTCCGCCGCGGCTGGTGATCGACCTCGCCGGCCCCCGCGGCGAGGCGAGGGCGCGCGAGGCGCGCTTCCCCCTCGGCGACGACGAGGTCTCGCGCGTGCGGGTGGCGCCGTATCGTGGCCGGCTGCGGGTGGTGCTCGACCTGAGCCATCCGCTCGCGCAGTACCGCGTGCAGCACGAGGGCGCGACCGTGGTCGCCGAGCTGGGAGAGGCCGGCGCCCAGCCGCTCGCCATGCTCGCCCCGCTCGCCGTCGCCGACGCGAGCGCGGCCCCAGCCCCGGCGGCTGCGGCCGAGGCGACCGCGACGGCACCGGCGCCGCCGGACGATCCGCCGGCCGCCGATCCGCCGCCCGCGCCGGCGCCTCCCGCGCGCCCGAGCCCGCGTCTCGCTGCCGTAGAGCTCCCGCCAACCACGCCGAAGCCCAGGTTCACCGGGCAGCGGATCTCCCTCGACTTCAAGGACGCCGACATCCAGAACGTGCTCCGCGTGCTCGCCGACGTGAGCGGCGAGAACATCATCGCCACCGACGACGTCAAAGGGAAGGTCACGCTGCATCTCGTCGACATTCCCTGGGATCAGGCGCTCGACCTCGTGCTCCACTCGAACCGCCTCGAGATGCAGCGCGAGGGCAACGTGATCCGCATCTCGACCGTGGCGCGGCTCAAGGAGGAGCGCGAGGCGCTGCGTGCCGCCCAGGAGGCGGCGCGCGAGCTCGAGCCGCTCAAGGTCGAATACGTCCGCGTCAACTACGCCCGGGCCGACGACGCGCTCATCGACAAGGTGAAGGGCGTGCTCACCGACCGCGGCAGCGTCACCTTCGACGACCGCACGAACACGATCATCGTGCGCGACATCCAGAAGGGGCTCGACGACGCCCGCCAGCTCATCCGCGAGCTCGACGTCCAGAGCCCGCAGGTGCTGATCGAGGCCCACCTCGTCGAGGCCACCGAGGACTTCGCGCGCGGCCTCGGCATCCAGTGGGGGTACAGCTTCCAGGCCGGTCCGCTCACCGGCAATCCGACCGGCAGCAACTTCCCGGGCACGGTGGGGGTCGGCGGCGCCGCGCTCGGTGCGGGCACCGCGCCGACGCCGGCCGTTCCCGGCGTCGCGACCTCGCCGGTGCCGTTCCTGGCCGACTTCCCGGTCCCGGCGAACTTCGGGTCGGGCTTCGGCCCCGGCTCGGGCTCGGCGCTCGACCTGGCGCTCGGGTCGATCGACGGCACGCAGGCGCTCGCCGCGCGCTTGACGGCGCTCGAGCAGGAGGGCAAGGGTAAGGTGATCAGCCGCCCCCGGGTCATCACCATGAACAACGTGGCGGCGACGATCGAGAGCCTCACGATCCTGCGGGTGAAGCTCCCCTCCACGGGGACCGTGGTGAACACGGGAGCCGGGGGTGTCGCCGGGGGCGCGACGGTCGCGACCGAGAAAATCAACACGGGCATCACGCTGGTGGTCACCCCGCAGATATCCTCCGACGGCTTCGTGCTGATGAATATCTTCGCGAAGTCGAGCCAGCCCGACTTCACGCACACGGTCGACAACATTCCCGCCGAGGTGAGCCGGCAGGCGAACTCGAACGTGCTGATCCACGACGGGGACACGGTCGTCCTCGGCGGCATCTTCCGGCATACGGCGAACGACACGGAGTCGGGCCTGCCGTATCTCCGCAGCGTTCCCGTGCTCGGCTGGCTCTTCAAGAACAACCTGCACACGACGCACCACGAGGAGCTGCTCGTCTTCCTCACCCCGAAGATCGTCGCGACGGGAACCGCCGAGCTGCCGACGGCCGAGCGGCTGTGGGAGGAGCGGCCGAAGGGCGGCTGAGCGACGGATGGTGCTGCGGTACCTGACCGCCGGGGAATCCCATGGCCCGGGCCTCACCGCCGTCGTCGAGGGCTTTCCGGCCGGGGTACCGATCGACGTCGAGCGCATCAACCGGGATCTCAGGCGCCGCATGCAGGGGTATGGCCGGGGCGGCCGGATGAAGGTCGAGCAGGACGAGGTCGTGCTCCGCAGCGGCGTGCGCTGGGGCGAGTCGCTCGGGTCTCCGATCACGCTCTGGATCGAGAACCGCGACTGGCGCAACTGGGAAAAGAAGATGTCGCCCTATGCCGCCGACCGCGATCCCGAGGCGGCCGTCACGCGCCCGCGGCCAGGGCACGCCGATCTCGCGGGCGCGCTCAAGTACAACCACCGCGACGTGCGCAACATCCTCGAGCGCGCGAGCGCGCGCGAGACGGCCGCGCGCGTGGCGGTGGGGGCGCTCGCCAAGAGCCTGCTCGAGCCGATGGGCATCCGCGTCTTCGGCTGGGTGAGCGAGATCGGGGGAATCCGCGCCGACCACGCCGGGCTCGGCGTCGAGGAGATCGCCGCGCGGGCCGAGGAGTCCCCGGTGCGCGTCGCCGACCGCGAGGCCGAGCGGCGCATCATCGCCCTCATCGACGAGTGCAAGGCCGCCGGCGACACCCTCGGCGGGGTGGTGGAGACGGTCGTCGTCGGGCTGCCGCCGGGACTGGGTTCGCACGCGCAGTGGGACCGCAAGCTCGACGGCCGGCTCGCCCACGCGCTGCTGTCGCTCCAGGCGGCGAAGGGCGTCGAGGTCGGCCTCGGCTTCGAGATGGCGCGCCGGCGCGGCTCGGCCGTCCACGACGAGATCTACTTCGACGAGGCGCAGCAGCGCTTTGTGCGGCGCACGAACAACGCTGGCGGCACCGAAGGCGGAATGTCCACCGGCGAGCCGCTGGTCGTGCGCACGGCATTCAAGCCGCTGTCGACGCTCATGAGCCCGCTGCGCTCGGTCGACCTCGCGACCAAGGAGGAGGCGAAGGCCGCCATCGAGCGCTCCGACGTGGTGGCGATCCCCGCCGCCGCGGTCATCGCCGAGGCCATCGTCGCCTGCGTCGTGGCAGACGCCTTCCTCGAGAAGTTCGGCGGCGACTCGCTCGGGGAGATCCGACGCAACTTCGAGGGCTATCTCGAGCAGGTGCGGAGCTTCTGACGGGATGGCGCTCATCGTGCTCACCGGCTTCATGGCCACGGGGAAAAGCGAGGTCGGCCGGCGGCTCGCCCGCGCGCTCGGCCGCCCGTTCGTCGACACCGACGACCTCGTCGAGGCGGCGGCGGGGTGCTCGGTCGCCGACGTGTTCGCCCGCGAGGGCGAGGCGGGCTTCCGCGCGCGCGAGCGCGCGGCGGTGGAGCACGCCTGCGCGCTCAAGGACGCCGTCGTCGCCACCGGCGGCGGCACGCTGCTCGATCCGGAGAACCGGCGCCGGCTCACGGCGGCCGGGCTCATCATCTGCCTCACGGCTCCTCCCGAGGTGATCCTCGAACGGGTGGGCGACCCCGCGAGCCGGCCGCTGCTTGCTGGGACGAATGGCGAGCGCATCGAGCGGGTGCGGGCGCTTTTGGCGGAGCGGGCGCCGATCTACGCGCTGGCGAGCCACGCCGTGGATACGACCGGCCTCAGCGTCGACGAGGTCGTCGAGCGCGTCCAGGCGCTCGTGACGGGGCGGTGAGCGGACCGTGGCCGCGACCGCGGAGGCGCGCCTGATGCCGGCGCCGCACGGCGAGGAGGTGGTGGTCCCGCTCGGACCGCGCTCCTATCCGGTGCTGGTGGGCGAGGAGATGCTGCCCGTCGTCGGGCCTCGCCTCGCGGCCGCCGGCTTCCACGGTCGCTGCGGCCTCGTCACCAGCGAGCGCGTCGGGCGCCTCTACGGGGAGACGACGGCGAGCGCCCTGCGCGCGTCGGGCTTCGAGCCGACCGTGGTCGAGATCCCCGACGGCGAGGAGCACAAGAACCTCGCCTGGCTCGCCGTGATCTACGACCGCCTGCTCGAGGCGGGAATCGATCGCCGCTCGCCCGTGGTGGCGCTCGGCGGCGGCGTGGTGGGGGACCTCGCCGGCTTTGCCGCGGGGACGCTCTTGCGCGGGCTTCCGCTCGTGCAGGTGCCGACCACGCTGCTTGCCCAGGTCGACGCGGGCATCGGTGGCAAGACCGGCGTGAACCATGCGCTCGGGAAGAACCTGATCGGGGTCTTCCACCAGCCTGAGTTCGTCGTGGCCGACGTGGGCGTGCTGCGCACGCTGCCCCGGCGCGAGCTGGTCGCGGGGCTCGCCGAGGTGATCAAGTACGGCGTGATCATGGACGAGACGCTGTTCGACGACGTCGAGGCCCATCTCGACGACCTGCTCGCGCTGCACGGCGAGGTGCTCGTGCGGGTCGTGGCGACCTGTGCACGGCACAAGGCGGCGGTCGTGGCGGCCGACGAGCGGGAGGAGCGCGGTGGGCGTGCCGTGCTCAACTTCGGGCACACCGTCGGCCACGCGCTCGAGGCGCTGACCGAATACCGGCAGTTCCTGCACGGCGAGGCGGTGGCGATCGGCATGGTAGCGGCGGCGCGTGTCTCGCGGGCGCTCGGATGCTGCGATGCTTCGACGGTGGCACGGATCGAGCATGTCCTGACACGGGCGGGGCTGCCCACGGCGCTGCCGTCGGACATCGCTCCCGAGGCGTTGGCACTCGGCATGCAAGCCGACAAGAAGCGGACGGGTGGCCGGATCCGGTTCGTCGCCGTCGAGGCGATCGGCCGCGTGCGGTTGGTCGAGCTCACGCCGGGCGAAATCGTGAGTCGTCTCTGATGCGAAGAGGGGCGGGGAGGAGAGTCATGCGGAACGTGAAGGCAGGGTCGGTGCTGGGCGCGGTGGTCGCCCTCGGGCTGTGCGCGGCGCCCGCGGCGGCGTTCTTCCAGGACGACCTGGTCTTTCGCACGGCGGGCTGGTTCCAGGGACGGTCGACGATCTCCCAGGGCCAGATCACGTGCGAGATCCCGAACACCAGCTCGGCGATCTCCGACGGCATCTTCTCCACCGGGCTCTGGAATACCTTCGGCCAGCAGACGTTGTCCTTCCCGGACACGAACAACCCCTTCGGCGACCCGTGCGGCGGCTGGTTGCAGCTGCGCAACAACCTGCTCGTCGAGTCGCTGCTGGTCGATCACGTCAACCTGAAGCTCGCGATCGCCAACGCGCGCCGCTTCAAGCGCTTCGGCGTGCCGATGCGCAACGGCTTTCCGACCGCCTGCCGCGGCTTCCGCCGGGCGACCGTGTTCGCGAGCGCGCTGATCCCACCGGTCACCGCCGGCAGCTCCACCATCACCGGCAGCGGCACCGTGAACGTGGCCTTCGTCCAGGTGCTCCCCATGGTGGGGCCAGAGGCGATCCAGTGCCTGCGCGAGCAATTCTCTCCGCTGCCCACCGACGTCTTCGTGGCGTTCCCGCTCGTCATCACGGCGACGGCCGTGGCGATCAGCGATGCGAACGACACCTACGTCTCCAACCCCGTGCGCTACACGCTCACGCTCCGGCACACGTGTGGCAACGGTCGCGTCGACGACGGCGAGCAGTGCGACCCGGCGGCGACGCTCAACACCTGCGTCGGCACGTGTCAGAACGGGACGTGCAGCCAGAACTCGGCCATCGCCTGCGCCACCAACGCCGATTGCATCGGGACGTGCGTGGCGCAGGGCAATCCCGAGGAGTGTACCTGCGGGTACTGAGCTCGGCGGCGCTGGGGCTCGCGGTCGCCGCCTGGGCGGCGGGTGCCCCGCGGCTCGTGGTCCCGGCGCCGACGCACGATTTCGGCAGCGTCGAGCGCGGCACGGTCGTCGAACAGGCCTTCCGGCTCGAGAACGCGGGCGATGCCCCGTTGCGGATCGAAAACGTCAAGGGCTCGTGCGGGTGCACCGTCGGGCTCGTCTCGGGGCACGAGGTGCCGGTCGGCGGGGCCGGCACGGTGACCGTTCGCCTCGACACGGGGCGGCTCAGCGGACGGGTGACCAGGACGGTCACCGTGTACACGAACGACCCCGCGACGCCGGCCTCGCAGCTCACGCTCCGCGGCGAGGTGATCACCGACCTCGTCGCCTCGCCCATGCCGCTCTACCTCGGGCGCGTGCGCCAGGGGACGGCGGCGCGCCGCGAGATCACGGTCGTGCCCGGTCGGCCCGGCACGACCGCCCGGGTGACCTGGGTCGAGAACACGAATCCCGCCCTGCACACGGCGCTCGAGCCGCTCCCGGGCGCAGCCGGCCAGCGCGTCGTCGTGACGCTCGATCCCCACCTGCCGCTCGGGCGGCTCAACGACCAGCTCGTCCTCCACACGACGAGCGCGCGCACGCCCGACCTCACCGTGCCCGTCTTCGGGAGCGTCGAGGGCGATGTGGTCGTGCTGCCGCCGCAGATCACCTTCGGCGTCACCCATCGGGGCGACACGCCCGAGCGGCAGGTGCACATCCGCAATCGGGGCGTGCGTCCGCTGCGCATCACGGGGGTGAACGCACCGAGCGACGTCGTCCGCTACCAGCTCGACACCGTCGAGGACGGGCGCGAGTACCTGCTCACGCTCACGCTCCGCGACGGCTTGCCCGCCGGCACCGTCGAGCGCACCGTCGACATCTTCACCGATCATCCCGACGAGGGCCATCTCGCCGTGCCGCTCTACGCGATCGTGCGCGACGGGAAGCCGCGCGGCTGACTAGGGCACGACGAGGCGCCAGGTCTCGCCTGGCGCGAGCGTGCGCTCGTGCCAGGGCGCGCTGGGGCTCGGGCGCACGTCGAGCACCATGCGGCGGGCGCCGAGGTTGGTGAGCGCGACGCTGCCGCCGGCGGGGCCGGCGGCGAAGACGAGCCGGCGCGCGTCGCCGTGCACGAGGCGTGCGCGGTCGAGCTCGATCTCCGTCCTGCCGAGGACGAGCGCCATGCGCTCGGCCCACGCGAGCCGCGGGCGGTTGCCGACGAGGCGAACGTAGGGGCCGCCGGCGGTGGTGCAGCCGCCCACCTCGTAGATGCGCGTCGACGGGTCGAGGGCCGCGCGCAGGCGGGCCGCGTCGACGACGGCCACGTAGGCGGCGGCCTCGCCCGCGAGGAGCCGCGCCGCGGCGTCGACGGGGGCTGGCGTAGCCCGCGTTCCGAGCAGCAGCCCGAGCGCGCAGGGGGCGTCGACCACGGTGAGCGGAAAGCCGTCGCCGACGGCAGCGTGCACGTCGGCGACGAGCCGTTCGAGCGCGAGCGTGCGGTCGACGTCGGGCGTCCGGCGCTCGCGCCAGTGATAGTGGACCCCGGCGAGGCCCAAGGTCAGCGCCGCGGCGGCTGCAGCGAGGGAGGCCACGGTCGCCCGTGGCAGACCCCGGGTCAGCCGGTCGAGCTCGCGGCCCGCCAGCAGAGCTGCTGCCGGGACGATCGGAAGGATGAGCCGCGCGGCCGTGTGCGGGGCGAGGCAGAAGACGAGAAGCCCGCCTGCCAGCCAGCAGACGAGAAACCGCTCGAAGCGCCGCGCGCGTGCGTCGGCCGCGGGCCGCAGCAGCGTGCGCCCGAGGCCGAGCGCCGCCGCCAGGCTCCAGGGGGCGAAGTTGCCGAAAAAGTCCTCGAGGGGCCTCGTGAAGTGCCGTCCGGGGGCGTGCTCGATCGCGTGGCCGAGCAGCTCGCGCCCGAGCATGTTCTCGACGAGCGAAGAGCCCTCCTGCCGCCAGGCCAGCAGAAACCAGCCGAGGGCGAGCGCGAGATAGAGCCCGATGCCCGCCGCCTGCGTCCCGCGTACGGGCCATGGGGTCCCGCTCGCGCGCTCCCACCACGCCGCAGCGAGCCCAGCGCCAGCGAGCAGCACGCCGAGCGGGCCCTTCGTGAGCGTGGCTGCGGCGGCCGCGAGCCAGAACCAGACCCAGCCGCGTCCCGTCGTCCACGCGCAAAAGGCGGCGAGCGCGGCGAGCGTCACGGTGAGCGCGAAGAGCGCGTCCCAGCGGGCGGTCGTCACCTGCTTGGTGGCTATCTCGCTTGCGAGGTATACAAGCCCGCCGAGGAAGCCCGCCCACCAGCCGAAGTGCCGCCGCCCGGCGGCGAGCACGAGGCCGGCGAGTGCCGCGGTGGCGACCGCGGACGGGAGGTAGAGCGTGAAGCGGTCGACGCGCCCGGTGACGAGCGTCACGAGCGCCGAGAGCCAGGCGAGCAGCGGGGGCTTGTCCGTGTGGCCGAGGGCATCGTGGGGGCAGAGCCAGTTGCCGTTCTGCACGACGTCGAGGACGCTCTCGCCGAGCCGGCACTCGTTGTCGAAGAGGTTGGGGAGGCCGGTCAGGCGTACGACGAACAGCGCGAGCGCGAAGAGGCCGAGGGCGAGCATCCTTCACGCCGGCGCCGCGGCCGGGTAGAGTCGGCGGCGTCCCATCGGAGGGGCCAGGATGCACACGTACGAAGGCGGATGCCACTGCGGCGCGGTGCGCTTCCGGGTCGTCGCCGATCTTGCCGAGGTGATCGAGTGCAACTGCTCGATCTGTGCCAAGAAGGGCTACCTGCACCTGATCGTCCCTCCGGAGCGCTTCGCGCTGCTGCGCGGCCGCGAGGCGCTGGTCACGTACCGGTTCAACACCGGAGTGGCTCAGCACCATTTCTGCAGGCGCTGCGGCATCCACTCCTTCTACGTGCCGCGCTCGGACCCCGACAAGATCGACGTCAACGTGCGGTGCCTCGACGGCGTCGACCCCGCCACGCTCGCGGTTCGGCGGTTCGATGGACGGAACTGGGAGGAGGCGATGCGGGCGCGGCGCTAGCGGTTGCCCACGAACGTCGCGGTCCCGCTCAACAGCAGCGCCCCGGGGCCGGGGAGCCCCGCCGTCGTGTCGATGATGCTCGATCCGGTGGCCGCCTCGCAGAACGTCGCCGCGAGCACGTTGTTGGCCGCCGTGGCCGACGTGGTCTGGTTCGGAACCCAGCTCGGCGTCGGCGGACTGGCCGCCCCCGTGCGCACAATGGGCTGACTGCCGCTCGCCGGCGAGGTCGGGAAGCACGGCGTCGTCCCGTCGCTGGCACAGCAGACCTGATTGAGGCCGCCGCGCAACGGCTTGGTCCCCGAGCAGTCGACGTTGCACGGCGTGCCGCCGCACTCGTCGTGCTGCGTCTGCCCGGGACACGGGAAGCTCCCGGCCGCGTTGGCCGCCAGCGTCGAGGGCTTCGCGGGATCGTTGGTCAGCGGCAGGGTGATGTCGAGCGTCGCCTTGAACTGCGCCGGGTCGGGCGGACAGCTCGAGGAGAGCGTGTACTTCTTGTTGACCACCGCGGGCGGGTTGTTGACGATCACGATCCCCTCGACCGTGCAGCTCTGGCCCTGGTTCGGCCCCGAATCGCACGTGCCCGTGGCGCCGATGCTGCTGCCCGTGCAGATCGGGCAGACATCCTTCGGCGGCGAGTTGGTGAGATAGACGTCGGACTTGAGGTGGACCGGGGTCGTTGTGGCGTCGAAGATGCCCGTCTGCACGTTCACGACGGCCTTGTTGACGGGATCGGCGAACCGATTGACCACGCAGACCGGCACGTTGCTCGAGAAGAGCGGCAGCGGCGGGCCGAAGGTTTCGCCGTTGAGGGAGCCCTTGCCGGTCGGGCCGGTGGCCTGACAGACGGGCTGGCTCGCCCCGTCGCAGTCGCTGAGGCAGTACTTGAGCGTGGCCCCCTGGGGAATGGGGAAGTTGTGCGAGATGCCGGTCGTGCCGTTGTCGAGGTCCCCGCCGCTCGCCGCCTCGACCGTATCGAGCTCGCGCGGCCCCCCCGCGGGGTTGGGGGGGCATGGAGACCGAGGCGACGGGTTGCAGCGCAGATAGAAGACGTCCACGTCACGCCGCGGCCGCTTGGCGCTCCCGATGAGCATCACCAAGGCACGTCGAGGTCTTCCATGCTTGAGCGGGACCACCACGCGGCTGTCAGGGGCACAGGTCGTGGAGGTCGCCCCAGGCCGTGGCAGATGAAGGACGCTCAACCGCCGCACAATGGACGGCGCGAGGAAGGGACGGTGGAAATGGACGATCGACTCCGGTCTGCAGAGGGGAAGGCTCGGGTCGACGTTGAACTCGCACACGGCAAACACGAACGTGCATCGGTCGTCAGCGATCCCGTCCGCGTCACAGGCGGGATCGCCGTCGGTGCATTCGACCTGCGGTTTCCGCAGGAATTCGCTGGTGGCGGTGATCCCGGTGAGCTCGACATAGCAGTCGGTCTTCTTGCCCCCGCCCCCGGAAATCGTCGAGGCCGCCGGATTCGCCGAGACGGCCACGAGTGCCAGAGGAATGAAGCCCCGAACGATGCGGTTCATGTGCTTCGCCGTAGGTCGGACGACGGCGGGTCGGCAATGCCTCCGCAGTATCGGTTGACGACAACGCACGGCCGGCCGTAGACGTTCCGTGCACGGGCATGCTGCGGCTCTTGCGCACCGTGAGCGTCCGCGACTACCGGGCCGCGCCCGGGCGCCTGGCGCTCATGGTGGGCGGCATCGCCTGCGGCGTGGCGCTCGTCGCGGCCCTCGGCATCATCAACCAGAGCGTGCTCGCGAGCTTCCGCCGCACGCTCGAGCGGGCGGCAGGCCGCGCCGCGCTCCAGGTGGTGCTCGGCACGGGCGAGGTCGGCTTCGACGAGGGCATGGTGGCCGTCGTTGCCGCCGACCCGGGCGTCGCCCGCGCCTTCGGCCTCGTGCGCGGCACGCTCCAGGCGGCGAGCGGCCCGCCCGACACGCTGCAGCTTTTCGGCATCGACCTCGCCTCGAACGCGATCGAGTTCTACGACATCGCGGTCGTGGACCGCGTCGGCGATGCCGTCGAGATCCTCGACGATCCGACGTCGGTGTTCCTCACCGAGGACTACGCCCGGCGGCGGGGGATCGCCGTGGGACAGCGCGTCTCCTTCGCGACCCCGGCGGGCGTCCGGGCACTGCGCGTGCGCGGGCTCATGCGGCCCGAGGGGCTCGCCAGCGTGTTCGGCGGCGACCTCGCGGTCATGGACCTCCCGGCGGCGCAGCGTCTCCTCGGCAAGGAGCAGCGCGTCGATCAGGTGGATGTCCTGGTGAAGGAGGGCGTGGCGCCGCGGGACGTGCAGCGGCGGCTCGAGGCCGTGCTGCCGAGCTCGCTTTCGGTGGTGCCGCCGGCGCTGCGCGGCGAGCGCTTCGAGCGCGTGATCGCGGCCTTCCAGTCGATGCTCGACGGGCTCACGGTGCTCTGTCTGCTCGCCGGCGTGTTCATCGTCTACAACACGAGCGCGACGGCGATCACGCAGCGGGCGCGCGACCTCGCCGTCCTGCTCGCCCTCGGCGCCGAGCGCCGCGGCATCTTCGGCCTCGTCGTCGCCGAGGCCGCGATCATCGGGCTCGCGGCCTCGCTGCTCGGCATCGCCGTCGGCTGGGGGCTCGCACACCTCCTGCTCGACTTGGTCGCCCGCTCGATGGGGGTCGTCTACCAGGTGCGGGTGGGCGCCGACTCGCTCGCCTTCGCGCCGCGGGACATCGTGCTCTACGCAGCCGTCGGGACCGTGTGCGCCGTCGCGGCGGCGCTCGTCCCCGCGCGCAAGGCGGCGCGCCTCGATCCGCTCGAGCTGATGCGGCCGGACTTTCGCGAGCGGCTGGCGGCGCGCTCGCCGCACGGCGCGCTCCTCGCGCTCGCGCTGGCGATCCTCGGGCTGAGCGCCGCGGCGATGTACCGGGAGTGGACGACGCGCTCGGCGGCCTGGGTCAACGTCGGCCTCGCGCTGTGGTGCACCGGCCTGGTCGTGCTCGCGATCCCCCTGATGGGCGCCATCACGAGCCTGCTGCGCGGCATCCTGCCGCGGCTCTTCGGCATCGAAGGTCGGGTCGCGGTCGAGGGGCTCAGCCGGGCGCCGGGGCGCACGGGGGTGACGGCGGCCGTCATCGCCTTTACGCTGACGATCGCGGTGACGATGGCGTCGATCGCGCGCAGCTTCCGGGAGTCGGAGCGCGACTGGTTCATTCTCGTCGGCGACCTCGTCGTGTCGTCGGTCGGCACCGAGGGGGGGTGGCTCGAGACGCCGCTCCGCGCCGAGGTGGAGGAGAAACTCGCTCGCCTTCCGGGCGTGGCGCACGTCGAGACCTATCACGCGGTGCAGGGGCAGCCGTTTCGCGGCGCGCGCATCGCGATGGTGGCGGTGAGCCCGGGGTTCATCGATACCCCGCAATTCCGCCGCCAGCTCACGAGCCCGGACCCGGAGCGCGCGCTGGGGGCGGTGGCCGCCGGCCGCGCCGTCGTCGTCTCCGACAACCTCGCCGATCGCTTCAAAATCGCGATCGGCGACACGCTCACCCTGCCGACGCCCTCGGGATCGCGCGAGCTGCCCGTGGCGGGCATCGTCGCCGCCGACTACAGCGGCGACCAGGGCTCGGTGCTCCTCGAGCGCCGGCGCTTCGCCGCCCTCTGGCACGACGACCGCGTCACCTACTTCAGCGTGTTCCTCGCCCCGGGCACCTCGCGTGCCGCGGTGCGCGACGCGATCGTCGACACGCTCGGCGCCGATTATCGCGTCAAGGTGCTCACCGTGCCCGAGGCGCTCGCGTACCACCAGGACATGGTCGACCGCGCCTTCACGTTCACGTGGGCGATCCAGCTCCTCACCGTCGTCGTGACGCTCGCGGGCATCTTCGATCTCCTCAGCACGCAGGTGATGGAGCGGCGGCGCGAGATCGGCATCTTCCGCACCGTGGGGGCGGAGGAAGCCAGGGTGGCGCGCGCGATCCGTCTCGAGGCCGCTGTGATCGGCGGCAGCGGTGCGCTGCTCGGCACGGTGCTCGCCTTTGCGACGTCGCTCGTCTGGGTGCACGTGAACTTTCGCATCCTGCTCGGCTACATCCTCGCCCATCACTTCGCGGCGCTCACCGCGGCGACCTGCATCGTGCTGGCGGCGGCGACGGCGTTTCTCGCCGGCCACCTGGCCGCACGCCCGGTCTTGCGCGAGGCGGTCCTCGAGACGCTGCGGTACGAGTAGCGGCCCGGTTAGACGGGCCAGCGGGCGCGGCAGCTCGTCGCGAACCGGCCGTCGGCCCGCACGCGCAGGTCCTTGCAGCCGCAAGTGTTGAAGACCAGCCCGTGGGCGGCTGCCAGCTGCTGGAGGAGCGCGTAGGTCTCGAGCTTGCGGCCGAGCGGGACGCTGAGGGCCGTGCCCCCCTCCATCGGGGTGCGCTCGGTGAGCAGCGCAACCGACCCGGCGAGCATGGGCTCGCGGCGAAGGCGGCGCAGCGAACGTCCCCAGGCGAAGACGTAGGCGGCCGTGATGGCGACGGCGCCGCGGTCGGCGGCTTCGCGCACCAGCGCGGCGAGCGCCGCCGGGTCGTCGTCGAGCGCGGGAAAGAGCGGATCGAGGCGCAGCGTCACGATGAGCCCCCGCGCCGCGAGTCGCTCGACGTTCGCGAGCCGCGCGCGCGCCGGCGGGCACCCGGGCTCGAGCAGCGCGTTGCGCCGCTCGTCGAGGCTCGTCACGCCGATGCCGATCCCCTCGACCCAGCTCGCGTGCTCGGCGAGCAGCTCGATCGTCCGCTCGGGCACGATGCCCTTGGTGAGCAAACCGACCATCGTGCGGCGCGGCAGCAGGTGCGCGAGGAGCCGGTGCGTTCCCTCGGCGGCCTGGGGGGCGAAGGGATCGCTCGCCGGGCTCAGGAAGACACTCGGGGGAGCCGGCAGCGCCTCGATGCCGGTCCAGTCGAGCGCCGTTGGCCGCCGCACGCCGCGCATGCGTGCCCCCAGCTCGGCGAACGGACAGTAGAGACAACCGAAGCTGCAGCCGGCCGTCAAGTCGGCCACGTGGTTGCCGCAGAAGCGAGGCTCCCAGCCGAGGGTGACGGGAGGACGGTTCACGATCGCCCGCGCACGAGGCGCACGCGGCCGCCACCCTCGTCGTCGGGCAGCGCCATGCTCTGCTGGAGCACGCCGTCGACTAGGCGGAGCACGCGCGCGGCATAGGCGGCGAACACGGGGTCGTGGGTGACGAGGAGCACGGTCACCGCGAGCCGCTCGTTGACGTCGTGGATGAGGTCCATGATCGCCCGGCCCGCGGCCCGGTCGAGGTTCCCCGTGGGCTCGTCGGCGAGCAGGATCGCCGGACGGATCACGAGCGCGCGCGCGATCGCGATCCGCTGCTGCTCGCCGCCGGAGAGGTGCGTCGGATGATGCGTCGCGCGGTGGGACATGCCGACCATCGCCAGCGCCTCGGCCACGCGGGCGTCCACCTCGGCCTGACGCACGCCGTCGAGCACCAGCGGGAGGCCGACGTTCTCGGCCGCCGTGAGGAACGGGAGCAGGTTGAACGCCTGGTGCACGTAGCCGATGCGCCGGCGGCGCAGCGCCGCCAGCTCGGCCGGGGTCATGCGCGAGACGTCGGCGCCCTCGACGAGGACGGTGCCCTCGGTGGGCATCGTGAGCCCCGCGATCAGGTGCAGGATCGTGCTCTTGCCCGCCCCGCTCGGGCCCATGATCGCCCAGAACGCACCGCGGGGGCAGGCGAACGACAGCTCGGAGACGGCGCGGACCGCGGCGTCGCCGCTGCCGAAGACCTTGCTCACCCGGCGAAACTCGATCATGACGCGTGGGCGAAGCGCTCCTTGAGCTTGCGCGCGACCTCGTCGAGCCAGGCGAGCTCCGCGCGCACCGCCAGCTCCGCCCCGTCGATGAGAAGATTGGTGACGAAGGCGTCCACGGGAGCGCGCGCCAGACGCCGGCGCTGGACGCCGAGGCGAAAGAGCTCCTGCATGTATGCCTCACGTTGATGATCGACGAGCCGCAGCAGCTCGGGCAGCCGGTCGGGCGAGGCGAAGAGCAGCTTCACCGCCAGCTCCTGCCGCAGCGGGCGCGGGGCGTCCGTCGGAGGGGCGAGGATGAAATCGTCGAGGCTGCGCTGCCCTGCCGCCGTGATGCGGTAGAGCTTGCGGCTCGATTCGGCCTCGGCGGCGACCTGCTCGATCAGCCCTTCGCTCGCGAGCCGGTCGAGGACCCGGTAGATCTCGCCGAAGTTGAGCTGCCAGAAGCTCCCGAGGGCCCGCTCGCACTGCCGCTTGAGCGCGTAACCGTGAACCCCCTCCGGGTTCCGCGATACCACGCCGAGCAAGGCGTACCGGATGCCGCTTCCGTGGCGCATGGCACCCTCCTCTCTCGGAACCGCCGCGACGGTCCCACGATGGGCGCGGCAGTGTCAAGCGATGTCAACGACAAATCATTCCGGAACGGAAGGGAAATTCCCGCCGGCGCGGTTGGCGTCCCGCCTTCGTCCGCCATGTTCCGGGTCGGAACAGCGATCCGTAGCAGAGTAGAATTTGCGTCGTGTAGCAAGAAAGTGATTGTCAGCGGCCGCCGGGCCGTGGCAAGACGCCCGCATGACGTCCCTGCCACCGGAGAAGCGCCTCATGCTCGCGCTGCTGACGGACGCCCTGGCCGTGATCCGCGGCGCGCGGGCCGAGCGGCGGCGCGCGGTGGCCGAGGCCCGGGCGTGGTTCGCCGCGACCGACCCCGGCTGGCCGTTCTCCTTCGTCCGCGTGTGCGACGCGCTCGGCCTCGACCCCGAGCGGGTGCGCCGGCTCGTCGTGGCCCTCGACCGGCAGCGCAGCGGGGACGATGCGCCGCACGACGAGGAGGACCCCGGATGATCGACGTCGCGGTCTTGGCGTTGCTGCGCGAGGGGCCGGACTACGCCTACCACCTCGGACGACGGCTGGAGGAGCGGCTCGGTCCGGCGTGGCGGGTGAGTCAGGGGCAACTCTGCCGCAGCCTCGAGCGGCTGCGGCGGCGGGGACTTGCCGTCGAGGTCGCGGCTCCGTTCCAGAGGGGGCGCCGCCGGCGCCGCTTCTTCGAGGTCACGCCCCGCGGTCGCCAGGCGCTCGAACGCTGGCTCGGGCGACCCCCGGCGCTGCGGCGCCCGACGCGCGACGAGCTCGTCGTGCGCCTGCTGCTGCTCGTCCCCGAGCGCGCGGCCACCCTGGTCCCGCAGCTCGTGCGGCTCGCAGAGCTCTGCGCGCGCCGGATCGAGGCGCTCGCCGCCGAGGCGGCGGGCGACGACCCGGTGCGGCGACTCGCGCGCGAGGCCGTCCGTCTCCACACCGAGGCGCAGCGCCGCTGGATCGAGACCTGTCTTGCGTGCCTGCGCCCCGATCAGGGCGGCGACGGACACGCCGCCGGGGCTGGCGTCTTCGGTTGTCCCACGAACAGCCCTGGCCGATCGTGCGCGGCCGTGGAGGGTGGATTCCCGCTCGCCTTGGCCGGTGCCGCCGCGCACCAGGAGAAGGGACCCAGGAAGAGGTCGACGGCGACGCTGCCCTGCCGCGGCTCGTCGAGCGTGTAGGCGAAGCCGCTCTTGCCCGCCTTGAGCGTGATCTTGTCGGCCTTGACGACGACCGACGAGACCGGCCCGCCGACGCTCTTGTTGGTGTAGCGCCATCCCTTGAAGCTCGAGGTGCCCCCGAGCTTCGTCCAGCCGGCTGCGGGCAGCGCGGCGACCACGTCGTCGGTGGTGAGCCCGGCCGCGTTGTACACCGTCACCACGGCCCCGTGCTGCGTCGGATCGCCCGCGCTGCCGGGCGGCGGCGGCACGATGCGGTTGGCGGCGGGTGCGGTCTTCGTCGACGACGTGAAGCTCAGCCGTCGCTTGTCGGGGGTGCCCGGGTCGTGGAGGGTGAGCGCCTGGGTCTCGACGAGCGTGACGGCGAGCGTCGTCGAGGTGGTGGACGTCGTGGTCGTGGTGGTCGTGGTCGTGGCGCCGCCCGTGCAGTTCGCGGGCACGCTGAGCGGGTTCGCCGGATCCGTGCCGTCGTCGAGCTCGGTGCGGTCCGGGCAGCCGTCGGCGTCGCGGTCGATCCCGACGCGGACGCCCTCGCCCGGCGGGACGCACGTGTAGGTGAGCTCCTGCCCCGGCGTCGCCGCCAGGGCGCGCACTTGCGCATCGGTGAGCTGCGGATCGGTGACGCGATCGGTCTGGAAGAGGCCGCTCGCGAGAAGCACCGCGCCGCGCTGCTCCAGGACCCCTGTCTGGGCATTGCGGATCACGCCCTTCACCGTGAGGTCACAGGCGCCGGCCGCCGCCTGCTGGATCAGGAGGTCGATGCGCGGCCCGACGACGGCGCCGTTCGTGCTCGTGAGCGTGACTTCCTGTCCGACGATCGGCTTCAAGTCCGAGTCGAACGCGAGCACGAACTGCTCGACCTGGCGGCGCAGCGTATTGTTGGAGCCGAAGCCGCCGTTGAACACCTTGGCGTTGTGGAAGCGGAAGAGCGTGTCGACGCTGCCGTCGTGGAGGAACCCGAAGCCGCGCACCTGATGCGGCTGGCTCGTGTACGGCCCCGGCGTGCCGTTGTTGCCCGCGTTGAAGGCCGTCACCGCCGGCATGCCGAACATGCCGACCTTCTGGTAGGCGTTGCGGAGCTGGGGGATCTTGAAGTCCTGCGTCTCGTTCTCGAAGCTCGAGCGGCCGTCGGTGCCGAAGTGCCCGTGGAACGGGTCGAGCACGTGGCAGCCGTTGCACGTCTCGACGATGTCGGAGGTCACGTTGAAGAAGAACGACTCGCCGGCCTGCTGATCGGGCGTGAGCGAGTCGTCGAGCGCGCGGATCGGGTTGGGCGGCATCGTCACCTGGAGGATGAAGTCCGTAAACGCCTGCATCTCGGGGTCCGAGAGCCCGACACACGTCTCCCCCGCGGGGCACTCGCCGTCCTGGTGGCAGGCGAGCCCCTGGGTGACGCTGCAGTGTCCAGGAAGCCCGAGCAGGCCGACGAACGCCACGTTGAACTTCTCGAAGTCGCCGGCCTCGTTGCCGATCGAGTTGGCGCCGACGGTCCGATCGCCGCGCCAGTGCATCGGGCCGTTGCCCGCCATGCCGCGCAGCGTCTGCGTCGTCATCGGGCCCTTGAGCGGATGGAAGGTGGGGTTGCCCGAGGGATCGGGCACCGTGAACGGGTTCGGGTTGGGCACCACGACCCCGCTCGGGTCGCCGAGGTGCCAGGCGAGGCTGTCGAAGTCGCCGAAGACGTGGCAGCTCGCGCACGCAGCCTCGCCGTTGCTCGACGTGAGCACCGCGTCGTAGAGGAATGGCCGGCCCGCGACGACGCTCGGCGGCTCGGGGTTGAAGAGCGCAAGGTGCTGGATCTCGCTGCCCGGGCTCGCCGTCGTGTCGACGACCGAGACCGCATCGTCGAAGCGCGTGAGCACGTAGAGGCGGTGCAGGGCCTCGTTCAGGACGACGCCGCTCGCCCCGCCGCCGCTCAGCCGGATGTGGCTCGCCGCGCTCGGCGTGAAGGTGCCTGCCTCGAGCGCGGCGGTGTCGAACACGCCGACGATCCCGCTCGTGCCGGGCGCCGCGGGGCTGCTCGAACCGAACGCCGCGACGTAGAGGGTGCGGCCGTCACTGGTCACCGCCATGCCGAGCGGCGTCGCGAGGCTCGCCGCGGCCGTGCCCGGAGGGCTCGGCACGGTGCAGTAGTCGATCTGCGGATTGAGATGCCGCGGCGTCACGCTGCCCGTGGTCGGGTCGAGCACGGTGATGCGGGCCTCGCTCAGGTGCCCGACCACCGACGTCGGCGTGCCGCACGGCGAGCGCTGGCCTTCGAAGCGGACCTCGTTGTGCGAGTCGCCGTTGGTCACGTAGACCCGGCCGCTCACCGGGTTGACGGCCATGTTGAAGAGGATCGTGCCGACGTGGGCGAAGGGCTGGCCCGGGTGCGGGCTGCTCGGCTTGGCGACCGGCGGGCTCTGCGTCGCGTCGATCTGGAAGACGTCGTCGTCGGGGAGGAAGAAGCGCACGGCGTTGTCCCAGTTGCGGCCGAGAACGTCCTCCCAGTGCCCGTCGGTGGCGTTGAACTTGACGATGAGGCCGGTTTCGGGGCCGGTGATCCCGTCGGCGCTCGCGTTGGGGGCGGGCTGCCCGCCGGGGTAGGTGACGCCCGCGACCGTGCACGGACCGGCGCCGGCGCCCCCGTCGCACACGACGCCCTCGGAGAGCGCGGTCGTCTGATTGCCCGATTCGAAGACCGCGGCGTAGACCGTGCCGCCGTCGGGGCTCGCGGCGAGCGCGCGCGGGGTGTCGCCGAAGAGCGTCACCACGGTGAGCGGCGTGCCGCCGAGGCCCGTGCCGAGGTTGGTCGCGTCGAACACCCAGACGTCGGCGCGCCCGATGCCCGGGGTGGTGAGGTCGCTCAGCGGCACGGAACTGTTCTGGCCGCGATGTGCGGTCGTGACGAAGGCGCGGGTGAAGAAGCCGCTTGCGTCCCGCGGGCCGGCGAACACGATGTCGCGCGGCTCGTCGCCGACGAGGAGCGTGGCCGTCACCCGCGGCGGGCTCGTGCCCGTGGGGTCGAGCTGGACGACGCTCACGCTGTCGGAGAGGTGGTTGACGACCCACACCTCGGTGTTCGTCCGCGCCGCCACCGCCACCGGCTCGAGCCCCACCGGGACGCTCGCGCTGCGGGAGACGAGCCCCGTGGCGGGGTCGACGGCGAGCACCTCGAGGCGGTTGTCGGGGGTGTCGACGGCGAAGAGGCGCGTGCCGTCGGGCGAGAGGGCGAGCGGGCGCACCGGGCCGCTCTCGAACGTGACGAAGCCCGCGCCCGCGGCCGTCCCCGCCGCGACCGCGAGGGCGACAAGCTCTCCGATCAGCGCCTTGCGCCAAGTTGTGACGTGCATGCCGCCGTCTCATAGCACGATTCCGTTCCGGCGCGGACGGTTTTTTTCGCTCCGGGACCGCCGCTTCCCATTGCCCGCCGACAGGGTAGAATGCGGCCTTCGCATGCAGCCCGCCTCGAGCCCGGCCCTGAGCGTCGTGGTCCCGGCCTACGACGAGGCGCCGAACCTCGAGCGGCTGCTCGCCGAAGTGCGCACGGCCCTCGACCCGACGGGGCTTTCGTGGGAGCTGATCGTCGTCGACGACGGCAGCGACGACGACACGCCGGCTGTCCTGGCGCGGCTGGCGGCCGCCGAGCCCCGGCTGCGGCCGCTGCGGCAGCCGGCGCGGAGCGGGCAGACGGCGGCCCTCGTCGCGGGGTTTCGCGCGGCGCGCGGCGCGCTCGTCGCGACGCTCGATGCCGACCTCCAGTGTCCCCCGGCGGAGCTGCCGGCGCTGCTCGCCGCGCTCGACACCGCCGACCTCGCCTGCGGCATCCGCGCGCACCGCCACGACCCGATGGCACGGCGTCTTGCCTCGGCGCTCTCGAACCTCGCCCGCCGCGCCGTGGTCGCGCCCCGGGTTCGCGACCTCGCCTGTCCCCTGCGTGTCTTCCGCGCCGAGGCACTGCGTCGGGTCGAGGGGATGACGCCGCTCTTCGACGGGGCGCACCGCTGGCTGCCGGCGCTCTTCGTGCTCGCCGGGCTGCGCGTCGTGCAGCGGCCGGTGGCGCACCAGCCGCGCCGTGCAGGGGTCTCCAAGTACACGACCGCCGGTCGGGCGGGGCCGGTGGCGCGCGAGCTCTTGCGCGTGCTCGGTCTTGCGATTCCTCGCTCGCGAGGCCTCAAGGCCGTGATCGCGCTCGCGGCATCGGCGCTCGTGCTCGTCCCGTTCACCTACCGCCTCGGCGGCTGGCCGCTTCTCGAGCCCGACGAGGGCCGTAATGCCGAGGTGGCGCGCGAGATGCTCGCCCAGGGGACATGGGGCGTCCCGCACTTCGACTACCTGCCGTACTTGGACAAGCCGGTGCTGCTCTTCTGGTTGATCGCGGCGGCGTTCCGCCTGCTCGGCGTGAACGAGCTGGCTGCCCGCCTTCCTTCGGCGCTGGCGGCGCTCGCGATGGTGGCGCTCACCTTCGCCCTGGCACGCGCGCTGCTCCCCGAGGTGCGCCGTGCGGTGCTGGCGGCCGTCGTGCTCGCGACGAGCCCGCTCGTGCTCGCGTTTGCCCGCATCGCCATCTTCGACATGCCGCTTACCGCGCTCGCCACGGCGGCGCTCCTCTCCCTCGTGCTCGCCCGGCTGCGCGGCGCGCCGTGGCCCTGGTGGCCGCTTGCCGGGCTCGCGATGGGCTTGGGTGTGCTCTGCAAGGGGCCGGTGGGGGTCGCGGTGCCGCTCGTCGCCTTTGCCGCTGGGCGCGGAGCGCTTCCACCGCCGCCGCGGCGTGCGGGTGCCGGGCCCGCGCTCGTGGCCACGCTGCTCGCCGCGGCCGTGGTCGTGCCGTGGCTGGCACACGTCGAGTGGCGCCATCCGGGTTTTCTGCGCTACGCGGTGCTCGACGAGACGCTGCTGCGCTTTACCTCGGTCGAGCGCTTCGACCGCGCGGGTCCTGCCTACTACTACCTGCCGGTGCTCCTCTGGGCCGGCGGTCTCTGGAGCCTGCTGCTGGGGCTCGTCGCTCCGACGCTCGTGCGCCGGGCGCGCACCGGCGGCACGGAGGGGGCGGCCATTCGGTTTGCCGCGCGCGCCGCGGCGGCCATCGTGCTCTTCTTCACGCTCTCGGCGTCCAAGCGCCCGCAGTACGTCCTGCCGGCGCTCGTGCCGCTGGCACTGCTCACGGCGATTGGCGTCGATGCCGCTGTGCAGCTCGCCGCGCGCGCGATCCGCGGCGTGGCGACGGCCGCCGCGATGGTGGGGCTCGCCGCCTTGGCGGCGGCGCTCGCGCACGTTCCGCTGCCGGCCGCGACGCCGCGGGTGATCGCGCCCGGCGTGCTGCTTGCGGCGGGCGCGTTTCTGCTCGGCTGGGGGGTCGTGACCGCACGCGTGGCGCGGCGCCCGGCGCTCGCGCTCGCCTGCGCCGCGCTGCTCGTCCCGGGGCTCGGCGCAGTGCTCTTCGCTCCGCTCGAGGGCTATGCCCACAGCCGCTCGTCGCGTCGGCTTGCGCGGCAGATCCCACGCAGCGCCACGGTCGTGTGCGCGCAGACATTCCGCACGAGCCTGCCGTTCTACCTCCACCGGCGCGTGCTGCTCGCGAGCCATCGGGGCCACGAGCTCACCAGCAACTACGTCGCCGCGCAGTACGAGCGGTTCCAGGACCAGGGCACGCTGCTCTCCACGGCCGAGCTGCCGGCGCTGCTCGTGCGCGATGCGCCGGTGGTGGTGCTCACGAGCCCGTGGCGCCTCGCGGACGTCGAGCGGCTCGCCGGCGGGCATCTCAGGCGCGTGTACGCCGATCGGCGCAGCATCCTGCTCCGCCCGGCGAGCTGACGTCGTGTGCGGCATCTACGGCATGGTGGCGTCGGCGGGTGCGCCCGCGGACATCGCGCCCATGGGCGCGTGCCTCGTGCACCGCGGTCCCGACGGCGACGGGCGGCTCGCGCACGGGCGCGCCGCGCTCGGCTGCCGGCGGCTCGCGATCATCGACGTCGCCGGCGGGGCGCAGCCGCTCACCGACGAGAGCGGCACGGTCGTCGCCGTCTGCAACGGCGAGATCTACAACCACGCGGCGCTGCGCCGCGACCTCGAGGCGCGCGGCCACCGCTTTCGGACGCGCTCCGATGCCGAGGTGATCCCGCACCTCTACGAGGAGCGGGGACCGGACTTCGTGCACGCGCTCGACGGGATGTTCGGGCTCGCAGTCTGGGACGGGCGCCAGGGGAGGCTCACGCTCGCGCGCGACCGGATGGGCGAGAAGCCGCTCTACTGGGCGAGCACGTCCGCCGGGCTCTGGTTCGCCTCGGAGCCGAAGAGCCTGCTCGCGGTGGGCGTGAGCCGCGAGCCCGACTGGCCGACGCTCGGCGCCTATCTCCGCTACGGCTGGGTGCCGGCCAGCGCGAGCGCCTTCGCGCACGTGCGTCGCCTGCCACCGGGCGGCCGGCTCGTCCTCGAGGGCGAGCGGCTCGTGACCGACCGCTACTGGGAGGTGGCCCCGCTGCTCGCGGCCCCAGCCGCCGACCTCGACTTCGACGACGCGGCGCGAGCCCTGCGCGCGCACCTCGAGCGCGCCGTGCGCGCGGCGCTCGTGAGCGACGTCCCCGTGGGCGTGTTCCTCTCCGGCGGTCTCGACTCGACCGCCGTCGCGGCGCTCGCGCGCCCCGCGCTCGGCGAGCTCAACAGCTTTGCCCTCGGCTTCGAGGAGGCGGGCTTCGACGAGCGCAGCCACGCCGCGCTCGCCGCGCGGGCCCTCGGCACGCGGCATCGCATCCTCACGGTGACGCCGGCGCTCTTCCTCGAGGGGCTCCACGCGCTCGCCCCGCTGCTCGACGAGCCGCTCGCCGATCCGGCGCTCGTGCCGACGTTCCTGCTCGCGCGCTTTGCGCGGGCGAGCATCAAGGTCGCCCTGGTCGGCGAGGGCGGCGACGAGCTGTTCGCGGGCTACCCGACGTACGCGGGCGGGCTCCTCGCCGCGCGCTACCGGCGCCTGCCGCTCGCCCTGCGCCGGATGCTCGCCGCGCTCGCCCCGGTGCTCGGCGGGCCCCGCGGCAACACGACGTGGCGCTACCTCCTCCGCCGCTTTCTCGAGGCGGCCGACGCCGACGAGGCCGCACGCCACCGCGCGTGGACGGGCTGCCTCGACGCCGCACGGCTTGAGGCGCTCGCCGCCCCCCAAGGGCCGCTCGCCGCGCCCGCGGAGCCGTCGGCACCGCCCGGGCGCACGACGATCGACCGGCTGCTCGCCCTCGATCTCACCGGCTACCTGCCCGACGACCTCCTCTTCAAGGTCGACCGGGCCACGATGGCGGCGTCGCTCGAGGGCCGCGCGCCGTACCTCGACCACCATCTGGTCGAGCTCGCCTCGAGCCTGCCGGCTGCCTTCAAGGTGCGCGGGCTCTCGACGAAGCGCGTCTTCCGCCGGGCCGTGGCCGACCTGGTGCCCGGGCCGATCCTCCGGCGCGTCAAGCGCGGTCTTACGGTGCCGCTCGCGGCGTGGCTCGCCGGGCCGCTCCTCCCCTTCGCGCGCGAGGTGCTCGGCCGCCTCGATCCGCACGTGATCCGCCCCGAGGGTGTGCGCGCGCTCCTGGACGAGCACGTCGCCCGCCGGCGTGACAATCGCCGCGAGCTGTGGGCGCTCGTCATGCTCCAGCTCTGGATGGAGCACCACGCGCGCCCGGCTAGAGCCGCGCCGCGGTGATGTTGAAGGTGATGTCGCCCTTGGGGAGCGGGGCGAGCACCGTCTTGACGAACTGCGTCCCGTCCCAGCGGTACTCGCGCAGCTCCTGCTGGTCCTCGGAGCCGACGTAGATCGCGGGATGGCCGTCGCCGGCCAGGTCGGCGATGCAGACCGCGTGCTCGAAGCCCGAGGAGTCGCGGTCGATGAGACGTTTCGTCCAGCCGCCGCGGCCGTCCTGCGCGAAGAGCCAGAGGCCCGAGGCGAGGCTGCCCCCGACGAGATCGATCTTGCCGTCGCCGTCGACGTCGCCGGCGGCGAGGTGGCGCATCATGCGGTCGGGGATCGTGGCGACCTCGCGGCCGGCAAACGCGCCGTCGTGCCACCGGTACTGCTTGACGGTCACCGGCCGCAGGAGCGCGCCGCCGGCGCCGATGGCGCCCTCCCAGACCGCGAACAGGGACACGCCCGTGCCGTCGACGTCGGCGGCGAGAATCTCCTTGGCGTGCGTGTCGGGCGAGCGCTCGACGACCGAGCGGTGCCAGCCGTCGGCGGCGTGCTTGTACATGCGCACCTCGCCCGCCTGCTGCGCCTCGAGCTTGTTGGGTTGGCTCGGCGTGGCGAAGAACTCGGCGACGCCGTCGCCGTCGACGTCGCCGATCTCGATCTCGTGCACGAAGGTGTCGGGCTGGCGGTCGACCTCCTCGACGCGCCAGCCGTCGCTCGGGTGGACGACCGCGATCACCCCCTGGTCGTGGGTCGCGATCACCAGCTCGGGCTTGCCGTCGCCATCGACGTCGCCGGCCTCGACGTCGCGGAGCCGGTCGAACTTGCCTCCGAAGTGCGGATTCCAGTGCGTTGTCTGCTGCCAGCGGCCGTCGGCGAAGCGCCAGGTCTTCAGCCGGGCCTCCGAGCCGCCGATGGTGAGGAGACCATCGGCCCACGGCAGCGCCTTGTGGAACACGTTGCTGTCGGGATCCTCGAGGAGCACCGTCTTCCAGCCCTCGGGGGTGTGCCGCACGATCATGAGGCGCGCGGGGCCCGGCACGGGCTCGGTCTTGCCGTCGGGCCGCGTCGTCTCGACGAACTGCGCCTGTGCGACCAGCAGGGCGGGGAACGGCCCGCCGACGAGCGGCTCCTCGACCGCCGTCCGCGTGCCCGTGCCGCCGTGGCCCCCGCATCCCGCGAGCGCGAAGGCGAGCAGCGCAACGAGCGAGCGATGCGACGGCATCGGGCGGTTCAACCGTCGCGCGGTCCAGTTGTCAAACGGGCGCCGCCGCGAATAATGCCCGCGTGCAACGCTTCCGTGTCCTCGTCATGGCGCTCGGCCTCGCGGCCGCGTGCCGCTCGACACCGCCCGCGAGCGCGCCGCGCCGGCCGTCGGTCGCCAACGCGCCGCGGCTCTCCATGGCCGCGCTTCACGCCTCCGGCGGCGTGCCGCCGGGCTGGCGCTTTACCCCGCCGCCGGGCGACCCCGCGGCCGGGCGCCGGCTCTTCGCGGACCTCGGCTGCCCCGCCTGCCATGCCGTCCGCGGCGAGCACTTCGCCGCGCCGACCGGGCCCGGGCCGGAGCTCACCGGGATGGGCAGCCACCACCCCCCTGGCTACTTCGCTGAGTCGATCGTGAATCCCGATGCGGTGCTCGTCGACGGCCCGGGCTACATCGGTCCCGACGGCCACTCGATCATGCCCATGTACCCCGACCTCACCGTGGGCCAGCTCGCGGACCTGGTGGCGTACCTGGGCTCGCTCACGAGCGGCGTCGAAGCGTCGGCAGCGCCGCTCCCCGGCGTCGGTGCCCCGCTGCCCGCGCCGCCCGACGCGCGAGGTCGCGCGTTCTTGCGCATGGCCTACGACGTGCTCCCCGGTCAGCTCGCGGCGTTCGAGCGCTGGTTCAAGGAGGAGGGGGCGCCCGGCTTCCTCGCCTTCCCGGGGCTCCTCGCGATCGACACCTACGTCGACCGGCTCCACATACCGGCGGTGACGACGCTGCTCGCCTTCAGCGACGAGGCCGCCCTCCAGCGCTTCCTCGCCGACCCGGCCATGGGTCGGCTCGGGCTCGCCTTCGACCGCTTCATCGGCGACCACGATCACCAATCCTACGCCGCGCCGCCGCCGCTCTACCGGGTGCCGAGCCTTTCGGCGCCGTAGGCGGCGCCCTCACGCGGCGACGAGACGGTTGCGCACGCGGGCGACGCGGCGACGGATCGGCGTCTGCAGCGCCTCGAGGCCGCCGTGCGCGGCGAGAAACGCGTCGACCCGCTCGCGCGCCGCGGCGTCGAGCGCCGCGTAGCAGTCGATCGCGCGCTGCCACATCCACACCGTGTACGGGAAGAGCGCGCGGCTCTCGCGCACGCCGCCGATTGTCACCTCGTGCGTGCCGATGACGCGCGGGATCGGCGCGCCGGGGTTCGCGTCGAGCCAGTCGGCGAGCCGCGCGGCGGTGTCGACCAGCACCGGGCAGTGCTCGGCGAACATGCGGCGGAGCACGGGGAGCAGCGTGTCGGGGATGGCGTCGCCAAAAAGCAGCTCGCCCGCGTCGCCTGCGGGGGCGTTCATGCGCTCGACCCAGGCGGCGACCCGCGGCGCCCGCGTGCGCATGAGGCGCCCGGGATAGGGGTCGCGGTAGAGGTGAGCGTAGAGCGGCCCCATCAGCCCGAAGTCGGCGAGCGACGGGCGGCCGCCCAGCAGGAACGGATGGCGGGCGAAGTGCGCGTCGAGCGCGGCGAGCAGCCCCTCGTACCAGGCCTCGATCGCCGGGATCGTGCGCGCGGTCACCGCGAGAAACGGCAGCGCGCCGGCAAACGGCGCCGCGAGCTTCTTCCCGGCTTCGATCTGCGCCGCCCGCGTGCCCTCGGGCAGCGCCGACGCGCCGAACTCGCGCAGGATGAAGTCGCGGTTCTCGGCGAACGACCAGCGGTAGTGCATGGCGGGCAGCACCATCCACTCGTCGGCGTAGATCTCGAGGAGGATCGCCACGAGGCGCTGCAGCGGCGCGGGCGGGTAGACCGGGGGCTCGGGGAAGCGCGCCTCGAGGAAGTCGATGATCTCGGTGCTGTCCTGCACGGCCACGTCGTCGGGGGAGAGCAGCACGGGGATGTACTTGACGCCCGTGCGGGGCACGATGATCTCGCGGTAGACCTGCTGGCTCGCGAACACCTCGACGAAGGGGATGCGCTTCCAGCGGAGGTAGGCGCGCACCTTCCCCGTGTAGTACGACGCCTCGGCGCCGATCAGCCGATAGACGCCGCTCACGCCGGCGCCTCGACCCGCAGCCCGACGGCGCGCGGCGGCGGCAGGTGATCGTAGAGGTCGGCGACGAGGTCCGACTTGCGCCGCGCCCAGGCGGGGTCGTTCCAGAGGTTGCGCCACTGGTGCGGGTCGTCGCGGAGGTCGTAAAGCTCGCCCTCGGTGCCGTCGTAGCGGATGTCGGGCGCAGGCACGTCGAGGCCGAAGGCCCGCTGGACACGGACGAGATCGAAGCCCACGTCGCGGGTCGAAGGCTCGTAGACGGTGCACACGAGCCCGTCACGGTAGATCGTGCGCAGGTGCATCCCCACCTGCGCGAACTGGCTGTCCCACTCCGTGATGACGCGCTCGCGCCCCGATCCGGGTGCGGTCGGCAGCGGCGCGCCTTCCATCCAGGGGGCCACGGGCACGCCGGCGATCGCACAGAAGGTCGGGGCCAGGTCGAGCTGGCCGACCGGCTCGAAGATCTCCGCGGGCGCCACGGCGGCGGCGGGCGCGGGCCGCCAGAGCAGCGGAATCCGCATGAGCGCGTCGACGTGGTACGGCCCCTTGTAGAGGAGCCCGAAGTCTCCCTGCAGCTCGCCGTGGTCGGTGGTGAAGAAGACGTCGGTGTCGCGCTCCCAGCCGCGCTCGGCGATCCGCCGGAGCACGCGTCCGCACGCCTCGTCGATGAGCTCGTTCTCGACGTGCACGAGCGCGTTCACCTCGCGGATCTGGTCGTCGGTGAGCGCAGCGGGCACGAAGGTCATCGGCCCGCCTTCGGGATTGCGAAACCGGCCCTCCCACCACGCGAGCCAGTGGCGCGGCTTCTCGGCCAGGATCGCTGCGATCTTCTCCCGCGAGCCGGGATGGCCGGGCGGCAAGTCGAGGTCGCGCCAGCGGATGCGGCGCGCTTCGGAGGCTGGTGGGTCCCAGGGGTGGTGTGGGTCGGGAAAGCTCATCCAGAGGAACCAGTCGTCGGTGGGCGCGAGCGAGTCGAGCCAGGCGATCGCGCGGTCGGCGACCCAGTCGGTGTGGTAGTGCTCCCGCGGAATCGGATTGTAGGCGACCTCGGGCGCGCCCGTGTCGCCGCCGCCCTGTGCGGAGAGGAGCGGGGCAAAGCCGCCCGTCTCCTCGGGGTGGTGCTGCTGGAGCCAGAGCGAGTAGTGCCACCCGCCGAGGGGGCCGTGCATCGCGAGCTCCAGATGGTCGAAGCCCCGCCACGGGCCGGTGCTGCCCTCGCGCGCCATGCGGTTCTCGAACCAGCGGCCCCGGAGGTCGAACGCGGGCTCGAAGTGCGCCTTGCCGATGAGCGCGGTGCGGTAGCCTGCGCGGGCCTTGAGCCACGCCGCGACGCTCGGGGCATCGACGGGCAGCGGCACGCCGTTGGCGAACACGCCGTGCGTGCGCACGTACTGGCCGGTGAGCATCGTCGAGCGCGCGGGCATGCAGACGACGTTCTGGCTGTGCGCGCGGCGGTAATTGATCCCCGCGGCGGCGAGCGCGTCGGCCACCGGCGTGCGGGCGATGGTGCCCCCGTTGCAGCCGAGCGCGTCGTAGCGCTGCTGGTCGGTGGTGATGAAGAGGATCTTCCGCCCCATGGGCCGGGCCGTAGCTAGTGCACGGGGGCTACAAATACAAGGCGTGCCAGGGACTGCGCCGACGGCGACGAGCTGCGCGGGTAGCAAAGACGCTTGAAAACTCCGCGTCGCCTCGGGTAGAGCTTGCCGCGCCATGCGCGGCGGGTGGCTCCACTATGTTCTGCTGGGCGCGCTCGTCGCTGCGCTCGTGCTCGCGGGACGCCTCGTGCGCCGCTCGCGCGTGCCCGCGCCCCCGCACCCCGCGCTCCCGGCCGTTGCCCCCGGCCGAGACGCGGCGGCTTCGCGCGGAGAGGCGGCCCGCACGGGTTCACCGACGAAGCCTGCCGCTCCCGCGGCGCCGCCCGCGGCCGACCCGCTCGAGGCCGCCGAGGGCGCGTGGGACCGGGTGGACATGGAAGCCGTCCGCGCCGCCATGCCGGACAACCTCTACTGGAAGCTCGCCGCGCCGACGCACGATCCGGCGCTGCTCGAGTGGCGCGAGCAGGAGCGCGAGCGGTGGAACACCGAGTACGGCAAGGTGCTCTCGAACACCGCCACCGCGGAGGAGGTCGACGCTTACTACGCCTTCCGGCGACGGCTTTCGCTCGACTACGTCGAGTTCGCGACCCACCTCCTTTCGAACTACGGCAGCGTGCTGCCGCTGCGCGATCGGAGCCTCCTCGCGCTCGCCCTCCGCATGCATCTCCAGCGACTCGAGGAGATCCCGCGCCAGCTCGCCGAGGCCCAGGAGCGCCGCGCGGCCCACGAGGCGCTGCGCAAGGCCTGGCTCGAGGAGCAGCATGCCGTTGCGGGCGAGGCGGTGGGAGGGCCATGACGCGGGCGGCGGCGCGTCCCCGGGGCACGCTGCACTTCTGGCAGGATGGCGTGGCGTTCGTCGGGACCGACGTCGTCAACGACCCCCACCGGCACTTCACGGCGTCGCTCGCGTTCACGCTGAGCCGGCCGTTCCGCGCGCGATTCGACGAAGAGCGCTGGCGCGCGATGCACGGCATGCTCGTCGCGCCGAACGCCCGCCAGCAGATGGATGCTCGCGGCTGTCGGGTCGTGATCTTTCAGATCGATCCCGAAAGTGGCGCGTACGCGCAGGTGGGGGGGCTGTTCGCCCAGCGGGGCCGCGTCGTCGAGCTGCCGGCGAGCCTGGTCGCGCGCCTGCGCGCCGGGGCGGAGGCGCTTCTCGCGCGGGTCGACTTCCAGGCCGCCGCCCTGTGGTCGTTCGTGCTCGGCGAGGTGCAGGGCGGCGCGCAGCCGCTGCGCGTCGACCGCCGCGTTGCCCGTGCGCTCGAGCTGCTCAAACGCGAGCTGCCGCGCCGCACGGACGTCGCGACGCTCGCCGCCGTCGTTGGCCTTTCGCCGAGCCGCTTCGTCCACGTGTTCAACGGGCAGGTCGGGACGTCGCTGCGCCGCTATGTGCTCTGGCTGCGGCTGCGGCACGTCGTGTTCTGCCTCGCGGCGGGCCGGAGCCTCACCGAGGCGAGCTACGACGCCGGCTTCGCCGACTCCGCGCACCTCTGCCGAACCTTCCGCTCCATGTTCGGGCTTCCGCTCTCCGCGCTCTTCCGCAGCCGCGGCGTGAAGGTCGTGGTGACTCCCCCGACCGAGCCGCCGTCGGGACCCCACGCTCGAGAGGATCGGGAGCGCTGGGCCGTCGTCGCCGCGGAGCGGGCCCGGCGGAGGTCGTCGCCTCACGCCGCGTGATCGTGATCTCGCAGCCGTTTCGTTCAAGCGAGAGCCCCAAGCCCGGTGGTAGCGACGCGCCCGAAACGCGGGGATGTTCGGTCCCGCAGCATTCCATCCGGAAAGGGGGATCCGCATGGAGTCACGCTGGGCGTATGGGGGACGAAGGGCCGGGCTGCTCGCGGTGGTGATGGCCCTGAGCCTGCCGGGTGCCGTCCGGGCCATCGGCATCCAGGATGTCGTCGACGGCGGCAACACCTACCCGTGGGTCAAGGTCGAGCTGCCGGGGACGGTGTGCAGCGACGGTTCGCAGTACCGGTTCTGGTATTACGACTCGCCGACCTCGAACAACCTGGTGATCTCGTTCGAAGGCGGCGGCGCGTGCTGGGACTACGCGACGTGCAGCGGGCAGGCGGGCATCCTGGGCGCGGCGCACCCGAACGGCATCCCGCCGGACTACATTACGCAGTTCGAGCCGCAGTACGTGTCGCCGATCGTCAACGGCGCCGATCCCGGCATTGCAGGCCCGATCCGTCCGAAGACCGACCTCATCACCAAGGGCTGGGACGTCGTCTACATGCCGTACTGCACGGGCGACGTCCACATCGGGAATGCCGTGGTCACCTACACCGACCCGACGGGCCAGAACCCGCCGATCGTCTTCCGCCACAACGGCTACAACAACACGGTGGCCGCGCTCAATTTCCTGCACGGCCGCTTCCCGAGCATCAACAAGCTTCTCGTGACGGGGTTCAGCGCCGGCGGGGTCGCGAGCGCGGCGGTCTTCTACCAGGCGCGCCGCACGCTCAACCCGAGCAAGGCCTATCTGCTCGACGACTCCGGCCCCGCCTTCCCGGCACCGGATGCCACCTACAACTCCTATCCGCTCCACCAGCTCATCCGGACGCAGTGGAACCTCGCGTCCGTCTACGCGCAGCTCCCGGCGTCGTTCGATCCGAACAACCTCGGCAGCATCAACTCGATGGTCGCGACCCAGTTCCCGAACGACCGGATGGCCTACAGCGCGTACTCGAGCGACTACAACTTCTCCCGCTTCTCCTACGAGCGCTTCTACCCGGGCATCACCAAGGACCAGGTGCTGGCCAAGTGGCGCCAGGACCAGACGAACCTGATCAACCTCGTCAAGCAGTACCCCAACTGGAGCTATCACGTTCCCTGGGAGCGGCCGATCAACGCCAGCCACTGCGTGTCGATCATCACGTTCATCGGCAGTCACGCCTGCCCGACCGTCCGCAAGAAGCAGGGGCTCGAATGGCTGATCCCGCCGTGGACGCAGTCGTGGATCTGCCCGAGCGGGAACGTGCCCTTCGATCAGTTCCTGAGCAAATGGATCGGCAACGACCAGCGCCTGCGCACGATCGAGCCGGAGAATTACTACAACGACGAGGACCCGGGCATGCAGATCGTCGCCCCGCTGATCAACGACGCGATCGCTGGAAGCTGAGGCGGCCGCGCGATCTTGGCAGGGGGGCGGCACTGGCCGCCCTCCTGCTCGCCGTCGCCTGCGGCTCGGAGCCCGCCTCCGCGCCGCCGACCAAGGCCCCGTCGACGCTTCCCCAGGGGAAGATCGACATGGGCGGCGGCGAGCCGCGCATCCCGCACCCCTTCACGCGCGAGGAGCGGCTCCTCGAGGCGGTGCGCCGCGGCGACCGCGCGGCGATCGCCCGGGCGCTCGAGCTGGGGGCGAGCCTCGCCGCCAAGGACGACCTCGGCCGGTCGCCGGTGCTGCTGGCGGTGCTCGCCGACGCCGACCTCGACTTCGTTCGCTGGCTCCACGCGCGGGGAGCCGTGCTCGACGCCCCCGATGTCGGGGGGCGCACGGCGCTCAGCTTCGCCGCGGAGCGGGGTCGGCTCGACGTCGTCCGCTATCTGGTCGACAACGGCGCCGAGGTGAACCGGCGCGACATGCAGCAGCGCACGCCGCTCTTCCACGCTGCGCTCGGGGACCACGCAGAGGTCGTCGCCTTCCTCCTCGACCACGGGGCGGATCCGAACGCCCGCGACCAGTTCGGCGACACCCCGCTCATCGTCGCCTGCGCGAAGGGAAACAACGCGACGGCGACGCTGCTGCTCGCGCGCGGTGCTGATCCGTCGCTGCGCGACCAGGAGGGACGCACCGCGCGCGAGCGCAGCGACCCCCGAGCGACACCGTGTCGGCGCCCCGGCTTGCCGTAGCGCCGGCGCCCCACGGCGTCGCGGCGGCGCGCCTCGGGGCCCCGGCCGGCGCAGCCTGCGGGGGAGCCCTGTACTTCCTCGGGTACGTCGGCTGGGGCGTGTGGCCGTGCCTGCTCGTGTTCCTCGTCCCCTTGTGGCGCGCGCTCGAGGGCGAGGACTCGGCGATGGGACTCGGGCTCGTCTTCGGCCTCGCCGCATATGCCGGGGGCTTTTCCTGGCTCTGGCGGCTCGTCGATGCCTTCCTCGACGGCCGGGTGCTTCTCGGCGCTGGTCTTTGGGTCGCCTACGGTCTCGGCTTCGCCGCGAACTTCGCCGTCTACGCGGCGCTGGTGCGGGCACTGCGGAGGCAGGGCTGGCCGCTCGCCGTCGCCGGGGTGGCACCACTCGTTGCCGTCGAGTGGCTCCAGCCGCAGCCGTTTCCCCTCTACGCAGGTGGCGGCCTCGTGGGCGCACCCCTCTGGGTACAGAGCGCCGACCTCGGTGGCCCGCTGCTGCTCACGGCGCTCGTCGGGGCGGCAAACGTCGTCGCATACGACACCTGGGCGTGGTGGCGGGCCCGGGGTGGCGTGCCCGCGGCGACCTGGGCCTGGGGAACAGCCGTTGCGCTTGCAGCCGTGGGCTACGGGCACGCGCGGCTCGCTGCGATCGACGCGCAAAGCGCGGCTGCCCCCGCGCTCCGCGTGGGCGTGGTGCAGGCCGACTTGAGCCGCCTCGAGAAACGCACGCAGAGCCTGGTGGCGCAGGCGCGCCATCTCGAGCAAACCCGCGCGCTTCTGGCCGGGGGACCGGTCGACCTCGTGGTGTGGCCCGAAACGGCCTACGTCCGCGGGCTCCGCCGCCCCCTGCCGATCTCGGGCCGCCCGATCCTCGAAAGCCTCGCGGTGCCGCTGCTGTTCGGGGCCAATTCGGTGGTGGAGGAGGGCGGCCGGCGCGTCACGTACAACTCGGCGTTCCTCGTCGGCACCGACGGCCTGATCCGCGACGCCTACGACAAGAACCTCTTGATCCCGCTTGCGGAGCACTTGCCGCTCGGGGCGCTTGCCCGCTGGTTTCCGAACGCCGAGCATCTGGCCGCAGCCGCTGACACCCCGGCGCTGCGTCTGGGGCCGTGGCGCATCGCAACGCCCATTTGCTACGAGGCGGTGCATCCCGAGTTCGTGCGCCGGATGGTCGGGCGGGCTCGGCCGCACCTTCTGGTGACGCTCGCCAACGACGGCTGGTTCGGCGATTCCGCCGAGCCGTGGCTTCACCTTGCGCTCGCACGCCTGCGCGCGGTCGAGCACCGGCGCTTCCTCGTGCGAGCGACCAACAGCGGTGTGAGCGCCATCGTCGACCCAGGCGGCCGCATCGTCGCCCGGACCGGGCTCCTCACGCGCGAGAATCTCCGCGGCGTCGTGCGGATGCTCGACGGCCGGACGATCTACGACCGGGTGGGAGACTGGCCTGGATGGATCGCGGCCGTGATCGTCGGTGTCGCGTTCGTGGAAGGCCGCCGGCGCGAAGGTCCTCCCGCCTCTCGCGGCCGACGAGCGGGGTTGTCCCCGATCGCGCGCGCGTAGTACCGTCGCCTTCTCCGATGCCTGCCAGGAGCTGGCGCCTCGCCGTCGTCGTGCTGGTGGCCGTGCCCGCGCTCGCCGCGGCCGCGCCCGTCTGGCTCTGCAATCCGGCGTTCACCGACGATCCGTGTCGGCCGAGCCTCGACACGACGCTCGTGTCGCCGACCGGCGGCGTGCGCCGGGTGCAGCACGTGCGTCGCAGGCGCTTCCCGAAGGTCGACTGCTTCTACGTCTACCCGACGGTGAGCGACCAGAAGACCCCGAACGCGAACCTCGAGATCGACCCCGAGGAACGCTCGATCGCCCTCTACCAGGCGGCGCGCTACTCCGAGCTGTGTCGGGTCTTCGCGCCGATGTACCGCCAGATCACGCTCGCGGCGCTCCTCGGCACGGCCCCCGGCGGCGACGCGCAGCTCGCCTACTCCGACGTGCTCGACGCCTGGAACAGCTATCTCCAGACGGACAACCGTGGCCGCGGCGTCGTGCTCATCGGCCACTCGCAGGGGACGTTCATGCTGCGGCGGCTCGTCAAGGAGCAGATCGACCCCGACCCCGCGGCGCGAGCGAAGCTCGTCTCGGCCATCCTGCTCGGCGGCAACGTGACCGTGCGGCAGGGGGAGGACGTGGGTGGCGATTTCCAGCACGTGCCCGCCTGCCGCTCGCGGCGGCAGATCGGCTGCGCCGTGGCCTTCTCGACGTTCGACGCGCCAGTGCCGCCGAATGCGCTCTTCGGCCGCGCCGGCCCGGGCTTCGAGGTGCTGTGCACCAATCCCGCGGCGCTCGGCGGCGGTGCGGCGCCGCTCAAGTCCGTGCTGCCAACGGCGCCGTTCGCACCCGGCACCACGATCGGTGCCGCCACCCTGCTCGTGGGCTTCACCCTGCCAGCGGTTTCGACGCCCTGGATCGAGGTCGACGGCGCCTATCGCGGCATGTGCTCCTCCGCCGACGGCGCGAACGTGCTCGAGATCACCGCCGTGCCGGGCGCCCCGCAGCTCCATCCGGTTCCGGATGCGACCTGGGGGCTCCACCTGGTCGACGCCAACATCGCGCTCGGCAACCTCACGCGGCTCGTGGCGGACCAGGCGCGCGCGTTCGTGGCGCGGCGCCACTGCCGCTTCCAGCCGAAGTCGGGCTGGTTCGGCTGCGACGTCAGCGGGTCGTGAGCGCGCTACACGTGGTTCCGAAGCATCAGCTCCTTTGGGTGCGGATCGAGATAGGTTTGCTCCGCTAGATACGCAAGACCGAGCCGCCGCACGTGGTGGCGCAGCAGCGTGAGCGGCACGACGAGCGGCACGAGCCCGCGGCGGTGGTCGGTGATGTGCTCGAGCATCTCCTGCCGCTCGGGCGGCGACAGGGCGTCGCTCACGTAACCCAGCATGTGCTCGAGAACGTTCGCGTGCCGGCCTGGCGTCGCGAGCGTCGTGAGCGCGCGCATGAAGCCGACACCGTACGCGTCGAGCGTGGCCCCGAGCGGCCGCTGCTTCACGGTGGCCACGAGCCGCCCGAGCGCCCGATGGGCCGCTGGCGAGTGCGCGAGGAGCTGGTACTTGTGCCGCGCGTGGAACGCAACGAGCCCCCCGCGCGTCGGCCGCGCGTCGCGGAACGCGCGCCAGCGGGCGTAGGCGAAAAGCCGCTCGACGAAGTTCTCGCGGAGCCGCGGGTCGTGCAGCCGACCCTCCTCCTCGACGGGCAGCAGCGGCAGCGCCGCGAGCAGCTCGCGGGCGAACATGCCGACGCCGGTGCGCTCGACGCGGCCGTCGTCGCGATGCACGCGGACGCGGGTCATCCCGCAGCTCGGGGAGTCCTTCTTGAGCACGTAGCCGACGAGGCCGGCGCGCACGAGCGCAGGGATCCGCGCTCGGACGTACCGCCGCATGGCGGCCGTGTGGTCGGCGCCGGACCGCGGCGCCACGAGCCGCGGTGCGGTGGGGTCGCCGGCTAAGTGGATCGGCTCGCGCGGGACGCCGAGCCCGAGCTCGACCTCCGGGCAGACGGGCACCCACTCGACGAACGGTCCGAGGAGATCCGTGAGGAACGGATCGCGCTTGTGACCCCCGTCCCAGCGGACCGCTTCGCCGAGGAGACACGCGCTCACGCCCACCCGAAGCCGACCGAGGCCCGGCATGTCGGCCCTCGATTCTGCCGGCTCGATTGCCAAGAAACCAACGGACCGGGTCCGGGCCACCCCAGTCGTTCCCCCCGGCGTCGCCTTGCCGCTCCCGCCGTGGGGGGATAAAGCGCACTCGCGAGGTGGATGATGTGGGTACTACGGTTGATCTCGGCGACCGCGATCCTCCTAGGCGTTCTCGCGACCACGGCAGTCGCCGCCTTGCTCTGCGAGAAGAAGTCGGGCGCCATTTTTGTACGGCCGAGCGCATGCAAGAAGAAGGAGACGATGGTCAATCCGGCGGCGCTCGGCCTGCAGGGACCGCCCGGCGCGAAGGGCGATGTGGGGGCACCGGGGACGCCGGGTGTGCCTGGGAGCGCTCTCGCCTATGCGCACGTGAACGCGGACGGCACCGTGGACGCTGCCAACTCGAAGAACGTGGCCAACGCGAACGTTTCGCTGGACACGTCGGTGCTCCCCTCGGCCTTCTGCTTC
>Ga0209061_1000180_pt1 | contig 207879 bp, 212 predicted proteins | sample Coa_R1_10_FD_187157 | JGI IMG/M metagenome (GOLD analysis project Ga0209061, IMG submission 187157) | Surface soil microbial communities from Centralia Pennsylvania, which are recovering from an underground coalmine fire - Coalmine... | ecosystem: Environmental > Terrestrial > Soil >... | reverse complement strand
GCGAGCGCCCCTCCGGCCACGCGCCCACCCACAGGCGCCCTTCTCGCATCCGCGAGCGCCCCTCCGACCACACGCCCACCCACAGGCGCCCTTCCGACCACACCCGCACCCAAGGAGGGGATGACCAGTGAGCGTCCGCGCGATCGTCACCGCCGGACACCCGGTCCTCCGCGAGCGCGCCCCCGAGCTGAGCCTTGAGGAGCTGCGCTCACCGCGGATCCAGGCGCTGATCGACGATCTGATTGAGACGCGCCGGGCGGCGCACGGCGCGGGCCTTGCCGCCAACCAGATCGGCGAGGCGGTGAGGGTGGCGGTGATCGAGGTCGAGGCCGGCAACCCGCGCTATCCGTACAAGCCCCCCGTGGCGCTGACCGTGATCGTCAACCCGCGGATCGAGCCGCTCGACGACGAGCGGTTCGTCGTCAACGAGGGCTGCCTGTCGGTGCCGGGACTTCGCGGCGAGCTCGAGCGGTACGTCAACATCCGCGTGCGCTACCTCGACCGCCACGGCGAGCCTCACGATGAGGTGCGCCGGGGGCTGACCGCCGGCACCTTCCAGCACGAGACGGACCACCTCGACGGGATCCTGTTCCTGGACCGTGTTCGCGACCCGCGCACGCTGATGACGTGGGAGTCGTTCGAGCGCTTCCACCGCGCGGAGTTCGAGGCCCGTGCGCGGGCGCTGGTGGAGCGGGTGGGGTCATGAGCGCGGCTCATGGACGCTGTGCGGGTGGGCTCATGAACAACGTTGCGCGGGTGGGCTCATGAGCGCCGCCTATTGGTGCGAGCTTGCCTGGCTTGGCGGTGAGCGCCCCCAGCCAGCCGTGCTGATCGAGCTCGATGGCGAGCGGATCGGGCGCATTGCGGTTGACGTGGCGCCGCCCCCCGGCGCCACGCGCCTTGCTGGGCTGACGCTGCCGGGGCTCGCCAACGCCCACTCGCACGCCTTCCAGCGCGCGCTGCGCGGTCGCACGCACCAGCCATCGGCCGGTTCGTTCTGGACCTGGCGGGAGCAGATGTACGGGCTTGCGGCCTCGCTCGACGACCGGGCGATCTGGGCGCTGGCCCGCGCGACCTTCGCCGAGATGGCGCTCGCCGGCGTCACGCTTGTAGGCGAGTTTGACTACCTGCACCGCTCAGAGCCGTTGATAGCCGCTGCCCGCGAAGCGGGGATCCGGCTGACGTTGATCGACGCCTGCTACCTGCACGGCGGCCTCGAGCGCTTCCACGATCCCGACGCGCACGCCTGGGCTGAGCGGGTCTCGGCGCTCAAGGAGGGTCCTGGGCTGCGCCTCGCCGCCGGGATCCACAGCATGCGGGCGGTTGACCCCGAGTCAGCCGCGGTGGTCGCCGCCTTCGCCGCCGAGCGCGGCTGGCCGCTGCACGCCCACGTCTCAGAGCAACCGGCGGAGAACGACGAGTGCCGTGCCCGCTACGGGCGCACCCCGCTCGCGCTGCTGGAGCAGGCGGGCGCGCTCTCCGAGCGTTTCACCGCCGTGCACGCCACCCACCTGAGCGCGGCCGACGAGCGGCGACTGCGCGCCTGCGGAGCGTTCTGCTGCCTATGCCCGACCACTGAGCGGGACCTCGGGGACGGCATCGGCGAGGTCAATGGCCGCCTCGCACTCGGCTCCGACTCGCACGCTTTCATCGATCTCTTCGAAGAGGCGCGCGCGGTTGAGCTCGACCTGCGGCTGGCGAGCGGGCTGCGCGGTAGCCACAGTGCCCGCGAGCTCGCCACCGGCGCCACGACGGGCGGCTATGAGAGCCTCGGCTGGCCGGAGGGCGGCCGCATCCGGCCGGGAGCGCTCGCCGACCTGACCACGGTGTCGCTCGACTCGGTCAGGCTCGCCGGCACCCGTCCTGCCGACGCGCTCGACGCGGTGATCTTCGCCGCGGCCGCCGGCGACGTGCGCCACGTCCTCGTCGGGGGCCGGGAGGTCGTGCGCGACGGGACCCACATCTCGATCGACGTCGCCGCCGAGCTCAGAGCGGCGATCCCGCAATGAGCGCGGCGCGCCACGAGCTCACGACCGCACCCCAAAGCAGCTCGCGCCGATGAGCGCCCTGGCGCTCGAGAACATCGGCCTGCTGATCACGTGCGAGCCCGAGCTTGGCGAAGGCGGGTTGCTTGGCGCTGTCCGCGACGCTTCGCTTGTGATCGAGCGCGGCAGGGTGGCGGCTGTCGAGCACGGCACGGCGAACGCCGACGTACGGCTCGACCTTGGCGGCCGCTGCGTGATCCCCGGCTTCGTCGACAGCCACACCCACCTGGTCTACGCGGGCGACCGCGCGGAGGAGTTCGCCGCGCGCATGGCCGGCCAGCCATATCGGGCCGGGGGGATCCTGACGACGGTGCAGGCGACGCGTGCGGCCGGCGAGCAGCAGCTCCGCGCGCTCGCGGCTGCGCGCCGCGCGGAGGGGACGCGCGCCGGCATCACGCACGTCGAGGTCAAGTCCGGCTACGGCCTCAGCGTCGAGGGGGAGGCGCGGCTCTGCCGGCTGGCGCGCGAGCTGAGCGAGGATGCGACCTTCCTCGGCGCCCACACGCTGCCGGTCGAGTACGCCGAGCGCCCCGACGAGTACGTCGAGCTCGTCTGCGGTGAGATGCTCGCCGCGTGCCGCGAGCACGTCCGCTGGGTCGACGTGTTCTGCGAGCGCGGCGCGTTCGATGCCGAGCAGTCACGCGCGGTGCTCGAGGCCGGCGCGGCCGCCGGCCTCGGCCTGCGCGTGCACGCAAACCAGCTCGGACCGGGACCGGGCGTGCGGCTTGCGGTTGAGCTTGGCGCGGCCTCGGCCGACCATTGCACCTACCTGAGCGATCAGGATCTGGATGCGCTCGCATCCTCGCAGACGGTCGCGACGTTCCTGCCCGGATCGGACTTCGCCACACGCCAGCCGTACCCGAATGCGCGCCGCGCGCTCGATGCCGGCGTAGCCGTCGCGATCGCGACGAACACCAACCCAGGCACCAGCGCCACCACCTCGATGGCGTTTTGCATCGCGCTCGCGGTGCGCGAGATGGGGATGACGATCGCCGAGGCGCTCCACGCCGCAACCGCCGGCGGGGCGCGCGCGCTTCGCCGCACCGACATCGGGCGCCTCGGGCCGGGCGCGCGCGCGAACCTGGTCGTGCTTGCGGCTCCCTCCCCCGCGCACCTCGCCTACCGTCCCGGCGTGCCGCTCGTCGCCGCGACCCTGATTGAAGGCCGCCTCGCGCACCTTGACCCCGCGCTGATCGACCCCGACCCGTGGCGCGCGCTTGCCGAGCAGCCCCCGCCGGGGCGCGATTCCGCCCCCTGGAGCAGGATCGCTGCCACCGGCGGATAGCATCCGGCCCCGCCTGCCGTCCTTGAGAGCTTGAAGGCGCTGACCGGCCCGGCCTCTACGGCTTGGGCAGCGAGTACACGCGCCGGGCGTTGCCGGAGGCGATCATCCCGGCGATCCGGAGGCGCTCGCAGCGATCGACCGAGAGTTCCTCGAGCACGGTGCTCAACGCCTCCCGGAACAGCTCCGCCGCGAGCAGGTAAAGCTCGGCCAGCCCGTACGCATCCGAGGAGAAGAGCAGCTTGTGGAACGGCGCCAGCTCGAGCGTCTCGGCGAGAATCTGCGCGGCGCGCCGCCCCGTGTGGGGGATCGCCAGCCCGATGTCCAGGTGGACGTGCGGGAAGACCGCCGCCAGGTAGGCCGCGTTGCGATGGTAGGGGTAGCAGTGCAGCAGCGCCACCGGCTGACCGCTCCGGGCGCAGCTGCGCAGAAAGCCCGTGAGCAGCGCCGGATCGCAACGGTGGAGCTCCAGCTCCGGGTCGCCAAAGCCGGTATGCAGCTGCAGCGGCAGGCCGGTGGCAAGAGCTGCCCACAGGAGATGGCGCAGCAACACCGGATCGGTCAGCCGCCACGGCGGCCCGCCGGCGAGCCACCGAGCGGCGGCGGCGCGAACCTGCGCGGGCGACGGAGGCCTCGGATCAAAGTCCAGCCCATGGCGGTAGGCGATGATCGATTTGAGCGCGACCGCTCCGGCCGCCCGCCGCCGCAGCTCCGCCGCGAACGCCTCGGCAAACTCGCCAGCGCCGGTGCCGCCCGCCGCAAGCTCCTCAGCCAGCGCCTCCAGCCGCACAACCTCATACACGCGGGCTCCGCTCAAGCGGCTGAGCTCATCAAGCGTGAGCAGCCCCGGTCCGCCGAGGCCGCTGTCAACGAGCAGCGCCTCCAGTGAGGCGGCCGACAACAGCCGTCGGTTGACCTCCTCGCCGCCCAGCTGGGCGCGGCGCTCGACGTAGAGGCCCGGGTCAACATCGGTGGGAAGATCGAGGATCGGCGCGCAGCGCCGGCGCAGCTCGAGACCGAGCAGGGAGTCGAACGCCGAGCACCCGGCGGGCGGCGGGCGGTCAGACTCGCTCAGCGCCAACTCGAGCGCCGCGCGGTCGAGCGTGTCACGGGCGACCGCGTGACAGTGGTGGTCGATCAACGCGAGCGTCATCGTCAGTAGCGAAAGCGAGTGGCGGCCACGATCTCCTCCGGCGAGGCGCCCGCGAAGCGCTTGAGCTCAGCCTCGCGCACGGCGACGATCGCCTCGAACAGCGGCGCGCCAAGCGCCTCCGCCAGCACCGCCGATCCGCGAAAGCGCTCAAGCGCCTCATCCAGGCGGCGCGGGAGGGGTTCGACGAGCCCCTCAGGCAGCGTCGCCGGATCGACCGCCACCTCCTCCGGCAGGCGCAGCCCGCGCTCGATCCCGTCGAGCCCAAGCGCAGCTACCGCGCCGACCAGCAGATACGGGTTGGCGGCCGCATCGACGCACTTGACCTCGAGGTTTGCGTGCGGCCCCGCAGCCGCGAGTCGGAGCCCCGCTTCGCGGTTCTCGCTGCCCCAGCAGCGGTATGGTGCTGCCCAGCGCTGCGGCTGGAGGCGCAGGTAGCTCGCGGCGCTCGGTGCGCCGATCGCAAGCAGCGCCGGCAGCCCGTCAAGCAGGCCGGCGGCAAACGCCTCCGCCTCCTCGACCAGACCGTGCGGACCGCGGCCGCCGGCCATCAGCGTGCGACCATCCCGCCACAGGCTCACGTGCAGGTGGCAGCCGTTGCCGACGCCGTCGACCGCAACCGACGGCGCAAACGAGCAGTCCAGACCTGCCCGCCGCGTCACCGCCCGCACGGTGTGGCGCGCAAGCAGTGCCAGGTCTGCGGCCGCAAGCGGGTCGGCCGGCACGAGCGAAAGCTCAAACTGCGCCGGAGCGTACTCGGGGTGCAGCTGCTCGATCGCAAGCGACTGCGCGGCAAACGTGGCAAGCAGCTCGCGACAGTAGTCCGAGGCCTCGATCAGGCGATCCATGCCGTATCCCGCACCGCCGACCGCCAGCGCGGCCTCCTCGCCGGCGCGGCGATACAGGATCCACTCAAGCTCGAAGCCCATCCGCAGCTCCAGCCCCCGCTCGCCGGCGCGGAGGAGCATCCGCCGCGCAAAGGCGCGCTGGCAGCCGGGGTGCGGCTGGCCATCCTGAGCGCGGCGGTCAACCGGCGCCCACGCCCAACCGGGCAGCGCGGCCAGCACGGTCAACCGCTCGAGGTCGAGGAACAGGCGCAGGTCGCCGACCGGGCCGCTTGAGCCGGGGCTTGAGGTGATGGAATCGTCGAACAGCATCACATCGAACACGGGCGCCATCCCGATTCCGTGCGCTGCCGCGTGCGCTAGTCGCCCAACCGGGACCGTCTTGACGCGCGCGATGCCGCTGTTGTCGACGTAGGAGCCGGCGACGCCGAGGACTCCCGCGGCGGCCAGCTCTGCCGCCAGCTTGCTCGGGTCCGCACGCTCCGCCGCAGCCATCGCCGCTCAGCGCGAGCGTACCGCGGCTGGCGGCGGGGGTCTCAGCCGATCGCTCACCCCCCGCGTCGCGCGGCGCGCACCTCAGCCGATCGCTCGCCCCCGCGTCGCGCGGCGCGCACCTCGGCCGATCGCTCACCCCCCACGTCGCGCGGCGCGCACCTCAGCCGATCGCTCACCCTCGCCGCGCCGCGCTGCGCGCCGGACAGCTGGACGGGGCGGGCAGCGCCGGCGCCACCCGCCCCGCCAAAAGCGCGGTCCTCAGCTGGTGGGCTGCTGGCCGGGCGGCGCCGGCGCGTGCGCACCCGATGCCCCGCCCGCGTTCCCCCCGCCCGCCGTGGGCGCAAGCGGAGCGCCGCCTGGGCTGAGCTGCCCCGCGTTGGCGACGATGTCCTGCAGCTCGTCGGTGTTGAAGCCGCTGGCGACGCCCGCGTAGTAGGCGGCCAGCCCGATCCCAAGCGCGATCAGGGTGTCCCAGGGGAAGGTGATCTGCGGCTTGATCGAGGTGATCGAGAGGTTGATGCCGAAGGCGCCGTAGTAGGAGAGCGGCAGCACGCACAACAGCATGATCACGAACCACATCGCGCGGATCACGTGCCTGCGGCCTTCCGCGTTGCAGATCGCCCACAGGCCAGCGCAGAAGAACAGCACGTCCGCTGACAGCGCGATGTCGTAGACGCCGAACGACCAGCGGTGAGCGACCGGCGGGCTGGCGCGCAGCACCCAGCCGCCGCGAATGTTCAGATACACCCAGGCCGCCATGAAGATCAGGCCGAGCAGCGCCGCTGGCAGCGGCTTGGCCCACCCCTTCATCGGAACGAAGTACCAGGCGAACAGCGACAGGCCGACGAACACCGCCGCGTACACGCTGATCAACGTCGAGAAGGTCGACCAGTAGACGATCAGCATCGCCGCGAGGAATCCCACCGGCGCCCAGAAGCCCGCCCAGCGCAGGCGGAAGGGGCGGTGGAGTTGCGGCGCGTAGCGCCTGAACACCGGCAGCCCCATGCCGCCCATGATGTATGTCAGCGCCGTGGTGGAGGTGATGAAGCCGACGAGCTTGTACCAGGACGGCTCGGGCACCAGGAACACGCAGCCGATCACAAGCGCAACGATGGTCGAAACCCATGGCACCCCGAAGCGGCTCATCGCCTGCAGGGGCCGGGGCGCCATGCCGTGCACGCTGAGCCCATAGTTGGTGCGCGTCGCCGTGCCGAGGTAGATCCAGCCGGTGCCGGAGGGCGAGATCCCGCCATCGATCAGCAGCACCGTCGCGTAGGAGGCGAGCCAGCCGACCCCCGCGGCCTTGAGCGCGTCATACAGCGGAGCGTTTGACCACGGGCTCGTTGCCAGCGCGCCCCAGGAGCCCGGGTGCGTGTGCGCGGCGCCCCAGCGCAGGCCGCCGATGAACGCGATCTGCAGGCCGACATAGATCAGCATCGCGATCACGATTGCCCCGACCGTGGCGAGCGGCACGTCCCGCTGCGGGTTGCGTGCCTCGCCGCCGTATTCGAGCGCCTGCCGAAAGCCGAGGTAGGCGAAGATGATGCCGCTGGTGGACATCGCCTCGAAGATCGAGGAGGTGCCAAGCGGGGTGAAGCCGTGGTAGCTCGAGAAGTTCGAGGCGCGCAGCACGGTGAACAGGAAGATGAACGTGAGCGTGGGGATGATCAGCTTCCACCACGTCACCCAGCGGTTGACCTCGCTCAGCAGGCGGATGCCGAAGAAGTTGAGCACCCAGAAGAGCAGCATCAGGCCGATCGCGAAGAGGATCCCGTCCGGCCACTTCAGCGTCGTCACCCCGGCGGAGATCTTCGTCAGCGTCCCGGTCTTGGTCTGGCTCGAGACGTAGGTGACGACGGCCTCCGCCTCGATCGCAGGCACCGTGATCGCCGACAGCCAGTAGGTCCAGCCGATCAGCCAGCCGGTGAAGTTGCCGTGGGTCAGGACCGGATAGCGAACGATGCCCCCGGTGCGCGGCAGCATGCCGCTGATCTCCGCATACGAGAGCGCGATGAAGATGATGAAGATGCCGCCGACGGCCCAGGAGATGATCGCCGCGGGTCCGGTGACCGTGGCAGCGCCAAGCGTTGCAAGCAGCCAGCCGGAGCCGATGATCGCCCCCATCGACATGAAGAGCAGCTGGTTGAAGCCCATCGACTTGCGCAGCTGCCGGTCGGCCTGCTCAAACGTGCCGAGCGAAGCCTGCTCCTCAACCCGGGTCGCAGCCATGCCTCACCTCCACCTCCGACGACCGTATGTAGCACCTGCGACTACTGCGTCGCACTGTACCGCAGCGGCCGGCGCGATAAACGCATCGCAGCGCGCTGGCAGCCAGGTTGCAGGGTCGAATCGCGGCTAGATCGCCGCCGGGTTCAAGCTCTGCCCAGGTGGAGCGGCCGGCCAGACCCAAGCGCCGCCCGGGCCAAGCCCCGCCTCAGCGCCACAGCCGGCAGGCAGGGCCCCGCGGGACCCTGCGATCGAGATAGCAGGCGCGCCGAGCAGCGCCGGCGCCGTGCGGCCCCGGAGCAGCCGCCGCGAGACGGTCGGCTCGCCCCCACACGGACCCTGCGGTCGGATTGCCGCATGCCCCCGGGTGATCGCCAGCCTGCTCGCCACGCCGCATCAGGCGATCATGACGTCGCCGAAGCGGGTCCGCAACGGGGGCTACCCCAGCATCGGCCCCAGCATTTCTCGGCCCACGCAACCCTGCGTGCGCTCGGCCGCGACCCGGCCGCTCGGCGATCGATAGGGAGGACCGCCGCGCTCGCTTAGAGCTCCCGTGCGACCTTGACCAGGTCGCGCAGGAACCCTCGACCGATCACCGAGATCCCGAGCAACGTCCCGAACAAGACCACGGCGTCGACCGATTCCCGCCCGCGCCTGGTCCAGTAGTCATCCTCAAGGTTGAGCCACAGCGCAAACTCATCGAGCGTCAGCGCGGCGCTAGCGCCGTATGCTGTCGCGGTGGCGCGCGAGCTGACCCGGCTTGAATCCGCGACCCCGATCTCGAGCATCCACAGATAGCCGACTGTCAGCAGTCCGGCGATCCCAAAGGTCATGTGGTGGATGTGGCGCCCGCCGGGGGTGATGTTGCGAAATGGTCCAACGCCTGCCCGAATTGCATGCGTGATCGCCCGCGTGGCGCCGAAGGTGAGGAAGAACGAGCACGCGCTCAAAAGCCGCCGCTCTCGGCGGGGATCGAGGAAGTGCTTGCGGTAGAGGCCCGGCAGGCGCTCGACGAGCGCCTGGCCCTTGGCGATCGCTGCCATCTTCACAGTGTCCCAGCCCGCGCGGCGCACGGCGCCGGCACCCCCTCCGCCGCCTTCGTTAGCGCCCTGACCTTGACAGAGGGGCGCCTGTCCTCCCCAGCGAGCCTCGACCTGCTATCCCTCGGAGGCGTGAGTTTGCGCTCGCCCGCCCGCCCATGACCCAGCTTCCGCTGGCCGCCACGATCGCGGGGATGCACTACGGCGAGTTCATCCCGCCGGTGGTTGCCTGCGCGGTCTATCTGGTGCTCTACCGGCGTCGCGCGCGCACGCTCGCGCGCGAGGGCAGGCCGGTCCCCCGGTGGCGGCAGCTCTCCTTCGCCGGCGGGGCGCTGCTGGCCGTGGCCGTGCAGATCGGGCCCGCCGACACGCTCGCCGACGAGGTGCTCTTCACGCACATGCTCCAGCACATCATCATCGGCGACGTCTGCTCGCTCTTCATCGTGCTGGGACTGACCGGCCCGGTGATGCAGCCGCTGCTGCACATCCGCGCGACGCGCGCGCTGCGCACGCTCTCCCACCCGATCGTCGCCGTCGTGCTCTGGGCGGTGGACCTCTACGCCTGGCATCTGCCGATCGCCTATCAGCTGGCGATCCGGATCGATCTCGTCCACGCCGCCGAGCACGCCTGCTTCTTGTGGTTCGGGTCGCTGTTGTGGCTTGCGCTGATCGGCCCGCTGCCCAAGCCCGCCTGGTTTAAGGGCTGGTCTGAGTTTGGCGCGATCCTCGCGGTGCGCATCCTCGGCGCGATCCTCAGCAACGTGTTGATCTGGGTGCAGACAGTCCTCTATCCCGTCTACAAGACCTCAGATGCAGCCCGTGGGCTCAACCCGCTCTCGGACCAGAACGCAGCGGGCGGCGTGATGATGCTGGAGCAGACGATCCTCACGATCGTGCTGTTCGCATGGCTCTTCTACCGGTGGGCGCAACGCCAGGAGCGCGCCCAGCGGCTGCTCGACCTGGCGTCGGAGAGCGGCGTGGAGCTGAGCGAGGAGCGGGCCGAGCGCGCAGCCTATGCCGGCGCGGATGAGCACCTGCGCCAGCGGATCATCGGCGCAAGCGCCGACGGAGGCGCGGAGCGCTAGCGCTGAGCAGCCCACCACGGGTGCGGTGGACGCCGAGGGCTACGCGCGTGCGCTCGCCGGCTCCTGCACTCGGCGCGGCAGCAGCACCTCGCGCGCGATCACAAGCCGCTGGATCTGCGCCGTCCCCTCGTAGAGCTGCAGGATCTTGGCGTCGCGCATCAGCTTCTCGACCTTGTAGTCCTTGATGAAGCCGTAGCCGCCGTACACCTGGACCGCGTCGGTGCACACCTCCATGGCGATGTCAGCCGCGTAGCGCTTGGCATGCGAGGACTCGAGCGTGTTGCGCTTGCCCTGGTCGAGCAGCACCGCCGAGTTCCAACTCGCAAGCCGCGCGAGGTGCACCTTCGTCGCCATGTCGGCGATCATGAACTGGATCGCCTGGTGCATCGCGATCGGGACGCCGAACTGGACGCGCTGCTTGGCGTACTCGATCGCGAACTCCATCGCAGCCCGCGCAACCCCGGTGGCCATCGCTGCGACCCCGGGGCGGGTGCGGTCGAGCGTCATCATCGCGATCTTGAAGCCCTTGTTCTCCTCGCCGACCAGGTGATCAAGCGGAATCTCGACCTCTGGGAAGGTGACCGTCGCCGTGTTCGAGGCGCGCTGGCCCATCTTGTCCTCGTGCTTGTCGACCACCACCCCGGCATCGCGCGGAACGATGAAGCACGAGATGCCGCGGTGGCCCGCGTCCGGGTCGGTCTTGGCGTAGACCGTGTACCAGTTCGCGTACTCGCCGTTCGTGATGAAGCACTTGGACCCGTTGATCACCCACCTGTCGCCGCGACGGGTGGCTGTGGTCTTCATCGCCGAGACGTCGGAGCCGGCGTCCGGCTCGGTCAGGCAGAAGGAGGCGAGCAGCGGCGCCTGCGCCAGACGCCCCAGGTACTCGCGCTTGAGCTTCTCCGATGCGGCGAGCAGGATCGGCGCCATCGCGAGGCCGTTGCAGGAGAGAGAGGTGCCGATCCCCGAGCATCCCCACCCGAGCTCCTCCTCGACGAGACAGCCGTCCAGCGCGCTCAGCCCTGGGCCTCCGTACTCCGGCGGCAGGTGGATGTTCATGAGACCGAGCCTCCAGGCCTTCTCGATGATCTCCTGGGGCCAGGTGCCATCCCGGTCGTAGTCCCAGGCAACCGGGCGGATCTCGTGGGCGGCAAACTCGTGCGCGAGCTCGCGGATGCTCTTCTGCTCGTCGGTGAGGGTGAAATCGATCACGTTGATCTCCTCGGAACGTTCGGGGCGCCCATCCCGGGACGCGCATGGCCCGGGCCGGCGACCGATTGACTAGTCAGTCAACTACTGCAAGCATAGCCTCCCGGCGCGCGGCCAAGGCCAACCCGGCTCAAGCACCGCTTTCGCGAGCTCGCGAGTCCGCGCTCCCCAGCTCCGGTGGGCGACCTCTCTTCAGCTCGCCGGCGCACGGCGCTACCCTGACGCGATGCCACAGCCACGCCGCTTCGAGCTTGAGGACCTCGTCAACCGGCCCGGGACCTACTTCAGCCCGCAGACCGAGGTGCTGATCGTCGTCGACGACTCGATTGAGCTCGACTCCGAGATCTTCAACCTCGAGGAGTACGAGGGCGCCGACTGGGTGCTCGTCTCCGACGAGACGCCGATCGACGAGGCGCGCCGCGACGAGCTGCTCGAGCGCTTCCAGTCCGAGTACGTTCCCGGTGGTCGGGCCGACGACGAGGAGCCGCCCGACGAAGATGAGATCGACGCCGAGGATTACGAGGTAGACGAGTAGCGCGCGGCAGCCAGCTCGCTGCGCGCGCAGCGTCTGACGTCGCCATCTGCCCGGCACCTGCCGGCGCCTATATTTGGGCGGTGCTCACGCAGCCCGCCTCACCGCGCGAGATGGCGCAGGGTCTCAGGGAGGTCGGCTACCTGGCCGGCGAACCGGTCGCGCTTGTCGCCTTCCTGGCGACCAGGCTTGGCAAGCCGGTATTGGTCGAGGGGCCGGCCGGGGTCGGCAAGACCGAGCTGGCGAAGGCGCTCGCGCGCCTGCTCGGCCGTACGCTCGTGCGCCTGCAGTGCTACGAGGGGCTCGACGAGGCCAAGGCGCTGTACGAGTGGAACTACCGCAAGCAGCTCCTCCGCATCCAGACCGAATCGAGCGACGCCGGCTGGGAGGCGGTGCACGATGACATCTTCGGTGAGGAGTTTTTGCTCAGGCGCCCCCTTCTGCAGGCAATCTCGAGTCCGGACCCGGTCGTGCTGCTGATCGACGAGATCGACAAGACCGACCAGGAGTTCGAGGCGATGCTGCTGGAGCTCCTGTCCGACTTTCAGGTCTCGATCCCGGAGCTGGGCCGGATCCAGGCGCGCACCCATCCGATCGTGCTTCTCACATCGAACAACACGCGCGAGCTGACCGAGGCGCTCAAGCGCCGCTGCCTGTACTTGTGGCTCGATTACCCGGAGCTCGAGCAGGAGCTCGAGATCGTCCGCCTGCACTCGCCAGATCTGCCCGAGGCGATCGGCCGCAGGCTGGTCGAGATCGTCCACGAGGTGCGCGAGCTCGACCTGAAGAAGCCCCCGAGCATCGCCGAGTCGATCGACTGGGCGCGCGCGCTGCTGTTGCTCGGCGCCGAGGACATCGACGCCGCGGTGTTCGAAGCGACGATCAACGTGATCGTCAAGCACCGCACCGACCTCGACACGGTCGCCGAACGCGTCGGCGTCAAGCTCCAGCGCCCATCCGCAGGGGTGCAGGCGCGTGGCGCCGCCTGAGCGCGTCAAGACGTCGGCGCAGCAGCCGCGGGGCCGCACGCGCCCGCAGCCGCCCCTTTACGGCGCCATCCCCGACCCAGCGCCGGGTGGCTTTACCGGTCAGCTGCTGGCCTTTGCGGAGGAGCTGCGAGCGGAGGGGATGGCGCTCGGCACCTCGGAGATGCTGGATGCGTTGGCCGCGCTGCGCCTGATCAGCTGGACCGATCCGCGGGACTTCCGCGAGGCGCTGGCGACGACCCTGGCGAAGTCGCCCGAGGACCGCCGCTTGTTCGAGCTGGTCTTCGAGCGCTTCTTCTTTCGCGCTGCCGAGGCTCAGGCGGCGCGCCACAGGGTCAGCGAGGGACATGGCCGACTGGACCCCCAGCAGCTCGATCTGGACGAGCTGCGCCGGCAGATCGCCGAGGCGCTACGGACCGGCTCGGAGTCGGACCTGCGCGACCTCGCGCGACTGGCGATCGCTGCGTTCTCGCAGGGCGAGGGGTCGGGGGTGCTGGGGGTCGACGTGCAGCGCATCCGGCGCGCGCTCGGCTTGCGGGTCGAGCCCCAGCCGCAGCTGCCCGTCGGCGATCCGCGGCGCGAGGGACTGCCGCGCGAGCAGTTGCGGCGTTTTGAGCAGCAGCTGCGCCGCGAGCTCGAACGCGAGCTGATCGAGCGCACCTCGAGCCTGCCCCCGAAGCGACCGCTGACCGAGCTCGACCGGGCGCTGCCCAGCGGCCCGATTCAGGACCTCGCGGCGGTCCACCGCGTCGTCGCCCAGCTGCGCCGCCGATTGGCCTCGCAGGGGCGTGAGCTGCGCGGTCACCGGCGCCATGCGCAGGTCGACGTGCGCCGCACGGTGCGCGCCTCGTTGCAGACCGGCGGCGTGCCGGTCGAGCTGCGATATCGCCCCCAGCGCCCGCGCCGCCCGGAGATCTTTGTGCTGTGCGACGTCTCCACCAGCGTCAGCAGCGCCTCCACCTTCTTCCTCTCGGTCCTCCACGCGCTCCACGATGCCTTCCGCAAGCTGCGCTCGTTCGTGTTCATCGAGCGGATCTCGGAGGTGACCGACTACTTCGAGCGCGAACGCGACTTCCGGGCGGTGAGCGAGGCGGTCTCGCGCGATGCGGGGGTTGCCGACGTCTCCGGCTATACCGACTACGGGCGGGTCTGGACCGAGTTCCTGGCGATGATCGAGGACGAGCTGCACCCGCGCGCAACCGTGATCGTGCTGGGCGACGCACGCACAAACGGCCGCCCGCCCCGCGATGAGGTGTTCGCGGCCATCTGCGCCAAGGCGGGTCGGACGTTCTGGCTCAATCCGGAGCCGCGCCTGTACTGGAACTACGGCGACAGCGTGATCGGGTGCTATGAGCGCCACTGCAGGGCGTTTGAATGCTGGCGCACCGACCAGCTCGAGGAGTTCGTGAGGGCCCTCGCCCACTAGCCTCGCCGGCGGCGGAAGCTCGCCTGCGCGCTCGCCCGCCAAGCCTTGGTGGCCTTCGGGAGCTCGCCAGCGCGCTCGCGCGCTAGGATCTGCGCTACGAGTTGACAACCAGGGGGGCTGGCGGGAGAGGCCGGCTGAGATAGCGCCCCACACCACCCGGCGCTGACCCTTTGAACCTGTGGGGTAATGCCCGCGAAGGGAGCGATGAGCGCAAGGCCCGACGCGCTCGCAACCGATTCTCTAGAGAAGGCCAGAGCTGAGGCGATCCGCGTGGAGGCGGTGGTCCGTGTCTTCCGCGGGCGCCACGGGGAGCTGCGAGCGCTCGACGGGATGTCGCTGCGGGCCGGTCGAGGCGAGGTGATCGCGGTCGTCGGCCCGAGCGGCTGCGGCAAGAGCACCCTGCTCGAGCTGATCTGCGGCCTGCAGCGCCCCGACGGCGGAGAGGTGAAGGCCGACCCGGCCGTGCTGATGCCGCAGCGCGACCTGCTGCTGCCGTGGTTGAGCGCGCTCGACAATGCTGCGCTTGCCCTGCTCGCGCGCGGCATCCCGCGTCGGCAGGCGCGCGCGCAGGCCGCACCGTTGCTCGAGCGGCTTGGCCTTGCTGGGTTTGAGCGCTCCCGACCGGACGCCCTCTCAGGGGGCATGCGCCAGCGGATCTCGTTCGCGCGTTCGCTCTTGGCCGGCAAGCCGGTCCTGGCGCTGGATGAGCCCTTCGCCTCGCTCGACGCGCTGACGCGCGCGGAGATGCAGAGCTGGCTGGCGCGGGCGCTGGCGGCGGAGCCGCGCACGGTCGTATTGGTCACCCACGACGTCGAAGAGGCGCTGCTGCTCGCCGACCGAGTCGTCGTGATGACGCCGCGGCCGGGACGTTGCGCCGGGGAGCTTGCGGTATCTCTCGCGCGTCCGCGGGAGCGGACCAACCCCGAGCTGGTCAGGCTGCGCGCGCAGGCGCTCGAGCTGCTGGGGGTGGCAAGGGAGTGAGCGCGATGCGCGAGCGGGCAGGGGCCAGACCGTCGGCCGCCTGGCGCCGGCGCCCGTCCGCCAGCTGGCTTGAGCGGGCTGGCGGCTGGCTGCCGACGGCGCTGGTGCTGGCGGCGCTGATCGGCGGCTGGGAGCTGTACGTCGACGCCGGCGGAGTCGACGCGCTGGTGTTGCCCGCACCGCACGACATCCTCGCCGCGCTCTACGACGACCGACGAGTCCTGTGGAGCAACTTCCTGGTCTCCGCCAAGGAGATCGTGCTCGGCTCGCTGCTGGCCGCCGCCAGCGGGATGGCGCTGGCGTTTGCGATGCACTTCTGGGTGCTCGTCCGCCGTGCGCTCTACCCGCTGCTGGTGGCCTCGCAGGCCGTGCCGGTGCCGATCCTGGCGGCACCGCTCGCCTTCTGGCTCGGCTTTGGGCTGGCGCCGAAGCTCGTGGTGGTGGCGCTGGTGTCGTTCTTCTCGGTGGTGATCACCACGCTGGCTGCGCTTGCGACCGTGGAGCGGGGGCTTTTGCAGCTGATGCGCACCTTCGACGCCTCGCGGCTCAGGACATTCCGCTACGTGGAGCTGCCGGCGGCGCTGCCCGGCCTGTTCACCGGGCTGAAGCTGACGCTGGTTGTGGCCGTGATCGCTGATGTGCTCGCCGAGCAGGGCGCGGGCTCGAACGCGGGCCTCGGCTACATCCTGATGACCGCCGAGCCGCAGCTGCTGACCGCCGAGGCCTTCGCCGCGGCGCTGATCCTGTCGCTGCTGGCGATTGTGCTGTTCGCGCTGCTGACGATCGCCGAGCGGCGTCTGCTGCCCTGGGCGTACCGACCGAAAGGAGCTGAGTAGCGAAGATGAGCTGGTGGAGTGGGCTGGGACCGAGAGCAGGGCATCGGGGAGCGCTGGCGGTGCTCGCACTGGTCGGCGTTGCGCTGGCGCTTGCAGCTTGCGGGGAGGTGAAGACCAGGCTGACGCCCGCGCGCGGCTCCGTGCAGCCGTTCACGCTGATGCTCGACTGGGTCCCAAACGCCGACCACGTCGGCCTCTACGAGGCGCTCGCGAAGGGCTACTTCCGCCAGGCCGCGCTCGACGTGCGAGTCGAGACCCCCTCATATGCCGCCGAACCACTCGAGCTGCTGGCAGCAGGCAAGATCGACGCGGCGATCTCCTACGAGCCGCAGGTGCTGCTGGCCCGAAACGCGGGCGCACCGGTCGTCTCGGTCGCCGCGCTCGTGCAGAAGCCGCTCACCTCGATCATCTCGACCGGCTCGCAGCACATCACCACGCCCCAGGATCTGCGCGGCAAGACCGTCGGCAGCGACGGGGTGCCCTACGAGAACGCGTTTCTGGACACGATCCTGGCGCACGCGCACGTCCCCCGCAGCTCGGTCAAGGTCGTCAACGTCGGCTTCAACCTGGTGCCGGCGATGCTCTCAGGACGCGTCAACGCAACGATCAGCGGCTACTGGAACTACGAGGCCATCCAGCTGCGCCTCGACGGCAAGCACCCGAACGTGATCCCGGTCAACGACGCCGGCGTGCCGAGCTACAACGAGCTGGTCCTGGTGGTGCGCAAGAGCGAGCTCGAGCGACGGACGAACCTGCTGCGCCGCTTCGTCCAAGCGCTGGGGCGCGGCTATGAGGCGGTCCGCGCCGACCCGGTCAGCGCGGTGAGGACCCTCGTGCGCATGAACCCGAGCCTCAACTACCGCCTGCAGCTGGCGAGCGTCCGCGCAACCCTGCCCGACTACTTCCCGCCGGCGGGCAAGCCCTGGGGCTGGCAAAGCCAAAGCCAGTGGCATGCGTTTGGCGAGTGGATGCTGGGCGAGCACCTGATCGCAAACGGCCAAGCGATCGAGGACGCCTCCACCGACAAGCTGCTCGCCGGCCAGGGGCTCTGAGCAAGGAGCCGCCACCGCGCGCGGTGGCCGCTACCGTTGGCGCATGCTGCTGCGCCGCGATCACCGCGGGGTGCTGGCGATCGGCCAGCCGTCGCATGCGTGGCTGTCAGCCCAGCTCGCACGCGCCTGGGGCAATGCCCGCTTCGGCGAGGTCGTGCCGCGCGAGGAGGTGTGCCTCGCCGCCTGCCAGCATGACACGGGCATGGCCGCCTGGGACCTGCTCCCGGCCCAGGACCCTGACAGCGGCCTGCCCCGCGATTTCATGCACATGGAGCTGGATGTCCACCTTGAGCTCTGGCGCCAGGGGCCGCGACGGCTTGTGCGGCAGTGCCGCTATGCGGCACTGCTCGTCTCGCTGCACGGGACAAGGTTGTACGAGTGGCGGCTGCGTCGGCAACCCGCTTCGAGCGCGCCGCCGCCTGACCGCTCTCGTGGGGGCGCCAGCGACCAGCTCGACGACGCGACGGCTGCCAAGATCCACGCTTTCATCGCTGAGCAGCGCGCGCTCCAGCAGCGGCTGCTCGACGCGCTGCGCGCCGATCCCGCCACCGCCACAAACGCAACCCCTGAGCTCGTCGCCCGCAACAGCGACCTGATCTGGACCTGGGACTACCTCTCGCTGGCGCTCTGCCTGGGGTGGCCGCCGCGCGCAGCCGAGGCGGTGCCGACCGCCGGCGCACCAGTCCAGCTGCACCTACGCGAGGTCGGTGGCGGGCGGGTGCTGCTTCATCCCTGGCCGTTCGCGGTCCCCGAGCTGACCGTACGCTGCGAGGGGCAGCGACTTGCCGAGCGCTACCCGAGCGAAAACGCGCTTCGCGCCGCTCTCGAGAACGCGCCGTGGGAGACACTCGAGTGGCGGCTCGCGCCGGAGGGGGACGAGGCGCGCAGCGCGTACGCGCCGGCGAGCCCAGCCCACGGCGCGTAGGGGGCGAAGAACTCCGCCACCTCGCACTCGGAGGCGCGGGCGCGCGGGTCGCCGCTGCGCAGCCAGCCCACCAGCTTCCGGTAGGCGAGATCGCCGGCGGGCAGCTGGTCTAGCCGGCCCTGTCCAAGCAACGCCAGGCACTGCACAGTCCAGCTGCCGATCCCCGGGATCGCTCGCAACCGCCGCCAGGCCCGCTCGTGATCGAGCGCGTACAGGTCAACCCGCCCCGCCGCGACCTCGCGCGCGGCCTGGATCAGTGCCAGAGCGCGCCCCTCGGAGAGGTCAAGCGAACGCAGCAGGGCAGGCGCCTGAGCGGCCAGGACGGCCGCCGGCGGCGAGTCGCGCAGGCCGCTGTGCGGGCAGCGGCGGCCGAGCCGCGCGATCAACCTGCGCTTGATCGCGGCGGCCCTGGCGGAGTCGATCAGCTGCTCGCAGATCGCGAACGCCAGCGCCTCGAACGGCTCCGGCCGCCCAAGCACCCGCAGCCCCGGGTCGCGCCGCAGCGCCCGGCCGATCAGCGGGTCATGGCGAAAGCGCTCGTGGAAGGCGCGGAGATCCTGGTCGACGCCGAGCGCCGCACGCATCCGCTCGATCGCCCACATAGCTGCGGCCGCCCGGCGAGCGCGGGCAGCGAACAGCACGCGGTCCGGCCCGAGCGAGGCGACGCGCACGTGCACGGGCTCATCGCCCGCGTGCAGAAGACGGTGCAGGACGCCGGCGCGAATCACGGTCAAGCCGTCAAGTCCGCCGGTCCGCGGCAGGCGGTAGCGCCAGCGGGTCCTGACTTCGACCCGCCACTCGCGGGTGCCGGCCGCACCCTGCCCGGCGCGGCTCATGCCCCACCCCGCGATCCGTCCCACGCCCTGCCGGCGCGGCTCACCGACCGGAGCTGGCGATCAGACGGACGGTCACCAGGTAGGTGCGCGAGGACTCGGCGGATCCGCCGAGGACGCGCACAGCCGGCAGCGACGGCGACCGCCTCGCCGGGGTGCGCCGCTTGAGCAGCGCCATCGCCGTCGCGCCTGCGACAAAGCCCGTGGCGGCGACCGCGCTCGCGCGGATCGCGGGCAGGGCGCTCAAGCGGGTGCGCGCTGGGAGCGGCTGCCCGGCGCCCATCAGCTCGCCGTCGACGACCTCGACTTCGACCTCCTCGACGGATCGGTCGACCCTTCGCTCGTGCTCGCTCATCGACCTCATGTTGACAGCGCGACCGGCGAAGTCAACGTTACGATCCCGCAAGCGACCGGGCGCTCGCATGCGGCCCGGGCCGCCCGGACAGGACCAGTGAGCGCCACCACCGACCTCTTTGCCCGAGCCCGCGAGCACGAGCGCCTCGCGCAGCTGCAAGCCGCGCGTGAGCTGGGCGCGTTGCCGTACTTCCGGGTGCTCGAGGGCCCGACGCTGCCGGTCGTCGAGATGGAGGGAGCACCCCGGATCATGCTCGGCTCGAACAACTACCTGGGGCTGACCGGCGATGAGCGCGTCAAGCAGGGTGCGCGCGAGGCGCTCGAGCGGTATGGGACCGGCCTGACCGGCTCGCGCTTCTTGAACGGAACGACCGACCTGCACCTGGAGCTTGAGCGGGAGCTGGCGGCGTGGTTTGGCACGGAGGGGGCGCTCGTCTTCACCACCGGCCACCAGGCCAACCTGGGTGCGATCGGCACGATCCTCGGGCCGGGCGACACGGTCGTCGTCGACTCCCAGGACCACGCCTCGATCCTCGACGGAGCGCTGCTGTCGCGCGCAAAGCTGCGCGCCTTTCGCCACAATCGCCTGGATCTGCTCGCCAAGCAGCTGCGACGGGCAAGCGAGGACGGCGGCGGCGTGCTGGTCGTCGTCGACGGCGTCTTCTCGATGGAGGGCGACATCGCTCCGCTGGCGGAGATCGCGGAGCTGTGCGCAGCCCATGGAGCCCGGCTGATGGTCGATGAGGCGCACGCGCTCGGGGTCCTCGGCGAGCGCGGCGCCGGCGCCAGCGAGCTCCACGGCGTCGAGGACCGCGTCGATCTGCGGATGGCGACCTTCTCGAAGTCGCTTGCCTCCTGCGGCGGGGTGATTGCGGGGCCGGCCGAGGTGATCGAGTTTCTCCGGATCCAGTCACGGCCGTTCATGTTCACGGCCTCGGGCGTTCCGGCGGCGATCGGGGCGGCGCTGGCGGCGGTCCGCATCTGCCGCTCGCCGGAGGGAAGGGAGCTGTTCGCGCGCGTGCTTGAGAACGCCCGTCATCTGCGCCGGGGCCTGCGGGAGCTCGGCTTCCGGGTCACGCCGCCAGGCCGACTGGCCGATGGCCGCGAAGCGCTTAGCGCGATCGTCCCGGTCGAGGTCCACGATGACTGGAAGGCAGCCTTGCTGTGGAAGGCGCTCTACGAAGAGGGCGTGTTCGTCAACGTCGCCCTGCACCCTGCGGTACCGCCATCCGGGGCGCTGTTGCGCACCAGCGTGATGGCGAGCCACGACCTGTCGACGCTTGAGGCCGCGCTTGAGCGCTTTGCGCGCGTCAAGCGCGCCTTTGAGGCCGAGCACGGGCCGCTGCCCGGCCCGGACTGATTTGCGGGGCTTGCGCGCGGCAGCGAGTCGCCCTCAGAAAAAACGCGCTCGGAGCAGATCATCGGTTGGCCATGGCCTTGCCGTGAACATTCGGTTGTCGTACGTTCTGCCCAGTCCAGGTGGTCCAACCGGGCGGCGTTCGAGCGAGCTCGCCAGAGCGTCGTAGGGGCCAGGCGATCCTCCGGTGGGCCGCGTGGCAACTCGGCCGCCAGATGGGAGCAACGGGACCGGCTCCCACCCTGGCCGGATAACAAACAACCGTTCGTCTGAGGGACGGACCTGAGCGCAGGGAGAGGGACCCGATGATGCAACCCGCCACGATCAAGCCGGCGCCGCAGCGGCTACGCGCCTTGGATCGCGCCAACGAGATCCGGCTCGCGCGCGCGGAGCTGAAACGCAAGATCGCTGAGGGCGAGATCTCGGCCGCGGAGGTGATCCTTTCCTGCCCGGCCGAGGCTGCCCGCTGGAGCATCGGCGAGCTTTTGATGAGCCAACGCCGCTGGGGCAGCACCCGTTGCCAGGCCTTTCTCAAGCGCAACCAGATTGGCGAGCTCAAGCGGCTCGGGGACCTGACCGAGCGCCAGCGGCGCCTACTTGCCGCGCAGCTCAGGGCCGGCGCCGCAAGCGCCGGCGGCGCCGAGGCGAGCCGGCGGCTGCAGCTGGTGTGAGCTGCTCGCACGAGCCGCTCGCTGCGGGCGGATCCGCCTACGGCACGCCTACAGCGCCATCCCGATCGGGACCGGCGTCGCGCCGGCGAAGAGGAGGAACCAGACGGAGAAGATCACAAGCGCGCAGCCGGCGCTCACGATCAGCACCCCCTCCAGCACCATGTGCCCGGGATCGCCACGTCCGCGGGCCCGGCAGTTGGCCCGGTAGACATCGCTGAGCTTGGCGAGCAGCGCGGCCAGCGCGAGGATCGTCGCCACCGCGCCGACAAACGCAACCGCCAACGCCTCGCCCAGCGACTGGGTCGTGCCCTGCACCCGCGAGCCGATCCATAGCCACAGCAACGGCGTCCCCACCCACAGCACGACGCTGCCGATCACCATGATCGACACCACCAGCAGCGCCGCTGCTCCGGTGCGCAGCCACCTGCGCACGCTCAGCGCTCGCCCACAAGCACGGAGGGGCACGGGGAGGCTGCCCCGCGCCCCCTGGCTAACGGACAGCCGGAGGAGAGCTTGACCTGCCACCACCCGGCGAGCATCCCGATCAGGCCAAACCGGGGCCGCACCTGCCACACGCCGCACCCCGCCTCGCCGAGATCCGCTTGCGAGACGCGGGCAAAGCGGTGCTTGGCGGGCTCGAGCAGCATCCGCTCGAGCAGGAGCCGTTTCTGCCGCTGTCGCTCGGCCCGCTCGGCGAGCAACACCCGCGCTTGGCGCAGGCGCTCCGCAAGCTCGTCGCGGTTTCGCTCAAGCGCGCCAAGGTCAAGCAGCCGCGCCTCCCCGCCCGCCGCCTGGGGGGGCGCGAGGCCACCCGCGGGAAAGGCTTCGATGAAGAGGTCGGCCAGCTCCCGCTCGAGCCGCGAGATCTGTGCGCGCAGGGAGCTGCGCGCCGCGCGCTCCACCTCGCCGACGTCCGCTGGGACAGCGGAGCCCTGGCCTTCACCGATCAGCTCTTCGAGGAGCGCCATGCCGTCTCTCCGATGGCGACCGCTGGCTCGCCGCAGCGAGCTTACCAGCGCCGGCGAGTGGCGCCTAATCCCCCTCCGTGCCATGCTCGGCGAGCAGCTCGAGCGCCTGCCAGACCGCCTCCTCGATGTGGATCGCCGGCACGCCGGCCACCCCAACTGAGAACAGCACGACGGTGTCGGTCCGTCGGCTGACCTCGTGCCCCGGCGCAATCTGGCCGAACAGGAGCGCGTGCGGGCGCTGCCGATCGGCGACCAGCAGCCGCCCCACCCCAAGCGGACGGGCCAGCCGCCCCTCCCCCAGCCGCTCGCCCCGGCGTGAGAGGCGGATCCCCAGCCCCCCAGGGCTGACGCGGGCGGCGTCGAGCGCCCACACCGGGACCCCGGTCTCGATCAGCGCAAGCAGCAGCGCATCCTCGATCAGGCCGCGCGAGCGAAACTCGCCCTCGAGCAGCCGGAGCACCGCCGCCTGCTCCAGCGGAATCCGGTCGGTGTCGGGATCGAGCCCGACGCCGCGAAAGAATGAGCGGTAGGCATGAGGGATCGGCTGCGCCCGCAGCGCGACCACGCTCGCGCCGCGGTAGCGGCTCGCAAGCGCTCGCAGCCGAACCGCGAGCTCCGGCGGGCTGCGCTGTGGACGGGCGGCGACCGTCGCCCAGACGAGCCTCAGCCCCGGCAGCTCGCGCGCCAGTTGCGGCTCGAGAAAGCCCTCCCGGGCCATGCGCACGGCAGCGGCGAAGTCCGGCTCGGACGCGCTACTTGGCTTGCCCTCGTCAAGCACCGGATCAGTCCCCGCTGGCTGCGCGGCTAGCGTAGCTGACCGGACCATGTGCGTCGATCAGCCGCTAGCGGCCGGCGAGGCGAGCAGCCCGCGCACCCGCGCGGCCAAGGCCCTCGACGACAGCCATCGATCTCCGAGCAGCCGTGCCGCGACGATTCCCCCGCGGCGGATGAGGTAGATCATCGGGCAGGTCTCGACGCCGTAGATCTCGGCGATCCTGCCATCCTCGTCGTAGGCGACCGGGATCCGCCAGCGGCGCGAGCGGGCCAGTGCCGTGATCATCCCCGGGCTGCCACGCACCGCCACGGCGGCAAACTGAACGGCCGGGAAGCGCGGGGCGACCCGCTGGAGCGTGGCGACCTCGCGCACGCACCCGCTCGCCTGGGCGATGAAGAACGCCAACACCAGCGGGCTGCGCCCGCAGACGTTGAGCCCACGTGGATTGGGCCGGCGCGGGTCGCAGCGGGGATTGGCGTTGGCGGGTCGATCGATCCCGCTACCGGCGAGCGGCGCGACGAAGCGCCGCAGAGGCGCCCCGGGCGCGATGCCGGGACGAGCTTTGCCGCTGAGGTTGATGTAGAGGGAGAAGGCGATCAGGAGCGCCAGCCCAAGCAAGCCGATCGCCCATTGATAGCGGCCGGTGTCGATCGCGGGAGCGCGGCGGGCAGGATCTCGCTGAGGCCCCCTGGCGCTCACGCGCTCAGCACCGGACCTCGACGCCTGCGCCGCGCGAGTCGCCCGCGCCCGGGCCGCCGCCACGCCGGCCGCGGCCACCGCCGACCGCGTGGCGCCGGTGGCCGGAGGGCCGCTTGCTCGGCGAGCGCAAGCGTGGCCGGGAGCACGACCAGCACCCCGAGCAACGAGGCTCCCAGGTCGATCACCGTGACCAGGCCGAAGTCGCTGAGCATCCTGATCGCGGAGAACATGAGCACGCCGAAGCCGGCGATCGCCGTCGCGCCGGAGGCGAGCACCGCCGCGCCCGTCGAGCGGTAGGCGCACAAGAGGGCGTGGAAGGGCTCGCCGCTGGCAGCGCGCTCCTGGGCGAAGCGCTCCGACAAAAGCACGCTGAATTCGGTGGCGATAGCGATCACAAGCGCGCTCAGCGTCGCCGACATCGGGTTCAGCGGGATCCCGATCAGATACAGGATCAGCCCCGACCAACCGCCCGCGAGCGCGATCGGCAAAAGCGGCACGAGCGCCTGCCGGATGCGCCTGCGCACCAGCGCCAGCGCAAGCCCCACCGCCGCCAGGCCGGCGAGCACCATCTCAAGCCGGCGCATCGGCGACGCGAGCGCCGCGTTGGCCTCGGCTGCCAGCACCGGCAGGCCGGCCAGCTGCGCGCTCACCCCGACCGGCGGATGCAGCTGTGAGCGCATGTAATCGAGCACCCGCTGCTGGCGCGCGAGCGCCATCAATCTGATCCCAAACGAGAGCTCGGCGACGCGCCCGTCGCGTGCGATCACCGCCTGCTTGAAGTAGGGCGGCAGCGAGCCCAGCAGCGCCTTGATCTGAGCGCTCGTCGGCGAGCCGGCGCGATTCGCGCCTGGCCCCGGCTGAGTCGAGGAGAACAGGTCCGGAAGCGACAGCGACGGACATAGGGTCGCGTGCCGGCAGCCCGCCCGCGCGTTGTAGCCGAAATGGGCGAGCAGCCGCCGCTCATAGGAGCTCATCCACGAGAGCACGCCCGCGGTCGCGACGTCGCGCGCGCGCACGATCACGTCGATCTCGCCAGAGCTGCCGGTGGTTCGCTCGAGCGTGCGCAGGTTGCGCAGCGCCGGCATCGCGCTCGGCACCAGCCGGGTGATGTTCGACTGCACGGGAATCTGCGCATCCGCCGCCCAGCCGAGCGCCGCCAGCACCGTCCCCACCGCGAGCACGCGACCCGGGTGGCGCACCAGCGGCGCGAGCATCGCGGCGAGCCCAGCTTCCCGTCGAGCGCGGCCGTGGCCGTGAGCGAGCTTCCCGAGCGCCGCCGCAAGCCTCCTGCGCGCCGGCTCGCGCGCCTCGGCGAGGATCTCGCCGGCGCCGCGCACGGCCGCGCCAAGCGCCCCGCCGTCCCGCTCTGCCAGCACCAGCGCTGCCGCCCCGCCGAGCAGGGCACATGGCACCGCGATCGCGATCCCCAGCACCAGCAAGAGGCCGAAGCTTCCAACCATCGGCACCGGGGAGAGCAGCAGGACGAGGAAGCCGGCGCCGGTGGCAAGCGCCGCGGTGAGGATCGCGGGCGCGCCCGCGCGCGCCGCCCGCACAGCCCCCAGCGCCGCCCCCGCAGCACCGACCGCCCCGCCCGGCCTGCCCTCAAGCGCGCGCGCCTGGAACTGGATGGCGTAGTCGACGCTGAGCCCGATCAAGATCGGCAGCGCCGCGATCGAGGCCATTGTCAGCTTCGCGCCGATCAGCGCCACCACCCCGAACGTGATCGCCACCGCGCCCAGCGCAACCCCAAGCGGCAGCAGCCGCAGCCTGCGGGGGAACACGACCGCCAGCGCAAGCGCCATCACCCCCACCGCCGTCAGCAACAGCACGAGCAGCGAGTGGGTGATCTGCCCGGTCAGATCGGAGACGACGACCGGCTCCCCCGTGACCGTGTACGTGCCGCCGTAGCGCAGAGCGAAGATCGGCATCCGCACCGCCCGACGGATCAGCGCGATCGCCCGCGCTTGGCGCGCGGTGGAGATGCCGTCGCGCAGGCGGACCTGGATCAGGGCCGAGCGCGCGGTCGGGAACAGGTAGGCGAACTTGGTCTTCGGCTGGTTCACGCCACGGGCCTGGTCGAACGCGATCTCGGATATGAAGGCGGCGTTGTCGATCGCGGGCGGGCTTGAGACGCCGGTCTCAAGCGCGAACTGGGCAAGCTGGTCCTCCTCCTGCTGCAAGGCCAGCCTGGCGGCGGCGCGCGCCGCCTGCTCGGCCTTGCGCGGCGGCTCGCCGCGAGCGCGCGCCAGCGCGTAGGCCTCGCCGGCGGCCGCCCGGCCCCTGCGTCCGATCGCCCCAAGCAGTTGCTCGAGGCCGCGGTCGACCGCGATCACCGCCTCATTGAGGAACGTCCCCGGCCCGTAGACAACCCGCACAGCGCGCGTGCGAGCAAGTTGCGCGCAGACCCCGTCCCAACCGCCGTAGGGAGGCTGCTGAGCGCTCGGCGCATGCGGTATGAAAGCCCGTAGCGACCGATCGGCGCTCAGCACCTGTCCGCTCAGGCACGCCTCAAGCTCCGACAGCCTGCCGAGGTCGCTGCTCAAAAGCAGGTCGGTGAGTGGCTCGCGCACGAGCACGATCACCGCCTCGCCGCCGAAGCTTCGATAGTCCCGCTGCGTCGCCCGGTAGCTCGGAGAGGAGCTCGAGACGAAAGTGCTCATGGCGGTAGAGGGCCTCAGCCCGGTCGCCAGCGCAGCGCCGGCGGCGGCCGGCGCCACCAGCAGCGCGAGCGTTAGCGCCGGCCGCCGGATCGCGCGGCTCATCAGGCCCACAAGGCTCTCCCGGAGGCGCATTCGCCGGCTCAGGCTAGCGTCGAGCGAACGGCCTCGCGCCACCTCCCCGCTCCCGTTCGCCGCCGATGGAGAGCCCATCCGCCAGCGCCCTTGCCCGCTCCGCCAGCGGCTGCGGCCCTCTGCCGGCGGCTCTCAGTCCATCGTCAGCGGCCCCTGGGACTCACCGGAGAGGAACTGACGGATGAACGGGTTGTCCGAGTTGAGCATGTCCTCTGCCGGGCCGGCCTCGACGATCCGCCCCTTCCACAGCACGTTGATGTAATCCGCCACGCGCCGGGCGCTCATGATGTCGTGGGTGATCACGCAGAAGGTCGGCAGGTGCTCCTTCTGGCTGGCCTTCGCCTCCTCCATCATGTCGCGGTGGATCTCGAGGATCAGCTCGCCAAGCAGCGCCGTCCGGACGGGGTCGAGGCCCGAATCGGGCTCATCGAACAGGACGACGTCCGGCTCCAGCACGAGCGCCCTGGCAAAGCCGGCTCGCTTGCGCATCCCCCCTGAGAGCTCGTTCGGCATCCTCGCCCGCGCGTCGGCCAGACCGACCTCGCTCAGCCGGCGCATCACGATCTCCTCGATCTCCTCCTCGCTCTTCTCCGTGTGCTGGCGCAATGGGAAGGCGACGTTGTCAAAGAGGTTCATCGAGCCGAACAGGGCGCCATCCTGGAACAGCAGCCCAAACTTCTTGCGCATCTCGAACAGCTCGTCGTCCGACATGCTCGGCACCGACTGGCCATGCACCAACACGTCGCCCGAATCGGGATACATGAGGCCGACAATGTGCTTGATGCAGACCGACTTGCCGGTGCCCGAAGGGCCGAGGATCATCGACACCATCCCCTCCGGCAGGCCCATGTTGAGGCCGGAAAGCACCTGGTTGCGACCAAACGATTTGTAGACGTCGACGAACTCGATCGCGTCCGGCCGGCCCGACGGGTAGACGCGGTAGCTATGCCACCTGTACTCCTCCTCGTCCTGACCTTCAGGAGGAGCCGGGCGCTCGTCGGGCTCGGAGATGACCGACACGCGCGAGCCCCAGGACTGGGCCGTATCCCCAGCCTGGCCAACAATCTCACCCTCAGCTTGAGGCTTTGCTTCGCCCGGAGCATGCTCGGGCGATGCCGCCGTCGGCGTCTCAGCCGCCTCGAGTCGGGACTGCTCGCGGTGCCGGTGGAACGGCTGATCGCCCTGAGCGCCGGGAGGAGCACCTGGCAGCGGCGCCGGTTGATCATCGCCGCCCCACGGGCCAAGGTGAGCCGATCCCTCGGCGGCCCGCTGCGGCGCGCCGCCGCCAGTGTCGCTTTGAGACTCTGCGTCCCCCCGGGCTGCTTCCTCGCCGGAGGGCGAGATGCTCTGGCTCTGCGTAAGGCCGAGGCCTCGCCTGAGCAACCCCGAGAGCCTCATTCAACCTCCGATCGGTGCTCGCGGGTTCGCGCCCCAGAACAGCTGCGTACCGAGCATGCTGATGACGTGCACCGAGACGATGTTAAAGACCATCGACTTGGCCGTCGCGGTGCCGACGCCGACCGGGCCGCCGCGTGCGTTGTAGCCGTAATAGGTTCCAACCAGGACGATCACGACCGCCATCGCCATCGCCTTGATCAGGCTGTACAGGAAGTCGGTCGGGTTCTGGAACTCCCAGAAGATCAGGAAGAACCCCCCCGAGGAGACATAGCCGATCTGCTGCACAACCGCGAGGTAGCTGGCGAGGAACCCCCAGCCGATCGAGGTGACGTAGATGAACGGCAGCACCATCAGCGCCCCCACCAGGCGCGTGGCGCAGAGGAAGGTGATGCCGTTGATCCCCATCACCTCGAGCGCGTCGATCTCGTCGGAGATCCGCATTGAGCCGAGCTCGGCGACGATGCCGGTCCCGACCTTCGCCGCCATCATGTAGCCGAACGCCAGCGGGATCAGCTCGCGCAGATCGCACCACGCGGCGAACACCCCGGAGTAGGCCGGAGTGCCGGTCGACTCATTGAAGTAGGCGCCCTCGATCCCGCACTCGAGCCCGATGATGAACACGAGCCCCCAGATCACCGTCATTGAGCCGACGATCAGGATCCCCGACTGGCGCAGCGCCTCGCCGAAGAACCTGAACACGCGCAACCGTGCGATCTCGGCGAGGACCGCCCAGCAGAACTTGACGATCTCGCCGAAGGACTCGATCCAGCTGAGCGGCGCTGCGAACAGCTCGCCCAGAGGCGCTTTGCCCCTTCCCTCCTCGATCGCGCTCATCGGATGATCGTGGTGATGGCGGGATGGGTGGCGAGCAGCGTCTGCGTGAAGGCGTAGTTGAAGGCGAAGATGCCAAGGAAGGCGATCACCACAGCCTCGTTCACCGCCCGGCCCACTCCCTCCGCCCCGCCCGAGGCGGTCATCCCCTTGTAGCAGCAGACAACCGCGATGATCGCGCCGAACAGAGTCGTCTTCACGACGGAGCCCCACAGGTCGGTGGTCTCGGCGTTGTTGAAGAAAGTCGCGAAGAACGGCCCGATCGGCGCGTGGTTGACGATCTCCGCGAGGATCCCGCCGAAGATCCCGAACAGCAGCGCGTAGATATCGAACAGGCCGGTGACGAGCATCAGCGCCAAGAAGCGCGGCGCCACCAGGTTCTTGATCGGATCGACGCCCAGCACCTGCAGCGCGTCCAACTCCTCGCGGATCTTGCGCGCGCCCAGGTCGGCCGTGATCGCGGTGCCGGCCACGCCCGCCAGCACGATTGCGTCGACGAACGGCGCGAACTCGCGGATCGAAGCGAGCACGAAGAAGCCGCCGAGCCGGTCGAGCGCGCCGAACAGCGTCAGGAAGTCCGCCGCCTGCAGGCCGGGGGCCTCGTAGCCAAATGCGATCGTCGAGATCAGAAGCGGGAACCAGCACAGCCGCAGCGCGAACAGGAACTGGCTTGTGAACTCACCGCCGTAGGTGTACGGCGGGGTCACGGCGGCGACCAGCGTCCTGCCGGTCAGCACGACCATGTTCCCGATCTCCTCGAGGAACCCCTTGGCAGGCAGAAACGCCCGATCAGCAGCTACCCGGATCACGTCTCGTTCGCATCCTCCCGCTGGTGCGCGAGCGATCACGCTGGATCGATCGCCAAAGCCTATGGCGGACGCTCGTCCAGCACAAGCGGCAACCGTCGCGCCGCGGGCGTGGTATACGTTGACCCGGCGGTGAGCGGGAGCACGAGGAGAAGCTGCGGCGCCGCACTTGCGACGCTGCTGGCGCTTGCGGTTGGCGCCTGCGGCGGGGGAACGCTCAGGACCAGCCCGCACCGCCGCGACGATGCTGGCCCGTTTCGGGTGATCGTGGCGCGCGCGAGCTTTCCCGCGCGACAGGCCGTCGCCGAGCAGACGCAGCTGGTGATCGCGGTGCGCAACGTCGGCGAGCGCACGATCCCCGACATTGCCGTGACGCTCGTCAACCCGGCGGCCGGCACCGGGGCGCTTGCGCTCGCCCATGACATCAAGCCGAACCCAGGCGAGATCCTCGCCGAGCGCTCGCGGCCTGTTTGGATCATCGATCGCAACCCCGGCCCATGTGGGTACAGCTGCCGCCAGGGCGGCTTCGGCGCAGCCGCGACCACGTACGCCAACACCTGGGCGCTCGGGCCGCTCGCTCCAGGTCATACGGCGATCTTCAACTGGCGCGTGACCGCCGTCCTGCCGGGGCGTTGGCGCGTCGACTACCGGGTGGCCGCCAGCCTCAACGGCAAAGCCAGGGCGCTCACCCCCGCCGGCGCCGAGCCGGCCGGCCGCTTCGACATCGTGATCAGCTCAAGGCCACAGCAGTCCTACGTCAACAACAACGGCCAGATCGTGACCACCGGCTAGGGGCTTCCCGGCCCTCTGGCGCAACCGGGGCCGGAGTCTTTGGCCATCGGGCCAGTGCGCCGGCGTCACCGGTTGCCATACCCTGTCGTCTGCGCTTGCGGCGCCGAGCGATGATCCGTGCGCAGCCGCGCTCGAGGTTGCTTTGCGCCCGCGGCGCCGACCGACGACCGCGTACGCGCGCCCGCCGCCGGGACGCGCCCCAAGCAAGGAACTCGCCCAAAGCAAGGAACTGGAGAACCATGGCTCGCATCCGCCAGCACAACGTCCTGGCCGCCCAGTGGCAGCCGAACGGCGCCGCGATCGGGGCGCCCGACCTCACCGTCCCCGACAACCAGATCTTTGGCGCCAACGTCTTCAGCCAGGCGGTGCAGCGTCAGCGGCTGCCGCGCGACGTCTTCCGCAGGCTGCAGCGCACGCTGGCGCGCGGCGAGGCGCTCGACACCTCGCTCGCCGACGCGGTCGCGCTGGCGATGAAGGAGTGGGCGCTCGAGAAGGGCGCCACTCATTACACGCACTGGTTCCAGCCGCTGACCGGGATGACAGCGGAGAAGCACGACAGCTTCTACAGCCCGACCGGCGAGGGCACGGCGCTGGCGGAATTCTCGGGCAAGGAGCTGATCCAGGGCGAGCCGGACGCCTCGAGCTTTCCCACCGGCGGCATTCGGGCCACCTTCGAGGCGCGAGGCTACACCGCCTGGGACCCCACCAGCCCGGCCTTCATCCTCGAGAACCCCAATGGTGCGGTGCTCGTGATCCCGACCGCCTTCGCGTCGTGGACGGGCGAGGCGCTCGACCACAAGATCCCGCTCCTGCGCTCGATGGACGCCCTCTCCAAGGCGGCGGTGCGGGCGCTGCGACTGTTCGGCAACGACACGGTGCAGCGGGTGTTCACGACGGTCGGCCCGGAGCAGGAGTACTTCCTGATCGATGAGCAGTACTACTTCGAGCGGCCCGATCTCGTGACCTGCGGGCGAACGTTGTTCGGCGCCAAGCCGCCGAAGGGCCATGAGCTGGACGATCACTACTTCGGCTCGATCCCGGAGCGGATCCTCGCCTACATGCTTGAGACCGAGCGCGAGCTCGCCAAGCTCGGCGTGCCCGTCAAGACCCGGCACAACGAGGTGGCGCCGAACCAGTACGAGATCGCGCCCGTGTTCGAGAACTCAAACGTCGGCGCCGATCACCAGCAGCTGACGATGCAGATCATGCAGAACGTCGCACGCCGCTACGGGCTTGTCTGCCTGCTGCACGAGAAGCCGTTCGCGGGCGTGAACGGCTCGGGCAAGCACAACAACTGGTCGATGGGCACCGACACCGGCGAGAACCTGATGGACCCGGGCGACACCCCCCATGAGAACCTGCAGTTCCTGTTCTTCTGCGCGGCGGTGATCCGCGCGATCGATCGCCATCAGGGGCTGCTGCGAGCCTCGATCGCCTCGCCCGGCCAGGATCACCGCCTCGGGGCGAACGAGGCACCGCCGGCGATCATCTCAATCTTTCTTGGCAGCGAGCTCGAGCGGGTGTTCGGAGCGATCGAGCGCGGCGAGGCTGGCTCCTCGACCCCCGAGTCGTTCCTCGGCCTGGGCACGCCGGTTCTGCCCCCGCTTCCCAAGCATGGAGGGGACCGCAACCGGACGAGCCCGTTCGCCTTCACAGGCAACAAGTTCGAGTTCCGCGCGGTCGGCTCGAGCCAGTCGCTGTCGCTGCCGAACACGGTGCTCAACACGATCGTCGCCGAGTCGATCGATGAGCTTGCCGGCGAGCTGGAGGCGGCGCTCGCAGGCGGCGCCGAGCTGGAGGCGGCGCTGAGGCCGATCCTGCAGCGCACCTACGCCGCGCACAAGAAGATCATCTTCGGCGGCGACAACTACGCCCCGGAGTGGCACGAGGAGGCCGAGCGGCGCGGCCTGTTGAACCTCCGCTCGACCCCCGACGCACTGCCCTACCTGACCTGCGAGCAGACGGTCGAGACCTTCGAGCGCTACGGCGTGCTGTCCCGGCGCGAGCTGCAGGCGCGCTTCGAGGTCTTCGCCGAGCAGTATGTGACCAAGATCAACATCGAGGCGGAGACGGCCGCGTCGATCGCGAAGACCATGCTCCTGCCCGCCGCCGCTCGGCACATCGCCCTGCTGCGCGAGGCCGAGCTGCCCGAGCTGGTCGCCGATGCGGAGGGGCTGACCACCGAGCTGGTCGAGTCGATCAAGCAGCTTGAGGCGGCGAACCTTGCCGAGAACCACCCGCATGATGACGTGCTCGAGCACGCGCGCTACATGCGCGACGTGGTGCTGCCGGCGATGGCCGCGGTGCGCTCCGCCGCCGACGCGCTGGAGAAGATCGTGGCCGACGACGTCTGGCCGCTGCCGCGCTACTCCGAGATCCTGTTCATTAAGTGATCAGGGGCCGCCCCGGCAGGGGCGGCCCTTTTTGCCATCCCCGGGCCCTTCGGTAGGGGGCGCAAACGTGGGCGAAGCCGCAGCGTGCGACGTGGGCGAGCCGCCATCTGGGGTCTTGGTGCGAAGCCGCGGCGCCCACCGTGGCCGCGGGCGGCTCACCACAAGCCGCGCCACGGAGTCGGGTCGCGCCAGCGCAGAGCGCCAGGGATCGGACGCGCGTCAAGCCAGCGCGGACGCTCCAACCCGGATCGGGCATCAAGCCAGCGCGAACGCGCCAAACCCTCCTCCACATCGAGCCAGCGCGGACGCTCCAACCCGGATCGCGCATCAAGCCAGCGCGGACGCCCGAACCCCTCCCCCACACCGAGCCAGCGCGGACGCTCGGGCGCGGTGCGGTCCCGACCGCACCGCGAGGGCTGCGCGCGCACCACAACCGCCACGGGCACCCGCTCCCCGCGAGATTTTCCCCGCTCGCGCAACGTCTCGTAGGCTGCGGTCGCCTCGGCGAAGCGCGAGCGCGCCTGCGGATCTGGGTTGACGTCGGGATGCCAGCGGCGCGCGAGCTGCCGGTAGGCTCGCTGCACCTCCTGCAAGGTTGCGCCGGCAGGCAAGCCGAGGATGCGGTAGGGATCCACGCCCCAGGTATAGCGCGCAGCGTCGCGCGGCAAGCGGCTACCGGCGCCCGGCGCGGCCGTAGATCAGCTTCAGGCCGCGCAGCAGCAGCTCGCTGCGCAGCCGGCGATACGGGAACATGTAGAAATCGCGCTTGGGCGCGAAGCGAGTGAAGAGGATGGTCTGCGGGCGGCAGTACTTGCGAATCCCCTGCGGACCGTGGCGCACGCCGATGCCCGAGCTCTTCCAGCCGCCCATCGGCGCCTCGAGCGCCGAGTAGTTGGCAACGCAGTCGTTGATGACGACCGCACCCGCCTCGAGCGCGCGCGCGATCCGCTCCGCCTTGGCCATGTCCCGCGTGAACAGCGAAGCCTGCAATCCGTAGGGCGAGTCGTTCGCAAGCCGGACCGCCTCCTCGGCGTCGGCGACCTTCATGATCGGCAGCGTCGGACCGAACGTCTCCTCGGTCATGCACGCCATTCCGTGGTCCACGTCCACCAGCACCGTGGGCTCGAAGAACGCGCCCGGACCGGGCCGGCGGTGGCCCCCGGCCAGCACGCGCGCCCCCTTGGCAAGGGCATCTTGGACATGGCGCTCGACGATCTCGGCCTGCGGCGGGTTGATGAAGGAGCCGACGTCGACCGAGCCGAACTCGCCGGGGACGCCCTGGCGAAGCGCCCGCGCACGCGCGGCCACCAGCGCCACAAATCGCTCGTAGACGGGCGCCTCGACGTAGCAGCGCTCGACTGAGATGCAGGTCTGGCCCGCGTTCTGCATCGACCAGAAGACGGCCGCGTTGGCTGCGCGCTCGAGGTCAGCGTCGGCCAGCACGATCATCGGGTCCTTACCGCCGAGCTCAAGCGACACCGGCGTCAGCGTCTGCGCGGCACGCGCCATCACGCGCTTGCCGGTCTCAGTCGAGCCGGTGAACATCACGAAATCGACCAGATCGATCAGCCGCTCACCGATCTCACCCCTGCCAACCGCAACCTGGAAGACGCCCTCGGGGAGGCCGCACTCACGCAGGCACTCCTCCATCAGCAGCGAGGCCATCGGGGTGATCGAGGAGGGCTTGAGCACCACGGAGTTGCCCGCCGCGAGCGCGGGGATCGCATCCCCGATGTTGTTTGCCAGCGGGTAGTTCCAGGGGCCGATGATTCCGGCGACGCCGACCGGCTCATAGCGGACCAGCACCTTGCGGCCAAGCAGGAAGGGCGAGGAGGTCCTGACCCGCTCATCGGCCAGGTACCGAGGCGCCATCTTGGCCCAGAAGCCGAAGCCCGCGACTGGGATGCTCAGCTCGAGGACGACGTCCTCGCGCGTCTTGCCGCTCTCGGCGACCACGGTCTCGATCACCCGCTCGGCGTTGTCGAGCAGCCACCTCTGCGCCCGACGCAGCACCCGCCCGCGTCCGGCGAAGCCAAGGTCCTTCCAGCCGGGCTGGGCCCGGCGCGCCCGCGCCACCATTTCGGCCAGCCGTTCCGGCGGGCAGGCCGGCAGCGTTGCGATCAACTCGCCGGTGGCCGGGTTCTCGACAGGGATCGTGTCAGTCGAGGGTGCGTGTTCCTGGCGCTCGAGGGTCGTTGCCATGCCTGTCCCTTTCGCTCGATGCCCACGGCGGCGCGCCGCCGCTCTCGCCTACTTAGCGAAAACCCTACGCCTGATCGCGTCGCCCTTCGAGTACGGTGCCGTCGGCGATCGTCAGCGGCTCGGGAGCCTCGAGCTCGACCTCGCCGCGCACGACCACGCCGCGCCCGAACGTGATGTCACCGCGCACGACCAGCCGCCTTGCCTGCCGCAGCGACGGCGGCCCGGCGGGAAAGCGCCGCTCGAACTCGTCGAGCAGCCGGTAGAAGCGCCGGTCCAGCTCAACGTAGGGCAACGCGCCCGGGTGCACCGGACGCATGTCGGCGTCCAGCGTCCAGGCGTCCGAGCGCATCACCAGCAGGTCGTCGGTCGTCTTCACCGGGATGAAACGGGTCCGCGGCACGAGCAGGAGCCGCGCGCCTGGGAAGGCGCCGAGCGCCGCGCCCATCGCCGACTCGAGCTGAAGCACCGGCGGCGAGTCGGGGTCGCGCGGATCGACGGTCTTGCGGTTGACGATAAGCGGCAGCGGCAGCAACCCGTCGTGCTCGTCGAGGAGCTCGGCGAGCACCCGCAGGTCCACCCACAGATTGTTGGTGTTGTAGTAGCGCCAGCGACGAAAGTCGCGAAAGGACTCCTCGTCCTCCGGGGGTACCTGGGCGGTCTCGCGTAGCACGAGCCGTCCGTCGGCGCGCCGGCGGGCGATATGGCCGCCCTTGCGCTCGGCCTCCGTGCCCTCGACCACCTCCATCAAGAACGGGATCCCCTCCGTGGCGAGGTGGGTCGCGATCCGCTCGTCGAGCGTCGCGCCGAGGTTGTCGCAGTTGGAGATCATCGCGTAGCGGAAGCCGCGCTCGAGCATCGCAGCGAGCAGCCCCGAGCGCCGGAGTGCGCCGTAGACGTCGCCGTGGCCGGGCGGGCACCATTCGAGCGACGGGTTGGCTGGCCAGCTGATCGGCAGCAGCGTCGAGGCATCAAGCTTCGGCACCATGCTCTGTTCGAACGCGGGCAGAAGCCCGTCGCAGAGGTCGCCGTGGCGCCGGAGCTCGGGCTCCATCGGAGCCCGCGTCGCCTCGCTGTTCATCAGCACGACCGGCAGCGGGATCTGAAAGCGGCGACGTAGCGCCCGCGCCTGGGCGGCGATGATCTCAAGGAACGTACGGCCTTCGCGTGCGATCACGAGCGACTTCGGCTGGCGCAAGCCCATCGTCGTCGCCAGGCCGCCATTGAGCTTGATCAACACCACCTGCGCAAGCGCCTCCCGATCGACGCCCTCGGGGAGCTCGTCGAGCGCGGGAACGTCCTCGGCAGGTTCAAGCTCGTCGCTGGGGAGCAGCGCGCGCTCGCCGGCGATCAGCCGGGCGCGCGCGGCAAGGAAGCTCCGAATCGCCTCCTCCGATTGGCCGTGCTCGCGCATCTTCCGTTCCGCAGCGGCCGCGCCGGGATCCTCGGCCTGAGCGGGCACGGAAGCGGCTGCGTCCGATGGAGTCTGCGCTGCCTGATCGCTCACGAAGTGGGATTCTGCCCGACGAGCGCCCGCGCCTATCAGGCGCGCTCAGGCGTCTTGACGCCGGCGGCCATTGGCTTGCACGACCGTTAGACCTGAGCTGCGCTGCCGCCCTTGCGAGCCGAGACGTCGCCCGGCGGACCAAGATCCGACGTGCTTGACGTTAAGGCCCGTAGAAGTCCTCAACTTCAAGCACCTCGACTGGGATCGCGGGCGGTTGACCGTTTGGCCGGATCGCGCGGTCAAGCGTTGCACCCGGCGCCCCGCCCCCGTCCTCAACCGCTGCACTCCCGCACGGCCTCGGCCACGGCCGCAGCGAGGCGATCGACGTCCTCGGGCGTGGTGTCGTGCGCGCACATCCACCGAACCTCCCCCGAGGATTCGCTCCAGATGTAGAAGTCGAACTCGCGCAGCAGGCGCTCGCGGGCATCTGTCGGGAGGATTGCGAAGACGGCGTTTGCCTCGACCGGGTGGGCGATGCGCACGCCGTCGATAGCGCCGACCGCGCGCGCCAGCTCCGCCGCCATGCGATTGGCATGCGCGGCGTTGCGGCGCCACAGCTCATCCCTCAGCAGCGCATCGAACTGGGCGGCGAGGAAGCGCATCTTCGACGCCAGTTGGAGCGACTGCTTGCGTAGGAACGGCAGGCTCTCCGCAAGCTCCTCGTCGCGTAGCACCACCGCCTCGCCGGCCAACAGCCCGTTCTTGGTGCCGCCGAAGGAGATGAGATCGGCGCCGTCGCATGCCTCGGCGAGCGAGCACCCCAGCGCCGCGGCCGCGTTGGCCAGCCGAGCGCCGTCGATGTGCAACAGCAGTCCGCGCGCGTGGGCCAGCTCGGCCAGCGCGCGCAGCTCCTCGGGCTGGTAGATGGTCCCCAGCTCGGTGCTCTGCGAGATCGAGATGAGTCGCGGTTGCGCCGCATGCTCGTCGCCAACGTGCACGAGCGCCCGCTCCACCGTCGCTGGTGAGAGCTTGCCGTGCTCGGACTCGACCGCCAACAGCTTGACGCCCCCGATCGCCTCCGGCGCGCCGCACTCGTCGGTGTTCAGATGGGCGGTTTGAGCGCAGATCGCCGCCTCCCACGGGCGGCAGGCGGCGCGCAGGCAGAGCACGTTGGCCCCGGTGCCGTTGAAGACCAGGAAAGCGCGCGCGCCGCCGAGCGCCTCGGCCACTCGCCGCTCGACGGCCTGCGAGTAGGGATCGTGGCCGTAGCCGAACGCGTGACCTGAGTTGACCGCCGCGATCGCCGCGAGCACCTCGGGGTGGATCGTGGCGGCGTTGTCGGAGGCGAAGCCGCGGCCCGGCGTGCTCACGCGGCGAGCCTGGAGGTGGGCGCGCGCTCGCCGAGCTGCGCCGCCAGCTTCGTCTTCAGCGAGCTGTAGAAGAGCGACAGCGGGAACTCGTCGTCAAGCACCAGGTCGACATAGGGACGCGGGTCCTCCCGCTCCTCGAATTGGCGCGCAGCCGCCGCCCAGCGGGAACCGGCGGCGGGCGGCACCCGCGCCGCGATCAGGTCGTGGCCAGCGCACCAATGGGCAAGCTTGCTGCGGTCGATGCCGATCCGGTAGAGCTCGGCGATCTGCTCGCGCAGCGCTGCCACTCCCTCGCCGACATGCTCCCAGTCGATCGTAAGCTCGTTGTCCTCCCAGCGCAGCTCGCCGCGATGGTGCAGGTGCGCAAACAGAAGCTGGCCACCCAAGCCATCGTAGTTGCGCGTCCGCGGCCCGGTGATCGGGAAGCGCAGGAGGCGGTCGAGCAGGATCGCGTAGCAGACGTTGCGGGCGAAGGCGAAGCCCTCCGCCTCGAGCTGCGCCGCCTGTCCAAAGGCGGTGAGGTCGCAGCGCAGCTCCTCGAGCGCGTACATCCAGTAGGGAGCGCGCTGCCGGATCATGAACGGGTCGAACGGCAGCTCGCCGTGGCTGTGGGCACGATCGTGAATTAGGTCCCAGAGGATGTAGGCCTGCTCGGAGGTGGCGGGATCGGCTAGCAGCAGCGCGGCGTCGGCGGGGAGGTTGAGCCGCAGCAGGTCAGCGGCCGCGCCGGCCACGCGCCGCAGCCGTGCCGCCTCCCGGTCGCAGAAGATCGCCCCGAAGTTGTTCGGCGGGCGCCCGGCGGTGCTGACCATCTCCGGGAACAGCACCGCGCAGTCGCTGTTGTAGCCCCGCGTGGAATCGACCAGCTGCACCGGCACGAACTTCGGGTTCGAGAAGCGCGTTCGCTCGAGCTCGGCGATCCAGTCAGGCCAGGGGACCCGCACGATCAGCGCCTCGAAGCACTTCTCGCGGGGGCCGTTCTGCTTGTACATCGGGAAGAAGGCGAGATGGCGGATGCCGTCCTCGCGCCGCAGCTCAGGCCGGAAGGCGGCAAGCGAGCGCGTGAAGTCGGGCTTTCCGTACCCCTGCTCGGCCCACGCCCGCAGGTCGGCTATCGCAAGCGCCAGGTAGTCGGCCTGATGGGGAAACTCCCCAGCGAGCGCCTCGAGCGCTGAGCCGATCGCCTCGACGTGAGAGTCGGCCTGCGCGCGGTCGCCGTCGCTTGCGAGCGAGCCGTCGGGCGCCTGCAGCAGCGCGAGCGCGTTGGTCCGCTCGCGCAGGGTCGTCCAGGCTCCCCGTGGCGGGAGGGCGTGAACCGTGGGCGTGCGCTCGCGACCGGCCGCCCAACAGAGGAGCTGGCGCCACAGCTCCAGATGGTCGAACTGCCCAAGGCAGTCATCGCCAAACAGGTCCGAGTCCCCCAGCACGATGACGCGCCCACGACCATGCTCGATCGCGGTGATGAGCGGCGCGCCGGGGGCGGTGGCGGTGGGATGGGCCCGCGCCAGCACGCGCGCGCCGGAGGCCCCCGCCGAGCCCCACGGTTGACCGGCCCCGTGAGGCGTACGGATCGTCGTCGCGCGGTACAGGCAGGCCGCGCTCACCCGCGCCAGCGGATCGCCACGACGGCCACGCTCTCCCGGCTCAAGCGCCGCGACGATCCAGCTCGGCGCCCCCGCGCAATGCTCGTAATCCTGGACGGTCTCGTTCTCGAGGTGCAGCCCGAACCGCGCCAGCAGCTCGTTGACGTTGTTGCCGTACTTCTCCTGCTCGGTCTCGCCGAGCACGATCAGCCCGCCGCCCGAGGTGACGAATGCCTCGATCGCATCAAGCTCCGCTCGGCGCAGACGAGGCGAGCCCACTCCGGTGGTTCGCTCCCACTTGGGGTCCGACGGATGCGCCAGCACCAGCACGTCAACCCCCGCCAGGGTTCGCTCGTCGAGCGGCTCTGCGACATTGGCGTGCACCTCGAAGCGCAGCTCGCGCGCAGCTCGCGCCGCAAGGGCGTAGGAGGAGTCGGCGGGATGCGCAGGTTGCATCGCCGCAGCCAGCTCCGGCCGGATCGTCCACGCCTCGCTATGCGCCTCGTCGAACAGCAATCGCATCGCGCTCTAGGAGCGTACCTCCGCCGAGCGACGTTCGGGATCAGGCGGCGCAGGGGCGCGCGTAGAATCGCCCCCGGCACCAGTTTCGACCAAAGGAGGATCCCATGTCCGGGGTAGCGGACCCGACCTTCTACCGCTCGCCGGCTGAGGCGATCGCGGCGCCGCCTGAGCGACTTGCGTACGTGGCAGCCTTCGATCCGGCAGGGGAGAAGCGCGATGCGATCGCGGTGGTCGACTGTGATGCCGACTCCTCCGGATACGGCAGGGTGGTCGGCTGGGCGGAGCTGCCGACAGCCGGCAACGAGCTGCACCACTTTGGCTGGAACGCATGCTCGAGCGCTCTCTGCCATGAAGGTCATGCGCACCACAACCTCGAGCGCCGCTACCTGATCGTGCCCGGCATCCGCTCCTCGCGCACGTACGTGCTCGACACCAAGCCGGACCCCCTGACCCCGTCGGTGGTGCGGACGATCGAGCCCGAAGAGCTGGCCGCCAAGGCCGGCTACTCACGTCCGCACACGGTGCACTGCGGCCCAGGCGGGATCTTCATGTCGAACCTCGGCGGGGCAAACGGCAACGAGGGACCGGGCGGGGTGGCGCTGATCGACCACGACACGTTCGAGGTCAAGGGCGCGTGGGAGAGCGACCGCGGCGAGCAGTACCTTGCCTACGACGTCTGGTGGCATCTCAAGCAGGATGTCGCTCTCACCTCGGAGTGGGCGACGCCGTCGATGATCGAGCGCGGCCTCAATCCAGAGGACCTCCTCGGCAAGCGCTTCGGCCACCATCTCAACTTCTGGCGGCTGTCGGAGGGGCGGTTGCTCCAGCGGATCGACCTGGGGGATCAGCACCAGATGGTGCTCGAGTTGCGGCCCGCGCACGACCCCCGCAAGCAGTGGGGGTTCGTCGGGGTCGTGATCAGCGTCGAGGATTTGTCCGCATCGGTGTGGCTGTGGCACCGCGAGGGCGAGCGCTGGGCGGTCAAGAAGGTGATCACGATCCCCGCCGAGCCTGCCGATGCCTCGGTGCTGCCACCCGCGCTAAAGCCCTTCGGCGCGGTTCCCCCGCTCATCACCGACATTGACCTCTCCGTCGACGATCGCTGGCTGTATGTCTCCTGCTGGGGGACTGGCGAGCTGAAGCGCTACGACGTCAGCGATCCCCACGCGCCACGCGAAACTGCCTCGGTGCGCCTCGGCGGCATTGCGGGGCGCGTCCCGCACCCGGCCGCGCCCGAGCTCCCGCTTGCAGGGGGACCGCAGATGGTAGAGGTGAGCCGGGATGGCCGGCGCGTGTACTTCACGAACTCGCTGTACGCGGCCTGGGATGAGGTCTTCTATCCCGATGGCGTCGGCGCGTGGATGGCGCGGGTGGAGGCGGACGATGGCGGCGGGATGCGGCTCGAGGAGCGCTTCTTCCCGCATGGCGAGGAGTTCCAGGGACTGCGCGTGCACCAAACGCGGCTGCAGGGCGGCGACGCCTCCAGCGACTCCTACTGCTTCGTCGACTAGCTCACCAGCGGCGAGGAGGGCGCGCCTCCCGTCGCGAGCGCATGTCGCGCCCGAAAACCTTGCCACGCTCATGTCAAGGTTCGCTAGGATGCGCCTCCATGCGCGACTTCCTCCGTACGGCCCGTGAACGGGTCGTCGTCTTCGACGGCGGCATGGGCGCCACCCTTGAGCAGTTCGAGCTCAGCCTCGAGCATGACTACCGGCTTCCCGGTCGCTGCCACGAGGCGCTCGTGCTCAACCGCCCCGACGTGATCGAGGGCGTGCATGCCTCGATGCTTGACGCCGGCGCGATCGTGCTCGAGACCGACACCTTCCAGGCTTCGCGCCTGAAGCTCGCGGAGTGGGGGCTGGCAGAGCATGTCCTCGAGATCAACCGCCGTGCCGCCGAGATCGCGCGCCGCGTCGCCGGCGAGCACCGGTTCGTCGCCGGCTCGATCGGCCCGACCGGGTTCTTGCCCGCAAGCGACGATGAGGTGCTCGGCCGCGTCGGCTTCGCCGAGCTGGTGGATGTGTTCGCCGAGCAGGCGAGCGGGCTCGTGCAAGGCGGCGCCGACCTGATCATGATCGAGACCGCGCAGGACATGCTCGAGCTCAAAGCGGCCGTGTTCGGTGCGCGCGAGGCGTTCAAGCGCTGCGACCGCGCGCTGCCGATTGCCTGCAGCGTCTCCCTGCTTCCGAACGGAGGCAGGATGCTGCTCGGCACGGACATAAGCGCGGTCCTGACGACGCTCGAAGCGCTCGCAGTCGACGTGATCGGCCTCAACTGCTCGACCGGACCCGAGGACATGCGCGACGCGATCCGCTTCCTCGGCGAGCTGTGCCCGGTGCCGGTGCACTGCATCCCGAACGCGGGCCTGCCGCGGCAGGGTCCAAACGGCGAGACGATCTTCCCCGAGCAGCCCGAGCCGCTCGCGGCGGTGCTGGGGGAGTTCGTCGAGCGCTATGGGGTCTCGATCGTCGGCGGCTGCTGCGGCACCACGCCTGAGCACATCCGCGCGATCGCCGAGCGGGTTGGCGGTCGCAGGCCGGGCGAGCGCCCGGCGCCACGTCCCCCGCACGTCTCGTCGATGATGAGCGCGACGCCGCTCGTGCAGGATCCCCGCCCGACGCTGGTCGGCGAGCGCGTCAACGCGCAGGGCTCGCGGAAGGCCAAGCAGCTGCTGCTGGCGGGAGATTACGACGGCATCGTCGCGGTGGCCGAGGACCAGGTGCAGGGGGGCGCGCACGTGCTCGACGTGTGCGTGGCGCTGACCGAGCGCACGGATGAGGTCGAGCAGATGCGCGAGGTCGTCAAGCGCATCAGCCTCACCCAGCCGGCGCCGATCCAGGTCGACTCGACCGAGCCGGAGGTGCTCCGCGCCGCGCTCGAGCAGATCCCGGGGCGCGCGATCATCAACTCGATCAACCTTGAGGGCGGCCGCGCCAAGCTTGATCGCGTGGTGCCGCTGGCGAAGGCGCACGGCGCGGCGCTGATCGCGCTCACGATCGACGAGCAGGGGATGGCCAAGACCGCCCAACGCAAGCTCGAGGTGGCAAAGCGGATCACCCAGCTCTGCTGCGAGGAGCACGGCTTCGACCCCGAGCTCTTGATCTTCGACTGCCTCACGTTCACGCTCACAACCGGCGATCAGGAGTGGCGGCGCTCGGCGATCGAGACGATCGAGGGGATCCGCCGGATCAAGGCGGAAATCCCCCATGTGAAGACCTCGCTCGGAGTCTCGAATGTCTCCTTCGGTGTCAGCCTCCCCGCTCGCAGCGTGATCAACAGCGTCTTCCTGCACCACTGCGTGCAGGCGGGCCTTGACCTGGCGATGGTCAACCCGAACCACATCACGCCCTACGCTGAGATCCCCGAGACCGAGCGCGAGCTCGCCGACGACCTCGTGCTCGACCGCCGCGACGATGCGCTCGAGCGGCTGATCGCGCACTTCGAAGCCAAGGGCGCGGCCAGCGCCGACGGCGCCCAGAGCGAGGAGACCGCCGGGATGGAGCCGGAAGAGGCGCTTCACTTCCACATCCTGCGCCGTCGCAAGGAGGGGGTCGAGGAGTGGATCGACAGGAGCGTTGCGAAGATCGGCGCGGTGCCGACGCTCAACGACGTGCTGCTGCCGGCGATGAAGGAGGTGGGCGACAAGTTCGGAGCCGGCGAGCTGATCCTGCCATTCGTGCTGCAGTCGGCGGAGGTGATGAAGCGGGCTGTGGCGCGGCTCGAGCGCTACCTGGACAAGCTCGAGGGGTACACGAAGGGGACGGTCGTGATCGCAACCGTGTTCGGGGACGTGCATGACATCGGCAAGTCCCTGGTGAACACGATCCTCACCAACAACGGCTACACGGTCGTCGATCTCGGCAAGCAGGTGCCGATCCAGAGGATCATTGACGCTGCAGTCGAGCACGATGCGACCGCGATCGGCCTCTCCGCACTGCTTGTCTCCACCTCCAAGCAGATGCCCGCGTGCGTGCAGGAGCTGCACTCCCAGGGCCTGCGCTTTCCGGTGCTGATCGGCGGCGCGGCGATCAACCGCAACTTCGGCCTGCGCATCCTCTACCCGTACGGCGCGGACTCCGAGGAGATCTACGAGCCGGGGGTCTTCTACTGCAAGGACGCGTTCGAGGGGTTGGCGAAGATGGACCAGCTGATCGATCCACAGGCGCGCGCCCGGCTCATCGAGCGCACCCGCCAGGCCGCTCGGGCACTGCGCGAGGCGCCGCCGGACGAGGACGACGGCGCGCCGCCGCTCACCGACTCGAGCGTGCGCTCGGCGGCCAGCACCGAGAACCCGGTGCCGAGTCCCCCCTTCTGGGGCGTGCGCGAGATCGACGTGGACATGGACGAGGTCTATCGCCACCTCGACACGCACGTCCTGTTCAAGCTGCACTGGGGCGGGCGAGGAGTCAAGGGCGAGGCGTGGCGGCGGCTTGTGCGCGAGGAGTTCCAGCCTCGGCTTGAGCGGATGTGGCGTGAGGCGCTGGCCCCGGCGAGCGGCGCGGGTGGTCGCCCGCACGGCTACCTACGCCCGCGCGCGCTACTTGGCTACTTCCCCTGCAACGCCGACGGTAATGAGCTGATCATCTGGGATCCGGACGGGTTTGATCCGAATCACCCCCGGGAGCTCGAGCGGCTCCTGTTCCCGCGGCAGCCGCGACACGACCGCATCTGCCTTGCCGACTTCTTCCGCCCGCTCTCGAGCGGGGAGCCGGATGTCGTCGCGCTGCAGGCGGTCACCGCCGGCGCGGAGGTGAGCAGGCTGATGGGGAGGCTCGAAGCTCAGGGGGAGTTCGCCGAGCAGCTGTTCGTGCACGGCCTCGGCGTGCAGGCGGCCGAGGCGATGGCCGAGTGGCTGCACGCGCGCGTCCGCTCCGAGCTCGGGATCGCGCCCACCCAAGGCCGACGCTACTCGTGGGGCTATCCGGCCTGCCCTGAGCAGTCCGAGCAGGAGAAGGTCTTTCGGCTGCTCGGCTGCGAGGCGATTGGGCTTACGCTGTCGGGCGGCTACGCGGTCGAGCCCGAGCAGTCCACGCTCGCGCTGATCGCCCATCACCCGCAGGCCGTCTACTTCGGGATGAAGTCGGGCCAGCTCCCGAAGAGCACGCGGCAGGCAGCGGATGACCTGATCGCCGGCTCCGAGCGCGACCCCACGCGCTTGGGCGAGCTCTCGGATGCCGAGCCCGTGCCGCCAAGCGCAGGTGGCGGCGACGATGAGGCCCGCGGCGAGCCGCAGGATGCCGCCGCCGTAACCTCCGCCTAGCGCTTTGAGGCTTGGGCCTGCGCCTCGCCGCGAAGCCCCAATCGCTTGCTCCCCGCATCGCCCCGGCGGTGGCGCTCGGCGATCATTGAGCTGATGCCGGCTTCGCATCCGCCTGCGATATCCCTGGTTCCCGCCGGCGAGGGCGACATCGCGTTCCTTTCGGCGCTGGCGGAGCACCCGGCGGTCGCACCATACCTGGCTGTCGGGGCCGGTGATGCGCAGGCGCTGCGGGCGCTGCTGAGCGAGGCGGCGCAGACGTCGGAGCCGCACGGCCTGTTCCTCGTGCGCGGCCCCGACGGTGAGCGGGTGGGAGGCCTGGCGCTGCGAGTTGTCAACCACCGCAGCCGCATCTGCCAGCTATCGCGAGTGATGATCCGGCCGGATCGGCGGCGCGCGGGGATTGGGCTGGCCGCGGTGCGAGGTGCCTGCCGCCTGGTCCTCGCGGAGCGCTCCTTCCACCGCCTCGAACTCGAGGTCTATGGCGACAACCTCGCGGGTCAGGCGCTGTTTGCGCGCGCCGGCTTCATCCGCGAGGGCACACGCCGTCGGGCGTACTGGCGGCGCGGCCAGTGGCTCGACGGCATTCAGTTCGGGATGCTGGCCGAGGAGCTCGACCGGCGCTAGCGGAACCTCCGACAGACGGAGGGTCGAGTTGAAGCAGCGCCCGCGACCGCGGAGCTCCGCAAGGGCGCAGCGCCCGCGACTAGAGAGTCCGACTGGAGGCCGCTCAGGACCTTGAGATGGGCGAGGCCACCCAAGCGGGCGCCCTGCACGATCCGTTGCAGCCTCCACAGCGACCTGCACGCCGCCGCCACGCCTGATAGGTTGGCCGCGCCCACTGACGTGCGGCGGTGGCGCGGCGCCTGCCTACCGCTTGCGGTGCCGCGCTTAACGCGATGCCCAGGCTTTTTTCACGGACACGCCCCGCACCCCTGGCCGCCATCGGCGCCTTGCTGCTTGCCATCTCTGCGCTGGCCCTGATCCCCGCACCGAAGCCGGCGCGGGCGCTCAGCATCGCCCAGCTCCAGCGGGAGATCGGCTCGCGCCGCAGCGCGGCCTTTGGCCTTGCGAGCACGGTCGCCGCTGCAAGCACCCGACTGCAGCAGCTCGACGGCGGGATCCTCGCTCTGCGGCGGCGACTTGCCGCCGTCCAAGCCGACCTTCAGGCCAAACGCGCCGCGCTGCTTGCGCTGAGAGCTCGGCTCCGTGCGGCTCGCCAGCGCCTTGAGCGCCTCGAGGCCCGCGAGGCGTACGCGGAGAGCGTGCTCCGCAGGCAGCTGATCAGCACCTACGAGACGGGACAGCCGGACCTGGTGACCGTGGTGCTTGAGGCGCGTGGGTTCCAGGAGCTGCTCAATTCACTCTCCTTCGCACAGCGCATCCAACACCAGGACGTCCAGGTCATCCAAGCGGTGCGGGGCGCCCGTCGCGCGGTGGCGGCGCAGGCGATCAGCCTCGGCCGGCTCCAGGTCCGAGAGCAGGCGCTCATGACCGCGGTGCTGCGAGACCGTGACTCGCTGGTGGCGGCAGCGGCTGTCCTGCGGGGCCAGCGGGACGCCGTCGCGCGCCTGCGCGATGTCAGGGCCCACCAGCTGGAGGGCATCCGCACCCAACTCACCGCTTTGCAGCGCCAGCTCTCCGCCGCTCAGGCGCAGGCCGCCGCGCAGGCGGCGGCGCGAGCCCGGGCGGCGGCACAGGCCCAAGCCGCTAAAAGCGCACAGGCGGCCGCCGCTCAGCAGTCAGCCGCTCCGGCCGCCGGCGGGCCACCCTCGGCGCAGGGGACCCCTGCCCCCCCCGTCAGCTCGCCCCCGCGCTCCGCAGCGGGATTCACGTTCCCCCTGCCGATCGGCTCGGCCGCGCCGCCGGCAACCTGGTCCGAGGACCAGGGCGTGGACATATCGGCGCCGGGGAACACCCCCGAGTTCGCCGTCTGCTCGGGCACGATCGTGCTCCACGGAATCGGCGGCTTCGGCCCCTGGGCGCCGGTCCTGCACTGCGACACGCCGATCGATGGCTACAGCTACGTCTACTATGGCCACGCTGGCCCGGCGAACCAGCTTCCCGTTGGCACGCACGTGGAGGCAGGCCAGGTGATGAGCTCGATCGGACCGGGGATTGTCGGCATCTCCACCGGACCTCACCTGGAGATCGGCTTCGCCGACTCGAGTGGATCCCCCATCGGCGGCGGCAGCGCGGCGACGATGATGGCGCTGCTGCACGCGAGCTACTGAGCCGCGCCCACCCGCCGACCCGGGGCATAGACGGACCAGTCCGTGACATGGGGCCGGTCCGTGACATGGCGGGCTGGTCCGCGCCATCGCGGTTCGTCACGCGCGCGCGACGCCGTGGCAACGTCGAACGCGCACTTAGAGGAACATCGCCGGCTCCTTGCAGGCGAAGGCGCCGCTCAGCCAGCCAAGGCCCTCGGCGGCACCGGCCGGTCGTCTCCGGGGAGGCTACGTCCGCGAGCGTGTCGGTCGGCCACTACCCGTCCCAGAAGCCCTCGCGCACGATCTCGCCGTCGCCCGAATGGTGCGGGCCGAAGACGAGCAGCTCGAGCCCCTCGGGGCCTGCCTCGAACGCTCGCGCCACCTGCGGTGCCACCCGGATCGCGTCGAGCGGGCGCACCTCATGGATGTGATCGTCGAGCTTGACCCGGCCCGAGCCGGCAAGGACCACATAGATCTCTTCGGCCTCGCGATGGCGATGGGCGAATGCCTGCCGCTTCCCCGGCTTGATCAGCTGCAGCGCCAAGCCGATGCGCTCGGCCCCAAGCTGCTCGCGCGCGAAGCGCGCCTCCTGGATGTCACCCAAGCCGAACTGCGGGGCTCGATCATCGACCTCGCGCAGGTTGGCAATCGCATAGCTCACGAGCGGCAAGCCTACCGCGCCCCGGAGGCCTTACGCCCCTTGGCATCGGCTCGACGCCCAGGGCGGGAGCCCCCGTGGCAGGCCGCTACCGCTCCGCGCGCGCAGCCATGCCCGCCCGGGCGCCCCGCGGTCGCGCGGGCAGCTTGACCGGGGTGGCGTGCATCGCGCGCAGACGAATCTCCCGCCATGACATCCCCTCCCTGAGCAGCGCGGGCGTGCCCATCACCACGGCCGTTGCAACCTCCACCGCCTGCAGGATCACGCCGTAAGCAACCCCCGTACCGAAGTCCACGTGCCAGCCGGCGTGCAGCACCGTTGCGCAGGCCGCCTGGAAGATGCCGATGTTGGCCGGCGTGGCGGGCAGAACCGCGGTGATGTTGACCGCAAACAGCACGGCCGCCGCGGCGCCAAAGCCCGTGCGGCCACTCAGCCCAAGCGCACCAAGCAGGACGTAGCAGGAGAGCGCCTGCAGGCCCCAGGCGCTCAACTGGGCCGCGGTCGCTCCTGCTCCCAGGCGCGGATCACGGAAGACCACCAGCCCGAAGCGCACCCGCTGCAGCGCTCGGCGAGCGCGAGCCGCGAGCGCCTGCAGGCGCGAGCTGCTCGGCGCGTGTGGACGGACGCGCAGCAGCGTCGGAGCCAGCAGCACCACCAGCAGCAGCGCGAGCGGAACGACCGCGACCAGCAGCAGTGCCCGCTCATGGCCGCTGAACAGGTCAACCGAGGAGAACATGATCGCCCCGAGGACCGCCAACGCCACGATGTTGAGAAGCGTCTGCGAGACGATCGTGCCAAGCACAGTCGGCAGGCTGTCGCGTGGTCGTCCCGCGCGGCGCGCGACGACCACGGCACGCGCAGGCTCGCCGAGCCGGGCGGGCAGCGTCGCGGACATGAGCACCCCGATGAACGTGCCCTGCATCGCATCACCGAGGCCAAGCCGCGACCGTGGCATCGCCGCTCGCAGGATCGCGTGCCAGGAGAAGCCGCGCATCACCATCGCGCTGCACATCACCGCCAGTCCGAGCAGCACGAGCATCGGGCTTGAGCCGAGCAGCGCAGCCCCGATCCGCCCGATCCCGATCGAGCGCAGCGCCAGCACGGCGCCCGCAACCCCCGCCAGCGTGAGCGCCGCCAGCGCCAGGCGGCGGATGATCGCAACCGCGGAAGCCCGCCGGGCGGCGGGGCTTGGACGCTCGAGGCTTGCCAGTCGCCTGGGCCGAACATGGGGCCGAAGGTCCGCGGCCCGCAGCCCAAGCCGAACGGCAACCGAGCGCAGCCCCGGCTCGGGCTCGGGGACTGCGATCGCATCGCGGTAGGCCTCCAGCACCTCGGCCGCCACCCGCGGCCAGGCGAAGCGCTCGACGCCTGCAAGCGCATTGCGCGCCAGCTCCACCCGGCGGCGGGGGTCGTCGTAGAGGTCGCGCAGGGCAATCGCCAACGCCTGCGCATCACCGGGCGGGATCAGCAGGCCGTCCACGCCGTCACGGACGACATCGCGATAGCCGGCGATATCGGAGGCGATCACCGGCGTGCCGGCCGCAAAGGCCTCGGTCAAGACCATGCCGAAGCTCTCGCCGCCAAGCGACGGCGCGCAGAGCACGTCAGCGCGGCCGAGCTCGGCGCGCTTGCGCTCGTCGTCGACCTTGCCGAGCGCCCGCACCCCACGCGCATCCAGCATCAGCGGCTCAAGCTCGGCCTGGCTCGGCCCGATCACGGTCAGCTCCGCGGGCACCTGCTCGCGCAGCGCCTCAAATGCCCGCAGCAGCAGCGGGAGTCCCTTGCGCTCCACCGCCTGGCCCACGAACACGATCCGCAGCATCCGACCGATCGGGCGCTCGGCCGCCGCCGCGGCGCGCTCGCGGTCGACGTGTACGCCGTTGGGGATGACGCGGTAGTGACCGCCATACCAACGTCGGCCGGTCCATGCGGCCGCCTCAGAGACGGCGATCCGGACGTGCAGGCGGTTGAGCATCCTACGCATGCCGAGCGCGGCGCCGATCGTGTTCGGCAGCCATTTCGTGGAGTAGGAGTGGAACGTGCCGACGGTGGGCAGCGCCGTCCACTCGGTCGCCAGCCAGCCGAGCGCCGGTGCAACCGGCTCGTGGACATGCAGCACGTCGTAGCCGCCGCTGCGCAGCTCACGCTGCATCGCCGCCACGCCCCGTGGCGAGAAGAGCAGGTTGGAGACGGCGCCGTTGGCGTTGATCCCGATGGTGCGCCCGAGCGGTATCAGGTACCACGGCGGCCGCACCGGCTGCGGCCAGGCGCCGCGGTGCATGAGCGCCGCCGGGCGATCCGGCGGATCGTAGGGCGCCAGCACGCGCACGTGATGGCCGGCCGCGATCAGCTCCTCCGCCAGAGCTTCAATGTGGCGGGTCACGCCGCCGGGATAGGTCCAGGAGTACGGCGAGACGATCGCGATCCGCATCGGAGCGATGCTATCCGCTTTGCCGGCCGCTTCAGGCCGGAGCACGTGCGCCATTTACACGCTTCCTACGTCGCTTCTCGCACGGCGTTGCCGAAGCGGAAGCCTGCCCGCTCCCAGCCGCGAGGGTCGGGCGTTGCCCGCGTATCATCGGAGCGCTGATGCCCGAACGTCACTTTGTCAAGTACACCTTCCTTCGCGTCGATCCGGCATGGCGCCGGCTCGACGAGCAGCAGCGCGCGGCCGACAAGCGCGAGTTCATCGCAGCCTGCGAGGACTTTGCCGAAGACCACCTGCTGCGCGCGTTCTCGCTCGTCGGCACCCGCGGCGATGCCGACCTGATGCTGCTCTCGCAGGCGCGAAACCTTGAGCGGATCCATGAGTTCCACGTGGTGCTGGCGCAGAGCGGGTTGATGAAGTGGTGCACGATCCCGTACTCGTTCCTGGCGATGACCAAGCCGTCCGAGTACTCGCAGGAGTCGCGCCTCGAGGTACGGCCGGCACATGGGAAGTACCTGTTCGTCTACCCGTTCGTGAAGACGCGCGCCTGGTATGCGCTGCCCGCAGAGGAGCGCTACCGGATCATGCAGGAGCACATCCGGGTCGGGCGCGAGTACCCATCCGTGGATCTCAATACGAGCTACTCGTTTGGGCTCGACGACCAGGAGTTCGTGGTCGCCTTCGAGACCGACGAGCCAGCGGACTTCCTCGACCTGGTGCAGCGGCTGCGGACGACCGAGGCGAGCGCCTACACCCTGCGGGACACGCCCACCTTCACCTGCGTCTCCTGCTCGGTCGAACGGGCGCTGGGGGCGCTCGACGGCTCGCCGCTGTCGGCCGTGAGCGTCGCCGAGGCGTGAGCGAAGCCCCAGCCGGCGGCGTGGGGCGGCAGCCGAGCGCCGAGAAGGTCCACGGCGCCGAGAGGCCGAAAGACGGCGTGCGTGTGGACGGCGCGTACCTGAAGGGGGGCCAAGCGGCGGACACCGTGCCGGCAAGGACAGCGAGGCAGCCGCCCTCGCACACCTGCGCGCGGCCGACCCGGTGCTGCGAGCGCTGATCGATGAACTCGGACCCACCGGCCTTGGCGATCCCCGCGCCGGGCGTCCGACCGATCATTACGGCGCGCTCGTGCGCACGATCGTCTCTCAGCAACTCTCAACGCGCGCCGCGCGGGCGATCTACGCCCGCCTTGAGCAGCGCTTCGGCGGGCGTCCTCCGACGCCGGCGGAGATGCTCGCCGACGACCCCGGGGCGCTGCGCGCGGCCGTCGGCCTCTCGCGCGCGAAGGTCTCCTCCCTGCGCTCGCTCGCCGAGCACGCACTCGACGGCTCGCTGGAGCTGGAGCGCCTCGACGCGCTGCCCGACGAGCGGGTGATCGCCGAGCTCACGCAGGTGCGGGGGATCGGCATCTGGAGCGCGCACATGTTCCTGATCTTCCACCTGCGCCGCCCCGACGTGCTGCCGACCGGCGACTTAGGAGTACGGCGTGCGGTGATGCGGCGCTACGGGCTCGGCGCGCTGCCGCAGCCCGCAGCGCTCGAGGCGATCGCCGCTCCTTGGCGGCCCCACCGCACGCTCGCCTGCCGGTACCTGTGGCGCTCCCTGGACGCGACCCCGATCTGAGGCGCGTCAGACGGCGGAGACCTCCTCCTCGTCCGCGACGCGGAACGAGGAGCCGCACCCGCACGCCGCGATCACGTTTGGGTTGTCGACCTTGAAACCAGCGCCCTGCAGGCTGTCGACGAAGTCGATCACCGAGCCCTTCACGTAGGGAAGGCTCATCCGGTCGACCAGCAGGCGGATGCCCTTGTCCTCAAAGACGCTGTCGCCCTCGCGCTCCTCGTCGAACGCAAGCGCGTACTGAAACCCTGAGCAGCCGCCGCCCCGCACGCCAACCCGCAGCCCGGCGGTCGGAGCGACCGCCTCCTGAGCCGCTAGAAACTCGCGAACCTTCTCGGCGCCTTTGTCGGTGAGTGTGATCATGGCTTCAGGAAGTATAGCGACGGCCGGCAAGTCGCTACGCTAGTGGCATGAGCGTGAACCCGGAAGAGCTGAAGGCCCGGATCGAGGCGGGCATCCCCGGCGCGCGCGCGCAGGTGAGCGGTGACGGGGCGCACTTCAGCGCCGTCGTCGAGGCGCCAGCGTTCGCCGGGCTATCGCGAATCGCCCAGCATAAGCTCGTCTACGAGATCTTCGGCGCCGAGCTGGGCGACCGCATTCACGCGCTCTCCCTCAAAACCCAGGTGCCGGGCGCAGCGGAGCAGGTCGGCGCGGCCGCCCGCCCGGCCCAGAAGGAGGAGGCTCGATGAGCGACCAAGCCAGCAACCCGATGCGCGAGGCGATCCAGGAGGCGATCGGCCAGAACCACGTGATCCTGTTCATGAAGGGCACCCCCGAGGCGCCCGCGTGCGGCTTCTCCGCGCGTACGGTCGCGATCCTCCAGTCGCTGGAGGTGCCATTCGCCGCGGTTGACGTGCTGCCCGACCCGCGCATCCGTCAGGAGCTCTCAGCGCTCTCCGGTTGGCCCACGATCCCGCAGCTGTTCATTGACGGGGAGCTGATCGGCGGCTGCGACATCGTCACGGAGATGTACCAGTCGGGCGAGCTGCAGCAAGCGCTCGGGGTTGCCGCAAAGGCCGGACCTGAGCCGGAGCAGCCGCAAGCGGAGCCGCTCTCGATCGAGAACAGGCTCTCCTAGCGGCTCGCGCCGGCGCCGCGACCCGGCGCGAGCGCGGGCTGGCGCTCAAAGCCCGTACCATCGCGGTCGATGCGCGCCGATCCGATCAGGGCCGTGCGCTTCGAGGGCGGGCGGCTGCTGGCCCTCGACCAGACCCGCCTGCCGTGGGAGGAGCGCGAGCTTGAGCTGCGGACGGCCGAGCAGATCGCGAGCGCAATCGCTCGCCTGCAGATCCGCGGTGCGCCGCTGATCGGGGTGGCGGCCGCCTACGGCCTCGCGCTGGCGCTTGCAGCCGATGCCTCCGAGCGCTCGCTCGCAGCCGCGCGGGCGACCTTGGCGAACGCGCGGCCGACCGCCGTGAACCTCGTGCATGCGCTCGACTTGGTCGCCGACGCCGCCCTGAAGGCGCCCCCCGACGAGCGGGCGGCTGTCGCGCTCGCCACAGCGCAAGCGCTCGAGGCAAGGGAGGAGGAGGCAAGCGAGGCGATCGCTGCGCACGGAGCGGATCTGCTGGCGAGCGCCCGGAGGTTGCTGACGCACTGCAACACGGGCGCGCTGGCCGCTCCCGGTCGGGGCACCGCGCTTGCTGTGATCGCCGAGAAGGCCGCGCGGGGAGAGCTCGAGCTTGTGATCGCGACCGAGTCGCGACCGCTGCTGCAGGGATCGCGACTGACGATCTACGAGCTGGCCAGGCTCGGGATTGAGCATCGGCTGATCGTCGACGCGGCAGCTGCGAGCCTGATCGCGGCGGGCGAGGTCGATGCCGTGATCGTCGGTTGCGACCGCGTCGCCGCCAACGGCGATGTGGCCAACAAGGTGGGCACCTATCCGCTGGCTCTCGCCGCTCGCGCGGCCGGCATCCAGATGGTTGTCGCCGGCCCGATCTCGACGATCGACCCGGCGATGCCGAGCGGCGCTCAAATCGTGATCGAGGAGCGCGACGCGAGCGAAGTGCGACTCGCGCGCGGGTGCGAGCTCACCCTTCCCGACACGCGCTGCCGCAACCCGGCATTCGATATCACCCCGGCCGAGCTCGTAAGCGCCCTGGTGACCGAGCGCGGGATCGCGTGTCCGCCCAGGCCGAGGTCGATCGCGCAACTGCTGCGCTCGTGAGCAATCACGCCGGCGGCGGAGGGCGCGTGCGACGATGGCGCAGATGCTCGACGATCCGACGCGAGTCGCAGATCGCCTCGCCGTCGATGACGAGCACCGGCACCCGCCGCTGGCCGGTCAGCGCCTCGACCTCGTCTCGGCGCGAGCGGCGCAGCGGGACGCGCACCTGTTCGAAGGGGATGCCCTCGCGGCGGAGCGCGCGGGCTACCCGCCCGCAGGGGCACAGCCAGTCAGTCGGGGCTGCGCAGCGGAAAAGGGTCGCCACGGAGGCAACGATACGAAGGTGAGAGCGTGCGTTTGCTTCGGTACGAAGGTGAGAGCCTGCGTTCGCTTCGACCGCCGCTCCTCCATCAAAGCTCCACCAACCCCTCGCAACCGCCGCGCGCGCGGGAGGATCGTCCCCTCAAGCAGCGAATCTTCGTCGAGAGGAAAGCGATGCTGGCCCTGCTGCTGATTCTGGCCGGGATCTGGGGCGCGCTGGTGGTCATCGTGCTCGCGCTGTGCGTGGCGTCAAGCCACTCCGATGCCGACCTCGAAGCCGCCTACCGTCAGGCCACCGCCGAGGAGGTCGGGCCCGCTCGCCTACGTGTGGTCGGGCGGCTCTCAAGCTAACGCCACGTCGAGGTGGCTCTCGATCTAACGGCTCAAGCCGGTGCCGCCAGCGCTCGGCCTCAGCGGCGGCTCAGCCGACTCAGCGTCGCTGGCGCCGGCGGCCGAACGCAAGGGTCGTGAGCGCGGCGATGCCGCCTCCGAGCACGAACCCCGAGATCGCTGCGACCCGGATCAGCTGCTGCTGGTTGCGCTGCAGCTGCGAGCGCCAATCGGTGAGCCGCTCGACCTCGCCGCGCAGCTTCACAAGCGAGCTGCCGAGCTGCTGTCGGTTTTGCTCGATCGACGCGCGGATCTCCTCGGGTGTGCGGCTGGGCACTACGGCATCTCCCCCCGCTTGGCAACGACGGTCTCGCGAATCCTCCTTGCCTCGTCGATCGCCATCGTCGGTTTCGGCGCGCCCACCTTCAGCTTGCGCCACGCGAACAGGAACGCGCCCAGGACCAGCAGCAGCAGCGCGCCGAACACGATCAGGAAGCCGACCCACTCGTTGCCGATCGCGTCGTTGATCCCCCAGGCCGCAGCCAAAAGTCCGTAGATCAGCGCGAAGAGGCCGAACACCGCGCCGGCCCCGATCGCAATCCCGCCGCGCAGCAAGCTCTTGGCCTTCTGCTCCATCTCGGCGGTGGCAAGCGCGATCTCATCTCGGACGAGGGCGGACATGCGCTCGGAGATCTCCGTCAGGGTCGCTGCGAGGCTGTCCTGCTGCTGTCGGTCAGTGGCGGGCAAGGCGCTTGAGGATTCGAGCGGCAAGAAAGCCGGCGGCGAACGCGAGGCCAACCCCCACCTCGGGGCGGTCCTCCGGCAGCAGGCTGACAAGCGAATCGACCAAGCCGCCCACGCCGGAGGCGGCCAAGCCGGCTGGTGGGGGCGGGGGACTGGCGGCGGGCGGGGGTGGCGGAGATGGCGCCGGCGAGCCCTCCGGCTCGCCCGGGGGGACCTCGGCCTGCCGCGCCCCCCCGGCGGGATCGGGAGCCTCCGGCGTGCCTTCCCGCTGCGAATCGGGTTCGATCGGCGCCGGCGCGTCGTGGCGTGGCTCGGTCACTCGGGTGGCTCTTCGCCGAAGGTGCGCTTCCAGATCAGGGCGGCAGCACGATGCGAGGCAAGGCTTGCCAGCGCCCCGAGCCCGGCCAACAGACCGGACCACAGCAGTCGCTTGAGCAGCGGGCTCTCCTTCATCGGATCTGGCATTGAATCAGACTACCCGTCGCAAGCCCTCAGATGACCGATCGCCAGCCAACCGGCGCGTCGGCCAGAGCAGCTGCGCGCTACCGCTCGAGTCCCCGGCAGATCGTCTCGATGATCAACGCCTTGGCGTGTTCGAGCCGCTCAGGCTCGAGCTCGACACCGTCAAAGATCCAGCTCGTCAGCACCTGCTCGATCAGTCCGTAGAAGGCGAGCGCCGCGAACTCCGGCGTTATCTCCGGGCGGAACTCTCCCTCCCCCTGGGCCCGTGCGACGATGCCAGCGATCTTGGCGTAGGCCTCGCGGATCTGCTCCAGGTGGGTGCGCCCGAAGGTGTTGGCGGCACGCGTCACCTCGACGATGATCACCTTCATCAGCTCGGGGTCGTGGCGGTAGGAGTCGACGATGAACGAGGCGATCGCTAAAAGCTTCTCCCGCGGCCGCGCATGCTCGCGGTCCGCCTGGTCGATCGCCTGCAGCATCAGCCCCCAGCGCTCGAGGAAGAGGGTGTCGAGGATCTGCTCCTTGGAGGCGAAGTAGTGATAGACGAGGCCGTAGGCGACCCCGGCCTGCTCGGCGATGTCCGAGACTCGCGAGGTGTGAAAGCCCTGGCGCGCGAACACGCGCACGGCTGCGTCGAGAATCGCGCGGCGCTTATCCGGAGCGGCTAGCGCCATCAACCGACCGCTCCCGCGGCCGGCCTCGGGTCGCTGCCGACGGCGGTTCGCGCACAGGCGGCGGCAGGGCCGTGCGCAAGTGGCCTCCCCGGCGCGCGCGCGCCCGCCAGCTCCGGCTCAGCCGCGCCCATCACCCCCGGTGCGCGCGCACCCTCCACCCGCGGCTCGCGCGCGTACACGGCGGGCCGCCGGTGCGCCAGCGCCGGCAATCGCCGCCGCACCTGCTCCTGGCGCTCGAAGTCGAGCTCGGCGAGGACCACGCACTCGCTATCCGGAGCGCCGGCGAGCACCAACCCCCAGGGATCGACGATCAGCGAGCGTCCGCCGCAGCGGTCGCCCGGTGGGTGGACGCCGATCTGGTTGGCAGCCAGCACGAAGCTGGCGTTCTCGATCGCACGCGCGCGCACCAGCACCTCCCAGTGATCGCGCGTCGTCGGCAGCGTAAACGCGCTTGGGATCGTCAGCAGCTCGGCGCCGGCGGCGGCGAGCGCCCGGTAGAGCTCTGGAAAGCGCACGTCGTAGCAGATGGTCAGGCCGAGCAGGCGCCCGTCGTGCAGCGCGCTCAGCACAAGCTCCTCGCCGGCCTGCTCGTGCCTGGACTCGGCGTACAGCACGCCGTCGATCTCCACATCGAACATGTGCAGCTTGCGGTAGACCCCGCGCAGCTCGCCTTCACGATCGATGTGGACGCTGGTGTTGGCGCGCTTCTCCATGCCCGCGCGCAGCTCGACGATCGAGCCCGCGACCAGCTCGATCCCAAGCTCCCTGGCGGTCGCGCGCGCCCAGCCGATGGAGCTGCCGTCGAGCGGCTCAGCCGCCGCGGCCATCACCTCGCCGCGCCCGAGCACGTTCCACTTCTCGGGCAGCACCACGAGCTCGGCGCCGCGGGCGGCGGCGCCGCGCACCAAGCGGTCGGCGCGCTCGAGGTTGCGGTCCTTGTCCTCGGTCGAGTTCAGCTGTACGACGGCGGCTAGCACATGCCCTCCGAATCTTTGATTGACAAGTCAGTCAAGCCCCTAGGATACGGTCTGTCGCGTTCGATCCCCTAACGGCCCTCAGCCCGCGTCGCCGTCGGCGCAGGACGCCGCTCCGCGGCCGCATCTCCGCCGCCAGCAGAAACCTGATCTAGACCGAGCAGCGCCCGCGCCTCCCGCACGCTTGCGGGGCGACGGCCCAGGGCCTCGGTCAGCTCGCGCGCCTTCGCCACCAGCTCTCCGTTGGAGCGCGCCATCCGCCCGTCGGGCAGATAGAAGTTGTCCTCCAGCCCCACGCGGACCGAGCCGCCAAGCGTGAGCGCAGCGGCCACCAGCGGCCACTGCTCCCGGCCGATCCCGATCACAGCCCAGTGGTGGCGGCCGGTGCCGATCTGCGCCAGGTTGTCAGCCATGCACGCGAGGTTGCGGGTGGTGGGAGGGACTCCACCGAGCACCCCCATCACGAAATCGGCATGCAGCGGCTCGGAGATCAACCCCATGTCGAGCAGCGGCGCGAGCGAGCCGACATGACCGGTGTCGAAGCACTCGTGCTCGGGCTTGATCCGCAGTCGGCGCATGGCCTCGAGCAGCTCGACGATCTCCTCGAACGGGTTTGCGAACACGAACTTGAACACGAAATCCTTGCGCCTGGCCGAGTACTTCGCGTAGTTGAGCGAGCCCATGTTGAGCGCCGCCACCTCCGGGGGGCGCGCCTGTAGATAGGCGATCCGCTTGGCGACGGGGACACCGACGGTGCCGGTCGAGAAGTTCACGATCGCCTGCTCACCAACCTCGGCTCGGATTGCGTCGTGGATAGCGGCGAAGTCCTCAACCTCATGCGAGGGCGTGCCGTCAGGCCTGCGCGCATGGATATGGATGTGCACGCCACCCTCATCCACAATGCGCCGCGCCTCAGCCGCGTACTCCTGCGGCGTGTAGGGGATCGCCGGGCACTGTCGGCGATCGGCGATCGCGCCCGAAAGCGCGCAGGTGAGCACAACCGGATCCTCGACGCTCATCAGGATGGCCAACCCTCGCGCAGGCTGGAGATCCGCCACCGGCTCCTCAGGCTCATACCGGCACCACCCCTCCCCGCTTCCATGGCCGCTCCACACGCTTGCCGGCCGCCATCTGCAGCGCGCGGCAGATCGTCTGACGCGTCTCGCGCGGGTCGATCACATCGTCGATCATGCCGTTGCCGGCGGCGATGTAGACATCGATGACCTTGCGAAAGCCCTCGATCAGCTCGGCGCGCTTGGCCGCCGGATCGTCGGCCTCCTGGACCTGTCTGCGGAAGATGATCTCGACCGCGCCCTCGGGTCCCATTACGCTGATCTCCGCGCTCGGCCAGGCCACGATCAGGTCGGGCTCGTAGGCGCGCCCGCACATCACGTAATAGCCGGCGCCGTAGGCCTTGCGGATGATGACCGTCACCTTCGGGACGGTGGCGTTGGCGGTCGCGTAGAGCATCTTCGCGCCGTGGCGGATGATCCCCTCTCGCTCGACCTTGGTGCCGACCATGAACCCCGGCACATCGACCAGGTAGACGAGCGGCAGGCCGAAGGCGTTGCAAAGGTTGATGAAGCGCGCGGCCTTGTCGGCCGAGTCGTTGTCGAGGATCCCCCCGAGCTGGCGCGGCTGGTTGGCGACGATCCCGGCGGGGCGCCCGCCAAAGCGCGCCAGGCAGGTGATGATCGTCCTCGCCCAGCGCGGCTTGAGCTCGAAGTACTCACCCTCGTCCACGATCCGGCGGATCACCTCGTGCATGTCGTAGGGCTTGCGGTTTGACTCCGGCAGCACGTCAAGCAGTTCCTCGTCGGCGCGGTCGATCGGATCGTCGCTCGCCTTGAGGGGCGGAGCCTCCTCGCAGTGCGAGGGGAAGTAGCTCAGGTAGCGCTTGATCTGGGCGATGCACTCGCCATCGTCGGCAGCCTCGAGGTCGGCCACGCCGGAATGACGGGTATGCACGTGCGAGCCCCCGAGCTCCTCCTGGGTGACCTCCTCGCCGATTGCCGCGCGCACGAGATGGGGGCCTGCGAGGGCCATCGAGCCGCGGCCGCGCACCATCGGAACGAAATCCGCAAGGCCGGGGATGTAGGCCGTGCCAGCGGCGCAGGGGCCCATCAGCGCCGCGACCTGCGGGATCACGCCTGAGGCGACGACCTCGTCGCGGAACAGTTGTCCGGTCCCGGCGAACAGTGAGCCGACCGCCTCTTGAATGCGGGCGCCGGCGGAGTCAAGCAGCCAGACCATCGGGATCCGCTTGCCGAGCGCCAGCTCGCGCAAGCGCGCGACCTTGATCTCGCCCGTCATCCCCATCGACCCGGCCAGCACGGTGAAGTCGTAGGCGGCGACCGCGGCGAGGCGCCCGTCGATCCGACCGTAGCCTGTGATGACGCCGTCGGCCGGCGCCTCGCGTCCCGCCATCGCCGCCTGCGAGAAGTGCGGCCGGCCGTGGATGCCAAGCTCGACCCAGCTGCCCTCGTCGATCAAGAGCTCGAGTCGCTCCCGCGCGGTCAGCTTGCCCTCAGCGTGCTGCTTTGCGACCTTGTCCGGGCCGCCGCCCTGGCGGATTCGCTGGCGGCGCGCGCGCAGATCCTCGGCCAGCGCTCGCAGCAGGCTTGAAGAGGCGGCGTCTGTGCTCATCGACGGCCTTTCACTGTGCCCTCTGCCGGGGGTGCGCGTCAAGCGAGCGCTGCGCGCAGCTCGGCGAGTTTGCGCAGCTGGCGCCCGTGCGCATCGAAGTTGCTCTCGTCAAGCCAGGCCTCCAAGGCCGCGCGCACGTGCGGCCAGCTCACATCGGTGATCGCGTACCACGCGGTGTCGCGGTTGCGCCCCTTTACGACCATGTGGCGGGCGAAGATCCCCTCGAACTGAAAGCCCAGGCGCTCGGCAGCCCTGCGCGAGCGCGCATTGAGCGCGTCGCACTTCCACTCGAGCCGCCGATAGCCGAGCTCATCGAGAGCGTGGCGGGCGAGCAGGTAGATCGCTTCCGTCGCGGCGGCGGTGCGCCTGAGCGCAGGCCCGTACCAGATGTGGCCGACCTCGAGCACGCCGTGCTCGGGCTTGATCCGCAGCAGCGAGGCGACCCCCTGCGCTTTCACCTGGCCGCCGGGAACGATCGCGAAGAAGAGGGGATCGCGGGAGTGTTGCCTGGCCTGCAACGCCGCCCGCAGGGCGGCGGATGAGGGATAGGGGCCCTCGGGGAGGTATGTCCAGATCGACTGATCCCCGCTCGGCTCATGCGAGATCCGGTAGAGCTCCTCCGCATCGGCGCGAGGATCCAGTGGCCGCAGCAGCACGCGCTTGCCGCGTAGCACGATCGGCGCGGGCGTCGGCGCGGGGCGCCACTGCAACCGCTCGCCGAGGGGCAGCTCTTCGCTGGCGGGACGCACAGCGGGTGAGCTTACGCCAGCTGTCCTCGCCGGCCGGCCTGCGCTGGCGCATCCCTCCCCGTTCGCGCAAACCGTGCGACCGGGAGATAGTTAACAACGTCTATATAGACTGATCTATAGTGTTGCCGCGATGTCCGTCGGTCCGCCTGAGCACGACACCGCCGCGCTCGAGATCGGCTCGGCCCTCTACGCGCTTGCAGCCGCGGTCGTTCGCCGCATGCCTCGCGACCTCAGCCTGACGGCAGCCGCGACGCTGTACGCGCTCGAGCGCCAAGGGCCGCAGCGCCTCACCCAGCTGGCAGCGCAGGAGGGCGTCGCGCAGCCCTCGATGACCGCGCTCGTGACCAAGCTCGAGCAGGCCGGGCTGGTCGACCGTCGCTCGGACCCAAGCGATGGGCGCGCGGTGCTCGTTGGGCTGACATCGGCGGGAGAGCGCTACGTCCGCGAGCGGCGGCAAAGCGGAGCGAGGGCGCTGCTGCCGCTGCTCGCACGACTCCCGCGCGATGAATTTGTCGCTCTGCGCAGGGCGCTGGGGGCGCTTCGCGCGCTGGCGGCCGCCGACCTGAGCGCGCCCGCGCGCGCCAACGGGACCGCCGGGGTTGGAGGGACCAGGCGGCGGTGAGGGACGCCAATGGAGGCCGGGGCCGCGGTGATCCGCGCCGGCACGGGCAGCCGGCGACGAGCGGCGATGGCGCGGGCGGGAGCCCCTTCCGCCAGCCGAAGGCGGTGTGGGCGGTTGCGTTCGCCTGCGTCGTCTCCTTCATGGGCATCGGGCTGGTCGACCCAATCCTCCCCGCGCTCGCCAAGGACCTCAGGGCGAGCCCATCAACGGTCGAGCTGCTGTTCACCAGCTACCTGCTGGTCACCGCCGTGGCGATGCTGATCACCGGCTGGGTGTCGAGCCGGATCGGCGCCAAGGGCACGCTGCTCGCGGGCCTTGCGCTGATCGTTGTCTTCAGCGCGCTGGCGGGCGGCTCGAGCAGCATCGGCGGGATCATCCTCTTCAGAGGTGGCTGGGGGATCGGGAACGCCTTCTTCATCGCCACCTCGCTGGCGGCGATCATCGCCTCGGCGGGCGGTGGCTTTGCCGGGGCGATCATCCTCTACGAGACCGCCCTTGGAATCGGCATCGGACTCGGCCCGCTGGTCGGCGGCGAGCTCGGCGCGATCTCCTGGCGGGGACCGTTCTTCGGCGTGACCGTGCTGATGGCGGTGTCGCTCGTTGCGATCCTCGTCCTGCTCGACGCGACACCGAGACCGCCCCGCCGGATTGCCTTGCGCGAGCCGTTCACCTGCCTTCGCCACCGCGGCCTTGCGGTGATGAGCGTAACCGCGTTCTTCTACAACTGGGGCTTCTTCACGCTGCTTGCCTACACGCCCTTCCCGATGCACCTTGGGATCCACCAGCTCGGCTACACGTTCACCGCGTGGGGGGTGCTGGTCGGGATCTTCGCGGTCTTGGTCGCGCCCTGGCTGCACCGGCGCTTTGGTACAAGCCGCGTGCTCTACCTGAACCTGGTCATGCTCGCCGCCGACCTGGCCGTAATCGCCATCTTCACCGGAGATCAACCCGTCCTGATCGCAGCGGTGATCGTCTCCGGCGTGTTCGTTGGCCTCAATAACACGTTGACCACCCAGGCTGTCATGCTCGTGTCACCGTTCGAGCGCCCCCTCACCTCCGCGACGTACAGCTTCGTGCGCTTCATCGGCGGCGGCCTCGCGCCCTACGCCGCTGCCCGCCTGGCGGCAAACTTCAACGTCCACCTGCCCTTCTACATCGGCGCGGCCTCGGAGCTGATCGCGATCGTGGTGCTGAGCAGGGGCCACGCGCAGATCGCAACCGCGGAGGATCCGCTCAAGCAGGAGCACGCTCGCGCCACCAGCCCGGCGCGCGCATGAGTGCCGCCGTGCATAAGCCTCGACCGCCCGCCTCGGCAGCGGCCTCGATCGCCCTCCCGCCAGAAGCCTTGAGGGCCACCGAGCTGCCGGCTCCCCAAACCCGCGCTGGTGCCCATCCAGATCTGGCGTTGCCAGGACTCGACAAGGCCCCGCCCCTAGGCTTGTGCAATGGCCTACTCAAAGCTGCTCTACGAGGTCTCCGACGGCATCGCGAAGATCTCACTCAACGACCCCACAACCCGCAACGCCCTCTCCGACGAGCTGCTCTCGGAGCTGCTCGACGCGCTCGCAGCAGCGCGAGCCGACACCGGGGTCCGCTGCGTGGTGCTCGCCTCAACGCATGAGCGCGTGTTCTCGAGCGGCGCCGATCTCGGCGCCTTCGCCGCAGAGGCGCCACTGGTGCACAAGCACTTCGCCACCGAGCGCTTCCCCGCGATCTTTCGCGCGCTTGGCGAGCTCGGCAAGCCGTCCCTGTGCGCCGCCTCAGGCCACGTCCTCGCCGGCGCGCTCGGGCTTGCGCTCGCCTGCGATCTGATCATCGCGCGCGAGGGGGCGCGCTTCGGCACGCCCGAGATCAACGTCGGCCTGTTCCCGTTCATGATCACGGCGCTGATCTACCGCAACGTGCCGCGCAAGAAGGCGGCTGAGCTGATGCTGCTGGGCGAGCAGATCTCCGCCGAGGAGGCGCAGCGGATCGGGATCGTCAACCGCGTCGTAGCCCCGGCGCAGTTCGACGCCACCGTCGCCGACTGGGCTGCCAGGCTGGCCGCCAAGTCACCGCTGATGATGCGCCTTGGCAAGGACGCGATCTTCCGCGCGCAGGACATGGCGCTCGCCGACGCGCTCGACTTTTTGCGCTCGCAGCTGACGCTGGCGTTCGCAACTGAGGACGTCCGCGAGGGGGTGAGCGCGTTCTTCGAGAAGCGCGAGCCACGGTGGCAGGGCCGCTGAGCGCCTTCGCTCAGACCTCCACCTCGCGCCCGTCCTCGGCCCAGAGCGTGTGGAAGCTGCCGGCGCGGTCGATGCGCCGATAGGTGTGCGCGCCGAACAGGTCGCGCAGCCCCTGGATCAGGCTGGCCGGCCCGCGGGCGCGGCGATAGCCGTCGTAGTAGGCGAGCGAGGAGGCGAGGGCGGGGGCGGGGATGCCAAGCTCAGCCGCGCGCGCCACGACCCGCCGCCAGGGCTCCTGCGCGTCCGCCAGCGCTCGCGCGAAGAAGTCCGCCAGCATCAGGTTGGGCAGGTCCGGCTCGGCCGCGAACGCTTCGCGGATGCGATCGAGGAGGCGGGCGCGGATGATGCAGCCCGCGCGCCAGATGCTCGCCATCGAGGCCAGCTCGACACCCCAGCCCTCCTGCAGCGAGGCCGTGGCAAGCTGCGCAAAGCCCTGCGCATAGGCAACGATCTTCGAGGCATACAGGGCCCACTTGAGATCCTCGGCGAGGCGCTGATCCGCACCGCCACCGGCCCTGGCGGGTCCGCGCAGCCGAGCCGCCGCCTGCTTGCGCTCCTCCCTGCGCGCGCTCAGCGTCCGCGCGAACACCGCCTCCGCGATCCCCGTGAGCGGCACGCCGCGCTCGAGCGCGTCCTGCGCCGTCCAGCGGCCGGTGCCCTTCTGCTCGGCCTGATCGAGGATCACATCGACAAGCGGCCTGCCGGACGCCGCGTCCACCTTGGCGAGCACCCGCGCCGTGATCTCGATCAGAAACGAGGAGAGCTCGGAGTCGTTCCAAGCGCGGAAGCGCTGCGCAATCTGCTCGAGGTCGAGCCCGGCGCCGTACCGCAGCAGGTCATAGCTCTCGGCGATCAGCTGCATGTCCGCGTACTCGATGCCGTTGTGGACCATCTTCACGTAGTGGCCCGCGCCGTCTGGTCCGACGTACGCGCAGCAGGGCTCGCCGTCGTAGCGCGCGGCGACCGCCTCAAAGATCGCAGCGACCCGCCGCTCGTAGGGCTCACGGTCGCCGCCCGGCATGATGCTCGGACCGTTGAGCGCCCCCTCCTCCCCGCCGGAGATGCCCGCGCCGATGAAATGCACGCCGCGCGCGGCGAGCGCCGCGTGGCGGCGCTGGGTGTCGCGAAAGTGGGCGTTGCCACCATCGATCAGAACGTCGCCCACGTCCAGATGCGGCGCGACCTGCTCGATCACCGCATCCGTCGCCTCTCCCGCCGTCACCATGCTGATCACCACGCGTGGACGGGCGAGCGCACCGATCCACCGTTCCAGCGAGTCATAGCCGTCGATCGGGCCCTCGGCGCCATGGCGCTCGAGAAACCGTCGCGTACGCGCCGCCGTGCGATTGTGCACGGCGATCGGGATGCCGTGGCGCGCGATGTTGCGCGCGAGGTTTGCGCCCATCGTCGCAAGTCCCGTAAGCCCGATGGACATCTCGCCGGAGGAACGCACCGGATCAGCGTAGCCGGGCGTGGTGCTTGACGTCACCGCCCGGCCCAGGCCGGGCCGGCCCCCGATCGGCCGCGAGCGCGATCGCGGTTGCCCTCCTGGCACCGCTGCCGTTGGCGCGGTCCACCGCAGGCGCCCTCCTCGCTAGCGTGAGCCCATGAGCACCATCGCCGATGTCCTGAAGCCTGACCACGCCGCTCCGCGCCGACACTTCATCTTCACCGACGAGCACGAGCAGCTGCGTGAGTCGATCCGCCGCTTCGTCCTCAACGAGCTGGCCCCCCACGCGGACGAGTGGGAGCGCACGACGTTCCCCGACTGGGTCTTCCGCCGAATGGGGGAGCTCGGCTTCCTCGGGCTCGACAAGCCAGTCGAGTATGGCGGGCAGGGTGGGGATTACTACTGCTCGTTGGTCCTAGCCGAAGAGCTAACCCACTCGCGCTCGGGCGGACTGGCGATGGGGGTGGCGGTCCACACCGACATGGCGATGCCGCCGCTTGTGAGGTTCGGCACCGAGGCGCAGAAGCGCCAGTGGCTAGCGCCTGCGATCCGCGGCGAGAAGATCCTCTGCCTGGGGATCACCGAACCGGATGCGGGCTCCGACGTCGCCGGGATCAAGACACGTGCAGTGCGCGACGGGGACGAGTATGTGATCAACGGCTCTAAGACCTACATCACCAACGGCCACCGCGCCGACATGATCGTGCTCGTTGCCAAGACCGATCCCGACGCCGGCTATGAGGGCTTCAGCCTGTTCCTGGTTCCGATGGACTCCCCCGGGGTGATTCGCGAGAAGCGCCTGGAGAAGCTCGGGATGCATGCCTCGGACACCGCGCTGCTGGCCTTCCAGGACGTGCGCGTTCCCTCCTCGGCTCTGCTCGGTCAAGAGGGCAAGGGCTTCTACGAGATCATGTGGGAGCTCCAGGGCGAGCGGCTGATCGGCGCCGCCGGCGCGGTGGCGGGCGCAGAGCGCGTGTTCGAGCGCACGCTCTCCTACGCGCGGGAGCGGCGGGCGTTCGGCCGGACGATCGGCAGCTTCCAGGCGATCCGCCACAAGTTCGCGGAGATGGCGACGAAGATCGAGACCGCCCGGCAGATGGTCTACGCCACCGCATGGCGCTTCGCCCGCGGTGAGTATCCCGTGCGCGAGATCACGATGGCCAAGCTCTACGCGTCGCGGATCGCCGTGGAGGTCGCCGACGAGTGCATTCAAATCCATGGCGGCGCTGGCTACATGCGCGAGTACGGGATCGAGCGCTCCTGGCGCGATCTCCGCCTGAACCGGATCGGCGCCGGCACCGACGAGATCATGCTCGAGGTGATCGGCCGCTCCTACGGCCTTTAGGCGGGCGCGCTTGGAGCATGCGCCGCACCGGAGGCGACTCGCCGAGCGCGCGCGGAGGTGGTAAGGTTTCCTTCGTATGTACGTCTGTGTGCTTGTTTAGTGGTATTAGCCGATGACACGGCTGGCCTCTTCCTCGCGGATGCCGAAGGCCCGGCGGGCCCACGCTTCCCCGAACCGCGCTCGAGCCTCCCGCCTCTCCGGCCCCTCCCCGTTCCGCAGAGCAGGACGGTCGCACCGGGCGAATCGGGGATGAGATCACCGCCTCAGGTCAGCGACGTCCGCATCGCGGAGCGATTCCTATGAGGCGGCCATATCCGCTGGCACCGGATCGAAGGCCGGATCGCTCCGTACCACGCGCGAATGAGCGCCAGCGGGTGCCCACGCCGCTGATCCGACGGCGCATCCCCTCGGGCCGTGGCGCGATGGAGCAGCCGAACGTCACCGGCGATGATGAGTTCCCGCTCACCTTGGCCTTCTGGGGCGCGCTGGTGCTGACAGGCGTGGCGACCGGCCTCCTTGGCGACGCGATGATGGCGATCCTCTTCAACCTCGAGCATCTCGCCTTCGGCTTTCGCAGCGGCTCGTTCCAAGCGGCCGTGGCACGAGACTCACCCCTTCACCGTGTGGCCCCGCTGATGGTCGCGGGGTTGATCGGTGGACCCGCCTGGTACTTGCTGCGCCGTTTCACCAAGGGTGAGCGCTCCGAGATCGACGATGCGATCTGGAGCGGCGACGGGAAGCTGTCATTTCGACGCTCGCTCGGCTCCTCCGTGATCTCTGAGTTCGTCATTGGCCTGGGCGCCTCGATCGGACGGGAGGCGGCGCCGAAGCTGCTGGGTGGAGCGTCTGCTTCGGTGCTTGCCGGCTGGGCGGCCCTGAGGCCGGCGCAACGTCGTCTGCTCGTCGCATGCGGCGGCGGCGCCGGGCTGGCGGCCGTGTATAACGTGCCGCTTGGAGGGGCGCTGTTCGCGGCTGAGATCCTGGTTGGCTCGGTTGCGCTTCCCGTCGTGCTGCCTGCGCTCGCCTGCTCGTTCATTGCCACCGCAACCGCTTGGTTCTATCTGCCCGAGCACGCCACTTACGTCAACGTGCCCGCCTACCACTTCAACGCGCAGCTGATGGTATGGGCGCTGCTGATCGGCCCCATCGCAGGATTGCTCGCCGTCGGCTACATCCGCATCGTGGCCTGGGTCTCCCACCACCGCATCACAGGCCGACCGGCGCTGTTTGCGCCGTTCGTCGCCTTCACGATCCTTGGATTGATCGGTATCGCCTACCCGCAGCTGTTCGGCAACGGCAAGGACATGGCCCACGAGGCCTTTCTGGGGATCGGCAGCATCGGCCTGTTCCTGGCGCTCGCAGCCCTCAAACCGCTTGTCACCTCCCTCTGTCTCGGCAGCGGCGCCTCGGGCGGGCTGTTCACGCCAGTGATGAGCACCGGCGCGGTCCTCGGCGCAGGCCTGGGACTGGCCTGGTCGCAACTGTGGCCGGGCGCTCCAGCGGGAGCCTATGCGCTTGTCGGCGCGAGCGCGATGATCGGCGCGGGCATGCAGGCGCCGCTGGCCGCGCTCGCGCTCATGCTGGAGCTCACACACGGCGGCTTCTCGATCATGGTGCCGATGGTCGCCGCCACCGCGGTGGCAACCTGGGTCACACGCCACATCGACGGCTACTCGATCTACACCGGTCGCCTAGCCGCCGAGCGCCAGGAGCCGGTGGCGCTGCGTCCCCATCCGGAGCACGAGCCCAACGCGGCCTGAGCGGCGAGCGCGATCGCCTACCCACCTCGTGTAGGCCTCCTCTCGTCGTGAGGGCGCGTCGCCTCAGGCCGCAGCGGGATGGAGATCGCTTCCGCGCTCAGACGGGCGATCCCGCTCGCTTTGCAGCTTGTGCCCCAGGCGCCCGAGCAGCGGCACGCCGCCCTCGGTGACATAGATCACCTGCCGCGCTCCGTAGCGCGCCAGCAGGCTCGCGGCGGTCGCGGCCCGCTGTCCCGATGCGCAGATCACCGCGACCGGCCGCTGCGGATCGAGGCCCTCGGGCAGGCCGCAGATGTCATGCCAAGGCGCGAGCAGCGATCCCGGGAGATGACCCGACTCCCACTCGGAGCGCTCACGCACATCGAGAAGCTGCAGGTCGGGCTGGACCTCCAACCGCTCGGGCAGGCTGCTCGCCGGGACCCTTTCGATGCGCGCTGCCGATCGTCCCTCCTGACGCCAGCTTGTCATACCGCCGTGCAGGTAGCCCGCGAGCTTGCGGATCCCGACCGCCACCGCCAACCTTGCCGCCCGTCGACCGTCCTCGTCGTCACGGCCGATGAACACAACCTCCTGCTCACGATCGGCAAGCCATGCAAGCTTTGAGCCAAAGCCTGCGCGCATCAGCGGAATCGACACCGAGCCTTCGATGTGCGCATCGGCGAACTGCAGATCTGTGCGCACATCGACGAGCAGCGCACCGTTCAGTCGCCTTTGCTCGACCTGTCGCGGTGCCAGCGGCATCACCTCGACGCCCTCGGTCAAGAGCGGTCCCCTGTTGAGCTCGACGATCGCCTTGAAGTTTGGCGGCTGCGGACCAAGCCGCGCCAGCGAGCGACTTACGAACTCATCGACATCCGCGACCGCGAGCATCGGATTGTGCGCCTTCTCATAGCCGATCGTCGAGCAGACCTTCATGTTCATCCCAGGGCCACCGCACATCGAGCCGCCAAGGTGTCCCGGCCAGACCTCAACCTGATCGGGCAAGGCGAGCAGCTTCTCGTGCAGCGAGCGGAAGATCCCTCGCGCTCCCTCCGACCTTTCGACCGCCAGGTCAGGCCTGGCGATGTCGCCGACGAACAGCGTATCGCCGGTCAGCACGGCCCATGGCTCCTCGCCGCGCTCGGTGTCGCTGAGCAAGAACGCGGTGTGCTCCGGGCGATGTCCGGGCGTATGCATTGCCCGCACTCGCACCGCTCCAAGCTGCAGCTCATCGCCGTCGTCGAATGGCTCATGCTCGTAGCTGGGCGCCGCGGCGCGATGGATGTGAATCGTCGCACCCGTGGCGGCCGCGAGGCGGCCATGACCGGAGACGTGATCGGCATGATTGTGGGTCTCGAGGATGTGCTCAATCGCCACGCCCATGTACCGCGCCAGGTCGAGGTACTCGTCGATCTCAAAGCGCGGGTCGACGACCGCGGCGACACCAGCCCCCTCATCGCCGATCAGATACGAGGCGCAGCCGAGGTCATCGTGGATTATCTGACGAAAGATCAAGGTGTCTCCTCTCAGTCAGGGTGCCCTGCTATGCCAGGCCCTTGAGCATGCCGTGCCAGTAGAGGAACGGCAGTCCGTAGCGCTTGAGCAGATACATCGACCGCCGCTCCTTTGTCGTGTCGAACGGAAAAGAGGGGGTTGGCTTGAGGTCATAGTCGAACTCGGCCAGCACCAGCTTGCCGTAGCCGGTCACGAGCGGACACGACGCATAGCCGTCGTAGCGCTTGAACTCCGAGCTCTGCCGGCCACGCATCGTGGCCAGAAGATTGTGCACGAGCACCGGCGCCTCCTTGCGAATCGCGGCACCGGTCTTCGAGGTGGGAAGGCTCGACGCATCGCCGAGCGAGAACACGTTCGGGAACTCCGGATGCTGAAGCGTGTACTTATCGACGTTGACCCAACCGGCGGCATCCGCAAGCGGCGAGTTCTTGACCACATCAGGCGGGCCCTGCGGCGGCGTGATGTGAATCATGTCATAGTGAACCTCGGTCCGCCCGCCGTCCTCGGTGCTCTCGAAGATCGCCGTGCGCTCGTCCGGGCGGATCGCGACGAGGTTCACCTTGTACATGGTCTCGATCCCCTTGCGCGCGATCACTTTGTTGAGCGTGGCGGCGAACTCCTTGACCGAGAAGATCCCCGGCGTGCCCGCCGCATAGATGATGCGCGTGCGCTCGCGGATCCCACGGCGGCGAAAGTGCTCATCGGCGAGGTAGGCGATCTTCTGCGGCGCGCCGGCGCACTTGATCGGCGGCGGCGGCATCGTGAACACCGCGGTGCCACCGCGGAACTCCCGCAGCGTGCGCCAGGTCCCCTCGCAACCGTCGTAGAGATAGTTGGAGCAGATGCCGTCGCGACCGATGAGCTCGACGCTCAGGCCTTCGATCTGCTCCCAGTTGAGCTTGATCCCGACCGCGACGACAAGATAGTCGTAGCCAACGCGAGCCCCGCTCGCCAAAACAACGCGGTTATCGGCCGGCTCAAACGCCGTCACGCGGTCCTTGATCCAAGTCGCCTTCTTGGGCAGCGCGTCGATTTCGTGACGGCGGCTTCTCTCCTTGGGCACCACGCCACCGCCAACGAGCGTCCACAGCGGCTGATAGTCGTGCGTCTCCGAGGGCTCGATCACCGCCACGTCCGGGCGTCTCAGCTTCCGGCACAGCTGCGCGGCCACGGTTGCGCCTCCGCTGCCACCGCCGACGATCACGATCCGATGGTGAGCGGTGGGGCGCATAGATGTCGATTCGCCGGAACCCGCTGCGGGGAGGACCGGCGACGCCGGCTGCGTGCTCATTGCTCTCTCCTTGTGCCCATTGCTCTCTCCTTCCTTCCTCGCGCAATCGCGCCCATCGCTTCGCGATGTGCTTTCAGCATAGCTCTTTGCTATTGCGAAAGCTAGCCCTCAATCGGGGCGGATCCGCGCGCCTGCGGAGCGCACCCGCCGCCTGCCCGGCGACCACCTGCCAGGTCTGAGGCGGGGCAGATCGGCAGGGCGGGCTGGACGTGCGCATTTGCGAACGCCCGCCCGGCTGGGACCCGAGCCGCGAAGCGGGGCGCTAACGGCGTCGTCCGGACCGGCGCGACCGGCTGGGCGCCCGCCGTCCGGGCTCATCGCCCACGGCGACCGGCATGCCGACCATGCTGCCCCACTCGGTCCAGGAGCCATCGTAGTTGCGCGCGCTCGCGCCGAGCAGCTCATGCAGCACGAACCATGTGTGCGCGCTGCGCTCGCCGATTCGGCAGTAGGTGATCGCCGGCGCCAGGAGATTCACACCGCACTCAGCAAGACGTCCCCTCAGCTCTTCCTCACCGAGGATCCGGCCGTCACCAGCCACCGCGATGTCCCACGGCACATTCAGCGCGCCTGGGATGTGGCCGGGGCGCTGCGCGCCCTCTTCCGGATAGCCGGGCTCTGTCAGCAGATCGCCCCGATACTCGGCCGGAGTACGCACGTCAAGCAACTGCACACCGTCGTGCATTGCCGCCTCGACATCGCGCCACAGCGCCCGCAGCGGACGCCGCCGGACCGGTGGAGCACGGTCCAGCTGCGCGCCGATCGGATCGTGCTCGATCGGCTCCTGCTGGCTCAGCGGCCGGCCCTCGGACACCCACGCCTGGCGGCCTCCATCGAGCAAGCGCAGATCCTGGACGCCGTAGAGCCGGAACAGCCAGAAGCCAAAGCAGGCGTACCAGTTGCTCTTATCTCCGTAGAACACCACCGTGCTGCGCGTCGTGATGCCAAGCCGGCGCCACAACCGGCGTATCGCCGATGGAGCGGGGATGTCCCGCGAGAGCGGATCCTGCAGATCGACGCGCCAGTCCAGGCAGTGCGCGCCAGGCACGTGACCGATGCGGTAGATCGCCGGACGCTCGTCGACTTCGCAGATCACAAGCCCTGGCTGGCCCAGCCGCGCTTGAAGCCAGTCACCATCGACCAGCACCCGCTCGCGCGCGCTCGAAACTCGGCCCTCGCCCATCTTTAGTGAGCGAGGCCGCTCAGGTAGGCGTCGACCAGACGCTCGCCGTGCACGGTCAGACGAACTCGCCCACCGCTGTGAGCGAGCGGGGCGCGCGCGCCGGTAAAGAAACCGCCAAGGCCGCGGCGGTCATAACCATGGCGGTGCCCGATCTCCGCCCATGCGCGCGGATCGACGCCATGTCGCCCACCTCTGTCGTAGACGTCGACCAGCAGCCGCAGGTAGCGCTCGGGGCGCTGTCGTACGCCTCGCACATCCTCGGCGTATGCCTCAAGCTCGCCGAGCCTGCGCTCGATGCGCCCCACGCTTGCCCGGATCCGCCCAAGCTCGGCGCGGACGTCAGCCAAGGCATGGCCGGCGTCCTGAGACCTCTCAGGTGGGGCGAGGGACCGCACGGCGCAAAAGTCTAGGCATGCATGACGGTGACCCGGAGCGCCGGCAAGGCCGTCTTGCCTGCGAGCCTCTCCCGATCAGACGGCCAGCGAAGCCCCACCCCACCCCACCGATGCGCCGGTGCGAAGATGCGCGTATGCCTTCCGCTCCGGCGCCAACACCAACCAGCGCATGGAATCGGTCCGGGGTCAGCTGCTGATCGCCGCGCCGCCGTTGCGCGACCCGAACTTCTGGCGCACGGTCGTGCTGGTGGTGGAGCACTCCGCGGAGGGCGCACTCGGGCTGGTGCTGAACCGGCCGGCGCAGACGACGATCGGCGAGGCGATCCCGCAGCTCGCCACCCTCCTGGACAGCGACGAGTCGGTGTTCGTCGGCGGCCCCGTGCAGCCACAGGGGGTGATGGTGCTCGCTCGCTTCGAGGACCCCGCTGACTCGGCGCTGATCGCCTTCGATGACGTTGGCCTGATCGGGATCGGGGCGCACGAGGACGAGCTCGACTTGGGTGTGCGCGCCGCGCGCGCCTTCGTCGGGCACTCCGGCTGGGGCCCCGGGCAGCTTGACGCCGAGCTCGAGCGCGGCGATTGGATCCTCGCGCCCGCCACCCATGGCGACGCCTTCACCGAGCGCCCGCTCGAGCTCTGGAGCGAGGTCTTGCTGCGCAAGGGCGGACAGTACGCGCTCCTGGCCAGGATGCCGCCCGATCCATCGGTCAACTAGCGGACGCCACTACGATCGGCCGATGGCGGCAGAGCGCGCGCGCCGACATCTCCGATCGCGACACCCGCCCCGCGCTCGGCACGGATGGGAGCATGCCTGAGCCGGAGAGCGCGGCGATGACCCACTCCCGTGCGCATCTGCACGGACGTACGGCTGACCGCCGTGCGCTGACCCGCTCGCTCGCCTTGGTGCTGGCGTTCATGGGCGCGGAGCTGGCAGTCGGGATCCTCTCCTCGTCGCTTGCGCTCCTGTCCGATGCGGGCCACATGCTCACCGACGCGCTCGCGCTGGGACTGTCGCTCTACGCCGCGCGTCTTGCGACCCGGCCCGCGCGGGGATCGATGACGTTCGGCCTCGGCCGCGCCGAGATCCTCAGCGCGCAGGCGAACGGGCTGACGCTCGCGATCGTCGGCATGCTGATCGTCCTCGGCGCGGCGGTGCGGCTGATCTCGCCGCCGCGCGTGGCCGGGTGGCCGATGCTGGCGGTGGCGCTGGTTGGGATCGCCGTCAACCTGACAGCCAGCCGGCTTCTGCACGGTGAAGGCGAGCGAACCCTCAACGTCGAGGGCTCATACCGCCATGTGCTCACCGATCTGTTCGGCTTCATCGCCACCGCCGCCGCGGCTGCAGCGATCATCGCCGGCGGGCTGAGACGGGCGGATGCGGTCGCATCGCTGCTGATCGCCCTGGTGATGCTGCACGCCGCCTGGAGGCTCCTGCGCGCGTCGGCGCGCGTGTTCATGGAGTCAGCTCCGGTCGGACTTGAGCCGGCGCGAATCGGCGAGTCGATGGCGCGTGAGCCCGGCGTGGTCGAGGTGCACGACCTCCACGTCTGGGAGGTGACCTCGGGGTTCGTCTCGCTCTCGGCCCATGTCGTCGTCGGCGCCGGCGAGGACTGCCACAGGCTCCGCCGCGCCCTGCACCAGCGCCTCGAGCGGGAGTTCGGAATCGAGCACTCCACGCTGCAGATGGATCACGAGGCCGGGCCGCTGCAGATCGAGCGACAGCCGACCAGCGAGCCGGTCCGCGCCCGCCCGCAGGCCGCCAGCGGGCGCAAGCAGGGCGGCGAGGCAGCGTCCGACGACCCCGGTCGCGCGAGCGCAAAGGGAGCGCCGCGGTCCGGCGAGCGCAACGTCGGTCCCGCAAGCGCAACGGAATAGACTGCCGCTTGCAGATGAAGGTGGTCAAGCCCGGAGAGGATCGCGCCGTGCCGCGCGGAGTGGTGGGCGGTTCTGAGATCTCGCAGGCGACGGCTGGCGCGAGCAACATCTACATGGGCGTCTTCCGGGTGCCGCCCGGCTCTCGCTCGCGCCCCCACTACCACGAGGGTTGCGAGTCGGCGGTGCTGATGCTCTCTGGCCACCTGCGCGTGCGCTGGGGCGACCACCTGGAGCACGAGCTAACACTCGAGCCGCGCGACCTCGTCTACGTTCCGCCGCGCGAAACCCACGTGCTTGAGAACCTCTCCGACAGCGAACCCGCCGAATACGTCGTCGCCCGCGATTCGCCGCACGAGGATGCGGTCGTGGTTCCGTGGGCGCAGGAGCCGCGGTAGGCCAAGCGGCGCCGCCGCGGTCATGAGCGGCGTGCGTATGCGCGCTCAAGCTCGGCGTGGAGCGCGCGGATCCGCGCCAGGATCAGATCGGCCGCCTCCTGCTGCTGCGCGCGGGTGCTGGACGCGAGCCGCTCGAAGCGAAAGGGCCTCCCGTAGCGCACCCGTACCCGGGGAAACCTTCCGCGCTTCCAGTTGCGCACCTGATGCGAGCCGAGGATCGCAACCGGGACAACCGCCGCGCCCGACTCGAGCGCGAGCCGCCCGATCCCCGGCCGTGCCCGCTCGCCGACGCAGCCCGTGCGCGACCGGCCCCCCTCGCAGTACATCGCCACCAGGCCGCCACGCTCGAGCACGCCGAAGGCGGTGATGAAAGCCTCCTCATCGCCGCGCCCGAGGCGCACGGGGAAGGCGCCGCCATGCGTCAAAACCCAGCTCAACGGACCGGGCTGGAACAGCTGGGACTTCGCCATGAACTGGACGTGGCGACGTAGGAACGCCGCACAGAAGAAGTGGTCCAGGAACGAAGCATGGTTGGGTGCGAGGATCACCGGCCCGTTGGGGACGTTCTCGCTGTCGTAGGCGCGAATCCGCCAGAGGACCGGCGCCGTCAGCACTGTCAACGCCCGGCAGAGCTCGTAGACGCCGTCGGGCGGGCGGGCGCGGACGCGCTCGTGGAAGCGGGTGAAATGCTCGGCGGGCCGCGGATCGTCGCGAACGGGCGGCCGCAGCTCGACGTCGGCGCTCATCCGGTCACGGGCAGCACCAGCGCCGGCCGCTCGATCTCGTGCTCCTCGCTGATCGCCACGACCGCGGTGCCAATCGCGAAGAACTCGATCACGTGCGAACCCCAGCCATGGCTGCCCTGTTGGATCCGCGTGCCGACGATCCCATCCGCCTGCAGCTCCTCGGCCTCCGCCTGCATGCGGCCCATCGCCAACTCGCGCGCCTCGTACAGCGCCTGCGTGTAGAGCGGCATCTCCTGGTTGGTGCCGAACTGGCGAAACGCCTGGCGCAGCGTCTGGTGTGCGACGTGATAGACGCAGTTGCCCATCACCATCCCGACTGGCCGGTAGCCGGTGCGCAGCAGGGTCGAGAACTCCTGTCCGCTGAGATCAGAGGTGAACGGGCGGCCGTTGGGGGCGCGGTGCAGGGCTCCCGCGCGATGCCTGACGGCGGTGCCAACGGCGATGAACTCGGCCATGTCAGCACCCCAGGCGTAGCGACCAATGTCGAGCCGCACCCCCACGATCCCATCCGCCCCGACCTGGTCTGCCTCCTCCTCCATCCGTGTCATCGCCAGCTCGCGGGCGTGGTACATCGCCTGGGTGAGCACGCTCATCTCCTGATTGCGGTTCCACAGCGACTGCTGGAAGCCGATGTGATAGATCGAGGAGCCCAGCACCAGCCCCAGCGGCTCGAAGCCGGCCTGCTTGACCATTAGGAACTCGTTGATGGAGAGGTCGCTCGTGAAGAAGCCGCGGGCGACGTCCTTGCGCATTCGCGCGATCCGCTCGCGACCGGACGCGGGGATCCCCTCCAGCGACCCAGCCTCGTAGGCCGCCGCGGTGGGAGCCTGCGACTCGGTTTCGGCGCCCCGCTCCGCCGCGACGCCCTGCTCCGCCCCAGCGGCGGCCTTCGCCTGCCTGTCGTCCTCGCGCGAGAAGAAGCCCATCATCCTCCCCCTATCGTCTTTGGCCGATCAGCATTTGCTCGAGCGCCTGCCGAGCACGCTCGCTGCGCTGCGACTCGGCCGCAAGCGCCCGCGACAGGGCCTCAACCCACTGCGCCACGTCGACCTCCTCGCTCTTCAGCACGATCCCGCCCGAGGTCCGCGCAAGCGCGCACTGGACCGCGTCCGCCTCGTTGCGCCGCAACGTCAGACGGGTTCCGCCGGCGTCGAGAGAGATCTCGCGCACCCACTTCGGACCGCGCAGGCCGCGCCGTGAGCGCACCACCCGCACGGCCCCCGGCAGCGCCCGCTCGAGCTTGTCGGCAAGCGCCTCGACGAACGCCGCCACATCACTCTGGTCGGCGCGCAGCGCGGCGGCCAGCATGTCCATGTCGAGCGGGGCGTCGGCGGCCATCGCTGGTGCCTCAGCGTAACGCCTCCGCGGTTGTCCCGCGCAGCCCTGGGACCTGCGCCATCCGGCGCGCTGGCCCCGCTGCCGGCCTCCTCCGGCAACCTTGCGCCGCCCAGCCCGCCGCACGGCGCGCGCGCAGGCGATACTGGTGCACGTGAGCGTGTCGATTACCGCTGCCGCGATGCCACCCCGATGAGACCTCCGGCGGGCGCGGTTGTAATCGGCGCCGGACCAAATGGGCTGGCGGCGGCGATCCGCTTGGCCGAGGCGGGTGTCCCGGTAACGGTGCTCGAAGCGGCCGAGCGTCCCGGCGGCGCGGTACGCAGCGAGGAGCTGACGTTGCCGGGCTTCCGCCACGACACCTTCTCCTCGGTTTACCCCGCCGCCGCCGCCTCGCCGGTGTTCGCGCGCCTCGAGCTGGAGCGACACGGACTGCTCTGGGTCCACCCCGGGGCCTGCTATGCGCACCCGCTGCCCGACGGTACCGCGGTTGCCCTCTACCGCGATCCCGCCCGCACCGCCGAGAGCCTCGAGCGCGCCTGTCGCGGCGACGGCCACAACTGGCTCCGGTTCGCCAAGCCGCTGCTTGAGCACTTCGACGCTGTCCGGGCAACGATGCTGGCGGCCTTCCCTCCGATCACGGGCGCGCGGCAACTGCTCGGGGAGCTCGGGCCCCTAGGCGCCGCCCGGTTTGCAGCGCTCGTCCCCGCCTCGGCCCAGCAGCTCGCCCGCCGTCTATTCGCCGGCGCCGCCTCGCGGGCATGGTTGTATGGGGCCGCGGGCCATGGCGACGTGCCGCCCGATGGGGCAGGCAGCGCGATCGCGGCCGCGTATCTGATGCTGATGGGGCACGCGGTTGGCTGGCCGAGCCCGCGCGGTGGCGCCCAGCAGCTCACCGACGCACTCCTCGGGTGCCTGCACGCGCGGGGAGGCGAGCTCCGCACGGGCGCGCCGGTGGAGCGCGTGGAGGCGAGCGGCGGCCGAGTGACGGGTGTTGTCGTGGCGGACGGCGCGCGCATCCCCGCCGCGATCGTGATCGCCGACGTGATGCCGCACGCGTTGATCGCGCTAGCGGGTGATTCGCTGCCCGGGAGCTACCGAGCGCTGCTGTCGCGCTACCGCTACGGTCCAGCTACGGTCAAGGTCGACTGGGCGCTCGACGGGCCGATCCCGTGGCAGGCGGCGGCCGCACGGGAAGCCGGCACCGTGCACGTCGGCGGCGCCGCACACGAGCTTCTGCGCGCGCTGGTCGAAAGCCGACGGACGCTGCCCGAGCGGCCGTTTTTGCTGCTCGGCCAGCAATCGCTTGCCGATCCCTCGCGCGCTCCCGCCGGCAAGCACACGGCATGGGCGTACACCCACGGCCCGCGTGCCGCGCTCGCCAGCGAGGCGCAGATCGCCGGGCATGTCGAGCGGATCGAAGCTCAGGTCGAGCGCTTCGCGCCGGGCTTTCGCGAGCTGATCCTCGCCCGCCATGTGCTCTCGCCCGCCGAGCTCGAGCGCCGCGACCGCAACCTCGTCGGCGGCGATGTCGGCGGTGGCAGCTACATCCTGCGGCAGACCCTGTTTCGGCCCGTGCCCGCAATCTGCCCCTACCGGACGCCGTTGCGAGGCCTCTACCTTGGCAGCGCGGCCGCGTTCCCCGGCGGCGCGGTGCACGGCGTCCCCGGCGACGCTGCCGCCCGCGCGGCGCTCGCCGACGTCGTCCGCACGGGAGCGCGACAGCGGTGAATATGCTGATGGCCGCAGCCGCAGCACACCGCAACCACTCACGGCGCGACAGGAGGATCCGAGCTTGCCCGCAGTCGAGGCGCACATCACCGGCACCGTCTGGAAGGTCGAGGTCGAGGTTGGAGACGCTGTCGCGGAGGGCGACACCGTCGTGATCCTCGAGTCGATGAAGATGGAGATGCCGGTCGAAGCCGAGGAGCCGGGGGTGGTCAAGGAGATCCTCTGCCAGGAGGGCCAGCCGGTGTCCGAAGGCGACCCGCTCGTTGTCCTCGAGTAGCGCAGGCAGGGTCGAGCTCGACGAGCCGACCGCGGGCGTCGCGCGGCTGCGGATCGTCAACCCCGCCAAACGGGGCGCGCTCGACCACGCGATCCTCAGCGCGCTCGCCCGCCATCTCGCCCGCCTGGACGCGCGCTGTGTGCTGATCACCGGCAAAGACGGGACGTTCTCCGCCGGCTATGACATCGGCAACCTCGCGGAGGAGGCCTTCGCCGAGGAGGCCGAGCGCCTGGTCGCCCATCCGTTCGCGGCCGCGCTCGAGGCGATCGAGTCCTACCCCTACCCCACCCTCGCCGTGCTCAACGGCCATGCGATCGGGGGCGGACTGGAGATGGCGATGGCATGCGATCTGCGGCTCGCGGCAGCTGGAATCAAGCTCGGGATGCCGCCTGCCAAGCTCGGGCTGGTCTACTCGCACACCGGGGTGCGCAGGTTCATCGAGGCGATCGGCGCGCCGCGCACGCGCGAGCTGTTTCTCGTCGGCCGTACGATCGACGCCCGCACAGCGGCAACCTGGGGCCTTGTCAACGCCGTCGTCGAGCCAGCTCTGCTCGAGCGCCGGGCGCTGGCGCTGGCGCGGGAGATCGCCGATAACGCGCCGCTGGCGCAGGTCGGCAACAAGCGAGTGATCCGCGCCGTGCTCGAGGCCGGCACGACCTTGGAGCCTGATCTTGAGCGCGAGCTGATCGAACTGCGTCGACGCTGCTTCTCCTCGGAGGATTTCCGCGAGGGGGTACGCGCCTTCGCCGAGAAGCGCCAGCCGCGGTGGGTGGGGCGGTGAGCGTGGGCGCGACGGCCGGGCACAAGCAGACGCCGCCTGCGCGCGGGCTGTTCGTCACCGCCACCGACACCGGCGTGGGCAAGACGGTGCTGGCCGCCACCGTGCTCGCGACGCTGCGCCAGCGCGGCATCGCGGCCATGCCGCTCAAGCCGGTGATCACCGGCCTTGACGAGCCACCCGACCCCGATTGGCCACCAGACCACGAGCTGCTCGCGCGGGCTGCCGGCTCCAAGGCCGCTGAGGCCAGCCTGGTCGGATACGGACCGCCCGTCTCGCCCCACCTGGCAGCCGAGCTGTGCGGACGGCCGATCGACCCCGAGTCGCTGCTTGCCGCGATCCGCGCCCGGCTTGCGCCGGAGAAGCCTCTGATCGTCGAGGGCGTGGGGGGCTTGGCGGTGCCGCTGGCGGCTGGGTTCGACGTGCGCGCGCTGGCGCGAGCCCTTGGCCTGCCAGTGCTGATCGCCGCCCGCCCCGGGCTCGGCACGATCAACCACACCCTGCTGACGCTCGAGGCCGCGCGCGCCGCCGGACTGGAGGTGGCGGCAGTCGTACTTACGCCGTGGCCGGAGCAGCCCGGAGCGCTCGAGCGCTCGAACCGGGCGACGATCGCCGAGCTGGGCGCGGTCGCGGTGCACACGCTCATGCGAATCCCGCGCCCGGAGCCGGCGCTGCTAGCCCGCGCGGGGGAGCGGCTGCCGATCCGCGACTGGCTCTCAAGCGCAGGCGCGCACGCCGTGGCGGGGTAGCGCGGCGCCGTGGCGGGTAGCGCGGCGCCGTGGCGGGGTAGCGCGGCGCCGTGGCGGGGTAGCGCGGCGCCGTGGCGGGGTAGCGCGGCGCCGTGGCGGGGTAGCGCGGCGCCGTGGCGGGGTAGCGCGGCGCCGTGGCGGGGTAGCGCGGCGAAAGCCTGGGCAGCCCGGCCACGATCGGGGTGGCCCGGCGACGGCCGCGCAGCCCGGAGGCGACGGATAGCCCGGTCAGGATCGGGCTGGCCCGGCAGCGGCCGCGCAGCCCGGAGGCGACGGATAGCCCGGTCAGGATCGGGCCGGCCCGGCAGCGGCCGCGCAGCCCGGAGGCGACGGATAGCCGGCTCGAGGCCGAGTGGGACCTACGGAACGTGCGCAAGCCGGCGGGCGCCAAGCTTGCGCCGGATCGAGCTTTGGAAGAAAGTGTTGTCCTACAACCAAAACTTCCAAGTGGTGATCAGCTCTAGACCCCTGTGACGCCACGCCTGGGGTGGTCGCGGCGCCGGACCTGAAGCGGCCACACCGCGCCCGCCCCCACCTCGAGTCAATCCTCGTAGGGCGAGAAGTCCTGCTTGCGCGCCCCGCACACGGGGCAGAACCACGTGTCCGGGATCTGCTCGAACGGCGTGCCCGGAGGGATGCCGCCGTCGGGATCGCCGATCTCGGGGTCGTAGATGAACCCGCAGGAGCCGCAGATGTACTTCATCTCGCAGCAATCTAGCGGGATCGCCGCGGCGGTTCGCGCTACGGTCGAGGCATGAGAGCACCGCCGGCGAGTGGCCCGCAGGCAGACTCGAGCGCCCCAGCGATCCCGCGTCCTGCCTCGGCGGTGGTTCTGCTGCGCGATGGCAAGCGCGCACTGGAGCTGCTGCTCGTCCGGCGCAACCCGCACGCACACTTCGCCGGCGGCGCGTGGGTGTTCCCGGGCGGCGCCGTCAACGCACAGGAGGGAAGCGGTGATCGCGCGCACCGCGCGGCGGCGCTCAGAGAGCTGCGCGAGGAGGCCGGGATCGACTTGGGCGACCCGGCGGCGCTCGTTCCCTTTGCCCACTGGATCACGCCCCGGCAGGTGCACACGCGCTTCGACACCTGGTTCTACCTGGCGGCCGCCCCGCCGGAGGCAGAGCCCCGGATCGATCGAGCCGAGGTGGTTGACTGCGCCTGGTTTGCGCCTCGCGAGGCGCTTACGCGTGCTCAACGCGGCGAGCTGTTCCTGGTTTTCCCAACGGTCAAGCAACTCGAGCAGCTTGCCGCGTTTAGCTCGGTGGCGGCAGCGCTTGCGCACGCCGCCTCGCGGGAGGTGGTGGCGGTGGAGCCACAGGTGCTCGGCTCGGGCGAGGCCGCAAGGATCGTGCTGCCGGGCGAGGTGGGATGGGAGCCATGAGCGGCGCTCAGGTGGGATGGGAGCCGTGAGCGGCGCTCAGGCGAGGCGGGAGCCGTGGTAAGCGTGATGTGGAGCGGAGCCGGAGGCTTCTCCTGCGCACTGGCAACCCATGCAGCCGAGAGTGAGTTGCGCTGACCCTGACGGCGGTTGGGGCTGAACCCGACTCCGTAGCGCCCTGAGCCCGACGCCGCAGGCTAGGATCAGGGCGACTCGTTCGAGCGAAGGGAGTGTAAGGAGATGGTCGAGAAGGCCCGCGATCACATGTCCTCGCGTAGCGCTCAGGGAGCCGCCATCCGCTATGAGGAGCGCCACCCGGACGAGGAGATTGAGCACGAGCCGCCGCACACACCGCCCGAGGCTAACGACAGCGTCCCCAACCGGCACTCGGCGAGCGCCGAGGCGGCAGCGCTGCGGCTGCGCGAGCGCGAGGGCGAGGCATAGCCGCCGCTTGCGGCCACTCGCTTAGGCGCTCACGTGTAGGGAGTCAGGTTCGGCAGCCCGGCCGAGTTCAGCCAGTGGCTGACGGCGATGTTCAGGGTCGTGAACTCGCCGATGTAGATCAGCACGCCCATCGCGATCAGAACGCCGCCGCCGGCGACGATGACCGCAGCGTAGTGGCGCTTGATCACCGCGAGCGCCGCGGTGGCACTGCCGAACGCCATCCCCGTGATCAGGAATGGCACCGCAAGCCCGGCGCAGTAGATAGCGAGCAGGAAGGCCCCGCGTCCGGCCGAGGCGGACGTGCCCGCGGCCGTCATGATCGCGCCGAGCGTTGGGCCCGTGCAGGGTGTCCAGGCGAGGGCGAACGCCGCACCCGTCAGCACCGGCCCTCCGCGTCCGGCGCGTTGCATCAGCGGCCGCAGATGCCACGCCCGCGAGAGCGCCGGGACCAGCGGCGCGAGCATGAACAGCGCGCCCATCGCGACGATCAGCGCGCCCGACACCTTGAGCGCCGTCGGGCCGGTGAGCGCCGCGTGAAGCGCCTGCTGACCGAGCAGCCCAAGCACGATAAAGATCGCCGAGAAGCTGCAGACGAACGCCAGGCTTGGCCCGATCACCCGACGTGCGCGAATCTCGGCCGGGGCGACCCCTGAGACCGCTGAGATGTAGCCCGGCACGAGCGGCAGCACGCACGGCGAGAGAAACGAGGCCAACCCGGCGCCGAATGCGACCGGGATCGCGATGCCGGAGGCAGGGTCAGTCATCGCAACCGGCGAGAGGGTAGCGCCGACGCGGGGCTCGCACGCCCCACCCGCCCTCCGTTCGGCCGTCGACCGTAACGCCGGACGCGCGGCTTCAAGGCCGCCGCGTCACAGGCCGCCGCGGCGCAGATTCGACATCCTCGTGCGCCGTAGCGGCAAGTGGCATCGGTGCTAGCTTGGAGCGGCAAGAGCGCCTGACCGCGAGGGCACGGAGAGATGAGATGAGCACCACCCAGGCAACGCTTCGCAACTTCATCGATGGGCAGCTGGTCGAGGCCGAGGCCGAGCGCGCCGAACCCGTCTACAACCCCGCCACCGGCGAGGTGATGGCGCACGAGCCGATGTCGAGCGCGGCCGATGTGGACCGCGCGGTGCAAGCTGCGCGCCGCGCCTTCCCGAGCTGGTCCGAGACCCCACCCGGCGAGCGCGCCCAAGCGCTGCTGCGGCTGGCGGAGGCGATCGAGCAGCACGGCGATGAGCTTGCCGAGCTTGAGGCCGACAACGCCGGCAAGCCGATCGAGTCGTTTCGCGCCGACGAGCTGCCCTTCATCATCGACAACCTGCGCTTCTTCGCCGGCGCCGCGCGCTGCCTGGAGGGCCGCTCGGCCGGAGAGTACCTCCGTGGCTACACGTCGATGATTCGGCGCGAGCCCGTCGGCGTCGTCGGGCAGATCACGCCCTGGAACTACCCGCTGATGATGGGGATCTGGAAGATTGGGCCGGCGCTCGCAGCCGGTTGCACGATCGTCCTCAAGCCGGCCGAGACGACGCCGCTGACAACGCTCAAGCTGGCTGAGTACGCAGCCGAGATCCTGCCGGCCGGGGTGCTCAACGTGATCACGGGCGCGGGCGAGACCGGCGAGGCGCTCGTCTCTCACCCCGAGGTCGACATGGTCTCTCTCACCGGCTCGGTCGAAACGGGCAAGCGGATCGCGCGCAACGCGGCCGACACGCTCAAGCGGGTGCATCTGGAGCTGGGCGGCAAGGCGCCGGTGATCGTCTTCGACGACGTCGAACTCGAGACCGCGCTTGAGACGATCGCCGCCACCGGCTACTACAACGCCGGCCAGGACTGCACCGCCGCCACGCGCGTGCTCGCCGCCAAGGGCGTCTACGACACGGTGGTGGAGGGTTTGAGCGAGCAGGCCCGCGGACTTGTGCTGGGGGACACGCGCGCCTCCGAGACGACCCTCGGCCCGCTCAATTCGACCCGTCAGCGCCAGCGCGTCAAGGGGTTCCTCGAGCGGCGGCCATCGCACGCTGAGATCGTCACCGGCGGGCGCGAGCCGGAGCGTCCCGGCTTCTTCTTGGAGCCGACGGTCGTGGCCGGCTTGCGCCAGGAGGACGAGATGATCCAGCGGGAGATCTTCGGCCCGGTGATCACCGTCCAGCAGTTCTCCGACGAGGAGCAGGCGATCGCCTGGGCCAACGGCACCCCCTACGGCCTCGCCTCATCGGTCTGGACGCGCGACGTCGGACGGGCGATGCGCGTTGCGCGCGCCCTGCGCTTCGGCTGCGTCTGGATCAACGACCACATCCCGCTCGCCTCGGAGATGCCGCACGGCGGCTTCAAGCAGTCCGGCTACGGCAAGGACCTCAGCATCTACTCGCTCGAGGACTACACCGAGATCAAGCACGTGATGGTCTCACTCGGCTGAGGCCGCGCCGGTTGCGGATGGCGGCGGTGCCCAGCGTGCAGAGGTCCGCGGCGAGGCTCGGCGCAGAGGGCGCCGGTAAGGACCGGCGCGGCGAGGCGCGGGGCGAGGATCAACCCCTGCCATGGCCAGCACGGACCTGACCGCAGCGAGCGTCGAGGGGAGCTCCGCCGCAGCGGGAGCGGTGGCGGCTGCCCGCGTCGCCGGGCAACCAGAGCAACTCGAGCACGAGGAGCTGCTGATCCGCCGGGGAGCCCGCTCGGGTCTGTACACGATCGTCGCGATCCACTCGACGCTGCGCGGTCCCGCGCTCGGCGGCTGCCGGATGTGGCGCTACGAGCGCCCGCTCGACGCGCAGCGCGACGCGATGCGGCTCTCGCGCGCGATGACGTACAAGGCGGCCGCCGCTGATCTGCCGCTCGGCGGAGGAAAGGGTGTGATCATGGTGCCGGTCGACGAGCCGATCGCCGCCGGCCGTCGCCGCGCGGCGCTGCTCGACTTCGCCGACGCGGTCGAGATGCTGGGCGGCCGCTACATCACGGCCGAGGACGTCGGCACCTCGAGCCGCGACATGAACGTGATCGCAAGCGTCACACGGCATGTCGCGGGGCTCGCGCGCAGTCGGGGCGGCTCGGGGGATCCGAGCCCCTTCACGGCGCTCGGCGTGCACGAGGCGATGCGGGCATGCTGCAGGCGAGTGTTCTCCTCGCCGTCGCTGCGTGGGCGAACGGTGTGCGTGATCGGGCTCGGCCACGTCGGCTCGCGCGTTGCCAGGCGCTGCGCGGCTTCGGGCGCCCGGCTGCTGCTGGCCGATGTTGACCAGCGCAAGCGCGGACTCGCCGAGCGGCTCGGCGCGCGCTGGCTGAGCCCCGAGACCGGGCTGCTGGCGGAGTGCGACGTTCTCGCCCCCTGCGCGCTTGGCGGCATGCTCAACGAGCAGACGGTGCCGCAACTACGCTGCCGGATGATCGCGGGCGCTGCCAACAACCAGCTCGCGCACGACGGCATCGCCGAGCTTCTGCACGCGCGTGGGATCCTGTGGGCGCCGGATTTCATCGTCAACGCGGGCGGCCTGATCAACATCGCCCAGGAGCTCGAGGGGTACGACGCTGCGCGCGCGCGAGCGCGCGTACGCGGGATCGCGGATGTGCTGGCGCGCGTCTTCGACGAGGCCGAGGCGCTCGGCGCAACACCGCTCACCGCCGCAATGGAGCTTGCCCGCCAGCGCCTCGCTGCGGCAGCTGCCGGGAGGAGCGAAGCGGCCCGCCGGGCCCGACCGCCGTCCGCCCGCCGCGGCTGAGGGTGGGCAGCCGACTGCCCGACGTCACTCGGCAGGTTCACGGCGACCGGCCACCCTGGCCGTCGACGGCGCTCGGCTGCCACACCCGGGCGCTTCACGGCGCAGCTGCGCCGTGAAGCAGCTCACGCCAGGCGCGCGGGCGCTCCACCCCGGCCGGCAGCCTGCCCTCCTCGTCGAGCTTGTCCAGGTGGGCTGCCAGGGTCACCGCAGCTGCCGGCAGCAGCTCCCGGGGCACGTCCGCCCATGCGCTTGCAAGCAGCTCGGCCACCGTTCGCCGGCCCTCCGCAAGCGCCACCAGCAACGCTCGCTCGCGCGAGCGGCGATGGGCGATGTACTCCTCGAGCTTCTCCGCGGGCTTCTCGACCACAGGTCCATGGCCCGGGCAGATCAGCTCGAGCGGCTCGTTTCTTAGCGCCATCAGCGCCTCCAGATAGGAGCGCAGCGCTCCCGGCTCGGGCGCGATGAACACGCTTCCCACACCCAATACCGCATCGCCGGTGAACGCAACATCGCCGGCGATGAAGGCGAAGTGGTCGGAGGCGTGACCCGGGGTGGCGAAGGCGCGCAACGGGCCGACGCGCGCGCCGTGAGCCAGGACCAGGTCCCCCGGTCGCCGCTCGTCCCCCGCCGGGACAGTCCCCGCCCTGACACCGCCGGCGGCAGGGCCTGCGGGCAGACCCATGGCAACCGGCGCGTGCGGGAAGTGGGCGCGGATCGCGCCCAGCGCGCCAGCGTGGTCGCCGTGGGAGTGGGTAAGCAGGATCGCGCCAGGACCGCCGCGCGCGCGAAGCTCAGCGGTGACCGCCTCGAGATGCTGTGCCAGCGGTGGTCCGGGGTCGATCAGCCATGCGGGCTGCCGCCCCAGGATCCATGTGTTCGTCCCCTCGAGCGTGAACGGTCCGGGGTTGGCGGCGCGCAGCCCGACGATCTCCCCGCAGCGCAGCTCGATCCGCTGCGAGCGTTCCGTGCCGTCGGTCATGACGCCAGCATCGCAGGTGGGGTCGGCCCGCGCCGCGGGCGTGGCCGTCCGGGTGGTGCCGGCGCTAGGATCGGCCGCTGTGGCGGCTCGGCATCGCACCGGTCAGAGCCTGCGGGCACGTGCGCGCCCTCAAGAAGGCGCCGTCGCCCGCGCGCGCGATGCGGTGCTGCGCGCCGCTGCGGTCAACGCGGGCAAGGAGGCGCGCCGGCTGGCGCGCGCGCTCGGGCGCGGTGGCGGCACAAGCCTTCCCGGGCTGTTGGCGGAGAGGATCCTCCCCGGGCTCAGCGGCGAGCTTGCGGCGGAGCTGCCGCTGGGCTGCGTGCTGATCAGCGGAACGAACGGCAAGACCACCACCACCCGCCTGCTGGCGGAGGCAGAGCGTCGGGCCGGGCGCAACGTGCTGTCCAACCGCGAGGGCTCGAATCTGCTGCGGGGGATTGCGACGACCCTGGTGGACTGGGCCGACCGCGCCGGGCACCTGAGCTGCGGACCTGCCGGGATCGGCGTGTTCGAGGTCGATGAGGGAGCTCTCCCCGGTGCCATCGCCCTCCTCTGTCCGCGGATGGTCGTGATCACCAACCTCTTCCGCGATCAGCTGGACCGCTATTTCGAGGTCGACTTCATCGCCCGCCTCTGGAGCAAAGCGCTTGAGCGCCTCCCTCCCGACGCGACCCTGGTGCTGAACGCCGACGATCCGGCCGTGGCCTTCCTCGGCGAAGCGAGGCCAGGGGAGGTCGTCTACTACGGCCTGGAGGATGCGCGCCACGCGCACATCGGCCTCGAGCATGTCGCGGACTCACGCCGCTGCCCGCGCTGCGACGTCGATCTGCGCTACGAACGCACGTTCTATGCGCACCTCGGCCGCTACGCGTGCGAGCGCTGCGGCTGGCATCGACCGAGCCCGCAGGTGGCGGCATCGCACGTCGAGCTCACCTCACTGGAGGGCGGTCGTCTCGAGGTGGCGACGCCGTGGGGAAATCACCGTTACACGCTCCACCTTGCCGGGCTGTACAACATCTACAACGCGCTCGCCGCGGTCGCAGCCGCGGGCGCGCTCGGTCTCGACGCCCATACCACCGAGCAGGCGCTGGCCTCCGCCCGCGCCGCCTTCGGTCGCCTGGAGCAGGTCGCGATCGGGGACAAGCGCGCCTACCTGGTGCTCGTGAAGAACCCGAGCGGCTTCAATCAGGCGCTGCGCCTCCTGCTCGATGAGGGAGGTGATCGCGAGCCGACGGGCCTGCTGCTGGCGCTCAACGACAACGGCCCGGACGGTCGGGATGTCTCCTGGATCTGGGATGTCGATTTCGAGCGCTGCCGGGATCCGCGCGTTGGGTTCGTCGTCGCGGCAGGCGCACGCGCCTGGGATCTGGCGTTGCGCCTCGAGTATGCGGGGCTGCCGCGCGCCCTCGCTGCCGAGGAGGATGGGGGCGCACCGGTGGTCGTGGTGGAGGATGTGGTGAGCGCGTTCCAAACCGCCCTCGCGCGTACGCCTCCCGGGGGCACGCTATACGTCCTGCCGACGTATACGGCGATGTGGACATTGCGTGAGCAGCTTGTCGCAGAGGGCCGGCTAAAGCCTTTCTGGCAGGATCAGCCACAGTCGGCGGGGCGCGGATGAAGCTCACGATCGCCTATCTGTACCCGACGGTGATGAGCCAATATGGCGATCGCGGCAACGTGCTGACGCTGGTGCGCCGCTGCCGTCGGCGGGGGATCGAGGCGGAGGTGGTGGAGCTCGACCTGGGCGACGCGGTCGAGGCCGACCGCATCGACATCTTGCTGATGGGCGGCGGCGCTGACTCCCACCAACGGCTGATCTGTGAGGACCTGATCGCGGTCAAGGGCCCCGGCATCCGCGAGGCGGTTAACCAGGGAGCTGCGGGACTTGCTGTCTGCGCGGGCTATCAGCTCCTCGGCCACTACTACCGGACCGCTGACGGCAGCGAGCTGCCGGGACTCGGCATCTTCGACGCTCACACGGTGCATCGGGCCGCGCAGGTGGGGGCGCGCCTTGACACGATCACCGAGGCGGGCAGCGTCCGCGCGGTCGGCGATCTCGTCGTGCAGTGGGGCGAGCATACGCTGGTCGGCTTTGAGAACCACGGCGGGCGGACCTACTTGCACGAGGGCGCGCAACCGCTCGGACGCGTGATCCTCGGCGGCGGCAACAACTCCGAGGATGGACTTGAGGGCTGCGTGAGGGGAAACCTGATCGGCACCTACCTGCACGGACCGGCGCTCCCGAAGAACCCGGCGCTCGCCGATCACCTGATCGCCGGGGCGCTGCGCCGGCGCTACGGCGAGGAGGCCCTCGGCAGGCTGGCGGACACAGACCCCGCCGGCTCCGACGATGCCACCGAGCGGCGCGCGAGCGAGCGCGCGCTCGCGCGTGCCAGGGAGCGCGCCTCCGCTCGCAGAGACGATCTGATCCCGCTCGGCCGCCGCTCCCTCGCGGCGCTGGCCGCCCGGGCGGCTCCTCGGGGGCGTCGCCGCTAAGGACACCCGCGGCGGCGGCCGGGGCGCGCTCGCGTCGGCGGGGCGCCAACGCTCCGCATCCGCGTTGGCGGCGAGAGCGCGTGCTCCCGGTGCTCCTGCGGCGCGCTACAGACTCGCCTCAGCCGGCTGCCGGCTGACCCCGGTGCTTGCCCAAGCGCAGCCCGCGAGGCGCAATGTCCGGGTGGTAGCGGCACCCTTCCTCGCGGCCGAACATCGAGACAACACCGTTCGTCTCAAGGATCGCGGTGTACACCTCCCCGAGATCGGCGAACCCCTGGCGGCGGGCGATCGAGCGCAGCTCCGACAGGGAGATCTGCTCGCGTCGCAACGTACGCCAATCGATCTGCCCGTTGGCGATCAGCGTTGTTGGGCTGCCTTCGATCAGCCAGCTGATCCACGGGACGTAAAACGCCAGCCGCGCAAACAGCGCGTTCATCCCGAACAACACGACCGCGCCGATGATCGCCCCGGTGACCGACACGTCGTTGCCGATGATCCCATTCTGCACCGCGTTGGCGACCAGGACGAGAACCGCAAGATCAAGGGTGTTCGCTTGCCCCAGCTCACGCTTTCCGAACACGCGGAAGGCAACCAGCAAAAACAGATAGATGAGAACGCTGCGGACCACCTTCTCTCCCACGCTCACGCCGAGCGTAAAGATGTCGTGCCACATCGGGCCTCCTTGTCGTTTGACGACCGCTTGCTGCGAACGTCTACCACGCGCCGTGCGAGGCGCCTCGGCGGCGCGGCAGAAGACAGCTGAAGACCCGGTAAGGATCGGCGCTTAGCAAACGCAAATCCGGTTGTGGTCCTGACCGATAGGCTGACCTGGTCGTGGGCGATCAACGAGCGCGCACAGCCGGTCCTGCCGAGCGGGCAGACCCGAGCTCGCGCCGCTGGCTCAGGCGGCTGCGCTCCGCCGGCGGCGAGCGGGATGCCGCAATCGCCGAGCTGCACGAGTTGCTGCTGCGCGCCGCGAGGTTCGAGATCAGACGTCGGCGGACAGCGTTCCCGCAATTGCGCGGGGAGGACCTCGACGCCCTCGCGCAGCAGAGCGCCGATGACGCGCTGATGGCGATTCTCGAAAAGCTCGATGAGTTTCGCGGGGAGAGTCGGTTCACGACCTGGGCGTTCAAGTTCGCCCTGTATGAGGCGGCGGCAAACGTCAGAAGGCGCGCCTGGCGCGGTCGCGAGCTCCCCCTCGGGCCGGAGGCGTGGACGCCGCTCGCAGACGCGCGGGCGGGGCCGGACCATGGGACGCAGACGGCTGAGCTGCTGGCCGCGCTCGGCGAGGAGATCGAGCGATCGCTGAGCGCACGCCAGCGCCAGGTGCTGGTGGCGCTTGCACTCGAGGACGTCCCGATCGACGTGCTCGCCGAGCGCCTGGGCGCAAGCCGCGGAGCCCTGTACAAGACGCTGCACGATGCGCGGGCGAAGCTGCGCAAGCGGCTCGCCGCCCGCGGATTTGAGCTTCCCGACCAGCGGAGGAGGATGTGAGCGAAAAGGCGCGTGCCCGCCAGCGACTGCTGGAGCAGCTGCTCGGTCCCGGCGAGCCCGAGCTCGGCTGCGAGGAATGCTTCGCGCAACTGGACCGCTACGTCGAGCTCGAGCTTGCCGGCCAGAACCCCGAGGAGCTTATTCCGGGCATGCGCGCACACCTGGCGGGCTGCGCAGCGTGCGCTGAGGATCACGACAGCCTGCGCGCCTACCTGCTTGAGCTTGCCTCGCCCCGGAAGTTGCTGCGCCCAAAGTAAGACCGCGATCGATCGGCGCACTAACGGTGCATGAACACGATGCGATCGGAGCGCAACGGTCACAAGCCGACAACCCACGACCGACCACGGTGGCCAGGCCAGACCAGACGGCCCCTCGACCGCGCAGCGGTGGAGCACGCCGCCCGTGAGCTGCTTGCAGCGCTGGGGGCGGAGCTCGACGACGACGGGCTACGGGACACCCCACGCCGGATGGCCGACGCCTACGCCGAGCTGCTCACGCCCAAGCCCTTCACGCTGACCACGTTTCCCAACGACGAGGGGTACGACGAGCTTGTCGTTGTGCGTGGCATCCCGTTTCAGTCGTTGTGCATGCACCACGTGCTGCCGTTCTACGGCGTCGCGCACATCGCTTACCTTCCCGGCGAGCGCATCCTCGGGCTCTCCAAGCTCGCGCGCGTGGTCGAGCTGTTCGCACGGGATCTGCAGCTGCAGGAGCGCCTGACCACGCAGATCGCGCGCTGGCTGCAGGAGCAGCTCGCGCCGAAGGGCGTTGGCGTCGTGCTGGAGGCCGAGCACCTCTGCATGTCGCTGCGCGGGGTGCAGAAACCCGGCAGCCGGACGGTCACCTCGGCGTTATACGGGCTCGTGCGAGATGATCCCCGCACGCGCGAGGAGTTTTTGAGCCTCGCCGGAGAACGAGCAAGATGAGCGAGCGGACGAGCCCAAGGTGCGCCAGACGAGCGAGAGGACGCCCTTGGATCCAACCTGGAAGGGAGATGAGATGAGCGAGCAGACGTTTGTGATCGTCGGCGCGAGCCTCGCCGGCGCCAAGGCGGCCGAGACGCTACGCGAGCAAGGGTTCGACGGGAACGTCGTGCTGGTCGGCGCCGAGGACGAGCTTCCGTACGAGCGCCCCCCGCTGAGCAAGGATTACCTGCGGGGCGAGTCCGATCGGGAGAAGGCGCGCGTCCACGAGGGGGCCTTCTACCGCGAGCAGCAGATTGAGCTGCGGCTTGGCAGCAAAGTCAGCGGCATCGACCCGGGGGCGCGGCGTCTGCGGCTGGAGGATGGCGCTGAGCTTTCCTTCGACCGGCTGCTGCTGTGCACAGGGGCGGAGCCGCGGCGGCTCAGCGTCCCGGGGGCGGAGCTCGACGGGCTCCTCTACCTCCGTACGTTCGCCGATTCCGATGCGATTCGCGCGCGGCTGCAGGCCGGGGCGCAGGTGGTCGTCGTCGGAGCGGGGTGGATCGGCTCGGAGGTGGCCGCCTCGGCCCGCCAGAAGGGGTGCGAAGTGACCGTGATCGACCCGCTCGAGCTGCCAAACGTGCGCATCTTCGGCTCCGAGATCGGGGAGTTCTACCGCGACGTGCATGTCCAACACGGCGTCCAGCTGTTGCTCGGCGAAGGAGTCGAGGCGTTCGAAGGGGACTCTGCGGTCCGTCGCGTGCGCACCTCCGCGGGACGAGCTGTTGAGTGCGACTTTGCGGTGATCGGCGTCGGCGTGGCGCCACGAGTCGAGCTTGCGAGCGCCGCGGGGCTCGAGGTCGAGAACGGCATCGTCGTCGATGAGCAGCTGCGGACCTCGGCGGAGAACGTGTTCGCCGCCGGCGACGTCGCGAACGCCTGGCATCCCTTCTACGGGCGGCGGATCCGCGTCGAGCATTGGGCCAACGCGCTCAACCAGGGTCCGGCCGCAGCGCGCGCGATGCTCGGCGAGCAGGTCGCCTATGACCACATCCCGTACTTCTTCTCCGACCAGTACGACGTCGGGATGGAGTACTCAGGCTATGCGACCGAGTGGGATCAGGTGGTGTTCCGCGGCGAGCGCAGCAGCGGCGAGTTCATCGCCTTCTGGCTTAAGGACGGACGCGTGCTCGCGGGCATGAACGTCAACGTCTGGGATGTCAACGAGCACGTGCAGGCCCTCATCCGCGCGCGCCAGCCGATCGACGTCGCGGCACTGCAGGACCCTGACACCCCGCTCGAGTCACTCCTGCCCGCAAGCGAGGCCTCCTCCTGAGGCGGGGCGGCGGCACGGCGACCGGCGGCCGCGGACGCATCAGCCGACGCTGCGCTTCGGCCGCCGGCGCCAGCCGGCCGTCAGGAGCCCGGAGCCCAAGGCCGGCTGGCCGCAGGCGGCGGCTCGTTCAGGCGGCGCGCCCAATACGCACGCGCCAAGTATCAGGTCCCTGCTCGAGGTACTCCCAGCTGAAGCGGCCCGGGTGCTCGGCGGCGAACTGGTAGTAGAGCGGCTTCGGGTCATGGTCGTTGACGAGCACGAACGCGCCGCCGGGCGCGAGCTGCTCGTAGGTGTCGAAGATCAGCTGGTGGCGCCTCGCGGGAGGCTCGGCGCGAACGTCCAGCTGCTGGTCGGTGCTTGCCATCGTGTGCTCCTCGATCGGGTCGGACATTCGGGCGAGCCGGTGCATGAGCGCGTTGATCCGCTGCGCCTCGACCGGATGCTCGCGGCGTAGCGCCGCGTACGCACGCCCGCCGAGCCGGCAAGCGCGTGCGGGCTGACCGGCGGCGGCGAGCGCGCGCAACGCCTCGCCGAGGGTCGCGGTCAGCGCGGCGATGGCATCTGCGGTCGTCGTTGCTGCCTGGCTCACCTTGTTTGTACATTATCAGTGTGAAAAACATCCCGCCCGCGAAACCATCGGCGCCACATGCCGACGAGCCCGTCGCCTCCGGCGTGCTCGGGCTGCTCAGCGAGCCTCTCAGCGAAGAGCTTGTGCGCAGCCGGTTGCGAGCGGTGATCGATCCCGAGCTGGGCGTGAACATCGTTGATCTCGGGCTCGTCTACGGGATTGAGCTCGAGGAGCGCGGCACGGTGGCGATTGAGATGACGCTGACCACGCCCGGCTGTCCGCTGGGAGGCTTCTTGGACGATCAGATTCGCGCGGCTCTGGCCGTGCTTCCGCAGGTCCGCGATGTGCGCCTAGAGCTGGTGTGGGAGCCCCCGTGGCAACCAGAGGCGATGAGCGATGCTGCCAGGGAGCAGCTGGGGTGGCGCTGAAGCGCAGCCTGCGCACTCGCCGTCGCCACCCTAGCGCTGAGGAAGCCAGCGGCAAGGCCAACCCCGCCGCTGTCCGCGACGCGATCGTCTCCCCCTCCTACGCGGCTCGACTCGCGGCTCTCCGACAGCGGGCGCCGCTTGCCGCGCTTGCGATCGTCGCGTTGTTCGCGGGCCTGTGGGGCGGGCTGATCCGACTCGGGCTCTCGCTGCCGAGCGCGGTTACCTCGGCGGCTGAGCTTCATGGCCCGCTGATGGCGCTGGGCTTCCTGGGCACGCTGATCAGCCTCGAGCGGGCCGTGGCCATCGCTCGGCGGTGGGCGTATGTGGCGCCGCTGGCGGCAGGCGGGGGCGCGCTGGCTGCGCTCGCCGGCGCGCCCGGCGCGCTCGGCCCTGCGCTGCTCACGCTCGCCGGCTGCACGCTGCTGACCGCGCACCTCGCCATCCATCGCCTGCAACCCTCGGCGCACAACGCGGTCATGGGCCTCGGCGCGGTCGCCTGGTGCGCAGGTACGGCTCTGTGGCTGGCCGGCGCCGACGTCTCGCGCTTCGCGCAGTTGCTGGCCGGCTTTCTCGTGCTCACGATCGTCGGCGAGCGGCTCGAGCTCACCCGCACCGTGCGCCATCCGGCGCGCGTCCGGAGGCTTCTGATCGCAGCGGTGGCGCTGTTCGGCGTCGGCCTAGCGACGTCGATCGTGGCCGAGCGCGTGGGGTTGCGGATCGCGGGCGCTGGCCTGCTCGCTCAGGCTGCCTGGCTGGGTCGATATGACGTCGCGCGGCGCACCGTGCGGTTCGGCGCGCTCACGCGATTCATGGCGCTGGCGCTGCTGGCCGGTTACCTCTGGCTGGGCGCGGGCGGCCTACTTTGGGGCGCGTTTGCGGCGACCAGCGACGGCCCCGCCTACGACGCCTCGCTGCACGCAGTATTCCTAGGGTTTGTGATGTCGATGGTGTTCGCGCACGCGCCCGTCATCGTTCCCGCCGTGCTGCGCGTCGGATTGCCCTTCCGCCGGAGCTTCTACGCGCATCTTGGGCTTTTGCACCTCTCGCTCGCGCTGCGGCTTGTGGGCGGCGATCTGGCCGGCAGCAGCGTGCTCTGGCAGTTGGGGGGGATCCTCGGGGAGATCGCGATCCTGCTGTTTTTGGTCGCGACCGCGGCTGCTCTCTTCGCCGACCGCCGGCGGCGAACCTCCAATCCCCCTCGGCGGGCGCCAGCTCCGGTTGGCTGAAGCGCATGAGCACCCCACTACCCGGCTCCACCTCATCCCACCCCCCCGCGCCGCTCGGCGACCGTCCCGTTCATGGCGAGCCGGCCGGCGATCCAAGCCGGCACAAGTTCGTCCTCTATGCGAGCTTTGCCACCACCGAGCGGACCCGGCTGCTTGCGGACCTCGATCAGGTCGCCGCCGCGGCTGAGCGCGCCCTCGGGGTCGCGACGCTGCGCGGCGCCTATGCGGTCAGTGGCTTTCGTGCCGAGGCGGACCTTTTGCTCTGGCTGCTCGGACCGAGCGCCGACGCGTTGCAGGACGCGCTGCTGAGGTTCCGCCGCAGCGAGCTCGGTCGCACGCTCGCGCCCTGGTGGTCGGCGATCGGCGTCCATCGCGAGGCCGAGTTCTCGCCGGAGCACCTGCCCGCGTTCCTCAAGGGCCTGCCTCCAGCGCGATACGTATGTGTCTACCCGTACGTCCGCACGCGCGAGTGGTACCTGCTGCCTGCGCACGAGCGCCAGCGGATGCTCGCCGAGCACGGCCGGATGGGCCGCGAGTATCCCGCGGTCCGCGCCAACACCGTGGCGACGTTTGGCCTATCGGACTACGAGTGGCTGCTGGCCTTCGAGGCCGATGAGCTCGAGCAGCTCGTTGAGCTGATGCGACGCCTCCGCGGCGCCCGGGCGCGCCTTTACACCGGCCACGAGCTCCCCTTCCTCACCGGCATCCGGAAGCCGCTCGGCGAGCTCGTCGCGCAGCTGCCCTAGCGTCGCGCGCCCGGCGCCCAGCCGCAGACGCCACCCGCCGGGCTGCTGCTCGCCGGACGCGCGCATCGACCTGCGCGGCGCAGCAGGTGAGCGTCCGTCTCAGCGATCCTTGCCGCCGTGGTCGCCGTCCTCATCGGACTGCAGCGCGTCGAGGGCGACCAGCGAGTGCGCGTAGGCACCTCCGGCGCGCATCTCCGCCGCAACCCAGATCGCCTCCATGATCTCCTGCTCGCTTGCCCCCTTTCGCCGCGCCAGACGGGCGTGGCCGCGGATGCAGTACGGGCACTGAGTGACGTGCGCCACGGCAACCGCGATCAGCTGCTTGGTCTTCTCCGGCAGGGCTCCCGCGGCGAACGCCTCTTGGCTGAAGGCCTCGAACGCGTCGTGGATCCGTGGCGCCGCCTGCTTGCGCCGCTCGACGAGCTGCCTTGTCGCATTTGGGTAGACGGTGTTGGTCATGCGGTCCTCCTTCTCTTAGCTGATGCTTCAGCGTCCGAGGGCGAGATCTTCTTACTCGGGCCCGCATCGACGCCCTCCCGCAGGTGCGCATCGCTCCCGCCAACCTCACCCCGCATCAGCGCCCGACCGGGGTCTTTCCGCGAGCGAGCCGGCGGCGGCGAAAGCTGCTACTTTCCAAAACCGCCATGTGGGAAATGTCCGCACGCGACAGGACCCCGGTGGCGGACAGCAGCTACGGTCCGCTTTGCCGTAGCCCTCGCAGGCACGGCGACCGTGTGCAGCACCGGGGCTCCAGCCCACGGCAGCGTCGAGCGAGCCCTCCGGGAGCGCCTTGAGGCCTCGCAAGGCCACTGATCGCGGGTCGCGCGGAGCCTCGAACCCGCTGCTCGAGGCGCACCGGTTTCTGCGCAGGGGGCCGGTCAGCGAGGAGGGGTGGAGCCAGCTGGTCGCGAAGGACCGGGACTGGGAGCGCTCCTACCGGGGGCGCTGGGCGCACGACAAGGTGGTGCGATCGACCCATGGGGTCAACTGCACGGGCTCGTGCTCGTGGAACGTGTTCGTCAAGGACGGGCTCGTGACGTGGGAGAGCCAGGCGGTCGATTACCCTTCGACCGGACCGGAGATGCCCGAGTACGAGCCGCGCGGGTGTCCGCGGGGGGCGTCGTTCTCCTGGTATGAGTACTCGCCGCTGCGGGTCAAGTACCCGTACGTGCGCGGCTCTCTGCTTGCGATGTTTCGCGAAGCTCGGGCCCGGCTCGGGGATCCGGTCGAGGCCTGGGCTGAGATCGTCGACGATCCCGAGCGGCTGTCGACATATCGGCGCCAGCGGGGAAGGGGCGGCTTCGTACGTGCCTCCTGGGAGGAGGCAGTCGAGCTGATCGCCGCCGCGCACGTGCACACGGTCAAGCGCTACGGCCCCGATCGGTGCGTGGGCTTCACGCCGATCCCGGCGATGTCGATGGCCTCCTACGCCTCGGGGACCCGGTTCCTCGCGCTGATCGGCGGGACCATCCTGTCGTTCTACGACTGGTACGCCGACCTGCCGCCGGCTTCGCCGCAGGTGTTCGGCGATCAGACCGACGTGCCCGAATCCGGGGACTGGTGGAACGCCTCGTACCTGATCATCTGGGGCACGAACCTGCCGACGACGCGCACGCCGGATGCCCACTTCATGGTCGAGGCGCGCTACCGGGGTCAGAAGGTGGTGGTCGTCTCGCCGGACTACGCGGAGCACGTGAAGTTCGCCGATCATTGGCTGGCAGCGGCGCCCGGAACCGACGGAGCGCTGGCGATGGCGATGGGGCACGTGATCCTCAAGGAGTTCTACGTCGAGCGTCAAGTGCCTTACTTCGTCGACTACGCGCGGCGCTTCACGGACCTGCCGCTGCTGGTGAGCCTGCGCAGGGATGGCGATCGCTACGTGCCCGACCGGCTGGTGCGCGCCTCCGATCTCGGAGGGGACGCCGCCGCGCAGGAGCACGCCGAGTGGAGGATGGTCGTGCTCGACCAGCGGACCGGCGAGCCGGCTGTGCCAAACGGCTCGGTGGGGCACCGATACGCCTCCCGGCCGGGGGAGTGGAACCTGCGCCTGGACGGGATCGAGCCGGCGCTAAGCGTGCTCGGGCGACCCGACGCGCAACCCCTCCCGCTGGCCCTGCCACGGTTTGACGCGGGAGCTGGGGAGCGCGGTCAAGCGCTGCGGCGCGGCGTTCCAGCGCTACGGGTGGGAGAGCTGGTGGCATGTACTGTCTTCGATTTGCTGCTGGCCCAATACGGGGTGCAACGTGAGGGCCTCCCGGGCGAGTGGCCCGCCGACTACGACGATCCGCAGCAGCCCTGCACGCCCGCCTGGCAGGAGCGGCTTACCGGGGTCGACCGGCATCTGGCCGCGCGGGTTGCGCGCGAGTTCGCCCACAACGCCGAGCTCACCGAAGGGCGCTCGATGATCGCGATGGGCTCAGGCACCAATCACTGGTTCCACGCCGATCAGACCTACCGCACCTTCCTGGCGCTGGTGATGCTGTGCGGCTGCGAGGGCGTCGGCGGCGGCGGCTGGGCGCACTATGTCGGGCAGGAGAAGGTCAGGCCGCTTGCGGGCTGGCAGACGGTGGCATTCGCGCTCGACTGGGTCCGGCCGCCGCGCCACCAGTCCGGCACCCCGTTCTTCTACTTGGCCACCGACCAGTGGCGCTACGAGCGCTACATGCCCGCCGACCTGGGCTGGCCCGGCGCGCGCGGACTGCTGGATGGAATGCACATCGTGGATGTGAACGCCCTCGGCGCGAGGCTGGGGTGGCTGCCGTCGTATCCGAGCTTCGACCGCTCCACGCTCGACCTCTGCGACGAGGCTCGGGCGGCGGGTCGCAACCCCGAGGAGCATGCGCTCCAGGAGCTACGTGCGGGCCGGCTGCGCTTCGCCTGCGAGGATCCCGATGCCCCCGCCAACCACCCGAAGGTGATGACGGTATGGCGCGCGAACGTCCTGGGCTCCTCCGGCAAGGGCCATGAGTACTTCCTCAAGCATCTGGTGGGCAGCACCGAGTCGGCGGTGCGCGCGACGGAGTCACCTCCCGAGCTGCGGCCACGCGAGGTCGTCTGGCGCGAGCAGGCGCCGGAGGGCAAGCTCGAGCTTCTGTGCACGATCGACTTTCGCATGACCTCAAACGCGCTCTTCTCCGACGTGGTGCTGCCCGCTGCGACCTGGTATGAGAAGTACGACCTGTCATCGACCGATCTGCACCCCTTCGTGCACACGTTCAACGAGGCGGTGCCACCGCCGTGGGAGTGCAAGACCGACTGGGAGGCGTTCTCGCGCATCTCCAAGCGCTTCTCGGAGCTGGCGGCCAAGCACCTGGGCACGCGTCGAGACCTGATCGCCGCGCCGCTTTTGCACGACACGCCGGATGAGGTCGCCCAGCCGCTCGGCGAGGTGCGCGACTGGCGAGCAGGGGAGTGCGAGCCAATCCCTGGCAAGACGATGCCGAAGCTGATCGTGGTCGAGCGCGACTACCCCAACACCCATGCAAAGTGGGCGTCGCTTGGGCCGCTGGTCGAGCAGCCCGGGATCCAGGTCAAGGGGGCAAGCTGGGTCGCCGACGAGGAGGTGGCGGAGCTGCGAGCCAAGAACGGGGTCGTGCGCGGGGGCATCGCGGATGGCCGGCCGTCGCTTGCGCGCGTCGAGCAGGCGTGCGAAGCAATCCTTCAGCTGTCGGGCACCACCAACGGGCGCCTGGCGGTCGCGGGGTTCCGCTCGCTGGAGCGCGCGACGGGGGTGCCGCTCGCCGACTTGGCGGGCTCGCGCGCGGGGGACCGGATCACCTTTGCCGACGCGCAGGTCCAGCCGCGGACGGTGATCACCTCGCCGGAGTGGTCCGGGATCGAGGCCCACGGTCGCCGCTATGCACCCTTCACGATCAACACCGAGCGGGAGAAGCCCTGGCACACGCTCTCGGGCCGGATGCACTTCTACCTCGACCACGCTTGGATGCTCGAACTCGGCGAGGCGCTGCCGGTCTACCGGCCGCCGCTTCACCACCGAGCGGTGTTCGGCGACCAGGGCGGGCATGACGGGCAGCCCGAGCTGGTACTGAACTACATAACTCCGCACTCGAAGTGGTCGATCCACTCCGAGTACCAGGACAACCTGCACATGCTCACCCTCTTCCGCGGCGGCGGCATGCTGTGGATCTCGCCCGAGGACGCCGCCGCGCTCGAGATCCGCGACAACGACTGGGTCGAGGTCGTCAATCGCAACGGTGTGATCACTTGCCGGGCGGCGGTCGCGCACCGGATTCCGAAGGGCACGTGCATGATGTACCACGCCAAGGATCGCCACCTGAACATTCCGCTCTCTGAACTCGAGCGCAAACGAGGCGGAACGGACAACTCGGCGACACGAATCGTGATGAAGCCGACGCACTTCATCGGCGGCTACGCCCACTTCAGCTTCCAATTCAACTACTACGGGCCAACGGGCTCGCAGCGTGACGAGATCGTGGTACTGCGCAAGCGCCGAACCGACGTGGTGTTCTAAGTGGTGGAGCACGACCGCAGCCGGAGGAGCGGGCAATGAAGATCCGAGCGCAGGTCGGCATGGTGATGAACCTCGACAAGTGCATTGGCTGTCACACCTGCTCGGTGACGTGCAAGCAGGTGTGGACCAACCGTCCGGGCGCGGAGTACATGTGGTTCAACGATGTCGAGACGAAGCCGGGGCTCGGCTACCCGAAGCGCTGGGAGGACAATGAGCACTGGAAGGGCGGCTGGAAGCTTGACCGCAGAGGCCGTCTTGAGCTGAAGGCGGGTGGCCGGATCAAGCGCCTCCTGCAGATCTTCGCGAACCCCAACCTGCCGCAGATCGACGACTACTACGAGCCGTGGACCTACGACTACGAGAAGCTGATCACAGCCCCGCTGTCGGATTCAGACCCGGTCGCGCGCGCACGCTCGCAGCTGACCGGCAAGCCGCTTGACAACCTTCGCTGGGGGCCAAACTGGGACGATAACCTCGCAGGCACGAGCGAGCGCATCCACGAGGACCCGCTGGTCAGGGGGATCGAGGATCAGGTCAAAGCGACCTACGAGCATGTGTTCATGTTCTATCTGCCGCGCATCTGCGAGCACTGCCTGAATCCTTCGTGCGTGGCGTCCTGCCCATCTGGGGCAATGTACAAGCGCGAGGAGGACGGGATCGTGCTGGTGGACCAGGCCAAATGCCGGGGCTGGCGCTTTTGCGTCTCTGGCTGCCCGTACAAGAAAGTGTACTTTAACCATCAGACCGGCAAGGCGGAGAAGTGCACGCTCTGCTATCCGCGGATCGAGGCAGGCCTACCGACGGTCTGCTCGGAGACGTGCGTCGGGCGGATCCGCTATCTGGGGATCGTGCTCTACGACGTCGATCGGGTCCGGGCCGCTGCCTCCGTGCCCGACCCCACTCAGCTGCTCGACGCGCAGCGGCAGGTCTTCCTCGATCCCTTCGACCCCGATGTGCAGCGACAGGCTCACCGGGACGGGATCCCCGACGACTGGATTGAGCACGCGCAGCGCTCCCCGGTGTGGGCGCTAGCGCACCGCTATCGGGTCGCGCTGCCGCTGCATCCCGAGTACCGGACACTTCCCATGGTCTGGTATGTCCCGCCGCTCTCCCCGATCGTGAACACGTTGGAGAGCGACGGCTACGAGGCTGACCCCGACCAGGTGTTTGGCGCGATCGAGAAGCTACGGATCCCGATCGAGTATCTGGCCAATTTGCTCGCCGCCGGCGACGTGGAGGTGATCCGCGACGCGCTCAACCGCCTGGCGACAATGCGCGGATACATGCGCAAGCGCCAGGTGCTGGGCATCGCCGACGAGCCGATGGTCGCGCGGGCGGGCATGACCGTCGAGGACGTCGAGGACATGTACCGGCTGCTCGCCATCGGCAAGTACGAGGAGCGCTACGTGATCCCCAAGGCTCACGCCGAGCTTGGTCAGATGCTGATGCGCCAGCAGGGCACCTGCGGGCTTGACTTCGAGGGTGGCCCCGGCAACTGCGGCATGGTCGTGCCCGAGTCCGCCGCCGAAGTGGAGGGGTTCATGCTAGGCGATCAACCCGGCGAGCTTGACATCGTCAAGATGGCCGGGAGCCGGCGCGTGGATGGGGAACGCCCATGAGGCGCGCCGGCCCGCGTGCGCGTGAGTCCGCACGAGCCTACAAGCTCTGCTCGCTGCTGCTCTGCTATCCGGACGAGGAGCTTCTCAGCGCCCGCGCCGAGCTGACCGCCGTCGCCGAGACGCTGACTGGCGAGGCCGGGAGCGCGCTTGTCGAGTTCTGTCGCTGGTGGTCCAACGAGGAGCCGCTCCGGCTCCAGCAGCACTATGTCGAGACCTTTGACCTGCGCAAGCGCTGCGGCTTGTATCTGACGTTCTTCGCCGAGGGCGACCGCCGCGCGCGCGGCCAGGCGCTGCTGCGTCTCAAGCGCCTCTACCGCGCCGCCGGGTTGCCGCTCGAGCGCTCGGAGCTACCCGACTACCTGCCGGTGATGCTCGAGTTCGCCGCCAGCGCGCCGGCGGGCCGCGGCGAGCTTGTCCTGCGCGAGCACCGCGCTGCGCTTGAGCTGCTGCGCACGAGCCTGCACGAGCGCAAAAGCCCCTACCAGCAGGTGCTCGATGCGGTCTGCGCCACGCTCGGCAAGCCTTCGGCCGCCGAGCGCGCGCGCGCGCTGGCGCTGGCCGCCAGCGGGCCCCCAGCCGAGCTTGTCGGCCTCGAGCCGCTCGCAGGGCCTGAGGTGCTGAGTGGAGGCGGCGTGCGCGGGGCGATCCCGCCGAGTGGCGGCGCACCCGCGCTGGCGACACCGAGCGCCGGCCCGCCCGGCACGGCGACGGCCGCGGAGGCGGGCCGGTGAGCACCGGCGACATCGTCCTCTGGATCATCTTCCCCTATGCCGCCTTCGCGGTGTTCGTGGTCGGCCACGTTTGGCGCTACCGCCGCGATCAGTTCAACTGGACGACCCGCTCCACCCAGCTGCTCGACAGGAGGATCCTGGGGTGGGCTAGCCCAATGTTCCACTATGGCGCGCTGGCGGCGATCGGCGGGCATGTGATCGGCATGTTCATCCCTCCCTCCGCAACGCAGGCGATCGGGATCCCCGAGAGCACCTACCGCTGGTTCGCCGGCGTGGCCGGTGGCATCGCGGCGCTGGTCACAATTGCCGGCTTTCTGGGGCTGCTCTACCGGCGGATCGCCTCGGAGCGCGTTCGGCGCAACACCAGCCGGGTGGACATTCTCACCTACCTGCTGCTGACCGTGCTGATCGTGATGGGGACGGTGATGACCTTCGGCTACACGCTGATCACCGACCACCCCGAGAACTACCGGGTGACGATCTCGGACTGGTGGCGCTCGCTCTTCTACCTGCATCCCCACGTCGCCGCGGCGACGCACGCACCGCTGATCTACCGGCTGCATGCGATCATCGCGTGGCTGTTCTGGGCCTCGTATCCGTTCAGCCGCCTCGTGCACGCCTGGAGCATCCCGCTGCAGTACATCGGCCGGCCCTACATCCTCTACCGCCGTCGCTTCCCCGCCGCCCCCTGGTCTCTGCGCGGCGCGCCCTACAGGAGTCGGTGAGCCAGCAGCAGGCGGCCAGGCCGGCGGCGCCGCGGGCGCCCGGCTTGCTCGCTCGCGTGCTCGACGCGATCCCGCCCGCGTCCGGCGCGGTCGTGATGGGCACCGGGATCGTCTCAATTGGGATGCTGCTTGATGGGCGGAGGCTGCTATCGCTAGTCCTGCTCGTGCTCGACGCGGCGAGCTGGAGCGCGCTGGTCGTGCTGCTGCCAGCGCGCGCGCTGTCGAACCGCGAGCGGTTCCGCGCCGACGTGCGGACGCCGACCGCACTGACCAGCATCGCCGGCTCGGCCGTGCTCGGCACGAGGCTCACGCTGGCCGGCCTCAGCTGGGCCGGCGCGGCGCTGCTTGTGATCGCGCTGGTGATCTGGGTTGGGCTCGTGCCAAGCGTCTTACGCCATTGGCAGACCCCGACGATCGGCGCCTCCTTCATCCTCACCGTGGCGACCGAGTCGCTCGGGCTACTCGCGGCGACGCTCGCCTTCGCCGAGCGCGCCAGCTGGCTCGCGTACGGCGCGCTCGGGCCGTTCGCGCTCGGCCTGTGCTTCTACGCGCTGGTGCTCGCACGGTTCCAGTTCCGCCAGCTCGCGATCGGGATCGGCGACCACTGGGTCACCGGCGGCGCGCTTGCGATCTCGACCGTCACCGCGGGCAGGCTCGCGCTCGCCGCTGAGCGCACCGGCAGCCTCGGCGGCGGGCAGGCACTGAAGACGATCGCGCTGGCGCTCTGGGGTCTGACGATGGTGTGGCTGCCGGCGCTTCTCGCCGCCGAGGTTCTCCATCCACGCCTCGCCTACAACGTGCGCCGCTGGTCGACCGTCTTCCCGGTCGGGATGTACGCCGCCTGCAGCTTCGTCGTCGGAGCGATCGACAGAGTCGGCGCGATCGTCGCTTTCGCGCGCGTTTGGGTTTGGGTCGCAGCTGCCGTTTGGCTAGTGGTCTTCGCCGCAATGCTCGCTCGCGGCCGGCGACTGCTGAGCGACGGCGAAACCGATCGCCGGGGGTAAGACTTGCGCGCGCGCGGACGCGGAACCGGTGGCGCTGCACATGTGGCGCGCTCTCAATCCCAACAGGAGGTACCAAATGCCCCTCGCAACGCGAGAAGCAACCACGATCTGGGAGGGGCCGCTGGCGAGCGGCACCGGAACCCTGTCGAGCGGCAGCGGGGCCCTCGGGCAGCTGACCGTCACCTGGGCGTCGCGAACCGAGCGGCCGGACGGCAGGACCAGCCCCGAGGAGCTGATCGCCGCCGCACACTCGAGCTGCTTTGCGATGGCGCTCTCGCTGATGCTGGGCGAACGCAAGGCGGTGCCCGAACGCCTCGCCGTCGAGGCGCGCTGCACGCTCGACGAGGTCGACGGGGCGCCCAAGATCACCACCGCCGCGCTCACCGTACGTGCGCGCGTCCCCGGGCTTGAGCAGAGCGGCTTTGACGAGGCGCTCCAGCAGGCGGCGAGCCTATGCCCGGTCTCGAACGCACTCCGTGGCAACGTCGAGATCAGCGTGACGGGCGAGCTGGAGCGCTGAACCGCCGTCGCGCCCGCCGCACGCACGACCGCAAGATGCAGGCCGCGGCCTCGTTGCGGCGGGCGCCCGTCACAACCGGAGCGCACGAGCGCGCAGGCATGGAGCGCTACTACGTGGGGCGCCGCCCCCAGCGCGGGACAGAGGTCTACGTCGTCACCGCCGTCGACGTCAAGCGTCTGCGACATCACGGCTACCGAAGCGGCTCGCCCTTCGACTGGGGCGCGATCAGCGATGGCGCCCTCGAGCTGGCGTTTGCGCTGCTGGCCCACGCGACTGAGAGCCGCCCGCCCGACGCGGTCTGCGAGGCCTTTCGCGGTGATGTTCTCGCCCGTCTCGATCGGCCTGGGTTTGTGCTCGCCTATGGCGATATCGCGCTTTGGCTGCTGGTCGCATCCGGCGCGTTCATCCGCGGTGATGCTTGCCAGCTACCGCAACCAGGGAGCATTCGCCGCGTCGTCCGCTGGCTGGGCTCGCGGTTTGGGCGCCGCTGAGTTGGGGGCATCGCTCCGCCGCGATCATCGCCGCCCGCAACGCACGCGGCGACCGGATCGCGGTGGGCGTCCCGCCGCTGACGGCGGAGCCTCGGCGGAAAGCCGCCGCCGCGCTCGACGGCGGCTGCACGCCACACCCCCGGTGCGGGTGGTACATTATTTCTAGTGTTAGTGTAAAAACATTCGGGGGTTTGATGCACCCAGGTGCCGTCCGCATGTCAGCTCACGAGCGGCCGCTTCATCCGCCGCTCACGCTCGATCCCGAGTCACGGGCATGGTTGCGGGAGCTGCGCGGCGAGCCCCCAATCCGCGATGCGGCGATCAGCCGCCTACACGCGTTACTGCTCCGCGAGGCGCGCCACGAGGTGAGGCGCCGCACAGCCGCGCTGGTTCACCCTTCAGGGCAGGACCTCAACGACCTGGCGATGCAGGCAGCCGACGATGCGGTGGTCGCAATCCTCGCAAAGCTCGATGAGTTTCGCGGCGAGTCGCGGTTCACCACCTGGGCACGGCGGTTCGCCACGCTCGAGGTGCCAGGGAAGATCCGCCGCCGCCTCGGCCACGCGCGCGAGACGCCCACCGCGCGGGAGAACTGGCTGCCTGACCACGCGGGGCTTGGTGATCCACAGCGGTCGGCCGAGGCAAGCGAGCTTGCGCTTGCGATCGGTCGCCTGATCGCCGACAAGCTCACCGCCCGCCAGCGCGAGGTGCTGCTTGCGATGGCGATCGACGAGGTGCCGGCCCAGCGGTTAGCCCTTCGCCTCCAATCAACCCCCGGCGCGCTCTACAAGACCTTGCACGACGCGCGCGCCAAGCTGAGACGTGAGCTCTTGCAGCGAGAGGGGGAGGGTCCATAGCGCGGGCACCGTGCGGCAGGCGGGCGGCACGCCCGCGGGGAGCCGTTCCGCCAAGGGGTGCGATGTCAGCTCGCGGTCCCTGCGCGGGCTCCAAGGCGGCCGCTTGCCTACGGCAGTGCTCCCTGCTCCTCGAGCCCCCGGAGGAGCAGATGAAAGTAGAGCAGCCCTGCGTCGCGTCGCCAGCGCATCAGCGCCCGCCTGGGATCATCGTCCAGTCCTACGGCCACCAGAAAGCTGCGCAGTCCCTTGATCGCGCCCACATCGGCGGTCGGGAACACGTGCAGTCGGCCGAGCCCGCGCAGAAGCACGTACTCGGCGCTCCAGCGCCCGATTCCGGGCCGCTCCATTAGCGCCCCCACGACCTCCTCGTCATCGAGAGCCTCGAACCGTCCAAGCTCGAAGGCGCCGTCGGTGGCGGCACGCGCGAGCTCCATGATCACCTTCGCCTTGCGCTCGCTGAAGCCAAGCTGCCGAAGGCGCGCCGTGGAGAGGCGCAAAACGTCCTCCGGAGCGGGAAACGGGTGGAGCGGCCCCACCGGAGGGCTCGAAGCAGCCGCCAGCCGGCTGAGCATCGTCAGCCCGGCAGCCAACGACAGCTGCTGGCAGGCAACCGCGTTGAGCAGGCATTCGAACAGGCTTGGGAAGCGCGGGGGCTTCAGGCCCAGGTAGCGCGCGGCGAGCGCGGCGAGCGCCTGATCGCGGGCAGCGCGAGCGTAGAAGCCGGACAAGTCCACGTCCAGGCCGAGCATCCGGGTCAGCGTCGCCTCCACCTGTTCGCCGATCCCAAGTGAGAGTCCCGCGCCGGTAATGGCCACATCGAGTCGCGGAGCATCGGGGCTGCCAACTTGAGTGACCGCGACCGCCACCCGCAGGCGCCCGATCAGAAGCGCGCGGCGGTACGTGTGGCCGTCCCACGCATCGATGGCGTTCTGCGCCCGCCGTCGCAGCGCCCAGGTGGTCAAGTCGAGCCGAAACGGCGCGAGGGGATGCAGCCGGAGGTGCATTGCGAGGCGACGGTCCGTTCGCGCAAGCGTGAGGCGGGGCCTGATCTGCCAGTTCGCAAGGCGCCGGTAGCGCTCACCGGCGAGCGGAGCCGCCGGCGCGAGCGCACACCCAGCCCTCGGGGATCCGCCCAGCCGCGAGGAAGCTCGTGAGCGCCGCGCTCCCCTCGACACCGAGGACGGCGTCCGCTTGCGGGTAGACGATCGGCTCCTCTTTGAAGTTGTGCCGCTCGAGCTGCTCGAGGAGCACCCGACAGCTGGCCGCCAACGGTCCATCGCCACCCCCCGCATCGAGCTGCGCCTCGATCACCTCGAGCGTATCCCAGATCTCGCCGTGCTCGCGCAGCATCACAAAGATCGGCGCCACCAACCCGGCCGCCTGCAGCGGCGGGAACACGAACTCCTCCTCCAGGAAGATGTGGCGCCGAAGCGCCTCCATCGCCCGTCGCAGCGGCTCGACCTTGCCCTGACCTCGCTCCCTGTCGGCGAGGAACGCTTCGATCCCCCGGTCGATCTCGCGATGCTCGCGCTCAAGCGCAGCGGCAAGCGCTCCTAACCCCTCCGCGCTGCTCGCGTTGCGCCCCTCGTCACTCATCGCTGACGCTCACGGTAGCAGATCGCTGTGATATTTTCACAGTCATCATGGAAAAACCAATGAGCGCTCTCCCACCAGGCGCGTCTGTCGGCCCCGGAGCGATCATCGACAGCAGCGAGGCGGTGGCGCGATGATCGATCCGGGCGCAACCCTTGGCCGCCTGGTGGCCGAGCAGCCTGCGCGCGCGGAGCTGTTCGAGCGCCTGCGATTTGACTACTGCTGCGGTGGCGCCCGGACGCTGGCCGAGGCCTGCGAGCAACACGGGCTTGATGCCGGCACCGTCTGTCGCATGCTCGACGCGCTCGAGAAGGTAAGCGTAGCGGAGGGGCGCTCCGAGCATCGCGACTGGCGCCGCGCGTCGATCGCGGAGCTCTGCGAGCACATCGTCGCCGCGCATCACGACGGACTGCGCGCCGACCTGCCTCGAATCGATGAGCTCCTCGACACCGTGGTGCGCGTCCACGGCGCTCATCACCACGAGTTGCACGACCTGCGAGAGGCCTTCCGGGCGATGAGCGCTGAGCTCCAGGCGCACATGGCCTCCGAGGAGCGTTTGCTGTTCCCCGCCTGCCGGGCGGCCGAGGCCGACGGAACCCCGGTCGCGGAGCATCTGCTCGACGCGCATGCGCGCGAGCACGAGCGAACGGGAGCGGAGCTTGCAGCTCTACGCACGCTCGCGAACGACTACAACCCGGCCACCGCGCTGTGCGGCACGCACCGCCGCCTCCTTGAGGCGCTGGAGCGGTTCGAACTCGACCTCCACGAGCACATCCACGAGGAGAACAACATCCTGTTCGAGCGCGTCCGCACGCTGAGGTGATTCCGCTCGGGCCCCTGCCCCTTAGCCACCGACCTGGCCCGTCTTGCGAGCTCAGCTGACCGATCGAGGCTCCTGCGCGCCCGCCATTTGCACGAGCTTTTCCTAAGCTCACTGTGCAAAACTGTGGAGATGCTCGATCTGCCGGTGACCGTCGACCCCGACGACGCGCTCTCGCAGCCGACGCGGGCGCGGCTGTTCGCGCTGCTGTCCGACCTCAGACGTCCGGCGAGAACGGCTGAGCTTGCCGAGCGCCTCGGACTCCATCCCAACGGCGTGCGGGCTCACCTCGAGCGCCTTGCTGCGGCGGGGTTGATCGAGCGAGCGCGGATGCGCCAGCCGCGTGGGCGCCCGCCGGACGCGTGGACGATCGCCGCGGGCGCACAGCCCGGCGGGCAGCCGCCGCACGCCTACCGGGACCTCGGACGTTGGCTCGCCCGCGTGCTTCAGGCAACCCGCGTTGGCAGGCGTGGGATCGAGGAGACCGGGCGGGCGATTGGACGCGAGCTTGCGCCAACCGATCGGCCGGGCGATCCGGACGCGCTGCGCACCGCGCTGACCGCGCTTGGCTTCCAGCCCACAATCACCCGCCGCGAGCGTGGCCGCATCAGCGTGTCCCTGGGCAACTGCCCCTACCGCGAAGCTGTGCGCGAGAACCAAGCCGCGATCTGCGCTCTGCACAAGGGCATCACCCGCGGGCTGGTGGACGTGCTCGAGCCCGGCACCAGGCTAGAGGCGTTCGAGCCCCAGGACCCCGACCGGGCCGGCTGCTTGATCGAGCTGCGGGGTGTTGCCACCTCGGCGAGGGAAGGCGGGTAGACGACGCACCGCGCGCCCCGGGACGCGGCTCTTTCCCGCTAGACCGCGACGCCGACGAGCGTGGGCTCCGGCTCGAGCGTCACGCCGAACTGCTCGCGCACCTGCTCGCGGATGCGGCGTGCGAGCGCGATCAGCTCGCGCGTGCTTGCGCCGCCGCGGTTGACGAGCGCCAGCGCGTGCTTGCTTGAGATCCCGACGCGACCCTCCCGCAGCCCCCGCTGAAAGCCAGCTTGCTCGATCAGCCACGCCGCCGAGATCTTCACCGCGCCGCCGGCCTCCGGCCAGCTCGGCGGCCGACCACCGCGCTCGCCTCCGCGCGCCCGCACGCGCCGCTCGAGCGCAGCAAATGCCGACGCGGAGAGGATCGGATTGATGAAGAACGAACCGGCGCTGATCGCGTCGGGATCGGCTGGATCGATCAGCATGCCCTTGCGCCTGCGTAGCTCGAGCACGGCCTCGCGCACCGCGGCAAGCGGCGGTCGGGCGCCGACCTCGACGCCAAGCGCGCGCGCCAGCTCCCCGTAGCGGATCGGCCGCGCAAGCGGCGAGCGTTCGAGCTCGAAGCTCACCTCGAGGACCACGAACCGCTCGCAGCGACGGAACCTGCTGGCGCGGTAGCCAAACCCGCACTCCCCGCGTGAGAGCTCCCGCACCCGTCGGGTCAGTCGGTCGTAGGCCCGGACCGAGGTGATCGTATCGGAGACCTGCTGGCCGTAGGCGCCGACGTTCTGGATCGGCGTTGCGCCGGTCGAGCCGGGAATCCCGGAGAGGCACTCGATCCCCGCCAAACCGCCCTCGACGGCGCGCTGCACGACCGCATCCCACGGCTCCCCCGCGGCGACCGTCACGCGCACGCGCCCGCCGGCCGGGCTCTTCGCAGCGCCACGGCTTGCGATCCGCAGGGCGGTGCCGGCGAACCCGGCGTCGGCGATCACGAGGTTAGAGCCGCCTGCCAGGACCAGCACGGGCTCACCGCTGGCATCTGCGGCCGCCAACGTCTCGATGATCTGATCCTCCTCTGCCGCCTCCACAAGCCGGCGGGCCGGGCCGCCCAGCCGCAGCGTCGTCAGCTCCGACAGGGGGGCGTCGAATCGCTCCACCAACCGTCCTCCGAGAGGATCCCGGCGCGCGGTCACGCGCGTATCGACCGACAAGGCGCCCCCCGGTCGGCGGCCCAGCGGCCAAGCTGCAGGCCGCGGGACCGGGGCTCAGCCATCACGCAGCAGCTCGGCGAGCACCACGGCGTTGTTGTGCTCGCGATCGCGGGCCGCGTAGACAATCGTCACCCGCCCTGTCCTCGCCCGCTCGCGCAGTTGCTCGAGCAGCTCGGGATGCGCCTGCAGCTCACGTCGGTAACGCTCCCGAAACTCCTCAAAGCGCTCCGGTACGTGATCAAACCACCGGCGCAGCTCATCCGAGGGAGCAAGCTCGCGCGCCCACTCGTCCAGCCGCGCGCGCTCGCGCGAGATGCCGCGGGGCCACACATGATCGATCAGCACCCGGTAGCCATCCTCAGGCTCAACCGCATCATATGCTCGCTTCACCTGCAGATCGAGCGCCATCCTCAATCGCTCCCGAGCTCCGAGCGCGCGGTGCGCAGATAATCGATCATCTCGGGACCAGCCTCCAGGCGCTCCATCGCCTCCCCAGCGCAGCTGCACAGCTCAACCACCGCCCGCTCCCGCGAGATTTCGACCACCCGCCAATGCCCACCGGACAGCACCCAACGCTCAAGCTCATCGATGCTCGCGAGACGGCCGCTCATCGTGCCAGGCGAGCCGGCCAGGCCACGGACCCAGGCCGGTCGCTCAAGCTCACCTTACACAACGGCCAGCCTGAGCCAGCGCCCTCGCGCAACCGGGAGGTCATCCCGCCCCACGCTCCGGCGGACGCTCATCATGCACCGTGCGGCGGCGCGGGGCGGCGATCTCCGCGGGGCGGCGATCTCTATGGCGGTGCTAGGGTTATTTCTAGACCCGGTGTAAAAATATGACCTCGGATGTCGCCGCATGACCCCGGCTCGGCCACAACAGCCACGCTCGGACACTCCGCCAACCCTCGGCCAAACGGCCGCCGCGTTGCCCGCCTCTGACTCCTCCGGCGAGGCCCGCGGTGGGCGACTGGCGGAGCACGGCGGGCAGCTCCTATTCCAGGTTCCGTTCCACAGCGCGATGACCGACAGCGATCTGAACCGGCTTGTGCACCTGCTCGACCTCGCCACGCACGTCGATCAGAAGCTTCGCCCCTCGCCCACCACCTTGGGTGTCGCCCGTCTCGATCACTTCTCTGGCCTCTTCCTGGTGCGCGGCGATGAGGACGGACAGTGGCTGCTTGAGGCGCGCACCTGGGATGATCCGCCGCCGGCGTCCGTGCGCCAGTGGCATCTCCGGGCGGCCGTCGCGGCCCGGGAGCTCGATCCAGCGGTGACGCTCCCCGGCGGAGCTGACCGCGCTCGCGGGGAACCGCCGGATCAGGGAAGCGGCGAGGATCAGCCCGTAGGTGAGGTCCTCAAGCGCCCGCTGGCGGCCGTGCGCCGGCGTCTTGCCGGGCTTCCATGAGCCAACGCAATGCGAGTCGGCGGTCCACTTACAGCGGGGAGAGGAGGTCGGGCCGCTGACGCTTGCTGAGACCGCGCTGCTTGGCGCCGTTGCAGGCTCGACGATCTACCTCGGGCTGCCGGCCGGACGAATCGGGTGCGTGCGCGATCGGGTTCGCGTCGCGCTTGCGATGTTCTCGGTCGGGATCCTGGCGTTCATCTTCATGGATGTCACCAGCCACGGCGAGGAGATCGTCGCGCGCGCGCTCGTCGGCTTCAGGGCGCACCGCTACGGGCTAGCGCACCCGCTCGGGCTCTTCGCGCTGCTCGGTGCCGGCTTCATCGCCGGCACGGCGGGGATCTCGGCGGCCGAACGGTGGCTGAGGCGTCCTCGTCCGGCGCGGCTTCGGCCGATCGCCGGGGGCAGCCAGGAGCTGCTCTCGGGGTACGCGCAAGTGGGCGCCAGGGCGCTCCTCGAGAGCGATCGGCGCCGCTTGGCGCTTCGAAGCGGGATCTCAATCGCGGCCGCGATCGGCCTTCACAACTTCGCCGAGGGGCTCGCGATCGGGGTCTCCGCAAAGGCCGGCGCGATCGGCTTCGCGACCGTCCTGATCATCGGCTTCGCGCTGCACAACGCCACCGAGGGCTTTGGCATCGTCGGCCCGCTCGGAGATCTCGCGCCATCATGGAGGTGGCTGGCGCTCGCGGGCCTCGTGGCGGGCGGGCCGACGTTCCTGGGGGCGATCGCGGGCTATCAGGTTCGTTCTGATGCGCTCGAGCTGTGCTTCTACGGCCTGGCAGGCGGCGCGGTCCTGTACGTGGTCGGGGAGGTCTGGATCGGCACCCGTCGCCACGGCTATCGGACGCTCGGCCTCTACGCCCTCGCGCTGGGATTTCTCGCCGGCGTCGCCACGGACCTGCTCATCTCCTACGCCGGAGGATGAGCAGGGGGACCGCCGCCCCGCCCGCGGTCCCGAGGGCTGCCGGCGGAAGTCGCCGCTAACGCCCCGGCGCCTGCAGCAGCCCCACCGTGATCTCCACGCGGCTGCGCTCGACATCCGGTCAAGCCGGGCGAGCACTCGTGCGCAGAACGGCGGGCGAGGCCCGTCGGCCGGCTCTGGATTGCGTGTGCGCGCATCACGAACGCGCGCTTGAGCGCTCGCTCTGGCTGACGTAAGGAAACCCCCCGGGAGAACGCTGAAGCGGTAGAGAAGGCAGTGCCTTGGCAACCGCCCTCGACTGGAAAGGTCTGATGCGCTGATGCAAGAAGCCAAGTCCGATCTTCGCCGCTTGCGCGTCAATGACGGCGGGCAGGCACGGAAGGCCGCGTGATGGTGGGCCCGCTGGCCGCGAGCTCGCACGGTTCGGCCGCCAGCGGCGGACGGCGCGCGCGGCCGGCCACTCGCAACTCGCAGGTTGACCAGCTCGCGCAGTTCGTCTGCGGAGCGAGGTTCGAGGACATCTCGGAGTCGGCGCGTGAGCAGCTCAAGCTGCGGGTGCTGGACTCGCTCGGGTGCGCGCTGGGGGCGCTTGACGGCGAGCCCGTGCGAATGGTCGCCGCGCAGGTGCGGGAGTTCGGCGGCGCGCCGCTCGCGACACTGATCGGCGCGGGCAGGAGCGCTCCGGACCGGGCGGCGCTCTACAACGGTGCGCTGGTGCGCTATCTGGACTTCAATGACTCCTTCCTCGCCCCGGGCGAGACCTGTCATCCCTCGGACAACCTCGCGCCGGTGCTCGCCGCTGCCGAGTATGCGCACGCCGACGGGCGCACGCTGCTGACCGCGCTTGCGGTCGCCTATCAGGTGCAATGCCGCCTGTCCGAGGTCGCGCCGGTGCGGGCCAAGGGGTTTGACCACACCACGCAGGGTGCCTACGCGGTCGCGGCCGGCGTCTCCCGCGCCCTCGGCCTCGATCCGCAGCGGACCGCAAACGCGATCGCCATCGCCGGTACCTCGCTGAACGCGCTGCGCGTGACTCGCACGGGCGCGCTCTCGCACTGGAAGGGGCTGGCGTATCCGGCGACCGCGTTCGGCGCGACCCACGCGGCGTTTCTGGCGATGCGGGGGATCACCGGGCCCTCCGAGGTGTTCGAGGGCAACAAGGGCTTCATCGAGGCGATCTCCGGCCCGTTTAGGATCGACTGGCGGCACGAGGACCTCGAGTCGGTCAGACGCACGGTCCTCAAGCGGTTCAACGCCGAGATCCACTCGCAGTCGGCGATCGAGGCGCTGCTCGAGCTGCGCGCCAAGCACGGGATCGAGCCCGCCGAGGTGGAGCGCGTGGAGCTTGAGACCTTCCAGGTCGCCTACGACATCATTGGCGGCGGCGAGGAGGGCTCGAAGTACGAGGTTGCGAGCAAGGAGGAAGCCGACCATTCCCTGCCCTACCTGCTTGCGGTCGCGCTGCTCGACGGCCAGGTGCTGCCTGAGCAGTACCGACCGGAGCGAATCGCCGCGCCGGACGTGCAGGGGCTGCTGCGCCGGATCGAGGTGCGCCCGGACGATCAGCTGTCAAGCCGCTTTCCCCAGGAGCACAGCGCCCGGATCAAGGTTCACATGCGTGACGGCCGCGTGCTCGAGCGCGAGCAACACGACTACGAGGGCTTCCACACCCGTCCGATGAGCTGGGATGCGGTCGCCGCCAAGTTCGACCGGCTCGTGAGCCGTCACGTGGGCGATCGCGTGCGCACGCGGATCAAGGACGCAGTCGCCAGCCTTGACGCGATAGGGATCGACAAGCTGACGAGCGAGCTTGCAGCGGTTCCACCGCCGGAGCGGTGACCGCCTACCTGCGTGGCGTTGCGTCCGGACTGGACCTGTACTCAAAAAGGAGCACGACATGACCACAGAGACATCCACTTCCACCCCCGAGCTGGCGTTCTCCTTCCTTCGCACAAGCCACCGGCCGGCCAAGCCGCGCACGCGCGGGATCACCGAGATCCGCGGCCCCTACTACACGGTGATGGGCCCACGTTACCTGAGGGACGTGCTGGAGACGATGGGCGCGCACGTCGACGCGTTGAAGTTTGCCGGGGGGTCGTTCACGCTGATGCCCGAGCGAGTCCTGCGTGAGATCCTCGAGGTGGCGCACGAGCACGAGGTGATGGTCTCAACCGGCGGATTCATCGAGCACGTGCTCACCCAGGGCCCCGAGGTGGTTGACCGGTACATCGATGAGGTCGCGCGGCTTGGCTTCGACATCCTCGAGATCTCATCGGGGTTCATCAGCATCCCCACCGACGACATCCTGCGCCTCGTCGATCGCGTCCAGCGCGCCGGCTTGAAGGCCAAGCCGGAGGTGGGGATCCAGTTCGGCGCTGGCGGTGCGACCACCCCCGAGGAGCTCGAGCAGGAGGGCACCCGCGACGTCTCCTACGCGATCGACCTCGCGCGCCGCTGCCTGGACGCAGGCGCGTACATGATCATGATCGAGTCCGAGGGGATTACCGAGGAGGTCACCACCTGGCGCACCGACGTGCCCGCCGCGATCGTCCGTGAGCTCGGCCTTGAGAAGGTGATGTTCGAGGCCGCCGATCCCGAGGTATTCGGCTGGTACGTCAAGAACTACGGTCCGGAGGTCAACCTCTTTGTCGACCATTCGCAGATCGTGCAGCTCGAGTGCCTCCGGCGTGGGATCTGGGGCACCAAGAGCCTGTGGGGTCGCGTCGTAACCTACCCGGGCAACTGACGATGGGACTCGACGTTCAGACCCCACGCGTCGGCGCGCCCGCCGATCCCGCCGGTAGATACCGGGTGCTCCCCGCTCGTGCCAAGGCGCTCGAGGAGCTGCTCGTCCGCGCGAGAGAGTGCCGGGCCACGATCGTGTACGTCGCGCGGGACGAGCAGCGCAACAACGTCGTGTTCGCTGGGCTGGTGCGCAATGGCTGAGGGATGGGTTGACCGGTCAGCTGCGGCGATCCCTGAGCCGATGAGCCTCGAGGAGCCCTATGAGGTGATCGGCCGCGAGCACCGCACGGCGACGATCGTCGAGCTGTGGCTGCGTCCCCGCGGCGATGCGCTCGAGTACCTGCCCGGCGAGTACTTGCTGCTCGAGGACCTGGAGCACAGGATTCCGCCGCGGTCGTTCTCGATCGCCAACGCCCCACGCCCGGATGGGCTGATCTCGCTGCTCATCACGCGCGTCCCCGGTGGGGAGAGCAGCACCTGGGTTCACGAGCGGCTGCGCGTCGGTGAGGAGGTCAGCGTATCGGGACCCTATGGCACATTCGTCGATGACCCGGCCGCCACAGCGCCCGCTCTGTTCCTGGCCGCCGGCTCGGGACTCGCGCCGATCCGCGCGCTGCTCGAGGCCGCCGTTGCCGCCAACAGGCGCTCGTCGCTGACCCTGATCTTCTCCGCGCGCTCCGAGGTGGAGGTGATCGACGGCGAGCGCTTCGCGGCCTGGAGGCGCGGCACCGGTCGTTTCGCTTCATCCGGACCTTGACCCGCGACGCCGGCCCGCCACCCCACGGGCGAATCCCCACGCTGCTGCCCAAGCTGTACACAGACCTCTCAGATCACGATGTGTTCATTGCGGGCGCGCCCGGATTCGTACTAGCCTGCGCCGCCGTCGCTGACACGCTCGATGCACGACGTGAGCGCATGCACACCGAGGTGTTCTACGTCGAGCCGCAGCCCTGGACAGGCGAGACCCCGCACCAGGCGGCGAGCCGGTGAGTCCGAAACCTGCCGCTGTGGCACCGCGGATCTACACCAAGACCGGAGACGACGGCACCACCGGCCTGCTGTTTGGCGGGCGCGTCTCCAAGGCCGATCCCGTGATCGAGACCTGCGGGGCGCTGGATGAAGCCGTCGCCGCATTGGGCCTCGCCCGTGCCACCCTCGACAACTCCCACCTTCAGGAAATCGTATTGGGCCTCCAGCGCGGCCTGTTCGCCGTCGCCGCCGAGATCGCCGCCAACCCACGCGCGCGCGAGCGGCTGGTTCCCGGAGTCTCATCGGTGACAGCAGAGATGACCGCCGCGCTCGAGCAGGCGATCGACGCGTTGCTGGCAGAGCATCCGCTTCGCCCGGCATTCGTCGTGCCCGGCGCCAACCCAGCGTCGGCCACGCTGGATCTCGCCCGGACGCTGCTGCGTCGCGCGGAGCGACGGCTGATCGCCGCACGTGAGCGCGGGGTGACGGTGAGCGCAACGCTGATCGCCTATGTGAACCGGGCGTCGGACCTCGCCTACGTGCTCGCGCGGGCAGCAGCCGAAACCGACGAGCCGCTGAGCCACACGTGACGGTGCGCACAGATGAGCTCGTCACCGCCGCCGCCCGCTCGTAGTTCTTGCTCCCCGACGCTCAGCTGGGCGATGATGGAGAAGCCCTGACCGTAGCGTCAGGCACGCCTCCGGGACGGGCTGCCACCGCTGCGGTTGTGCTCCGTCGCTTGAGCCCTTCACCGCGCTCGACGCTCCGCGCCGCAGTCCACGAACCGCCTGTTGGGCCGCCTTGTGGGCGTGCCACGGGCCGCACATGCATCCGATCGGGGCGTGGCAATACTTAGGTGTTCCACGAAGGAGAAATCGGATGACATTCTGGGATGATGGCGCAGAGCCAGGGGATGCGCGTCGTCATCACCGACGCGGACGTCGATCTACTCGCCCAGGTGCACCGCCACTTTGAGGCGCTGATCTGGAGTGAGGAGATCTGTCGATGACCGACCCATCGTCAACTTCACAGCCAAGGCTGACGATCGAGGTCATCCCCACCAGCCTGCACGGCAAGAGCCCGCGCCAGGTCAAAGGCCCGGCATGGTGGAAGCGCAATCGCAAGAAGGCCTACCAGGCGGCTGGGTACCGCTGCGAGATCTGCGGCGGCGTTGGGAAGCAGCATCGACTTGAAGCACACGAGCGCTACGAGTACGACGAGACGAGCAAACCTCCCTGCCAGCGGCTCGTTGGCCTGATCGCCCTATGCCCCGCGTGTCACGCCGTAAAGCATCTGTACCGCACCCGCGCCGTGTCGATCGAGCAGAACGATCCCTCGATCTATCAGGACGCCCTTCGGCACCTCGCTCAGGTCAACGGATGGGACGAAGCCCAGGTGCAGGCGTATCTCCAAAAGACGCATGAGACGTTCCTCCGCCGTGAAGCTCTCGGGCCGTGGACCCAGGACTTCTCCGCCTTCCCTGGCGAGTAAGCGCGTGAGCCGGCCGACTTGCTGCTCTTGAAGCAGTCGCACCGCCACGTGGCGGAACCCCACGCGTACGCCTCCCGCTGGCGAAAAGACTGGACTTCGTTCCGGTAAGGCATCAGGGCGACGACAACCGCAGGTTTCGCCCGGGCGACAAGCTGAGCGTTCGGCTACCGAGCACGGAGGTCTACGCGCCGAGGGGTGTGCGCACCGCTTGCTCTCAGGATTCGGTGGGTGGGAGCGGTTCCGCTGCGCCGCGGGACTGGACCGGATACGGGGGAGAGCGCGCGGATGGGCGCTTTGGAAGACGTTCATCACCCTCGCGGATGGCGACAGTCCCCGGCTTGCCCACCAGCGACGGTCTCTTGCGCGTCTCCTCGCGGACAGGGCTTGAGCGCCGCCGGCTTCCGGCAGAGCAGGCAGGAAGCTCGACCGTATCCAACCGAGTCAGCGCTCTCCTGCTCCCCGCCGAGGTCCAGCATAAGCCCGCACAGCTCCTCCTTTTGCTCGGCGCCGAGCGGACCTTCCGCGGCGTGGCGAGCTCTGTCTTCAGATCCAGACGGGCATGTCGTCGGCCGTGGTAGCCCGATGGTCGACGTCGCGGGCGGAGGTCCTGCGTGCTCTAGCCGCCGGATTGGGACCGAACAAACCCCTGGAGCATCTTCCCCAGCTCAACTCTCGCGATCCCGGCCGTGACGACCGGGTCACGGGCGGCATGGTCGCGTAGCTCGTCCTCGTTGTCGGACTGGACCACGCCGAGCCCCCAGGACTCGGTGTTGTCAAGCACGGGACCGAAGATCACCATCTGGCCCGACTTGATGTAGCGCTGCCAGTGTGCTGCGTGGCGGCCCATGACCTCGCGCTCCTCATCGCTCATGTCGAGCGCGAAGTTCGGGCGCGGTGCCTTCAGTCTGAACACGAACGTGCTCATCAGCCCAGCGGCTCGCCGGTCTCGAGCAAGGTCTTCAGGCCGCTGAGGACGAACATCCAGCCTGGTCCGGCGACGCTGGCGGCGGTCTTCGGCGATCGCTCGAGTTGGTCGTGGACCACGGTCAGGCTGCACACGCCACCGTCGCCGGGCTCGATCTCCCAAGTTACTCGGCTCGCCGGCTCGGCTCCGAGCTCCGGGTCATACAGCGAGCGCCAGCTGTGCACCAACCGCCGAGGCGGATCGTACTCGAGCACGGTCTCGTCCGCCCACAGCGACTCGTCGGGCCCAACGGAGCGAAGCCCGTCGGGTGTGGCGGTGATTCGCGCGCCGTAGAAGTAGCGCGCGGTGAACTCAGGGGTGGTGATGGCTTCCCAGATCTGCTCCGGTGTTGCCCGGATGAACACCTGGTAGACCTGCGTCGTCGTGGCGTCGGCGGTGGTTCTCATGCGAACCCTCCAGTTCTCTCTTGAGGTCAGCGAGTGCCGCGGGATGGCGCTCGCTGTACTTGTCGATCCAACGGTCGTGGATCAGCCTGATGGGGACAGGATTGAGGTAGTGGAGCTTCTCCCGGCCTTTACGGCGATAGACGACGAGCCCGGCAGCTTCGAGCACCTTCAGGTGCTTCATCACGCCGAAGCGCGTCATCTCCAGCTCCTGCTGGAGCTCGGTCAGCGTCCGGCCCCCTCGCTCGAACAGCCGGTCGAGCAGATGGCGGCGCGTTTGATCGGCCAAGGCCTTGAAGACCAAATCGTCCTCTCCGGGCTCCACGTCCCGGATTATATGTGACTATTTGGTCACATGTCAACCATACGAGGCTGGCGCTACCAGGCCGCCACGCAAGCGGCCACGCAGCGGCCGCCACCGCAACCGACGTAAAGCCGCAGCCGCGACCATCGGGATGCCGACCAGCCGTACGGCCCCGACCGCATGGCCGCAGCACTGGGAGACCGCGACCAGCAAGGACCCGACGCTAGAAGAGCGCAGAAGCCCCCGCGCCAGCAGGGGCTTCTGCTTATCGGGGCGCCCGGATTTGAACCGGGGACCTCACCGACCCGAACGGTGCGCGCTACCAGGCTGCGCCACGCCCCGGTCCGCTCCAGTATCCCACAGAGCGCCTCGAGGGCACGCTCGATCCTCCCGCAGCCGAGGACGCCACGCGCTGTCGTCCTAAAGCCGCGCGCACCAAGCTCTTTTGGACGGTGGCAGCGGAATCGCCGCGCCGCTGGCTCGGCCCTCTGGTTGAGGGCGTCCGCGCTGGCCGCCATACTGGGGGTACTACAGCCAGCGGCAAAGGAGGGAAGAGGACCGATGGGCAATCACCTGACGCCTTCGGAGCTAGCGCGGGAGGCCGGGCTTGACCGCCGCGACGTGATTGCGAAGTGCGTCGAGATGGGAGTGCCGATCTTCAACGGCAGGATCGACAAGAGCCTGTTTCTGACCAGCCTCCAGGAGCAAGGCTCAGAGCGCACGGCGCCCGCCCCGCAGGCGACCGGCGCCTGACCAGAGACAACGGCTCCGGCGGGGGCGCGCGAGTCAGCCGCCGGCGCCAGGCGGCTTGCGCCCCTCGAGCAACGCACGCAGGCCGGCCTCGTCCAGGACCGGGATGCCGAGCCGCTCGGCCTGCTGGAGCTTTGAACCGGGGCTCTCGCCCGCGATCACGTAGTCGGTACGGCGCGAGACCGAGCCGGTGACGCGACCGCCCGCAGCGGTGATTAGCTCTGTGGCCTGCTCGCGCGTCAGATCAGGAAGCGTGCCGGTCAGCACGATCGTCTTGCCGAGAAGCGCACCCTGGCCAGGCTGCGAGCCGCGCTCCTCAAAGCGCAGGCCCAGCGAGCGCAGGTCGTCGATAAGCGCGCGCATCCGCGAATCCGCCAGCTGCGCGTGGATCACCTGCGCCATCTTCGGACCCACGCCCGGGGTCTCGGCCAGCTGCTCGGGGTCCGCCGCTAGAAGCGCGTCGATCGAGCGGAAGCGCTGGGCAAGGTTGCGGGCGGTCACCTCTCCGACCTCCTCGATCCCAAGCGCGTACAGCACGCGCGCGAAGGGCTGGCGCTTTGACGCCTGGATGGCCTGGACGAGCTTGCGCGAGGACACCTCGCCGAACCCCGCCCGAGCCGCGATCCGCTCCGCCTCCAGGCGGTAGAGGTCAGCCGCGGTCTTGACCCAGCCGAGCTCCATGAACAGGCTCACCTGCTTCTCCCCCAGGCCGTCGATGTCCATCGCGGCGGCGAAGTGCTTGAGCAGCTGCCAGCGCCTCCCCGGGCAGTCCCGGTTCGGACAGCGGGTGAAGACGGAGCCCTCGGGCTTTACGGTTGGCGTTCCGCACTGCGGGCAGCGCGCCGGAGGGCGCGGCGGCGGGGGACGCTCGGCGCGCTCGGCGACGTGGGGGGCCGGCGAGAGCACCTGCGGGATCACATCGCCGGCGCGCAGCACGATCACCTCCTCGCCCTCGCGGATGTCCTTGCGCGCAAGGTCCTCCTCGTTGTGCAGCGTCGCCAGCTTGATCGTCACCCCGCCGACCTGCACCGGCTCAAGCTCCGCGTAGGGGTGCAGGTCGCCGAACTTGCCCGGGTTCCAGCCGATCCGCAGCAGCTTCGTGACCGCCGTGGTCGGCGGAAACTTCCATGCAATCGCCCAGCGCGGCTCGCGCCCGACCGCGCCAAGCCGCCGCTGCAGCTCGACCTGGTTGACCTTGACGACGACGCCATCGATCTCGAAGTCGAGCGCGCCACGGCGCTGCTCCCACGCGCGACACTGCGCGACCACCTCCTCCTCGGAGCGCAGCAGCTTGACGTCCGGATGCACCGGGAAGCGGCGGCTGCGCAGCCACTCGAGCGCCTCCCAGTGCGTGGCGAACGAGATCCCCTCTGTCACGCCGATCTGATACGCCCAGAAGGACAAGGGCCGCTCGGCCGCCAGGCGGGGATCGAGCTGGCGGATCGTGCCGGCAGCCGAGTTGCGCGGGTTCATGAACGTCGAGAGGCCTGCCTCGGCGCGGCGCTCGTTGAGCTTGGCGAAGTCCGACAGCGACATGTAGACCTCCCCGCGCACCTCCAGCAGGCTGGGCGGATCATCATCATCGAGCCGCAGCGGGATCGCCGGGATCGTGCGGAGGTTGTGGCTGACGTCCTCGCCCACCTCACCGTTGCCACGCGTGGCGCCGCGCTCGAAGAGGCCGTCACGGTAGAGCAGCGAGATCGCCAGCCCGTCGATCTTCGGCTCGACTACGTACTCGAATTGGGCGTCGATGATCCCCTCGCGCGCCAGGTGGTTTCGCATCCGCTGGATCCAGGCCCGCAGCTCCTCGGCCGAGCGCGCGTTGGCGAGCGAGAGCATCGGCTGGGGATGGCGGACCTTGACCAGATCCGAGACCGGCTCGGCGCCGACCCGCTGCGTGGGCGAGTCGGGCGTCACCAACTCGGGGTGCTCGGCTTCGATCGCGCGCAGCTCATCAAGCAGCGCGTCGTACTCCTCGTCGCCGATCTCGGGATCGTCGAGCACGTAGTAGCGGTAGTTGTGGTAGTCGATCAGCCGGCGCAACTCGGCTGCTCGCGCCGCCGGGTCGGGCGCGGTCGGACCGCCGCGCGCGGGCCGCTTGCCCTCCACCGCGCTCGGACCGGAGTGGGCTGAGCTGTCGGTACGACTGCGAGCCTGCCGGCGCGCGGTCATCGCCGCACCTCCTCCTCGGCGGGCTCGATCAACCGCGCCAGGTCGTAGCGCGCGAGCGCGCTCAGTCCCTCGTGAGCGGTCAGGTCGAAGTGCAGCGGCGTGACGGCAATCCGCCCGGCGGCGACGGCGGCAAGGTCGGTGCCCGTCTCATCGGGCTCGTAGTCGGCCTCCCCGTAGATCCGGTAGAGACGCCTGCCCGGAGCGCGCTCCTCGACCAGCGCGAGCTCGTCCCGGTAGACGCGCTTGCCAAGTCGCGCCACCTCGACGCCGCGGGGCCGCGAGCCGGGAACGTTGATGTTCAGCAGCGTCGCCGGCGGCAGCGAGACTCGGTCGAGCTCCCGTACCAGGCGCGCCGTGAACGCGGCCGCGGTACGAAAGTCGAACGCCTCGCCCTGGCGAAAGTCGAGCTCCAGCGCGCGCGACTGCTGCGAGACGGCGATCCCGGGCAGCCCCAGCACGATCGCCTCAAGCGCGGCGGCGACGGTGCCCGAGTAGGTGATGTCATCGCCGAGGTTCGAGCCGTGATTGATGCCCGAGACCACCAGCTCGGGCTCGAACCCCTCGATCAGCCCGAGCCGCGCGAGCCGCACGCAATCAACGGGCGTGCCATCGGTCGCGTAGCCGACCGTGCCGTCGGCGAAGGCCACCTCCTCGACCCAGAGCGGGCGACGGGTCGTGATCGACCGGGCCATCGCCGAGCGGTTGCCGTCCGGAGCGACCACCGCCAGGCGAATCCCCGGCAGCTCGCGCAACGCGACGCGCAGGGCCTGCAGGCCCGCGGCCTCGATCCCGTCGTCGTTGGTGAGCAGAACCCGCATGCTCTAGACAATGCCACCACGGGCGGCGGCTCGCGCGCGAGAGCGGGTAGCGTGCAGGGCCATGACTCATGTCAGGGAGCAGGGCTGCCGCGGCGCTGCGGCCCCATCGTCCAGGCCAAGGGAGACGGGGGGCGTCCGTCTCCGCGAGCAGATGAAGTCCCCACCTGATCATCGCGCCATGGGAAAGCAGCGAACACAGCTGATCAATACGCTGCGCGAGGTCACGGAGCGGCTTTCCGGCCTCGAGCGCACGCCGTGCTCGCCAGGGGAGCGCGAGGCGGCCATGTGGCTCGCCGAGCGGCTGCGCGCGGCGGGGGCACGCGAGGTGAAGCTCGAGCAGACGCCCAGCTGGGGCTGCTTTCAGCCGCAGCTGGCCGTCCTCGGCGCTTTGCAGCTAATCGCTGGGGCGTGCGCGCTCGCCGGCCGCCGGCTGCTCGCCCTGGCGGCAGCCGCGATCACAGCCGCCGGCCTGATCGACGAAGTCCAGAACGGGCCGCGGATCCTTCGCCGAGCGCTGCGACGGAGGCGCTCAACCGTCAACGTGATCGCCCGCGCCGGCGATCCCCGCGGGCGGGGCACGCTGGTGGTGCTGGCCCATCACGACGCGCCACGGACGGGGGTCATCTTCGATCAGCATCCGCAGATTGCCCTCTACCGGCTCTGGCCCGAGCGGATTGCGCGGATCCGTACGCAGCCGCCGCAGTGGTGGCTTGGCCTGGTCTCGCCGGCGTTGAGCGCCGTGGCCAGCCTCACCGGCAGCCGCCGGCTGGCGCGAGCCGGCCTCCCGTTCGCAGCCCTGTTCACGGCGGCGATGGTGGACATGTGGCGCAGCCCGACCGTCCCCGGCGCCAACGACAACCTCTCCGGAGTCGCGGCGCTGGTCGCGCTCGCCGAGCAGGCTCGCCAGCACCCGCTCGAAGGTCTGCAGCTGCTGCTCGTCTCCTGCGGCGCCGAGGAGACCTTGCAGGACGGCGTGCGCGGCTTCATCGCCGCCCACCGTCACGAACTCGACCCGAGCCGCACCTGGTTCCTCAACCTCGATGCGGTCGGCTCACCCCATCTGATCCTGCTCGAGGGCGAGGGGCCGATCTGGATGGAGGACTACGCTGGTCCCGAATGGCGCTCGCTGATCGCCACGGTGGCGGCCGAGCGCGGGATCGGGCTCGAGCGGGGGGTTCGGGCGCGCGCTTCAAGCGACACCGTGATCCCAAGCCGCGCCGGCTTCCCGAGCGCGATGATCGCCTCGGTCACGCCGTGGCGCGTGCCTGCCAACTACCACCTCCTGAGCGACGTTCCCGAGCGGCTCGACTACGAATCGATCGCCGACGCGGCCGAGCTCGCGTGGGCGCTGGCGGAGCGGCTCGCGGCGGCCGGGCCAGCCTGAGCGGGCGTTCGGCTGTTGCCGCTGCCTGCACAGGCCGAGCCGTATGCGGGCGCGGCGCCCGCCCCGCGCCCGCGAGGGGGCGCCAGGTACAGGGAGGCGCACATCAAGTGGTCGTCAAGCCCGCCCCGCGCCCGCGAGAGGGGCGCGAGACCCCGGTGATCCGCGACCCGCAGGGGGTTGCCCGCCCCGCGTCCGCGAGGGGGGCGCCCGCAGGGTCACAAACCAAGCACGGGCTCACCGTGGTAGCCGACGCCCGCGAGGTAGAGCCCGTGCGCTGGCGCGGTCGGACCGGCGGCCGCGCGCGGGCGACCGGCGAGCAGCGCATTGAAGCTCTCAAGCGTGCGTCGCCCGCGCGCGACCTCGAGCATCGTCCCCACGAGCACGCGGTTCATGTGGCGCATGAAGGAGTCGGCCTCGATCCAGAACTCGAGGAGCTCGCCGTGCTCGCGCCAGAACGCCCGCAGCACCTCGCGCTCAAAGCGGACATGCTCGGTCCGGCTGGGCGTGAAGGCGGTGAAGTCGTGGGTGCCGGGCAGGGCCGCGGCACAGGCGTGCAGGGCGTCGCGATCGAGCGATGCGGCGACATGGAGCGCCCGCCCCGACCAGAGGGCGCTGCGCGCCGGGCGCGTCAGGATCCGGTAGCAGTAGGCGCGCGAGGTGGCATCCCGTCGCGCGTCGAACCCGTCCGGGGCGCGCTCGCAGGCGAGAACGGCCACGTCCGGGGGCAGCAGCGCGTTGAGCGCGCGCACTGCAACCGGCTCGCCAGCGTAGCTTGCGACCTGCGCGAGCGCGTGCACACCGGCATCGGTCCGACCGGCGACGCTCACCCGGGTGGGTGCCCGCAGCAGCACTGCCAACGCCCGCTCCAGCTCTCCCTGGACGGTGCGTGCCCCCGGCTGTCGCGCCCAGCCGGCGAAGCGCGCGCCGTCATACTCGAGCGTCAGCCGCGAGACGCACCCTACGCCAGCGCGCCGGCGCTCCAGGCCTCCCGCTGATGTGCGGAGCGCCAAGCTGCGTCGGGCGCGGCGCTAGACGAGCTCCAGGAGCACCATCTCGGTCGAGTCCGAGCGGCGCGGACCCAACCGAAGGATCCGCGTGTACCCACCGGGGCGCTCCGTATAGCGCGGCGCGATCTCCTCGAACAGCTTATAGACGGTGAACTTGTCCTGGCCGAGGGCTGCAAGCGCCTGTCGGCGGGCGTGCAGGTCGCCGCACTTGGCCAGCGTGATCAGCCGTTCGAGCTCCGGCTTGACCGCCTTGGCCTTCGCCTCGGTCGTGCGGATGCGCTCGTGATCGATCACCTCCTTGGAGAGGTTCATCAGCAGCGCCTTGCGGTGCGAGGCCGAGCGGGAGAGCTGATAGCGGTTGCGTTGATGGCGCATTGCGATCGCAGGAGCCTAGCGCCGCTACCCCTCGCGCAGCGACAGCCCGCGGGCGTGGAGCGTCTCGATCACCTCGTCGATCGACTTCTTGCCGAAGTTCGGGATCGCGGCCAGCTCGGACTCACTCTTGGAGATGAGGTCGCCCACCGTCTGAATCCCGGCCCGCTTGAGGCAGTTGTAGGAGCGCACCCCGAGCTCGAGCTCCTCGATCAGGATGTCATCCATCGCGCTTGGAGCGCGCCCGGAGCCGTCGCTGCGCCCGCCAGCGGCGCCGCCCGCCTCCAGCGCGCCAGGCGCGTGCGCCTCGCGCAGGTCGAGCAGGCGCTCCTCGTCTGTGAAGATCGCCAGCTGGGAGATGAGGATCTCGGCCGCCTCCCGCAACGCCGCGTGCGGGTCGATCGAGCCGTCGGTCTCGATGTCCAGCGTCAGCTTGTCGTAATCCGTGCGCTGCCCGACGCGGGCCTGCTCGACGTTGTAGGCGACTCGGCGGACCGGCGAGAAGATCGAGTCGATCGGAATCACCCCGATCGGTTGATCTGGGGTCTTGTTCTCCTCCGCCGGGCGGTAGCCGCGGCCGCGACCGATCGTCAGGTACACCTCCAGCTTGGTCTTCGCCTCGAGCGTGGCAATGTGCGCATCGGGATTGAGGATCTCGACACCCGAGGGGAGATCGATGTCCTTGGCCGTGATCTCCCCCGGCCCGGTCACGATCAGCGGCGCCTCGATCTCGCTTGCGTCGGAGTGCATGCGGCAGACGATCCCCTTGAGGTTGAGGACGATGTCGGTGACGTCCTCCTTCACGCCGGGGATCGTCGAGAACTCGTGCGCCACGCCCTCGATCCGGACGCTCGTCACTGCCGCGCCCGCAAGCGAGGAGAGCAGCACGCGGCGCAGGGAGTTGCCAAACGTGTAGCCGAAGCCGCGATCAAGCGGCTCGATCGTGAACGATCCGCGGTTCTCGTCGACGGACTCGCTCGAGATTCGGGGGACTTGGAAGTCAAGCATCTGGGGTCCTAGGTCTCGTGGGGGGTACTGGCCGCCGATGGCGGCCACGGAGGCCGCACGGCGTGCCCGTGCGGCGCAAGCCGGTTTCTACTTCGAATAAAGCTCGACGATCAGCTGCTCCTGCACCGGCGCGGCGATCTCCCGCCGCTCGGGCTTGCGCAGCACCTTCGCCGTCAGCGAGTCGTGGTCAGCCTGAAGCCACGCCGGGACCTGCCCGGTGAGCTCGGTCGCGTCGCGGATCACCTGCGCGGCGCTCGAGCGCGGGTGGATCGCGATCACGTCGTTCTCCCGCAGCTGGTAGGAGGGGATGTTCACGCGCCGGCCGTTGACGGTCCAGTGGCCGTGCAGGATCAGCTGCCGCGCCTGGCGCCGGGAGGCCGCGAAGCCAAGTCGCACGAGCACGTTGTCGAAGCGGCACTCGAGCATCCGCAACAGGTTCTCGCCAGTGATGCCGGGCTGACGAGAGGCCTTCTCGTAGTAGATGCGGAACTGGCGCTCGAGCACGCCGTAGTAGCGGCGCGCCTTCTGCTTCTCTCGCAGCTGCACTCGGTACTCGCTCTGCTTCTGGCGCCCACGGCCATGCTCGCCAGGGGGGTAGGACCGCCGCTCGACCCCGCACTTGTCGGTCAGGCAGCGCTCGCCCTTGAGGAACAGCTTCTGCCCCTCGCGGCGGCACTGCTTGCACTGAGGTCCAGTGTCGCGGGCCATCCCTACACCCTCCTGCGCTTGCGCGGCCGGCAGCCGTTGTGGGCCTGGGGGGTCACGTCGCGCACGCTCAGCACCTCCAGGCCAGCGGCCTGCAGGGAGCGGATCGCCGTCTCGCGCCCTGAGCCCGGGCCCTTGACGAACACCTCGACCTTCTGCAGGCCGTGCTCGATGCCCTTGCGGGCAGCCGCATCGGCGGTCACCTGCGCAGCGAACGGCGTCGACTTGCGCGAACCCTTGAAGCCAGCCCCGCCGGCGGACTCCCAGGCGATCACGTTCCCCTCGCGATCGGTCAGGGAGACGATCGTGTTGTTGAACGAGGTCTTGATGTGCGCCTGGCCGATCGGGATGTTCTTGCGCACGCGGCGCCGGCCGCGCTGGGGTCTGCGAGGCGCCGGCATCAGCACCCCTCCCGTCGCGCCCAGCCCATGGGCGTAGGCCGCCGCATCGCGCCCACCGCGCGCCGCCCTCCGCTATCGAGCGTCCGCGCCGCCGTCACTTCTTGCCGGCCTTCTTCTTGCCGGCCACCTGCATGCGCTTCGGTCCCTTGCGCGTGCGAGCGTTGGTCTTCGTGTTCTGGCCGCGAACCGGCAGTCCACGCCGATGACGCTGACCGCGATAGCAGTTGATCTCTTGGAGGCGCTTGATGTTCTGCGAGACCTCACGGCGCAGATCACCTTCAACCGTGTAGCCCGAGTCGATCGCCTCGCGCAGCTTGACGATCTCCTCCTCGGTCAGGTCGCGCACCTTGCGATCAGGCTCGATCCCGACTTGGGCAAGGATCCGATTTGAGGTCGAGCGGCCGATCCCGTAGATGTAGGTGAGTCCGATCTCGACGCGCTTGTTCAGCGGGATGTTGACGCCGGCGATCCGCGCCATCAGCCCTGCCGCTGCTTGTGCCGAGGATTCGAGCAGATCACGAGCACCCGCCCGTGCCGGCGGATGACCTTGCACTTCTCGCACATCGGCTTGACCGAGGGTCGTACTTTCACGCTCGCTTCGCTCTCGTCCAGTTTCTGCTGTTCAGGTTCCCCGCGCCGGCTCCGACCGCCGTTGCCGCCGCCAGCGCTCAAGCTCGCGGCACGGCGGCTCCCCGTGCTGCGAGCGCAACCCACAAGGTTAGCAGGCCGACCACCTCAGCGCTCAGCAGCACCGGCCAACCACGGCGACCGCCTCAGATTATCGCGCCCCCAAGGCCAGCCTTTCGCGAGGGCGCGGCCTACGCCGCGGCGCGCCCCAGCTGCTCATGCCATGGAGTGAGGATGCGCGGCCCGTCGGCGGTGATCGCGACCGTATGCTCGAAGTGGGCGGCCAGCGACCCGTCGCGGGAGAAGATCGCCCACTGATCCTCGCCCACCCGCACGGCCTGGCGGCCGGCCGTGACCATCGGCTCCACCGCCAGCACCATCCCCTCCTCGAGCACGAGCCCTGATCCGGCCCGGCCGTAGTTGGGCACCTGCGGCTCCTCGTGCATCGAGCGCCCAACGCCATGGCCGACGAGGGTGCGCACGATCGAGAAGCCCGCCCCCTCGACGTGCCGCTGGATCGCGTTCGAGACATCCCCGAGCCTGTTGCCGGGGGAGCAGCGCTCGATGCCGAGGTAGAGCGCCTCTTCGGTGACCCGCAACAGCCGCTCGGCGAGCGGCGAGATGGGGCCGACCGGAAAGGTGCAAGCCGCGTCGGCGACCCAGCCGTCGAGAACGACACCGATGTCAACCGAGAGGATGTCGCCGCGCTCCAGCCTGTAGCTCCCCGGAATCCCGTGCACGATCATCGAGTTGGGCGAGGCGCAGATCGAGCCGGGAAAGCCCCGGTAGCCCTTGAACGCCGGCTGTGCCCCCTGCGAGCGAATGAACCGCTCCGCGGCGCGATCAAGCTCCGCGGTGCTCACACCCGGGCGGATCTTCGCCGCAAGCAGGTTCATCGCCCGGGCCAGGATCTGTCCCGCAGCCGCCATCCGCTCGATCTCCTGGGGGCTCTTCTTGATGATCACTCCGCGTCCCTCGCCTCGACGATCCCAGGAGCTCCGACCGAGGCGATCACACGTCCTCCTCGAGGCGCAGCGTCGCGATCACCGCACGGATATGGTCATGCACCTCGCTGGGGCTGCGCGTGCCGTCGATCCGGCGCAGCAACCCGCGCTCGTCGTAGTACTTGATCAGCGGCTCGGTCTGCTCGTGGTAGACCGCCAGCCTTCTGCGCACCACCTCGGGCTTGTCGTCATCGCGCTGGATCAGGCGCGAGCCGTCCTGGTCGCAGATGCCCTCGCGCTTCGGGGGATCGTTCTCCACGTGGTAGTTGTGGCCCGCCTTCACGCACACGCGCCTGCCGGAGAGCCGTCGGACCACCTCTGCATCGGGGACATCGACCAGGAGCGCGGCTGTGATCCGACGGCCGGCGCGTGCGAGCTGCTGATCGAGTGCCCGAGCCTGCTCAAGCGTGCGCGGGAAGCCGTCCAGGATGAAGCCGTCGCGCGCATCCTCCTGATCAAGCCGCTCGGCCGCCATCGCCAGGATCAGCTCGTCCGGGACGAGCTCCCCAGCGTCCATGTAGCGCTTGGCCTGACTGCCCAGCTCGGTCCCCGCTCTGACGTTGGCACGAAGCTCCTCGCCAGTGGAGATGAAGGGCAGGCGAAAATCCTCGCGCAGGCGCTCCGCCTGTGTCCCCTTGCCGGCGCCGGGCGGCCCGAGCAGGATCAAATTCAGCTCCGACATCCAAGGGCTGACTCTAGCGGCCGGGCAGGCTCCGCGCCGCTCGGGCTCTGCGTCGCGGCAAGCGCGCACGGGTTGAATTTGGCCCAAGCGCCGAGGGCTTGACGCCAAGCTCGACCACCTTGCGCGCAATCACGGGCAAAGCCCGGGCGATCTCGACCTCAGGCGCGGGCGGCGCACCTGGGCCCGCCTACTTCAGGAAGCCCTCGTAGTTGCGCATCATCAGCTGCGCCTCGAGCTGCTTCATCGTGTCGAGGGCGACCCCGATCACGATCAGCAGGGAGGTGCCGCCGAAGAAGAAGTTCGCGTTCGTCTGCGTGAAGAGGATTGTCGGTAGCGCCGCGACCGCGGCCAAAAACAGCGCCCCGGGCAGCGTCAGCCGCGCGAGGATGCGGTCGAGGAACTCGGCGGTCGGCCGCCCCGGCCGCACACCGGGGATGAAGCCGCCGTACTTCTTGAGGCCGTCCGCCTGGTCCACCGGGTTGAACGTGACCGCCGTGTAGAAGTAGGTGAAGAGGATGATGAGGATGCTCTCCCCAAGCACGTAGTGCCAGCCCTGGGGGGCGAAGAAGTTCGCGAGATCGGTCCCGAAGCCGGCGCGGTTCTGGCCGATGAGCTGCCCGACCGTAGGCGGGATCGCCATCACGCTGACGGCGAAGATGACCGGGATCACGCCGGCCATGTTGACCCGCAGCGGCATGTAGGTCATGCCGCCCTGGGTCATGCGTCGGCCGATCACCCGCTTTGCGTATTGGACGGGGATCTTGCGCTGGCCCTCTTGGACGAACACGACCGCGGCGACGACCGCGACCACGATGAAGGGCATCACCACGCGGAACACCTGATTGGGGTTGTTCCACCAGGCTTGCACCCCGGAGGGGATGCGGGCGACGATCGAGGCGAAGATCAGCAGCGAGATGCCGTTGCCGATCCCGCGCTGCGTGATCAGCTCACCCATCCACATCAGCAGCACGGTGCCGGCGGTGAGAGTGACGACGATCAGAAGCACCTTGCCGATCGTGAAGTTCGGGATCAGCGTGGTACCCGCCTGCTGCTGAAAGCTGCGGAACAAAAAGACGTAGCCGATCGACTGCGCAAACGCCAGCCCCACCGTCAGGTAGCGCGTGTACTGGGTGATTCGCGCCTGGCCGATCTCACCCTCCTTCTGCAGCTTCTCCAGCGAAGGGACCACGACCTGGAGCAGCTGCAGGATGATCGAGGCGGTTATGTAGGGCATGATCCCGAGCGCGAACAGCGCGATTCGCCCGAGGCCACCGCCCGAGAAGAGGTTCAGCAGCGCAAGGATGTTGTTGCCGCTTGCCTGCTGCTCGATCTGCTTGAGCGCATGCGCGTTGATCGCCGGGGCGGGGATGTAGGTGCCGAGCCTGTAGAGCCCAAGCAGCGCAGCGGTGAACAGGAGCTTCTTGCGGATCTCCGGAACCCTGAAGGCGCCGAGGATCGTGGAGATCATGGGGTGCGGCAGCTCCCCCCGGCCGCTTCGATCCGCTGGCGGGCGGCCGCGCTGAAGGAGTGCGCCTCGACCGTCAGCGGCTTGGTCAGCTCCCCGCGGGCCAGCACCTTGACTGGGACCCCCTTGCGCTTTGCAAGCCCCACTGCCCGGAGCGCCTCGAGCGTCACCGTGGCACCGGCCTCGAAGCGGTCCTCCAGCTGACTGAGGTTGACCGCCTGCGTCCGGGTGCGGAACGGCTCGAAGGGCATCGACTTCTTCATGTGCGGGCCGCGCAGCTTGCGCATCCGCATGTGGATTGGATTCTGGCCGCCCTCAAAGCGTGCGCGGCGCTTCGCGCCCGAGCGCGCGCCCCAGCCCTTCTGGCCACGGCCCGCGGTCTTCCCGGTCCCGGAGCCCTCGCCGCGGCCGACGCGCTTGCGCGGTCGGCGCGAGCCGGGAGCGGGCCTTAGGTTGTGCAGGCCGATCCGCTGCGCAGTGGGCGGCGCGGGGGCGATGCCATCGCCGGCGGCTTCGACCGGCTCCGAGCCCTGGCTTCTCGCAGGCTCGCTCACCGCTCCTTGACCTCCACCAGGTGGCGAACCCTATGGATCATCCCGCGCAGCTGCGGGGAGTCCTCGCGCTGGACCGAGTGGCCGATGCGCCGCAGGCCGAGCGAGCGCAACGTGTCTAGCTGACGCTTATCGGCGCCGTTTCGCGAGCGGCGCTGGGTGATCGTCACCATGCCCATCGCGGCCCACCCTCCGTGACGCCGAGTGCCGCTGCGCCTCTGTCGCGGTCGCCTCGGCTCATGCCCGATCCTCCTTGAGATTGCCGCCGGCGGGCGTGGCGAGCTCGCCAGCGGCAGCCCCCGCCTCCTCCGAGCCGCCGCCGGACAGCGGCTCCGGTGCAGATTCAGTCCCCGCCACGCTCTCCGAGCCGGCCGACACGGGCTCCTCCCCGGCCGCGCCAGCCGCACTCCCGTGGCGATCCGCGGCGTGGTCGCCAGGCGAGGGAGGCGCCTCCTGAGCGACGCCTTCGCCGGTCTTTGCGCCCTCGGCGCTCTGAGCAGCCGCCTCGGCGCTTCGAGCAGCAGCCTCCTGGCCGCTGCGACCACCGCGCCCCGGGCGCGTCCCTGACCCCTTACGCCCGTTGGCCCGCCGGCGCCCGGAACTCGCGCCCGCAGCGGAACCGTCTTGCGAGGCCAGCCCGAGCACCTGGCCGATCGACAGGCCGCGCAGCTCGGCGACCTCCTCGGGCGTGCGCAGCGCCTCGAGCCCTGCCATCGTCGCCTTGACGAGGTTGATCGGGTTCTGGGAGCCGAGGCTCTTGGAGAGGATGTCGTGGATGCCGGCGAGCTCGAGCACCGCGCGAACGCCACCACCCGCGATCACGCCCGTGCCCGGCGCCGCCGGCTTGAGCAGGACCTTGCCCGACCCAAACGTCCCCGTCACCTGGTGGGTGATGGTCGTCCCGTGCTTGGGCACGCGGTAGAGGTTCTTCTTTGCCCGCTCCACGCCCTTCTGGATTGCGACCGGCACCTCGTTTGCTTTGCCGTAGCCCACCCCCACCACCTCGCGCTCATCGCCGACGACCACGAGCGCGGTGAACGAGAAGCGCCGGCCGCCCTTGACGACCTTGGCAACTCGGTTGATCTCGACGACCCGCTCCTGGAGATCCAGGCCGACGGGGGAGACTGTGCGATCGCGCATTGGCATCGGTCGGTCTGAGGGTAGCGGCTCCTCAGAAGCGCAGCCCGCCCTCGCGGGCTCCTTCGGCAAGCGCCCTCACGCGGCCGTGGTACTTGTAGCCGCCGCGATCGAACACGGCGCGCTCGATCCCGGCCGCCCTGGCGCGCTGGGCCAGCAGCTCACCGGCGCGGCGCGCCTGCTCCATCGGCGCCAAGCCACGGAGCTCCGCCTCGGTCCAGGCGACCGCAGCCAGCGTGTGCCCGGCGCTGTCGTCGATCAGCTGCGCGAAGATGCCGCGGTTGGAGCGGAACACCGAGATCCGTGGGCGCTCGGCGCTGCCGCGGACCTTCGCGCGCACGCGGCGACGGCGACGCAGGCGGCGCTGGTGGGCGCTCATCACCGTCATGCCCGCTTGCCCACCTTGCGCGCCACGTACTCGCCCTCGTAGCGGATCCCCTTGCCCTTGTAGGGCTCCGGCTTGCGCTGCTTGCGGATGAAGGCAGCGACCTCCCCGACCTGCTGCTTGGATGCGCCGCGGACGACGATTCGCGTCGGCTGTGGCACCTCGAACTCGATCCCCTCCGGCGCCTTGACGTGAACCGGATGGGAGTAGCCGAGCGAGAGCTCGAGATCGCGCCCTCGCAGCTGCGCCCGGTAGCCGACCCCCTGGATCTCCAGGCGCTTTTCGAAGCCGTCGGTCACGCCCGTGACCATGTTCGCAACCAGCGTCCGCGTCAGCCCGTGCAACGCGCGATGCTCGCCCCGGTCGGTAGGGCGGCTGACGATGATCTGATCGCCGCGGTGCTCGACGCGGATGTCGCGGTGGATCCGCTCGGACAGCTCCCCGCGCGGACCGTTGACGGTCACCCGCTCGGGCTCGATCGCGATCTGCACCCCCGCCGGCACGGGGATCGGCTGCTTTCCGATTCTCGACATCAGCGTTCTTCTACCAGACCCTCGGCTCCACGGTCCCGCTGCTGCGCGAAGGCCCCTGCACTACCAGACCCGTGCCACCAGCTCGCCGCCGACGCCCAGGGCACGTGCCTGATGCCCGGTCATGACCCCACGCGAGGTGGAGACGATCGCGGTGCCCATGCCGCCGCGCACGCGTGGAATGTGCGCGTGATCGACGTAGATGCGCTTGCCCGGGCGCGATACGCGCTCGAGGCCGCTGATCACCGGCTCACGCTCGGCTGTGTACTTGAGCGTGATCGTGATCTGCTCGCCGGGCCGCCCGGGCCCGGGTGCCAGCACCTCGTAGCCCTCGATATAGCCCTGCTCCTGGAGGATCCGCGCAAGCTCACGCTTGAGCTTCGAGGAGGGCACCGTGACGTCGCGATGCTGGGCCTTGGCGGCGTTGCGCAGCCGCGTCAGGAAGTCGGCGATGGGGTCGGTCATCATCGTCGGTCGCTCCCTATCTCGCTCACCAGCTTGACTTCGTCATCCCGGGGATGAAGCCGCCGTGCGCCAGCTCGCGCAGGCAAATCCTGCATACGCCGAACTTCCGATAGACCGCGCGCGCGCGGCCGCAGCGGCGGCAGCGACTGTATGCCCGGGTCTTGAACTTGGGAGGCCGGCGCTGCCGGACCACCTGTGAGACCTTTGCCATCTAGCTCCTTCTCATTTTCAGCTGGCGGCGGGCTCAAGGAGCGGCTCGAAGCCGGCGGGTCGTCCCTCCCTCGCGAACGGCATCCCCAGCGCCTCGAGCAGGGCGAACGCCTCGGCATCGCTGCGCGCCGTGGTCGTGATCGTGATGTCGAGCCCGCGCACCTGGTCGATCTGGTCGTAGTCGATCTCGGGGAAGATCAGCTGCTCGCGCACCCCGAGCGAGTAGTTGCCGCGGCCGTCGAACGAGCGCGGGTTGAGCCCGCGGAAGTCGCGGATGCGGGGGATCGCGACCGACATCAGCCGGTCGAGAAACTCGTAGGCGCGATCGCCGCGAAGCGTGGCCGCCACCCCCACCGGCATGCCGGTGCGCAGCTTGAACTGGGCGATCGACTTGCGCGCGCGGCGCACGCTCGGCCGCTGCCCGGTGATCGCAGCCACCTGCGCAATCGCCGAATCGAGCACCTTCGAGTCCTGCTTTGCATCACCGACGCCCATGTTCACCGTGACCTTCGTGATCCACGGAGCCTGCATCGGCGTCGAGTAGCCGAAGCGCTTGACCAGCGCCGGTCTGATCTCCTGCTCGTAGCGCGTCCTCAACCTCGCGCGCGCCATCAGTCGAGCCTCGCTCCCGAGCGCTTGGCGACCCTCACCCGCCGTCCGTTCTCATCGACCTCGATCCGAATGCGCGTCGGCCGGCCATCGCGGGGATCGACCGGCATCACGTTGGAGAGGTGGATCGGCCCCTCCTTCTCGATCACCCCGCCGGTCTGCTGCGCGGTGGCCCCGGTCTGCCGGGGCCGCTGGTGGCGCTTGACCATGTTGAGCCCCTCCACGTAGCAGCGCTGCCTGGCCGGCTCGACGCGCAGGACCTTGCCGCGCTTGCCGCGGTCCTTGCCGGCGATCACGATCACCTCGTCCCCCGTCTTGACACGTGCCGGCACGCTAGAGCACCTCCGGGGCGAGCGAGACGATCTTCATGAAGTTGCGCTCGCGCAGCTCGCGCGCGACAGGGCCGAAGATGCGCGTGCCGCGCGGGTTGTTCTGGTTGTCGATCAGCACGGCGGCGTTCTCATCGAAGCCGATGTAGGTGCCGTCCTCGCGTCCGTAGGGCTTCTTCGTGCGCACGACCACGGCAGTCACCACATCGCCCTTCTTGACCGACCCCTGCGGGCTTGCCTGCTTGACGGTGGCGGTAACGATGTCGCCCACGTGCGCGTAGCGCCGGCGGTGGCCCCCCTTCACGCGGATTACGAGAATCTCGCGCGCGCCGGTGTTGTCGGCGACGCGCATTCTGGTCTCGTTCTGGATCATTGCGCGCGCTCCAGGACCCTGATCAGGCGCCAGCGCTTGGTCCGCGAAAGCGGGCGGCACTCGCGCACCAGCACGGTGTCGCCGACCTTCGCCTGCTCATGCTCGTCGTGCGCGTGAAGCTTCTTCGACGTGCGCACGATCCGCTCGTAGCGCGGATGGCGTCGGGCGACGTCGATCCGCACGGTGACCGTCTTCGCGGCGCGATCGGAGACGACCACGCCCTGGCGAGTCTTCTGGCGGCCGGGGACGTGCTCGCGCGCGGGCGTCGCCTCAACGCGAGGAGCGGCGGCAAGGACAGCCTTGCGCTTTGCGCGGGCTCGCTGGCGCTCGCGGCGGCGGGCCAGCGCCTTGGCGCGTCGCTCGGCGTCGCGCTGAGCCTGGCGCTGCTCGGGCGTGATCGGCGGACGCTGCTCTCCCATCACGACACCTCGATCCCACGCTCGCGCGCGATCGTCAGCGCGCGGGCCACCTCCCGCTTGGCCTGCCGCAGCCGCGCAGTGTTGTCGAGCTCGCCGGTTGCGTGCTGGAAGCGCAGCCCGAACAGCTCCCGCCGAGCGGTCTTGACGTGCTCGCGCAGCTCGGCCTCGCTCATATCGCGCAGTTCGGTTGGCTTGGTCATCTCATCCCTCCTGGCACGCCGTGAACGTCGTGCTTGCGCGCACCGCTCAGCCCTCCTCCCGCAGCACGAACTTGGTTCGCACGGGCAGCTTGTGGCCAGCGAGGCGCATCGCCTCGCGCGCGAGCGGCTCGGGCACGCCGGCAAGCTCGAACATCACGCGGCCGGGCTTGACGACCGCCACCCAGCCCTCCGGCGATCCCTTGCCCGAGCCCATCCGCGTCTCAGCGGGCTTCTTCGTATACGGCTTATCCGGATAGACGTTGATCCACACCTTGCCGCCGCGCCTGATCTTGCGGGTCATGGCGATCCGCGCAGCCTCGATCTGGCGGTTGGTGAGCCAGCCCGGGTCGAGCGCCTTGAGCCCGTACTCGCCGAACTGGACCTTGACCTGACCGCGGGCGATCCCGGTGCGGCGCCCACGGTGGACCTTACGGTGCTTGACGCGCTTGGGGGCAAGCATCAGCTCTCGCCTCCGCCCTGCGCTTGGGGCGCAACAGCCGTCTGCGCCTGCCCTTCTGCCTGCGGTTCCGGCTCAATCCGGCTGTCGGCCGGCGGCTGGGCTCGCTCGGGCGCGCGGGCCTCGCGCCGTGCCGCGCCCTGCGCTCCCTGCCCGCCGCGGCCGCGGCCGCCCGAGCGCGCCCCGCGCCCGCCACGGCTGCTCCCGCTCCCTTCCGCGCCACCGCCGGAGCCGCGACTCCCCGCTCGGGCGCCCTGTCCCGCGCGGGCGCGCCCGTTGCGCCCGCGCCCGTTGCGCCCGCCCCGCTCGGCGGCCTGTGGCGCCGGCTCCTCCATCATCGTCAGATCGGCGCCGGTGTAGCCCTCGGGCATGATCTCACCCTTGTTGATCCAGCACTTCACCCCAATGCGGCCGAACGTCGTGCGCGCCTCGTGAAAGCCGTAGTCGATGTCGGCCCGCAGCGTGTGCAGCGGCACGCGCCCGTCGGAGTAGCCCTCCGTGCGCGCCATCTCGGCACCGCCAAGGCGCCCTGAGACCTGCACCTTGACGCCCTTCGCGCCCGAGCGCATCGCGCTTGTCAGCGCGCGCTTCATCGCTCGCCGGAAGGCGACCCGGTTCTGCAGCTGCTCGGCGATCGACTGAGCCACGAGCCGCGCGTCGAGCTCGGGGCGCTTGATCTCAAGGATGTTGACCTTCACCTGCTTGCGGGTCATGCGGTGCAGGTCGCGCCTGAGCTGGTCGACCTCGGAGCCGGACTTCCCAATCACGATTCCGGGCCTGGCGGTGTGGATGTTGACCTCGACCTCGGTGGCGTTCTTGCGGATCGTGATGTCCGACAGCCCGGCATGCGCAAGCCGACCGATGATGTGGCGGCGGATCCGAGTGTCCTCGTCCAGGTAGTCGGCGAACTGGCGCTCGTTGAACCAGTTCGACTTCCAGTCGTGGATGTAGCCCACGCGCAGCGACTCGGGGTGAACCTTCTGGCCCATCGTGCGTGCTCGGCTAACTCGCCCGGGCGGGCGGGGTCGTGAGGTTCTCTCCCATGTTCATTCCTTTGGCGTGAGCATGATCGTCAGGTGGCTGGTGCGCTTGCGGATCCTCGTCGCGCGGCCCATCGCGCGCGGTCGGAACCGCTTGATCGTCGGACCCTCGTCGGCGTACACCGCCTTGACGTACAGGTCCTCGCCGACGAGCTCGTGGTTCTGCTCTGCGTTCGCGACCGCGGACTCGAGCAGCCTGCTCCAGTCGCGCGCGACCGCCCGCGGCGTATGAGCCAGGATAGCTCGCGCCTCCGCGACCGTCCTGCCGCGGATGTGCTCGCAGACAAGCCGTGCCTTGCGCGCGCTGGTGCGCACGTACTTGGCCTGTGCGCGCACGACCGGCGCCGGTGCCTCCGCATCTCGCTTCGACTGGCGAGGGGCAGACCTTGGCCTGGCTTCAGGTCGCTGCTCGGTGCTCGATCCACCGCCCTCGGCGCCAGACCCACCGTCCTCGGCGCCAGAGCCACCCGCCTCGCTTCCCGACCCACCAGCCTCGGCAGCCGATTGCGCAGGTTCAGGCCCCCCGGTGCCGGGAGCGGGCGCGCCCTCGTCCTTTGCCTCGGGCGTGCCCTCGTCCTTCGCAGCGGGCGCGCCCTCATCCTTTGCAGCGGGCGCGCCCTCGTCCCTTACCTCGGCCGGCGCGCCAGGCTCCTCGGGCAGCTCTGAGGTCCGCTCCTCGCTCATCGCCTCTTACCCGTTCCGGCGTGCCCACGGTACAGCCGGGTCGGCGCGAACTCCCCGAGCTTATGGCCGACCATCGCCTCGGTGATGAACACGGGCACGTGCTTGCGCCCGTCATGCACCGCGATCGTGTGTCCCACCATCTCGGGAAAGATCGTCGACGCCCGCGACCAGGTCTTCAGCATCCGCTTCTCGCCGGAGGCGTTCATCGCCTCGATCCGCGCCATCAGGCGCTCGTCGACGAACGGCCCCTTCTTGCTCGAGCGGCTCATCGCTTCTTACCCCTCCTGCGTCCGCGCACGATGTAGCGATCCGACTGCTTGCCCTTCTTGCGCGTGCGATAGCCAAGGGTCGGCTTGCCCCACGGCGTCACCGGATGGCGACCGGGGGTGGTGGAGCCCTCACCGCCGCCGTGCGGGTGGTCGACTGGGTTCATCGCCGTGCCGCGTGTCTGCGGGCGCACGCCCAGGTGGCGCTTGCGCCCCGCCTTGCCGATCTTGACGTTCTGGTGGTCGGCGTTGCCGAGCACGCCGACGGTCGCCCGGCACTCCGCGCGCACCATCCGCATCTCGCCCGATGGCAGCCGCAGGGTGACGTAATCGCCCTCCTTGGCCAGCAACTGGATCGAGGTGCCGGCGGCGCGTCCGAGCTGGCCGCCGCGGCCGGGGATCAGCTCGACGTTGTGGACCACCGTTCCCGGCGGCATGTCGCCCAGCGCCAGGCAGTTGCCGACGCGGATGTCCGAGCCGGGCCCGGAGCGCACGGTCTGACCCGGCCGCAGCCGCGCCGGCGCGAGGATATAGCGCTTCTCGCCGTCGGCGTAGTGCAGCAATGCGATGTGGGCGGAGCGGTTCGGGTCGTACTCGATGTGCGCAACTTTCGCGGGCACCCCATCCTTGCGGCGCTTGAAGTCGATCAGCCGGTAAGCGCGCTTGGCGCCGCCACCGCGGTGGCGGGAGGTCTTGCGACCGTAGGCGTTTCGACCGCCCGACTTCTTGAGCCCGACCGTGAGCGACTTCTCAGGCTCCGCGCGCGTCAGCTCGGCGAAGTCCGGATACGTGACGAACCGCCGCCCGGGGGAGGTCGGCTTGGGCTTGCGAATCGGCATCAGCAACCACCTCCGAGGTCGACCGTCTCACGGAGCAAGGCGGGCCGGCAGCTTCCCGCGCCGGCCAACCGGCCGGTCCGGTGCCGCTTGGACAGAGGCGACCTCCAGAGCCCGCCCGCACTCGCGGGGCCGCTCATGAGCTCTCCCCTCCGAGGGCCTGGCCGAAAATCGGGATCACATCGCCCTTGCGCACCTGGACGATTGCCTTCTTCCAACGCCGCCTGCGCCCAGCCGTCTGACCGCGGCGCTTGGGCTTCGGCTTGACGTGGGCGGTGCGCACCTCGACCACCTTCACGTCGAACAGCTGCTCGACCGCGGCGCGGATCTGCGTCTTGTGCGCACGCTCGTTCACGCGGAAGGTGTACTTGCCAGCCTCGGCCAGCACGTAGGTCTTCTCCGAGACGACCGGGCGGATGATCACCTGCGTGGGATCCACTAGGCAGCCTCCGCCGTCGGGGTCCCCTCGCGGCGCAGGCCCTCCGCGCGCGCGACCCCGGTCGCACGCGCCACGAGCGCCTCCAGCGCCACGCGCGATACCAGCAGCGAGGCCGCACCGACCACATCCGCGACGCCGACGTCGGCCACCGGCAGCGGCACGACCCGCGGCAGGTTGCGGAACGAAAGTCCCGCCGTCCGCTCGTCCGGATCGAGCACCACCAGCACCGGCATGACAGCACCCCACTGGTCCAGCAGCGCCACCGCACGCTTGGTCGAAGGCTGTTCGAAGGCGCCTGCGTCGAAGATCGCCAGCGATCCACGCTCCGCGTGCAGCGACAGCGCCCCGCGCAGCGCGGCGCGGCGCGCCTTGCGATTGACCTTGAACGTGTAGCGGCGCGGGGTGGGCCCAAACACGGTGCCCCCGCCGGTGAACTGGGGCGCACGGATCGAGCCCTGACGCGCGCGCCCCGTGCCCTTCTGACGCCACGGCTTGACGCCGCCGCCCGAGACCTGACCACGGGTCCTGGTCGACGCCGTCCCGCGACGGCGCGCCGCAAGCTCGGCGCGCACCACCTCGTGCACGAGCGGCATGTTGAAGCGAGCCTCAAACACGCCTTGATCCAGCGGCATGCTGCCGCCCTCGGTGAGAACCAGCGCGCTCCTAGCCATGTGCCGCCTCCGTGCGGTCGGCGCGAATCCGCCCGGCTGGCGCAAGCCGCCCGCTAGCCATCGGTGCGCACCTCCACGGTGCCGCCACGCGGCCCCGGCACGGCGCCTCGCACGAGCATCAGGTTCTGCTCCGGCATCACCTCGACGACGGTCAGCCCGCGCTGGGTGACGCGCCCGCCGCCCATCCGCCCAGCCATGCGCAGCCCTTTGAGCACCCGTGAGGGGGTGGCCGAGGCGCCGATCGAGCCGGGCTTGCGAATGTTGTGGGAGCCGTGGGATTTCGGGCCGCGACCGAAGTTGTGGCGCTTGACGGTCCCCTGAAACCCCTTCCCCTTCGAGCGACCGGAGACCTTGACCCGTTCACCTGGGGAGAACGCCTCGACTGTGACCACGTCGCCCACCAGCAGCTCGCCGGCGGCATCGCGGAACTCGACCAGGTGGCGGTGGGCGGAGACGCCAGCCTTCTTCAGATGTCCGAGCTGCGCGCGCGTCAGCGCCTTCTCCTTGCACGGCCCGAACGCGAGCTGCACAGCCTCGTAGCCGTCGCGTTCGCGAGTGCGGATCGCGGTCACCGGACACGGCCCGGCCTCAAGCACGGTCACGCGCTCGATCCGACCATCGTCGGTGAAGCGCTGTGTCATGCCGAGCTTCTTCGCAAGGATCACGGCCATCGCCAGCGCTCCTACGAGGCCAGGCGGATCTCGATGTCCACGCCAGCCGGCAGGTGGTCGAGCCGCTGCAGCGAGTCGACCGTCTTCGGCGTCGGCTGGTGGATATCGATCAGCCGCTTGTGCGTGCGGATCTCGAAGTGCTCGCGCGAGTCCTTGTCCTTGAACGGCGAGCGGATCACGCAGTAGACGTTCTTCTCGGTCGGCAGCGGCACCGGTCCGGAGACGCGCGCGCCCGTGCGCGTGGCCGTCTCCACGATCTCCTTGGCAGCCGTCTCGATCGCCGTGTGGTCGTAGGACTTCAGGCGGATCCGGATCTTGTTCTGGGCGACTGTTGCCACTGGCTTGTGAGGACTCTCTGGGACTCGAGCGCTGTGCTTCTCATCGAAAGGAGGCCGGTCCCGGTGCTTCGGGACCCGGCCCCCGGTGGTCGTATCGAACTTTGACTTTCAAAAGGGCGGCCGGCCCTAGGGGGCCAGGCCGCCCCTTTATCAACTACTCGACGATCTCGGTGACGATCCCCGAGCCGACCGTGCGGCCGCCCTCGCGAATCGCGAACCGCAGGCCTTGATCCATCGCGATCGGCTGGATCAGCTCGACCTCCATCTGCACGTTGTCACCCGGCATCACCATCTCGACGCCCTCGGGCAGGTGGGCGACACCGGTGACGTCGGTCGTGCGGAAGTAGAACTGCGGCCGGTAGCCGGAGAAGAACGGCGTGTGGCGGCCGCCCTCCTCCTTCTTGAGCACGTAGACCTCAGCCTTGAACTTGGTGTGCGGCGTGATCGAGCCGGGCTTGGCGAGCACCTGGCCACGCTCGATCTCATCGCGCTTGATCCCACGCAGCAGGCAGCCGACGTTGTCGCCGGCGCGCCCCTCGTCGAGGATCTTCTTGAACATCTCAACCCCGGTGACGACGGTCTTGCGCGTCGGACGGATGCCGACGATCTCGACCTCATCCCCGGTCTTGACGATCCCCTGCTCGATCCGGCCGGTGGCGACCGTGCCGCGCCCGGTGATCGAGAAGACATCCTCAATCGGCATCAGGAACGGCTTGTCCAGCTCGCGCACCGGCTCCGGGATGTAGGTGTCGAGCGTGTCCGCCAGCTCGAGGATCTTCTGCTCCCACTCCTTGTCGCCCTCGAGCGCCTTCAGCGCCGAGCCGGTCACGAACGGGATGTCATCGCCGGGGAACTCGTACTCGGAGAGCAGGTCGCGAACCTCGACCTCGACCAGCTCGAGCAGCTCCGGGTCGTCGACCATGTCGGCCTTGTTGAGGAACACGACGATGTAGGGGACGCCGACCTGGCGGGCCAGCAGGATGTGCTCGCGCGTCTGCGGCATCGGCCCGTCGGCGGCCGAGACCACCAGGATCGCCCCGTCCATCTGCGCCGCCCCGGTGATCATGTTCTTGATGTAGTCGGCGTGTCCGGGGCAGTCCACGTGCGCGTAGTGGCGCTTGGCGGTCTGGTACTCCACGTGCGAGGCGGCGATCGTGATCCCGCGCGCCTTCTCCTCGGGCGCGTTGTCGATCGACTCGAACGAGCGGACCTCGGTCCCGCCGAAATGGTCGTGGAGCACCTTTGTGATGGCCGCGGTCAGCGTCGTCTTGCCATGGTCGATATGACCGATGGTGCCGACGTTGACGTGGGGCTTGTCGCGCTCGAACTTGGCCTTCGCCACTTTCCGTTGCTCCTTGTCGTCTTCAGTGTTTGGCTCGTCTGTTGCGGCGAACTTTCTCAGGATAGGAAATTCCGCCCGGCCCCGCCGCGAGGCCCTCCGCGTGATCCGATCGCCCGCTCTACGCCGCCTGCATCTCGCCGATCAGGCGCTCGGCGATGTTCGACGGCACCTCCTCGTAGCGGTCGAACTGCATCGTGTAGGTCGCCCGGCCCTGGGTGGTGGAACGCAGGTCGGTCGCATAGCCGAACATCTCGGCGAGCGGCACGAGCGCGGTGATCACCTGGGCGTTGCCGCGCGGCTCCATCCCCTGCACGTGTCCGCGGCGGCGGTTCAGATCGCCGATCACCTCACCCATGAACTCCTCCGGGGTGACGACCTCGACCTTGAAGACCGGCTCGAGCAGCACCGGCTTGGCTCGAGCAGCCGCGGCCTTCAGCGCCAGCGACCCCGCCACCTTGAAGGCCAGCTCGGAGGAGTCGGTCTCGTGGTAGCGCCCGTCGACCAGCGTGACCCGCACGTCGACCATCGGGTAGCCAGCCAGGGGGCCGTTCTCCATCGCCTCCTCGATCCCCTTCTCGACCGCCGGGATGAACTCGGTGGGGATCGCGCCGCCCTTGATCTTGTTGACGAAGTCGAAGCCCTCGCCGGGCGCGGGCTCGACGTCGATGTAGACGATCCCGTACTGCCCGGCGCCGCCCGTCTGGCGCACGAAGCGGCCCTCGACGTTGTGCGCGGTGCCGCGGATCGTCTCCCGGTAGGAGACCTGGGGACGGCCGACGTTCGCGCCGACCTTGAACTCGCGCATCATCCGGTCGACCAGCACCTCGAGGTGCAGCTCGCCCATGCCGGCGATCTCGGTCTGCCCAGTCTCCTCGTTGGTCCGCACCTGGAAGGTCGGATCCTCCTCGGCCAGCCTGGCGAGCGCGGTCGCCATCTTCTCCTGGTCGACCTTGGTCTTCGGCTCGATCGCGACCTTGATCACGGGCTCGGGGAACTCGATCGTCTCAAGGCGGATCGGCGCCTCCGGTGCGCACAGCGTGTCGCCGGTCGTGACCTGCTTGATGCCGACCGCCGCCGCGATGTCGCCGGCGTGGACCTCCGGTACCTCCTCGCGCTCGTTGGCGTGCATCATCAGGATTCGCCCGATCCGCTCGGTGCGGCCGGTGTTGGCGTTCAGCACGCGCGTCCCGGCCCGCAGCGTGCCCGAGTAGACGCGGAAGTAGGTGAGCTTGCCGACGTAGGGGTCGGCCATGATCTTGAACGCCAGCGCGGCGAAGGGCTCATCGTCGGAGGCATGGCGAACCGCCGGCCGCTCGTCGCCGTTGCGCGAGCCCTTCGCCGGCTCGAGGCCCTCCACCGGCGGCACGTCAAGCGGGCTCGGCAGGTAATCGATCACCGCGTCAAGCAGCGGCTGCACCCCCTTGTTCTTGAACGAGGAGCCGCACAGCACGGGCGTCAGCTCGATCTGCAACGTCGCCTTGCGGATCGCCGCCTTCAGCCGCTCGGGCGGGATCTCCTGCTCCTCGAGGATCATCTCAAGCAGCTCGTCGTCGTAGCGGGAGACCTCCTCGAGCAGGTGCTCGCGCGCGGCGGCCGCCTCATCGGCGAGCTCGGCGGGGATCTCGACGACCTCCTGCTCGCGGCCGAGCTCATCCTTGTAGAAGATTGCCTTCATCGCAACCAGGTCGACGACCCCGCGGAATGAGGCCTCCGAGCCGACCGGCAGCTGGATCGGCACCGCGCGGGCGCCGAGGCGATCAGCCATCGTCCGCACGCTGCGGTGAAAGTCGGCGCCGATGCGGTCCATCTTGTTGATGTAGGCGATCCGGGGAACGCGGTACTTGTCCGCCTGGCGCCAGACCGTCTCCGACTGCGGCTCGACCCCGGCCACCGAGTCAAACAACGCGATCGCGCCGTCCAGCACCCGCAGCGAGCGCTCGACCTCGACCGTGAAGTCGACGTGGCCAGGCGTGTCGATGATGTTGATGCGATGGCCCTTCCACTGAGCGGTGGTGGCGGCCGAGGTGATCGTGATGCCACGCTCCTGCTCCTGTGCCATCCAGTCCATCACCGCCGCACCCTCGTGCACCTCGCCCATCTTGTAGGTGCGGCCGGTGTAGTAGAGGATCCGCTCGGTGGTCGTGGTCTTGCCGGCGTCGATGTGCGCCATGATCCCGATGTTGCGGGTCTTCTCGAGTGGAAACTTGCGGGGCATCTGCTGGTCCTGGCTGGTCGGGCGCTGATCTCGGAGACGGCGGGTCGGAGACGGCGGGCGAGGGCCGCCGGGAGCTGCCGGCCGCACTCGCGCGACGCGCTCGGGAGCGGGCATGAAAAAGGGCCCAGAGGGCCCGATCACGACACCGCTGTCGCTCCGGGCGAGGCGTCTATGCGGTCGGCGTCTCCATCGCTTGGATACTCCGTTCCCCGGGTACCCGGGCATGTCCGCACGCCCTCCCCGGGGCCAGTGCCAAATATAGCAGAGGTTGCCGTGCCGTCTGGGACGTTTGGCGCGCGTGGCGCCCCACAGGCGCGGACGCTCCCTATCGGCCGCTCAAGTGAGCTCCCCCGGCGGAGCGGCGCCAGCAAGCCGTCCCGACGCTCGCTCGGCTTCTACCGAGAGACACTTGGAGGGGTAGCGCTGGTGCTGGCGAGCGTCTGGGGGATGCTCGAGCGGAGGAGCCGCCGCGGCGCGGCGCCCGCCGCCGTACGCCAGGCAAGGGATCGGCAACGCGCGGAGCGAGCGCCATCGGGAAGCCCACGCCGCTGATTAGCAATGGGTTAACGCGGGCAGCGTGCTGACAGTTGCCGGGGCTGGGGGGCGCGAGCGCCACCCGGCGCGCATTACATTTAGCCGACGCGAGGGTTGTCCCGCCGCAGCCCCCGGTCCCGTGCGGTGGGCGGCCCTCGCGTTTCCGGTGGACGTGCCCGGTGCGGCGGGCTGACGCTGGCGTAGCGGGCAGCCGGCCCAAGGAGCCAGCGTCGGCTCGGCTAGTCGCGCGGATCCCGCGCTGGGGGAGGCGGGGCCACCGCAACCACCGGCGAGCCGCCGTCTGCAGCCACCACCGAGCCGCCGCCCACGGCCACCGGCGAGCCGCCCCAGCTACCAGCGATAGTGCGCGAAGGCCTTGTTGGCCTGCGCCATGCGGTAGATGTCGTCCTTGCGCTTGTAGGCGTTGCCCTGCTGCTGCTGTGCGTCCAGCAGCTCATGCGCAAGCCGCTGCGCCATCGTCCGCTCGCGGCGCTGACGCGCGTACTGGACGAGCCAGCGCACGGCCAGCGTCCGCGCCCTCCGCGGCGGCACCTCGACGGGGACCTGGTAGGTCGCGCCGCCGACCCGGCGCGGGCGCACCTCGAGCACGGGTGTGAGCGCCTTGATCCCGGCCTCCAACTGCTCGACCGGGTTCTTGCCGGTCCGCTCGCCGAGGATCGCAAGCGCGTCGTAGACGATCTTCTCAGCGATCGACTTCTTCCCGTCCAGCATCACCTTGTTGATCACCTGCTGGACGAGGCGATTGCGGTAGATGGGATCGGGCTCGATCGGCCGGACTGGGGCTGCAGCGCGGCGGGGCATGAACTCCTCAGACGCTACTTCGCCTTGACCCCGTACTGTGAGCGCGCCTTCTTCCGCTCGCCGACCCCGGCCGCGTCGAGCGCGCCTCGGATCACCTTATAGCGGAAGCCCGGCAGGTCCTTCACACGGCCGCCGCGCACAAGCACGACGGAGTGCTCCTGGAGGTTGTGGCCCTCCCCTGGGATGTAGGCCCCGACCTCCATCCCGTTCGTGAGGCGGACGCGCGCGACTTTACGCAGCGCCGAGTTCGGCTTCTTGGGGGTGGTGGTGTAGACGCGCGTGCAGACCCCGCGACGTTGCGGGGCGGCGACCTTGCGCTTGCGTCCCCTGCCCGACTTCAGGCCGGGCGTGGAGATCTTCTTGGCGGGCTTCTTGCGACCCTTCGTAACTAGCTGGCTGGTGGTCGGCATCAGAGGGGCAAGGCTAGCAGGGCGCAGGTAAAGCCACGCGCAATCCCGGTGCACGACACTTTCAGAGCGCATGCGGCGCCGCAGGCTTCCCCCCTTCGCCCTCTTGCTGGTGGTGCTCGTCGGCCTCGCCGCGGCCGTGGTTGCGCTGCTCGGCGGTCGCAGCCAGCGCCGTGAGCCGCCGCGTGTGGCAGGGCCAGCGCGGGCATGCGTGCGCGCGACCGCGCGCGCAAAAGCGGTTGTGCGCTCAACGGTGCGCGTGCGCGCGCGCGCCGAGCAGCCGGTGGCGGTGACGGAGCGGGTGATCACCGGCGAGTTGGCGGTTGCGGCCACCCGCTCGCAGACGGTGATCGCCGAGGCGCAGCTGTCGCAGCCCGTGAAGCTCGGCGCCGATGCGCTGGCGAGGCGATCGGCCTGCGCCGAGGCGGCCTCGGCCAGGCAGGCCGATCTCGCCGCGGCGCAACAGGCCCACGAGCAGGCCCTGCTGGCCGCGCGTGCGCGCGCTACGGCGCGCGCGGCCCGCGCCGTGCGCGCGCTCCAGGCGAGGCTCGCCCCCGCGCTGCTTTTGCGCGCGCGGGAGCTCGCGCAGGAGCGCGCCCACGCTCGCGCCGTGGCGCTCGAGCCGCTCTTGGCACGCGAGGCCCGCGCCGCGGCGTTGGCGCGCGCGCGGAAGCTGACCGGGCGGCAGGCGGCACCCAAGCGCGCATGAGGCTGGAGCGGCCCCGGGACTCGCCGGTGGCGCCCCGCACCAGCAGCCCGGCCGCCTCGCGCCCGTCCCTGCCGGCGGGCTCCTACGGACCGCCCCTCCCAGCGGGCTGCCTCGCGGCCGGCCTCCTAGCCCGCCACCACCCCGCCCAGCACCTCGTCCACGGGCGCGTAATCGACGCCGGTCGCCTCGGCCACCGGCGCACAGGTGACCTGCCCGCCGGCGACGTTCACGCCAAGCTTCAAGCCCCGATTGGCCCCAACCGCCGCGCGCACCCCCTGCGAGGCGAGCTGCAGCACATAGGGCATCGTCGCGTTGGTGAGCGCGTAGGTCGAGGTGATCGGAACGGCGCCGGGCATGTTCGTCACGCAGTAGTGGGTTATCCCATCGACCTCGTAGGTCGGGTTTGAGTGCGTCGTTGGGCGAGAGGTCTCAAAGCAGCCTCCCTGGTCGATCGAGACATCGACCAGCACCGCATGTCGCTTCATCAGTCGCAGCTGCTCGCGCGTGACCACGCGGGGCGCGCGGGCGCCATGCACAAGCACCGCGCCGATCACGAGATCGGCGTCGGGCAGGCGCTCCTCGATCGACAGCGTGCTCGCAAAGCAAGTGTCCGCGCGACCGCCGAAGGCGATGTCGAGCTCGCGCAGGCGGTCGATGTTGCGGTCGTAGACGTAGACGGTCGCCTCCATCCCGATCGCGATGAACGCCGCGTTCATCCCCACCACCCCCCCGCCGATGATGACCACGTTGGCCCCGGCCACCCCAGGCACGCCGCCAAGCAAGATGCCGCGGCCACCGAGCGGCTTCTCCAGCATGAAGGCGCCCGCCTGGGTGGCGATCTTGCCCGCCACCTCCGACATCGGCGCAAGCAGCGGGAGGCGCCCGCGCTCATCCTCGACGGTCTCATAAGCGATGCAGGTCGCCCCCGAGCGCATCAGCCCGCGCGTCAGCTCGGGGTCGGCGGCCAGGTGCAGGTAGGTGAAGAGCGTATGGCGGGGTTCGAGCATCGCCACCTCCGGCGGCTGAGGCTCCTTGACCTTGACGATCAGCTCCGCCTCGCCGAAGACGGACTCCGCGTCGGGCACGATCGTCGCGCCCTGCGCCGCATACTGCTGATCCTCGATCGCCGACCCCAACCCGGCGCCGCTCTGCACAAACACCCGGTGGCCTGCGTCGGTCAGCTCGCGCACGCCGGCGGGCGTCAGAGCGACCCGATACTCGTCGGCCTTGACCTCGGTCGGAACCCCCACTCTCATGAGACAAGCTCCCTTCCTCGTATGGCAAGCCAGAACTCGATCCGATCCCGGGCGCTTGCGAGGTCGCGCCCGGTCAGCTGCTCGATCCTGCGGATTCGGTAGCGGAGCGTATGCCGGTGGCAGTAAAGCCGCCGCGCGGCGCGCTCCCACTGGCCGTTCTCCTCGATGAAAGCCTCCAGGGAGCGCATCAGCTCGCCGCCGTAGGCTCCCTCGCTCGCCTCGATCGGCCCGAGGATCGAGTCGCAGTAGAGCCTCAGCGCCTCATCGCCCTGCAGAGCCAGGAGCAGCTGGAAGGCCCCGAGATCGCGATAGGTGGCAACTCGCGCAGCGACAGGGCCGGCGGTGCGCGCCCGCGCGCCGTTGCGCACCCCCGCCTCCGCACGGCTCCGCGCCAACGCCTGCGCGCCTGAGGCGCTGGCCGACGCGCCATTCCGCAGCCCCGCCTGCACGCCTGGGACCCGCGCCAACGCGCCATTGGCCGTGGTGGCGGCCCCGGCACGAACTTGTCCCCGCACGCTCTCGTGCGCCCCCGCTGCGGAGTGGCCTGCGGCCAGGGAGACCGCCTCAAGCGCGCAGCGCGCCTCATGGAACGTGCGCCGCGCCTGGGCGACCTCGACGGCGCGACCCACCCCGATCGTCACGGCCGCACCCAGTCCGCGCGCGAGCTGCTCGGCAACCCGCTGCGCCAGCTCGAAGAGCTCCTCCTCGGACTCCTCGCCCTCGATCAGCGCGCATGTCAGCGCGCCGTGGGTGGCGAGCAATCCGTCAGCGCCCTCGGCGCGCAGCGCCGAGCGCAGCGCCAGCTCGGTGGCCTCCGCCGCCCCGCGGCCGCGCTGCGGCCGCCCCAGCACCAGCGCCGCCACCTTGCCGGACAGCCCGAACGGCTCGAGTCGGCGTCGAAGCTCCTCCCCGCGTAGCTCGCCGGCGAGCAGCGCCGCCAGCACGTCGCCGGCCAGGCGGCGCTCGGTATCGCCAGCGATGCGCCGCCGCAGCAGCTCCAGCGCCACGATCGTCACCGCCTGGCGGAGCACGAGCCGGTCGAACTCCCCAAGCGACCCGCCATCCTTGATCGCCACGAGCCACGCCTGCGGGACCGCATCGGCCTCGCCGCCGACGGCTCGCGGGGCGCCCTCGGCGGCCACCGGCAGCGCCAGCGCTCGCGCGTCGCCCGCGGGCGTGAACTGGCGCGCCTGGCGGCGCCGAGCGCGCTCCCGCAGCTCGGCTCCGAGCGCGGCGAGCTCGTCGGCCGCCGGCTCGCGCCGGAACGCGTGGCTGGCGAGCAGCTCCCCGCGTCGATCGAAGACCGCGATGGCGGCGCCGATCAGCGCCGCCAGCCCACCGGCCAGGGCCGGCAGGCCGCGCTCGGAGAGCACGATCCGCTCGAGCCGCTCATGCGCGGCGAGAGCCCGGCGCAAAAGCGCATACTGCTCGCTCGCCAGCTGCGTGAACGCCGCCTCGGTCAGCGCAATGAACGGCAGTTCGTAGGGGATCTCGAACACCGGGAAGCTGCGCTCCTCGGCCGCCTCCACCAGGGCCGGCGGAACGCGCTCGTGGGCGAAGCCGGTGCCAAAGCCGAGCCCGGCCAGCTGGTGCTCGGCGAGGCGTCCCACGAACTCGCGCTGGCGCTCGGGGGTGTCGAGCTGCATGCCGGTTGTCAGCAGCAGCTCGCCGCCGGACAACCAGGGGGTTGGATCGAGCAGCTCGGAGATGTGGACCCAGCGGACGGGCAGATCGAGACCGGCCTCGCCGGCGAGCAGGCGCAGGTCGAGGTCGGCGATCAGACTGCGAACGGTCAGCATCCCCGCCTGCGTCCGATCCGCTTGGCGTCGATCGCGAGCATCGTCCTGCTCCCCGCTAGGCGGCGTGCACCGCCATGCGCTCGCCGGCCTCCCTCAGCACCGGCCTCAGGATCGCCTCGATCTCGGCGAACTGCTCAGGCCCCGCGATCAGCGGCGGCGACAGCTGGATGACGGGATCGCCGCGATCATCCGCGCGACAGATCAACCCCCGTCGGTACAGCTCGCCCGAGAGGAAGCCGCGGAGAAGCGTCTCCGACTCCTCGTCGTTGAAGGACTCCTTGGTCTGCTTGTCCTTGACCAGCTCGATCGCCTGGAAGTAGCCGGCGCCGCGGACGTCGCCCACGATCGGCAGCTCCCTAAGCGATTCGAGCATCGCGCGGAACTCCGCCTCATGCGCGCGTACGTTCTCGATCACCCCCTCGCGCTCGAACGCATCGAGGTTGGCCAGCGCGATCGCCGCGCAAACCGGATGCCCGCCGAAGGTGAAGCCATGCGCAAAGGTGTTGGTGCCCTCCATGAACGGCTGCGCGATTCGGTCTGAGGCGATCACCGCGCCCATCGGCGCGTAGGCGCTCGTCAGCGCCTTGGCGGTGGTGATGATGTCGGGCTCGTAGCCGTAGCGCTGGCAGCCGAACCACTCGCCGAGCCGCCCCCACGCGCAGATCACCTCATCGGAGATCAAAAGCACGTCATAGGCGTCGCAGATCTCGCGCACCCGCTGGAAGTAGCCGTCGGGCGGGGTGAAGCAGCCGCCCGCGTTCTGCACCGGCTCGAGGATCACCGCCGCGACCGTGTCCGGGCCCTCGAACTCGATCCGCTCAGCGATCGCATCGCTGAAGTAGGACTCGTCGAGTCCGGGCCGCAGCCGGTAGGTGTTGGTGTTGGGCACGTGCACGACGCCCGGCGTGAGCGGCTCGAAGGGCTCGCGCAGGCTGGTGATACCGGTCGCCGCCAGGGCGCCGAGGCTGGTGCCGTGGTAGGCCACCTCGCGCGCGATCACCTTGACCTTGTTGGGTTTGCCGGTCAGCTTGTGGTACTGGCGGGCCAGCTTGAGCGCCGACTCGACTGCCTCCGAGCCGCCGCTGGTGAAGAACACGCGATTGAGATCGCCTGGAGCCAGCGAGGCGATCCGCGCAGCTAGCTCGATCGCCCGCGGGTGCGCGTAGGACCAGGTGGTGAAGAAGCCGAGCTCGCGCGCCTGCTCGGCTCCTGCCTGCACGAGATCTGCACGCCCATGGCCGATGTTCACGCAGAACAGCGCCGAAAGGCCGTCGAGGTAGCGCTTGCCGTGGTGGTCGTAGACATAGCAGCCCTCGCCGCGGACGATGATCGGGACCTCCTGCTCCTGGTAGGAGGACATCCGCGTGAAGTGCATCCACAGGTGACGGCGCGCAAGATCCTCGAGCGTGTCCGCGTCCGTGCGGCTGGCCGCATTGGCCGTGCGGGTGGGGGCATCGGTGCTGGACATATCTCTCCCTGAACGCGATTTGCCGTTTCGTACAACGGTAGTTGCAATGCGGCGCACACTCAATTGGACAGACCGTGGCACTCTTCTCATTTCCGCTTGACGAATCGGCGGACTTTGAGGGCGTGCTGCGCGCGGCCCTGAGCGCGGGGGGTGCGGCTCAGCGCCCGCCTGCCGATGAGCCGCGCAGCTGGCGGTGATCGCCAGGCCGGCTTACGCCAAGCGGTCCTCGCGGCGGTGGCCGACGCGCTGGCGCTCAGCTGGCGGTGATCGCCAGCACCGGCGGCAGTCGCGCCGCCACCGTGACCCAGCTCGCACCGGCGTCGGCCGACCCGAACACCTCCCCTGAGGTCGCGCCGAAGTACAGCTCGAGCCGCTCGCCCTCGCCGACCGCTGCGAACGCCTGGCGCAGGACCGTCAGGTAGGCGTGTTGCTGCGGCAACCCCTCGCCGCGGGGCTGCCAGCTTGCGCCGCCGTCGCGCGTCTCGTAGACGCGCACGCGCCCTTCGGGCGTCACGCGGTCCATATCGGCCACCAGCGGGATCACATACGCGCAGTCGGGATCGGCCGGGTCGACCGCCAGCGGGAAGCCGAAGTCAGAGGGCAGCCCCCCGCCGATCTCACGCCAGCTGACGCCCGCATCGTCGGAGCGATAGACGCCGCCGTGAAACTGGATGAAGAGCCGCTCCGGGCGGGCCGGCGCGCGCTCCATGTGATGGACGCAGAGCGGCGCCCCGACGCCGCGCGGTGGTTCGGGCAACCCCAGCCGCTCGCGCACATCCTCGGGTAGGTAGCGTGGCATGAGGCCCTTGTTGCCGCGCGACCACGTACGCCCGCCATCGTCGGTGTGCCACACGCCCGCCGCGGAGATCGCGACCGACAGCCGGTCGGGGTCGCCGGGCCAGGTGGCGATCGAGTGCAGGCAGAGCCCGCCGCCCCCCGGCTGCCAGGACCCGCGACTCTCCTGCTCCCACAGTCCGGCGTTGACCTCCCAGCTCGCGCCGCCATCGACGCTCTCGAGCAGCACGCCGGGGTCACCCCCCGCGTACAGCTGACCATCGCGCTCGCCGGGGGTGATCACCCAGATCCGCTCGAGCGCCTGCTCACCGCCGGCGGGCAACTCAACACCGCGTGCCTGCCTCCACCCTGCGGCGCAGTCGCTGGCAAGGAAGATCTTCGGCCCGTAGAAGGGCGAGGTCGTGGTCGCCACAAGCCAGCCGCTGCGCCGGTCGCGCAGCGCGTACTCGACTGGCACGCCCGCGAACGCGCGGGCGCGCAGCTCAAACCCGAAGCGCACATCTCCCTCGAGCGCGAACAGCCCCTTCTTGGTCGACACCAGCAGCTCCCTCACCTCACCCTCCCGTGATCGCAGGCAGGATCTGGACGCGCGCGTCGGCTGCCACCGCCGTGCTCTCACGACCCGGCTCGCCGCCGACATAGACGTTCAGGTGGCGGCGAATCATGCCGCGCTCGTCGAGGATCCAGCCACGCGCGTCGGGGCTGACCCGCTCGAGCTCTCGCAGAAGCTCGAGCACGGTCGCGCCGTCAAGCTCGATTTCGCCGCTGCCGCCAGCGAGCCGACGCAACGGACCGTGCAGACATAGCAGCGGCATCTGCGGAGCATAGCCCGAGCTTTCCAAGATCCGCTCAGATCGGATCTGCAAACGAGCCGTGGCGTCCCGCGCCCGCGCGGAAGCGATCCAGGCCCGGCTGCGCCTCCTCGAGGGCGCGCAGCCCGTGGGCGAGCTCGTTGGCGAGCGCCTCGCGCTCCGACAGGCCCTGCTGCTCAAGCGCCGAGAGGCGATCCTCACGCAGACAGCGCTGCGGAAAGCGGGCAAGCTCGCGCGCCAGGCACTCCGCCGCGGCGCGGCTCTCCCCGTCGGGGACGACGCGGTTGACAAGGCCGATCTGCAGGGCCTCGGCGGCGTCGACGGGCCGCCCGGTGAGGATCAAATCGAGCGCGCGGCTCAACCCGATCAGCCGCGGCAGGCGCACGGTGCCGCCATCGATCAAGGGCACGCCGAAGCGCCGGCAGAAGACGCCCAGCACCGCTCCCTCCTCGGCAACGCGCAGATCACACCACAGCGCAAGCTCCAGTCCACCCGCGACCGCATGGCCGGCGATCGCCGCAATCACCGGCTTTGTCAGGCGCATGCGCGTCGGCCCCATCGGCCCGTCAGGGGTCGCGCTCAGGCTGCCCGGGCCGCCGCTTGGGTCGCCGGCGCCGTGCTGCGACTCGCTCCTGCCAGCTCGCGCCGCAGCCGGGGCCCGGTCAAGCGGCCGCACCCGGTTGCCCCGCTCAGTTCCGAGCGCCTTCAGATCAGCGCCGGCGCAGAACACGCCGCCCTCGCCGTGCAGCACAGCAACCGCGGCGTGGCGATCGGCCTCAAAGCGCCGGAAGGCAGCGGCAAGCGCATCCGCGCTGGGCCCATCGAGGGCGTTGCGAACCTCCGGGCGGTGCACCACCACGGTCCAGATCGGTCCGTCGCGCTCGATCCGCACCGCATCGCTCACGCGCTCGACTCGCTTGGGGCCGCTCACGCGCACGCCCCGATCGCACGTCGCACAAAGGCCGCCAGCTCGGCCAGCAGCGCGTCACCCTCAAGCGCCCCGGCGGCGGCTGGCGCGAGCGGCCCGATCAGCGCTTCGCCGCAGGCGCCGACGAGCGCAGCCGCACTGAGCTCCGGGTCCTGCGCTGGCAGCTCGCCGGCGGCGATGGCCGCCGTCAGGACCTCCGCGGCCAGTTGGCGGTAGCGCGCGCGGTAGGCGAGCCGCTCGCGCTCGACCCGCGGTCCGACCGGCTCGGCGAGCAGCGCCCAGGCCAACCGTGGCGCACGCAGCGCGCGACGTGCGAACGTCAGCAGCAGCTCGACCACCCTCTCGGACTGGGGCGTCGCGGGGCCGGGCCGCGCCGCCGCATGCGCCATCGCCTCCAGCTCCCGCTCGCAGGCCTCGCGGAACAGCTCCACGAACAGCTCCTCCTTGGCGGCGAAGTGGCGGTAGAGCGTGCCTGCCGCAAGACCGGCACGGTCGGTGATCGCCGCGACCGAGGCCCTTGCGAAGCCGCCCTCCTCGATCAGCTCGCGCGCGGCCGCGAGCAGCCGCGCGCGCGTCGGCGCAACTGTGGGGGCCAAGGCGGGGGCGCTGGCGCCGTCGGGGCTGCTCGCAGGCGCCGTACGCGCAGCGGGCTGCTTGGGGCCGGCGGAGCTCGCCGCGGTGCTGATCGGCGGTCCGAGCACCGCTACGTCGGAAGCGCGCGCTCGAGGATCGCGCCGACGTCGGCCCCGGGCGGCAGCGTGCCGTAGGCGTGCCCGCCCTCGCGAGCCAGGCGGGCGGCGCAGAACGCATCCGCCACCGCCGCCGGGGCATGGCGCACGAGCAGCGATCCCTGCAGCGCCAGCGCCAGCTGCTCTGCCAGCAGCCGGGCCCCGAACTGACCGCGCTCCCCCTGATCATCCCGCTCGAGCGCCTCGTGCAGGTGCGCGCGCACCGCCGCCAGCTGCGCGTCCAGCCTGGCATCCGCGCCGCGCGCAAGCTCGCACTCGGCGATCAGGGCCTCGACTCCCTCCGGATCCTTCGCGAGCGCTCGCAGCACGTCCAGCGCCGCCACGTTGCCCGCCCCCTCCCAGATCGAGTTGAGCGGCGCGTCGCGATAGAGCAGGGGCATCCCCGAGTCCTCGATGTAGCCGTTTCCCCCCAGGCACTCGAGCGCCTCGGCGGCGTGCGCGGCCGCGCGCTTGCAAACCCAGTACTTCAGCACCGGGGTCGCAACGCGTCGGAAGCCGCGCTCCGCAGCATCGCCGTAGGCGCGCGCCAGCCGCAACGCCGACACCGTAGCCGCCTCGGACTCAAGCGCCAGATCCGCGAGCACGTTACGCATCGCAGGCTGCTCGGCCAAGAGCCGCCCGAACGCCATCCGATGGCGAGCGTGGTGGAGGGCCTCGATCGTCGCCCGGCGCATCGCTGCCGCCGAGCCGAGCAGACAATCAAGGCGCGTGTGGTTGACCATCGCGATGATCGCGCTCACACCCTTTCCCTCCTCGCCGACCCGACGACCGTGGACCCCGCGGAACTCGACTTCGCTGGAGGGCAGCGAGCGCGTCCCGAGCTTGTCCTTGAGGCGCTGCAGCTCCATCCCGGCGCCCCGCTCGATCAAAAAGCACGAGAGCCCGCCGGGAGCCTGCGCCAGGATCAGGAAGATCTCGCAGGGCGGATAGGAGCAGAACCACTTGTGGCCGCGGATCTCGTAGAGATCGCCGCCGATCGGCTCCGCGCGGGTGATGTTCGCGCGCACGTCGGAGCCCCCCTGTCGCTCCGTCATCGCCATCCCGCAGAGCGCGCCGCGTTCATAGTCCGGCAGCGTCAGCCGAGGCTCCCACAGCGCAGCAAGCTCGGGGGCCGCGGCGCGCAACGCAGGCACCGCCGCGTAGGTCATCGACACCGGGCACATCACGCCAAAGTTGGCATTGGTCCAGAGCATGAACAGCGCCGCGCGTACGACCTGCGCACCCGCCCGGGGATCGCGCCAGGGCAGCCCCGCGATCCCGCGCTCGATCGCCGCGCCGAGCAGCCAGTGCCAGCTTGGATCGAGCTCGACCTGGTCGATGCGGTTGCCGTAGCGGTCGTGGGTGCGCAGCACTGGCAGGTTGCGCTCGGCTCGCCGCCCGTGCTCGAGCGCCTCTAAGCTGCCTGCCGCCTCGCCAGCCTCGCGCGCGCGATCGATGCCCCAGCCACCTCCCTCCCGCTCGAGCGCCTCTCGCAGCGCCAGATCAACCTCGAAGTAGTTGAGCGGCTGCAGCGGCGGCGGCTGGTTGAGCACCGCGCGGAGGGGATCGATCGTGGCAGTCGCGGCCATCGCGCCTTTGTGAATCCGGATTCACATCGTATCGGACGAGGGCGCAGGAAGGCGCGGCCGGGGACGACGGTGCGCGTGCGGTGAGGGAAGCGCAACGGCGCCGCCGGCGGCGCCGGAAGCGAAAACGGCGCCGCCCGCAGCTACCCGGCCGCCGGCGACGCCGGAAGCGAAAACGGCGCCGCCCGCAGCTATCCGGCCGCCGGCGACGCCGCTTCCAAAGCGCTATCCGCCGCCCTCAGCGGCTACTCGCCGCGCTCCTCTTCGTCGGGAAGCTCAAGGTCCCCGAAGTCCTCGCCGAAATCGACCGCGCCCCCGCCGCTGCCGATCTGCTCGAGGTCGGAGATGTCGGCCTCGAGCGCTCCGAAGCCGCCGAGCGACTCGCCCTCGGAGAGGCCGAGCTCGGCCGCGAGATCGTCGTGATCGAGCAGCCCCACCTCGTCGATCCCGCGCGGCAGCGGCTCGGCCGGCTCGATCTCGATCCGCCGGTAGCGCTTGAGCCCGGTGGCGGCCGGGATCAGCTTGCCGATGATCACGTTCTCCTTGAGGCCGTTGAGGCGATCGATCTTGCCCTCGAGCGCCGCGTCGGTCAGCACCTTGGTGGTCTCCTGGAAGGAGGCCGCCGACAGGAACGAGTCGGTGTTCAGGGAGGCCTTGGTGATGCCGAGGATGATCTCCTCCGCCTGGGCTGGCTCGCCGCCCGCCTCCTCCACGGCCTTGTTGATCCGCATGTACTCGTGGCGGTCGACGAACTGGCCAGGCAGCAGGTCCGTGTCGCCCTTCTGGTCGACCCTGACCTTCTTCATCATCTGGCGGACGATCAGCTCGATGTGCTTGTCGTTGATGTCCACGCCCTGCGACTTGTAGACCTCCTGCACCTCGCGCACGAGGTACAGCTCGGTGGCGGTGCGTCCGCTGATCTGCAGCAGCTCGTGCGGGTACAGATTGCCCTCGTTGAGCTGCGTGCCCCGCTCGATCCGCTGCCCCTCGCGGACGTACAGGAGCGTCCGGCTCGGGAACGTGTAGCGGTGCTCCTCGCCGGCGTCGTCGGTGATCACCACCGTGAGCGACTTCTCGCCCTCCTCGATCGAGACCACCCCGCCGACCTCGGCGATCTTCGCAAGCCCCTTGGGCTTGCGCGCCTCGAACAGCTCCACGACGCGCGGCAGGCCATGCGTGATATCGGCGCCCGCAACGCCGCCGTAGTGGAAGGTGCGCATCGTCAGCTGCGTACCCGGCTCGCCGATCGACTGCGCGGCGATGATCCCGACCGCGTCGCCGATCTGGGCGAGCTTGCCCGACGCGAGCGAGCGCCCGTAGCACATCTGGCAGACGCCGGTCTGCGCCTGGCACTTGAGCACCGAGCGCACCGGCACGTAGGCACCGTCCGCGTGATCGCCGTCGAACGCCGCAAGCAGCGCCGCGAGCTCGGCCCGGTCGATCTCGGTCCCCTTGGCAAGGATCTTCCTGCCGTCCTTGACCACGTCGGCCGCCGCGATCCTCCCGATCAGGTTCACGTTCGGCTCGCCGGTGGGCAGCAGCTGGTGGCTCTCCGCGTCCATCTCAAGCTGGCGCAGCGGCAGCTCGATGTACTCCTGGGTGCCGCAGTCCTCGCTGCGGATGATCACGTCCTGGGCAACATCCACCAGGCGCCGCGTCAGGTAGCCCGAGTCCGCCGTGCGCAGTGCCGTGTCGGCCAAGCCCTTGCGAGCGCCGTGGGTGGAGATGAAGTACTCGAGCACATCGAGGCCCTCGATGAACGAGGCCTTGATCGGCCGCTCGATGATCTCGCCCTTCGGGTTGGCCATCAGCCCGCGCATCCCGGCGAGCTGGCGGATCTGCTGGAAGGAGCCGCGGGCGCCCGAGTTGGCCATCATGAAGATCGGGTTGAGCTCATCGAGGTGCTCGTGCATCGCCTGCTCGACCTCCTCGGTGGCCGCATCCCACAGCTCGGTGACCGCCTCGTGGCGCTCGAGCTCGGACATGTTGCCCTCCTCGTACTGCGCCTCGATGTTCTGCAGCTCCTTCTCGTAGCGCGCAAGGATCTCCCGCTTGCGCGGGGGCACCTGGACATCGTTCTTGGAGATCGTGACCCCCGCCTGCGTGGCGTAGTGGAAGCCGATGTCCTTGAAGGCGTCCAGCACCTGCGCGATCGAGGGGGCGCCGTACTCCTGGACGAGGTCGTCGACGAGCTTGGTCGTGTCCTTCTTGCGCATCGAGCGGTTGATGAACTCATAGCGGTCAGGATCGAAGCGATCCCCAAGCGCGTCCACCAGCGCCCGCTCGATCTTGTCGTTGTAGATGATCCGGCCCACGGTCGTCAGCACGTGGCCGCCCGCGCGCCCAAGCGGCCGGTACTCGGCCAGGTCGTGGAGCTTGACGACACCGTGCTCGTAGGACCACTCCGCCTCCTGAGCGGTGCGGAACACGTGCGGCCGGGGGTTGCAGCTGGCCGGATCGAGCTTCTCGAGCTCCTCCGCGTCGGGCCCGTAGGTGAGGTAGTAGGCGCCGAGCACCATGTCCTGCGTCGGGGTCGCCAGCGGCGCCCCGTGCGCGGGGGAGAGGATGTTGTTGGCCGAGAGCATCAGGATCCGCGCCTCGGCCTGGGCCTCCGCCGACAGCGGCAGGTGGACCGCCATCTGGTCGCCGTCGAAGTCAGCGTTGAACGCATGGCAGACGAGCGGGTGCACCTGGATCGCCTTGCCCTCGACCAGCACCGGCTCAAACGCCTGGATACCCAGGCGGTGCAGCGTCGGCGCACGGTTGAGCAGGACCGGATGCTCGTGGATCACCTCCTCGAGCACATCCCACACCTCAGGGATCATCGAGTCGACCATCTTCTTGGCCGCCTTGATGTTCTGGGCGGACTTGCGCTCCACCAGCCGGGCCATGATGAACGGCTTGAACAGCTCGAGCGCCATCAGCTTCGGCAGCCCGCACTGGTGCAGGCGCAGCGAGGGGCCGGCGACGATCACCGAACGCCCCGAGTAGTCGACGCGCTTGCCGAGCAGGTTCTGACGGAAGCGACCCTGCTTGCCCTTGAGCATGTCCGACAGGGACTTCAGGGGCCGGTTGCCGGGGCCGGTCACAGGCCGCCCACGCCGTCCGTTGTCGAACAGCGCGTCGACCGCCTCCTGGAGCATGCGCTTCTCGTTGTTGACGATGATCTCGGGGGCGCCGAGGTCCAGCAGCCGCTTGAGACGGTTGTTGCGGTTGATCACCCGGCGGTAGAGGTCGTTGAGGTCGGAGGTGGCGAAGCGACCACCATCAAGCTGGACCATCGGGCGCAGCTCGGGCGGGATCACGGGGATCGCCTCGAGGATCATCATCTCGGGCTTGTTGCCGGAGGTGAGGAACGCGTTGACGACCTTCAGCCGCTTGACCGCACGCACCTGCTTCTGGCCCTTGGCGGTCTTGACCTGCTCCTGCAGGTCGGCCGCCTCGGCCTCGAGATCGACCTGCTGGAGCAGGTCGCGCACCGCCTCCGCGCCCATTCCGCCGCGGAAGTACTCACCGAAGCCGTACGGGGAGCCGAAACGGTCGCGCAGCTCGCGAAACAGCGTCTCGTCGTTGATCACATCCTTCGGCTTCATCACCTTGAACAGCTCCCAGGCCTGGCGCAGGCGCTCGGCCGCATCCTCGATGTAGGCCTCGGTGTCCTCGATGTCGGACTGGAAGCTCCGGCGCAGGTCACGGATCAGCTTCTCGCGCTCCTCCTCGGAGGCCTTGGCGATGTTGATGTGCAACGTGTCCGCCCAGATGTGGTCCTCGTCGGAGAACTCGCGACTCTGCCTGCCGGTCTGCACGTACTCGATCCGCCGCTCGAGCGACTCCCGCAGCTCCAGGAGGCGCTCCTCCTTCTCCGCCGCGTAGGCGTCAAGGACCTTGTTGACCTCCTCCTCGAGCTTCTCGAGATCCCGCTCGCGCGCCTCCTCATCCACCCAGGTGACGATCGAGGCGGCGAAGTAGAGCACCTTCTCGAGCTCCTTCGGGGCCATGTCGAGCAGGTAGCCGATCCTGCTCGGCACGCCCTTGAAGAACCAGATGTGCGACACGGGCGCGGCCAGGTCGATGTGACCCATGCGCTCGCGGCGCACCTTCGAGCGGGTCACCTCGACGCCGCAGCGCTCGCAGACGATCCCCTTGTAGCGGACACGCTTGTACTTCCCGCAGTAGCACTCCCAGTCCTTCGTCGGACCGAAGATGCGCTCGCAGAAGAGGCCGTCCTTCTCGGGCTTCAGCGTCCGGTAGTTGATCGTCTCGGGCTTTGTCACCTCGCCCGAGCTCCAGCTGCGGATCTGCTTGGAGGAGGCGAGGCCGATTTGGATTGCGTCGAAGTTGTTGATGTCGATCAAGTTCAGTCCTTGCTGGTTTCGAAGTCTCGTCAGGGGCGGAATCGACCCATCTCAGGGCTAGGGGCCGGGCTGCGCAAGCGCGCGGCGATGCGGGCGGCGGGAGCCCCCTCCCGCCGCCTGCAGACGCTCATTCCTCGTCCTCCTCGAGGATGCCCTCAGCCTCGCCGGCGGGCACGTCGGGGTCGAGCATCGGGTCGGGGCCGGGGACGAAGTCCTCCTCCTCGAGCTCCTCGCCGGGCTCGAGATCGGGATCCTCCACCTCGACCTCCTCCTCGGAGGCCTCGACCGTCTCGCCCTCGTGCTCCATCGTCTCGTCGGCTGCCTGGCCGTCGCCGGCGCGCACGCCGGAGAGGTCGATGCCGAGCTCCTCGGCCGCCCGCAGGAGATCGTCGTCCTCCTCGCCAACCTCGGCGCGCTCCCCCTCCTCGGAGATCACGTTGACATCAAGCGCCAGCGACTGCATCTCCTTGAGCAGGACCTTGAAGGACTCGGGGATCGACGGCTCGGCGATGTTCTCGCCCTTGACGATCGCCTCGTAGGCCTTGACCCGCCCGACCGTGTCGTCGGACTTGATCGTCAGCATCTCCTGGAGCGTGTAGGCGGCGCCGTAGGCCTCAAGCGCCCACACCTCCATCTCGCCGAACCGCTGGCCGCCGAACTGCGCCTTGCCGCCCAACGGCTGCTGGGTGACGAGCGAGTAGGGGCCGGTCGAGCGCGCGTGGATCTTGTCGTCGACCAGGTGGAGGAGCTTGAGGATGTACATGTAGCCGACCGTCACCTGCTCCTCGAACGGCTCGCCGGTGCGGCCGTTGAAGAGCGTCATCTTGCCTGACGCCTGCTCGCCCGGCCGGCGGCGCTTGTCGACGTCCATGCGGATCCTGCCCTTGTGCTCGTCCTGCCAGCGCACGAGGGCCTCGTCGATGTCGGCCACCGTCGCCCCGTCGAACACCGGGGAGGCCACGTAGACCCTGCCGGGCTTGCCGTTGCCGTCCCGCTTGGCCTGCTTGTAGGCCTCCGAGCCGTCGTCATACCAGCCCTGCGCGGCGACCCAGCCGAGGTGGGTCTCGAGGATCTGGCCGAGGTTCATGCGGCTCGGCACGCCGAGCGGGTTGAGGATCACATCAACGGGCGTGCCGTCCTCGAGGAAGGGCATGTCCTCGATGTCGACGATCTTCGAGATCACGCCCTTGTTGCCGTGCCGCCCGGCGAGCTTGTCGCCCTCGGCGATCTTGCGCTTCTTGGCGACGAACACGCGCACGAGGTCGTTGACCCCCGGCGGCAGGTCATCGCCCTCGTCCCGGCTGAAGGTCTTGACGTCGATCACCACGCCGCCCTCGCCGTGCGGGACCTTCAGCGAGGTGTCGCGGACCTCGCGCGCCTTCTCCTTGAAGATCGCCCGGATCAGCTTCTCCTCGGCGGTCAGCTCGGTCTCGCCCTTGGGCGTGACCTTGCCGACGAGCAGATCGCCGGACTGGACCTCGGCACCGATCCGGACGATGCCGCGGTCGTCCAGGTTGCGCAGCGACTCCTCCGAGCGGTTCGGGATGTCGCGCGTGATCTCCTCATCGCCCAGCTTCGTGGTGCGCGCGTCGACCTCGTACTCCTCGATGTGGATCGAGGTCAGCTCGTCGTCCTGGACGAGCCGGTTGGAGATGATGATCGCGTCCTCGAAGTTGTAGCCCTCCCAGGACATGAACGCCACCAGCAGGTTCTTGCCGAGCGCCATCTCGCCTTGGTTGGAGCTCGCACCGTCGGCGAGCACATCGCCGGCAGCGACCTGCTGGCCGTTGTCGACGATCGGCTTCTGGTGGATCAGCGTGCCCTGGTTGGAGCGCATGAACTTCTGCAGGACGTACTCGTCCTGGCCACCCTCGGCCGCGTCGACCACGATCCGCTCGGCATCGACGTAGGAGACGGTGCCGGCCCGCTTGGCGAGCACCACGTCGCCGGTGTCGATCGCCGCCCGGCGCTCCATGCCGGTGCCGATCAGCGGCGCGTCGGTGACCAGCAACGGCACCGCTTGGCGCTGCATGTTCGAGCCCATCAGCGCGCGGTTGGCGTCATCGTGCTCGAGGAACGGGATCATCGCCGTCGCCACCGACCAGATCTGCTCGGGGGAGACGTCGATCAGGTCGACCCGCTCCGGGGGCACGGTCACGTAGTGGCCGGCCTGGGTGCGGCAGACGATCTCCTCGCCGACAAGGTTGCCGTGCTCGTCGACAGGGGTGTTCGCCTGGGCGATGACCTTCTCCTCCTCCTGGGTCGCGTCGAGATGGACGATCTCGTCGGTCACCCGGCCTTGGCGGACCACGCGGTAGGGGGTGGTGACGAAGCCATGCTCGGAGATCTCCGCGTAGGAGGAGAGCGAGCCGATCAGCCCGATGTTCGGCCCCTCAGGCGTCTCGATCGGGCACATGCGTCCGTAGTGGGTGGGATGCACGTCACGAACCTCGATCGGCGCACGTTCGCGCGTGAGGCCGCCGGCGCCGAGCGCCGAGAGTCGCCGCCGGTGCGTGAGCCCCGAGAGGCTGTTCGTCTGATCCATGAACTGCGACAGCTGGCTTGAGCCGAAGAACTCCTTGAGCGCCGCGACGACCGGACGGATGTTGACGATCGTCTGCGGGGTGATCGTGTCCGCGTCCTCGGTCGTCAGCCGCTCGCGCACCACCCGCTCCATTCGGTAGAGCCCGATCCGGAAGGCCTCCTGGATCAGCTCGCCGACCGTGCGCAGCCGGCGGTTGCCGAAGTGCTCGTACTCGTCGAGGTGGTCCTCGATCGGCTCACGCGGCAAGGCCGCCGCCTCGGCCGCGAAATCCACCCTGGAGGGGTCCTCGAGGTCCTCGGGGATGCCAAGCAAGCGCGGCAGCGAGACCAGCTCCCGGATCAGGGCGATGATGTCCTCATGGGTCAGGGTGCGCGTGTCGAGATCGATCTCGAGCCCCAGCCGCGAGTTGAGCTTGTACCGACCGACGCGGGTGAGGTCGTAGCGCTTGGGGTCGAAGAACAGCTGATGCAGCAGGGCGCGCGCGGCCTCGACCGAGGGCGGCTCCCCCGGACGCTGCTTCTTGAACAGCTCGATCAGCGCCCCCTCCTCGGTGCGTGTCATCTCGGCGTCGGCGTCAAGCGTCAGCCGGATGTAGAGCGAATCGTCGAAGAGCTTCAGAATCTCCTCATCCGAGGCGTAGCCCATCGCCCGCAGCAGCACGGTCACGGGCAGCTTGCGCTTGCGGTCGATGCGGACGTAGACGCGCCCCTTCTTGTCGATCTCAAGCTCGAGCCATGAGCCGCGGGCAGGCATCAGGTTGGCGATGAAGACCTGCTTCTCGCGGTCCTTGGGCTCCATCACGTAGGCGCCCGGCGAGCGCACGAGCTGGGTGACCACGACCCGCTCGGTGCCGTTGATGATGAACGTGCCGCGGTCGGTCATCCACGGGAAGTCGCCCATGAACACCGACTGCTCCCGGATCTCGCCCGTCTCACGGTTGATGAACGAGACCGTGATCGTGAGCGGACGCGCATAGGTTAGGTCCTTCTCGCGGCACTGCTCGAGGCTTGCAATCGGCTCGTCGAAGCTGAACTCGCCGAACTGCACGGCGAGGTTGCCGGTGTAGTCCTCGATTGGCGAGATGTCGTCGATCGTCTCGCGCAGGCCGCCGCCGTTCGGGTCGGTCAGCCACTCGAAGGACTTGCGCTGGATATCGATCAGGTTCGGGACTTCGATGACCTTGTTCAGACGCGCGAAGCTGCGGCGCGTCCGCGGGGCATGAGCGGTGGCCAAGACGGCAACTCCTCAGCGGTCGAGAGACGAGAAACACGCGCGCTCCGAACACGGAGGCGCGGATGGCGCGCGACCAACAAAAATAGCACACGGCATCGACGCCCTGTGCGCAGGCTGCCAGCGCTCACGGACCCCGTCCCTCCGCTCCGCGTATGTGGCGCGGCCCGGCTGAAAGGCGGGACGGCTACGGCTATCGGCTGACCGGCGCAGTGTAGGGCCAGTTCCCCCGCAGCGCAAGCCCCTGCGGGGGCGGCGAGTGCTCCCGCGCGTCAGACGCCGGCGCGCAGCGCCGGCGCTACTTCAGCTCGACCGTGCCGCCAGCCTCCTCGATCTCGGCCTTGAGCTTCTCGGCCTCCTCCTTGTCGATCCCCTCCTTGACCGGCTTGGGCGCCTCGTCGACAAGCGCCTTGGCCTCCTTCAGGCCGAGGCCGGTCGCCGCGCGCACGACCTTGATCACCTGGATCTTCTTCTCGCCGGCGCTGGTCAGGATCACGTCGAAGGTGCTCTTCTCCTCGGCGGCCTCGGCGGCGCCCTCAGCTGGGGCGGCGGCTGCTGGCGCGGCTGCGGCGAGGGCCGTGGCCGAGACGCCGAAGGCCTCCTCCAGTGCCTTGATCCGCTCGGACAGCTCGAGCACCGAGATCGACTTGAGCTCCTCGATCCATTCCTGGGTCGTCATCATTCCTCCTTACTCCCGCCAGGCGGCGGGGACTCGTCAGTCTGCTCTTCGCCGGCGGGCGTCGTCGGCAACCCTTGCGCCCCGCCGAGCAACCCCTGATCTGCGATCGCCTTCAGCTGCATGGCGAGGCCGCCGATCAGGCCGTTCAGCGCGCGCGCCAGCCCGGTCAGCGGCGCGGCGACCGCGCCCACAAGCTGGGCGTTGAGAACCTCGCGCGCCGGCAGCCGGGCGATCGCCTGCACGTTGTCGGCGCTCAGCAGAGCGCCGTCCAGCAGCCCGCCCTTGAAGGCCAGCGTGCCGAGCGTGCGGCCGGCGTCAGCCAGCGCCTTGGCGGCGAGGGCGACATCGCCGCGCACGAACGCAAGCGCAGTCGGGCCCTCGAGCACAGCCTTCAGCCCCTCGGCGCCGGCGCGCTCGGCCGCGCGCTCGGTCAGCGAGTTCTTGACGACGCGCAGCCGCGCGTCTGCGTCGCGCAGGCGCGCGCGCAGCTCCGCCGCCTGGGCGACGGTGAGTCCGCGGTAGTCGACCGCGATCACGGCTGCGGACTCGGAGATCTGCGCCGCGATCTCCTCGACTGCCGCTGCCTTCTGCTCTCGGTTCATCGCTTCTCTCGCTTCGGGGGTTTGCTGGCTGCCCACACATGGCAGGCCGTCGAGGCGAGAGACGCGCTCGGGCTCTGCCTGCTCCGGGCTTACGCGTCAGCCGCCGGAGGTCTTGGGCAGGTCGCGAGCACGCGATTGTACCGGGCTGGCGCCTCAGCGGCCGCCCGGCGGTTCCGGGGGCGCCGCGCGAGCGCCAGCAAGAGCTGACCGCTTCGAAATCAGGCCGCGACCGGCTCCTCGACGATGTCGCGCACGCGCGTCGGGTCGACCTTGACGCCGGGGCCCATCGTGCTCGAGAACGTGACCGAGCGGATGTAGCGGCCCTTGGCAGCTGCCGGCTTCGCACGGATCAGCTCGTCGATCACCGCGGCGTAGTTCTCGAGCAGCGCGCGGTCCTCGAAGTCGCGCTTGCCGATCAGAACGTGGACGATCGCGTTGCGATCGGTGCGGTACTCGACCTTGCCGGCCTTGGCCTCCTCGACCGCCCGCCCGACGTCCATCGTCACCGTGCCGACCCTGGGGTTGGGCATCTTCCCGCGCGGACCGAGAATCCTGCCGAGGCGTCCAACCACCGGCATTAGGTCCGGCGTGGCGATCGCCACGTCGAAGTCGTCGAAGCCCTCCTGGATCCGCTGCGCAAGGTCCTCGGCGCCGACCACGTCCGCGCCCGCCTCCTCCGCCTCGCGCGCCTTCTCGCCCTGGGCGAAGACCGCAACTCGAACCTCCTTGCCCAGCCCATGCGGCAGCTTCACCGTTCCGCGCAGCTGCTCATCGGCATGCCTGACGTTGAGGCCGGTGCGGATGTGAACCTCGATCGACTCGTTGAACTTGGCGCGCGCTAGCTGCTTGACAAGCTCGATCGCCTCCGCCGGGGAGTACTCGCGCTCCCGGTCGTAGCGCTGCTTGGCCTCCAGGTAGCCCTTGCCGCGGCGCGCCATCAGACGACCTCAACTCCCATCGAGCGGGCGGTCCCCGCGATGATCCTCGTTGCCGCCTCCAGGTCGTTGGCGTTGAGGTCGGCCATCTTGCGCTCGGCGATCTGGCGCAACTGCTCCTGCGTGATCCTCCCCACCTTGCTGCGGTGCGGCTCCGCCGAGCCCTTCTCGAGCGAGAGCGCCTGCTTGATCAGCACCGCCGCCGGCGGGCTCTTGGTCACGAACGTGAACGAGCGGTCCTCGTAGACCGTGATCACCACCGGGATCACGGTCCCGGCGTCCGCCTGCGTTTGCGCGTTGAAAGCCTTGACGAACTCCATGATGTTGACGCCGTGCTGGCCGAGGGCGGGACCGACCGGCGGGGCCGGGCTCGCCTGGCCGCCGACCGCCTGGAGCTTGATCTGCGTGAGGACCTTCTTTGCCATGGCCCGGCCTCAGGGCCTCGCGGTCGGCGTCGCGCTCATATCTTCTTCACCTGGTCGAAGCCGACCTCCACCGGGGTCTCGCGCCCGAAGATCGAGACCAGCACCTTCAGGCGCTGGGCGTCTTCGTTGACCTCGGAGATCTCGCCCGAGAAGTCGGAGAGGGGCCCGGAGACGACCTTGACCGTCTCGCCGACCGAGAACTGCGCCTTGCTGCGGCGCGGGCCCTCCGCGACCTCGCGGTGGAGCAGCCGGTTGACCTCGTCCTCGGTGAGCGGCACCGGCTCGTTTGAGGCGCCGACGAAGCCGGTCACCCCGGGCGTCCCCTTGACGAGCGCCCACGAGTCCTCGTTCAGGTCCATGTTGACCAGCACGTAGCCCGGCATCGTGCGCTTCTCGACTGTCACCTTCTGGTTGTCCTTCATCTCGGAGACCGACTCGGTCGGCACGACGATCTGGCGCACCGCTCGCTGCTGCCCGAGCGAGACGATCCGGTGCTCGAGGTTGTGCTTGACCTTGTTCTCGTGCCCGGAGTAGGTGTTGACGACGTACCAGCGGAACATTGGGCTCTTGGAGGCGGGGCTACTGGTTGAGGATGAGGTGGATGATCTTCTCGGAGATCAGGTTGCTGATCCCAAGGAACGCGGCGGCAACGGCAACGAAGCCGATCACCACCCAGGTCGCCTGCATAACCTGCTGGCGGTTCGGCCACTGTACCCGTTCGAGCTCGCGCCAGCTTCCCTGCAGGAAGGCAACGGTCCGCACCGCCAGGCTCTCGCGTGGCTGGCGCCGTGCACGCGGGCGGCTGGGCACGCCGACCCCGTCCGCAGCGCGCTGCCGGCCGGCGCCGATGACCCCTCCAGCCTCCCTGCCGCTGTCGCGGTCGGTCCCGAGCGCGCGGCCGCGCCCCTGGGCAGGCGCCGCCGCGAGCACGCTCTCGCCGTCAAGGCTCCCTGCTGGCTCGCCGTTGTCAAGGCTTCGACCCCGCGCCCGAGCTGGCACGCTGGCCCGCGCAAGCTCGGCATCGGAGCTGGCATGCGCGAGCGGCTCCGGTGCGGCAAGTAGGCGCTCGCGACCGGATGAGCGCTCCGCCTCGCCTGCCGCCCGCAGGCGCTCGCGACCGGATGAGCTCTCCGCCTCGTCCGCCGCCCGCAGGCGCTCGCGACCGGACGAGCCCTTCGCCTCGCCTGCCCTTTCGAGCGCATCGCCAGCCGGCGACCGGCCCAGGCCATCCCCGCGAATCGTCTCCTCCGGGTGGCGGCGCGGCCGCTCTCTGACGCGCTTGCGATTGCTGCGGGCCATGGTCTCCTCGGGCCGCCTCTCAGCGAGTCTCCCGATGCGGAGTATGGCGCCGGCACCAGCGGCAGTACTTGCGCAGCTGGAGCCGCTCGGGATTGTTGCGCTTGCTCTTATTCGTCTGGTAGTTGCGGTGCTTGCACTCCTCGCACGCGAGGGTGACAGCGATGCGAACGTCTCCGCGGGCCATGTTGTTCCCGTGCGATTGGGGATATCGGCTATTCGATGGCGAGGTGCGGGCGCGCCTACGCACGCCCTCCGGCGCCGATCGCCAGTGTAGCGCCAGCTCCTCGCTCGCCGGCTGTTGATGAGCGCTCCGCAGCTAGAGCTCCGCCCCAGCTCGGCGCCCACCGCACCGCGCTCGGGCGCGGCATCGCCTGAATCACCGCGCACCCGCCGGTAGCGGCCGTGCGCCGTGCCCGGGATCGCGGCCGCGGTCGCTCACGTGCGGCGCGCAGCCCCGCAGGCGACAATTCGCCGGGTGATCCGGCTGATCGGCATCGTGGCCTCGATCGGAATCGCCGACTCCCTGAACCCGACCACGATCGCGCCGGCGCTGTACCTCGCCTCGCACGCCTCCCCCCGCCGCGCCCGGCATGAGCTCTTGCGCTTCACCGCAGGCGTGTTCCTCGTCTATCTGCTCGGCGGGGCGGCGATCGCCCTCGGCCCCGGTCAGCTGTTGCTCGCGCTGGTCCCGGAGATCAGCCCGAGCGCGCGCGACGGGATCGAGATCGCGGTCGGAGCGGCGATGCTGCTGGCCTCGGCCATGCTCTGGTGGAAGCGGCGCCGCCTGCGCTCCGTCGAACCGCAGCTGCCGCGCATGCGCGGGAGCTCAAGCGCGCTGCTCGGGGCGACGATCATGGCCGTTGAGCTGCCGACCGCGTTCCCCTACTTCGCCGCGATCGCCGCGATCGTCGGCTCCGGCCGTGGTCCCGCCGATCAGGTGCTGCTGCTTCTGCTCTTCAACTTCTGCTTCGTCGTGCCCCTGTTGGCGATCCTCGCGACGATCTGGCTTGCGGGCGAGCACGCGAGCCAGATCCTCTCCCGCTGGCGCACGTTCCTGGCGCACCATTGGCCGGCGGTGCTCTCCGGGCTCGCGCTGCTGGCCGGCGTGGGCGTGATCTTCGTCGGCGTCACCGGCCTTGGCTTGCACAGCCACGGCCGCTTCCGCCACATCTCGCGGGCGCTGCGGCGGCTGCTTCATCTGAGCACCAAGAGCTAGAAAGCGCCCGGGCCGCTAGAACTTCGGATGTGGACTTCGAGCCGACCGAGCGCTGTCGCGAGCTGTGCGAGCGCTTAGAGGCGTTCATGGCCGAGCGCGTCTACCCGGCCGAGCAGGTCTACGCCCAGCAGCTTGCCGATTCCGGCTCCCCGCACCACCACCCTCCGATCATGGAGGAGCTGAAGGCGCAGGCGCGGAGGCTCGGCCTGTGGAACCTGTTCTTGCCGCGCCAGGTCCCGGGCTCGCCTGGTCTTAGCAACGTCGAGTACGCGCCGCTGGCGGAGATCATGGGTCGCAGCCCAATCGCGCCTGAAGCGTGCAACTGCGCGGCGCCCGACACCGGCAACATGGAGCTGCTGGCCCTGTTTGGCACCGAGGAGCAGAAGCGGCGCTGGCTCGCGCCGCTTCTGGCGGGCGAGATCCGCTCGGCGTTCGCGATGACCGAGCCCGAGGTCGCCAGCTCGGACGCGACCAACGTGCGAATGCGAATTGAGCGCGACGGTGACGACTACGTGCTCAACGGCCACAAATGGTGGGTCTCGGGGGCGATGCGCGAGCGCTGTCGGATCTTGATCGCGATGGGCAAGACCGATCCGCGGGCGGCGCCCCATCGACAGCAGTCGATGATCCTGGTGCCCCGGGACACGCCGGGCGTTCGGATCGTGCGCAACCTCCGCGTGTTCGGCTACACGGACCCCGAGGGTCATGCCGAGATCCGCTTCGAGGACGTGCGCGTCCCAGCGACCAACCTGATCGGCGGCGAGGGCGACGGCTTCCTGATCGCCCAGGCGCGCCTCGGCCCCGGTCGCATCCACCACTGCATGCGCTCCATCGGCGCGGCCGAGCGGGCGCTTGAGCTGATGTGCGCCCGCGCGCGCGAGCGGGTCACGTTCGGACAGCCGCTGGCCGAGCGCGCGAACGTGCAGGACTGGATCGCCGAGTCGCGGATCGAGCTTGAGATGGCGCGGCTTTTGACGCTCAAGGCCGCCTGGCTGATGGACACGGTCGGCGTTGGCGATCGCCGCGCGCGGACGGCGATCGCCGCGATCAAGGTCGCCGCGCCGAACATCGCGCTCAGGGTGGTTGACCGTGCGATCCAGGCGCACGGCGGTGGCGGGGTCTGCGACGACTTCCCGTTGGCGATGATGTACGCCCACCTGCGGACGCTCCGGCTCGCCGACGGGCCCGACGAGGTCCACCGGCGCACGATCGCCCGTGCCGAGCTGCGCCGATCAGCTGGCAGCAGCTGAAGCGCCGAGCGCCTGATCGAGCGCCTCGCCGAGCGCCTGGCCGATCAGCTCGAAGTGCTCCCGGGTCGCGGTGAGCGGCGGCGAGGCCGCCAGCGCCGAGGAGAGCGCGCGCACGATCACGCCACGCTCGCGCGTCAGGCGAGCGACCTCCTGGACGAGGTCGGGGCGCTCCGCCAACGCATCCGGTTCGAGCTCAACGGCCGCCAACATGCCGACGCCGCCCCGGGCTTCGGCGGCGAGCGGGTGCGAGGCAAGCGACGCAAACACCTCGAGCAGCTCGGACTCAAGCTCCCGGCCCCGCGCGATCAGCCCCTCCCGCTCGAGTAGGTCGAGATTTGCGAGCGCCGCCGCGCAGCAGGTGGCGTGGCCTGAGTACGTCGCCCCGTGGCGGAAGACAGGCGCATCCGGACCGCTGAAGAACGGCTCCGCGACCCGCCCGGACACGAGCACGCCCCCCAGCGGCAGGTAGCCGCTGGTCACGCCCTTGGCGAACACGATCATGTCCGGGCGCACCCCGAAGCGCTCGATCCCGAACCAGCTGCCGAGCCGCCCAAAGCCGCAGATCACCGAGTCGACCACCAACAGCACGCCGGTGCGCTCGCAGATCTCGGCGACTGCCTCGATGTAGCCGTCCGGGGGCGGGTAGACGCCGCCGGCGCCGATCACGGGCTCGACGAAGAACGCGGCGACCCGTTCTGGGCCCTGGCGCCTCAGCTCGCCCTCGAGCGCCGCGGCGGAGTCGTAGGGAACCTGGATCGTGCCGCCCAGCAGCTCGCCGAAGCCGCTTGCGTTCGCCTCGATCCCCGCAAGCGCGGTCCCATACCCGTGCGTGCCATGGTAGGAGGAGGTGCGGCTGATCAGCAGCGTGCGCTGCGGCTCGCCGAGCGCGTGCCAGTAGCGGCGCGCGAGCTTCGCCGCGGTCTCGATGCCGTCGCCGCCACCGCTGCCCAGAAACACGCGTGCGTCTTGCATCGGCGCGAGCTCCGCAAGCCGCTCGCCGAGCGCCAGCGCGGGCTCGTTGGCGAAGTCGCCGAACATCGAATAAGCCTCGAGCCGCTCGAGCTGGCGCATCACCGCCTCGCGGATCTCCCGGCGTCCGTGGCCGACGTTGGCGTACCAGAGGCTTGCGGTTGCATCGAGGTAGCGTCGCCCGTCGCGGCCCCACACCCAGACATCCTCGCCGCGAGTGACGATGAACTGCTCGTGACGAACCCGCGCCATATCGGCGAACGGGTGCCAGACGCGGCTGTCGGCGCCTGCGGCCATGACTGAAGCTTGGCAGCTTGCGAGCGCCTCAGCGCTCAGTCGCCGAGACCTTGGCCACGGCGGCGGGGAAGCGTCGCTGCGGCTAGCCGGCGCGGCGTCCCCAGACCAGGCCCGCCTCGTGCTCGAGCTCGCGGGCGCCCACGTTTGTGAAGCCCGCCTCACCCAGCGCGCGGCGCCACCAGTCGGCGCCAGCCGGATGCTCCGAGGGCGCCAGCAGCAGCTTGAGGGCGTTCTTCAGCAGTCGGCCGATGCCGGCGGGGCCGCGCCTCAGCATCGCCCGCGCGAAGCTGGCGAGGACCCGCCGGTCGCGGGAGCTCGCGAGGCCGAGGCGGAACATCATGTCCCCGATCACAACGCGACCTCCAGGGCGCAGCACGCGTGCGAGCTCCCGTAGCGCCTGTCGCTTGCCTGCATCATCGAGGTGGTGCAGGCAATAGTTGGAGAGCGCAAGGTCGATCGAATCGTCCGGCAGCGGCAAGCACGCAGCGTCCGCCTCCACGACCGTCACATTGTCGAGGGCGAGCGCGGCCGCTCGCTCCGCGAGGTGGCGGCACATCGCGGGCGAGCGATCGACCGCGATCACTTCGCTGACGCCCGAGGCCACCGCCAGCGCCAGAAGGCCGCTGCCGGCCCCGACGTCGAGCACGCGCTCATGGGGGCGGGGGTCCGCGAGCGCCACGATCTCATCGCGGAGGCGCACAAAGCCAGGGGTGCGCGCCAGCAGCGCAACGCTTTGCACCTGGCGGCGCGCGGCGCGTGCGCGCAGGCGCCCCCCGATCCCGCGCCCGCGCGGGTCCTCGCCGGCGCCTGACGGCCGCCCTCTGATCCCGGCAGCGGCGACTACGCGCGCGGTGGCTATCGTCAATCCAGCGGTCGATCGAGTCATCGAGCCCACTCTCGCGGGCGGTTCATCTGCTCACTCTCAAGCGCCGCTGAGACTGCGCTTAGCCGACGCCACTATGAGACATCCCTCATTCAAATGAAGGGCACATGCGCGAACGGGGCCGAGCGCCGCGACTAGTCTCGGAGGCCGGGCGGCGCGGACGGTCCGGCGCGAACCGGCGCGCCGCGCGACGTCGACAGCTCCGCCGTCGCCGGATCGCTGCGGCAGCGGGGCTCGGCGCTCTGGCGGCCGCGATCACGGCGGTTATCCTGATCGGCGTCGGCGCAGGCGCGAGCGCGCCTGCAGAGCACCTGGGAGACCGGAGCTCAGCGCAGGCCCGGCGCCGCGAAGCGGCAGCCGTAGGCCGCCCGGCGAACAGCCGGCGGTCGCGCGGGCGCACGACCGCTGGCCGGGCAGAGCGCCGTGGGCGAGTGGTCCCCTCCTCCCGCTATGCAGTTGGGACCCTGACGCTGCACCTGGTCGACCGATCGCGCACGATCCAGCTGGCGGATGGCCAGCGCATCCCGCGGGAGCTGACCACCATCGTCCGCTACCCGGCGCTTGGAGCAGCAGGCCTCGACCGCCCGAGTGCGATTCCCGCACGCGGCGACGGGCCGTTTCCGCTGATCGTCTTCGGACATGGGTTCGACGTCGGTCCCGGTCTCTACGCCCGCCTGCTGCGCTACTGGACCAGCGCCGGCTTTGTTGTCGCCGCCCCCATCTTCCCCCGCGAGAACCCAGCTGCGCCCGGAGGCCCCGACGAGAGCGACCTGCCCAACCAGCCTGCTGACATGAGCTTCGTGATCTCAAGCTTGCTTGCCGCTGCCCGACGGACCAGCGGGCCGTTGAGCGGCCTCATCAACCCTCATGAGATCGCGGTCGCAGGCCAATCCGATGGCGGCGACACGGCCCTTGCGGTGGCCTACGACCCGCCCTACCGCGATCCCCGGGTGGGCGCGGCGGTGATCCTCTCAGGCGCGGAGATCCCGATGCTCCCCTCGTTCACGATCGCCCCCGGCGGCCCCCCGCTGCTCGCCACGCAGGGAACCGCCGATGACATCAATCCGCCTGCGGCGACTGAGGCCTTCTTCGACCCTGCACCACCGCCGAAGTTCCTGCTCTGGCTGCTCGGCGCCGGGCATCTACCGCCGTATTCGACGAATCGAGCGCAGCTGCGCATCGTCGAGCGGGTCACGACGGCGTTCCTCCAGCGCTACCTGGAGCATCGGGGCGGCGCCCTGGCCACGCTCGAGCGCGCCGGAGACGTACCCGGCCTCGCGCGGCTGGATCAAGATCCATAGTGGGCTTCTGCAACTCCAAGCCGCGGGCGCAATTGCGCCCCTTGACGGGTCTCGGGGTCCGCCCCGCTAGGGCGCCCGGGTGCTCTGGCCGTTCGGGCTGTCCGCCGTTGGCTGCCCTTCCGAGGCGCCTGCCCCCTCCCCGGCCTGCGGCTCCGCCCCCACCCCGCGGGCATCACGGCTCTCGGCACCCTGCCGATCGCTCCCCGTCCCACCGGCAACGGCATCGTCCGTGCCCTGTCCATCCGGATTCTCGGCAGCGTTGGGCGGTGGTGGCTCGAGGCTTGCGAGCGCCTCGGCGGCAGCCGCGCCGGCGCGTCTGAGCCGCTCGCGCAGCCCCTGCCCGCCTCCGACGGCGTGCGGTGGCGCAATCAGCTCCATCGGCACCGGGAAGACGACGGTGGAGTTCTGCGCGCCGCCGATCTCCCGCAGCGTTTGCAGGTATCGCAGCTGGATCGCCACCGGGTTGGCGGCGATCACCTCGGCCGCCTCGGCAAGCGCGGCCGCGGCCTGCCGCTCCCCCTCGGCGTTGATGATCTTCGCGCGCCGCTCGCGCTCAGCCTCTGCCTGGCGGGCGATGGCGTGCTGCATCCGCTCTGGAATCTCGACGTCCTTGATCTCGACCGTCGTGACCTTGATCCCCCATGGCTCGGTCTGCGCGTCGATCACATGCTGCAGCGCTTCGTTGAGCCGCTCGCGCTCGGCCAGCAGCGTGTCGAGGTCGGCGCCGCCGAGCACTGAGCGCAGCGTCGTCTGGGAGATCTGCATCGTCGCCGCGTGGTAGCTCTCGACTTCCGTGACGGCCCGGTTGGGGTCGATCACGCGGTAATAGGCCACGGCGGTCACGCGCACCGGCACGTTGTCGCGAGTGATGATCTCCTGCGCCGGCACGGTCAGCGTCACCGTGCGCAACCCAACCTTGACCATCCGGTCGATCGTCGGGACAAGCAGCACCAACCCTGGGCCGCGCTGCTCCATCAACCGTCCGAGGCGAAAGACGACGCCGCGCTCGTACTCGCGCAGAACTCGCACCGAGGCAGCCGCGGCAGCGAGCGCCACCGCCACCACGACGACGACCACGATCACGATCACCGCCACCATGCTCGCCTCACCAGCCCGCCAGCTCCCAGCGCTCGGCGCGCCTGACGATCAGCGTCAGTCCACGCACGTATTCGACGACCACCTCATCGCCCTCATGCAGCTGCTCAGCCGCCTGGTCCAGCCCGTGCTCGAGCTGCGCGCGCCAGAGAGCGCCATCGACCAGCACCGTCCCGCCGCGTTCGCCCCAGCGGCTGACCACCCCGCAACGCCCGATCATCGCCTCCGGGCCGCTGCGGATGCGCCGCCTGCGAACCGCCACGCCCTTCGTCAGCGAGAGCGCCACCACGATCACGGCCGCCACACCGAGCATGACCGCTGCCGCCACAACGGCTGCTATGCCCCCACCGGCGCCCTCGACGGCCAGCGCCGCGCCCGCCGCCAGGGCGGCGACCCCGGGCGTCCCGAGCGCGCCGTGCGTCGGGCGGTGAGCCTCGAAGGCAACCGCTGCGACCCCGGCGAGCACGAGCACCAGGCCAAGGGCGGTCATCCTGCTACCAATGGTACGCCTGCGAGCCGGCCGCGCCGGAAGAGTCGCTGGGGTGCGCACCGCCGGGCGGCTTTGCGTCGGCGCGCGCAGAGACGTCGATCAGAGCTCGATCACCATGCCGTCGTGCGCCGTCTCGAACTCGAGCTCACTCCGGCGCGCAAGCACATCCTCGCCGAGGTGGGTGAGCAACAGGCGTCGGCAATCCAATGACGGCCGCTTCGCTTTCAGGGTCAGGTAATCCATGTGCCCGGGCACCGAGCGGTCGAGCGAGCTGCATTCGCAGATGAACAGGTCAGCGCCGCGGGCGGCATCGATCAGCGCGTCCGTCCACTCGGTGTCACCGGAGTAGGCGATGACCTTGCCGCCCAGCTCAACCCGCAGCGCAAACGGCGGCGCGCCGCATTCGTGCAACACGGGGAACGCGCTCACCCGTGCCGATCCAAGCTGAAGCGGCCGTTCCGCCGACAGCTCGAGGTATCCCACAGAACCACTCGACGCGCCAACGCTCGCAGGCTCCGCCGGAGCTCCCCGCTCCCCGTCGGACTGGGGCCGATCCCGCTCAGCGTCCCCCGGGTCGCGGTCAGCGCCGACTGGCGAGCTCCGCGCGGCCGGGTAGAAGGCGGCGAAGACGAGCTCGACGCGCGAGCGAACTCCGGGCGGCCCGGCGATCCGAAGGGGTTGCGCACGCCGGAAGATGCCATCGAGCAGCAGCCACGGCAGACCCCCAAAGTGGTCTCCGTGTAGATGCGACACGACCACCCAGCCGATCCGGCCCGGATCAATGCGCTCGCGCTTGAGCGCTGCCAGCGTGCTCGCGCCGCAGTCAAGCAGCAGCAGGTGCTCTTGATCCTCGAGCAAGAAGCTGCTGTGCAGCCGCCCTCCGCTTGAGAAGGCATCTCCGCAGCCGAGAATCCGCAGGCGCACGCGGCCCATCGAGGCGACGATAGCTCCCCGGCGGGACCGCCGATTCTTCCGGGCGAGCGAGGCACGGATCAAATTGCGCTAGCGCGCCTTGCGGCTCTTGCGGACACGCTGCGACAGGGCGCCTGGCGGGGTGCAGCGGCCGTCGTTCGCGCGCTCGCAGCCGCCGCTCTAGGATCCCGAAGTGAGTTCGCAGCTCCAGGGAACGCCTCGCACCGCGCCACAGAAGCAGCGGGGCTGATGCAGCCAAGACCGCGTGAGCGAGATCTTCACCGTCGGGCACTCCACGCGCAGCGCCGCCGAGCTGCTCGAGCTCCTACGCAGCGCCGGCGTCCGCGTCGTGGCCGACGTCCGCGCCTATCCCGGCTCGCGTCGCCACCCTCAATTCGCGCGCACCGAGCTCGCGCGCTGGCTTCCCGAGGCCGGCATCGCCTACGTCCACCTACCGGCGCTCGGCGGACGCCGCCGCCTCGACGCAAGCTCCGTGGTGGGTGGCGGCTGGCGTGAGCCGGCATTCCGCGCCTACGCCCAGCACATGCGCACGGCCGAGTTCGCCGCTGGGCTCGAAGCGCTCGAGCGGCTCGCACGCGAGCACCCGACCGCGATCATGTGCGCCGAGGCGCTCTGGTGGCGCTGCCACCGGCGGCTGATCGCCGATGCCCTCTATGCTCGCGGCTGGCGTATCCGGCATCTGGGCTCGGGCGCCGAGCGCTCCTCCCATGAACTGCCGCCGTTCGCAGCCGTCGACGACGGTCAGATCACCTATCAGGGCACGCAGCCGCCGCTGCTCTGAGCCTTTGCGCAGCAGCGATCCCTTGATGCCCAGCCGGCGCAGAGCGCGGTGCTGCGGCTGACCGCCGGGGGGCGCAGAACCGCGTGCTGCGGCCGAGCACCAGTGCGGGCAATGGTTGTGCGCACGCGTGGGCGCCTGTAGGCTCGGCGGTGACCGCGCAAATCGACGAGGACGGGAGAGACAGCATGGCGGAGAGCGTCTACCGCGTAACCGAGGTTATCGGCGTCAGCAGCGAATCGTGGGAGGCAGCCGCCCGCAACGCGGTCGAGACTGCGGCCAAAACCGTCCGCGATCTTCGCGTTGCGGAGGTCTTGCGCCAGGATGTGACGATCCAGGACGGCAAGCTCGTCAACTTCCGCGTGCGGCTTGGGATCTCGTTCAAGTACGAGTCCGGGGACTGAAGCCAAGTCAGCGCCGCGCAAGCTCGGCGACACGCGCGGAGCTCGTCCGCTCATCAGAGAAGCTCCGTCGGACCGAACGCTCCCGCCGGCTGCGCGATAAGCGGATGTCCGCGCACGGACCGCGCGGGCGGGGTGGTCAGTTCGCGCGCTGTAGCAACCGCAGCAGCAGGCGGGCGTTGGCCGGTGCAAAGCCCCGCCAGTCGTTGTTGAAATACGCATAGACGGCATTGCTGCGCTGCCACTCGCGGAGCTTCACGGCCCACTGCGCCAACTCGGTGCGCGAGTAGTTTCCGTCGCGTCCGCGGGAGCCGAAGTGGAAGCGCACGTAGCGCCAGGCGGCGGTCGCCCGCTCGGACTGGAATCGGCGCTCCGGATGATCCCCGAGCGCAAGCGCAACGCCGTGCGCCGCGAGCGCGCTCAGCACCTCATCCGCAAACCAGCTGGGGTGGCGGAACTCGACCGCGTGCTTACCGTCGGGCAGGCGCTCCAGCAGCTCCGCGAGCCGCTCATCGTCGCGCTGGAAGCTCTCGGGCAGCTGCCAGAGCACCGGACCAAGGCGCCCGCTGGCGCGCAACGGCTCGAGCGGCTCGTAGAAGCGCTCGATCCCCTGCTCGATCGCGTGCAGACGCTTGACGTGGGTCAGGAAGCGACTGGCCTTGACCGCGAAGAGGAAGCGCTCGGGCGTCTGTGCGACCCACCCCTCGACGGTCTGCCTGCGCGGCAGGCGGTAGAAGGTCGCGTTGACCTCGACCGTGTCGAACACCTGGGCGTAGCGCTCAAGCCAACGTCGCTTAGGCCAGCGCTCCGGATAAAGGCGCCCGCGCCAGTGGTCGTACATCCATCCCGAGCAGCCGACACGGACCTCGCCGTCCGCCACAGCGATCTCGCTCGTCCCGATCAGCTTTCCGAGCATGGGTCCAAATGCGCGGCTGACCTTTTCTCTACGGGGAGAGGCGCAGGCAACGCGGCCACCGCGACCAGGCTCGCACACAGAGCGAGGGCGGCGGCGGGCGCCTCTTGCTCGATCGATGGCGGGGGCAGGATTCGAACCTGCGAAGGACTAGCCAACCGGTTTACAGCCGGTCCCCGTTGACCGCTTGGGTACCCCGCCGGGGTGATCCCGAGTGTAGCCGGGGATCACGGAGGGAGCCTGCGCGCGGGGGCTTGCGATCGCCCGGCTAGTGCCCGGCTCCCGCCAGGAAGCTCGCCGGTCGTGCCTGAGCTCGCTGCCCCCACCGGTGGCCCTGGAGGGGGCGGGCACGTCACGAGGCGTCGCGCAGGCGCTGAGCCTCCGGTAGCGCCTCCAGCTTCTTGAGCGTGTGCGTTTCGATCTGTCGGATCCGCTCACGTGTGACGTTGAACGCCCGCCCAACCTCCTCGAGGGTGTACGGGCGCTCGCCGGTCAGGCCGAAGCGCAACTCGATCACCTCCCGCTCACGCTGGGGGAGCGCCGCCAGCGCCCGTCTCAGGTTCTCGCAGCGCAGGCGTTCGGCAGCAACGTCAAACGGCGACTCCGCGGCCTGATCCTCGACGAAGTCGCCCAACTCGGAGTCGTCCTCCTCGCCCACCGGCTTCTCCAGCGAAACCGGCTGCTGGGCCATGCGCAGCACGTCTCGGACCTCGCGCACGCTGAGCTCGAGCTCGGCGGCGATCTCTGGCACGGTCGGCTCGCGCCCAAGCTGCTGGACGAGCTGGCGCTCCACGTGGATCACCCTGTTTAGCTTTTCGACCACGTGCACCGGGATCCGAATCGTGCGTCCCTTGTCGGCGATCGCGCGAGTCACCGCCTGGCGGATCCACCAGGTCGCGTATGTCGAGAACTTGTAGCCGCGGCGGTAGTCGAACTTCTCGACCGCGCGGATGAGGCCCATCGAGCCCTCCTGGATCAGATCCAGGAAGGTGAGCCCGCGTCCGAGATAGGCCTTCGCGATCGAGACCACCAACCGCAAGTTGGCCTCGATCATCTGCTGCTTGGCGGCCATGTCGCCGCGCTCGATCCGCCGTGCGAGGATCGCCTCCTGCTCGGCGGTCAGCAGGTTGACACGGCCGATTGAGCGCAGATAAAGGCGTAGCGAATCGAGGCTCGGCTCAACCGTGAGATCGACCTCGAGCGCCTGCCCCTCGACGGCGGGCTGCCCGGGGTCGGCCATCGTCCCGGTGGCCTCGATGCCCTCGGGCCCAGAGCGAAGGAGCTGCCCCTCGGACTCGAGGACATCGATCCCCTGTTCGTCCAGGTAGGCGTGCAGCTCCGCGACCTGCTCCTTCGTCAGCTCCGCCTCCTCAAGGCACGCAGCGATCTGCGCAAAGGTCAGGTAGCCCCGCTCGCGTCCCTCCGCAATCAGCGCCCGTAGCTCCTCAACCTCGGCGATGGGTGCCTCGCCGCTCAACAGGACAACCGCTTTATCGTTCAAGCCCCTGGTCCTCCCATACGCGGCCGACGGCAGATCCGCGGCCGCCACATGAGCTCCTCTCTCATCTCCAGACCGGCGGAGTGATACCACAAAATCGAGCTTTTCCTAAATACCGCTATCTCCGCAGCTAGCAACGCTTGCGCAAGCCGCGAACGTGCACGCGCCAAGGTCGAGCAGCCGTGGCCGCGGGAGGCCCCATGACGCCCCGCCCAAGCCCAAGGTGGGTGGCGCCCTCCGACCATACGCGATCGCCGGCTAGCCTGGACCCGCCGGCAAGCACGCGCGAAGCGCGCCCGTCTAGGCTTTGCTCCATGGTCCCGAAGCCCGTGTCGCCGCCGCCGGCGGAACTGGATGTCCAGTCGCAGCGCCCGCGCGTCCAGCTCAGCCTCTCGAAGGTCGGCGTGACCGGGGTCGAAAAGGTGATCCGCCTTCGCCAAAACGGCTCCGAGCAGCTCTTCTCGGCCCGCTTCGAATGCGTCGTCGACCTTGGCCCGGATCAGAAGGGCGCGCACATGTCGCGCTTTGAGGAGGTCGTCAACGAGGCGATCCTTCAGGTGGTCTTGGGCGAGGCGACGTTCAAAGCCGAGACGCTCGCCGAGCACATAGCCCAACTCGTGCGCACTCGCCAGCGCGCCCGCGCTGCCGAGGTGGGGGTACATGCCCGCTTTCCAGAGCACAAGCCGGCGCCGGTCTCGGGCATCCACACGCAGGAGCTCTACACGATGCACGGCTATGCCGTCTGCAGCCAACGCGGGACCCGGCGCCTGATCGGCGTAACCGCCCAAGGGATGACCGCCTGCCCGTGCGCGCAGGAGCTCGTCGCGGCCGGCGCACGACGAGCCCTGGCAGCAGAGGGCTTCGGGGCTGAGCAGATCGAGCGGATCATCGCGGCCGTCCCCGTCGCGACCCACAACCAGCGCGGCCTGGGGACGCTCTACGTCGGCTGCCCCGAGCGCTGCACGCTCGAGATCGACGCCGCGAGGCTGCTCGAGATCGTCGAGAGCTCAATGTCATCGGAGATCTATGAGCTGATGAAGCGCAGCGATGAAGCGCACGTGGTGGAGAAGGCGCACCGCAGGCCACGATTTGTGGAGGACTGCGTTCGCGAGATGGTCCGCGGCGTGATCGACGCCTACCCGGAGCTGGAGGACGACGCATTCATTTGCGCCCGCCAGGAGAACCTCGAAACGATCCACCAGCACAACGTGGTCGCTGAGCGCTTCGGCACGGTCGGCGAGATCAGACGAGAGCTTGAGACCGGCGAGCGTTCGGCGCTGCACACTAGCCAGCGCGCCTGGCTCGATGCCTCCGCGTGACGGCGCGCGAGCGTCCCTAAACGCCCGTTCCACCATCTTCGCCTGACGACGGGGCGCTCCACAACCTTCGCCTGACGGGGCGCTCCACAACCTCCTCCTGACGGGGCGCTCCATCACCCCCGCCCGACGGGGCGCTCCACCACCTCCGCCTGGCGGGGCGTAGCAACGCCTCCGATGGCGGCACGCCCACTTCCGCCTGCTCGAGCGCCTCCGCGGGCTCCTCGCGGAAGAGGGAAGGCTCAATGGGCCCTCGCGCAAGAGCCGCCCGCCCAGCGGCGATCCCTCGAGCGACCCCGACCTCCCGTGGCGTACCCTCTCTTCATGCCCCTGATTCCGACCGTGATCGAACGCACCGCCCGCGGCGAGCGCGAGTTCGACATCTATAGCCGCCTGTTGAACGAGCGCATCGTGTTCCTCGGGACGCCGATCGACGATCAGATCGCCAACCTCGTCGTCGCCCAGCTGCTGCACCTCGAATCCCAGGACCCCGACAAGGACATCTCGCTCTACATCAACTGCCCGGGCGGATCCATCTACGCCGGGCTGGCGATCTACGACACGATGCAGTTCATCAAGCCCGACGTGCAGACGATCTGCGTCGGGATTGCGATGTCGATGGGATCGCTGCTACTCGCCGGCGGCGCCAAGGGCAAGCGCTTCGCGCTGCCGAACTCGCGCATCCTGATCCATCAGCCCTCGGCCGGTTTTGAGGGGCAGTCGACCGACATCGAGATCCATGCGCGCGAGGTTCTCAACGTACGCCGGCGGATCGACGAGATCTACGCGCATCACACGGGCCGCAGCATCGAGCAGGTTCACGCCGACATGGAGCGCGACCGGTTCTTCAAGCCCGAGGAGGCGGTCGAATACGGGCTTATCGACCGAGTCATCTCGCATCATTGACGTGATTCGGCGCAAGTCGTAGCCACCCCACCCCGCTTCGCCGACTCAGCGAGCATGCGACGCCGCGGCGGCCGGGCTCTCGTGGCTCAGAAAAGCTGTTCCTGCCCCGGGCGGTCGCCGTCACGCCGGGGCGCCGACCCATGGCCGAGCGCGGCTGCCACGTCGCGCGCAATCGCGCTCTCTGACCGTGAAGCGATCAGCGGCTGCTCGATCCCCTCGACGTGTACGAGTGTGCGACGGCCGTCGCCGCGTTCGGCCCCGGTCAGCGGGACCAGCGCAAAGATGCGGTCGGCGCGCGCGTACTTGCCATAGCCGAGCGGGATCAGCGGCGCGCAACCTCGTGCCATCGCCGCGATCCTAGCCGCGCCGCCCGGGCCTCGTCTCAGCGCACCACGGTCGCTGCTCGTGCCAGCGCCCGACGGTCGGCTCCCATCCCATCGGCCAACTGCTAGCGCCAGCCCTGTGAATGAGCGGCGCGCGGGGATCCGGCGGCGGCTTGCGCCACCGCCGATCCCCCGCGTCCCTTCTCTTCGCCCCAGCAGCTCTAGCCGCTAGAGCCCGAGCCGCAGGTGTTCGTCTGAACCGGCCCCTCGAACTCGGGGTAGCCCAGCGTCTGGATCTGATCCGCACCGTACTGCGCGTCCTCGCCCAGGTTGTTCACCCCGGCGCCACTCGCGACATTGCCGAACTGGAGCGTGCAGCTCGCGCTCGTCGCGCCGACGCGTGACCAGTATGGGTAGAACTGCCCGGGCCCGGGCGGCGGCACCGAGCACCCGACCGCCGAGGTGCTCGAGCAGCTCGACTCGCTCAAAGCCACATCCGTCTGTACGAAGTATTGCTGGTAGCCGCCACCGCCACTGGTCGGCAGCGATTCCACAAAGCTCCCGGGGAACTTCGCAGTCGGCTGGGCTCCTGTCGGCCACTCCGGCCAGTACGGCGTGCCGTCGAAGTCCAGATCTCCGTTCTGCTGCAGGTCGTCAAGACAACCAGTGATGAGATCCGGCTCGCTCGCCAGCTGCCCATGCGTATCGCCCTGCGGGTAGCAGAGCGCATCGGATGGCTCGCTTGCCTCCGACCTGCCGAGCGTCTCGTATGGCGAATGGCAGCTGTTGTAGTAGATATCGGTGATGCCAGGCGCCAACGTCAACCTGCTCGGATGGCTAAGACCGGTGCAGCCCTCCCAGTGGCCGATCTCGAACTCGGTTGAGATGTCGGTCTGAAGCGCCGCCCACGGCACGATGTTGCTCTTCGCGGCGGTCGAGTACTCGGGCTGGAAGTTAAACGGCGTGCCCGAACAGTCGGTGATCGAGGTGTCCGCAAAGCCGTTGTGGGCCGAAGCCTGCATAAAGCCGCTCTGACCGGTAGTGAGATCGTCGATCACAACTTCGAACGCATCGCCACCTCCTGGGGCGGGCGCATCGAACATGTGCACCCGGATCGTGTCGCCGGGATTCATCAGCAGTGTTTGACCGTTGGGCGTAAAGGTCTGCAGGTCCGCATCCTGTGGACTCGGTGGTCCAGTAGGGATCCCGTCGCGCTGGATCCACCCAAAGTTGACCGGCTCAGTGCAGCCAGGGTTGCAGTAGGCGAAGCCTAGCGTGCACTCTAGGCTGTCGATGGTCAGCGCCGCACACCAGTGGCTGTCGTCACAACTGATCCCGTCCGCGAAGGGCGGAAAGCCCGGCGGATACAGCTGCATCTCCATAAACGCCGAGCCGGCGCCCGGATAGCAATTCGTCGTCTGCGTGCCGACACAAGTAGGCGCGTTTTCAGGAGTGGTGCCCTCGGGCGTGCAGCCATTTTGGGGGTAGGAGAGCGGATCGCACATCGCCATCGAGAACCATGGCGCAATGCTCAGCTCAAACCAATGCGAGACGTCACTCCCCGGGCTGGCGATAGTCGGCGCGGCGCTCGGGTCCCGCGGCAGCGTCTCCGTCCAGGTGACATTGTCGCCGCTACCTGCCCGCGTCGAGAGGAACGTCATATCCGGCTCGTCATGCCCGATGTAGACGCCGTTGTCATAGAAGCGCCCGTCCCATGTGTTCGCGTTGGTAGTCCCCGCAAACCCCCGGATGTCGCTGCAGGCGAACGAGCGTCGCACGGATGTCTGGATCGTGCTCTGCCCGTTGCAGTCAAGTTCCCCGAACGCGTGTGGCTTGAGCTTGCCACCGGCGGCATGCGCGGGTCCGACGAGCGCAAGCGCACCGGCCAGCGCAAGCACCGCCACCAGCCACAGCCGCGCGGGGCTGCGGTATAAGGCCATGACCCCCTCCCGGGTCTCGAGCTTGGACAGTTCGGGCGCAAGCTACTACCGCGCCAGCGTCGGTGCAAGCGGAAGGGAGGCGACCAGGCGGGTCAGGTCGCAGGTGCGCATCAAGCTCGCATGGCGCATGGCAGGCCCGCGCGGGTGCGGAGGGCTCGCAGCTGCGCCCGGCTCCCGCAACCGAGAGCGCTGGCGTCGCGCGTGAAGGCGGCACGCTTACCCGGTGGAAAGGGAGAAGCGAAGCCCGCCGTGCGCGAGCAGCGGGCGCAGGAGTGGCTGGCTGCGGGGGCCTCGCGCCGGCGAGGCGGGCTAGTCGCCCAGGATCAGCGCCAGCCGTCGCTCGAGCGCACCGCCCAGCAGCTCACGTACCCGCCCCGGCTCGAAGCGCTCGACCAGCGCGGCGAGGAACCCCTCGATCACCAAGCGCTTGGCATCCGCCTCGCCCAACCCGTGGGCGCGCAAGTAGAAAAGCTGCTCGCGATCGACCTGGGCAACCGCTGCCGCGTGCGTGCAGCGGACGTCGTTGGCTTGGATCTCGAGCCCGGGAATCGCGTCGGCGTGGGCGCGCTTAGAGAGCAGCAGGTTGCGCGACTCCTGGAAGGCATCTGTCTTCTGCGCCCCGGGATCGACGATGATGTTGCCCTTCCAGACCGCGCTTGAGCGGCCCTGCAGCACGCCGCGAAACGCCAGGTCGGAGGTGGTGTGCGGCGCCGCGTGCTCCTGGGTTGTGTCGAAGTCGATGTGCTGGCGACCGCGGCTCGCGTAGGCGCCAGTCACGCGCGCCTCGGAGCCCTCACCCTGCAGACGTGTCTCCATCCGCATCCGGCCCGAGCGCGATCCGAAGCCAAGTGCAACCCAGTCGAGCGCTGCATCTCGCCCCAGCTGCGCCCGCTGAGCGCCGAACACCCACGTCCGCTCGGACAGCGCCTGACCGCAGACGTAGCGCAGCCTGGCGCCGTCTGCGACGACCAGCTCGGTGACAACGTTGAAGACGCCGTCCAGCTCAGCCTCAGCCGAGGCGTACTGCTCCCAGACCTCGGCGCGCGCTCCCTCGTCGAGCACGACGAGCGTGCGCTGGTTGAGCAGCGTGCCAGCCCGCGGCTGGACGCTCAGGAGCGAAATCGGCTCGTCCAACACCACCCCGCGTGGCACATACACCACCCAGCCGGCGCGAAAGCCGAGCTCGCCCAGCGCAACGAAGACATCGTCGCGCTCCCCAATCAACGACCCTCGATAGCGCCGCATCAGCTCGACCTGCTCGGCCGCCGCGCGAGCATACGGAGCCACCAGCACCCCCTCAGGCAGGGCCGTCGGTGGCTCGAGCGCGAACAGCACCTCGGCCGGACTCGCCCCCTCGAGCTCCTCCGCCGAGCTGACCGGCCGGTAGGCCGCGAGATTCAGCTCGGAGATATCCGTGAACTCCCAGCCCGGGCGGCCCTTGAAAGTCGGCAGCTCAAGCTCAGCGGGCAGGACGCTGCCTTCGACGCTAGCCAATCGAGCCCTCCATCTGCAGCTCGATCAGCCGGTTCATCTCAACGGCGTACTCCATCGGCAGCTCCTTGGTGATCGGCTCGATGAAGCCGTTCACGATCAGCTTCGAGGCCTCGTCCTCAGGGATGCCGTGCGCCATCAAGTAGAAGAGCTGGTCCTCGCCGACCTTCGAGACGGTCGCTTCGTGGCCGACGTTGACATCGTCTTCGGAGATCCTGATCGTCGGGTAGGTGTCTGACCGGCTGCGCTCGTCGAGCAGCAGCGCATCGCAGACCACCTTCGACCGAGCGCCATGCGCTCCCTTGGCGATCTCGAGCAGGCCACGATACGAGCTCCGCCCGCCGTCCTTGGAGATCGACTTGGCGAAGATGTTCGAGGTGGTGTTGGGCGCCGCGTGGATTACCTTGCCACCCGCGTCCTGGTGCTGGCCGTGACCTGCGAAGGCGATCGAGAGGATCTCGCCATGCGCCCGCTCGCCCAGCAGATACACGGAGGGGTACTTCATCGTCAGGTGCGAGCCAAGGTTGCAGTCAACCCACTCGACGGTCGCATCTTCGTACGCCACGGCCCGCTTGGTGACCAGGTTGAAGACGTTGGTCGACCAGTTCTGCACGGTCGTGTAGCGAATGCGAGCGCCAGGCTTGGCGATCAGTTCGACCACTGCGGAGTGAAGCGACGACGAGCTGTACGTTGGCGCCGTGCAGCCCTCCACATAGTGCACGTAGGAGCCAGGCTCCGCGATGATGAGCGTGCGCTCGAACTGGCCCATGTTCTCGGTGTTGATCCGGAAGTAGGCCTGCAGCGGCATCTCCACATGTACGCCTGCGGGCACGTAGACGAAGGAACCACCAGACCAAACCGCGGAGTTCAGCGCCGCCAGCTTGTTGTCGTTTGGCGGGATCACGGTGGCGAAATACTCGCGGACGATGTCCTCGTGCTCGCGCAGGCCCGAGTCCATATCCAGGAAGATCACGCCCTGCTTCTCCAGATCCTTGCGGACCTGGTGGTAGACGACCTCGGACTCGTACTGGGCGCCGACTCCCGCCAGGAACTTGCGCTCGGCTTCCGGGATACCGAGGCGGTCAAAGGTGCGCTTGACATCCTCGGGCACCTCATCCCAGGAGCGACCAGGCTTCTCGGAAGCGCGCACGAAGTAATGGATGTCGTCGTAGTCGACCTCGGCCAACAGCGGCGAGCCCCAGGTCGGCTGCGGGCGAGCGAGGAAGTGCTCGAGCGCCTTCAAGCGGAACTCCCTCATCCACTGCGGCTCGCGCTTGAACTCCGAGATCTTCTCGACGATCTCGCGATTCAGGCCCTTCGGCGCCTTGTACAGGTACTCGATCGCGTCGTGGAAGCCGTAGCGCTCGGCGTAGTCGGCGTTGATCAGCGCGAGCTTCTCGTTCTCGCTCAGCTCTTCTAGGTCGACGCCTGTCGGCGCGATGTCGGGAGCAGCCACTTACTCCACCTCCAGCTTGATCACGTTGTCCTCGATGATCACCGGAAAGGTGTCCACCGGAAGGTATGCGGGCAGGGTCTTCGGCTTGCCGGTCCTCAGGTCGAAGCGCGAGCCATGGCGCGGGCACTCGATCGTGCACGACTCCTGGTCAAGCTCGCCCTCGGCAAGCGGGCCGTTGTCGTGAGAGCAGCGATCCTCGATCGCGTAGATCGTGCCGCGACAATTGATCACGCCAATCTCGAGGTCCTCGACGCGCACCAGGCGCACCTTGCCCGGCGGCAGCTCTTCGAGGGAACACACTTCGATCATCTGAGGCACGTTGGCGCGATAAGTCCTAGCGGGTTGATCGGATTTCTGCTCCGAATCATAGCGAGCGGCCACCGCCGGCTCAGCATCGCAAGCTCGCACGAGCCGGAAGCGTCCGACCTCGAGGGGGCGGCCCGGGAAGGACCACCCACCTCAGGAGCGGCCCGGGAAGGACCACCCACCTCAGGAGCGGCCCGGGAAGGACCACCCACCTCAGGAGCGGCCCGGGAAGGACCACGGCCGTGAACGCGTCGAGTAATGTCGAGCGAGCGGGCGATGGACACCCCGGAGGACAACGGCGGAGCTGATGAGCTCGCCCGGCTGCGCGTACGACTGGAGCGCGCAAGAGCGAACGACCGGGCGCCGGCGCGCCTGCGTCAAGCGCTCGCGCTGGAGCGCGCCCGTATCGCTCGCGTGCGCAGGCGGCACGCAGCGGTGTGGGCTCTGACAGCGGCAGGCGCGGCGGGAGTTGCGCTGGCGCTTGCCTCCATCGCGTCCTCCCCGTCCCGACCGGCGATCACGCGCATCGCCGCACTCGCAGCTCGCGGTCCGAACTTAGCGCCACCACCGCCGGATCCTCACGCGCCCGGCCAGCGGCTCGCCGCGACCGTCGCGGGCGTGCCGTTCCCCAACTGGTCGCAACTTGGCCTGCAAGCGGTTGGCGAGCGACGCGAACGCGTCGCCGGCCATCCCGCACTGACGGTCTACTACCAGGGCCACGCCAGGCTCCTCGCCTACACGATCGTCGCGCCGCCCGCCCTTCCGACACCGCCGGCCGACGAAGGGCACACGGGGGGCGTGACGATATGGACCTTCGATTTCGACGGCCGGAAGGTCGCAACCTGGCGCCAGGGAGGGGCCACGTGCGTGCTCGAAGGGCGGCGGGCAAGCGCCACCTGGCTGCGGGCGCTTGCGGCATGGCGCCCGGATGGCGCACCGGCATCACCGGCGCTGCCGCAGAGTCATTACGGCAACTGAGCGCGTCGGGGCGATCGCAAACAAGCTTCGGGGCGATCGCAAGCAAGCTTCGGGGCGATCGCAAACAAGCTTCGGGGCGATCGCAAACAAGCTTCGGGGCGATCGCAAGCAAGAAACCACCGCCGATCCCACCAAACGGGGGGGTCCCTGACTTTAAGGACTTCTATGGGCCTTAACGTCAAGCACCCCCCGCGGCTTAACGTCAAGCACCCCCCTAGGGCGTAACGTCAAGCACCCTCCTGCGGCGGATCGGGCCTCCGATCACTGGCGACCGGCGTGCCCGTGTGCAGCCGCCTCGACAGCCGCCGCCTCCCGCTCCTGCGGCTCGCGCAGCGCTGTCGCAAGTCGCCGACGCGCGCGGTGCAGGCGGGTTGCAACCGTCGCCTCGCGCACCCGCAGCGCGCGGGCGGCCTCAGCGTAGGAGAGACCCACGAGCTCGATGGCGACAAGGGCGTCCCGGAACTCAGCAGGCAGCTGAGCGATCGCCGCGTAGAGGCGCTCGGACTCGATCAGCGCCTCCGGGCGCGTCGCACGCGGGTCTTCACGCTGCTCGAGCTCCTCCAGCCCAGCCGAGCCACGCGGCCTGCGCGCCTGCGCGCGGCGCTCGCTCACGAACGTGTTGCGCAGCGCCCGCAGCAGATAGCCCAAATCGTCGTCGGAGCGCAGCAGACGCGGTCGCCGCAGCACCCTCGCGAACGTCTCTTGCACGAGATCCTCCGCATCCTCACGCGAGCCGGACATCGCCCACGCGGCCCGATAGAGCCGGTCGATGTGGTCGCCGAGCGCGGCGGGATCGAGCTGACGTTCGCCGGGCATTCTCCTGCCCCGCGCAGCATACGGCGGGAAGGATCTCGTGGCGAGAGCGTCATCTCAATTGAGGAAGCCAATTCGACAGAAGGAGATGAGGATGCGATTGCGATCAAGCGCATCGCTGTTGATCCCCGTGGTGCTTGCGACGGCAGCGCTCGCCGGCTGCGGCTCGAGCTCGAAGTCCTCGTCCGCGAAGACCAGCAGCCATAAGAGCTCGTCCACGGCCTCTGGCGCCTATGGCGCCCCGTCGAGCTCGACCTCCTCGGCCTCCACCTCATCCGGAGCAGTCACGGTGACGACCGAGCACACCTCGCTCGGGACGGTCCTGGCCGCGGGGCCCAACAAGCTCACGGTCTACATGTTCACCGCCAAGAGCTGCACGGGGACCTGCGCAAAGATCTGGCCGCCGGTGACAGGAGCCGCAAAGGCAGCTGGGGGTGCCAGCTCCGCAAAGCTCGGCACCACCACCGGCGCGGGCGGCGTCAAGCAGGTGACCTACGCCGGGCACCCGTTGTTCTATTTCGCCCCGGATCACCGCGCCGGGCAGGTGCTGGGCGAGGGGATCCATTCCTTCGGCGGTACCTGGTACGCGCTCACGCCGGCGGGCACGCCGGTCCACAAGGCCGCCACCAAGCCGAGCAGCGGCTACGGCGGCTACTAAAGGCGCATGCCTGGGCGGCGCCCGTGGCTCCGAGAGACACGAGCGCCGCCCTCACGCACCGGAAACACCAACGGCGCGCACGGTCGCGCTTGCGTTCAGCCGCGAAGGCAGACGCTACCGCTACGCCATGCTGAGGTGCTGTGCGCACCGCGCTGAGCGCTTGCGTTTAGCCGCGAACGCGCGCGCCACCGCGCTCCGCGTCTAGCCGCGAAGGCCGCTCTCCGGCCTCTCCGGCTCTGAGTCGCTGACGCTGCTCTCGGGCGTCTCCGGCTCCCAGTCGACCGCGTGACCGAGCGAGGCGCTCTTCAGCACCTTGAGCGAGAGGAGCGCGCACTTCATCCGCTGCGCCGAAATATCGATACCCAGCAGATCAAGGATGAAGCGGCGATCGAGCCGCAGCAGCTCCTCCACCGGCATCCCCTTGATCTCATCCGAGGCCATTGAGGCCGCCGCTTGCGAGATGGCGCACCCGTGCCCGGAGAAGCGCACCTGCTCGATCCGTCCCTCCGGGTCGAGCGCCAGCTGCACGCGCAGCTCATCGCCGCAGAGAGGGTTAAGGTCGTGCGCCTCAAGGTCGGGCGACTCGAGCTCGGGCTCGGGCGGGCTCCAGTTGTGGGGATGCTTGTAGTGGTCGAGGATGTACTCGCGGTAGAGATCGTCCATTGCAGCCAAGGCTAGCGGCGGTCTGGCGGGGGTTACAGCGCCAGCACGCGCCGGACTTCGAGCAGGCCGTCGATCAGGGCGTCGATGTCCGCGCTCGAGTTGTGGACGGCAAACGACGCGCGAGTGGTCGCAGACACCCCGAGCCGCCGCATCAGCGGCTGGGCGCAATGGTGGCCGGCGCGCACGCAAACCCCGCGACGGCCGAGGATCTCACCGACGTCGTGAGGGTGGGCTCCGGGCAGCGTGAACGAGATCACGGCTCCCCGCTCGGCCGCGTCCGGCGGGCCATGAATCTCAATCCCGGGGATCTGTTCCCGCAACCGCTCGAGCGCCTCGGCCACGAGCGCCTGCTCGTGCTCGCGAATCCGCTCGATCCCGATCCGCTCGATGAAGACCACGGCTGCTCCAAGCCCGATCGCTTCTGCGATCTGCGAGGTGCCGGCCTCGAACTTGCCGGGCAGCTCGGCCCAGGTCGAGTCGAGCTCGCCGACCGTGCGGATCATGTGGCCGCCAGCGATGAACGGCGGCATCTCCTCGAGCAGGGCGCGGCGCCCGTGCAGCACGCCGATCCCCGTCGGGCCATAGGCCTTGTGGCCCGTCCACGCATAGAAGTCGGCGTCAAGCTCGGAGAGGTCAACCGGCAGCTGGGGCACCGCCTGCGAGCCGTCGACGAGAACGACCGCCCCCGCCTGGTGCGCGAGCCGGGTGATCTCCGCCACCGGATTGATCGTCCCAAGCACGTTTGAGACGTGCACCAGCCCAACGAGCTTGGGTTCGCGCTCCAGCAGCCGCTCGAGCGCCTCGCGATCAAGCTGGCCCGCATCGGTGATCGGAACGTAGGCAAGCTCCGCGCCGCGCTCGGCGCAGATCAGCTGCCAAGGGACGATGTTCGAGTGGTGCTCCATCTGCGTGAGCACAACGAGGTCGCCAGGGCCGAGATTGGCCCGTCCCCAGGTGTATGCGACGAGGTTGATCGCTGCAGTTGCGTTGGCGGTGAAGATCGTCTCCGCCGGCGTCGAGCGCAGCCAGCGGGCGATCCGCGCGCGTGCGCCCTCGAAGCGCTCGGTCGCCTCAACCGCCAGCGGATAGACGCCGCGATGCACCGAGGCTCGCGACTCGGCGTAGTAGGAGACGAGCGCGTCGATGACCTCCTGCGGAGTCTGCGCGGTCGCGGCCGCATCCAAATAGACGAGGGGCCTTCCCTCACGAGCGGCTCGGGCCAGCACGGGGAACTCGGCCGCGATTCCCTGCGGCTGATCGCCTGCGAGCTGGGCCGGGAGGACGGAGGACGTTGCGCTGCGCTCGCCGACAGAGCCTGCGCTGCGCTCGCCGACAGAGCCGACCGCGGCGGCGCCGCGCTCCGGCGCAGCCGCAGCGAGGGGTTCCCGCGCAGCCGCAGCGCCGCGGCCCTGCGCGGCCGCGGCCGCACCACCTCCGTAGCCGCTCACCCCGCTACCTCCGCGCTCACCATGCGGTCTGCCGCGCCAGCCACCTCAGACCGCCAGCTCTTCGGTGAGCCATCCGTAGCCCTTGGACTCGAGCTCGGCGACCAGCTCCGGACCACCCTCGCGCACGATCCGGCCTTCATACATGACATGCACGTGACTCGGCCTGACGTAGTCAAGGATTCGCTGGTAGTGGGTGATGATCAGGACGCCCATGTCATCGCCGGCGACCGCGTTGACGCCGTTCGCAACGATCCGGAGCGCATCGATGTCAAGCCCCGAGTCCGTCTCGTCAAGCACCGCCAGCCGGGGGCGCATCAGCGCCAACTGGAGAATTTCCATGCGCTTCTTCTCGCCGCCCGAAAAGCCGTCGTTCAGATAGCGGCTTGAGAACTCCTCGGGGATCCGCGTCAGCCGCATCGCCTCCTGGACGCTGCGGCGAAACTCGCGCAGCGGGATCGGCTCCTCGTCGCGTGCCTGACGGTGGGCGTTGAGCACTGTGCGCAGGTACTTGGTGACGGTCACGCCGGGCACCGCCACCGGATACTGAAATGCCATGAACAAGCCCATCCGCGCGCGCTCGTCGGGCTCGGCCTCCGTGATGTCCTGGCCGTCGAACATAATTCGGCCCTCGGTGACCTCAAGCCCGGGGTGGCCCATGATCGCGTTCGCAAGCGTCGACTTACCAGAGCCGTTTGGCCCCATCAGCGCATGAATCTGGCCGCGGTCGACGGTCAGGTCGAGTCCGCGCAGGATCTCCTTCTCGCCAGCTCTGACGTGCAGGTTTGAGATTTCCAGTAGTGCCATTCCTCGCTCTTTTCTGTCGCTTCTCAGGCGGCCGGGGTCGGCACCTGCGCGCCGCGGGGGAGCTCGACCGCCACGAGCGGCGCCGCCTCCCTGCGTCGCGAGAACTCGACCAGCTCGGCCAACGTCGTCGTTTGCAGCGAGCGCACGATCCCGCTCTGCACCCGTGTCCACAACAGCTTCGTCGCGCAACCGCGGCCGGAGTCGGGCTCATGGGAGCAGAGCACGCGCTCCGTGTGCTCGTGCACGAAGCACTCCATCGGCGCGATCGTCCCCTCCAGCGCCTGCACGACCTCGAACATCGTGATCGCCTCCGCCGGGCGCGAGAGCCAGTAGCCGCCATGCGCGCCGCGCGCGCTCATCACGAGCCCCGCCTTGCGCAGCCGCGCGACCACCTGCTCGAGGTAGGCAAGCGGCAGCCCCTCGGCATCGGCGATCGCCTTCAAGCTCGTCGGGTGCTCCGGATTCTGGCGCCCCAGCTCAACCATCAAACGGACGCCGTACTCGGCCCTGGAGGAGAAGATCATCGACCGAAATCCTACCACCACGCTCGGTTTAGGCAACGAGGGGACATGACTCAAACCGCCCCGACGAGCGGGGAGCGCTCAATCCGTCCCGCTCGGAGCGGACAAGCGGGGATGGCCGCACGAGCGGCGGAGATGTAAGGTCGCCTACGTGCGAGTTGCTTCAAGGCCGTTGCTGGCGGACTCTGGCGAGATTGCGGAAGCAGCCTCGCTAGCGCGCGCAGGCGGCCGCATGGCGATCGACACCGAGTTCATGTCCGAGGGGCGCTACCGGGCACTGCTGTGCCTCGTGCAGGTAGCCGTCGACGACCCACAGCTTGCGCCCGCACCTCGGATCCTGCTAATCGACCCGCTCGCCGAGGTCGATGTGGAACCGCTGGCAGCGGCCCTGGCCGACCCCGGCATCGAGGTCGTCGTGCATTCGGGGCGCCAGGACATAGCGATCCTCCGCCGAGTCTGGCAGACGCAGCCGCGCAACATCTTCGACACGCAGATCAGCGCCGGCTTCGCCGGCGAGAGCGCACAGGCCGGCTATGCCAACCTGATCGCCTCGGTGCTCGGCCGGCGGGTGGGCAAGACGGCGAGCTACACGCGCTGGGACTCGCGCCCCCTAAGTCGCGAGCAGCTCAGCTACGCGGCGGAGGACGTCGCTCACCTGCTCGAGCTCGCCGACGCCCTCAAGGCGCGCCTCGATCACTCGCAGCGGCTCGAGTGGGCTCGCGAGGAGTGTCGCCGACTTGAGTCCGCCAGCGACGAGCGCGATCCCGAGACCGCTTGGGAGCGGCTGCCGCGGGTCGGCGCGCTCGATCCGCGCTCGCGGGCGGTCGCCCGGGAGCTGGCCGCCTGGCGTGAGCGTACCGCCGCCCGGGAGGACAAGCCGGTCGGCACAGTGCTCGCCGACCCACCGCTGGTTGAGCTCGCCAAGCGGCAGCCGCGCACGCTGGAGGGAGTTGCGCAGACGCGCGGGATCCACCGCTCCACGGTCAAGCGGCGGGGCGAGCAGATCCTGGCGGCGATCGCGCGCGGACTCGAAGCCGAGCCGATCCCGCGCGAGGAGCGCCGGCCGCGCTCGGAGCCAGGCGACGCGCCGCTGATTGCGCTCGCCGAAGCGCTGCTGCGCTCACGAGCGCTCGATGTCGGACTCGCCTACGAGCTGCTCGCCTCGCGCGCGGAGCTCGAGCAGATCGTCGCCGCCGCGCGGCGCTCAGAACCGGAGCCGCGCGTGCGCACGCTCGAGGGCTGGCGTCGCGAGCTGGTCGGCGAGGACCTCCGCGCGCTGCTCGAGGGGCGGACAGCGGTGTCGGTCGCAGGCGGAAGCCGGCTCGCGCTCGAGCCACGCAAGCGCTAAAGCCACAGCTCAGGAGGGCCCGAGCTCCAGCACCACCGCAAATGCGATGCGGTGCGCAAACAGGGCGCGCGAGAGCGCGAGCGTGAACGCCCTCGGCCGCTGCACCTGACCGAGATCGATCGCGCGCAGTTCGTGGTCGACCGGCGCCAGCGTGACGTGCAGGCGAGCGCCAGGCGAGAGCAGCGCATACTCGGCCGGCACGTCGGCGTACTCCACCGTCCATCCCGCGCGACGCAGCAGCACGCGCTCGGCTTGGGTCAACGCCGGTGGGCTCGGGTAGCGCGCGTTCTCAACCACCATGTCGATCGCGCAGTAGGCGTTCGCGCCGCGGTTGCACGAGCGCAGACGCTCGACGACCCGGGAGCCCGGCACGAGCGGCAGCTTCGTGGCCTCCGGCACGTGCAGGCGCGAGCCGCCACAGCCAGCGAGGAGCACCGCCGCCGCGCTCACCAGCAGCGCGGCCAACACGCGCTTGCGCAAGGCGGGGGTTTGAGCGCTGCCCACGCCTGCAGCAGGGTACCCGCGAACGCCGCTCTCGCGGCAGGCCCGCGACGCCGCTCTCGCGGCAGGGCGCCCGCGGGCGCCGCTCATCTGGCGGGCACACGCGCGGGACAGACGGTCGCGTCTCTGCGGGCTGCAGTCGCTCGGCAGCCGAGCTGGTCACGGCCCTGACCGATCCGGTCGGAGACAGATGCGGCCCGGCGCACGCTGGGTAGCCCCGAATTTGAAGCGAGAAGGGAGAAGGGAGGCCTCCGGTGTGCGAACGCCAACAGGAAGTCGCCGGTGAGCGGATCTGAGCAGCGAACGGGCGAGCCGCAGGCTGGCCCTCCACGCCGTACCCGAGTGGTCCGCCAGTGGTGGTACGTGCTATTGCTCGCGCCGTTTGCTGCAACGCTGGTGCCGCCGGTGTTCGCCCGCGAGCAGCCGTCGATCGGCGGCTGGCCGTTCTTCTACTGGTGGCAGTTCGCCTGGGTGGTGATCACGGCGCTGATCGTCGCGCTCGTCTACCGCGTGACCACCAGGCGCGAGCCGCGCGTGTCGGCAGTCGATCCGATCGACCACCCGACCACCCGGGTCGATCCGACCAGGACGCACGGGCAGCCACCTGCCAACCCGAGCCATCCTCCCGCCAACCCGCCGAAGCCTCCCGCCCACCCTGGCGATACATCCGCGGGCCCGCCTAATCCGTCGTGATGTCCGGTGGCATTCAGGCAGTTGAGCTCGGCGTGTTCGCGTTCATCTTCGTCGCGGTCGCGACGATCGGCTTCTTCGCGACGCGCTGGCGGCGTGCCCTGACGCTCGACAACCTCGAGGAGTGGGGACTCGCGGGACGCAAGTTCGGGACTGTGATCACCTGGTTCTTGCTGGGCGGCGACCTCTACACCGCCTACACGTTCGTGGCGGTGCCGGCGCTCGTCTATGGCAAGGGCCAGACGGGGTTCTTCACCGTCCCCTATACGATTGTCCTCTACCCATTCGCGTTCGTGGTGATGCCCAGGCTGTGGTCGGTGGCACGCCGCCACGGCTACATCACCCCCGCCGACTTCACGCGGGGGCGCTACGGCTCCGGACTGTTGGCCGTGCTGATCGCCGTCACGGGGATCGTCTCGATCGTCCCCTACGTAGCACTGCAGCTGTACGGGATTCGGGTCGTCTTCCAGGCTATGGGGCTTGGCAGCACCTCCCTTGGCACGCCCCTGCCGCTCGCGTTGGCATTCGCGATCCTGGCCGTCTACACCTTCAACGCCGGGCTACGCTCACCGGCGCTGACCGCGGTGCTCAAGGACATCCTCATCTACACCGTGGTGATAGTCGCGATCATCTACATCCCCTTGAGCCTTGGCGGCTACGCACCGGTGTTCCACTCCGCCAAGGCCGCTCTCGGCGCCAAGAACTTCATCACCCCCGCCAAGGCCTATGCCCCATACGCAACGCTTGCGTTCGGCTCGGCGCTGGCGCTGTTCATGTATCCGCACAACGTCACCGGCGTGCTCGCGAGCAAGTCGCGCAACACAGTGCGACGCAACATGGCAGCGCTTCCAGCGTACACCCTGTTGCTCGCGTTCATCGGGCTGCTCGGTTACATGGCCTACGCCAAGGGCATCCATGTGAAGGACCCGAACCTGGCGCTCCCGCGCCTATTCCAGGCCTCATTCCCGAACTGGTTCACCGGGATCTCGTTCGCCGCGATCGGCATCGGCGCGTTGGTGCCAGCGGCGATCATGGCGATCGCCGCGGCAAACCTGTTCACACGCAACATCTGGAGCGCGTACATCAAGCGTGACTCGAGCCCGCGCCTGCAGACGTGGCTTGCAAAGGGGTTCTCCGTGCTCGTCAACGGCGCCGCGCTCGCCTTCATCCTTGCGGTCAAGACCAACTTCATCCTGAACTTCCAGCTGCTAGGCGGGATCTGGATTTTGCAGACGCTGCCGGCAATCGTCTTCGGTCTGTACACCCGCTGGTTCGATCGCTGGGCACTGGTGGCAGGGTGGATCGCCGGAATCGTAACTGGCACCTTGATGGCTGACGCCGAGTCGTTCAAGAGCTCCGTCTACGCGGTGCATCAGGCGGGGCTGCACTTCTCTGCCTACGCCGGGCTGATCGCGCTCGCGTGCAACCTCGTGGTGCTGCTGATCGCAAATGCGATCGTCAAGCTGATCCGGGTCCCGCCGGCGCACGACGAGACAAGCCCCGCCGACTACATGGCCGAGCTCGAGGGGGCCGCCGCGCCGGTCGCGCTTGGAGCCACCCCGCGGCAGGCGCCCGGCCTCGCACCGTAGCGGAGCGCGGACAGCTCTCGCTCGCCTCCGCTAACTTGACGGCGGTGAGCACAACGGCCGACCATCTTTCCGACCCCGAGCTGCTGGCGGCCGAATGGGACCTCTCGCCGCTGCTTGAAGGAGAGGATGAGGGGCGCATTCCGCAACTTCTGACCCACGCTCGCGAGCGCGCGCACGCATTCGCCGAACGCTACGCGGGGCGGGTGGCGGACCTCGACGCCGTCGCCCTGCGCGAGGCGATGGCCGAGCTGGCGCAGATCAACGAGCTGATCGGGCGCGCGGCCTCCTACGCCTCGCTGCGGTTCGCCACCGACACCGCCGACCCGGCGCGGGGGGCGCTCCTGCAGCGCGTCCAGGAGGAGGCGACGGCGGTGGAGACCGAGCTCCTGTTCTTCGAGCTCGAGTGGGCGGCGCTCGAGGACGAGCGCGCCGAGGAGCTCCTCGCCGGCGACGGCCTCGACTTCTGCCGCCACCACCTGCGCCGCGCGCGCCGCTACCGTCCCCACCTGCTATCCGAAGCCGAGGAGAAGATCCTCGCCGAGAAGTCGATCTCGAGCCAGAGCGCCTGGGGCAGGCTGTTCGGGGAGCTGGTCGCAGCGCTGCGCGTCTCGCTCGATGGCGAGCAGGTAGCGCTCGACGTCGCGCTCAGCCGGCTGCAGTCGCCAGACCGCGAGCAGCGCAAGGCGGCGGCGGAGGCCGTGTCGGCCGCGCTCGAGCCGGGGATCCGCACACGCGCGTTCATCTACAACACCCTTGTCTACGACAAGAGCGTCGAGGACCGCCTCCGCCGCTACCCGCACTGGCTGGCACAGCGCAACCTTGCAAACGAAGTCTCCGATGAGTCGGTGCAGGCGCTGGTCGAGGCCGTGCGCGGGCGCTACGACATCCCGCAGCGGTGGTACCGACTGAAGGCGAGGTTGTTGGGGATCGAGCGACTCGCCGACTACGATCGCGCGGCGCCGGTGCTGGCGGAGGAGGCGACGTTCTCCTATGGGCAGGCGCGCGAGCTCGTGCTGGAGGCCTACGAATCGTTCTCGCCCCGGGCGGGCGCGATCGCAAGGCGGTTCTTCGACGAGCGCTGGATTGACGCACCGGTGCGGCCGAACAAGCGTGGCGGGGCGTTCTGCTCCTACACGGTTCCGAGCGTGCATCCGTACGTGCTGCTCAACTTCACCGCCCGCCGGCGCGACGTGCTGACGATGGCGCACGAGCTTGGCCACGGCCTGCACGCCACGCTCGCCGCCGAACAGGGGATCTTCCACCAGGACACGCCTCTGACGATGGCGGAGACCGCGTCGGTGTTCGGGGAGGCGCTGACCTTCGGACGGCTGCTTGAGCAGGCCCCCAGCGACGAGCAGCGGCTCGGATTGCTCGCCGACCGCCTGGACGGCGCGATCGCGACCGTCTTTCGACAGATCGCGATGAACCGCTTCGAGCACCTGATCCACACGCGCCGGCGCGACGAGGGCGAGCTGTCCGTCGAGCGGATCTGCGAGACCTGGGTGGAGACGCAGGCCGAGCTGTTCAAGGACGCGGTCGAGATCACCGATGGGTATCGGGCGTGGTGGTCATACATCCCACACTTCATCAACACGCCCGGCTACGTCTACGCATACGCCTACGGGCAGCTGCTCGCACTCTCGGCCTACAGCCGCTACCTGGAGGAGGGGGAGGCGTTCGTCCCCCGTTACCTCGAGCTGCTGGCGGCCGGCGGCTCGCGAAGTCCCGAGCAGCTCGCGGGGATGATCGGGATCGAGCTCGGCGATCCCGGCTTTTGGGACGCCGGCCTGGCGCTGATCGAGCGTCTGCTGCGGGAGGCCGAGGAGCTGGCCGACCGCCGCTGAGAGCGGCTCGAACGACGCTCGCGGCACTCGCTGCGCTCACCACCGCGGCGGGACTCGCGCTCACGCCGGGCGTGGCGCTGGCAGCGTCGCAAGCGCCGCGACTGGGACAGGCGCCGCGGCTACCCGCCGGCGCCCGAGTCCTCGGCCAGCTGCCCCCCTCCACCCCGCTCGCGCTGACGGTCACGCTCGCACCGCGCAACCCCGTCGCGCTCGCGAACTACGCCCGCGCCGTCTCCACCCCCGGCTCTCCCTACTTCCACCAATACCTGACGGTCGCCCAGTTCGCCGAGCGCTTCGGCCCCTCGCCCGCCGCGCTGGCCACCGTCCGGGCATACCTGCGCGCCCGGGGCCTTGACCCTGGGCCGCCCTTGGCCAACCACCTTGCGCTGCCGGTGCGCACCACCGCCGCCACCGCCTCGCAGGCGTTCGCCACCCCGCTCGAGCGGGTCGCCCTGCGCGGCGGACGCCTCGCCTACCGGAACACGAGGGCGCCGCAGTTGGCGCCGGCGGTGGCGAGGCTGGTGGCGGGGGTGCTTGGGCTCGACGATCTCGCCCGGCCGCGGCCGCTCGGGCCAGTGCGCGCCGAGCCCGCAGCGAGCTTCGGCACCAACCGCCCACCCGGCGTGGGTAGGGCTTCCCACCCGCGGACGACCGCTGCCGTGGGCACCCTGTCACCGCGCGCAGCCACCGGCGGCGCTGCCTCCCCATGCACAACCGCGACCGCCGCCGTCAACGATATTCCAGGCTCGCTTGCGATCGACCGGGTCGCCGCCCTGTATGGATTCGGCGGCCTCTACGGGGCGGGCGACTACGGGCAGGGGCAGACGATCGCGGTGTATGAGCTCGAGGGCAACTTCCCTGCCGACATCGCCGCGTATGAATCCTGCTTTGGGCTCTCCACCCAGGTCTCCTACCAGACGGTGGACGGCGGGGCGCCTGCGCCCAGCGCCGCCAACTCGGATGGGCTGGAGACTGAGCTCGACGTCGAGAACATCATCGGCCTGGCGCCCGCCGTCCACGTGATCGTCTACCAGGGCCCGGACTCCGGCGCCGGGCCGTATGACACCTACGCGGCGATCGTCTCAGCCGACCAGGCGCAGGTGATCTCGACCTCGTGGGGCGTGTGCGAGCCGCAGCTGGGCGCAAGCGCTGCGCAGAGTGAGGCGACGCTGTTCGAGGAGGCCGCCACGCAGGGTCAGACCGTCGTCGCCGCCGCCGGCGACAACGGCGCCGAGGACTGCGGCGCGGGCAGCGGCCCGGCCGTCGACGACCCCGCCTCGCAACCGTACGTGACCGGTGTCGGCGGCACGAGCGTGACCTCGCTCTCGCCCCGCAGCGAGACTGTCTGGAACGACGGCACCTCCGTTGGGGCTGGCGGCGGCGGCGACTCAACGCTGTGGAGGATGCCCGGCTACCAGGCCTCCGCCCCCACCGCACTCCATGTCATCAACGCCGGCTCCTCCGCCAGCGTGTGCAGCGCCAGCCCCGGGCAGTGGTGCCGCGAGGTGCCCGATGTCGCGGCCGACGCCGACCCCAACACCGGCTACATCGTCTACTACGACGGCGACGGCTCGAGCAGCGACGCAAGCGCCTGGATGGCGGTCGGCGGCACCTCTGGAGCGGCTCCCGTGTGGGCTGCGCTGTTCGCGCTCGCGAACGCCACGCCCGCCTGCTCAAGCGCCGGCGAAGTCGGCTTCGCCAACCCGAAGCTCTATGAGCTGGCGGGCAGCTCAAGCTACACGAGCTACTTCTACGACGTCACCACCGGCAACAACGACATGGACGGCAGCAACGGCGGCGCGTTCGCCGCCGGCCCCGGCTACGATCAGGCGAGCGGCCTGGGGACGCCCGTTGCAGCGAATTTGGCGCTCGCGCTGTGCGGCCAGCCGGCGATCTCGCCCCCGACCGCGAGGATCCTCGCACCCGCCACCGGCGGCATCTACGCCCAGGGCGAGCGTGTGGCGACGCGCTTCTACTGCCAGGAGGGCAGCGGCGGCCCGGGCCTTGCCTCCTGCGAGGACTCAAATGGGCTGCGTGTCGCAAGCGACGGCTCAGGAGTCCTCGATACCGCAACCCTCGGTCATCACACCTACACGGTGACCGCGACCTCCAAGGACGGGCAGACCGCGCGCGCCAGCATCAGCTACACGGTCACACCCGGCTACCTCGTGCTCACCGCCAACGGCGGCGTGCACACCTACGGCACCCCCTGGCACGGCTCAGACGCAGGCAAGCTGCCAAGCGGCACCCGCGCCATCGCGCTCGCCGTCGACCCCCTCACCGGCGGCTACTGGATCCTCAAATCCAACGGCGGCGTAAACGCCTTCGACGCCCCCTGGAACGGCTCCCTCGCCGGACAGCTGAACGGCCTCACCCCCGTCGCAATCGCAGCACACGGCAGCGGCTATCTGATCCTCACCGCCAACGGCGGCGTGCACACCTACGGCACCCCCTGGCACGGCTCAGACGCAGGCAAGCTGCCAAGCGGCACCCGCGCCATCGCGCTCGCCGTCGACCCCCTCACCGGCGGCTACTGGATCCTCAAATCCAACGGCGGCGTAAACGCCTTCGACGCCCCCTGGAACGGCTCCCTCGCCGGACAGCTGAACGGCCTCACCCCCGTCGCAATCGCAGCACACGGCAGCGGCTATCTGATCCTCACCGCCAACGGCGGCGTGCACACCTACGGCACCCCCTGGCACGGCTCAGACGCAGGCAAGCTGCCAAGCGGCACCCGCGCCATCGCGCTCGCCGGCAACCTCACCACCGGCGGCTACTGGATCCTCAAATCCAACGGCGGCGTAAACGCCTTCGACGCCCCCTGGAACGGCTCCCTCGCCGGACAGCTGAACGGCCTCACCCCCGTCGCAATCACCTCGACCGGCTGAGGTGCGACAGCCCGGTCCGGCCGACGCCGCGAGGCTGAGCCGACGATGCCCCCGGGGCGGACAGCCCCCTCCAGGACCCCTACAGGGCGGACAGAGCCCTCCAGGGCAACAGGCCCCCCGGGGCGGACAGAGCCGCTGAAGGGCAACAGGCTCCCCGGGGCGGACAGAGCCGCTGAAGCCAGAAGGCACCCCGCCCCCGTCTGCTGATGCGCTGGGCGCCTATGGCCGGCGGGCGCGGCGCAGCCGCGCCCGCTGCTCTTGGCGCTCGACGACGGTCACGATCAGGCGGATCACCTGCTCGACCCCGCTGGCGCTGGCCTCACCGCGAGCGAAGGCCTCGCGCCAATCCTGCACGTGGCCCTTCGCCGCCAGCTCGTTGAAACGCGCCCGGGGCAGCGTCACGGTCACCCTCGCCTCCGGGGCGATTCCCTTGCTGACCCGCGGCCCTGGCAGCTCGATCCGGTAGAGCTGCACGTCGCCGCGCCCACGCAGCTCAAGCCCGGCGACCAGCTTCAGCTGCTTGAGCGCCGGCACCTCATCGAGGAACCGCTTGACCGCGGTCTCGATCAGCGACCTGGTGTCGGCGGGCGATGCCAGACGCGCGAGTTTAGGCACCGAAAAAGGGGGGCGCCTTCTCGGGCGCCCCCCTGTCTCTCTTCCCCTCCCACTCCGCCGGGGAGTCCCGGCGCTCAGCTAGATCCGATGGCGCTGCAGGAGCTTGCGCCCGATCACCATTCGCTGGATCTCGCTCGTCCCCTCGCCGATCAAAAGCAGCGGCGCGTCGCGGTACAGCCGCTCGATCTCGTACTCCTTCGAATAGCCGTAGCCGCCATGGATCCGCAGCGACTCCTCGACGCAGAAGCGGCCCGCCTCGGAGGCGAACAACTTCGCCATCCCCGCCTCAAGGTCCGAGCGTTCACCGGCGTCCTTCATCCGTGCCGCGCGAAGCGTAAGCAGGCGCGCCGCCTCGACCTGCGTGGCCATGTCGGCGAGCTTGAACTGGATCGCCTGATGCTCGGCGATCGCCCTGCCGAAGGTCCGGCGCTCCTGGGCATATTTCAACGCCAGCTCGAGCGCCCGCTGCGCGATCCCCACGCCGCGCGCGGCCACGTTCACACGGCCAACTTCGAGCGCGTCCATCATCTGCACAAAGCCCTGGCCGAGACCGGCCTGCTCGCCGCCCAGCACCTGCTCGGCGCCAACCTTGTAGCCGTCGAACACCAGCTCGGTCGACTCGACGCCCTTGTACCCGAGCTTGTGGATCTTGGGCGGAATCGTGAGGCCATCGTTTTCGCGTGCGCCCGGCGTCTTCTCGCAGATGAAGCAGGTCATGCCCCGGTAGGGCGGCTGCGCGCTTGGGTCCGTCTTGACGAGCACGAACACGAGCCCGCTCAGCAGGCCGTTTGTGACCCACATCTTCGTGCCGTTGATCTCGTAGCTGCCGTCGTCGAGCTTCTTCGCGGTTGTCTTGATCGCCTGCACGTCGGAGCCGCACTCCGGCTCTGAGAGGCTGAAGGCGGCGCGGATCTCGCCGGTCGCCATGCGCGGCAGGTAGCGCTCGCGCTGCTCCTCGGTGCCGAACTTCATCAGCAGATAGGAGCCAATGAAGTGCGTGTTGACAATCCCGGAGATGCTGATCCAGCCGCGCGAGAGCTCCTCGACGATCATCGCGTAGGTGGTCAGGTCGAGGCCCATCCCCCCGTACTCCTCGGGGATCGTCACGCCGAATAGGCCGAGCTCCCGCATCTGCGCGACGATCGGCTCGGGGAAGACGTCCTCGTGGTCGTAGTGAGCGGCGTTGGGGATGATCTGCTCATCCGCAAAGCGGCGAACCATCTCGGTGATCGCCTTCTGCTCGTCGGAGAGCTCGAGCGCCGGCAGCGCCATGGCGCAGCAGGATACGTAAAACCTCTGCGCAAAGGTGCGCACGTCGGCGGCCGGGGGTGCAACCCTCGGAAGGATGCGGGTTGGGAGCTCTCGCTGTGCGGTTCGGGAACCTGGTGGGCGGCCTTGGAGGCCTGTGGCGCGGTGTTGGGACCGGTGGCGCGGTGTTGGGACCGGTGGCGCGGTGTTGGGACCGGTGGCGCGGTGTTGGGACCGGTGGCGGGTCTTCGGGGGCGGTGGCGGGTCTTCGGGGGCGGTGGCACGGGCGTCCAGGAAGCCGTGGCCGCGGCAGCGGCTCGAGCTTGCACCCATCGCACGCGATCGGCCTGGCGGCAGCACGCGATCGACCTGGCGGCCGCACGCGATCGACCGGACGGCCGCACGCGACCGGCCTGGGCGCCGGGAAGCCCAGGGGCGCAGACTCGGTGCGCGCGGCCGGGCGTGTGCGCCTGGCCTCACCCCTTTGACGATCTGGGAGGGCGGGTTTGGAAGAAAGTGTTGTAGGACAACCAAAACTTCCAAGTAG